>OKWI01000006.1_pt1 | contig 458099 bp, 393 predicted proteins | sample 1607141 | NCBI WGS metagenome assembly OKWI01 (sample SAMN07501048, study PRJEB24779) | human gut metagenome | reverse complement strand
GGCGCCTACCTGACCCTCAAGGGCGGCAACATCGAGCTGGGCATGCCCGGCAACTTCGTGGTCAAGGCGGCGAAGCATAGTCATGTCGGCGCGGCCAGCCTGGAAGCCGAGCTGCCGCAGTTCGAGGTGGGCGAGACGCAGCGGCGGTTCGTCCTCAAGCAACTGGACGGGCAGACGGCCATGCCCAACGTGCCCTATACCATCACCATGGCCAACGGCGAGGTCATCGAGGGCGTCACCGACGCCGAAGGCGCTACCCAGCTGCTGCAGAAGGATGCGATGAACATCGCCAAGGTCGATATGAAACACACGAAATCGCCCGCCTCCGCAGTTGCCGGGATAGCAGCGGCGGTTGGCGCGGCGGTTGCAGTCGGCAAGCTCCTGAGTGGCCCCGACGCCGAGGCCGGACGTGCTCTCAGCGAAGGGGAAATCAGCCTGGCGAAAGGCGTATTCGGCGATTCCATCGACTATTCCACGGTCCGCCTGCGCGACGAGGACTATGTCCCCTGGCAGGGCAAGGACTACGTGATGGCGCCGAACGGCCACATCTACTTCGGCGAGGAGTTGCGCGGCGTGGCGGACTGGAGCCTGGAGAGCCTGCAGCGCCAGGGTCTGTTCATTCACGAAATGACCCATGTCTGGCAGCACCAGCATGGCGTGAACGTCCTTCTGGTGGGGGCCTACCAGCAAGCCAGGCAGTTTCTCCTAGGCGACCAGTACGCCTACCGGTTGGAGCCGGGAAAGACGTTGAAGGACTACAACATCGAACAGCAGGGAGACATCGTTCGAGATTATTTCCTCGAGAAGAACGAGTTCGGGGAAGCCTCTGCGAACAGCAGGTTCGCTGGCGTACTGAAAAACTTCCCAACGGGATACTGACCAATGAAATGCAAGACCTTGCTCATTGCCTGCCTGTTCGGCCTGGGAAGCGCCCAGGCCCTGGCCGTTTCCAAACTGCCACCGCAGATCCCGGTGCACGCCGGCTCCGGGCGCGTGACACTGGATCTACGCCCCTTGCTGGCGGAAACCAACGACGTCGAGATCACCCGTGTTTCGGTATGTCGGCGGGTCGGCAGCCATTGCCAGGAAACGCTGTGGCGGATCGAGCTCCCGCCCGGGTGGCGTGCCGGGGAGATCGAGGTCTTCGGCGACTATCCCGGCTCCAGCGTGCTCCTGCGCCGGCCGGAGCGCTTGCAGCCAGATGGGAGCTACAACGCATTCATTCATTTCAACGAGCGTAGCCGTCGGCACCGGCAAACGGTTTCCAGCATTGCCGTCGAATTCTGCCTGGCCGGCGAACCTGGCAACTGGATGCTGCTCGACGAAGCGACCTGCCTGGCACGACGCAACGCCGAGGAGCGGCAAGGAGAGAAGCCATGAACGATAGGGTTCGGTCGAGGACGATCGTCTCTGCCCAGTCCATCACCTTGCCCAAGGGCGGCGACGTGCACCTGGTGCCGCCTCCGCCCAAGCCTTGCGTGACCATCGTGGTGCATGGCGTCAACGATCTCGCGGGTTGCTACGAACGGATCGAGCGAGGGCTCTGCCAGGGGCTCAATGAACGCCTGGACATGCCGCCGACCTTGCCCGGCGGGCAGGCCAATCCCGGCTACCTGACGCCGGCGGGCTACAGCCTGCCGGCGGACGACGAAGGCAAGGCAGAGAACCCCGACGTCGTCTACTACCGGCGCAAGTTCGCCAGTGGCGCCGGCGGGGCCGCCGTACGCAGCGTAGTCGTACCTTTCTACTGGGGCTTCCGCGAGGAAGAGCAATACATCAACAAGACCGCGGCCCACGGCGAATGGCTGGACCGCAACGGCAACCGGCTGGACAAGTCCGGCACCAAGGAAGGCGGGCAGTTCGTCAATGCCACCACCAACCTGCCGGACATGTGGGGCCAGGGTTTCAACGGCAAGCTGTTCGGTTTCATCTCGCTGGACTGGTTCGGCGGCACCATGACCCATCCGCTGTTTTCGGCGGCAGGGCGCAAGTACATGGTCCTTGCGGCCATGCGCCTGGCCATGTTGATCAAGATCATCCGCAAGCGTTACCCGGACGACACCATCAATGTCGTCGGGCACAGCCAGGGCACCCTGTTGACCCTGCTGGCACATGCCTTCCTCAAGGATGACGGCGTGGCGCCGGCGGACGGGGTGATCATGCTCAACTCACCCTACGGCCTGTTCGAACCCCTCAACGAGAAGCTCCAGGGCTGGAGCAGCCAGCAGACCAGAGAGGCGCGGCTGGCCACGCTCAAAGGTATCCTCGAGTTCATCTGCGGCCGACGCCATCCGGTCCCCGCGCTGAGCAGCGTCGCGTTGCGCAACTGCCAAGGCTACGGCGCGATAGGCGGCCCCGGCTGGGTGGGTGGCCAGGGCTGCCAGACGACCATCGACGGGGAACGGCTCAGCTTCGATGAGCGCGACAATCGCGGCAGTGTCTACCTGTATTTCACGCCCCAGGACCAGACGGTGGGACTTGCCAACGTCCAGGGTATCGGCTGGCGCGGCATTGCTGAGCAGGTCAAGGGGCTCCCGGGAAGGACCGGGCTGCCGCAGGGTTTTCACCAGCGCATCTTCACCGTACGCAAGCGCAATGGCGAGAAGGAAAAGATCGGCGGGCACGCCCCTCCCCATGTCTACCCTCTTCTGCTGGCCGGCGAGAAGACCTGGGAAGACACCGGGCTGGGCGGCAAGGACAGATTCGGCCGGGCGAACTTCGACCAGGGCGACAGCGTGCTGCTGACCGCGCCGCGTCTGCCGTTGCCGACGGAAGCGCGATTCGACTTCGACGGAACCGTCACGGCGCCGGGAGAGAACTCCGCCAGCGGCGTCTATCAGGTGCGCGATACCCTCGATCCGATCGACGCCGCCATCGGCGTAAGCAACGGCGGCTGGAAGGAAAAGGACAGCGGGCACGCCGTCGCGCAACAGGTGGACGCCGCGCTGGCGTACCGCTACGGGCGCGACGCGCGCAGCGTGGAGAGGGCGTTGAACGAAGGCAAGGAATTGGCCCAGCAGACCCATGTGTTTTCCGCTCGTGAACTGGGCACCGGCATGGTTCTGGTCACCCGCGCGGAAACTCCCTACGAGGCCCGGCTGCGCCTGCAGACGGCGGAGGGCCATCTGGAGCCCTTGTCGTTCCACTCGGCCATACCCAACAACCCGGAGCATAACCGGCGGGTACTGGCCTATGACCTGGCCATCGGGGCCGGGGACAGCGTGGATGATGTGGTTTTCTATCAGTATCTGTGTCGGGTGGCGGATTGGCGGTTGGATTGGAATGCAACTCGCGCAAAAGGAAGAGCGCAAGTTGAGTCAGATACCGAACTAAACCTGCCTGATGAAGATGTTCGCGCCTTATATCGCGCGGAAGAAGCTGGAAACCGTAAACTGATCGATTCCACAGAGATTTATCGCAGAAGTGGGGCCATTCCCTCGATTGTTGGAAATACCTTACCTAGCTTAGTGGCGACGCAAACGATAAATGATCGCTATTACGATCGCCCTGTTTGCTTTGGAGGGCCGATCTAATGCGTTTGACGTTTCCTGTCTTGTCTCTCGTTGGGATTCTGTTGAGCTGCTCTGTCGGGCAAGCAGCCGAGCCGCAATTGTCCTCGATGCGCTGCTTCGCCAGTCCGGCGGCGCCCGTTACCGCCTACGCCCCGGCCAAGGAGGCCGCCATGTCCGCTGATGCTTATCACGCTCCGAAAACGTCGCCGCGCCTGGAAACCCTGGATGTACTCAGCGTAGGCATGAGTCTGGATGTGTTTCGCCAGGGGCAGGTGTGGAAGGCCTTGCAGGAGCAAAATGCCATGCAGGCCGAGGCCTTACATGTCGGCAGCATCCTGCCGATGGACCCGAGGAAGTATCCGGTTACAGCCGATGACAAGGATATTGCTTCTGAAAAGCGAGAGGCTGATGCTCTGGAGCTAGGACTGAAGAGCTTTCTGGAGAAATGGCCTATTCCTACCGTAACGGTGGTACGTGGTTGGAACCCGAATACACCGAATTTGCGCTTCACTCCTGAAGAGACTCAGGGAAGCCTATCAGCAATGGTTAATGACATGCGCATTCCAGCAGGACTGCACTGGCATCGTATTGTCAATCTGCAGGATGGCATTATCTGCAACGATACGCCTGAAGGAGTATTGGAGGCGTTGTTCAGATTGTTCGAACGCAATCCTGACTTGCCGGCAGTACTGATATATGCCAATGAAGGCTTCAACATGGCCCTGTCCCTGATGGCAAAAGGAGAGAAGCCCATCGGTGTGGGAACTGGCCCAAGACAGCCGGGCGAGTTGACTGACACCATGGTCGCCCTGATCGTCGGCCGCCCCGAGCGGGTCGACTGGCTACGCCAGTTCGCCCCCTACACCAAGGTCAACGAAAACCGGATCGACCCCGAGTTCCGTGGCTGGGGCTGGCGCAAGCCGCCGGTGGAGTTCCGCCCCACGCCGTTCATTCCCCAGCCCTGGACCGAGCGGGCTCTGGAGCAGTGGGATGCGTTGCCGGTGCTGGCCAGGCTGCATCGGCCGGTGAGTGTGCCGCTGACCCGCCCGGATACCGGCGAACGGCTCAAGCGCGAAGCTCTCACCGCACAACTGGCCGCTGCCTGGAAGACGGCCAGTGCCGGGCTCAGGCCGGCGCCCGCCCGGCTGTTCTACGACGGCGGTTTGAACGCCACGCCGCTGGCCGAACTCACCCCGGCGCTGGGCGCCGCGCAGAGTTCGCTGGACTTGCTGGACTCGCGAGAAAGCTACGACCTGACCCAGCGCCTGGGCGACACCGGCGCGGCCTCGCCCTTCGTTGGCATCGCCCTGGCGACCATGGCCAGCTACCTCAACGGCGACAGCAGCATGGTGATGCCGTTGCGGCGCAAGGACCAGGCGACCCTGATCGGCATCAGCTCGCCGACGCCGGGGAAGAAGCCCGCTCACGACCCGTTCGGCGTCGACCTGCTGCCGCAGACCGCCAGCGGCGACGGTCCGCCGCCATCGGCCGACCCGGTGGCGCCCGCCAGTCGGCTCACGACCCGGTTGCCGCCCGGCGAAGACTATGCCCTGGAAGAGTTCCTGAGCAGCCTCAAACCCAGCACCGACTGGCAGGACGATTTGTAGGTCGATGGTGTCCCGCGCCAGATGGAGTTTTCGTCAGATGACAAGGACAGGTGACCTACAAGCAGGCCCAGGTGCGGTATGGCATCCAGGGCCGGTCGACGGTTCTGGTATGGTTGCGCAAGCATGGTCGGCAAGATTGGAGCCAAGGGGCGTCGATTCGGGCCGAGAGGAGTTGCGCGATGTCTGACCCCAAAACGCTCACTCCAGAGCAGCGGATCAAAGAGCTTGAGCAGCAGCTTGAGTTGATGAGCCAGAAGGCTCAGTTCTTCGAGACCGTCGTCGATGTCCTGAAAAATGATTACGGTGTATCGGTCGTAAAAAAGCGATCCGGCAAGTCCTCTCGCAAGGTCAAGTCGCAGGACTGAGCATTGCCAGGGCTTGTCAGTTTCTTGGCATGAGCCGACAGGCTTACTACAAGCGCAATCGAGCTGCTGATAGCAAAGCACGCCAGGCAGATCGGGTTGTCGAATTTGTTCAACAAATCCGGATACGTCAGCCACGACTAGGCACACGAAAGCTGCACTATCTGCTGCATTGCCAGCCTGATAGGCGGCTCCAAATTGGCCGAGACCGACTATTTCAGGTCCTGGGAGAGCACCGTTTGCTGGTGTTGCCCAAGCGGGCGTATCACAAGACAACACAAAGCTTTCACCGCTTCTACCGCCATCCGAACCTACTCAAGTCAGGCCCGAACCAGGTTGTCCCGTCAGGACCGGAGCACGTTTGGGCGGCGGACATTACTTACCTGCCAGCCAGTAGCGGCCCGCTGTACCTAAGCCTGGTAACGGATGCGTATTCCAGAAAAATTGTTGGCCACCATGTGCATGAAAGCCTGCATGCCAAGTCAGTTGCACAAGCCTTTAGGCAGGCCTTACGCAAACGGCAGCGTCGCCAGTCACTGGTCCACCACTCGGATCGCGGTATTCAATATTTCTCGGCGCTGTATCAGTCACTGCATGCACGGCATGGCGTCCAGTGCTCGATGACTGACGGATATGACTGCTACCAGAACGCGCTAGCTGAGCGCATCTACGGGATCCTCAAAACAGAGCTGCTGCTGAGTAGCCCTGAAAATCTGGAGCAGGCAAGGAAGATGGTTGCTGAAGCCGTGCAGATCTACAACACAGAGCGGCCTCACATGGCCCTGAAAAACAAAACGCCCGATGCGGTGCATCGGGCGTTTTGAGGCCTATCGGCCTACCTGAGCAGGTGTAAACCTATTTCAGGACTAGACAAGACCTGCCTCACCGCCACCCGCTCCGCCGAGCAGCGCCTGTCCCTCGCCGCAGAGACCAGAGCAACCGATCCTGTCCGGCCGGGAATGGCACCCAAGGCCGGGGCCAGATGGAGGGTCGATCGGCGGATAGTTCCTCGGGGCTGGCCGTTTCACGTCTATAGTTCTGCATGCTCGGATGCCGTTCCTACCAGGACTCCCACAGGAGCAACAGGATGCGCTCATGGCATGGCGTAGTCACGAAAATCGCCAAGCAAGGCAAGGGCGCCGTGGTCAAGAATCGACTCGGCCCGGAAGAGCTTCTGGTGCCCTTCACAGTGAGTACGCTCGTCGAGGTCGACCTGGACGCAAGGATCTACGGAACGGATGTGGACGACACGCCCTGGGCGGAGGGCGACGAACGAAAGGAGGTGCTGGTCGGTACCGAAGTAGAACTGCTGACCGATACGGATACCTTTCCTACCCATGCGTCCCAGGTGCTCAGCGCCAATTTCCGTTTCGCCCTCGACATCGTCAAGGGAGGGCTCAGCGGCCCGGTCAGGAAAGGGGCGGTCCTGGTCATCTACCACGACTTCCAGCAGGAGATCCGGAGAGGCGACTCCGGCAGCGCCTTCGCGGAGGCGGTCGTCGCCTATGCGCGGAACAAGCTCTACAAGCCGGCCTTCGCGATCAAGGCAGATACCAACTACGCCCAGTTGGTTCGGGATCTAGGCAAGGTTGCCGCGGAGAGCGGCGAACAGTACTTCATCGATACGATCCTCATCGCCACCCACGGCACGGCTGGCCAACTCTGGCTGGGCAACCCCCACGGCGAGAGCACCGCGGACGTCATGGCCCGGCGTGTCCAGGGCAAGCAGTTCGTCGAGCCCCAGGCCTTTGGTGCGACCCTTCTCGAACTGTTCGGCAAGGAACTGGCCATCGCCCTCTACGGGTGCGACTTCGCCGGGGACGAGGACGGAGAAGCGGCGGCCCTCGAGCTGCGCATCGCCGCCAACGCGAGAGCGGTCTACGCCGGCAAGGGCACGGTGTATCTCAATGCCAGCAAAGAGGGTCGTTCCACGGTGACCTGCAGCAAGGCGATGGTGGTCTACCGGACCGACAAGATCGAGGTACTGGGTGGAAACCAGGTACCGGTATTCGATATCTGAGGCCCCGCCCCGCACTGTCATTGCCGATTGACCAGGATCTTCGGCCCCAGACGCTCCGCCTCGCCCCTGGCCTTTTCCCTGGGGAGAGCCTTAAGATCGGGAGTCCGCACTGGGGCGGACCTTCTCTTCCTGCGGGTGGTTTCTCCGGATGCTTCCAGACAGCATGGTGGGTAGCAGCGCGCGGCGCCTTCGTTTGCGGCGGACGCGCGGGCGTGTCGGGCTCGGCCTGGTGGCCGGGCTGTCGGTACTGGCAGGCATGACCGACGCCATCGGTTTCCTCGCCACCGGCGACTTCGTTTCCTTCATGAGCGGCAACACCACGCGCCTGGCGGTATCGCTGGGCGAGGGCGACTTCGGCGGGCTGGTGCGGCTGAGCGTCGCCCTGGCCAGTTTCGTCGTCGGCAACGCGCTGGGAGTGATACTGGCGCGCTTCAGCGGGCGCCGGGCGGCGCCGATCCTGGTCTGCTGCGCGATGCTGCTGGCGTTGTCGGCGGTCTGGCCATTCGACTGGAACGTGCCGGCGCTGGTCGCCGCGATCCTCGCCATGGGCATGCTCAACGCCGTGGTCGAGCAGGTCAACGGCCTGCCCATCGGCCTGACCTACGTCACCGGCGCCCTCTCCCGCTTCGGCCGCGGCCTCGGCCGCTGGCTGCTAGGCGAGCGGCGCAACGGCTGGCGGGTGCAACTGGTGCCCTGGAGCGGCATGTGCGTCGGCGCGGTGCTCGGCGCCCTGCTGGAACAGCAACTGGGCCTCGCGGCGATGGCGGCGAGCGCAGCGCTGGCGGCTCTTCTCGCGTTGCTGGCACTGGTGATTCCGCGGCCATGGCAGATGGACTATATGGTGCGTTGAGCGGCCGGGAGCTGTCCCATCAAGATTTCAGAAAATCGTTCAGGTAAGCCTGGGAAAGCAGATCCCGGGCGATGGCGCAGGTCATTTGCCCTTCGAATGTACATTTCTCATGAACGAAATGAGCCTGGCGCCAGATTCGCTCATAGGCTTTCATTCGCTTCCGCGACACCAGCTCGCGCATGACCATGTAGCTTTTCACGCACCGATAAAAACGCTCTGCGGCCTGGTCGATCTCGTCCTTGTGCGTCTGGTAACCCCATATCACCGGCAGATTGGGAAACCCGTAGGCGTAGTCCACCAGATCGGCCTTCCACGCCAATATCGCTTTCTGACGCTCTTGCCGGCGCCACGAAAACAATGCTGCCCACGCCACCAGAAGGGTGAGTACGCCGGTGACAGCCGTGATCGCATCCATAATGCCCGCTGTATCGCACGCTTCCATGTTTCCTCCACGACGGCGCTCGCCGATCCTGTGCCGCGACTGCGCAAGGAAGCTTGCCAGGGCTTCCAACCAGCCATATATCTTGCCTAGGTGGCGACCTTCCGGCCAGCCCGCGAACCGACCGGGCTCCGCTTGCCTAAAGAACGCATCAGCACATAAGATGCATGCACACGCACTTATATGGAGTGGCGAGCCGATGAACCGCAGCGCCCTGGATTTCCGCCACTTCGTCGACCACCTGCGTCGCCAGGGTGACCTGGTGGACGTGCACACCGAGGTCGACGCCAACCTGGAGATCGGCGCCATCACCCGCCGGGTCTACGAACGCCGCGCACCCGCCCCGCTGTTCCACAACATCCGCGACAGCCTGCCCGGCGCGCGGGTACTGGGCGCGCCGGCCGGCCTGCGCGCCGACAGGGCCCGCGCCCATTCGCGCCTGGCGCTGCATTTCGGCCTGCCGGAACACAGCGGGCCGCGGGACATCGTGGCCATGCTGCGCGCCGCGATGCGCGCGGAACCGATCGCGCCGCGCCGGCTGGAGCGCGGGCCGGTGCAGGAAAACGTCTGGCTCGGCGAGCAGGTGGACCTGACCCGCTTCCCGGTCCCCTTGCTCCATGAGCAGGACGGCGGGCGCTATTTCGGCACCTACGGTTTCCACGTGGTACAGACGCCGGACGGCAGTTGGGACAGCTGGTCGGTGGGCCGGCTGATGCTGGTGGACCGCAACACCCTGGCGGGTCCGACCATTCCCACCCAGCACATCGGCATCATCCGCGAGCAGTGGCGCCGCCAGGGCAAGCCAACGCCCTGGGCGATGGCCCTCGGCGCACCGCCGGCGGCACTCGCGGCGGCCGGCATGCCGTTGCCGGAGGGGGTCAGCGAAGCCGGCTACGTAGGCGCCCTGGTCGGCGAGCCGGTGGAGGTGGTGCGCACGCAGACCAACGGCCTGTGGGTTCCGGCCAATGCCGAGATCGTCCTGGAGGGCGAGATCAGCCTCGACGAAACCGCGCTGGAAGGCCCGATGGGCGAATACCACGGCTATTCCTTCCCCACCGGCAAGCCGCAGCCGCTGTTCCACGTCCATGCGCTGAGCTTCCGCGACCAGCCGATCCTGCCGATCTGCGTCGCCGGCACGCCACCGGAGGAAAACCACACCATCTGGGGCACCATGATTTCCGCGCAACTGCTGGACGTGGCGCAGAACGCCGGACTGCCGGTGGACATGGTCTGGTGCTCCTACGAGGCGGCGACCTGCTGGGCCGTGCTGTCGATCGACGTGCAACGCCTGGCGGCCCTGGGCACCGACGCCGCGGCCTTCGCCGCACGGGTCGCCGAGACCGTCTTCGGCTCGCATGCCGGACACCTGGTGCCGAAGCTGATCCTGGTCGGCAACGACATCGACGTCACCGAGATCGACCAGGTGGTATGGGCGCTGGCGACCCGCGCGCATCCGCTGCACGACCATTTCGCCTTCCCGAAGATCCGTGACTTCCCGATGGTTCCCTACCTCGATGCCGAGGACAAGGCACGAGGCAGCGGCGGTCGGCTGGTGATCAACTGCCTGTACCCGGAACAGTTCGCCGGGCAAATGCGTGCCGCTACGGCGTCGTTCCGCCACGCCTATCCGACGGCGCTGCGCAGGCGAGTCGAAGAACGCTGGAGCGACTACGGATTCGGCGACGCCTGAGCGCTACAATCCCCGCCCTGGCGAAAGAGGATCGAGGAAGGTGACCGGGCCAATGACCGAGACGAACGCACTGGGGCTGCCCCAAGGCCCGCTGTACCTGATGACGGAGATCGTCCGCCAGCGCGAACGGCAACTCACCGCCCTGCTTGCCCCTCTCGAACTGGGGCTGCATGAATGGCGTGCGTTGCGGATCATCCACGCCTTCGACGGTGACGTGCCGATGAGCGTGCTCATCGAGCACTCACAGACCGACCGCACTGCGCTGGGCCGGACCATCGAACGGCTGGTGCGGCGCGGCTGGGTCAGCCGCCTGCCGGATCCGGACGACGGGCGCGCCGTGCTGGTGCGCCGCAGCCCCGCGGCACAGGCGGTGTTCGAGCAGGCCCTGGCACAGGTCGCAGGGCTCGACGAAAGGCTGCTGGCGGGTCTCGGCGCCGGCCCGGAAGAAGAGGCGCTGACCCTCGTCCTGGGCAAGTTGCTGCGGGCCTTCGACGGGCTTTCCCGCGTGACGCAATAGCCTTTCGAGGGCATCTCCGGGTTTGCGAAGCAACTCTCATCCCGGTCATGGACTGTCCATCCGGCCCCCTATTTGCTGGCCGATTGATAGCATGGGCGGCCTTCGCAAGCCCATTCGACCCGCAATGCCACGACACCCGCACACCACCCTGCTCCTCTGCCTTTGCCTGACCCTGCCCGGTTGCGAGAGCGGCCGCAGCTACAGCCTTTCCGAAGGCGCGCCTGTCACAGGCATCCGCATCCAGCGCGACGACCGCTCGCCGTTGCAGCGCCTGCGGGACTGCGAACGCCAGGGTTGCAGCAAGCGGCAGAAGATCGACCCGTTCACCCCCGATCCTGACTACCTGCGCGCGGAAGGCCACTTCCCGCTGCCCTGGTAAGCTTCCCTCTTCGCCCGTTCCCGACGGGCTTTTTTCCGTTCCCGACAGATACCCTCAGCTGCCCTCAGCGCTTTCCTACGCACCAAGAAGGAAAGCCTCTCGCCTCTCTCGGAACGAGCCGATTTCTCGGCAGTCGCCGTTCGCATTCCATTGGTCACCCAACGGCAACCAGGATCAGCCATCACTGGTCTGCCCTCGCATGGAACCGGCCGCGCCCCCGGCGCCCCATGTCCGGCCCCACCCGCTAAGTCCAGAGGACCGAAGATGAACGACTACATCGCCCGGCTGCGCGAGAAATACGACGCCCATTTCGGTTGTGCGCCCGCCATGACCCTGGATTGCCGGGACTTCTGGAGACACTGCGTAGCGGCGCCGGAAATGGCGGTCTTCGCTTATCGCCTGGAAAGCACCCGGCGGCCGCACCATGTGGTGATCACCGCCGGGATGAGCCAGGCACCGATGCATTTCGCGCCCTACATGGGCAAGGCGCGCTGGTCCGCCGAGCTGATCTGCTATCTCGACGAACTGGGCGGCGATGACCTGCGCCACCTGCAATGGCTCGCCGGCCTGCCATTCCACGAGCGCCTCGCCCTGGGACATGGACATGCGGTGGCGTTCGGCTTCCCGCTCTACGAGCAGAGCCTGCTGCGGCACTTCCTTCTCCTCCCGGCGCCGCTGGAGGAGGATGCCTCCCTGTTCGACGGCTTCGCCCTGTCGGCGCATCCGGTCGACCTGCTGTGGGTCGTGCCGTTGACCGAGCAGGAATACCAGGTGAACGTCAAGGAACACCTCGAGGGCATCGCCAGGCTGCTGACCGACGCCGGCCACCCGCTCAGCCTCGACCGGCACCGCCATTGCTACGTCACCGGCCAGTCGCCGGAAGGGCTCGCACGGGTGCTGCACTAGCCCCGCAGGGAAAGACTAATAGCGCGGGCCCTACCTTCGTCGGGAAAGCGATGATGACGTTTTTCAATCGGTTCGATGCCGTTTTCCCCGCTTGCCGATCCGCTCGCCGTCTACGATTCTTGCTGGACGTGAGAACGGCTCCGGAGGGGCGCGTATGAAAACCGTGGCACAACTGTTGAACGCCAAGCAGAACCAGCAGGTGTACACCATCGGAGCGGACGAGATGGTGCTCGACGCCCTGCGCCTGATGGCGGAAAAGAACATCGGCGCGCTGCTGGTGGTGAACCATGGCGAGGTGGTAGGGGTGGTCAGCGAGCGCGACTATGCGCGCAAGATGGTCCTCAAGGGCCGTTCGTCCATCGGTACGCCGATCAGCGCGATCATGAGCGCGCCGGTGGTCAGCGTGGACTCGAAGCAGAGCGTCGACACCTGCATGAACCTGATGACCGATCGCCACCTGCGCCACCTGCCGGTCGTGGAAGACGGCCAGTTGCTCGGCCTGCTGTCCATCGGCGACCTGGTCAAGGCGGCGATCGCCGAGCAGGCCGAGCTGATCCAGCAACTGGAACAGTACATCCGCGGCGACTGAAGCGTACATGCCGGCCCTGCCCTTTTCCCGCCGGCTCACGCGATAATCCGCGGCTGTTCCCGTTGCGAGCCGCCGCCATGTCCTCTCCGCCGAAGATCCGCCGCTACATTCCCGCCGACCGCGATGCCACCCTGGCCATCTGGCTGGAGGCCTCGCGCGTCGGCCACGGTTTCCTCGGCGAAGCCGAGTTGCAGAAGCAGAAGGCACTGGTTCGCGATCATTATCTGGATGCCTCGGAAACCTGGCTGGCGCTGGACGGCGATACGCCGCTGGGCTTCATCGGCCTGCTCGATGCCTTCATCGGCGGCCTTTTCGTCGCTCCGGCGGCCCACGGGCGCGGGATCGGCCGGCAACTGGTGGAGCACGCGGCAACCCTGAAGGGCGCGCTGGAAGTCGAGGTCTACGCCGCCAACCGCGAGGCGCTGGGGTTCTACGCGCGCTGCGGCTTCGTCGAGAGCGGCCGACGCCCGCGTGATGACGAGGGACGCGCGCTGGAGATCGTCCAGTTGCGCCGCGAACACTAGTCGCCCTTGCGGAAAGCGCTCGGCGAGACGCCGCTCAGGCGCTTGAAGAAACGGGTGAAGTAGGCCGGCTCGCTGAAGCCGAGGCGGTCGGCGATCTCGTTCACCGTCATCGCCGTGTAGACCAGGTCGCGCTTGGCCTCCAGCAGCAGGCGCTGGTGCACGATGCCCAGTGCGGTCTGCCCGCTGAGGCGGCGCGCCACGCTGTTCAGGTGTGCCGGGGAGATGCCCAGGCGACGCGCGTACTCATCGATTCCCAGGTGCTCGCGGAAATGCCGCTCGACCAGTTGCGAAAAGGCCGATAGGTATTCCTGACCACGACCCGGCCGTGCCTCCGCCCGCCGGACCATCACCTGCCGCCCCAGCCACACCGCCAGCACGCCGATCAGCGACTGCAACAACAGCTCGCGCGCCGGCGCAGCGCCGGCGTACTCGCCGTCTATGGCGTCGAACAGCGTGTCGATATAGCGCCGGTCCGCGCCCACCGGGTACAACCCCGGCGCCTCCAGCGCCTGGCGCTGCGCGCCGAGGTGCGCCTGCAGGCGCGCCAGCAACGGTGCGGCAAGCGTCAGCACGTAGCCGTCGATGCGCTCGGAGAACTGGAAGCCATGGATGCACAACGGCGGTACGAACTGGATGGAAGGCTGCTCGACGCGAGTCGGCTCGCCCTCGACCTGGAGCTGCGCCCAGCCCTTGCGCACGTAGAGCAACTGAGCGAGATCGGCGTGCCGGTGCGGCTTGATCTCCCAGTCGTGCAGACGACTGCGGGCGGGGATCGACTCGCAGTGCAGCAGGTCCGGGGTCGGCCATTCGAGGGGAGCGCCGTAGAGCTTGAACACCGGGACGTCGCGGATGGAATCCGTCATCGAGCCCTCCGAGCGAAATGGCCGATTGCCGAACAGACTTTATAAAAGTCCAGAAATAGATCGGCAATTTGCCTTCTATAGCACTCCACGGCAAACAAAAATACAGCCACCTCCAGACAAGATCAGCGCCGGCGCATGCGCCGCCGGCCAGCCATAACAGCGAGAGGGCTATCCGCAATGAAGACTCAAGTCGCCATCATCGGCGCCGGTCCGTCCGGCCTCCTGCTCGGCCAGTTGCTGCACAAGGCCGGCATCGACAACGTGATCCTCGAACGCCAGACCCCGGACTACGTGCTCGGCCGCATCCGCGCCGGCGTGCTGGAACAGGGTATGGTCGACCTGCTGCGCGAGGCCGGCGTCGACCGGCGCATGGCGCGCGACGGGCTGGTCCACGAAGGCGTGGAGATCGCCTTCGCCGGGCAGCGCCGGCGCATCGACCTGAAGCGCCTGAGCGGCGGCAAGACGGTGATGGTCTACGGCCAGACCGAGGTCACCCGCGACCTCATGGAGGCCCGCGAAGCCTGCGGCGCCACTACCGTCTACCAGGCCGCCGAGGTGCGCCTGCACGACCTGCAAGGTGAGCGCCCCTACGTGACCTTCGAACGCGACGGCGAACGGCTGCGCCTGGATTGCGACTACATCGCCGGCTGCGATGGCTTCCACGGCATCTCGCGGCAATCGATCCCGGCGGAGCGGCTGAAGGTCTTCGAGCGGGTCTATCCGTTCGGCTGGCTCGGCCTGCTCGCCGACACCCCGCCGGTCAGCCACGAACTGATCTACGCCAACCATCCGCGCGGCTTCGCCCTGTGCAGCCAGCGTTCGGCCACCCGCAGCCGCTACTACGTGCAGGTGCCATTGTCGGAGAAGGTCGAGGACTGGTCCGACGAGCGCTTCTGGACGGAACTGAAGGCGCGACTCCCGTCCGAGGTGGCGGAGAAACTGGTGACCGGACCTTCGCTGGAGAAGAGCATCGCGCCGCTGCGCAGCTTCGTGGTCGAGCCGATGCAGCATGGCCGGCTGTTCCTCGCCGGCGACGCCGCGCACATCGTGCCGCCCACCGGCGCCAAGGGACTGAACCTGGCGGCCAGCGACGTCAGCACGCTCTACCGGCTGCTGCTGAAGGCCTACCGCGAAGGGCGCGGCGAACTGCTGGAACGCTACTCGGCAATCTGCCTGCGGCGGATCTGGAAGGCCGAACGCTTCTCCTGGTGGATGACTTCGGTGCTGCATCGCTTCCCCGACACCGACGCGTTCAGCCAGCGCATCCAGCAGACCGAACTGGAGTACTACCTGGGCTCCGAGGCGGGCCTGGCGACCATCGCCGAGAACTATGTCGGCCTGCCCTACGAGGAAATCGAGTAGGCCGCGCCACCCCGGCGCAACGCCGGGGCACCTTTCCCAAGGCGGGACGCAACGTTGGCGCAGGCGAATATCGACGAAAGACGGCCCACGGATCGATTCTCCGCGGCACCTGTCCTACCCCAGGCGCAGTATGATGCCCGCTGCCTTCGCGTTCCGTCCGCCCCAGGTGCCGTCTTGTCCGATCTCGCCCAGAACCCGCCCGCCGTCCGTACCGTCCTCGCCGGCCTGATGCTGTCGATCTTCCTCAGCGCCCTCGACCAGACCATCGTCGCCGTTTCCCTGCCGGCGATCTCGGCCGACTTCGCCGACCTCGACCTGCTGGCCTGGGTGATCTCGGCCTACATGGTGGCGATGACCGTATCGATGCCGATCTACGGCAAGCTCGGCGACCTCTACGGCCGCCGCCGTCTGATGCTCTTCGCCATCGTCGTGTTCACCGCCGCCTCGCTGCTTTGCGGGCTCGCGCAGAGCATGGGCCAACTGGTGCTGGCACGAGTGCTGCAAGGGGTCGGCGCGGGCGGGCTGATGGCGGTGAGCCAGGCGATCATCGGCGACATCGTCCCGCCGCGCGAGCGCGGCCGCTACCAGGGCTACTTCAGCAGCATGTACGCCATCGCCAGCGTCGCCGGCCCGGTGCTCGGCGGCCTGCTCACCGAGTACCTGTCGTGGCGCTGGGTGTTCTGGATCAACCTGCCGATCGGCCTTCTCGCGCTGGCCATCTCGCGGCGGACCCTGGTCGGCCTGCCGGTGCCGCGCCGGCAACCGGTGATCGACTACCTGGGCATCGTGCTGATGGTGGTGGGCCTCACCGCGCTGCTCCTGGCCATCACCCAGATCGGCCAGGGCGCAGCCTGGAGCGACCCTGCGCTGCTCGGCCTGTTCGCCCTGGCGGCGCTCGCCCTGCTGCTGTTCGTCGCCCAGGAGCGGCGCTTCCGCGAACCGCTGGTGCCGATGCAACTGTTCGCCGTCCGCGCCGCCACCCTCAGTTGGCTGGTTGCGTTCTTCGCCAGCTTCCAGGCCATCTCGCTGACCGTGCTGGTGCCGCTGCGCTACCAGAGCGTTACCGGCGCCGGCGCCGACAGCGCCGCGCTGCATCTGCTGCCGCTGGTCATGGGCCTGCCGCTGGGCGCGTACTGCTGCGGGCGGCTGACCGCCAGCCTGGGACGCTACAAGCCGCTGATCCTGCTCGGCGCCGTCCTGCTGCCCTGCGGCATCGCCGGCCTGGCCCTGGTCCCGGTCGGCGACCACTGGCTGTCCGGGCTGTGCATGCTGCTCACCGGGATCGCCATCGGTACCCAGTTCCCGACCAGCCTGGTGGCCGCGCAGAACGCCGTGGAGCAACGCCACATCGGCGTCGCCACCAGCAACGCGACGCTGTTCCGCTCCCTCGGCGGGGCGGTCGGGGTGGCGCTGATGTCGGCGATCCTGCTGGCCCTGCTCAAGCACCTGCGGATCGGCGGCGGGCTCGACCAGGGCTTTTCCGAGAGCGCCCTGCTGAGCAGCCTGGACGCCGCCAGCGGGCCGGCCCGGGTGATCCTCCAGCATGTCCTCGCGGATGCCTTCAAGGTGCTCTTCCTGGTCAACGCGGCGGTGGCGCTGCTCGGCCTGGCGGTGGCCTCGGCACTGCCCGACATGACCCTGCGCGGCCGCGGCGCGACGCAACCGACGGCAGGCGAGTGAGCGGACGCCGATAATCGAACGCTTTCGTCCCGTCGGCGACGGCGTCCGGTTTACAAAAGTAACCGTTCGGTACATTTTCCCGGCATCGATGACATCATTGCTGTGGAGGCTGCGCCATGACGCGCACGGTACTGGTCCTGAACGGCCCCAACCTGAATCTGCTCGGCACCCGCGAGCCACAGACCTACGGCCGGCGGACCCTGGGCGAAATCGCCGACGAATGCGCGGCCTTCGCCGAGACGCGCGGCTTCGCCGTGGACTTCCGCCAGACCAACCAGGAAGGCCAACTGCTCGACTGGATCCACCAGGCCCGCGGCCGGGTCGCCGGCATCGTCATCAACCCCGCCGCCTGGACCCACACCTCGGTGGCGCTGCGCGACGCCCTGGCCGCGGTGGAACTGCCGGTGGTCGAAGTGCACCTGTCCAACGTCCACCAGCGCGAAGCGTTCCGCCACCACTCCTACGTCTCGCCGGTGGCGCTGGGAGTGATCTGCGGATTCGGCAGCCTCGGCTACCGCCTGGCCCTGGAACATTTCGCCGAGCGTTTCGAGGCGGCCGCATGAGCGCGCCGCGATCGGTTCTCGCCGGCCTGATCGGTGCCGGCATCCAGGCGTCGCGGACCCCTGCCCTGCACGAGCGCGAGGGCGACGCCCAGGGCATCCGCTATCTGTACCGGCTGATCGATCTCGACCCGCTGGGCAAGTCGGCGGACGACCTGGAGTTCCTGCTCGCCGCCGCCAGCGACCTCGGCTTCACCGGGCTGAACGTCACCTTCCCCTGCAAGCAGGCGATCATCCCCCTGCTCGACGACCTCTCCGCCGAGGCACGCGGCATCGGCGCGGTGAACACCGTGGTGCTGCGCGATGGCCGGCGCATCGGCCACAACACCGACTGCCTGGGCTTCGCCGAGGGCTTTCGGCGCGGCCTGGCCGACGCGCCGCGCCAGCGCGTGGTGCAGATGGGCGCGGGCGGCGCCGGCGCGGCAGTGGCCCATGCGCTGCTCGCCGAGGGCGTCGAGCGGCTGGCCCTGTTCGACGTCGACCCGGCGCGGGCCCAGGCCCTCGCGGACAACCTCAACCAGCACTTCGGCGCGCCACGAGCGCTCGCCGGCAGCGACCTGGCCGGCGCCCTGGGCGACGCCCAGGGATTGGTCAACACCACCCCGGTGGGCATGGCCAAGCTGCCCGGCATGCCGGTGCCGGCGGAACTGTTGCGCGCCGACCTGTGGGTCGCCGAGGTGATCTACTTTCCGCTGGAAACCGAGCTGCTGCGCCAGGCCCGCGCCCTCGGCTGCCGCACACTGGACGGCGGCACCATGGCGGTGTTCCAGGCGGTGAAGGCATTCGAACTGTTCAGCGGGGTGGCGGCCGACGCCGCGCGCATGCAGGCGCACTTCGCCAGCCTGGGCGACTGAATGGCGCCCCTCTCCCGCCAAGGGGAGAGGGGACCGGAGTCAGGCACGGATGTAGCGCAATACCGCCTCGCCAATCATCCGCCGGTGCCGCTGGCGAACCTCGGCGTCGTGCAGGTCGGTGCGAAAGATCCGCGACACGGTGTAGCGATTGGACACCCGGTAGAAGCAGAACGAACTGATCAGCATGTGCACGTCGAGCGCCTCCAGCCCGGCGCGGAACACCCCTTCCGCTTCGCCGCGACGGAGAATCTCGGCGATGCTCTGGACGATCGAGCTGTTGACGCTCTGCACCAGCTCGCTGCTGGCGATGTGCTCGCCCTTGTGGATGTTCTCGATGCTGATGATGCGCACGAAATCCACGTGCCGGTCGTGGTAGTCGAAGCTGAACTCCACCAGCTTCTCCATCGCCTTGGCCGGCGGCAGCGCGCCCAGCCGCAGGGTGCCCTCGATACCGCGGATGTCGCTGTAGAGCTTCTCCAGCACGGCCTGGTAGAGCTGCTCCTTGCTGCCGAAGTAGTAATAGATCATCCGCTTCGAGGTATGCGTGCGCTCGGCGATGGCGTCCACCCGCGCACCCGAGAGGCCCTGGGCGACGAACTCGTCGATGGCGGCGCGGAGGATGTCCTGGCGGGTCTTCTCGGGATTGTTCTTGCGTCCCTTGCCGCGCGGAGCGGATTCCTCCACGACGGCGGGATCAGGCTTGGACATCGGTGACTCACTCGTGGCCGGCGGGAATTGCGGCCGATTATGCGGGGCCCGCCCGGCTGTAGGAAGAGCACCTGCCGGAGCCCCGACAATTCTCACAGCTTGGCCCGGCGCACACCCCGCCGCGCTTGCGCCATCGCCGCCAGGCGCACCGGCACGTTGGCCGCGCCGTAGCCGGCGTAGCCGTGGCGGCGCTGGAGGATCTCGAAGAAGAAGCGCTCCTCGAACGGCTCGGTGAACACATGGAACAGCTCGCCGCCCTGGGCGTCGCGGTCGTAGAGGACGTTGTAGTAGGCCAGTTCGCTGAGGAACTCGTCGTCGAAGTCGAAGCGCGCGGCGAGGTCGTCGTAATAGTTCAGCGGGATTTCCAGCAGTGCGACCCCGGCCTCCTTGGCCTGGGCCACGGCGGCGAAGATGTCGGCGCAATCGAAGGCGATGTGGTGCACGCCGGAACCGCGATAGCTGGACAGCGAACGGGCGATGGCGGTGTTGCGGTCCTCGGAAATGTTCAGCGGCAGGCGCACGCTGCCGCAGGGGCTACGCACGGCACGGCTGGTGACCAGGCCATAGGGGTCGGGCAGCACCACCTCGTCATCGGCGCCGAAGTCGAACAGGCTCTTGTAGAACAGCACCCAGCTGTCCAGGCCTTCGGCGGGCAGCGCCAGGGCCACGTGGTCGACGCGCCGCAGGCCGAGGCCGGAGGTGTCGGCGTCGTTCGTCACGAAGTCGCTGTCGTAGATGCTGCGGCCCTCGGTGTGCCGCTCGACCAGATACAGCAGGCTGCCGTCGAGGGCGCGCACCGCCGGGATTTCCCGCTCGTTGGGGCCGAGCAGTCCGCGGTACGGCTGGCCTCCGTACGCACGAGCGCGCTCCAGCGCCTGGCCGGCGTCACGCACGCGCAGCGCGGTGGCGCACAAGGACGGTCCGTGGGCCTCGAAGAAACCGTGGGCGAAGGAATAGGGCTCGGCGTTCAGTACCAGGTTGATGTCGCCCTGGCGCAACAGGCTGACATTCTTCGAACGGTGCTCGCCGGCCCTGGCGAAGCCCAGTCGCTGCAACCACTGGCCAAGGCGCGCGCTGAGCGTCTCGTCGACGGCGAACTCGAGGAACTCGATGCCGTCGCAGAGGCTCGCCGGCGGCGGCGCGAACAGCTCGTCCACCGCCACGTGCGGCGTCTGGCGTTGCAGGTGCTCGCGGGTCTTCTCCTCGAGGTAGAGCAGCGAGCGCAGGCCGTCGACGGCGTTGGCGCGGGTCGGCGCGGCGCGGAAGCCGTCGTTGAAGACCTCCAGCGACAGCGGACCGCGATAGCCGGACGCGACGACCGGCGCGAGGAAGCCTGCCAGGTCGAAGCCGCCCTGACCCGGGAAGCAGCGGAAGTGCCGGCTCCATTCCAGCACGTCCATTGCCAGCAAGGGCGCGTCGGCCATCTGCACGAAGAAGATCTTTTCCCCCGGAAGATCGGCGATGCCGCGGGGATCGCCGTCCAGCGAGAGGGTGTGGAAGCTGTCGAGGATCAGCCCGAGGTTCGCCTGGTCGACCCGCCGCACCAGGTCCCAGGCCTGCTCCCAGGTGTTCACCTGGCGCCCCCAGGCCAGCGCCTCGTAGCCGATGCGCAGGCCGCGGACGGCGGCGCGCTCGGCCAGCTGCCGGAGGTCATCGGCCAGCAGCGCCGGTTCGCCGAGGGCATCGGCAGCGACGTTGCTGCACACCAGCACCAGGTCGGTGCCGAGTTCCTGCATCAGGTCGAACTTGCGTTCGGCGCGCTCCAGGTTTCGCTCCAGGCGTTCCCGGCGGCAGCCCTCGAAGTCGCGGAACGGCTGGAATAGCAGGATCTCCAGGTCCAGGTCGGCACACAGCCGGCGTACGTCGCGCGGGCTGCCGTCGTAATGAAGCAGGTCGTTCTCGAAGATTTCCACCCCGTCGAAACCGGCGGCGGCGATGGCCTCGAGCTTTTCCGGCAGGGTGCCGCTCAGGGATACGGTGGCGATCGAACGCTGCATGCTTCGACTCCTCAATGCGCCCTACGGCGCCTGGCGCCGCGCGAGGGCCGGCGGCGGAACGGCGGAGGCGCGGATAGCCCGCGCGGGATGCGCCGGGAAGCCACTTCGGGTCGCTGAGACCGCTCGCCCGGCAAGCCGATTATTGGTTTGCGCCAACTGACGGGCAACGCAAAATGTACGAACTGGTTAGTATTCCGTTCGAATATCGAACGGAAGCACGATTATCGAATTGACGCTTTTTCGACCAATCGCGCACCATCGCTGCCACCCGTGCAGGCCGTCCCGATCTGCCGGAAGCGCTCCGCGCTTCTTTCCGGGCACCTGCGCAACCCACGCGACATAACAATTTCAAGAATCGGGTACCCGCTCATGTCCATCGCCGACCTCTCCGTCCGCCCTCCATCCCGTCCGCTGGCCGCTCGTCCGGCCCGACCGCCCCTGGCCCGCTGACACCGGCGCGGCCCCTGGCCCGCCCGCGTGCAACCCAGAACGACAAATCCAGGCCGGGCGCCCAGGCACCGGCCGCCGAAAGGATGGCCCCGTCAATGATCCACTCTTCCAGCTCTCGACTGCTCGCCGCCGACGCCCCGCGGGAATCCCGCGGCGGCAGGATCCGCAACGCCTTCGCCGTCGGCCGGACGCGCTGGGGCATGCTCGCCCTGGTGTTCTTCGCCACCACCCTGAACTACATCGATCGCGCCGCCCTCGGCGTGATGCAGCCGATCCTGGCCGAGAAGATGAGCTGGACGGCGATGGACTACGCCAACATCAACTTCTGGTTCCAGGTCGGCTACGCCATCGGCTTCATCCTCCAGGGCCGCTTCATCGACAAGGTCGGGGTCAAGCGCGCGTTCTTCCTCGCCGTGTTGCTCTGGAGCCTGGCCACCGGCGCCCACGGCCTGGCGACCTCGGCGGCGGGCTTCATGGTCTGTCGCTTCATCCTCGGCCTGACCGAGGCGGCCAACTACCCGGCCTGCGTGAAGACCACCCGCCTGTGGTTCCCCGCCGGGGAACGGGCGGTGGCCACCGGCATCTTCAACGCCGGCACCAATGTCGGCGCGATGGTCACCCCGGCCCTGTTGCCGCTGATCCTCGGCGTCTGGGGCTGGCAGGCGGCGTTCCTCTGCATGTCGGCGCTGGGCCTGGTCTGGCTGGTGTTCTGGTGGCGCAACTACTACAACCCCGAGGAGCATCCGCGGGTGAAGCAGAGCGAGCTGGAATACATCCAGCAGCAGGAGGAGCCGCCCGCCACCCGCGTGCCCTTCTCGCAGATTCTCCGCCGCCGCGGCACCTGGGCCTTCGCCCTGGCCTACTCGATCACCGCGCCGGTGTTCTGGTTCTACCTCTACTGGCTGCCGCCGTTCCTCAACCAGCAGTACGGCCTGGGCATCAGCGTGACGCAGATGGGCATCCCGCTGATCCTGATCTGGTTGACCGCCGACTTCGGCAGCGTCGGCGGCGGCATCCTTTCGTCCTGGCTGATCGGCCGCGGCATGCCGGCGATCCGCGCGCGCCTGCTATCGATGCTGCTGTTCGCCTGCACCATCGTCGGCGTGGTGTTCGCCGCCAACGCCAGCGGCCTGTGGATCGCCGTGCTGGCCATCGCCCTGGCGGTCGGCGCACACCAGGCGTGGACGGCGAACATCTGGAGCCTGGTGATGGACTACACGCCCAAGCACCTGATGAGCACGGTGTTCGGCTTCGGCGGCATGTGCGCGGCGCTGGGAGGGATGTTCATGACCCAGATCGTCGGCGGCGTACTGACCGCGACGAACAACAACTACGCGGTGCTTTTCACCATGATCCCGGCGATGTACTTCATCGCCCTGACCTGGCTGTACTTCATGGCCCCGCGCCGGATCGAAGCCTGAGTCCAAGCGCCCGGCGCTCGCCGGGCGCCTCCCTGCCTAGAGAACAAGAACGAAGGGACACTCCCATGTCGCACCCGAGCCACGTCCGCGCGCTCTGCGCTTCCCTCTGCCTGGGCGCCGGCCTGCCAGTCCATGCCGGGCACGTCCATGCCGGGCAAGGTTTCCTCGAAGATGCCAAGGCCAGCCTCACCGCGCGCAATTTCCACCTGCACCGCAACTTCGTCGGCGATGCCAGCCAGGGCAAGGCCGAGGAGTGGACGCAGAGCTTCATCCTCGACGCCCGCTCCGGCTTCACCCAGGGCAGCGTCGGCTTCGGCCTCGATGTCCTCGGTCTCTACAGCCTGAAGCTGGATGGCGGCAAGGGAACGGCCGGCACCCAACTGCTGCCGACCCACGACGACGGCCGCCCGGCCGACGACTTCGGACGCCTGGCGGTGGCCGGCAAGCTGCGCGTCTCGAACAGCGAACTGAAGATCGGCGAATGGATGCCGGTGCTGCCGATCCTCCGCTCCGACGATGGCCGCTCGCTGCCGCAGACCTTCCGCGGCGGCCAGCTCAGCGCCAACGAGATCGCCGGCCTGACCCTCTACGCCGGCCAGTTCCGCGGCAACAGCCCGCGCAACGACGCAAGCATGCAGGACATGTCGCTGTTCGGCCGGCCAGCCGCCACTTCCGACCGCTTCGATTTCGCCGGCGGCGAATATCGCTTCAATGGCGAACGCACCCTGCTCGGCCTTTGGAACGCCGAGCTGAAGGACATCTACCGCCAACAGTACCTGCAACTGCAACACAGCCAGCCGCTCGGCGACTGGCTGCTGGGCGCCAACCTCGGCGGCTTCCGTGGCCGCGACGCTGGCAGCGCGCGCGCCGGCAAGCTCGATAACCGCACCGTTTCCGCGCTGTTCTCCGCGCGCTACGGGCTGCATACCCTCTATCTCGGCCTGCAGAAGGTCAGTGGCGACGATGGCTGGATGCGGGTCAACGGCACCAGCGGCGGAACCCTGGCCAACGACAGCTACAACGCCAGCTACGACAATCCCGGCGAGCGCTCCTGGCAACTGCGCTACGACTTCGACTTCGTTGGCCTCGGCCTACCCGGCCTGACCTTCATGACCCGCTACCTGCATGGCGACCATGTGCGCCTGGCCGGAGTCACCGACGACGGCAGCGAATGGGGACGCGAGAGCGAGCTGGGCTACACGCTGCAGAGCGGCGCCTTCAAGCGTCTCAACGTCCGCTGGCGCAACTCCAGCCAGCGCCGCGACTGGGGCAGCAATACCCGCTTCGACGAGAACCGGCTGATCGTCAGCTATCCGCTGAGCCTGTTGTGAAGCCTACGCGCCGACCCCGTTGCGTTCAGCGGCCACGGCGCCAGGCGACCACCAGGCCGCTGGCGCAGATGACGAGGATGCCGAGCAGCGCCCAGGCGTCCGGCACGTGGCCGAACACCAGCAGGCCGAGCAGGCCGGCGAAGATGATCTGGCCATAGCTGAACGGCGCCAGGGTCGCCGGCGGCGCATGGCGGAAGGCCTGGGTCAGCAGCAGGTGGCCGCCCATGCCGCAACCGCCCAGGGCGATCATCATCAGGCCGTGGAGAAGACTTGGGGTCTGCCAGAAGAACGGCACCAGCAGGCTCATGATGAGCGTGTTGAAGATGCCGGCGAGGAAGTTGCTGGTGGTCGGGCTGTCGCTGTTGGCGAGCATCCGCGTGAGCAGCTGGTAGAGCCCGAAGCACAGCGCCGAGCCGAGCGGGAACAATGCCGCCGGGGTGAACAGCGCGCCACCGGGACGCACGATGAAGAGCACGCCGATGAAGCCGGTGAGCACCGCCAGCCATTGACCGAGGCTGACCTTCTCCTTCAGCAACGGCACGGATAACGCGGTCACCAGCAGCGGCGCCAGGAAGTTCACCGCGGTCGCCTCGGCCAAGGGCAGGTAGCGCAGGCCGGTGGTGAAGAACAGGCTGGTGCCGATCAGGCACAGCGCCCGCGCCAACTGCATGAGCGGACGGCGGCTGCGGATCACCGCGAGGCCGTTGCGCGGCACGAACACGGCGACCATCAGCAGGGTGTGCACCAGGTAGCGGGCCCAGACCACCATGACGATCGGGTAGAAACCGGAAAGGAACTTGGACAACCCGTCGTGGCTGGCGAACAGGAACACCGCGGCACAGATCAGCAGGATGCCGCGCAGGGTCTGGTCGCTGGCGGGCAGCGGGGAGGTGGATGCGTTCATCAGAGGGTCCGGGCACCAGGGCAAATCGATAGCAGGCTATTTATTCTGACGGTACCCGCCATCGAGGAAAGAAACGATCGGCTTCAACGTTTGGAAACTATAGAACCCCGTTCCATTATGCAAACGGGCAACCTGCCTGCGCGGTGGCGCTACAGGCGGGCGAGCAGCGCCCGGGTCCGCTCGATCGCCAGCCGCGCCCGCTCCGTGCCATCCACGCCGCGCGCGAGCAGATCCAGCGCGGGCACCTCCAGGCTCAGCGGCAGGTTCTCCGGCAGGGCGCGCAGCAGCGCCAGCAGATCGAGCCCGCCATCGCCAGGGAAACGCCGTTCCTCGCGGGCCTGGCGAAGGATTTCGTCCATCGACGTCGGACGCGGCCCGACGACATCGCAGAGTTGCGCGTAGCCCAGGCGCGCAGGCGGGATCGCCCGCAGGTCTTCCAGGCTGCTGGCCGAGCGGTCGAAATGGAAGGCGTCCAGCAACAGGCCGGCGTTGTCCCGCGCCGCCGCCTCGACCACCCGCGCGGCCTGCCGCAGGTCGCGGATCCCGGTCCAGGGCATGAACTCCAGGTGCGGGTCGAGGCCGAGCGGCCGCGCCAGGTCGCACAACGCGGCGAAATTGTCCGCGCTGCGCCGCTCGTCGTCATCGTTGCCGGCCACCAGCACATAGCGCGCGCCGAACTCGGCGCCGACCTCCAGCACCGCGGCGAACTCGCCGACGCGGGTGTCCGGACGCAGGCGCAGGATCTCCACGTCCAGCGTGCGCACTCCGCTGTCGCGCAGCCGCGCCAGGGTCCGCCGGCGCAGGCCGGCATCGGCCAGCAGCGGATAGTGGTGCTCTTCCACGGTGGCCGGCACCAGGCGCAGGCCGACATGACTGTAGCCGGCGCGGGCGGCAGCCTCGACCATGTCCGGGGGCGACAGCTCGAGCACGGTGAGCGCCGCCAGGGAAAGAATCCTCGATTCCATGCACTACCTCATCGTCAGCGGTTCAGAAACTGGCTGGCGCGCAGGCCCGGCCACTGCGCGCGGCCTCGCGAACCGCCTCGACCAGCGCCAGGGTGCGAGCGGCGTCGGTGGCATCCATCAATGGCGCTTCCTCGCCCCGCGCGACCCGGACGAAGTGCTCTAGCTGGCGTTGTAGGGGGTCGCCTGTCGCCACGGCCTCCACGCTGGCCGCCAGCGGGTCGTGCCAGCCCTGCCGGGCCTCGGCGTAGCGCCAGCGGCGGAGCTGGGGAAGGCTCAGGGCACCCTCGGTGCCGGCCAGCAGGTAGCAGGGTTGCTCGGCCTGGCGCGGATAGACCGGGTTCTCCCCGGCTGCCAGCTCCCAGCTCCAGGGCGCCGCCGCAGCGTCGCAACCGGTCAGGCTGCCCAGGGCGCCATTGGCGAAGCGCAGGAGCAGCGCGATGTTGTCTTCGTTGGGCAGGCCACGGATAGCGTTGCCGGCCAGCGCCTGCACCTCCCGCACTTCCCCGCACAGGTGGCGGAGCAGGTCGAGGTCATGGATCAGGTTGGTCAGCAACATTCCCGCACCGGGCTCGCGACGCCAGGCCACCTCGAAATAACTGTCGGGCTTCTTCAACTGCCAGAGCGCGGTGACCGACAGCAACCGACCGAGCGCGCCCTCGGCGATCAATTGGCGCGCCCGCACGACCAGCGGATTGTGCCGACGATGGTGACCGACCAGCAGCGGAACGCCAGATCGCCGGGCGACGGCCACCAGCTCGCTCACTTCGTCGAGCTGCACGCCGACCGGTTTTTCCAGCAGCAGCGGCACCCCGGCGGCGAGGCAGTCGAGGGCGGTGGCGACATGCAGGTTGTTCGGATTGGCGACGATCGCCGCTTGCGGCCGGGCTTCTTCCAGCAACCTCCGATGATCGCCGAACCAGGGCACGCCGGCATCCGCGGCGAACGCCTGGCCCTGGGGATCGGCCACCGCACACAGGCGCGCGCCGGCGATTCGCTGCAAGCGGTGGTAATGCTGGTGGCCCATATTGCCGGCGCCGATGAGGGCGATGCGAAGCGGTGCGTCCAAGGCGGTCCCCAATCGTTGTTTTCTTGTTCGCTTCATGATTCCAGAACGTCGTTCCAGATTTAGCGAGGGAGATTATTTGAACGAATGGCTGGCCCCGCGCAAGAGCGCTTCGAGACGGCACTACCGCCGGCGCATCCATGGAAGTGCGGAAAGGCCCGCCGCATGCGGGCTCGTGACAGGCAAGAAAGCGTTCGCTATTCGAACGCTGATGTCGGGAAAGGACTGGGGCCGGGCCGGATGACTCAGCGGAACAGCTCGGACGCCTGGCTGGCGTGGGAGAGGTCCTGCGCCGCGGCCAGGAGCAGGGGCGCCAGTTCGTGCATGCGCGCCTCGCCGAAGCGTGCGCTCGGCCCGGCCACGCTGAGCACGCCGAGAGCCCGTCCGTCCTCGGGGTGGCGCACCAGTGCGGCCATCGCCGCCATGCCCGGCGCCGAGCATTCGATCTGCCAGGCATAGCCGTGCTCGCGGGCGCGCTTCAGGTAGCGCAGCAGCTCGCTCCTGGAGCGCGGCGCGTTGGGACCGAAGTCCCGCGCCGCCCCTACGCCCTGGCGCTCCACCAGCGCCAGCGCCGCCTTGTCGCTCAGGCTGGCCAGCCAGGCATGCCCGGATGCGGTGTAGAACAGCGGCGCCTCGCGCCCCATGTCGGGGTCGTAGCGTAGCCCGGAGGTGGCGCCCTGGGACTTGGCGATCCAGGTCTGGCGATCGCCTTCGATCACCCCCAGGCGCACCAGTTCGCCGGTCTCCCGGGCGAGCCCGTCGAGCACCGGCTGGACCAGGTCGACTACCCCGCTGGAAGCGAGGAAGCGGAAGCCCAGCGCGGCCAGGCGGGTGCTGAGGCGGTAGCGGCTGGTGTCATCGTCCTGGCGCACGTAGCCGAGCCGGATCAGCTCGGCGAGCATGCGGTGCGCGGCGCTCTTGGGGATATCCAGGCGGTCCGCCAGTTGTTGCAGGGGCAGGCCACGGGCATCGCTGGCGAGGAGTTCGAGCAAGCCGAGGGCGCGTTCGATGAGGCTACCGGCCATGGAGGGGCGTTCCTGAGTCGAGGAAAGGCAGGATTCTAGAATCTGGTTCCGGATTTTCACAGCCTGGCGAAGGTCGAGATTTCACAGGGTTTCGTTCGATCAGCGAACCGATAAACGATTATCGGATTGCCACTCCCCATGGCCCTCCGTAATGTGTCTGCACCCCGGCAGGCCGAGCGCCTCCGCTACAAAAACAACAGGGGAATCCCGACATGCCGCAGCACGCCTTGCCTTCCGCCGCCTGCACCTGAGCCACGCGTCCGACCCTCGTCCCACGCCCTCACTCTCGCCGCGGAACCCGTCCCATGAACAGCCCCAGCCTGCCCGCCGTCGAACGACTCGACGTGCAAGCCTTCATCAATGCCCAGCCGCTTTCGCCGTACCAATGGCGGATCGTCCTGCTGTGCTTCCTGATCGTCTTCCTCGATGGCCTCGACACCGCCGCGATGGGCTTCATCGCTCCGGCGCTGACCCAGGACTGGGGCATCGACCGCGCCAGCCTCGGGCCGGTGATGAGCGCCGCGCTGATCGGCATGGTCTTCGGCGCCCTCGGCTCCGGACCGCTGGCCGACCGCTACGGACGCAAGCTGGTATTGGTCGCGGCGGTCTTCCTCTTCGGCCTGTTCAGCCTGGCCTCGGCCTACAGCACCAACGTCGAGCAACTGCTGGCGCTGCGCTTCCTCACCGGCCTCGGCCTCGGCGCGGCGATGCCCAACGCCACCACCCTGCTTTCCGAATACACCCCCGAGCGCCTCAAGTCGCTGCTGGTGACCAGCATGTTCTGTGGCTTCAACCTGGGCATGGCCTGCGGCGGATTCGTCTCGGCGAAGCTGATCCCGCTGTTCGGCTGGCACAGCCTGCTGCTGCTCGGCGGCCTGCTACCGCTGGTCCTGGCGGTAGTCCTGCTGTTCCGCCTGCCGGAATCGGCGCGCTACCTGGTGGTGCGCAACCGCGGCAGCGAGCGGGTACGCCAGGTGCTGGCCCCCATCGCCCCGGCGCAGGTGGCGCTGGCACGGAGTTTCCACGTCCCCGAGCAGCAGACGGTGCAGGCCCGCAACGTGTTCGCGGTGATCTTTTCCGGTACCTACAGCGCCGGCACCCTGCTGCTCTGGCTGACCTACTTCATGGGCCTGGTGATCGTCTACCTGCTCACCAGCTGGCTGCCGACCCTGATGCGCGATAGCGGCGCGAGCCTGGAGCAGGCGGCGTTCATCGGCGCGCTGTTCCAGTTCGGCGGGGTGCTCAGCGCCGTAGCGGTGGGCTGGGCGATGGATCACTTCAACCCGCACAAGGTGATCGGCCTGTTCTACCTGCTGGCGGGGGTGTTCGCCTGGTGCGTGGGCCAGAGCCTCGGCCAGGTCACCCTGCTGGCGACCCTGGTGCTGCTGGCCGGCATGTGCATCAACGGCGCGCAGTCGGCGATGCCGTCGCTGGCGGCCCGCTTCTATCCGACCCAGGGGCGGGCCACGGGGGTCTCCTGGATGCTCGGTATCGGCCGCTTCGGCGCCATCCTCGGCGCCTGGATCGGCGCCACCCTGCTGGGCCTGGGCTGGAACTTCGAACAGGTGCTGACCGCCCTGGTGCTGCCGGCTGCACTGGCCACCGCCGCGGTGCTGCTGAAGGGGTTGGTCAGTCACGCGGATGCGGGGTGAAACTGCCCCATCGCGTAGGACGCATAACCGCTTGCGGTTATCCGCCGCCGGGCTTCGGTGTATCGGCGGATAACGCCGGTGGCGTTATTCGCCCTACTCCAAGGGTAGGCATCGCGTAGGGCGGATAACCGCTTGCGGTTATCCGCCGTCGGGCTTCGGTGTATCGGCGGATAACGCCGGTGGCGTTATCCGCCCCACCCCAGGGTTGGCGGCATCGCGTAGGGCGACGGCGCTTCGCTTCAGAAGGTGAATTCCATATTCAACGTCGGCGTCGAGGTGCGGCTGCCGGTGCCACCGTCGACGCCGAACTTGTTGTGCCAATACTCGTAGCCGACGCCGAGCCACAGGTTCGGCTGGCGCTTGTCGCCTGGCAGGGCGGCGACCATCAGGGCGGTGCGGACCAGGGTTTCCGCCGCGGTGTCCTTGTCGTTGTAGTCCTCGCCCTTCTCTCCCACGTAGTTGACGAAGCCCTGGAACTTCGCCGCATGGTTGCCGACCTTGAACGGCCGCATCCAGGTCAGGTTGAGCATGTAGGTGGTGTCGAAGGTGTGGTCGGGATGGCGCGCGCCGGGCACGCCGAAGTGGTTCTTCTCGCGGTAGTAGAGCAGGCTCAGGTCGAGCACGCCGGGACCGTTGAACTTGAGGGTCGGGCCGAACACCAGGGCGCGCTTCTTGGCCGAAGCCAGGTTGTTGTTGCGGCTGGCGTCGAAGCCCAGGGTGAAGGCGTAGTCCTTGACCAGGCCGGTGCCCAGCGGCCGGTCGAACACCCGCGAAGCGTAGAGCTGGTGGCGGTAGACCGCATAGACTTCGCTGCCACCATGGTCGGTGCCCTTGCGCGGGTCGCGGTTGTCGGAAAGGAACACATCGAGATTGAAGAAATTGCTGCCGTAGCGATAGCCGTCGGCGTGGGTGAAGCTGTAGATGCGCTTGGCGAACTTGTCCGGGTTGTTCGGGTTGGTGAATTGCTGGCCGTAACGGAAACCGACGCTGTTGCTCATCCATTCCAGCGCCATGCTCTCCCCGGCGCCGACGAGCGCGATCAGGGCGGCGGCGCCCTGCATCATCTTCTTCATGCTGTGTGTCCTGCTGGTTGCTTGTTGTTCTTGTGGCGACTCAGCCCCCGGTTTCGCGCCGGGGTCGCGGGGCAGTATCGGCACTTCGCCGCGCTGACCAAAGAACAGAATATCGAACATACCGATGCCGAAACGGCATCAGCGGACGGGCAAGCTCGGGCAAGCCGTCTGGCATCGGCGCGAGCGCCGCTCAGGCCTCGTTCAGGCGCGCTTCCTCGCGCTCGCGCAGGCGCACTTCCTCGGCGATCTGCCGGGCCAGGGCGTCCACCGCCACCGGCAGGTAACGGCCGGTGCGCACGTAGAGGCCGAGGTCGCTGTGGATGCCGCCATTGTCTTTCAGCGGCAGGAAACGCAGCTCGCCCTGGGCGATGTCGGCCTCGATCCCCAGGCGGGTCTGGAAGGCGACGCCGAGCCCGCGCCGCGCCAGTTGTCGCGACAGCTCCAGGGAGCTGCTCTCCAGCACCGCCCGGCGCGGTTCGCGCAAACGGCGCTGGAGCGGCGCCAGCAGGTGATGGATGGACAGCTCGCTCTTGGCCATGATCAGGCCATGTTCGACGCAATCGGCGAAGGCGATGGCCTGGTGTCGCGCCAACGGGTGCTGCGGGGAGACGATGGCACCGAGGCGGAAATGGCCGACGCTGACCTGTTGCAGGTCGGCGCTGCGCGGCAGGGCGAAGGCCAGGCCGAGGTCGACCGCGCCACTGCTCACCGCCTCGGGTATCGCCTGGGAACCGAGCAGGGTGACGCCGACGGTGATGTCCGGGTAGCGTTCGCGCATCGCCTTGAGCACGCAGGGCAGCAGGTCGCTGGTCACCGCTTCGATGGTGGCGATCTCCACATGGCCGGTGCGCAGGCCTTGCAGCGCGTCCAGTTCGGAACGCACGCGCTCCATGTCCTGCAGGACCACGGTGACGTGGCGCGCGAAGATCTCCCCGGCTCCGGTCAGGCGCAGGCCGCCGGGCAGGCGGTCGAACAGCGGCGCGCCGATCTCGTCCTCCAGCTTGAGGATCTGCCGGTTCACCGCCGACGAGGCGACGTTCAGGCGCCGCGCGGCTTCGCGGATCGAATGGCAGCGGCGAACCATGTCGAAGTAGTGGATCGCGGGCGCGTGGATATGCAGCTTGCGGCTCATGGCGGACCGAAGGGATGACGGAGCTGTCGACCTTCCGGGAAACGCCGGCGATTGGCAAGGGGAAGCGCCGCCTTGCCGGCCCACGCGCAGGACGGATAACCGCCGTTGGCCCTCGGGGTATCGGCGGATAACGCCTGCGACGCCATTCGCCCTACCGCTAGCGCCGCCGGCGACCTACCGGGACGCCTGCTGCGACTCCACGCCAAGCTCGTCCCACACCGATTCGGCGAGGTGGAAGGTCGCGTTGGCCGCGGGAATACCGCAGTAGATGGCGCTCTGCATGATCACTTCCTTGATCTCGTCGCGGCTCACCCCGTTGTTCTTCGCCGCGCGCAGATGCAGCTTGAGTTCCTCGTTGCGGTTCATGCCGATCAGCATGGCGATGGTGACCAGGCTGCGGGTGTGTCGCGGCAGCCCCGGACGGGTCCAGATGTCGCCCCAGGCGTGGCGGGTGATCATCTCCTGGAACTCTTCGTTGAACGGCGTCAGGTTGGCCAGGCTGCGCTCGACATGGGCGTCGCCGAGCACCGCGCGGCGCACTTGCATGCCGGCTTCGTAGCGTTGTTTCTCGTCCATCGGCGGCTCCTCAGGCGGACAGCAGGAAATCGACCAGGCGGCGGCTGAAGGCGTCGCCCGCTTCGACGTTGGACAGGTGCGCGGCGGCGAACTCGACCAACTGCGCGTCGGCGATGCGCGCCTGCATGAAGCGGGCGTTGTCCGGAGTGGTCACGGCATCGTGGCTGCCGGCGACGATCAGCGTCGGCGCCTGGACCAGCCCGAGCTGCTCGCGGAAATCGGCGTCGCGTACCGCAGCGCAGTTGGCCGCGTAGCCCTGCGGCGAGGTGGCCGCGAGCATCGCGACGATGTGCTCGACCTGCGCCGGTTCGCGCTCGGCGAAGCCCGCGGTGAACCAGCGCGCCACCGAGGCGTCGCGCAGGTCACGCATGGCCTGCTCGCCGCCTTTCAGGACGGTATCGATGCGGGTGTTCCAGACCTCGTCGCTGGCAATCTTCGCCGCGGTGTTGCACAGCACCAGCCGGCCGAGCCGCTCGCCGGCGTGGATGCCCAGCCACTGGCCGATCAGGCCGCCCATGGACAGCCCGCAGAAATGCACGCGCGGCAGCTCGAGGGCATCGAGCAGGGCAAGCACGTCGGCGCCGAGCTGGCCGATGGCGTACGGTCCGGGGGTGACCAGCGAGGCGCCGTGGCCGCGGGTGTCGTAGCGCAGCACGCGGAAATGGGCGGTGAGTGCGGGGATCTGCGTGTCCCACATGCCCAGGTCGGTGCCCAGCGAGTTTGACAACAGCAGGACCGGCGCGCCGGCCGGTCCTTCCAGGGAGTAGTTCAGGTCGCCGTCGGCGAGGCGTACGGTTGGCACGAAGGGATCTCCAGTCAGGCGGGATGGGGTTCGAAGCCCAGGGCATGGTGTTCGGCGAGCGCGCGCTCGACCCAGGCGCGGGCCTGGCCGAGGTAATGGGCGGGATCGAGCAGGCGGTCCAGTTCGTCGCCGGACAACTCGGCGCTCACCCGCGCCTCTTCGCCGAGCACCGCGCGCAACTCGCGGCGCTGCTCGACGGCGCGGCGGCAGCACTGTTCCACCAGATGGTGCGCGGCTTCGCGGCCGATACGGCGGGCCAGGGCGATGCTCACCGCCTCGGCGAGCACCAGGCCGTGGGTCAGGCCAAGGTTGCGGCGCATCCGCTGGGCGTCCACCTCCAGGCCTTCGAGCAGGCCGATCGCCTGTTGCAGCGCGCCGGCAACCAGGCAACAGAGTTCCGGCAGGGTTTCCCACTCGGCGTGCCAGAGACCGAGGCTGCGCTCGTGTTCCTGCGGCATCGCCGCGAACAGGGTCGAGACCAGCCCCGGCGCACGGGTGGCGGCGGCGATCAGCACCGCGCTGCTCACCGGGTTGCGCTTGTGCGGCATGGTCGAGGAACCGCCGCGCCCGGCGCCGGCCGGCTCGAAGACCTCGCCGGCCTCGGTCTGCATCAGCAGGCTGACATCGCGACCGAACTTGCCGAGGCTACCGGCCACCAGGCCGAGCACGCTGGCGAATTCCACCAGGCGGTCGCGCTGGGTGTGCCAGGGTTGTTCGGGCAAAGCCAGGCCCAGCTCCTCGGCCAGCGCCGCGGCCACCGGCAGGGCCTGTTCGCCGAGCGCGGCGAGCGTCCCCGAGGCGCCGCCGAATTGCAGCACCAGCAGGCGCGGGCGCAACTCGCGCAGGCGCTGGCGGTGCCGGGTCAAGGCACCGAGCAGGCCGGCGAGCTTCATGCCCAGGGTCACCGGGGTGGCGTGCTGCAACCAGGTGCGCCCGGCCAGCGGCGTGTCGGCATGCCGTTCGGCCTGGTCCGCCAGGACCTCGGCAAGACGTTGCAGATCCTGCTCGAGCAAGGCCAGCGCACGGCGCAGTTGCAGCACCAGGCCGCTGTCCATGGCGTCCTGGCTGGTGGCGCCGAGATGCACGTAGCGCTCGGCCTCGGCGTCGCCAGCCGCCACCTGGCGGCCCAGCGCCTTGACCAGCGGGATCGCCGAGTTGCCGGCAGTGGCGACCGCCTCGGCCAGCGCCAGCGGGTCGTACAGTTCGGCGCGGCAGGCCGCCTCGATCGGCGCCACCGCCGTCGCGGGAACCACCCCGGTGCGCGCCTCGGCGCGGGCCAGGGCGGCCTCGAAGTCGAGCATGCCTTGCAGGCGGCCGCGGTCGGAGAACACCGCGCGCATCGGCGCCGCCGTGAAATAGGCATCGAACAACTGGTTGGCGGGTACGTCGCTCATCGGTTTTCCTTTTCCCGGCCCGTCAGGGCTCGTCGTTCAGGTAGCTGACCTTGCGCAGGTCCGGCAGGCTCACGCAGACCAGCAGCGCCAGCAGGCACATGGCTGAAACATACCAGTAGAAGACGTTCTCCATCCCTACCGACTTCAGCCCCAGGGCGACGTACTCGGCCGAGCCGCCGAAGATCGCGTTGCCCACCGCGTAGGACACTCCGACGCCGAGGGCGCGCACCTCCGGCGGGAACATCTCGGCCTTGATCAGGCCGCTGATGGAGGTGTACAGGCTGACGATGGCCAGCGCCAGGATGATCAGGAAGAAGGCCATGTAGGGACTGCTCACGGTCTTCAGCGCGAGCAGGATCGGCAGGGTGCAGAGCGTGCCCAGGGTGCCGAACCAGAGCATCGAGGTCTTGCGCCCGATGCGATCGGAAAGCATGCCGAACAGCGGTTGCATCAGCATGTACGCCAGCAGGGCGAAGGTCATCACCGCGCTGGCGGTCTTGGCGCTCATCCCGGCGGTGTTGACCAGGTACTTCTGCATGTAGGTGGTGAAGGTGTAGAAGATCAGCGAGCCGCCGGCGGTGAAGCCGAGCACGGTGAAGAAGGCCCGCTTGTGCTTGAACAGCTCGGCGAAGGTGCCGGATTCCTTGCGCTCCAGGGTCGACTTCGAAGCGGTCTCGTTCAGCGAGCGCCGCAGCCAGAGGGCGATCACCGCGGTGATCGCGCCGATCACGAAGGGAATCCGCCAGCCCCAGGCGCGCAGTTCGTCTTCGCTCAGCAACTGCTGCAGGATCACCACCACCAGCACCGCCAGCAACTGTCCGCCGATCAGGGTGACGTACTGGAACGAGGCGAAGAAGCCGCGCTGGCCCTTGAGCGCCACCTCGCTCATGTAGGTCGCGCTGGTGCCGTACTCGCCGCCCACCGACAGGCCCTGGAACATCCGCGCCAGCAACAGCAGGGCCGGCGCCAGGGTGCCGATGCTGGCGTAGGTGGGCATGCAGGCGATCGCCAGGGAGCCGGCGCACATCATCACCACCGAGATCAGCATGGCGGTCTTGCGCCCGTGCTTGTCGGCGATGCGGCCGAACATCCAGCCGCCGATGGGGCGCATGAGGAAGCCGGCGGCGAAGACCCCGGCGGTGTTCAGCAACTGCACCGTGGGGTTGTCGGAGGGGAAGAAGGCCGGTGCGAAGTAGATCGCGCAGAAGGCGTAGACGTAGAAGTCGAACCATTCCACGAGGTTGCCGGAGGAGGCGCCGACGATGGCGAAGATGCGCTTGCGGCGTTCTTCGTTGCTGTACTGGTGAACAGGGGCAGTCATGCTGTTGTTCTCTCGACAGGGTCCGTTTCATCCTGACCGTGCGACGGAGCGTCCTGTTCCGCTGCACACGCGCCGCGCCGCCGCCGAAACATGGGCAGCGCCGCGCGACGCGCGCTCTTGATACCGGGCGGGCGACCCGGTTGTGCCAGTCAGACCCGCTCGATGGCCAGCGCCAGGCCTTGGCCGACGCCTACGCACATGGTCGCCAGGCCGCGCCGGCCGCCGCTCTTCTCAAGTTGATGGAGCGCGGTGAGGACCAGCCGCGCACCGCTCATCCCCAGCGGGTGGCCGAGGGCGATGGCACCGCCGTTCGGGTTGACCTTCTCACTGTCGTCGGCCACGCCCAGTTCGCGCAGGCAGGCCAGGCCCTGGCTGGCGAAGGCTTCATTGAGTTCGATCACGTCGAAGGCGTCGATCGCCAGGTCCAGGCGCCGCAGCAGCTTGCGCACCGCCGGCACCGGGCCGATGCCCATGATCCGTGGGGCGACGCCGGCGCTGGCCATGCCCAGCACCCGCGCGCGCGGAGTCAGGCCGTGCTTCTCCACTGCCTCGGCGGAGGCCAGGACCAGCGCGGCGGCGCCGTCGTTGACCCCGGACGCGTTGCCGGCGGTGACGGTCTTCTCCGGCCCGTTGACCGGCTTGAGCCGGGCCAGCGCCTCCAGGGTGGTGTCGGGACGCGGATGCTCGTCGTGCTCGACCAGGGTGTCGCCCTTGCGCCCGCGAATCGTCACCGGGACGATTTCCTCGGCGAAGAAACCGGCCTCCTGCGCCCTGCCGGCGCGCTGCTGGCTGCGCAGGGCGAAGGCATCCTGGTCGGCACGCGACACGCGATAGTCGTCGGCGACGTTGTCGGCGGTCTGCGGCATCGGGTCGATGCCGTACTGCTCCTTCATCAGCGGATTGACGAAGCGCCAGCCGATGGTGGTGTCCTCGATCTTCTGGCCGCGCCCGAAGGCGCTATCGGCCTTGCCCATCACGTACGGCGCGCGCGACATCGACTCGACGCCGCCGGCGATGGCCAGCTCCATCTCGCCGCAGGCGATGGCGCGGAACGCCGTGCCGATGGCGTCCATCCCCGAGGCGCAGAGGCGGTTGAGGGTGACGCCGGGCACGCTCTCCGGCAAACCGGCCAGCAGCAGCGCCATGCGCGCCACGTTACGGTTGTCCTCGCCGGCCTGGTTGGCGCAGCCGAGGAACACCTCGTCCAACGCCGACCAGTCGACCCCCGGGTTGCGCTCGACCAGGGCCTTCAGCGGCACCGCCGCGAGGTCGTCGGCGCGCACCGCGGAAAGACTGCCGCCGAAACGGCCGATCGGCGTGCGCACGGCATCGCAGATGAATACCTCGCGGCTCATTCGTCGCTCCCCTTCTGTCCATGGGCGGCCGCGGTGCGCGCCTCGAGGTCGCGCAGCGCGGCGAGTTCGACCTCGCTCGGCGCGGGCGTCTCGGCGACCCGCTCGGCGAAGCGGATCGCCCAGCCGGAGGCCTCGACCACCTGCTCGCGGGTCACGCCCGGATGCAGCGAAGTGACCACGAACTCGTTGCTGCCGGCTTCCGGCTCCATGATGCACAGGTCGGTGATGATCGCCACCGGCCCCTTGCCCGGCAGGCCCAGGCGCTGGCGCGAGTCGCCGCCCTCGCCATGGCCGACCGAGGTGACGAAGGCCAGCTTGTCGACGAAGGTGCGGTGCGACTGCTTGAGGATGATCAGCACTTCCTTGGCGCTGCCGGCGATTTCCGGCGCGCCGCCGGCTCCCGGCAGGCGCACCTTGGGCTGGCGGTAGTCGCCGATCACGGTGGTGTTGATGTTGCCGAAGCGGTCGACCTGGGCCGCGCCGAGGAAGCCGACGTCGATCCGTCCGCCCTGCAGCCAGTAGCGGAAGATCTCGCCGGTGGGGACCACGGTATCGGCGGTCTCGGCCAACTCGCCGTCGCCGATGGACAGCGGCAGGACGCTGGGCTTGGCGCCGATCGGCCCGGACTCGTAGATCAGCACGACGTCCGGCGAGGAAGTCAGGCGCGCCAGGTTGGCGGCCTTCGACGGCAGGCCGATGCCGACGAAGCACACCGCGCCGTTGTGCAGGCGGCGGGCGGCAGCCACGGTCATCATCTCGTTGGTGCTGTAGCTGCTCATCGCTTGCCCTCCGCGAGCTTGGCCTGGAAGGCCCCGAAATCCTCGGTCCCCCGGATGTATTCGTCGATCCACGCGGTGAAGCTTTCGCGGTCGCGGGCGATCGGGTCCCAGTCCTGGTAGAAGCGGTTGTCGCGCTCGTAGTAGCCGTGGGCATAGGACGGATGCGCGCCGCCGGGCACCAGGCACACGGCGCTGAGCGCCCAGCTCGGCAGGACGCAGGCGTTCATCGGGGCGTCCAGTTCGTCGACGATCTCCTCGACGGTGACGATGCAGCGCTTCGCCGCCAGGGCCGCTTCCTTCTGCACGCCGAGGATGCCCCAGAGCAGCACGTTGCCCTTGCGGTCGGCCTTCTGCGCGTGGATCACGCTGACGTCCGGACGCACCGAGGGCACCGCCGCCAGCACTTCGCCGGTGAACGGGCAGGTGACGCTGCGGATCAGCGGGTTGACCTTCGGCAGGTCGGAGCCGGCGTAGGCGCGCAGCACTGCGAAGGGCAGCCCGGAGGCGCCGGCGACATAGGCGTTGGCGAGGTCGGCGTGGCTGTGTTCCTCGATCTCCAGCGGTTGCGGCCAGCCCTTCTCCACCGCGTCGCGCAGGCGGTGCAGCGAACCGACGCCGGGGTTGCCGCCCCAGGAGAACACCAGCTTCTTCGCGCAGCCTGCACCGATCAGCAGGTCGTAGACCAGGTCGGGAGTCATGCGGATCAGCGTCAGGTCTTTCCTGCCCTGGCGGATCAGCTCGTGGCCGGCGGCCGTCGGGATCAGGTGAGTGAAGCCTTCGAGGGCGACGCTGTCGCCATCGTGGACGAAGCGTCGCACCGCTTCGCGCAGGGAGAGGATTTCAGCCATCGGTCGGGTCTCGTCTTGTTGTGCGCTGCCTGGACGGCACGTGACGAGAACCTTACGCCGGGGTCCGAGGGCTCACAATCCGATAATCGATTAACAGTTCGATAATCGAACAGAACGTTAGCAAGCATCCGATCGACCGAAGCCGTCGCCTCATTCGTCGCTGTGGATCACCACCAGCAATTCCGCCTGGGTCTCCCCCAGGGAGCGGATGCGGTGCGGCTTCTGTGCGTTGAAATGCAGGGCGTCGCCGCGCTCGAGGATGATCCGCTGGTTCATGAAGTCGACCTCGACCTGGCCCTCATGGACGAAGATGAACTCTTCGCCGAGGTGCTCCTTGAACGTCGAGTGACTGAAATCGCGCGGGGGGTGGACGATGAACGGCAACAGCGCGCGGGCGCCGATCTGCTGCGCGAGGGAGGCGTAGGCCGGGCCGTCGTCGCCGCTGGACAGCGACTTGCGCTGGTCGCGACGAACGATGCTGTAGCCGTCGACACCGTCGCTTTCCTCGGAGAACAGCTCCTCCACCTGCACGTTCAACGCCTTCGCCAGCTTCAGCGCGGCGGCAATGGACGGCGTGTTCAGCCCGCGCTCGACCTTGGACAGGTAGCTCTTGGTCAGGCCGGTCTTGTCGGCCAGGGTCTCCAGCGTGACCCCGAGTTTTTTTCTCAGCAATTTCAAGCGCATGGACATTGAGGACAGCCTTCTCCCGATGGCGATGAAACTTTTCTCTTGCTAATGACACTTTGTGTCATATAACTTGATCCGTGTCATTTACAGCCGGGTCGTTGCGTGGCGCGCAACTGCCTGGCGTTTCCCCCGACTCGCTCCGTCAAAGGAACCTCGCATGGCTACGACACTGGAATTACCCAAGGATCAACTGATCCAGCACGCGCTGAAGCAGATGAAAAGCAGCCTCGGCGATAATACGTGGACTGACCGGCAAAAGCTGGCCCTGACCTGCCGGATTCTCTTCGAGGCCGGCCACGACTCCGGGCTCGCCGGGCAGATCACCTCGCGCGGCCCGGAGGCGGGGACCTACTACACCCAGCAACTGGGCCTGGGCTTCGACGAGATCAGCGCCGGCAACCTGCTGCTGGTCGACGAAGACCTCAACGTCCTCCACGGGCACGGCATGGCGAATCCGGCCAATCGCTTCCACAGCTGGGTCTATCGCGCCCGCCCGGACGTCAACTGCATCATCCACACCCACCCGCTGCACATCGCCGCGCTGTCGACCCTGGAAGTACCGCTGCAGGTCTCGCACATGGACCTTTGCCCGCTATACGACGACTGCGCCTTCCTCAAGGACTGGCCGGGCGTGCCGGTAGGCAACGAGGAAGGCGAGATCATCTCCGCCGCCCTCGGCGACAAGCGCGCCATCCTGCTCTCCCACCACGGCCTGCTGGCCACCGGTGCGAGCATCGAGGAGGCCTGCGTGATCGCGGTGCTGCTCGAGCGCGCGGCGAAGATGCAGTTGCTGGCGATGGCCGCCGGGGAGATCAAGCCGATCCCGCCGGCCCTGGCGCGCGAGGCCCACGACTGGATCTCCACCCCGAAGCGCCACGGCGCCGCATTCAACTACTACGCCCGGCGCTGCCTGCCGCGCAACAGCGACTGCCTGAGCTGAACGACCTTTCCCACCAGGTCCGTCCTGGCATTTCCCACTCAATGTCACGGGTACATCCAATGTCCGCATCCATCCACGGCATCATCGGCTACACCATCACCCCCTTCGCCGCCGACGGAGGTCTCGACCTGCCGGCCCTCGGCCGCTCCATCGAGCGCCTGATCGACGGCGGCGTGCACGCCATCGCCCCGCTCGGCAGCACCGGCGAAGGCGCCTACCTGAGCGACCCGGAATGGGACGAGGTGGTCGACTTCACCCTGAAGACCGTCGCCCATCGCGTGCCGACCATCGTCAGCGTCTCCGACCTGACCACCGCCAAGACCGTGCGCCGCGCACAGTTCGCCGAATCCCTCGGCGCCGAGGCGGTGATGGTCCTGCCGATCTCCTACTGGAAGCTCAACGAGGCGGAAGTGTTCCAGCACTACCGCGCGGTGGGCGAAGCCATCGGCGTGCCGGTGATGCTCTACAACAACCCGGGCACCAGCGGCATCGACATGTCGGTGGAACTGATCCTGCGCATCGTCCGCGAAGTGGACAACGTAACCATGGTCAAGGAGAGCACCGGCGACATCCAGCGCATGCACAAGCTGCGCCTGCTCGGCGAAGGCCGGGTGCCCTTCTACAACGGCTGCAACCCGCTGGCGCTGGAGGCCTTCGTGGCCGGCGCGAAAGGCTGGTGCAGCGCCGCGCCGAACCTGATCCCGACGCTCAACGGCCAGCTCTACCAGGCGGTGCTCGACGGCGACCTGGAGAAGGCCCGCGCGCTGTTCTACCGGCAGTTGCCGCTGCTCGACTTCATCCTCCGCCGGGGCCTGCCGACCACCATCAAGGCCGGCCTGGGCCTCTCCGGCCTGGAGGTGGGGGCGCCGCGCCTTCCGGTGCAGGCGCTGGATACCGAGGGCTGTCGGTATCTGCAGGGGTTGTTGGAAGAGCTGCGCTGATCACCCCGTCAGCGCTTTGACCCGACGGGCCCGGACGACTTGGGGCCCGTCGTTTTTTTTGCCGACGCGCAGCGCGCTCAGCGCGCCGCCCAGGCATTGAAACGCTGTTCCAGCTCCTCGCCGTGGTCCACCCAGAACTCGGCATCCACCGCCCGCGCGCCTTCGAGGTTGGCCGGCGCGGTCGGCAGCGCCTCCTGCACCGTCTTCGGCAGCAACGCCAGGGTGCCCTTGTGTACCGGCCCGTAGGGGATCTGCTCGGAGAACACCTTCTGCGTCTGCGGCTGGCTGGCGAAGGCGATGAATTTCTCCGCCAGCGCCTTGTTCGGCGTGCCCTTCACCACCGCCCAGTACTCCGGATCGTAGAGACTGCCGGGCCAGACGATGGCCAGTTTCACCCCCTCCTTCTGCGCAGCGGCGATGCGCCCGTTGTAGGCCGCGCTCATCACCACGTCGCCGGCCGCCAGCCATTGCGGCGGCTGGGCGCCGGCCTCCCACCACTGGATGTTCGGCTTGAGCTGGTCGAGCTTGGCGAAGGCGCGGCTGACCCCCTCCGGGGTGGCAAGTACCTTGTAGAGGTCCTCCGCCTTCACCCCGTCGGCCAGCAACGCCACTTCCAGGGTGTACTTGGCGCCCTTGCGCAGGCCACGCTTGCCGGGGAACTCGCGGACGTTCCAGAAATCCGCCCAGGACTGCGGCGCCCTGGCCAGCTTCGTCGAGTCGTAGGCCATCACCATCGACCAGACGTAGGTGGCCACCCCGCACTCGCTGAAAGTGCCGGGGACGAACTGCGCGGGGTCGCCGAAACGCGCCGGGTCGAGGCGTTCGAACAGCCCCTCGTCGCAGCCGCGGAGCAGTTCGGGGCTCTCCACCTCGACCACGTCCCAGCTGACCTTGCCGACGTCGACCATGGCCTTCACCTTGGCCATTTCGCCGTTGTATTCGCCGGCGACCACCTGCCCGCCGCCGCTTCGCTCGAAGGGTTTGAAATAGGCCTGTTCCTGGGCGGCCTTGGTCGCGCCGCCGAAGGAGATCACCGTCAGGCTCTGGCTCTGCGCCTGGGCCGCCGCGGCGAACGCCAGGCCGAACAGGGACAACCGGGAAAACACGTGTGCGTACTGGTGCAAGGACTTGAACATGGAACACTCCCACAGCCGATTGGCATTGTTGTGATGTTGCTGAGGCAGTTGCCGGCCAGAGGCCGAAACGGTTCCGCGCGCGGTCGCCAGGCGCCGCATCGTCGTTATGGGGGGACGCTCCGTGTCGCAGTCGACCCGGCCGAGGCCGGGCCGCCGGGGCGCGTCAGAGCACGCCGATCTCGCGCGCGGTGCGATCCACCGCGATACGGGTCTTGTCGATCAGTTCGTCGATCTCGGCACGCCCGGCCACCAGCGCCGGGGCCATGATCATGCGGCCGAGGGTGGAGCGGATGATCACGCCCTCCTCGAAGCCGATGGTGCGGCAGCGCCAGGCCAGATCGTTCTCGTTGGCGAAGCGCTTGCGGGTCACCTTGTCCTCGGCGAACTGCAGCGCGGCGACGAAGCCGGCGCCCTGGACCTCGCCGACCAGCGGATGGTCGCCGAAGACCTCGCGCAGGCAGCGTTGCAGGTAAGGTCCGGTCTCCTCCCTGACCCGCGTGACCACGCCCTCGTCGCGCAGCGCCTTGAGGTTGGCGATGGCCACCGCCGCCGCCACCGGGTGGCCGGAATAGGTCAGGCCGTGGGCGAACACCCCGCCCTGCTCCACCAGCACCTCGGCGATGCGCTTGCCGAGTACCAGGCCGCCCATGGGGATGTAGCCGGACGTCAGGCCCTTGGCGATGGACAGGGTGTCCGGCTGGAAGCCGAAGTGTTCGTGGGCGAACCATTCGCCGGTGCGGCCGAAGCCGCCGATCACTTCGTCGGCGCACAGCAGCACGTCGTACTGCCGGCAGATGCGCTGGATCTCCGGCCAATAGCTTTGCGGCGGGAAGATCATGCCGCCGGCGCCCTGGAAGGGCTCGGCGACGAAGGCGGCGACGTTCTCCGCGCCCAGTTCGAGGATCTTCTCCTCCAGTTGCAGCGCCGCGCGGCGACCGAACTCGGCCGGGCTCAGCTCGCCGCCGTTGGCGTACCAGTAGGGTTCGTCGATGTGGGCGAAGTCCGGCAGCATGCCGCCCATCTCGTGCATGAACTTCATCCCGCCGAGCGCGGTGCTGCCCAGGGTCGAGCCGTGGTAGCCGTTCCAGCGGCCGATCATGATCTTCTTCTGCGGCTTGCCGAGGATCTGCCAGTAGCGCCGCACGGTACGGATCAGCACCTCGTTGGCCTCGGAGCCGGAGTTGGTGTAGATCGCGTGGCTGTAGTGGTCCGGCAGCAGGCTGAAGAGCATCTCGGAAAGCTCCACCACCGCCGGGTGGGTGGTGTGGAAGAACATGTTGTAGTACGGCAGTTGTTCCAGCTGGCGGCTGGCGGCGGCGGCGAGGTCCTGGCGGCCGTAGCCGAGGTTGGTGCACCAGAGGCCGGACATGCCGTCCAGGTAGCGCTTGCCGTCGTTGTCCCAGAGCTGCAGGCCATCGCCGCGGACCATCACCCGCGGGCCTTCGCGGTTCAGCGCCTTCTGGTCGAGGAAGGCGTGGATGTGGTGCGCGGCGTCCAGTTGCTGGTAGTCGCGGGTGTCGCGCTGCGGGTTGAGCTGAGCGGTCATCGTCTGTGTTCTCCTTGTTCCCTTGGCGCGTCAGGCCGAAGGGGATTGCAGGGGATCGAGGGCGACGGACTTGCCCTGGGCAGTCTCACCGGCCGTCTCGAGCGGTTCGGGTACGAAGAGGGGCTTGCGCATCACGCCCTTGATCCACACCACCGCCACCAGCGAGACCACGCCGAGCACCACGCCGGCGCTGGCGAAGATCCGTCCGGTCATTTCCGGGGTCGGCGAGACGTGGACCACCGCGTAGATCATCCCGGCGATGCCGAACAGTTGCGGCAGCGGGTAGAACGGCGTGCGGAACGGACGGGCGATGTGCGGATAGCGACGGCGCAGGGCCAGCACGTCGACGTGGGCGATGATGTAGGCCAGCAGCCAGGCCAGCGCGGCAGCGAGCAGCAGCAGGTTGATCGAGTCCGGGTCCTGGCCGAGGATCAGGATCGGCAGGCCGGTGATCGCGGCGACGAACAGCACCGCCACCCAGGGCGTGCGCGCCCGCCGGCTGAGCTGCTTGAATTGCGGGAAGGCCTGGCCGTTCTGCGCCATCCCGTAGAGCATCCGCGGGATCGCCGCCAGCGACGAGTTGAGGGTGCTGCAGGTGGCGGTGATCGCGGCGATCACCAGGAACAGCTGGCCGTACTCGCCGAACACGCGGTTGGCGAAGAGGAAGTGTGGCAGCGGGTCGCCGGCCAGTTCCGCCTGCGGGATGCACAGCAGCGCACCGAAGCAGTAGAGGGCGATGGTCAGGAAGATGATGCTCAGGCCGAGGATCATCGAACGCGGGATGTTGCGCTCCGGACGCCGCGTCTCCTCCACCAGCGGGCAGACGAACTCGGCGCCGACGAAGCCCCACACGGCCATCGCGGTGAGCGCCAGGGCGCTTACCCCGAGCGGGTTCCAGCCGCTCGCCAGGGCGGTCTGCGCGGAAGCGTGGTCGCTGCTCACCGCACCCAGGCCGAGCACCAGCAGGACGATCATCATCAGCAGCGCCAGGGCGCTCTGCAGGCGCGCGAAGATGTCGATGCCGAGCAGGTTGAGCAGGGTGAACAGGCCGAGCACGCCGTAGGCCACCAGCATCGGCGGCAGCGCGCCGGGGTAGACCTTGCCGATGATCAGGTCGAGCAGCAGCAGTTCCGCCGAGAGGGCGAACATCGCCACCACCACGTAGCCGGAAAAGGTCGCCAGGATCGCCGGGAAATGCCCGATGGCCACCTCGGTGTAGCTGCTAAGGCTACCGGCGCGGGGAATCATCAGGGCCAGCTCGGAAAAGGAAAAGGCGTAGCTCAGCGCCAGCAGGTAGGCCACTCCCAGCGGCACGATGAAGCCCAGGCCGGCCGTCCCGGCGCCTTGCAGCATCAGTACCATCACGCCCTGGGAAACCACCAGGCCGATGGCCACCGCCAGCAGCGGTCCCAGCCCGAGCACGCGGCGCAGGGCCGGCTCACGCACGTTCGGCGTGTCGTTCATTCGATCGTCCTCTTGTTGTCGTTATCGGCATCGAGTCGTGTCGCGTCCGTCGCGTCTTCAGCGCAACTGGAACCAGGTCGTCTTCAACTGGGTGTACTTGTCGAAGGAATGCAGCGACAGGTCGCGACCGAAGCCGGACTGCTTGCCGCCGCCGAAAGGCACCGCGACGTCCAGCGCGTCCACGGTATTCACCGACACCGTTCCGGCATTCAAGCGCCGCGCCACCCGGTGCGCACGGTGCAGGTCGTCGCTCCACAGCGAGGCGGCGAGGCCGTAGCGGCTGTCGTTGGCCAGGCGGATGGCCTCGTCCTCGGAGTCGAAGGCGCTGATCGCCAGCACCGGACCGAAGATTTCCTCGCGGGCCAGCTGCATGTCCGGGCGTACGTCGCCGAACAGGGTCGGTTCGATGAAGTTGTCCGAACCGTTGATCGTCAACTGGCGACCACCGCCGAGCAGGGTCGCGCCCTCGCCTTGCGCCCGCTCGATGGCGGCAAGGATCCCGGCGGTCTGCCGGCGGTCGACGATGGCGCCGGCGCGGCTGGCCGGGTCCAGCGGATCGCCCGGCTGCCAGTCGCGGGCCTTGGCCAGCAGGCGCTCGACGAACTCGTCGTGGATCGAACGCTCCACCAGCAAGCGCGAGTTCGCCGAACAGACCTCGCCCTGGTTGAAGAAGATGCCGAAGGCGGCCTTCTCCGCCGCCAGGTCGAGATCGCGGCAATCGGCGAACACCAGGTTCGGACTCTTGCCGCCGCACTCCAGCCAGACCTGCTTGAGGTTGGATTGCGCGGAATACCGCATGAAGTACTTGCCGACCTCGGTGGAGCCGGTGAACACCAGTGCGTCCACCTCCGGGTGCAGGCCGAGGGCCTTGCCTGCCTGCTCGCCGAGGCCCGGCACCACGTTCAGCACGCCTTCCGGCACCCCCGCCTCCAGGGCCAGCTCGGCCAGGCGCAGGGCGGAGAACGGCGACTGCTCGGCCGGCTTGAGCACCACCGAGTTGCCGGCGGCCAGGGCCGGGGCGAGCTTCCAGGCGGCCATGTCGAGCGGGAAGTTCCACGGCACCACCGCGCCGATCACCCCCAGCGGCACGCGGGTAATGGTGGCCAGGGCCTGCTGGGCGGTCGGCGCGACCTGGTCGTAGAGCTTGTCGAGGCTTTCCGCATACCAGGCGAAGACGTGGGCGGCGCCGGGCACATCGATGTTCCAGGCGTCCATCACCGGCTTGCCCATGTTCAGCGAGTCGAGCAGCGCCAGCTCTTCGCGATGGGCCAGCATCAGCTCGGCCAGGCGCAGCAGCACGCGCTTGCGCTCGACCGGGGCGAGACGCGCCCAGGGGCCTTCGTCGAAGGCGCGGCGGGCGGCGGCCACTGCCGCGTCGACGTCGGCCGCATCGCAGGCCGCGACCCGCGCCAGCAGGCGATTGCTCGCCGGATCGATGGCGTCGAAGGTAGCGCCGCTGGCGGCCGGACGCTGGCGGCCGCCGATCAGGGCCTGGTCGATGAAGCGCTGTGTCGCGGCGCGCCGTTGCCAATCGCTGAGTTCGAACACCCCACCTTCTCCTTGTTATCTCGCCGGTCTGCGCCGGTCGTGGTTCTGCACGCATGGCCCGGACCGCCGGGAGGCGGACCGCTGTCCATGGGGTCGATGGGGAAGGATGGTCGCGCAAGCCGCGGCGAAGGAAAATTATTAAAAATGTCCTCGGGACATAAGAAAAAGCTGGCCAGGCGTGCCCCGGCAAAGTGCGTCGTGCTGGGTTATCGTGCAGGCGGGCAATCGTCGTCGCGGCCAGCGCCGCGACGCTCGGCAGCGGCCTGCAACTTGCTTGCAGCGCGGCGGACACAACAATCGAGGCGCACACGCCCGGCCCGGGGAGGATGATGCGCCGATGAGGTCTTGCAGTGGCGTCCTATACCTTGCGGCAACTCAAGTATTTCGTGACCACCGTGGAATGCGGCAGCGTGGCCGAGGCCTCGCGCAAGCTGTACATCGCCCAGCCGTCGATCTCCACGGCGGTGAAGGGTCTGGAGGAAAGCTTCGGCGTGCAGCTGTTCATCCGCCATCACGCCCAGGGCGTGTCGCTGACCCCCGCCGGCGCGCGCTTCTACCGCAAGGCCCAGGAACTGCTGCGGATGGCCCACGAGTTCGAGCAGAACGCCCTGGCCGACAACGACGTGATCGCCGGGCAGATCGACATCGGCTGCTTCGAGACGGTCGCCCCGCTCTACCTGCCGGGCCTGATCGCCGGCTTTCGCCAGGCCTATCCGGGGGTGGAGATCCGCATACGCGACGGCGAGCAGCAGGAACTGGTGCAAGGCCTCACCTCCGGGCGCTTCGACCTGGCCTTCCTCTACGAGCACGACCTCGACTCGACCATCGAGACCGAGCCGCTGATGCCGCCGCAACGACCCCACGCGCTGCTCCCCGAAGGGCACCGCTTCGCCGGGCAGGCGCAAGTGTCGCTGCGCGACCTGTGCCTGGAACCGATGATCCTGCTCGACGTGCAGCCCAGCCGCACCTATTTCGTCAGCCTGTTCGAGGAACTCGGCCTGACGCCGAACATCGCCTTCAGCTCGCCGTCCATCGAGATGGTGCGCGGCATGGTCGGCCAGGGCTTCGGCTTCTCCCTGCTGGTCACCCGCCCGCATTCGGAATGCACCTACGACGGCAAGAAGGTGGTCATGGTCGACCTCGCCGAGCCGGTGTCCACCTCCGGGCTCGCCGCCGCCTGGCTGAAACGCGCGCAACTGACCAAGCCGGCACGATTGTTCGTCGACTACTGCCGGGAGCAACTGGGCAAGCTTGCCGAGCGCCGGCACTGACCCTCAGCTTTCCGACATTCCAAGAGGAATTTTCTTCCTGACAAAGACGAATCCGATGACTGTGGCAAAAAGCCTCCGTTGCTAGGGTGGCCGGCGCTCCGGACCACCCCGGTCCGGCAGGTCACCGGCAGCAAGGGCACCATCCGCTCCATCCGCTGAGTTCCGTTAGCCTATCGGCGGCTCAGGCTGCCGAAGCGGGATTCCACCCGGTCAGTGCAACTCCGCCTTCCCCAAGGCGTTTCCAGGCCATCATGCTCCGCCACGCGCTAGGACATGACGGCCCTTTTTACCCCTCCCGCGCCGCCTCAGGCACAATCCCCCGACGCCACCGGCCAGGGGAACGCGGATGCTGATCGACGAAGAAATCACCCTCAAGAAACTGGAAACCTTCCTCGCCTTCATGCGCACCGGCAACCTGGCGCGCGCGGCGGCGGAACTGGGCACCAGCAACGTCAGCGTGCACCGCGCCATCCACTCGCTGGAAAGCGCCCTGCGCTGCCCGCTGTTCAAGCACGAGGGACGCAACCTGACCCCGCTGGAAAGCGCCTACGTGCTCGAGGAGCGCGCGCAGAAGCTGGTCCAGGAGGTGCTCGACACGGTGCGCCTGACCCGCGAGGCGGCCGGCTTCTCCGCCGAGCGTTTCAAGCTCGGCGCGCTCTATTCGCTGACGGTGAAGACCGTGCCGCAACTGATCATGGGCCTCAAGCTGCGACGCAGCGCGCTGAACATCGACCTGATCCTCGGCTCCAACGTCGATCTGTTCTACCAGCTGAAGAACATGGAGCTGGACGCCATCCTGGTGTCGCTCAACGACAGCGTCAGCGATCCCGACTGCGAGCACCTGCCGCTGTTCTCCGATGACATTTTCCTCGCCGTGCCGGTGGACTCGCCCTACGCCAGGCTCGCCGAGATCGATCTCAGCACCCTGCGCGACACGCCCTTCGTCACGCTCACCCAGGGCTTCGCCACCCATCAGGACGGCACTCGGGTGTTCCAGCAGGCCGGCTTCGAACCGCAGATCGCCATGCAGGTGAACGACATCTTCACCCTCCTCAGCATGGTCAGCTCGGGGGTCGGCCATGCGCTGCTGCCCAAACGCATCGAGGCGGTCTACGAGAACCGCGTGCGGCTGATCCCGCTGCAACCGCGCTATCGCCTGCAGCAGCACATCGGCGTGGTGTTCCTCAAGGCCAAGGAGCGCGACCCGAACCTGCTGGCGTTGCTCGCGGAGTGCCGGATGTACAGCCTGCGCCTGGAGCAGGAGGCGGCGGGATAGCGGACGGAAGTCCAGCCCGCTGACCTCTCCCCAACCCTCGCCCTTCAGGGAGAGGGTGCCCGGACGAGCCCGCTCACCCAACCAGGCCGCGCACGCTGAAATACAGCAGCGACGGCCCCAGCAGGCAACCGATGGCGGTATAGAACGCCGCGGTCAGGCAACCGTAGGGCACCAGCTTCGGGTCGGTGGCGGCGAGGCCGCCGGCGACGCCGCTGGAGGTGCCCATGAGACCACCGAAGATCACCGCCGTACGTGGATTGTTCAGGCCGATGTAGGGCGCGACGAAAGGCGTCAGGACCATCACCAGGATCGCCTTCACCAGCCCGGCGGCGATGCTCAGCGCCATCACCTCGGAGCTGGCCCCCAGGGCGGCGCCGGTCACCGGTCCGACGATGTAGGTGACCGCGCCGGCGCCGATGGTGGTCAGGCTGACCGCATCGGTGTAGCCGAACGCCATGGCCACCGCGACCCCGGCGACGAACGACGAACCGACCCCGAGGAACAGCGACACCACCCCGGAAACCCCTGCCCGACGCAGTTCCTCGACATTCACCCCGAAGGCCGTGGCGACGATGGCGAAGTCGCGCAGCATGGCGCCACCCAGCAGGCCGATACCGGACATCAGGGGCACGTCCACCAATCCTTTCTGCCCGCCGGTGGCGACGCCGCCGACGTAGGACAGCACCAGGCCGAGGAAGATCGCGATCGCCGAGCCGTGCAGGCGCCCGCGGGTGAGGCGCGCCGACAACCAGTAGGACACCGCCATGGTCACGCCGATGATGGCGAAGCCGCTGATCAGGCCGTAGCCATTGATGACTTTGTTCAGGGACTCGAACATGGCGCTCACCCCTGCACGCTGGTGCGCGGTTTCAATGGCCGGGCGCCTTCGGCTTTCTTCCGGCCGAAGCGGTCGAGCAGCGGGACCAGGGCGAAGGCCACGGCGACCGCGGCGATGCCGGCGAGGATAGCGGCCGGCCCGCCGCTCAGCGCGCCGAGGACATTCTGCTGGGCGGCCATGGCGACCACGATGGGAATGTAGACCGCGCTCCAGAACTCCACGCCCTGCTCGGTCTTCGCCGAGAGCAGGCCACGCTTGCCCAGGTAGCTGCCGACGAAGATCAGCAGCAGCATGGCGATGCCGACGCCACCGACGTTGGCCGGCACGCCGAGCAGCACGCCAAGGATCTCGCCGATGAACAGCCCGGCGAGGGTACACAGAGACAGCAGTGCGACACCGTAGATAATCATTATTGTTGTCCTCGGTTGCGGATCGATGTTGTTGTTTTTATGCCTCGAACGAACGCTTATCGGGTTCTCTTTTCCTCCTCGCGCAACAGCGCGTCCAGGGTATCCGCCCGGGAGCCTTCGAAGGCCGGCGTGGCGCAGCCGAACAGAGGCCGCGCCAGACCGCTGAGGACCCGTCCCGGCGGCAGCTCGAGATGCAGGCGGGCACCGCGCTCGTAGGCGCTGCGCAATGTCGCCAGCCACTCGACGCGGCGCGCCATGTTGCCGGCGAGATCGTCGGCCAGCGCGGCCGGTTCGGCGACCAGGCGCGCCCGGCTGCTGCTCAGGTAGGGCACGCGCGGCCGATGCAGGCGGATGCCGGCGAAGGCTTCGGCCAGGCGCGCGGCCGGTTCGTCGAGCAGCGCACAGTGCGACGGTACGCTCACCGCCAGGCGCTTCGCCGCGCTGGCGCCGGCGGCACGGGCGCGTTCGGCGAGGGCGGCCAGAGCCGCTTCGCTGCCGGCCACCACCAGTTGCCGCTCGGCGTTGACGTTGGCCAGGTAGAGCGGCGGGTGCTCGCGCCGCACCGCCAGGATCAGCGCTTCCAGTTGCGCCTGTTCGAGACCGAGGATGGCGCTCATCCCGTAGCCCTCGGGCCAGGCGGCCTGCATCAGTTCGCCACGCAGCGCCACCAGACGCAGCGCGTCGTCGAAGTCCAGCGCGCCGGCTACCACCGCCGCCGGATAGGCGCCGATGGACAGCCCGGCGACCAGCCCCGGCCGATGCCCGCGCGTCTCCAGCAGGCGGCTGGCGGCGACCCCGGCGATCAGCAGGCACAACTGCACCGCGCGGGTGCCGCGCAAGGCCTCGGCGCTCTCCAGTTCGGCCGGCGCCTGGCCGAGACAGTCCGCCGCCTGCTCCAGACAGGCGCGCACCGGCGGTTCGTCGGGCAAGGCCGCGAGCATGCCGGGACGTTGGGCGCCCTGGCCGGGATAGGCGAACAGCACGCTCATGCCTCGACCTCCGCGATCCGCCAGGGGTCTTTCAGCAACAGCGGCGCCTCGCTGCCTTTCGCCAGCACCCGGGGCCGACCCTCGGCCCATTCGCGCAGGGCCACGCCGCCCGCCGGGGTCTGCAGTTGCAGGTCGATCCGGCAGGGACACTGCTCGAAGCACTGCAGCAGGCGCAGCGCGTCATCGCGCGGGAACGGGCGCGGGGTGCGCAGCAGCAGGTCGAGGTCGCTGTCCGGATGCAGCACGGCGACCCCGCTGGCCAGCTCGAAACCGGCGCCGCCGGTCACGCCCCAGGCCAGTCCCAGCGCGTTCAGCGGCGCACGCAGGTCGCGCAAGGCACGCCAGGCCGGCAGATCGCGCAGCATCGCCGGCTCGCGCTGGCCCAGCGCTTCCGGGCGCAAGCGCCGGGTGATTGCCGCCAACGGCATCCAGCCGGCCCAGCGCTGCTCCCGCGCCAGGCCGCGCACGCCGATGGCCACCCGCGCAGGATCTGCCGGCGCACGGCGCACCACCACCGGCCAGCCGGCCTTCAGTGCCGCGCAGACCCAGGCCGGAGCATTCTCCGGCAAATGCGCCGGCGCCATGCCCAGGAGCAAGTCATGGGGTTCCGGCCCTGCCCTGCGACGCATCGGATCAGGAGCGAGCCGTCGCCGGCTGGAGCCCCGCTGTGAGCTGTTCGCGATGACCACGGCTCGCTCCTGAATTCACCACTGCTCGCGCAGCAGCCGGCGCATCCGCGCCGACGCCTCGCGGTTGGCCGCGCCGAGGCGGCCGCCGAGGTCGCGCGGGCCGCCGAGGATATCGGCCAGGGCCTCGCCCAGGCAGGTGCGGACCCGCACCAGGTCCGCCGTCGACGGCACCTCGACGGTCTCCACCGGAAGGGTCCTCCAGAGCAGGCCGAGCGACGCGTAGCTGTCGATGTCGTAGGCCATCGGCGGCACCTTCGCCGCCAACGCCTCCAGTTCCTCGACGCTGCGCAGGGTGATCCGCGCGGCGGCGGCCTTGCCCATGGCGTGGACCATCACCCCCGGATCGTGCAAGGCGATCAGGCGGTTGGCCTGGTAGCCGTGGGCGAGGAACGCGCCGGACATCGCCTTGCCCACCAGCAGGCCGATCAGCGGATGCCCGGCGAGTCGGGCGCGGGCGTAGGCATCCACCGCCCCGGCCAGCGCCTGGTGGATACCCAGGGCCTCCTCGCGGCGGCCGTAGGCCTGGCTCGGCACGTCGACGATGGCCAGCAGCGCGCGCTTGCGTGGCGCCTCGCGGTCGGCCTCCAGCGCCTCGTCGACGGCGGCGGCCAGGCCCCAGCCCTCGAGCAGCCCGACCTCGCCCTGGCGAGCGCGCGGGAACGGATTGTCGGGATCGGGCACGACGGCCAGGAAACGCACCGGGTAGCCGTCCAGCTCGGCATCGGCGACGCGCAACGAAGCAGGATCGCCGGGACGCGGCGCGAGGCTACCGGCCAGCGCCTGGAACCAGGCCAGGCCACGGGAAGCGAACGGTTGGCTCATGTTGCATCTCCTTGGCCCAGCCCCTGGTACAGCCGGCGCACGCCGGCGGCATCCGGTTGCTCGGCGGTATCGAGGTCGCTCAGCCGCCGCAGGTAATCCTCGGCGCGGCGGCAGCGCGGCCGTGCCGGCAGGCCCTTGGCGAAATACGCGAGTACCGAGGTGCGTACCTCATCGAGGTCGTCGGCCAGGTAGGCGTCGGCGAGACCGCTGGCGAAGCGCTGCTCGCCGCCGGTGAGGCTCCAGATGAACGGCCGGTCGCGCGAGTCGTATTCAGCGATGCCGGCCTCCTGTTCGATCACCTGCGGACCGTTCAAGCCGAGGCGCGCCTCGCGGGTCACCAGCACGTAGCTGCACAGCCCGGCGGCGATGGACATGCCGCCGAAGCAGCCGACCGGCCCGGCAATCACCGCCACCACCGGCTGGTAGCGCTGCAGATCGACGATGGCCGCCTGGATCTCGGCGATCGCCGCCAGTCCGAGGTTGGCTTCCTGCAGGCGCACGCCACCGGTTTCCAGCAACAGCAGGGCCCGGGTCGGAACGCCGTTGCGATTGTCCTCGGCGGCCAGCTCCAGCGCGCCGGCGATCTTCGCTCCGCTGACTTCGCCAAGGCTGCCGCCCTGGAAAGCACCTTCGATGGCGGCGAGCACCGCCGGCTGGCCGTCGAGGAGGCCACGGGCGACCACTACCCCATCGTCGGCCTGGGGCACGATGCCCTGTCGTTCCAGCCAGGGCGACTGCACGCCGGCGAAGGGATCGAGCAACTCGCGGAAGCTGCCCGCGTCAAGCAGGGCACGGGCGCGTTGGCGCGCTCCCAGTTCGGTGAAGCTGCGCAGCGCCAGCAGGCGGGCGACGTCAGTCATGGCCAGCCTCCTCCAGTGCCTGCTCCAGGCGCAGGCGGACCACCCCGGGAGTGGCGCCGAAATCGTGGATGCGGATCGACGCGGCCGGCGCCGTGGACGCCGCGAAGACCCGCGCGAAGAGTTGTTGCCAGCGCGGGCCGCTGCCGTTTACCGAGGTCACCACCTGGATGCTCAGCGCGCCTCCGGCGGCCGGCTCGAGCAGCACCTCCAGGTCGCCGGAGCCGACGCAGCCGGCCAGGGCGCGACCGCGCGCCGGAGCGCCGGCGGGAAATTCGAAGGTCAGGGTTTCCATCTCAGAGACTCCCAGCCCACCCACCGGACACGGCGGGCAGGCGATCGAGGAAAAGACAGGCGGCCAGCAGGTCGGCGGCGCCGCCGGGCGAAGCGTTCAGCGCCAGCAGGCGGCGGTCCAGCTCGCACAGGCGGCGACGCCCGGCGAGACTGGCGCTGCCGCCGGCGGCGAGCACCGCGCGGGCGCCATCCTGCATCACGGCGAGGCCGACGCGGCCGGCGCGGTGCAGCACGCAGGTATCGTCGAGGACGCTCATGATCGCCAGCAGCGCATCGAGCCTGGCGTTCTGCTCGCCAGCGCCGCCTTCGCGGCTGCGCCATAGCTGCGGCAGGCCGTGGCGCACTGCGCGGGGGAAGCCGAGACGCGCCTCCTCGCGGGCGCCGCCGACGCCGTAGCGCCGACGGACGCGCTCGCCGTGGCTGTCGCCGATGGCGGCCGCCGGATCGTCGAGCAGGGCGATGCGTCCTGCGCGCGCGGCCACTTCGCCGGCCTGCGTGCGGCGCGGTTCGAGAGCGGCGGCCGCGACCAGCAGGCCGAGCGCCCAGATCGCTCCGCGATGGGTGTTCACGCCTTCGGTGGTACGCAGCATCGCCGCCTCGCCGTCGCGCCCCAGTTGGCCAAGGACGCCGCGCAGGCGCGCATCGATGCGCCCATGCCGCTGTGCGGCGTCGGCCATTTCCTTGAAACACGGCCACAGGCTCAGCGCCGAGGCCTGCATCAGGCCCAGGTGCAGGTCGGCATGCGCGCCATTGCCGCGGCGGTCCACCAGGGCCGGCTTGGGCGACAGTTCGGCTTCGTCGATGAGGGCGTCCACCGCCAGGTCGGCCAGGCATTCGCCGAGGTCGGCGCACGGCGTCGCCGCGAGGTTCGCGATGGCGTTCATCACCAGCTCCTGAAACGCGCCGGCGGCTGGTACAGCCCGCCGGACCACTCGACCAGCTCGGCGATGCTCTTCGCCGCCAGCAGCTCGCGCGAGGCGTCGGTGCGGCGGATGCCGAGGTCCTCGGGCAGCGCGATCAGCCCTTCGCGGCGCATCCGCTGGGTCTCGCGCGGATCGTGGCGCAGGCCGATCGGACTGATCCCCGCCACCGCCGCGATCATCGCCTGACGTTCCTCCAGGGAGCGCGCCTTGTACAGGTAGGCGATGCCTTCCTCGGTGAGCACATGGGTGACGTCGTCGCCATAGATCATCACCGGCGCCAGCGGCATGCCGGTCTGGCGCGCCACCTCCAGCGCGTCGAGACGCTCGACGAAGGTCGGCTTGCCGCCGTCCTGGAAGGTCTCGACCATCTGCACCACCAGCTTCCTGCCGCGCTCCAGCAAGGCCTCGGGTTCGCCCCGCATGTCCAGCCAGGCCGGCGTCGAGTGGCGCCGGCCGCGCGGGTCGTGGCCCATGTTCGGGGCGCCGCCGAAGCCGGCCAGGCGTCCGCGGGTGACGGTGGAGGAATGGCCGTCGCCGTCGACCTGGAGGGTAGCGCCGATGAACAGGTCGACGGCGTATTGTCCTGCCAGTTGGCAGAACATTCGATTGGAACGCAGCGAGCCGTCGCGACCGGTGAAGAACACGTCGGGACGCTGGGCGATGTAGCCCTCCATGCCCAGCTCGGTGCCGAAGCAGTGCACGCTCTCGACCCAGCCGCTCTCGATGGCGGGGATAAGGGTCGGGTGCGGGTTGAGGGTCCAGTGTCGGCAGATCTTGCCCTTCAGGCCGAGGGACTCGCCGTAGGTCGGCAGGATCAGCTCGATGGCCGCGGTGTTGAAGCCGATGCCGTGGTTCAGCGACTGCACGTTGTGCCGCTGGTAGATGCCGCGGATCGCCATCATCGCCATCAGCACGTGGACCGGCTTGATGTGGCGCGGGTCGCGGGTGAACAGCGGCTCGATGTAGAACGGCTGGTCGGCCTCGACCACGAAGTCCACCCAGGACGCCGGGATATCCACTCGCGGCAGGTCGCGCGGGTCGTCGACGATACGGTTGACCTGGACGATGACGATGCCGTCGCTGAACGCGGTGGGCTCCACCAGCGCCGGGGTGTCTTCCGTGCTCGGCCCGGTGTACACGTTGCCTTCGCGGTCGGCGACGAAACCGGCGACCAGCGCCACGTTGGGGATCAGGTCGACCACCAGCCGCGCGTACAGCTCGATGTAGGTGTGGATCGCGCCGATCTCCAGCAGGCCGTCTTCGAGCAACTGGCCGATGCGCAAGCTCTGCGGGCCGGAGAAGGAGAAGTCGAGCTTGCGCGCGATGCCCAGTTCGAACAGGTCGAGATGCTCCGGGCGGCCGACGCTGGGCATGATCATGTGCAGGTCGTGCAGCTTGCCGGGATCGACCCGCGCCAGCGAACGGGAGAGGAAATCCGCCTGCTTCTGGTTGTTGCCTTCCAGCACCACCCGATCGCCCGGCGCGATCAGCGCCTCCAGCGCGGCGACCAGGCGTTCGCGCGGCAGCACCGCGCCGTCAGCCAGGCCGCGCACGCGCTCGAGGCGCCGCTGCTTTTCCTGGCGGCGCCGCGACCACTGCGGCGGGGGAGAGATCGGTGTCGTCATGTCGGCTCCAGGTTTCACGCTGTCGTGAGGAGCCACGTTAGGCAGGCCGCCAGGCCTGTTCAATCAAGCCGGGCGACGAACCGTTACGCCAAGGTTAACGATCTGGAGGATCAGGCGCGGCGACGAGCCTGGCTGTCGATCAGGTACTGCAAGCGGAACAGGTGACGGTAGCCGGCCTCCCAGGCGCCGTGGCCGGACTTCACGTTGATGTGCCCGGCCTCGGGCAGGATCACCGTCTCCGCGCCCCAGGCGCGGGCCAGGTGCATGGCGCGCTGCGGGCTGCAGGCCTGGTCGTTGTCGGAACCCACCAGCACGCTGGGGAACGGCAACGGCTCGCGGCTGATCGGCGCGAAGTTGCGCAGCGCCTCGGCGCAGCTCTCGCGCTCGACGTCGGCCGGCGCCACCAGCAGGGCGCCGCGTACCTGGTCGCGCACCCGGCGCTCGGCCTGGGCCGCCCACAGCGCCACTGTCACACAACCCAGGCTGTGCGCGATCAGCACCACCGGCCCGGGCTGGCGGCGGATCTCGGCGTCCAGCTCGGCGATCCAGTCGGCGCGCAGCGGGGTGATCCAGTCCTGTTGCTCGACCCGTGAGGCATTGGGCAGCGCGCGCTGCCAGTGACTTTGCCAATGGGCGTCTTCCGAGCCGTACCAACCGGGCACCAACACATAACGGACGCGTTCGCTGTGCATGGAGAACCCTCCAGAAAAATTCATCACCAGGGAAGTGTAAGGGCGCAGCCTTTTTTCTCTAAGGAATAAAAAGCAATTTTAATATTCTATTAATACATATACGCCAATCGAGTTGATCCAGCGCAAGCCGAAGCCACTTTTCCGCGGCAACGCCTGGGCGGCGCAAGCCATCGGCGGTATACCTGAGCGCAGGCATCAGGTATCGGGACAGGATCATGGCCAAGAAATTTCCTCTCCATCCCAGCCATCCGGAGCGCATCTGCTGGGGTTGCGACCGCTATTGCTCGGCGGAATCTATGGGCTGCGGCAACGGCGCCAGCCGCACCCAGCATCCCAGCGAACTGTTCGGCGAGGACTGGGCCGGTGAATGGGAAGTCGAAGGAACGGAGGACGCCAAGGAGCAGGATGCGCCGGCACGCCAGGCCTGAGCGCCCAGGCGTGGGACGTGCGAGCGCCGAACAGGGTGCGCGACGCATTCGCGAGCCCGGCCTCGGCGGACACACCCGAGGAGCGTCCATCCGGAATAAAAAAGACCGCTCTCCCCTGCCCGGATCGGAGCGGTCGAAACCGTTGCCCGCCCGGCCTGCGCCGGACGGCGTGGATTCGCTTCAGCGTGCGGTGATCACCGCCAGCCTGGTGATCCCGGCGCGCTCGATGGAAGCCATGGCCTTCGCCACCTGGCCGTAGTTCACCCCTTCGTCGGCCTGCAACTGCACGCGGACCTCGGCGTCCTTCGCCTTGGCCGCGGCCAGGTTGCTCTCCAGCAGCTCCGGCTGGATCTCGTCCTTGTTGACGAACAGCTTGCCGGCGCCATCGATGCTCACCACCAGGGGATCCTTCTGCTCCGGCGGGGCCACCGATTCGGTCTTCGGCAGGTTGATCGGGATCGAGTTGGTCAGCAGCGGCGCGGTGACGATGAACACCACCAGCAGCACCAACATCACGTCGACCAGCGGGGTGACGTTGATTTCGGAAAGGACTTCGTCGCTGTCCTGGGTCGAGAAGGCCATGTCAGGACGCCTCCTTCACGTTGCGCGAGGGGTTGCCGGCCTGGCGCGCGGCGGAGGGATGGACGATGACGCGGAACGCGCTCTTCTGCGCCAGGCTGTAGAAGTCGTGGGCGAAGTCGTCGAGGTCGGCGGCGGTCAGCTTCAGGCGCCGCAGGAAGTAGTTGTAGACCAGCACCGCCGGCACCGCGACGGCGATTCCCACGCCGGTGGCGATCAGCGCGCTGCCGATCGGCCCGGCCACGGTCTCCAGGCTCGCCGAGCCGGCCGCGCTGATCCCCTTGAGCGCCTCCATGATGCCCCAGACGGTGCCGAACAGACCGATGAAGGGCGAGGTCGAGCCGATCGAGGCGAGCACCGCCAGGCCCGACTCCAGGGAACGCCGCTCGCGCTGGATCTGCTGGCGCAGGGCGCGTTCGAGACGGTCCTGGTGGTTGATCGACTGGGCCAGGTCGGGCTGGCCGTTGTCCTGCACCTGGATCGCGGCGAAGCCGGCCTGGGCCACGCGGGCGCCGGCGCCCTGCTTGTCCTGCGCCTGCTCGCCGGCGGAGTCGAGGCTGGTGGCGCTCCAGAACTGCTTCTGGAACTGGCGGTCCTGGCGCTTCTGCCGGGCGAACTGCACGCCCTTGACCAGGGCCAGGCCCCAGGTGACCACGGAAAAGCCGACCAGCAGCCAGATGACGGCGCCTTCGACGGATTCGAGCGGGGTGGTTAACAGACTCATGACGGATGCTCCTCGTGACGCTGCAGATTCAGTTCAACTTGAAATCGATCGGTACGCTGACCCAGCCGTCCTCGGCCTTGTCGCCGCGCTTGGCGGGAACGAAGGACCAGCGCTTGACCGCTTTCACCGCGGCCTGGTCGAGGGCTTCGCGTCCGCTCGACTTCTGCACCTGGATCTCGCTCGGGCTGCCGCTGGCGAGGACATGCACCCGCAACAGCACGGTGCCCTCCCAGCCGCGGCGCATGGCCAGGGCGGGGTATTCCGGCGCCGGGTTGTGCAGGTAGCCGGCGTTCGCCGACGGCGGCGTCAGCGGCGCCGGGGCGGCGGCTGGCGCCGGCGGGGCGGGTGGCGCGGCGGGTTGCGGCGGCGCGGGCGGAGCCGGCTCGACGGCCTTCGGCGCCGGCTTGGGCCGGGGTTGCGGCTTGGGCTTGGGTTTCGGCTTTGGCACCGGCTTCGGCGGCGGCGGCTTCACCGCGTTCTCGTCGACCACCGGCGGTGGCGGTTCCTCGACCACCGGCGGCAACGGCTCGGGCGGCGGCGGTTCCACCACCGGCGGCGCCGGGGCGGTGAACTCGATGGTCATCGGCGGCACCTGTGGCGGCACCTCGGGCAGCGCCGGGGTTCTCTGCTGGCTCAGCCAATGGATCACCGCTCCGTGCAGGGTCAGGGCGAACAGGACCAGCAGGATCGTCTCGCGCCGGCTGAGCACCCGACCCTGTGCCGGGTTGTGGCGAACCAGGTGCAACGCCTGGCGAACCGGCCGACCGAGCGCCACCAGGTCGCCGCCGGGCGTCTCGCGCCAGGGCTGCGTGCGGGCATCGACGGGCTGGGGTGTTGCCATGAAAAGCTCCTTGCACTGACGAACTCGATGGCCGCTCAGGTCCGTGCTGGAGTCCTAGCGGCGCAGGGAGTTGCATGATTGGCAAGGAGGCTTAGCGCCTGAAGTAATTATTTTTGTTATGGAAATAACTTCTGGAGCTATGGGTTTCGCCCCTGTCGCCACAGGCCGCGTGGTTGGCGGGCTACAGCGATCCGACGAAAAACCCATGCCTTGCGGGCATGAAAAATATTCCTGAAAGGCTGGTGTTTTCGCCGTTGGAAGCGGCGGAGAACGCTGCGCGGACAACCCGCGAAAACGAAAAACCCCGGCCTGGGCCGGGGTTCTGGTGGACTCAGCGGGGAATCACTCCACCGCCTTGACCATGTCTTCGATGACTTTCTTGGCGTCGCCGAACACCATCATGGTCTTGTCCAGGTAGAACAGCTCGTTGTCCAGGCCGGCGTAGCCGCTGGCCATGGAGCGCTTGTTGACGATCACGGTCTTGGCCTTGTAGGCCTCGAGGATCGGCATGCCGGCGATGGGCGACTTCGGATCGTTCTTCGCCGCCGGGTTGACCACGTCGTTGGCACCGAGCACCAGGACCACGTCGGTCTGGCCGAACTCGGAGTTGATGTCCTCCATCTCGAACACCTGCTCGTAGGGCACCTCGGCCTCGGCCAGCAGCACGTTCATGTGCCCCGGCATGCGCCCGGCGACCGGGTGGATGGCGAACTTCACGGTGACCCCGCGATGGGTCAGCTTCTCCGCCAGTTCCATCAGCGCGTGCTGGGCACGGGCCACCGCCAGGCCGTAGCCGGGGACGATGATCACGCTGTCGGCGTTGGTCAGCAGGAACGAGGCATCGTCGGCCGAACCGGACTTCACCGGACGCTGCTCCTTGGAGCCCGCCGGGCCGCCGGCGTCGGCTTCGGCGCCGAAGCCGCCGAGGATGACGTTGAAGAACGAGCGGTTCATCGCCTTGCACATGATGTAGGAGAGGATCGCGCCCGAGGAGCCGACCAGCGAGCCGGCGATGATCAGCATCGAGTTGTTCAGCGAGAAGCCGATACCCGCCGCGGCCCAGCCGGAATAGGAGTTGAGCATCGACACCACCACCGGCATGTCGGCGCCGCCGATGGGGATGATGATCAGCACGCCGAGGACGAAGGCCAGCGCCAGCATCACGGCGAAGGCGGTGAGGTTGCCGGTGAACATGAACACCAGGCCCAGGCCGAGGGTTGCCAGGCCGAGCACCAGGTTCAGCAGGTGCTGCCCGGAGAACTGCACCGGGGTGCCCTGGAACAGGCGAAACTTGTACTTGCCGGAGAGCTTGCCGAAGGCGATCACCGAACCGGAGAAGGTGATGGCGCCGATGGCCGCGCCGAGGAACAGCTCCAGGCGGTTGCCGGTGGGAATGGTGTCGCCCAGGTGCGCGACGATCCCCAGCGACTGCGGCTCGACCACCGCGGCGATGGCGATGAACACCGCGGCCAGGCCGATCATGCTGTGCATGAAGGCGACCAGCTCGGGCATCTTGGTCATCTCGACGCGCTTGGCCATGATCGAGCCGGCGGTGCCGCCGACCAGCAGGCCGACGACGATGTAGCCGACGCCGGTGGTGGCGATCTCCGCGCCCAGCTTGAACACCAGGCCGACGGTGGTGGCCACGGCGATGGCCATGCCGACCATGCCGAAGAGGTTGCCGCGGCGCGAGGTGGTCGGGTGCGACAGGCCTTTCAGGGCCTGGATGAAGCAGACCGAGGCGATGAGGTACAGGAGGGTGACCAGGTTCATGCTCATCAGTGGCCCCCCGCCTTCGGCGCTTTCTTCTTGAACATTTCCAGCATGCGCCGGGTGACCAGGAAGCCACCGAACACATTGACCGCGGCCAGGGCCACGGCGAGGGTGCCCATGGCCTTGCCCAGCGGGGTCACGGTCAGGGCGGCGGCGAGCATGGCGCCGACGATGACGATCGCGGAAATCGCGTTGGTCACCGCCATCAGCGGGGTGTGCAAGGCAGGGGTGACGTTCCATACCACGTGGTAGCCGACGTACACGGCCAGCACGAAGATGATCAGGTTGTAGATCCCGTCAGAAATGATATCCATCGTTTTCACCGGTCTTCAGGGCGCAGGCGCGAGGCGTGCGCATTTATCGTTATCGAAGCTTCCCGACGCAGCGGCTCAGCCGTTCTTGCGCACCGCCTGGCCGTCGCGGCACATCAGGCAGGCGGCGACGATGTCGTCCTCGAGGTTCACGCTGAAGCCTTCGGCGTTCAGGGTGAGCTTGAGGAAATCGAGGATGTTGCGCGCGTATAGCGCCGAGGCGTCCGCCGGTACCAGCGCGGCCAGGTTGCTGTGGCCGACGATGGTCACGCCGTGCCGGACCACGACCTGGTCGGCCTCGGTCAGCGGGCAGTTGCCGCCCTGGGCGGCGGCCAGGTCGATGACCACCGAGCCCGGCTTCATCTCCGCCACGGTCGCCTCGTGCAGCAGCGTCGGCGCCTTGCGGCCGGGGATCAGCGCGGTAGTGATGACGATGTCCGACTGCTTGGCGCGCTCGTGCACGGCCTTGGCCTGGCGCTCCATCCACGAGGCCGGCATCGGCCGCGCGTAGCCGCCGACGCCTTCGGCGCACTCGCGCTCTTCGTCGGTCTCGTAGGGCACGTCGACGAACTTGGCGCCGAGCGACTCGATCTGCTCCTTCACCGCCGGACGCACGTCGGAAGCCTCGATCACCGCGCCCAGGCGCTTGGCCGTGGCGATCGCCTGCAGGCCGGCGACGCCGGCGCCGAGGATCAGCACGCGGGCGGCCTTCACGGTGCCGGCGGCGGTCATCAGCATCGGCATGAAGCGCGGGTAGTGGTTGGCGGCGAGCATCACCGCCTTGTAGCCGGCGATGTTGGCCTGCGAGGAGAGCACGTCCAGGCTCTGCGCCCGCGAGGTACGCGGCGCGGCCTCGAGGGCGAAGGCGGTGATGCCGCGCTCGGCCATGCGGGCGATGTTCTCGTTGTCGAAGGGGTTGAGCATGCCGACCAGCACGGCACCGCTTTTCATCTGGGCCAGCTCGGCGGCGCTGGGCGCGACCACCTTCAGCACCAGGTCGGCGCCGAAGGCCTCGGCGGCGCTGCCGATCGTCGCGCCGGCGGCTTCATAGGCACTGTCCGGCTGGCTGGCGTTGACGCCGGCGCCGCTCTGGACGATCACCTGGTGGCCTTGGCCGATCAGCTTCTTGACGGTTTCCGGGGTGGCGGAAACCCGCGTCTCACCGGCATGGGTCTCGAGGGGGACACCGATCTGCACTCACGAATCTCCTGCGTGATTGTCGAGTAGTCCGGGGCACTGCGGATGGCGCACCGGCTGCGGAGGTCTAGCTCACATACCGCGATTCGCGAACGAACCTTGGCGCGGCATTGTGCAATCGAGCCGAAAAGCCTTCAACAAGTTCTGAAGGCATACGACAGAGAAACTACAAGTCATAAACCGACCAACAATTCCCGCCCATCACCGCCGGGCGCGTCCTGACTGGCGTGCAGCCTATCCGGGGAAGCCCGCGCGAGAATATGACATCCCTGCCGTGAATGACCGGCTATCAGGTCAAGCCGCTACGGTTTCGACGGGAAAATATCCTGCCAGCGCCGCGGAATGGCGGGGTAATTAATGTTTTTAATACGCTGTATCAGCAATCCCTGATGCCTGGCCAAAGTAGCAAAGCAAAACTTTGACTACAAAGTCAGGATCGCCTTTCCATGGGCGCTGCAGGCCAGCTCGTTAGACCAAAGGCGAATTGCCCTATGGGCAGGATAGACGCGGAGAAATGGCAGAACTGCGACAGCATGTCGCAGTTCTGCTAGCTATTCGCCGGAACGGAAGGGGCTCGCCAGAGCGGCGCGCAGCGACCTACGCCGGTCGGCAACGGAGGAGCCGGCGCACGCTGGGGGATGCCGGCTCAGAACGGACGGCTGCCCGCCAGGCTGATGCGCTTCAGGCGCCGCCGCTCGCTGGCCGGGAAGGCGTTGCGCGCATGCAGCACGGCCTGGTTGTCCCACCAGACGATGTCGCCCACCGACCAGGCGTGGCTGTAGCTCAGTTCCGGGCGCGCCAGATGTTCGCGCAGGCGACCGATCAGCGCCTGGCCCCGCGCGGGGTCGTAGCCGGGAATCTCCACCTCGGTGTGGGCGCTGAGGAACAGTACGCGCCGGCCGCTTTCCGGGTGGGTGCGTACCAGCGGGTGCTCGCTGCCCTGGATCGGTTCGATGTCCGGCGTGCGGTAGGTGGCGAAACCGCCGCCGTAGCCGCCCTCGCGCAGGCGGATGAAGGGGTTGTAGTTGATCAGGCGCAGGCCATCGATCTCGCGCCGGGTCGCCTCGTCGAGGCTCTCGTAGGCGCGCGCCAGGTTGGTGAAGCGCGTCTCGCCGCCACTGGACGGCACCTCCAGTGCGTAGAGGAACGAGCCGGAGGACGGCACCGGCGTCCATTGGTGGTCGATGTGTGCCGGCAGGGCGAAGTTGCCCAGTTCGCCGTCGCCGGTGTTGGCCACCTTGACGATGTCCGGCACCTTGCCGTCGCCACCCGAGGACAGCACCGGGATGTCCGCCGGCGGCTGGAACACCGAGCCGAACAGGGTGGCGAAGCGCAAGTACTGCTCATCGTCGAGGTGCTGCTGGCGGAACACCAGGATGTGGTGCTCGCGCAGCGCCTGCTTGAGCGCCAGGACCTGCTCCGGCGCCAGCGGCCGGCGCGCGTCGAGGCCACGGACTTCGGCGCCCAGCGGCGCCTCCAGGGGGGTGATGCGGAATGCCTCGGCGACCTCGGGTTCGGGTTGCCGGGCGGTGGCGGATTGGCTCATGTAAGGGGTCCTCGCGGGTTCGTTCTTCCTGTGGTCGCCCTCCCCGGCGAGGAGAGGGCCGGGTCCGTCATGCCTTCCGGATCGTCCGGCTGCGTTGCCCGTCGATGCCTACCGGCACGTCGCCGCCGAGGGTCACCCGGCGCACCACGCGCGGCTGGTCGCCGTAGTCGTCGATCGCGTAGTGCTGGGTCGCGCGATTGTCCCAGATCGCCACGTCGCCGGCCTGCCAGCGCCAGCGCACGGTGTTCTCCAGGCGCGTGACGTGCCCCTGCAGCACCGCGAAGAGGTGCGCCGAGTCATGCTGCGAAAGACCCTTCAGGCGTTTCACGAAGTGGCCGAGGAGCAGCGTCCGCTCGCCGCTTTGCGGATGCACGCGGACCACCGGGTGCTCGGTCTCGTAGACGGTCGAGGTGAACACCTTGCGGTAGTTCTCCAACTGCTCCACCGAGGCGCTGGGCTTGACCCCGGCGTAGTCGTACTCGTTGCTGTGCACCGCCCAGAGCCGGTCGGCCAGTTCGCGCAGCTCCGCCGGCAGGTCGGCGTAGGCGCTCGCCGTGTTGGCCCAGACGGTGTCGCCGCCGGACTCCGGGGCCACCACGCTGCGCAGGATCGAGGCCTTCGGGTAGGCCTCGACGAAGGTCACGTCGGTATGCCAGGAATTGGCCCGGCGGCCTTCGGCGCCATCCAGCTCGAGGAGGAAGCGGGTGCCTTCGCGGGACGGCACGGTGGGGTGGGCGACCGGTTCGCCGAGCAAGTGGGCGAAGGCCTCCTGGGTCTGGCCGTCGAGATGGCTCTGGTCCCGGAAGAAGATCACCTTGTGGCGTACCAGGGCGGCCTGGATCGCCTCGACGGTGGCGGCGTCCAGTTCGCCGGACAGGGTCACGCCGCGAATCTCCGCGCCGATCCGTCCGGCGACCGGCCGGACGTCGAGCCGTACCGGCGTGGCGAGGGCTTGTGCTGCATTGCTCATGTCATGTTCCTCATGCGTGGGGTACTGCGTGGGTGAAGGCTCAGAAGTCGTAGCGCAGCGATACGCCGAGCGTGCGCGGCTGCCCCACCGATGCGGTGTAGGAGCCGTTGATGCTGGCGAAGGCGCTCAGGTAGTAGTCCTTGTCGAAGGCGTTCTTCAGCCATACCGAGGTGTCCAGTTGGCCGTCGCCGAGATCGCTGCGCAGACCGGCGGCGAGGTTCACCAGGGAGTAGCCGTCGATCTTCGAAAGGTCGGAGTTGTCCAGCGTGCCCTCGGCGGCGGAGCGGTAGGCGTAGCTGGCGCTGACGTAGGGTTGGAAGCGGTCGTCGAGGCGCCACTGGTATTCGCCATTGAGATTGGCGATCCATTTCGAGGCGCCGACCACGCGCTGCCCGGTGAGGTCGCAACTGCTCGGCGCGCCGGGCCGGGTGCTGACTTCCGCAGGGCACGGGGCATCCTTGAACGACAGGTAGGTGACGTCGTTATAGGAGCCGTTGAAGTTCAGGGTCAGGCCGCGCAACGGCAGCGCGGTGGCCTCGAACTCCAGACCACGCGAGCGCACGCTGCCGGCGTTGGCCAGCACCTGCACCAACTGGGTCGAGCCCGGCGCCTGGTACAGGGTGGTGGCCTGGTAGCCGTGGATGCCGGTCCAGAACAGGTTGGCGTTGAGCAGCAGGCGCCGGTCGAAGAGCGTGCTCTTCAGGCCCAGCTCGGCGTCGTTGGCGCGCTCCGGTCCGACCAGCAGCGAATCGGCGCCGGCGCTCGGTGCGCTGCCCACCGCCAAGTTGACCCCGCCGGACTTCTCGCCGTGGGACAGGCTGGCGTAGCCGAGCAGGTCGTCGCTGAACTGGTAGCTGAGGCTGAGCAACGCCGAAGGGGCGAAGTTGTACTGGCTGAGATCGCCGGAATCGTAGGCGCCGAGCTGGCCGTTGCGCACCGCCGCGCCGACCCCGCCGACCGCCGCGCCGCCCAGCGGAGCGAAGCGCTCGACCTTGGCGTTCTTCTCCTCGTAGGTACCACGCAGGCCGGCGGTGAAGTCCAGGCGTTCGGTGAGGTGCCAGGTGCCCTGGGCGAACAGCGCGAAGCTGTCGGTCTCGATCTTGCCGTTGGCCTTCGAGTAGGTGTCGTTCAGCGCGCCGAGATTGGCGCCGAGCAGGTACAGGTCGGCCAACGGTCCGTAGGAGGTGAAGGTCTTGTTGCCGAGGTTCTGCCTGAACGCGTAGGCGCCCACCACGTAGTCGAAGGCACCGCCGGTGGGCGAGGCCAGGCGGATCTCCTGGGAGAACTGCCGGTCGTGCACTTCCACCCCGGTGTCGTTGATCGCCGAGACGTTCAGTTGCTCGTCGTTGGCCGGGGTGAAGTGCCAGTAGCGGTAGGCGCTGATGGAGGTCAGGCGGTAGCCGCCGGCGAGGTTCCAGTTGGCCTCCAGCGAGCTGCCGCCCTGGTGCACGCTGACGTGCTGGCGGCCGTTGATGTTGACCTTCCTGCGCTGCGGATCGCGCAACGGCGAAGCGCCGACCAGCGCGGCGCGCTGCCAGAAACGCTCGGCGCCGCCGTAGACCACCATGCTGCCGTTGCTCGAATCCTCCTCGTTGTAGTCGGCGATCCAGCGCAGGCTGAAGTCCTCGTTCGGCTCGAACAGCAATTGCCCGCGCGCGCCCTGGCGCTCGCCGCCGTTGAGATAGTTGTCGTCGTGGATGTTCTTGATGTAGCCGTCGTCGCGGGTGCGATAGGCCGAGAGGCGTCCGGCGAGGGTTTCGCCGAGCGGCCCGGAAACCGTGCCGCGGCCCTGGAAGTAGCCATCCTGCCCGCCGGAGACCTCGACGGTACGCTCGGCAGTGAAGGTCGGCGCGCGGGTGCTGATGTTCAGCACCCCGGCGGTGGTGTTCTTGCCGAACAGGGTGCCCTGCGGACCGCGCAGCAGCTCCAGTTGCTCGATGTCCAGCAGGTCGAACACGGCCATTCCCGGACGTCCCAGGTAGACGTTGTCGAGGTAGATCCCGGCGCTGCCTTCCAGGCCGTCGCTGGCGGGGTTGTTGCCGATGCCGCGCACGGCGACGCTCGACTGCCGCGCATGGATGTAGGCGACATTGACGCTGGGCAGCACCTGCTGCAGGTCCTGCACCCGGGAGATGCGCTGGGCCTCGAGAGTCTCGCCGCCGAGCACGGTGATCGGCGTCGGTACCTTCTGCGAATCCTCCTCGCGGCGACGCGCGGTGACAGTGACCTTGCCCAGGGCCGTATCGGCCTTGTCCGGGAGGCTGCTGGCCAGCGGCGGCGCTTCCTCGGCGGGCGCGGGAGCATCGGCGGCACTGGCCGGCAACGCACCGCCGAGGGCGAGCAGCAGGGCCAGGGCGTAGTCGGAGCCGCCGGGCGGCGTTCGGCGGAGCGGCAGGCGGTAGTGGTGCTTCATCGTGAATGTCCTCGGTTCCGGCGCAGCCGGACGCAGGCAGCAGGCGGCCATGCCGCGCAAGGCAGCGATCTGGCGAAAGGTTCGAAGGGGGCCGGCGGACGGCTCAGCCCCGGGCGACTGTCAGGGGCGACAGCCGCCGGCGACGCGGAAGGGCATTCGGAACGGCGGAGGTGGGGCGGCAAAGGCACGGTGGACCATGTTCAGCTCCTGGGGTCTATCTATGCTTATTACCAAATCGCATATTTTTCTAATTTGTTCTTTGTTGACGGAATAAGAGCTTGCATTTAAAACCAGCACATCCCGAACGGCAAATGCCTTTGTCCAATATTTCCAATGCCGGTAAAGCATCATGGATCTGCGCCAACTGCGTTACTTCATCGCCCTCGCCGAACACCGCAGTTTCGTCCGCGCGGCGGACGCCATGGGCATCACCCAGCCGGCCTTCAGCCGCAGCATCCAGGGCCTGGAGCAGGAGCTTGGCTGTCAGTTGGTGGACCGTGGCAGCAAGGACCTGCGCCCGACGCCGGAAGGCCAGGTGGTGCTGCAACACGCGCTGAGCCTGGTGCAGGGGTCGGCCAACCTGATCCACGAGATCGCCCAGTTGAACAAGCTGGATGCCGGCGAGCTGCGCTTCGGCAGCGGGCCGGCGCCGGCCCAGCAACTGGTGCCGGACGCGGTGGCCGACTTCATCAACCGCCACCCGCGGGTGCAGATCAGCCTGGACGTGGACAACTGGGAAAAGCTCAGCCGCGCCCTGCTCCGCGAAGAGATCGAATTCTTCGTCGCCGACATCCGCGACTTCGAGGCCGACCCGAACTTCCAGACGCGCCCGCTGACCCCGCGCCGCGGCCAGTTCTTCTGCCGTCCGCAACATCCGCTGCTGGGCAAGGACAGCCTGTCCACCAACGACCTGTTCAACTACCCGCTGGCCTCGACCCTGATTCCCCCGGGCATCCGCAAGCTGCTGGCGAACCTCAGCGGCAAGATCGACTTCGCCGCCAACATCCGCTGCGAGAACATGCACGCGCTGATCCGCATCGTCCGCCAGACCGACGCCATCGGCATCGCCAGCGACGAGACCCTGCGCCCCTACCTGCAGCGCGGCGAACTGCAACCGCTACAGTGGCGCAACCTGCCGCAGAACCTGGATAGCCTCAGCGCCCGCTGCGGCATCATCAGCCGCAGCGGCTACCGGCTTTCGGCAGCGGCCAAGGCGATGATCGAGACGCTGGTGGAACTGGACCAGGCGCAACACGCGGCGGCCTGAGCCGCCGCGCGGTTTCCCTTCCTCTACTGGAGTTTCGGCAACCCCAGCGCGCCGCGCAGCTCCTCGCGCACCGCGGCGAAGTCGGCGGCCACCGCCGGATCGGCCAGCAGGCTCGCCACCAGCGCCGCGGCGGCGGTCTGCCCGCCTTCCAGGTCGCTGGGGAAGTGCACGCCGGCCAGCACCCGGCTCTGCGCATGCTCCTCGGCGCGGGCGAAGAACGCATCGTGATGCTCCGGCACCAGCATGCTCAGCAGCGAGGCCTTGAAGTAGCTGTCCATGGTGTGGCCGCTGGGATAGGACTCCCCCTCCGGCGGCGGCAGCACCGGCTTCACCTTCGGTGTCACTTCGTAGGGACGCGGGCGGGCGAAGTGCTTCTTCGCCGGCATCAGCACCTCGACCAGGTTTTCCTGGGCGCGGTTGAAGAAGCTCCGGGTCAGCGGCAGGCGTTCCTTGTCGAACGACGCGCCCAGCAGGTCGCCGGCGAAGGGGAAGACGTTGTCCTCCCACTGGTCGTGGGCGCGCACCCGGCGTACCTGTTCGGGCGTGCGCAGGCGTTGAGCCTCCAGCACCGCGCCGAGATCGGCGACGGCCGCAGCCGAGTCCGCCGCCGGCGGCGGCGGAAGGTAGTCGGCCAGGCGCGGTGGGTGGGCCAGCGGATAGGGCGCGGCGGCGGTCTCCCCGAGACAAGACAGCGGTGCGAGCAGCGAAAGGCAGAGCAAGAGCGAAGGGCATAGGGTCTTGTTGTTCATGAAGCGTATTCCCTGAGGCGAGGTTGCATCGGGAGCCGAGGCTCCCACCCACGGCCGTTGCGGATGACGGCCGACGCCACACTCTCCGTCGGTGACTTCCGAAATGCTTGACCCGGCCTGCCGTTGCACATGCCAGCCCCTGCCAATGGCAGGCCCCGGCAAAAGCCGAGGCAGGGAAACACAAGCGGCCTGCGGAGCGACTTCCGAGACTGCGCCCACCTGGCACTCAGGTGGGAGAAAACAATAAATGCAAAATCTCAGACGCGCTGTATTCGCCGGCCTGGTCGCCGGCACGCTTTCCGAAGGGGCGGCCGCGACGGCCGGGGATGGGGGCTTCGTCGAGGACAGCGAACTGCAGTTCCTCGCCCGCACCTACTACTTCAACCGCGACTACCGCGACAGCCCGAACAACGCCGGGCGCAACCGCTTCAAGCCCAGGAGCGAGCGCAACGGCTACCGCGAGGAAACCACCCAGGGCCTGCGCCTCCAGTTCGCCTCCGGCTACACGCCGGGCAGCCTCGGCTTCGGCCTCGACGCCCATGCCATGCTCGGCCTGCAACTGGACAGCGGCGGCGGCCGCACCGGCACCGGCAACCTGCCGGTCGGCGCCGACGGCCATCCCGACCATCGCTACGGCAAGGTCGGCGGCGCCCTCAGGCTACGCCACGGCGAAACCCGCCTGAAGTACGGCCAGACCACCACCAGCGCGCCGGTGTTCGCCGCCAGCAGCAACCGCACGCTGGCCGGCATGGCCTACGGCCTGCTGCTGGAGGATCGCTCGTTCGACGGGCTGCTGCTCGAGGGCGGGCGCTTCACCGCCGCCTCCGGCCCCGGCGAATCCAAGGTCCGTGGCGACATCAGCACCGTCTACGGACGCCTCGGCGCCTATCCGGTGCGCCTCGACGCGGTCGGCTTCCTCGGCGGTCAATGGCAGGCCACGGAGCGGCTGCAACTGTCGCTCTACGCCTCGCGCTTCGACGACATCTGGCAGCAGGCCTATTTCGGCGCCAGCCATCGCCAGCCGCTGGGCGGGGAGCGCGCGCTGCGGGTCGACCTCGACGCCTACCGCACCCGCGACAGCGGCCAGAGCCGCTTCGGCCGCATCGACACCCTGGCCAGCTCCCTGGCCCTGGGCTACGAACAGGGACCGCAGCGCATCACCCTGGCCTACCAGCGTGTCCATGGCGAGCAGCCGTTCGACTACATGGCCTTCGGCGACGGGCGCTCCAGCGCGTCCATGGTACTGGCCAACTCGGTGGGCTACTCCGACTTCAACGGACCGGGCGAGCGTTCCTGGCAATTACGCTATGACCTGGACCTCGGCGCGCTTGGCCTGCCTGGGCTCAGCCTGCATGCGTTGCATGCCCGCGGCCGTGCCGGGGCCAGCGCCAGCAGTGCCGCCGAGAGCATCTACGCCGGACTCTACGGGCGTGACGGGCGGCACCGGGAAAGCGACCTCGGCTTCGCCTATCGGGTCAAGGCAGGCCCCCTCGCCGGCCTGGCGCTGCGCGCCTCGCAGGCCTGGCACCGGGGCAACGCGAGCTATCTCGACGGCGACATCGACGAAACCCGGCTGGTCGTCGATTACTCCCGCTCGATCTGGTGACGCCCCGGGCCGCCCCGCGAGGCGGCCCGGATCGTCCTCACGCGCGCGGCAGCAACTGGATGAACAAAGGCGTGGAGAGCAGCACCAGCAGCGTGGTGATCAGCACCATGCCTGCCACTTCGTTCACCGGTCCGTCGTAACGCTTGGCCAACAGGTAGGTGAGCACCGCGGTCGGCATCCCGCACTGGATGGCGAAGGTGCCCGCCGCCACCGCCTCCATGCCCAGGCCGGCAGCGATCCCATAGCCGACCGCGAAACCGCCCCAGACCCGCACCAGAGACAGCAGCAACGGCCGCCAGGTCTCGTGCAGGCGCAGACCGGCCAGCGACAGGCCGAGCATCACCAGCATCAGCGGCACGGTAATCCCGCCCAGCAGGCGGGTCACATCGCGCAACGGCGGCGGCAGGCTCCAGCCCAGGGCGATCAGGCCCAGCGCCACGGCCAGGGCATAGATCATCGGGTTGCGCAGGATGCTCGCCGGGGTGATATCGCCCGAAGCGAACCAGACGCCGAGCGTCGCGTGGCCCACCTGGATCAGGGTGGAGAACGCCACCGCATACACCAGCGCCTCCTCGCCGAAGGCCAGGTAGGCGATGGGGATGCCCATGTTCCCGGAGTTCGGCAGCATGATCGACGGCAGGTAGCGCCGCACCGGCATCCGCAGCAGGCGCAGGGCGACCAGGCCCAGCAGGGCGAACGCCAGCACCGCCAGCGCGGTGGCGAGGAACACCCCGGCCACCATGCCAATGGACAGGCCGGGGCGGTCCAGCGACGACAGCAGCAGGCAGGGAAAGCCGACGTTGGCCACCAGGAACACCAGCGCGCGGGTATCCACCGGCCCGGCGGAACGGCTCCAGGCGAAACCGATCCCGGTGCAGATCAGGATCGGCAGCACCACCGCGACGAACTGTGCGATCACAACCCCACCTTGAAGCCCAGTTCCAGCTCCGCCCGCAGGCGGCCGTGGCCGTCGAAGTTGAGCCGGCGCATCTCGCGCAGTTCGTTGGCGCAGAAGGCAGTGCGCCCGTGCAACACCGCGGTGTTGTCGAGCACCAGGATTTCCCCCGGCTCGAGCTTGATCCGCAGTTGGCAGGCCGGATCCTCGAGCGCCGCCACCAGTTCGGCGAAGGCCTCCACCGCCACAGGATGCTCGACCACCTCGGCCGCCCCGTCGTTCTGCCGGAACTTGATGCCCAGCGCCTCGCCGTTCAGGCGGAACACCGGCTGGGTGCTGCTCTGGTGCTTGCGCACGATGGTCAGGGCGTCGCCGCGCAGCAGGCCGAGATGCTTGGTCGGCATGCGCCGGCGCAGGCGCTCGAAGGCCAGTCCGGCGCTGGCCAGCAGGGTCTCCCCGCCCTCCCGGGCGTTGCGCACGCATTGCAGGCTGCACAATTGCTCCGGGGTGTCGAGGAAAGCGCCGTCGGTGTGCAGCTTGTGCTCCAGCGGCGTGGAGCCGAGGTAGCCGCTGACATACCGCGCATTGCTGATCGGCACGATGCCGTCGGCGTCGGCGCGCGGGTGGGGGGCGGCGCGGCCGAACAACTCCTTGAGCGCGAGAAGTTCCTGCCTGTCTTCGCCCTGTTCGCTGCGCAACAGCAGGAAACCAAACTCGTTGAGGGTCCGGATGATCGCCGATTGTTCCTGGCGGGATAACTTCACCAGCGTTCTCACCGAAACTTTCACGCGTTCGAGATCGAGTGTCGCGTCGAACAATTTGCTATCGAGATTCATATGACCGCTCTCCTCCGAAAGAAAATCAGGAATGCCGCCGACGCGCAGGGCGAGGCCCGGCGCTGGCGCCGCGCTGTCGTAGTGATGGGCAGGCTAGATGCGGGACGCGGCGGTTCGCCGCGAGATACTTGGAGTTGTTTCCGGGGAGGGTCGGGAGAATTGTCGGAAGGGAAAACTGGAAGAATTGGCAGTGCCGATTTTGTATCTGAATATATGGGGCGATTAACGAACGAAATGATCGCGGAATAACCTGCGGATTACCCGCGTGAAACTTTCATGACGCGATATACGCAGAATCCCCGACCAACGGCTGGATACTTCGCTCGATCCAGTCATTGGTTGGGTCGGTGCAAGAATCTCGAAACATATTACAAATTGCTACGAAACGGCGCCGCCTCGGCCGTCCCCGGCTCGGCGTCACTCCGCCGCCTGCGCCACGGCCTTGGCCTTCGCCAGCTTGCCGGCCGCCTCCAGCAGTTCCGGCGCGGCCCACTGCTCGGCGCTGAATTCGCGACGGATCAGGCCGAAACGCTTGGCCGCCTGGATCGAAGCATCCAGCCGGCCAAGGAAATCGGCGTCCAGGCGCGGCGACAGGGCGTCGCCCAGCTTGCGGCCACGGTACTCGCTCTGCAGGATCACCACCGGGTAGCTGGCCTGCTTCGACACCAGTTCGATGTAAGCGTCGCGGTTCTCCTCGCGGGCCAGCCAGTCCTGGGCCTGCAACTGCACCTTGAGCAGCCGCTCGGTGATGTCCGGATGGGCATCGACGAAGGCTCCGGAGCCGACCAGCAGCGCCTGCAGGGTGCCGGCGCCGTTCAGGTCGCGGGTGCTCAGCGGAATTTCCGCGAGCCCGCGGTCGCGCAGGGCGAACAGTCCGGCCAGGCCCCAGGTGGCATCGATCTGCCTGGCTGCGAGGGCGGACAGGGCGGCGCTGAAATCGAGGTTGATCACCTTCAGGTCCTTCTCGCTGAGACCGACGCTGGCCAGGGCATTGTCGAACGACAACTGGCTGGCGGTGCCACGGAAGATGCCTACGCGCTTGCCCTTGAGATCCTCCAGGGTCTTGATCCCGGAGCCCGGCTGCACGCCGAGATAGTGGTTGACCCCTCGCGCGGTAGCGGCCAGCAGGCGGCTGTCCAGGCCTCCGGACTTGCCGATGATCGCCGCCAGGTCGCCGAGGTAGGCGAAGTCCACCTGGCCGTTGGCGAACGCTTCGTTGACCACCGGGCCGGCGCCCTTGAAGAAGCTCCATTTCACCGCGATGCCGTCGTTGGCGAACTCCTTCTCCAGCAACTGGCGGGTGTAGAGCACGTCGACCACGCCGCCGCCCGAGTGCGAACTGCCGGCGCTGACGTCCGGCACCGCGATGCGGATTTCCTTCGGCGGAGCGGCGCTCGCCAGCGGCACGTAGGCACCGAGCAGGCCGGCGAGCACAGGCGCGGCGAACAGACCGAGCAGGGAAGACGTAAGCGCTTTCATGGGGCGGCTCCTTGGAACGGGAAGAGAGGGATTCCCGCCGGGAGCGGGTGTGCGGCTAGCTATGCACAGCGGCGCCTCGAAAATAAATAATAAAAATTCATTTTTTTATAACCACAAGCAGTATGACAGGCCGCACGGGCCTCTCCGCGTCATATGCAGCCAGAGCATGGAAAATATTCTCCAAATGCATTTGCCGCTGCCTGGTGCCTTTCTTTAAATGGCCCTTCTTAGCGAAAAAATGCATTGATTCGGCGATTTATATTCCCATGAAGAATATCGATAAAACCCTTTCGCCCGCCTGGAGCCGGCCCCTGCCGCGCCTGGCGCCGCCGCCCTCCGCGGCTTTCGCCCGGCGCCTGGGGGACGGCCTGCTGCCCTGGTTGCTGCCGCTCGGGCTGGCGCTGCTGTGGTGGGTCGCCAGCCATCGCCACTGGATGTCGGCCCAGGTGCTGCCAACTCCCGAGCTGGTCTGGCAGAGCGCCCGCGAGTTGCTCGCCGGCGAACTCTGGAGCGAATTGGCGATCAGCCTGCGGCGCCTGGCCTGGGGCCTGCTCGCCGGGGTCGCCAGCGGCGCCGCGCTAGGCGCCTGGCTAGGCTTCAGTCCGCGTGCCGAGCGCCTGGTCTTCCCCACCTTCAGCGCCCTCGCGCAAATCCCCACGCTGGCCTGGATCCCGCTGTTCATGCTGTTCTTCGGCATCGGCGAACTGCTCAAGCTGGTGGTGCTGGTGAAAGCGGTCGTGGTGCCGGTGACCATCCATACCCTGGTCGGCGTGCGCGACGCCCAGCCCAAGCTGCGCGAAGCCGCCGCAGTACTGCGCCTGCCGCCACGCCTGCTGGTCTGGCGGCTGATCCTGCCGGCGGCGCTGCCGGCCTTCCTCACCGGGCTGCGCCTGGCCCTGGCGCAGGGCTGGACCTCGCTGCTGGCGGTCGAGTTGCTGGCTTCCAGCGAGGGTATCGGCTACCTGATGGTGCAGGGCCGGCAACTGTTCATGCTCGACATCGTGTTCGTCTGCATCCTCATCATCGGCCTGGTCGGGGTGGGCATGGACCGCGCCATCCAGTGGCTCGACCGCCGCCTGCTGCACTGGCCGCAAGCCGCCACCGGCGAATTCCGCCGGCGCCCGCCGGGACGCGGCTGGCAGCGCCTGCAGGTGTGGCTGCCGCCGCTGGCGCTGCTGCTCCTGTGGCAGTCGGCGAGCAGCGCCGAATGGGTCGATCCGGCGATCCTCGCCAGCCCTCTGGAAGTGGCGCGGGCGACCTGGAGCGGAGCGCTCGACGGCAGCCTCCCAGGCGCCCTGTTCGACAGCCTGAAGCGCACGCTCGGCGGGCTCCTGCTGGGCGGCGGCCTGGGTTTCCTCGGCGGCCTGCTGCTCGGCCTGTGGCGCCCGGCGGAACGCTTCTTCGGCCCCACTTTCGCGGCACTGCGGCAGGTGGCGATCTTCGCCTGGGTACCGCTGCTCACCGCCTGGTTCGGCCTGGGCGAACCGGCCAAGCTGACGTTCGTCGCAATCGCCGCCTTCTTCCCGCTGCTGCTGGCCACCCAGCGCGGCATCGCCAGCCTGCCGCCGAGCCTCGGCGAGGCGGCCCGGGTGCTGCGCCTGGGTCCCTGGCGACGGCTGCTCCGGCTGGTCCTGCCGGGTGCCGCCCCGTCGGTGTTCGCCGGCCTGCGCCTGGCGCTGATCTACGCCTGGCTGGGAACCATCGGCGCCGAGTACTTCATGCCCTCCGACGGCGGCATCGGCAGCCTGATGATCGGCGCCCAGCAATTGTTCCGCATGGACCTGATCGGCGCCGGCATGCTCCTGGTCGGCCTCACCGGCGCCCTGCTCAATGCCCTCGGCCAACGCATCGAAGCGCGCGCCACGCGCTGGAGACACGCATGAACGCATTCACCGCGCCCGCCACGGACACCCCGCTGGTCAGCTTCCGCCAGGTGCGCAAGCACTTCGCCGTGGACGGCCGGCGACTGGAAGCGATCCAGCAGTTCGACCTGGAGATCGGCGAGGGCGAGTTCATCGCCATCGTCGGCGCCAGTGGCTGCGGCAAGTCGACCCTGCTGCGCCTGCTGATCGGCCTGGACCGCGACTACGACGGCGAGATCCGCGTCGACGGCCGGCCAATCGCCGGCATCGGCGGCGAACGCGGCATCGTGTTCCAGGAGCACCGCCTGTTCCCCTGGCTGACGGTGCAGCAGAACGTCGCCCTCGGCCTGGTCAACGAAGCCCTTAGCGAAACCGACAAGGCGGCGCGGATCGACGAATACATCCGCCTGGTCGGCCTGCACGGCTTCGAGCGTGCCTACCCGCACCAGTTGTCCGGCGGCATGGCCCAGCGCGTGGCGATCGCCCGTGGCCTGGTGGCCAGCCCGCGCCTGCTGCTGCTCGACGAGCCGTTCAGCGCCCTCGACGCACTGACCCGCCAGCAGTTGCAGGAAGAGTTGCTGGCGATCCGCCGGCGTACCCGTATCACCACCCTGCTGGTCACCCACGACGTCGAGGAGGCGCTCTACCTGGCCGACCGGGTGGTGGTGATGGAGCCGCGTCCGGGGCGGATCAGGCGGGTGGTCGAGGTGGGCCTGGCGCATCCGCGCGAGCGCGGTGGCTTCGACTTCCTGCGCCAGCGCGAAGCGCTGCTGCACGAACTGACCGCCGACGGCGAGTACGTCGCGCCGCCGCCGCGACGGGTGGAAAACCTGCCCTTCGAATTCATCGCTTGCTGAAAAGCCCCTTGCCCTGGCCCTTTCCCCTGCGGGAAGGGCGGGGGCGAGGGCCCCACCTTCTCCTCCCATCCAGACGAGACCCGCGCATGAGCAAACGCCCCAACTTCCTGGTGATCGTCGCCGACGACCTGGGCTTCTCCGATATCGGCGCCTTCGGCGGCGAGATCGCCACGCCGAACCTCGACGCCCTGGCCATCGCCGGCCTGCGCCTGACCGACTTCCACACCGCCTCGACCTGCTCGCCGACCCGCTCGATGCTGCTCACCGGCACCGACCACCACATCGCCGGGATCGGCACCATGGCCGAGGCGCTGACCCCGGAACTGGAAGGCAAGCCGGGTTACGAAGGGCATCTCAACGAGCGCGTGGTGGCGCTGCCGGAGCTGCTCCGCGAGGCCGGCTACCAGACCCTCATGGCCGGCAAGTGGCACCTCGGCCTGAAGCCGGAACAGACGCCCCATGCACGCGGTTTCGAGCGTTCCTTCTCGCTGCTGCCGGGCGCCGCCAACCACTGTGGTTTCGAGCCGCCCTACGACGAAAGCACTCCGCGCATCCTCAAGGGTACGCCAGCGCTCTACGTGGAAGACGAGCGCTACCTCGACACGCTGCCGGAGGGCTTCTATTCCTCCGACGCCTTCGGCGACAAGCTGCTGCAATACCTCAAGGAGCGCGACCAGAGCCGGCCGTTCTTCGCCTACCTGCCGTTCTCCGCGCCGCACTGGCCGCTGCAAGCGCCGCGGGAGATCGTCGAGAAGTACCGCGGTCGCTACGACGCCGGTCCAGAAGCGCTGCGCCAGGAACGCCTGGCCCGGCTCAAGGAGCTGGGCCTGGTGGAAGCGGACGTCGAAGCCCATCCGGTGCTCGCCCTGACCCGCGAGTGGGAGGCCCTGGAGGACGAGGAACGGGCTAAGTCGGCGCGGGCGATGGAGGTCTATGCGGCGATGGTCGAGCGCATGGACTGGAACATCGGCAGGGTCGTGGACTACCTGCGCCGGCAGGGCGAGCTGGACAACACCTTCGTCCTGTTCATGTCCGACAACGGCGCCGAAGGCGCCCTGCTGGAGGCGTTCCCGAAATTCGGCCCGGACCTGCTGGGCTTTCTCGACCGGCACTACGACAACAGCCTGGAAAACATCGGCCGCGCCAATTCCTACGTCTGGTATGGCCCGCGCTGGGCCCAGGCGGCCACCGCACCATCGCGCCTGTACAAGGCGTTCACAACCCAGGGCGGGATTCGCGTGCCAGCGCTGGTGCGCTACCCGCGGCTAAGCCGGCAGGGTGCGATCAGCCATGCCTTCGCCACGGTGATGGACGTCACCCCGACCCTCCTCGACCTCGCCGGTGTCCGCCACCCAGGCAAGCGCTGGCGCGGCCGCGAGATCGCCGAGCCGCGCGGCAGGTCTTGGCTGGGTTGGCTTTCCGGCGAGACCGAGGCGGCCCACGACGAGAACACCGTGACCGGCTGGGAGCTGTTCGGCATGCGTGCGATCCGCCAGGGCGACTGGAAGGCGGTGTACCTGCCGGCCCCGGTGGGCCCGGCCACCTGGCAGCTCTACGACCTGGCCCGCGACCCGGGCGAGATCCACGACCTCGCTGACAGCCAGCCGGGCAAGCTGGCGGAGCTGATCGAGCATTGGAAGCGATACGTCAGCGAGACCGGTGTCGTAGAGGGGGCTTCGCCTTTCCTGGTGCGATAAGCGGAACCTCTCCCCTCGCCCTCTCCCTTCAGGAGGGAACGTCTGGCCAGAAGGTCGGGGAGAGGGGCTACTTCGCCGGGTGGAACGAGGCGACCCGGGTCAGGCCGAGAAACCGCCATCGATGGTCAGGCTGGCCCCGGTGATGTAGGCCGCTTCCGGCCCGGCCAGGTAGGCGACGAAGCTGGCGATTTCCTCGCTGCGGGCGTAGCGCGGCAGCGCCATCAGGCCCTTGAGGACCTCGGCGAAGTCGCCGTCGTCCGGGTTCATGTCGGTATCCACCGGACCCGGCTGCACGTTGTTCACCGTGATCCCGCGCGGGCCGAGGTCGCGGGCCAGGCCCTTGGTCAGGCCGACCAGCGCCGACTTGCTCATCGCGTAGGTGGCGCCGCCGGCGAACGGCATGCGTTCGGCATTGGTGCTGCCGATGCTGATCACCCGCCCGCCGTCGCCCATGTGCTTGACCGCCGCCTGGGTGGCGACGAAGACGCTGCGCACGTTGATCGCCAGGGTCCGCTCGAAGTCGGCCAGCGGCAGCTCTTCCACCGAACCGAGGGCGAGGACGGCGGCGTTGTTGACCAGGATGTCGATGCGTCCGAAGCGAGCCGCCGCTTCGTCGACGGCGGCGACGAGCGCGGCCGCGTCGGCGCTATCGGCATGCAGGGCCAGGATGCTGGCTCCGGCGCCTTCGAGTTCGGCCGCCAGGGCCCGGGACTTGTCCGCCGAGCTGACGTAGGTGAAGGCGACGCTGGCGCCTTCGGCGGCCAGCCGACGAACGATGGCGGCGCCGATGCCGCGGGAACCGCCCTGGACGAAGGCGACTTTGCCGGCGAGGGATGCAGAGGATACGGACATGGAAATCTCCATCGGAGTGGATAGACAGGCCCCGAGTTTCCGTCGTCCATTGCAGACCTGGTAGCGGGTAATCGCTATATTCAGCCGATACCAATGGTTTATGCGGGCCCTTTCCCATGGAAACCCTCAGCAACATCCAGTGCTTCGTCCGCAGCGCCGAGGCCGGTAGCTTCGCCGAGGCCGCCAGGCGCCTGGGCCTGACGCCGGCCGGGGTGGGCAAGAACGTCGCCCGCCTGGAAAGCAACCTCGGCGTGCGCCTGTTCCAGCGCAGCACCCGGCGCCTGACCCTGACCGAAGCCGGGGAGCGTTTCCTGCAAGAGGTCGGCGGCAGCCTGGAGGGCATCCAGACCGCTCTCGCCAACGTCTCCAGCGTCGGCAACCAACCCAGCGGCACGTTGAAGGTCAGCATGGGGCTGGCCTTCGGCCGCGACTACATCCTGCCGCTGCTCGGCGAGTTCCTCGAACGCTATCCCGACATCGTGCCCGACTGGCATTTCGACAATCGCCAGGTCGACCTCATCGGCGAAGGCTTCGACGCCGCCATCGGCGGTGGTTTCGAACTGCCGCCCGGGGTGGTGGCGCGCAACCTGACGCCGGGCCACCTGATCCTCCTCGCCTCGCCCGCCTACCTCCGCGACAAGCCGCCGATCCGCCATCCAGGCGACCTGGGCGGCTTCGACGGGATCCGCATCCGCTCGCCGCAGACCGGCCGCGTGCGCTCCTGGCCGCTGCGCCGGCGCAACGGCGAGGAGGCGCCGATCGAGCTGCGCGAACGCATGACCATGAGCGACCCGGAAGCCACCTGCGAGGTCGCCGCCATGGGCCTGGGCATCACCCTGGTATGCATGCAGCACGCCTATGCCTACCTGGAGTCCGGCGCCCTGGTGCGGGTCCTGCCGGACTGGTACGTCGACGCCGGCAACACCAGCCTCTACTACGCGGCGAACAAGCTGCTACCGGCCAAGACCCGGGTCTTCGTCGACTTCGTCGTCGACTACTTCCGCCGCCAGGACCTGGCCCGGCGCTTCTCCGCCTTCCCAACCGGCTAGCGCCAGCCATCCGTCGCCTCGGCAAACGGGAAAAGGCCCTGGCACCGGCCTCGCCGGAAAAACGGCAGTTTGACATTACCGATTGGGACTCTAGTTTTAGAAAACGCCGCCGACGAGCTTGGAAGGCGTCTTCCGCACGGTCCCGAGGGACCGCCTGGAAGCCCTGCTCCGATCCGGCACATGGAGTGCAGCATGCGCGAGTCCCTCGGTGTTTCGTTACCATCCCGGCCCCTGCTGCTGAAGCTGGGCCTGCTTTCCCTACCCTGGGCGTTGTGCGCCGGGCTGCATGCCGTCGGCCTCGGCGTCTGGCTGGTCCTGGCGCTCGGTTGGTTCGCCAGCCTGGCCATGCTCGTCCTCCTCCTGCGCGCCCCTCGGCAAGCGGTAGCGAATGCCAACCCGCAGGCGGATGCCGCTTCGCCGGCCTGGAGCGCGGCGCAACGGGCGCTCGCCGACGAAACCGCGCAACTGGACGGTCACGCCCGGCAGATCGACGAACTGCTGCATTCGGCGATCCGCCAGCTCAGCGACAGCTTCCACGGCCTCGCCGAACGCATCGATACCCAGCGCGGCCTGTCCCATTCGCTGATCGAGCGCTACGACGGGCGCGGCCAGGTCGACGAAGGCATCAACTTCCAGGACTTCGTCAGGACCACCCAGCAGACCCTCAGCCTGTTCGTCGAGGCTACCCTGGAAACCAGCCGGACCTCGCAGCAACTGGTGGAACGCATGGACCAGGTGCGCCTGAAGATCACCGAGATCCTGCAGTCGACCCAGGACATGGACGCCATCGCCAAGCAGACCAACCTGCTCGCCCTCAACGCCGCCATCGAGGCCGCCCGAGCCGGCGAGAGCGGCCGCGGCTTCGCCGTGGTCGCCGATGAAGTGCGCGCGCTGTCGACCCGCTCCACGGAGTTTTCCGCCGCCATCCGCAAGCACGTCGACGTGGTCCACCACGAGATCCAGGACGCCGAGAGCGCGATCTCGCAACTGGCCGACAAGGACATGTCCTTCGCCCTCGATTCCAAGCAGAAGATCCAGGGCATGCTCGATGACCTGGAGGCGATGAACCGGCACACCCTGAAGGTCATCCACGAACTGGACCGGCTCTCGCTGGAAGTCGGCCAGGGCGTCGACGCGGCGGTCACCGCCCTGCAATTCCAGGACATGGGCAGCCAGTTGCTCGGCCAGATGCGCAAGCACCATGCGCGTCTTGGCGCCTTCGCCCTCGGCCTCGGCGCGCTGGAGGCGCGGCCGCGCCAGGAATGGCCCGAACGGGTCGCGCGGGAGGTCGAGGAACTGCGCCGGCCCTTGCCCAGCCCGGTGAGCCAGAACAGCGTCAACGTGGGCGAAGTGGAATTGTTCTGAGGGGTATCGATAGCCAATCCGTCTAACCGGATAACTATCCGACGAGAAACCGGCGCCAATAATTGAAATCCACCGGACATTGTCTTTACTGGAACTAGCAAAGGGCCATCAGAGCCCTCCGTCACAGCCACCTGGCACACACCACCTTCGCCGCCGAGCTTGGCGCTGCGGTAGGGACACCGTGAGGACGCAAGACCATGGGCAAACCGATTCTGATCGTCGACGACTCGGCGTCTATCCGCCAGATGCTGAGCTTCACCCTGAAGTCCGCCGGCTACGAGGTGGACGAGGCCGCGGACGGCAAGGAAGGCCTCGGCAAGGCCCAGAGCAAGAGCTACAGCCTGGTGTTCACCGACCAGAACATGCCGAACATGGACGGCCTGTCGCTGATCCGCAGCCTGCGTAACCTGGCCGGCTACCGCAGCGTGCCGATCCTCATGCTGACCACCGAATCGAGCGACGCGATGAAGCAGCAGGGGCGTAACGCCGGCGCCACCGGCTGGCTGGTGAAGCCGTTCGACCCGCCGAAACTGCTCGAAGTGACGCGCAAGGTCCTGCCCTGATTCCCGTTCCCCCGCGGGGGAGGTCCCATGCCCCAGGATATGAGCCAGTTTCTCCAGGTGTTCTTCGAGGAAACCGAGGAACACCTGGCCACCCTCGAACTCCTCCTGATCGGTCTCGACCTGGACCGGCCGGACAGCGAGACGCTGCACGGAATCTTCCGCGCCGCGCATTCGATCAAGGGTTCCAGCGGAATGTTCGGTTTCGACGACATCACCGCCGTCACCCACGAACTGGAGACCCTGCTCGACCGCATCCGCTGCGGCCAGATGCACCTGCGGCCGGACATGATCAGTTCCTTCCTCGAAGCCCGCGACGTGTTGCAGCGCCTGCTCGACGCCCATCGCAGCGGCCGTCCCGACCCCGGGGTGCCGTTGCTGGAGACGGTCGAGCGCCTGCGCGGCTGGCTGCGGGTGCCGGAACAGGAAGCGGCGGAGGAAGGCTTCGGCCTGTTCGACGACGCGCCCGCCAGTCCCGCCAGGGAAACCGCGGACGACGATGCCTTCGGCTTCTTCGACGAAGGCCCGGGCGCTCCGGAACGAGCGGCCGCGCCGGGAGCGTTCGGGCTCTTCGACGAGGCGCCCGGCGCACCGGCCGCGAGCGAAGCGTTCGGCCTCTTCGATGAGGCACCGGGTTCCCCACCGGCGGAGGAACGCGCCTTCGGCCTGTTCGACGGCGCCCCCGGCAGCCCCGCCGCGCCCAGTGCGCCCGCGCAAGCCGTCGCCGCGACGGCCAGGGGCGCAGTCGCGCCCGTGCGTGGCGACGGCGAGTCCGGCTCGATCCGGGTCAGCGTGGAAAAGATCGACAGCCTGATCAACCTGGTCGGCGAACTGGTGATCACCCAGGCCATGCTCGGCCAGCTCGGCGAGCAGCTCGACCCGAGCCGCCACGAGCGCCTGCAGCACGCCCTGGCCCAGCTCGAACACAACACCCGCGACCTGCAGGAATCGGTGATGTCGATCCGCATGCTGCCGATCAACTTCATCTTCAGCCGCTTCCCCAGGCTGGTGCGCGACACCGCCACGCGCCTGGGCAAGCAGGTCGAGCTGCACCTGCACGGCGAGCACACCGAACTGGACAAGAGCGTGATCGAGAAACTCAGCGATCCGCTCACCCACATCGTCCGCAACAGCATCGACCACGGCATCGAAACGCCCGCCGAACGCCTCGCCGCCGGCAAGCCGGCGAGCGGCACGGTGAAGCTCGCCGCCAGCCACCAGGGCGGCAGCGTGGTGGTGGAGGTTTCCGACGACGGTCGCGGCCTGTCGCGTCCACGCATCCTCGCCAAGGCCCGCGAGCGCAACCTGCCGGTGCATGACGGGATGAGCGACGCCGAGGTCTGGCAACTGGTGTTCATGCCCGGCTTCTCCACCGCCGAGGCGGTCACCGAGCTGTCCGGACGCGGCGTCGGCATGGACGTGGTGAAGCGCAACATCGGTGCCATGGGCGGGCGCGTCGACATCGACTCGGCGCCCGGCATGGGCACTCGCATCGGCATCCGCCTGCCGCTGACCCTGGCGATCCTCGACGGCCTGATCGTCGCCGTCGAAGCGGTCAACTACGTGATTCCGCTGACCTACATCGTCGAGTCGCTGCAGGCGCGCAGCGACGACGTGCGCGGCCTCGGCGGCGAAGACAACGCGATGATCCGCGTACGCGGCGAGTACCTGCCGCTGTTCAGCCTGCACGAGCTGTTGCGCATCGGCGGCGAAGCGCCGGCGCCGGAGCAGGGCATCGTGGTGATCCTCGAGTCCGAGGGGCGCAGCTTCGCCCTGCAGGTGGACGAACTGGTCGGCCAGCAGCAGGTGGTGATCAAGAGCCTGGAACAGAATTTTCGCCGTGTGGAGGGTATCGCCGGCGCCACCATCATGGGCGACGGCAGCGTCGCCCTGATTCTCGACGTCGATGCGCTGCCACGCCTGGCGGCGCGGGAGGACACCGCCGATGAACGGCACTGAGGCAAGCCAGGCGAACGGCCCGGCGCAGGAATACCTGACCTTCACCCTGGGCCGCGAGGAGTACGCCATCGACATCCTCCGCGTGCAGGAGATCCGCGGCTACGACCAGGTCACCGCGATCGCCAACGCGCCGCCCTTCATCAAGGGCGTGATCAACCTGCGCGGGGCGATCGTGCCGATCGTCGACCTGCGCATCAAGTTCCACCTCGCCGAGGTCACCTACGACCCGTTCACCGTGGTGATCATCCTCAACATCGGCCGGCGCATCGTCGGCGTGGTGGTGGACTCGGTATCCGACGTGATCGCACTGGGCGGCGACGCGATCAGGCCGCCGCCGGAGTTCGGCGCCAGCTTCGACACCGAATACCTGCTCGGCCTGGCCACCGCGGGCGAGCGCATGTTGATCCTGGTGGACATCGAGAGACTGATGACCAGCCGCGAAATGGCGCTGGTCGACGAAGCCGCGGCCTGAGCGGCGCCAACGAGGGATAGGCAGGGGATATCGAAATGGGTCTGTTCAATGCACATGCGGTGGCGCAGCAACGCGCCGACCGGATCGCCACGCTCCTCCAGTCGTTCGCCGACGGCCAGCTCGACACCGCCGTCGGCGAGGCCCCGGCGCCCGGCTACGAGCGTCTCTACGACAGCCTGCGGGCGCTGCAGCGGCAACTGCGCGAACAACGCGCCGAACTCCAGCAGGTGGAAAGCCTGGAGGCGGGGCTGGCGGAGATGAGCCGCCAGCACGAAGCCGGCTGGATCGACCAGACGATTCCCGCCGAACGCCTGGAAGGTCGCGCGGCGCGCATCGCCAAGGGCGTCAACGAACTGGTGTCCGCGCACATCGCGGTGAAGATGAAGGTGGTCAGCGTGGTCACCGCCTACGGCCAGGGCAACTTCGAGCCGCTGATGGACCGCCTGCCGGGCAAGAAGGCGCAGATCACCGAAGCCATCGACGGCGTTCGCGAACGCCTGCGCGGGGCCGCCGAGGCGACCTCGGCGCAACTGGCCACGGCGGCCTACAACGCGCGGATCAAGAGCGCGCTGGACAACGTCTCGGCCAACGTGATGATCGCCGACAACGATCTCAACATCATCTACATGAACCGCACCGTCAGCGAGATGCTCGGTCGCGCCGAAGCGGATATCCGCAAGCAACTGCCGAACTTCGACGCCGGCCGCCTGATGGGCGCCAACATCGACGTGTTCCACAAGAATCCGGCGCACCAGCGGCACCTGCTGGCCAACCTCACCGGCGTGCACAAGGCCGAGCTCAACCTCGGCGGCCGGCGCTTCTCCCTCGACGTGGTGCCAGTGTTCAACGACGCCAACGAACGCCTCGGCTCCGCCGTGCAATGGACCGACCGCACCGAGGAACACCGCGCCGAGCAGGAAGTCTCGCAACTGGTGCAGGCGGCGGCGGCCGGCGACTTCAGCAAGCGCGTCGAGGAGGCCGGCAAGGAAGGCTTCTTCCTCAGGCTGGCGAAGGACCTGAACAGCCTGGTGGATACCGCCGACCGCGGCTTGCGCGACGTCTCGCGGATGCTCGGGGCGCTGGCCCAGGGCGACCTCACCCAGCGCATCGAGGCCGACTACCAGGGCACCTTCGGCCAGCTCAAGGATTTCTCCAACGACACCGCACAAAGCCTGTCGCGGATGCTCGGGCAGATTCGCGAGGCCGCCGACACCATCAACACCGCCGCCAGCGAGATCGCCAGCGGCAACGCCGAACTGTCGGCGCGCACCGAGCAGCAGGCGTCGAGCCTGGAGGAAACCGCCTCGAGCATGGAAGAACTGACCAGCACGGTGAAGCTCAACGCCGAGAATGCCCGCCAGGCCAACTCGCTGGCGGCCAATGCCTCGGAAGTGGCGACCCAGGGCGGCACCGTGGTGCAGAAGGTGGTCAGCACCATGTCCTCGATCAACGAGTCGGCGCGCAAGATCGCCGACATCATCGGGGTGATCGACGGCATCGCCTTCCAGACCAACATCCTCGCCCTCAACGCCGCGGTCGAGGCAGCCCGCGCCGGCGAGCAGGGCCGCGGCTTCGCGGTGGTCGCCGGGGAAGTGCGCACCCTCGCCCAGCGTTCCGCCGCCGCGGCCAAGGAGATCAAGACGCTGATCTCCGACTCGGTGGACAAGGTGGAGAACGGCAACACCCTGGTGGCCCAGGCCGGACAGACCATGAGCGACATCGTGGTAGCGATCCGCCGGGTCACCGACATCATGTCGGAGATCGCCGCCGCCTCCGCCGAGCAGAGCACCGGCATCGAAGAGGTGAACAGCGCGGTCTCGCAGATGGACGACATGACCCAGCAGAACGCCGCGCTGGTGGAGGAAGCCGCGGCCGAGGCCATGCAGGAGCAGGCGGGCCTGCTCAACCAGTCGGTGGCGGTGTTCAGGCTGGACACTCCGCCGAGCGTGGTCCAGCTCGCCAGCGCGCGGCCGTCCGCGCCACGCCCCAGCGCGCCGGCGCCGCTGGCCCGCAGCGGCATGGCGCGGGCCAGCAAGGCGCGCAAGGAAGACGGCTGGGAAGAGTTCTGAGACCACGCCGCGCCTCCGCCAGGCGGAGGGCGGCAAGCCCTTAGGGTCGACCAGGGAAACCCGACGCCAATGCCCACCTCCACGCCTTCGCCGGTGTTCGGCAACCAGGAGTTCCACTACACCCGCGAGGACTTCCAGCAAGTACGCGAGCGGCTCTACCGGCTGACCGGCATCAGCCTGGCCGAGAGCAAGGCGCAACTGGTCTATAGCCGCCTCTCGCGGCGCCTGCGCCTGCTGCGGCTCGGCAGCTTCGCCGAATATTTCACCCACCTCGACCGCGAGCCGGGCGAGCAGCAGTTGTTCGTCAACGCGCTGACCACCAACCTCACCGCATTCTTCCGCGAACGCCACCACTTCCCCCTGCTCGCCGACCTCGCCCGCCGCCAGTTGCAGCGGCATCGCCCGCTGCGCATCTGGTCGGCGGCGGCGAGTACCGGCGAGGAACCCTATTCGATCGCCATCACCCTGGTGGAGGCGCTGGGCAGCTTCGATCCGCCGGTGAAGATCGTCGCCTCGGACATCGATACCGGGGTGCTCGACTGCGCCCGCCAGGGCGTCTATCCGCTGGAGCGCCTGGAGCAGATGCCGGCGCCGCTGAAGAAACGCTTCTTCCTCCGCGGCACCGGGCCCAACGCCGGCAAGGCGCGGGTGGTGGAGGAACTGCGGCAACTGGTGGAGTTCCGCCAGATCAACCTGCTGGAGGCAGACTGGTCGATCGCCGGGGAACTCGACGCGATCTTCTGCCGCAACGTGATGATCTACTTCGACAAGCCGACCCAGACCCGCCTGCTGGAACGCATGGTGGCCCTGCTGCGGCCGGAGGGCCTGTTCTTCGCCGGGCATTCGGAGAACTTCGTCCACGCCAGCCACCTGGTGCGCTCCGTCGGCCAGACCGTCTACAGCCCGGCCTGATCGCGATGAATCTCCAGGCCCGGGAAGGCGCGCCGCTGAACCGCTACTACGATCCGTACTTCGCCTGCGATGCGGTGAAGCTGTTGCCCGGCGAATACTTCGCCAGCGGCGAAGACCTGGTGATCGTCACCGTGCTCGGCTCCTGCGTCTCGGTGTGCCTGCGCGACCCGCTCAACGGCATCGCCGGGATGAACCACTTCATGCTCCCCGAGCGCGGCCTCGGCGGCGACCCGGCCTCGCCGTCGGCGCGCTACGGCAGCCACGCCATGGAACTGCTGATCAACCGCATGCTGGCCCTCGGCGCCAGCCGCGAGCGCCTGCAGGCCAAGGTCTTCGGCGGCGGCTCGGTACTGCGCCAGATCAGCGCCGCCATCGGCCAGCGCAACGTCGAGTTCACCCTCGACTACCTGGCCACCGAGCGTATCCCGCTGCTCGCCAGCGACGTGCTGGAGGCCTTCCCGCGCAAGATCTACTTCTTCCCGCGCAATGGCCGGGTCCTGGTGAAGTCCCTGGTGGAGCTGAAGAACGACACCGTGCTGCAGCGTGAACGCGACTACCGCCGCCGTATCGACCGCAACGCGGACGGCGGCCCCATCGACCTGTTCTGACTCTCCGGGAGAGCCCGCCATGCCCATCAGTGTCCTGGTCGTCGACGATTCCGCCCTGATCCGCAGCCTGCTCAAGGAGATCATCCAGGCCGACCCGGAGCTGCGCCTGGTCGGCTGCGCGCCGGACGCCTTCGTCGCCCGCGACCTGATCAAGCAGCACGCGCCGGACGTGATCAGCCTCGACGTGGAAATGCCGCGAATGGACGGCCTGACCTTCCTCGACAAGCTGATGAAGGCGCGGCCGACCCCGGTGCTGATGATCTCCTCGCTCACCGAGCGCGGTTCCGAAGCCACCCTGCGCGCGCTGGAACTGGGCGCGGTGGACTTCATCGCCAAGCCCCGGCTGGGCATCGCCGAAGGCATGCAGGCCTATGCCGAGGAAATCCGCGCCAAGCTCAAGACCGTCGCCCGCGCCCGCCTGCGCCGCCGTGCGGCGGACGCGCCGGCGCCGCCGGAAAGCGCGGCGCCGCTGCTCAGCACCGAGAAGATCATCGCCCTCGGCGCCTCCACCGGCGGCACCGAGGCGCTCAAGGAAGTGCTGCTCGGCCTGCCGGCGCACAGTCCCGGGGTGGTCATCACCCAGCACATGCCTCCCGGCTTCACCCGCAGCTTCGCCGAGCGCCTGGATCGCCTGACCCGGCTCAGCGTCAGCGAAGCGCGCGACGGCGACCGCATACTGCCCGGCCACGCCCTGGTCGCGCCGGGCGACCACCACATGGAGGTGCAGCGCTCCGGCGCCAACTACGTGGTGCGTTTGAACCGCCAGGCGCAGGTCAACGGCCACCGCCCGGCAGTGGACGTGATGTTCGAGTCGCTGGCTCGCTGCGCCGGGCGCAACCTGCTCGCCGGCCTGCTCACCGGCATGGGCAAGGACGGCGCGCGCGGGCTCCTGGCGATCCGCCAGGCCGGCGGCTACACCCTGGCCCAGGACGAGGCTACCTGCGTGGTCTACGGCATGCCCCGCGAAGCGGTGGAACTGGGCGCCGCGGAAGACGTGCTGCCGCTCGAACGGATCGCCGCCGCGCTGCTCCAGCAAGCCGCCCGGCGCGGCAGCGGCAACCGCCTCTGAGCGGGATCCTGGCCGGCCCGCTGCGCTTTTTCGCCGCCCCCCGCAACCTCCCCCGCCGAGACCCCGCCGACGACAGGCCCGAACCACGGGCCTTTGCCTGCTCGCCATCATTGTGACGTCAAATTAATGGCGAAATAAAACCAAATTACGTTGCCTGAAATAATGCACATCTGCACAATTGGCCCTTTCGCCAAAAGTTCGACACACGCTTTCGATCCATGATTTCGGCCGCGGGCCGGGCGAGAAACTGATAGGGATAGCCATGGCGGCGAACTGGGGGTTGCGCGGCAAATCGGTGGTGGCGCTGTTGCTGGCCTGTGCCCTGGCACTGGTCCCGGCGGTGCTGCTGGGCTGGCGCGCGATGGACGACATCCGTACGCACTTCGGCCTGGCCTACGCGAAGAACTTCACCCTGCTGCACCGGCAGAAGATCCTCGCCCCGGTCTCCCGCGAACTGGCGTTGTCGCGCCGTTTCGCCGAATCGGTGGTGACCCGCGACTGGCTGCTGAAGGAAGACGACCCGGCGCGCCGCGCGCTGTTCTTCCGCGAGGCCGAGGGCTACCGCGGCGACTTCCGCGACCACGCCTACTTCATCATCGCCAGCGGCTCCCAGCACTACTACTTCAACGACGGCAGCCAACCCTACAGCGAACGGCCGCGCTACACCCTGGAGGCCGGCGACCCGGAAGACGCCTGGTACTTCAATACCCTGCGCAACAGCGCCGCCTACAACATCAACGTCAATGTCGACAGCAAGCTGAACCTGACCAAGGTCTGGTTCAACCTGGTGATCCGCGACCAGGGCCGGCCCATCGGCCTGGCCGGCAGCGGCCTGGACCTGAGCGGCTTCCTCGACGACTTCATCATCGCCCGCGAGCCGGGCGTGACGCCGATGATCGTCGGCGACGACGGCGCCATCCAGGCCCACCCGGACCGCCGCCTGATCGCCTACAGCTCCGCCGCCGGCGGCGCCAGTGAACGCCACCGGGTGTTCGACCTGCTCGACCAGCCGGAACAGCGCGATGCCCTGCGCGAGGCCATGCGCCTGGCCCGCGCCAAGGCCGGCTCGGTGCACTGCCTGTGGGCCGGCCTCGACGGCCGCCAGCAACTCTTCGCCGTGGCCTACATTCCCCAACTGCGCTGGTACGTGCTCACCGCCGTCGACCTGCACGCCGCCCAGGTCCTCGACAACCGCTGGCTTTGGCCGCTGGCGGGCACGTTCCTGCTGTTGCTGGTGGCCCTGCTGCTGGGCTTCGCCTATGCCGTCGAGCGCCTGCTGTTGCGCCCCCTGCGCAGCCTCAAGCGCTCGGCCAAGGCGATCGCCGCCGGGCGCTACGACACGCCGCTGCCGCTGGCGCGCCAGGACGAGATCGGCTCGCTGTCGAAGGCCTTCGCCAGCATGGCCGACCAGGTCCGCCGGCACACCGCCGAGCTGGAAGACAAGGTCCAGGAGCGCACCCAGGCGCTGGAGGAAGCCAACCGCGAGATGGCCGCCGCGCAGAAGAAGATCGGCGACAGCCTCGACTATGCCAGCCTCATCCAGCGCGCGATCCTCCCCGACCGCCAGCTCAGCGCCACCCTCGGCGAGCATCACTTCATCCTGTGGAAACCGCGCGACGTGGTCGGCGGCGACTTCTACGTGTACCGCGAGCAGACCGACGGCTACCTGATCGGCGTGGTCGACTGCGCCGGTCACGGCGTGCCCGGCGCGCTGATGACCATGCTCGCCCGCGCCGCCATCGACCACGCCATCGAGGCGGTGGGCAGCCGCGACCCGGCGGCGATCCTCGGCGAGACCGACCAGGCGATGCGCAGCATGCTCAGCCAGGAGCAGATCCCCCAGGCGCTGGCCACCAACATGGATGCCGGGCTGGTCTGGGTCGACCGCCGGCGCCGCCAGCTGGCCTTCGCCGGGGCGAAGATCTCGCTGTACGCCAGCGACGGCGAGGAGGTCCAGGAACTCAAGGGCGCGCGCCGGGCGATCGGCGACAAGCGCCGTGGCGACTACCGCAACATCGAGGTACCGCTGGCGCCGGGCTGGACCTTCTACCTGAGCACCGACGGTTTCCTCGACCAGGCCGGCGGCGAACACGGCTTCGGCTTCGGCAGCCGGCGCTTCGCCGACATGCTCCGCGACCACGCGCGGCAGCCGCTCCCCGAGCAGGCCGAGGCCTTCGTGGCGACGCTCGCCGAGTACCAGGGCGAGCACCCGCAACGCGACGACATCACCATCCTGTCCTTCCGATTCGACTAGGGGCACCCATGGAAACGCTAGACCTGCTGGCCATGCGTGAAAGCTACACCCGCCAACGCATCCTGCTCTGCTTCAACGGACCGATCTCGCGCAGCCTGATCGAGGAGATAGGCCACGCGCTGCGCAACTACCTGCACGCCGAACAGGCCAAGCCGAGCGAAGCGATGGACGTCTTCGCGGTGTACATCGAGATGACCCAGAACATCCGCCACTACGCCAATCTCAAGGGCTACGGCGAACACGAGGCGGCGGCCACGGTAGCCATCGCCCGCAACGAGGACGGCCACTACGTGGTGTCCGCCGGCAACCTGGTGGAACGCGACGACGGCCAGAGCCTGGTGCGCAGCATCCAGGCCATCGCCAACCTCGACAAGGCCGCCCTCAAGGCCGCCTACAAGGAGCAGCTACGCCGCCCGCGCGACAGCGGCTGCGCCAGCGGAGCCGGTCTCGGCCTGCTGGACATCGCCCGCAAGTCCAGCGAACCACTGGCCGCATCGCTGAAGGAACAGCCCGACGGGCGCGCCTTCTTCAGCCTGCGCGCCGTGATCTGACCCCGTGTTTTAGGAAGAACACCATCATGAGTGACCTGCACATACCCGGCACCCAGTCCACGCCCGCCATCCAGGGCGACTGGCAGGCCGGACGCCTGTCCATGCAAGGCGATTCCTACCCGGAAAACTCCTATGAACTGTTCGGCCAGGTGATCGACTGGGTCGAGCGCTTCCTCGCCGCCGGGCAGCGGCCGCTGGAACTGGACCTGCGCCTGCTGTACCTGAACACCAGTTCGATCAAGGCCATGATGGACATCCTCGACCTGCTCGAAGAGGCCCACCAGGGCGGTCGCCCGGTCAGCCTGCGCTGGCACTACGACCGGCGCAACGAACGGGTCGCGGAGCTGGCCGAGGAGTTCCGCGAGGACTGCAGCTTCCCCTTCGCCATCCAGGCCCACGACGAGTAGCCGACGATGAGCCGCGAACGCGAACTGGACGCCTGGATCGACGGCCTGCTGGCCGATCCGCAGTTCCACGGGCATCCGCTGCACCAGGCGCTGGCCCGCCTGCGCCAGCAATCGCTGGAGCAACTGGTGCGGCTGGAGCGCATCGCCCGGATCTCCGACGGATTCCAGTCGATGGCGCGGGAGCAGAACCTGTCGCTGTCCGAGCGCTACCACAAGCAGCTGCGGCGCCTGGAAAAGGTGGCGCGGATCTCCGACCGCTACCAGCAGATGATGCGCGACCTCAACCTGGCGCTGAAGGAAGCCTCGATCCGCGACCCGCTGACCGGCCTGCCCAACCGACGCATGCTGCTGGAGCGCCTCAGGGAGGAGAACGAACGCTCCCAGCGCCACGGCCAGAGCTACGTGCTGGCAATGCTCGATGTGGACTTCTTCAAGCAGGTCAACGATACCTGGGGCCACGACAGCGGTGACCGGGTGCTGGTGGAAATCGCCCGGGCCATGGAGTCCGAGCTACGCGAATACGACCTCTGCGGCCGCTGGGGCGGCGAGGAATTCCTCCTGCTGCTGCCACAGACCCGCCTGCAGGACGCCGGCCCGGTACTCGAGCGGGTGCGCGACAGCGTACGGACCCTGGCGGTGCGCGTCGGCACCGAGGCGCTGAGCGTCACCGCCAGCGTCGGCGTTACCGAACACCGCATCGGCGAAACCTATTCGCAGACCGTCAATCGCGCCGACGCCGCACTGCTCGACGCCAAGCGCAGCGGCCGCGACAAATGCGTGTTCGCCGCGCTCCCGCCGCTTCCTGCCCCTTCCCGCCCGGCTCCAGCGCGCTGAGCCTCCTCAGGCGTCCAGCCGCTGCGGCCGCACCTGGCCTCGGCTGAGGTCCACCAGCAGCGCCTGAAGCGCCTCGAAGCGCGCCACCGGCAACTCCAGGGTCAGGACGACGCCGTCGGCGCCGTAGTCTTCGGCCGCCACGCTGGCGCCCAGCGCCAGGCTGCGCGCCTTGAGCAGCGCGTGGTCGGCGAAGGCACAGGCGAAGCGCACCCGACAGCGCTCGACCAGCTCGCTGCGCGGCGCCTGCTGCAGGCACTTGGCCGCGCCGCCGCCATAGGCGCGGGCGAGGCCGCCGGTGCCGAGCTTGATGCCACCGAACCAGCGGCTGACCAGCACCGCCACGCAGTCCATGTCCTGTCCCTCGATGGCCGCCAGGATCGGCCGCCCGGCGCTGCCGCCGGGTTCGCCGTCGTCGCTGAAGCGGTACTGCGCGCCGCACTTCCAGGCCCAGCAGTTGTGTCCGGCGGAAGCGTCGCGGTGGGCGGCGATGAACGCCTGCGCCTCGTCCTCGTCGGCCACCGGCGCGGCGATGGTGTGGAAGCGGCTCTTGCGGATTTCCTCGCGGTATTCGGCGAGGCCTTGCAGGGTGCTCGGCATCGCGTTCAGGCCGCCGGCGGGGTCAGTCCGCAGCCCTTGAGGATGATCCGCACCAGGTTGTCGGCGGCGGCGGCGAAGTCCTGCCTGGACATGCGCTTGCGGCCGGTGACCAGGCCGATCTGGCTGGCGAAGTCGGCGTAGTGCTGGGTGCTGCCCCAGAGCAGGAAGATCAGGTGCACGGGATCCACCGGGTCCATCCGGCCGGCGGCGATCCAGGCCTCGAATACCGCGGCGCGGCCGCGGAACCAGCTGCGGTAGTCCTGGTTGAAATGCGCGGTGAGGCACTCGCCGCCGCTGATGATCTCCATGGCGAAGATCCGCGAGGCCAGCGGGTAGCGGCGGGAGAACTCCATCTTGGCGCGGATGTAGCGGGCCAGCGCCTCGGCCGGATCGTCGTCGACGCCGAGGGTGTTGAAGGTACTGTCCCAGAGTTCGAGGATGTTGCTCAGCACCGCCGTGTAGAGGCCCAGCTTGTTGCCGAAGTAGTAGTGCAGGTTGGCCTTGGGCAGGCCGACGTTCTGCGCGATGGTGTTCATGCTGGTGCCCTTGAAGCCGTGGCGGGCGAACTCCTCCTCGGCCGCGGCGAGGATCGCCTCCTCGTTCTTCTGGCGGATGCGCCCGGCCGGCTTGTCGCGGGCGGCCGGGTCGTGGGCGGGCACTGTCAGGGTCATGCGCAGGTTTCCATCGGCGTGATCCCCGCGTTGATACCCCAGCCCGGCCGCGGGACACAAGCCAGGCGCGGAAAAATTTGCAAACGCCCGTATCAACCCAGCGGCTTGCGCCAGCGCGCCAGGGCGCCGCCCTTCGCGCTGGCTTGCGCCGCTTCGGCAACGCGCTCCTCGGGCAGCAGCAGGTTGAGCAGGATGGCGGTGATGCCGCCGCTGGTGATCGCCGAGTCGAACAGGGTCTTCACCACCACCGGCATCTGGTCGAGCAGGGTCGGCTGCGCGGCCACGCCGAGGCCGACGCCGAACGAGGCGGCGATGATCAGCACGCTGCGGCGGTCCATTGCGGTCTGGCCGAGAATGCGGATGCCGGCGGCGGCGACGCTGCCGAACATCACCAGGGTGGCGCCGCCGAGTACCGGCTTGGGGATCTGCTGGAGGATCGCGCCGACCCAGGGGAACAGGCCGAGCGCCAGCAACACGCCGCCGATGTAGATGCCGACGTGCCGGCTGGCCACCCCGGTGAGCTGGATCACCCCGTTGTTCTGCGCGAAGGTGGTGTTCGGGAAGGCGCTGAAGGTGGCTGCCAGCAGGCAACTGACGCCGTCGCCGAGCACCCCGCCGCGCAACCGCTGCAGGTACGCCGGCCCCTCCAGGGGTTGCCGCGAGAGCATGCAGTTGGCGGTCAGGTCGCCGACCGTCTCGATGCTGCTGATCAGGTAGATCAGCGCCACCGGCAGGAAGGCCATCCAGTCGAAGGCGAAGCCGAAGCGGAACGGCTGCGGCAGGCTGACCAGCGGCAGCTCGGGCAACGCCCGCGGAACGAACAGGCCGGTCGCCCAGGCCGCCAGGGTACCCAGCGCCAGGCCGATGACGATGGCGGCCAGGCGCAGCCAGGGCAGGCGCGAGCGGTTCAGCAGGACGATGCTCAGCAGCACCAGCGCGCCCAGCGCGAGATTGGCCGGTGCGCCGAAGTCCGTGGCCCCGGCTCCGCCGCCGAGGTCGGTGATGCCGACCTTGATCAGGCTGACGCCGATCAGGGTGATGACGATGCCGGTGACCAGCGGCGTGATCACCCGGCGAAGATGGCCGAGGAACCGACTGAGGACGATCTGCACGAAGGCGCCGAAGAAGCACACGCCGAAGATCATCGCGAGGATCTCCTCGGGACCGCCGCCGCGCTGCTTCACCAGCATCCCGGCGGCCAGCACGGCGCCGAGGAAGGCGAAGCTGGTGCCTTGCAGGCAGATCATCCCGGCGCCGATGCCGAACGGCCGGCGCGCCTGGATCAGGGTGCCGGCGCCGGAAACCATCAGCGCCATGCTGATCAGGTATGGCAGGTGCTCGCCGAGGCCGAGCAGCGAGCCGATCACCAGCGGCGGAGTGACGATACCGACGAAGCTGGCCAGCACGTGCTGTAGCGCGGCAAGGAAGGCGGGAAGCGGGCGCGGCCGGTCGTCGAGGCCGTAGATGAGGTCGTTGGGGCGCTGGTCTTCGCTATGCATCGGGCCGTCTCAAGTGGCGCTCCTCGGACAGGAGGAGGATGCACGGCTTCTGCAAAAAGCTGTCCAGGTGATCAGCTTATTCCTGCCGCTCAGGCTGCAAGGCGCGCCCGGCGTGGGTCGAGCGAACAACGGGAGGCAAACGCAAGGACGACGAAGGCGACCGTCGCGCACCGTGCCGATGCACGGCGCGCAATGACGGGGCGCGCTGGCGGGGCCCGGCCGGCAGCCCCGCGCGACGGACTCAGAAGTGGTACTTGACCAGGAAGCTTGCGGTGTTCTGGTCGGTGGTGAAGTACTGCGAGTCCTTCACACCGTACTTGTCGGACCAGTAGTCGTACTCCAGGCCCACGTACAGGTGCTTAGGCTCGTAGCCGAGGGCCTTGCCCAGGTCGTACTTGACCTGTGGGTTGAAGTGCAGGTTGGCGTGATAGTCGCTCTGGTTGCGGCGGCTGGTGCTGGCGCTCTTGTTGTTGATCACCCAGTCCATGTAGCCGTCGATGAGGATGTCGGAGTTGCCCACCGGAATGGTGTAGGACCACACCGGGGTGATCTGCCAGGCGCCGGCGCGCACGCGGTTGCCGTCGGGCTTGCGGTAGTAGAAGTTGAGCTGGAAGTAGTCGAAGCCGGGGATCGCCAGGTCGAAGCCCGGGCCGAGCAGGTAGGCCTCGGTGTCGCCTTCGCCGAACTCGTAGGTGCCGGCCAGCAGCACGTCCTTCACCGGGCCGAAGGAGAGGTCCGCTCCGGTGAGCTTGCCGAAGCTCAGGCGCGGAGTGATCTCGCCGTAGTAGGTGTTCTTGCCGTTGCTGGCGTCTTCCTTGCCGTTGTAGTTGATCTGGTCGAAGAAGATGAACAGGTCGCCCCAGGTCCAGCCGCTGGCATGTTCCAGGGTGAAGGTCTGCTGGATCGGCGGGTTGATCTTGAAGTTCTTGCCGTAGAGGTAGGTCAGGCTCTCGTTGTGCCAGAGCAGCGGCCCCGAGTCGGTCTCGTGGGTCGGCGTCATGTCATGGTCTTCGGCGACAGCCTGGCCTGCGGCCAGTAGCCCCCCGGCTAGCATCACGGTGGCGAGTGTGCGGCTCATTGAAACGCTCCTGGAGTGAATAGCTTTTCTTCTAGTGGGCGAACCTGTCCGAGCGGTCAGGCCTCGCCATGGATAGCAAGAACGAAGCCAAGACGGCGCGGGCGCTTCGCCGGGTTTCCTGCGGCGAAGGGAACGCCTGTTTTTTCAGTGTTTTGGACAAAGGCGGCGAAATGCCTCTAACCTCTCTACGACGGCAAAAACCTGACCCCAAGGACAGTTTTTGCCTTGCACTGGTGCGTGGTCGGGAGGGGCGTGCTCGACTTTGGGTTGGCAGCGCGAAGAAAACTGGATACACAAAAACGATTTGTGACAAAAAGAATCAGCAGACTTTTGTACACAAAACAGTGCGTGGTCTTTCTACACATCACCGCCCCGGCGTTCGGGCGAGAAGCGGCGCGGATGATGCCAGAGACGGCGGGCGGAATTCATCCCCGAATGGGGTTTTTCGTCGGGTTTCAGGACGCCCGGACGTAAATTCGCCAGGGCCTGGGAGACTCCGGTGGCATGACATCCAGAAGGCGCTCTCGATGTTGCGTAGCGGAGCGCGCTCCGAGTACGGGTCGCCTGGCAGCCTATGCCTGCCGGGACTTCTTGCTTCGCCATCCGCAGGGCGGATACGCCTTGGGCATTATCCGCCGGACAGGTCTCCCCGCCTCACCCACATGGGTCCCCTCACCACACCGCGATCTGCGAATCGGTGCGCGGCTCGGTGCCGCCACAGAGCACGCCGCTGGCCGGGTCGCGCAGGACGATCTGGCCGCGCCCGTAGCTGGTCGAGTCGTAGGCGATCTCCACCTGGTGCCCACGCTGCGCCAGCTCCGCCGCCAGCGCGCGCGGCGCGGCATGTTCGATGCCGACGCGCAGCCCGCCCAGCCACTGCCAGCGCGGCGCGTCGAGGGCAGCCTGGGGGTTGAGGCCGAAGTCCACCAGGTTCATCACCATCTGCACGTGGCCCTGCGGCTGCATATAGGCGCCCATCACGCCGAACGGGCCGAGCGGCACGCCGTCCTTGCTGAGGAAACCGGGAATGATGGTGTGGAAGGTCTGCTTGCCCGGCTCCAGGCAATTCACGTGGTCCGGATCGAGGCTGAACTCGGCGCCGCGGTTCTGCAAGGCGATGCCGGTGCCGGGCACCACCACGCCGGAGCCGAAGCCGTGGTAGTTGCTCTGGATGAACGAGACCAGGTTGCCCTCCTCGTCGCCACAGGCCAGGTACACCGTGCCGCCCGGCCTCGGCTGGCCGGGGCTGGGATCGAGCGCGCGCTCGCCGATCAGCGCACGGCGGCTGGCGGCGTAGTCCTCGTGCAGCAGTTCCTCGACCGAGACCCGCATCGACTGCGGCTGGCTGATGTAGTGCAGCCCGTCGACGTACGCCAGCTTCATCGCCTCCAGTTGGCGATGCCAGGTCCGCGCGCAGTCGCGCTCGCCGAATTCGAAGCCCTTGAGGATGTTCAGGGTCATCAGGGCGATCAGGCCCTGGCCGCTCGGCGGAATCTCCCAGACGTCATAGCCACGGTAGTTCAGCGAGATCGGTTCGACCCACTTCGCCTGGTAGCCGGCCAGGTCCTCCGCGCGCAGGTAGCCGCCGCTGCGCTCGGCGTGGCCGACGATGGCCCTGGCCAGCTCGCCGCGATAGAAGCTTTCGCACTGGCTGCGCGCCAGCTCGTCCAGGGTGTCGGCCTGGCCCGGCTGGCGGAACACCTCGCCGGCGCGCGGCGCCCGGCCGTCGATGAGGAACTCGTCGAACCAGGCCCGCAGCTCGGGCCGCTGCGGCAACGCCGCGCGGAACTTGTCCAGGCCGCTTTGCCACAGGCGGGCGATCACCGGCGAGACCGGGAAGCCATCGCGGGCCAGCTCGATCGCCGGCCGCAGCAGTTGTTCGAACGGCAATTTGCCGAAGCGCCGCGACAGTTCGGCCCAGGCCGCCGGACAGCCCGGCACGGTGACCGGCGTCCAGCCGTACAGCGGCATCCGCTCGTGGCCGGCGGCGCGCACCCGCTCGCGATCGAGCAGGCCCGGCGCGCGCCCGCTGGCGTCCAGGCCGTGCAGGCGGCCGCGGGTCCAGACCAGGGCGAAGGCGTCGCCGCCGATCCCGCAGCCGGTCGGCTCGACCACCGTCAGCGCGGCGGCGGTGGCGATCGCCGCGTCGATGGCGTTGCCGCCACGGCGCAATATCTCCAACCCGACCTGCGCCGCCTGCGGCTGCGAGGTGGCGACCATGCCGCGGCGGGCATGGACCGGCGAACGTTGCGAGGCGTAGGGAAGCGCGTGGGCGGAGAAGTCGAGCATCGGCGTGGGCTCCGGGAAACTTGAGGCGGCAGGTTAGCCCTGCCAGACTCTGCCGACTAGCGACACGACGCCAAGTCATGACGATGAACGGACAGCCTGCGGAACTGCACCGCCCGATTCCCACCCTCGCCCGCCTGCCACGGCCGGTCTACGCGCGCGCCGAAAGCCTGCGCGCCGGCTCCTGGACCTCGCGCCACCGGCACGCCTGGGTACAGCTTTCCTACGCCATCAGCGGCGTGCTCGGCGTACATACCGCCGAGGGCAGCTTCTTCGCCCCGCCGCAGCGGGCGATCTGGATTCCGGCGCAGCTGGAACACGAGGTGGTCACCTCCACCCGCGCCGAGATGCGCAGCCTGTACATCCGTGGCGACGCCTGCGCCTGGGCGCCGACGCGTTGCCGGGTGCTGGAGGTGACGCCGCTGGCGCGCGAGCTGATCAAGAGTTTCTGCGAGTTGCCGGTGGACTACCCGGAGGGCGACAGCGCCGAATCGCGGCTGGTGCAGGTGCTGCTGGACCAGTTGCGGCTGCTGCCGGAGGTCGCCTTCTCCCTGCCGATGCCGCGCGAGCCGCGCCTGCTGCGGCTGTGCCAGGCACTGATCGACGAACCGACCCAGAGCCTGACCATGGGCGACTGGGCGCAGCGCCTGGGCACCTCGGAAAAGACCCTGTCGCGCCTGTTCCAGCGCGAGACCGGGATGAACTACCGGCTCTGGCGCCAACGCCAGCGCCTGCTCGCCTCGCTCAACGCGCTGGAAGCCGGCGACAGCGTCACCGGCGCCGCCCTGGACAGCGGCTACGACTCGACCTCGGCCTACATCGCCGCCTTCAAGGGACTCTTCGGCTTCACTCCCGGCGAACTGTTCCGCCAGCGCTGAGCCCGGCGAAGGGCCCAGCGCGCGGGGCTCAGAACACGTCGATGGGATAGTCGACGATCACCCGGTATTCGTCGATGTCGTTGTCCACCGCGCTGTAGCCGCCGGTGCCGCGGTGGGTGGCCCAGCGCAGGCGTAGCGAGAGGTCCTTGGCCGGACCGCCCTGGACCACGTACTGCAGGTCGAGGTCGCGTTCCCAGTGCTTGGCGTTCTTGCCGTCGGCGCTGTACCAGCCGCCGTAGCCGGGGCTGTCCGGATCGACCCGGGTCAGGTCCAGCTTGCCGCGCGAGTACGAGGCCGAGGCGCTCAGGCCGGGTAGGCCGAGGGCGACGAAGTCGTAGTCGTATTGCAGCTTCCAGGACTTCTCGTTGGGACCGTTGAAGTCGGAATACTGCTGCGAGTTGTCGAGGAAGATGCTGTCGCCCTGGTTGATGTAGTCGAACGGCGTGTTGCCGTTGACCTTCTGCAGCACCGCGGTGACGGTGTGCTGCCTGTAGCCGACCGCGAAATGCAGGCTGTAGGTGTTGTTGTCGATCCGGCCGAGCAACGAGTCGCCGCTGTCGACGGTCTTGTAGTAGTGCGCGCCGGGGTTCAGCGACCAGTTGTCGTCGATCTCGTAGGTGTAGTCGACGTCGGCGTAGTACTGCTTCCAGACGTTCTGCAGTTCGGCGGCGTACAGGCTGCTGGTGAAGCCCTCGATGCCGCCCCAGGTGCCGCCCAGCCAGCTGAGATGATGGCTGTCGCGGTCGCCCGGCAGTTCGCCGTAGTACGAGCCGAGGCGACGGTGGCCACTCTGGTTGTAGTACTTGGTGAAACTGACCTGGCCAGCCGTGAGGGTCAGGTCCTCGAAACTGTTGTTGGTCAGGCTCACACCGCGGAAGGTCTGCGGCAGCATGCGCGACTCGCCGCCGGCGACCACCGGGTTGCTGAGGAACTGGTCGCCCAGCTTCAGCTCGGTGTCGAAGGCGCGGATCTTCAGCGCCGCCCCGCCACTGGAGAACTCATCGGGCGCCTTGCCGGATTCGTAGCCTTCCTTGCTCGGCGAGGTGATCGGCAGGATGCTGGTGCCGCCGGTACCGCCGCCGCCGTCGAGCTTCAGCCCGAGCATGCCGTAGGCGTCGACGCCGAAGCCGACCACGCCGGGCGTGTAGCCGGACTGAAAGGTGGCGATGAAGCCTTGCGCCCATTCCTTGCTGTCGTGCCCGGAAGCGTGCCGGCGGTCATGGTTGAAGTAGTAGTTGCGGGTCAGCAATTGGAGGCTGGAGCCTTCGATGAAGCCTTCTTTGGCTTCCCCCTCATCGGCCCAGGCGGCGGACGCGGTGCACAGCGCCAGCGCCATCGGCGTCAAGGCGAACAGATTCCTCATTGCGGTTGCTCCTTCTTACAGCGTGGTGAAATCCGGCAAGGCCGGAAAGCGTGTTGTGGTGTCGTTCCCGGCGACGCTTCTGCTGGCGTCGCGCGGGCGATCGCTCCCATGGGGCGCCCAGCCGGGCGCAACCCGAAAAAAAAGGCCGCTGGTATCAGCGGCCTTGAGAAGACGTCGAATAGGAGCAATCAAAGTTCGGCGTCGGGAAGTCTTGCCAGTGTATTTCCGGACACTGGAAACCGGCTGGAACGCAGTCGGACTCTTCTATTGAAAGTCTCTTCGACTCATCGGGCTTTAGGCTTTCCACGTCCCGCTCTTGCATGGCGAGATCGATGAAGACAGAACGAATATCGTCGACAGCCAGCGACAATTATCCATTGAGCTGGCGCGATTATATTTTTTTGCCACTATCGGAAAAACCCGATATCCAACGAAAGTCTTTTACATATTCTGCAAGAATTGTCCGAACGGTCAGGAAGGCAAAAAAAACGCCGCATATCATATGCGGCGCAAGGACAGGGTACCCAGGCTCACGCTTCCCGAGTACCCGGGGGAAGCCATGGCGCGGCTGGCGCCATGCGCTAGATCAGGAGTCGCTGCGGGCCCCGGCCTGCGCGGCGGAGGCGGAAAGTTCCTGCTGGTGCTCGATGGCCTGCTGGTTGGCGTCGACCATGCGGTTGGTCATCAGCGAGGACTCTTCGGCGAAACCGGCCTGGGAAAATGCGAGGGAAAACAAACTGAGTATGGCGGCAGCAAGGATCTGGCGATTCATGGCGGGTCTCCGATGACACCCTGTTCACTTGGGACAGGCGCCATATTAGTTAACCGCCATGCTCGGAAAAATAGCCAAACAGACGAGAGAGTATTACCTCAATAACAACAATCCTTCACTGTGCCCAGTAACTTGAACTTTGCATGGTAGTTTCGTCGCGGGCGAATGCCTGGGGAAGTTCCTGTTGCAACAGATCGACCCAGGTGCGGATCTTCGCGTCCAGGTAACGCCGCGAGGGATACAGCGCATAGATGGTCCGCTGGTGCATGGCATGGCCGGGCAACACCCGTAGCAGCTCGCCGTTGCGCAGCGCCGCGGCCGCCACGTAGCTGGGCAGCAGGGCGATGCCGAGGTCGGCCTTGGCCGCCTGGGCCATGACCTCGGCGACATTGACCATGAAGGTGTTCTGCGGGCTGACGGTGCGCTCGCCCTGCTCGTCGGCGAAAATCCAGCCCTCCGGGTAGGCCGGGTCCTGCAGGCGCAGGCAGACGTGGCGCTCCAGGTCGTCCACCGAGCGTGGCACGCCGTGCTGCTGCAGGTAGCCGGGACTGGCGCAGAGCACGCTGTGGATGCTGCCCAGGCGCTGGGCGACGAACTCCGAGTCGGGCAACTGGCGCTCGCCGGTGATCAGCACATCCTGGCCTTCCTCGAGCATGTCCGGGTTGCGCTGGGACAGGGTCAGCTCGATCACCACGTCGGGGAACAGTGCGCCGTAGCGGGCGATCATCGGCACCAGGTGATGCTGGCCCATGCCCATCAGCGACTGCACGCGCAAGCGGCCGCAGGGGCGGATGTGCGCGCCGGCGGCTTCGGCCTCGGCGACCTCGATGTCCTCGAGGATCCCGCGGCACCGTTCCAGGTAACGCTCGCCGGCTTCGGTCAGGGCCAGGCGCCGGGTGGTGCGGTGCAGCAGGCGCGTCTGCAGGTGCGCCTCCAGGTCGGAGATCAGCCGCGATACCTGCGCGGTGGACAGGTCCAGGGCCTGGGCGGCGGAAGTGAAGCTGCCGCTGTCCACCACCCTGGCGAACACGCGCATGCCTTGCAATGTGTCCACTATTACCTCGGTTGCAAAACAGATTCGTAAATTGGTCGGATTTTCCCTGACGCCGGGCTGCCTATACTGGCCGCCGTCGCCGTAGCAACGCCGGGCATACCCTGCCCGGCGTCGGGGCGGATGGCCCACCCGCCGTCCGCTCTCCTTCCCCCCGCACAGACTCTGCTACGGCGGCGCCCTCTTCCCCTTCCGTCGCGCTCAGCGTCCCGGTTCCGGAATCCGGTACCAGGCGACGTACAGCGCCGGCAGGAAGATCAGCGTGAGCAGCGTGGCGGCGACGATGCCGCCGATCATCGCATAGGCCATCGGCCCCCAGAACACTTCGCGGGCGATGGGGATCATCCCCAGGCTGGCCGCCGCCGCCGTCAGCAGGATCGGCCGGGTGCGGTGGTGGGTGGCTTCCAGCACGGCTTCCCAGGGCGTCTTGCCGTCTTTCTCGAAGGCATCGATCTGGGTCACCAGGATCACCGAGTTGCGGATGATGATGCCGATCAGCGCGAGAATCCCGAGGATCGCCACGAAGCCCATCGGCGTGCCGGTCGGCAGCAACGCCGCGACCACCCCGATCAGCCCCAGCGGCGCGACGCTGGCCACCAGGAACAGCTTCTGCACGCTCTGCAACTGGATCATCAGGAAGGTCGCCATGAGGAACAGCATCAGCGGCACCACCTTGGCGATCGGGCCCTCGGCCTTGCCGCTCTCCTCCACCGTGCCGCCCACTTCGATCCGGTAGTTCGCCGGCAGGCCGTCGGCGAAGCGCTTGACCTCCGGCGCCAGCCGGGCGACCAGGTCGGTGGGCTGGATCTCTCCGCGCAGCGACGCCTTCACCGTGATCGTCGGCTTGCGGTCGCGGCGCCACACCAGCGGCTGCTCCAGCTCGTAGCTGACCTTGGCGAACGCCTTGAGCGGGATCGAGGTGCCGCTGGGCGTGACGATCTGCAGGCTCTCCAGGGTCTCCAGCGAGCCGCGCTCGCTATCCTCGGCGCGGCCGATGACGTTCACCAGGTAGATGTCGTCGCGCACCTGGGTCACCGCGCTGCCGGTCACCACGCTGTTCATGATCTGCGCCACGTCCTCGGAGGAAAGCCCGAGCTGGCGCGCCTTGTCCTGGGCGATATCGATCTTGAGCATCTTCCCGGGCTCGTTCCAGTCGTAGACGATATCGCCGATGTTCGGGTTGCCGTCGAGCACGCCGGCCAGGCCCATGGCGTACTCGCGGACCTTGTCGATCTGCGGTCCGCTGACCCGGTACTGGATCGGCCGTCCCACCGGCGGCCCCATCTCCAGCGGCTGCACGTAGGTGCTGATGCCGACGTAGTCCTTGCGCAAGCGATCGCGCAGGCGTGCGGCGACGCGCTCGCGGGCCTCCAGGTCCTTGGTGACGATCACCAGCTGGCCATAGAAGTTGTTCTGCAACTGCTGGTCCAGCGGCAGGTAGAAGCGGATCGCGCCTTCGCCGACGTAGGCGCTCCAGTGGTCGATGTCCTCGTCGTCCTTCAGCGTCGCTTCCAGGCGGTCCATCACCGCCCTGGTCTCGTGGATGCTGCTGTTTTGCGGCAGGTTGAGGTCGACCAGCAGTTCCGGACGGTCGGAAGACGGGAAGAACTGGTGCTGGACGAACTTCATCAGGAACAGCGACACGCCGAACAGCAGCGCGGTGAGGAAGATGGTCGTCCAGCGCCGGCGCATCGCCAGGTGCAGCAGGCTGTCGAAACGCTCGGCGATGCGGCCCTTCTTCTGCTCCGACTTGTGCTTGAGAGTCTTCGGCAGGATGTGCACGGCGATCACCGGGGCGAACAGCACCGCGACGATCCACGACAGCAGCAGCGCCACAGCGATCACTGCGAACAGGGTGAAGGTGTACTCGCCAGCGGAGCTGGCGTTGAGCCCGATGGGTACGAAGCCGGCCACCGTCACCAGGGTCCCGGTGAGCATCGGGAAGGCCGTCGAGGTGTAGGCGTAGGTCGCCGAGTCGTGTAGCGAGTCGCCCAGTTCGAGGCGCGTGATCATCATCTCCACGGTGATCATGGCATCGTCCACCAGCAGGCCGAGGGCGATGATCAGCGCGCCGAGGGAAACCCGCTGCATGGTGATGTCGGTGTATTCCATGAACACGAAGACCATCGCCAGCACCAGCGGGATCGAGCAGGCCACCACCAGCCCGGCGCGCAGGCCGAGGCTGACGAAGCTGACGATGAGGACGATCACCACCGCCTCGAACAGCGCCCGGGTGAAACCGCCGACCGCCTTCTTCACCACCTGGGCCTGGTTCGACACCTGGTGCACGCCGACACCAACCGGCAGTTCGCCGGTGATCTCCTGCATGCGCGCATTGAGCGCCTCGCCGAACTCGAGGATATTGCCGCCCTCCTTCATCGCCACCGCCAGGCCGATGGCCGGCTCGCCCTTGTAGCGGAACAGCGAGGTCGGCGGGTCGACGAAATCGCGGCTGATGCTGGCCAGGTCGGACAGCCGGTAGAAACGATCGTTGACCCGCAGGTTGACCGCCTGCAGGTCCTTTTCCGAACGGAAGTTGCCGGAGGTGCGCACCGAGATGCGCTCGGGGCCGGCCTCGACCACGCCCGACGGGGTCACCGCGTTCTGCGCCTGCAGGCTCTGCACGACCTGGCGCTGGTCGAGACCGAGGGCGGCCAGCTTGCGGGTAGAGAAGTTGAGGTAGATGACCTCGTTCTGCGCACCGATCATCTGCACCTTGCCCAGGTCTTTCACCGAGCGGATGTCCAGGCGCACCTTCTCCACGTAGTCGCGCAGCTGGCGGAAGTCCAGGCCATCGGCGGTGAAGGCGTAGACGCTGCCGAACACGTCGCCGAACTCGTCGTTGAAACCCGGTCCCTGGATGCCTTGGGGGAATTCGCCCTGGATGTCGGATATCTTCTTGCGCACCTGGTACCAGATATCCGGGATGTCGCCGGCCTTGGTGGTGTCCTTGAGGTAGACGAAGACCGTCGATTCGCCGGGTCGCGTGTAGCTCTTCACGTAATCCAGCGAGTCCAGCTCCTCGAGCTTCTTCTCGATGCGGTCGGTGACCTGCTCCAGGGTGTCGTCCACCGTGGCGCCCGGCCAGCGGGTCTGGATGACCATGGTCTTGATGGCGAACGAGGGATCCTCCTCGCGCCCCAGGTTGAGGTAGGAGAACACGCCCATCACCAGCGATACCGCCATCAGGTACCAGACCAGGGACTGGTGGCGCAGGGCCCAGTCCGACAGGTTGAAACCGCCCTTCATCGCGCATCCTCGTCGAGTTTGATCTTCTGGCCGGGCTTGAGGCTGTTGACTCCGGCGCGGACCACCCGGTCGCCGTCGGCCAGGCCCTGTCCGATCACCACCTGGCGTTCGTCGCGGCTGAGCACCTGTACCTCGCGCAGGGCCACGCTGGACTGTTTCCCATCGACGACCCAGACCTGGGTCTTGCCGTCGCGCTCCAGCAGCACGCTGGCCGGCAGCACGCTGCGCACGCTACCGGCGCTGCTCAGCTGGACCTGGATGGTCGAACCGAGGCGAAACGCCTCCGGCGTCTGCGCCAGGCTCAGGCGCACGCGACGGGTGCGGGTCGAGGCGTCGGCCTGCGGACCCAGCTCGCGGATGCTGCCGGTGGTCCTGGCCTGCGGGTCGAGCTGGGCGCTGACCAGGAAGCGCGCGTCGGCCGGCAGGCTCTCGGCGACCTCGGTGGGCAGGTCGAAGACCGCCTCGCGCACTTCGGGCCGGGCCAGGGTGACCACCGCCTGGCCGGCGCTGACCACTTGCCCGGCCTCGGCGTGCCAGGTGGTGATGACGCCGTCGAAATCGGTCACCAGGCGCGTGTAGGAAAGCTGGTCCCTGGCCTGCTGCACCGCCGCTTTGGCCTGGTCGAAGCTGGCCTGGCTGGTCTTCAGGCGGGTCCGCGCATCGTCCAGGCGCGCCTGGGCGGTGACGCTGCGGGCGAACAGTTCTTCCTGGCGCCGGGCATTGGCCTGGGCGTCGATCAACTGTGCCTCGGCGCTGGCCAGGTCGCCCTGGCTGGCGCGCAACTGGTTCTGCTGGTCGGTGGGGTCGAGGGTCGCCAGCAGCGCGCCCTTGCCGACGAAGTCACCGACGTCGAACAGGCGCGAGGCGATCCGTCCGTTGGTGCGGAAGCCGAGCACGCTCTCGTAGCGCGCCTGGATGCTCCCGGCGAAGCGACCGAGGTCGTCGTTCTTCAGGGTCTTCACGGTCACCGTCAGCACCGGCCGCGGCGGTGCCGGCTGCGGCTCGTCGCCGCAGCCGGAGAGGAGCAGGGCGAAGCCGAACAGGCCGGCGAGGGAAAACGGCTTCATGGCTGGCCTCCGCCCACGGCGTCGCGGCTGGCGGTGCTCTGGGTCGGCTGCGGCGGCTGGGCCACCTCGACCACCTGGCCCGGATGGAGCAGTTGGCCGCCCACCGTGACCACCGTCTGGCCCGCCTCCAGGCCACCGTCGATGACCACCTTCTCGCTGGCGTAGCGTGCCACCCGCACCGGTTGCAGACGCGCCTTGCCTTGCTGGTCGAGCAACCAGACCGCCGGCTGCTCGCCGACCTTGGACAGCGCCGACCAGGGCAGCACCACGCTGTGCTCGGCCGGCGCGGCGACGCTGGCGTTGACCACGCTGCCGAGGCTCATTTCCGCCGGCACCGAGTCGAGGCCGACCTTGACCTTCAGCGTACCGCTGCGCTCGTCCACCGTGGGGGTGATCTCGCGGACCTTGCCGCTGGCGGTGACTTCCGGCTTGCCGAGCAGGCTGACGGTGATCCGCTGGCCGTCGACATCGTGGCTGAACAACGACTCGTAGACGTTGAACACCGCGTCGCGCTCGCCGTCGCGGGCCAGGGTGAAGATCGGCACGGTGGCCTGCACCACCTGGCCGACCTCGGCCTGGCGGGCGGTGATGACCCCGGCGTCGGAGGCACGCAGCTCGGTATAGGAAAGCAGGTCGCGGGCGTTGGCCAACTGCGCCTGGGCGGCCTTCAGCGAACTCTGCGCGCTGCGCACCGAGGCCAGCGCCTGGTCGTACTCGCTCTGGCTGGTGTAGCCCTTGGGCAGCAGCGCTTTCTGCCGCTGGTAGTTGAGGTCGGCGAGCTTCGACTGCGCCTGCTGCGCGGCGACCGCCGCCTGGGCGTTCTCCACGTTGCTGCGCTGGTCCTGCGGGTCGAGCCGCGCCAGCACCTGGCCAGCCGCGACGTGGTCGCCGACATCGACCAGGCGCTCGACGATCTTGCCGCCGACACGGAACGACTGGTCGGCCTGTACCCGTGCCTGGATGTCGCCGGTGATCGAGGTGGCCGAGGCGAACTCGGCCATCTTCACCGTCTGCGCCAGCACACGGACGTGTTCCTCGGCGGGCGGCTCGGCGCCGCAACCGACAAGCAGGCCGGCGCACAGGATGGCGGGCAGCGCCATCCGCGACCAGCGACCTTTGGAATGAAAAGCGCCTCTGGCGTCTGACATGCCTTCCCCTTCGCGATCCATACAGATACCGGCCGATCCGGCCGGAAACTCCCAGAATTGGCAGGGATTCTAGCCGCGTCCCCAAGGATTGCGACTATCAGATGGAAGCGGGGGTTCCTTTTCCAAACTTGTGGAGGGGATCGCCTCCGGCGTCAGGTGAACAGGCGCGCGCTCAGCTCGCGGCTGGCCTCCAGCAGCAACGGCAGGAAACGGCTTTCCAGTTCGGCGCGGGAGACCCGCCCGGCATGGGTGCCGACGTTCAGCGCGGCGAGCACATGGCCGGCGGAGTCGCGTACCGGCACCGCCAGCGAGCGCAGGCCGACTTCCAGCTCCTGGTCGACGATGCACCAGCCCTGGCGACGAATCTCCACCAGGCACGGCAGCAGGGTCTCGGGGGTATACAGGGTACGGCTGGTCTTGGCCTGCATCTCCACTCCGCCGAAGTAGGCGTGCAGCGCGTCGTCGTCCAGCGCGGCGAGGAGGATGCGGCCCATCGAGGTGCAATAGGCGGGCAGCCGGCTGCCGACGTTGAGGTCCACCGAAATCAGCCGCTGGGGAGTGGCCGAACGGGCGATGTAGAGCACGTCGTCGCCCTCCAGGGTGGCCATCGAGCAGGCTTCGTGGAGCTGTTCGCTGAGGCGGTCGAGGATCGGCTGCGCAGTGATCGCCAGCGGCGTCGACGACAGGTAGGCGTGGCCGAGGGTGAGCACCTTCGGCAACAGCGAGTAGGTGCGCCCGTCGGTGGTGGCGTAGCCAAGCTGCATCAGCGTGTGCAGGCAGCGACGCACGGCGGCGCGGGGTATCTCGGTGCGGTGGCTGATCTGGGCGATGGTCAGGTGCCGCTTGCGCTCCTGGAACGCATGGATCACCGCCAGGCCACGGGCCAGCGAGGTCATGAAGTTGGGATCGCCGGTGAAGGCCTCGATGCGCTTGGCCGGCGAAAGGACGGTCGGCGGCGCCAGGGTGGCGGGGTGTTCCGGGAGTTCGCTCATGGACGTTCGGGCTCGGGTCACGGAAAGGCTCGCCGATTATCGGACACTCGTTCGATCATCGCAATTGACCGGAGCGCCTCCGACTGTAGTACTGTCGGGGCTACCCATCGCCCTCCGGGAGTAATGTCAGGTACCCATCGGCGGGTTCTGGGTACGCCCTTGCCGCTCCGGCAAGGGCGCCCTTCCTTCCCGCGCGATCGATGCGCCTAGAAGTCAAAGAACACCGTCTCGTTGTCGCCCTGGATGCGGATGTCGAAACGGTAGGCGAGCTGTCCGTCCACTTCGCAGCGCCGCGCGAGCAGGGTGTCGCGACGCGGCGCCTGCTCGATCAGGTTGAGCACCGGACAGGCGGCGTTGGCCTCGGTCTCGTCATCGAAGTACAGCCGGGTCTGCAAGTGGATGTTGATGCCGCGGGCGAACAGCGAGACGTTGATGTGCGGCGCCATCGGCACGCCCTGGGCGTTACGCACCACCCCCGGCTTGACCGTGTGCAGGGTCCACTCGCCGGCATCGAAGGTGGTGGCGGTGCGGCCGAAGCTGTTGAACGGTCGCTCCGGATCGTAGCGCTCCTGGTAGCGGCCTTCGCTGTCGGCCTGCCAGAACTCCAGGAACGAGTCGCGCACCAGGTGGCCGTTGCCGTCGTAGACGTGGCCGAGCAGGAGGATGTGCTGGCCCGGCGCGTCTTCGCGGGCCATGCGGTTCCAGATCTCCAGGTCACGGGTCGGGTTGCCGGCGGCGGCCAGCGCCAGGCCGATGTGGACATAGGGACCGGCGGTCTGGGAAGGGGTTTCCCGCAGCAGTTCGTGGCTCATGGTCGGCTCCTCAGGCGTTCTCGAAGAAGGTCTTGCGCTGCCCGCGCAGGACGATGTCGAAGCGGTAGGCCAGGCAATCCATCGGGTTGGCCATGCTCATGTCGAGCCGGCCGATCAGGCTCTGCGCCGCCTCCGGGTCGGCAAGGGTGCGGATGATCGGGCACTTGGGGATCAGCGGGTCGCCCTCGAAGTACATCTGGGTGACCAGCCGCGCGGCGATCGCCGGGCCGCTGACAGACACGTGGATGTGCGCCGGGCGCCAGTCGTTGGGGCCGTTGCGCCAGGGATAGGGCCCGGGCTTGATGGTGCGGAAGTAATAGTGGCCCTCGCTGTCGGTGAGGGTCCGGCCGACGCCGCCGAAGTTCGGGTCGAGCGGCGCCAGGTAGCGGTCGTTCTTGTGCCGGTAGCGCCCGCCGGCGTTGGCCTGCCACATCTCCACCAGGGTGTGCGGGACCGGCTTGCCGTACTGGTCGAAGACCCGGCCGAACATGATGATGCGCTCGCCCTGGGGCAGGCCGCCGTGGTCGAAGTTGAGCAGCAGGTCGTTGTCGTGGCGGCCGAGCCTGAGGTGGGAGAAGTCCGGCCCGCTGGTTTCCGAGAGCGATTGCGGGATGCTCACCAGCGCCTGGCTCGGCGAGCGCGGCACGGAGGTCTTGTAGTCGGGGGTCAAGGCTTTGGGGTGCCAGTTTCGGTCACGGATGACGAAACGACGGCTTTCGGCGTCGTGCATGTCGGGCTCCTGTTATTCGCGTTATCGGTCGCCAGGCTTGTGGATTCAGGCATGGAAAACGAAGTCTTGCGCAGGAGGCGGGACGGGGACAGTGAATTATCCGGCCCCATACATAACCATTTGGTTATGCTTTATCAGTGCAACTCGGCGGCCACCTCGCGCAACACCGCGCTGAACCATTGCGCCCCCAGCGGCAACGGCAAGGCCGCGTTGTGGCACAGCCCGACCGAACCGCCCGGTTCGCGGATACCCAGGTCCAGCTCGGCCAGCTCGCCGTTGCCGACGTCCAGGCGCACGGCATCGCGCGGCGCCACCCAGATCGCCTCGCTGCGCAACACATAGCTGCGGCTGAGGGTCGGCGAGAGGGTTTCCAGGCGCTGTCCGGCGAGCGGGATGCCCCATTGCACGAACAGGCTGTCGGCGTGGCGGCGGATGGTGGTGCCGGCCAGCGGCAGCACCAGCGGGAATTCGGCCAGCCGCTGCGGGTCGCCGAGGGGCGCGGCGAGCAAGGGGTGGCCGGGACGCACCACCAGCATCATCGACTCGCTGTACAGGTGCTCGAAGGTCAGGCCCTGGATGTCCGGGCTATCGGTCATCCGCCCGACCACCAGGTCCAGCTCGCCGACCTTCAGTTGCGCCAGCAGGTAGGCGCTGGGTCCGGTGGCGACGCTGACCACCAGCGCACCGTGGCGCCGGTGCAGGCGCCGGATCACCTCGGGCACCACCAGGCTCTCCACCGTCGACAGCACGCCGACCCGCACCGTCTCGACCTGCGCCTCGTGGCCGCGCAGGGTGTTCACCCCGTCGCGCAGGGCCTGCACGCAGGGGCCGGCATAGCGCAGGAAGGTCACCCCCGCCTCGGTCAGCTCGGCGCCGGCCTTGCTCCGTTCGAACAGGCGCGCGCCGAGGATTTCCTCCAGTTCCTTGAGAGTCTTGGAGATCGCCGGCTGCGACACCGCCACGGCATCCGCCGCCTTGGCGAAGCTGCGCTGGCGGGCGACTTCGAGGAAGCAGGCGAGGTGGCGGAACTTGATGCGGTTGTCGAGGTTCATGGGGCGGCCGTGGCGGCGAGTGGTGCGGGCATGGTACCCAACGGGCGGGTTGGGAACGAGGTGTGGCGTGCGGCGAGGTCGTGCCAGGCGGTTCTCCGCCTTCCTTTCCCCAAAGGGAGAAGGCACTGGATGGCGGAACGACTCACGCGCCGGGCAATCCCTTCCCTGGGGGAAGAAGGAACCGGATGGAGCATGGTCGGGCAGCATCGCGCCGACCCTTCGCCCTTCAGGGGGGCCTCCACGTCCAGGAGGACGCCGGGGAACCCCACCTGGAGCGAGCGCCGACTCAGAACTCCACCGTCGTCGACACCTGGAACTGCCGGGGCTCGCCCATCGCCACGTACAGTCGATTGGCACTGGACGGGTAGTAGGTGCGGTCGAACAGGTTCTTCACGTTGAGCTGGAACTTCACGCCGTGCCCGCCGAAGCGGGTGTCGTAGCTGGCGAAGGCATCGGCCACGGTGTAGGACGGCAGGTCGAAGGAATTGGCCGGGTCGCCCGGGCGCTTGCCGACGTAGCGCGCGCCGCCGCCCAGGCGCAGGCGGTCGCCGCCGAAGAGCTGGCCGAGTTCGTAGACCGCCGACAGCGACGCGGTGTTGCGCGCCACGTTCTGCAGGCGCTTGCCCTCCAGGGTCGGGTCCTCGGTGACTTCCGCGGCGAGCCAGGCGTAGCTGCCGATCAGGCTCCAGCGTTCGCTGAGCTGGCCGGTGAGGTCCAGCTCCAGGCCGCGCGAGCGGACCCGGCCGGCGGCGCGCACGCTGCTGTTGCCGGCACCGTCGAGTTCGTTGACCAGCACGTTCTTCTTGCGAATGTCGAACAGCGCCAGGGTGCCGCTGAGACGCCCCGGCACATCCAGCTTGGCGCCCAGCTCCCAGGAGGTCGCCTCCTCCGGCAGGATCGCCGAATCGATGGTCTCGCCGGTGCTCAGCGGGGCGATGGTCGAGTTCGGCTTGAACGAGCGCGTGTAGCTGCCGTACAGCGAAACCTCGTCGCTCAGGCGGTAGACCAGGCCGCCGCGCGGCACCCATTTCTGCCCGTTGATATCGGTGTTGGCGTTGAACGGCCGGCCGCGCCCGGCGAGCTGGTCGTAGATCTGGTAGCGCGCGCCGCCGACCAGGATCCAGCGTTCGTCCAGGTGGATCGAGTCCTGGAAGTACAGCGAGTCGCTGCGCAGCTTGTCGGTCTGGTCGCTGTCGCCGGCGACCACCCGGGTCGACGGCACCACCTGGCCATAGACCGGGTCGAGGTAGTCGAAGCGGCTGGTCTTGCTGTCGCGCAGCAGGTCGGCGCGGAAGATCTTGCGCTTCTCGTGGTCCATGCCGAATTGCAGGTCATGTTGCATCCCGGCCAGTTGCAGCGTTCCGCTCAGGCCGAGGGTGGCGAAGCTGTCGCTGCTGACCGCGCCGTGGGTGCCGTCCATGCGCCGGGTCAGGGTGCCGTCGGCATTCACGGCCATCACCCGGGCCTGGTTGTCGTCGTAGGTCTCGCGACTGTAGCCGTAGCCGAAGTGGGCCTTCCAGGTGTCGTCGAGCTGCCGTTCGAGATCCAGGCGGGTCAGCTCGGAACGGCCCTCGGTGATGTTGAAGGGCTCGTCCAGGCGCCGGCTGCGCGGGATGTCCAGCGGGCGGTTGGTACGCGGGTCGATGGCCGTGCCACGGTCGAACGGCGTGGTGAACTCGCGGTGCTCGTAGCTCAGGTTGACCGTCGTGTCCTCGCCGTACCAGGCCAGCGAGGGCGCCACCAGCGTCTCGCGACTCTTGCCGAAGTCGCGCCAGTAATCCTCGTCCTCATGATCGAGGATCATCCGGTAGGCCAGTCCGCTGTCGCCCAGCGGGCCGGTGGAGTCGAGCTGGCCGCCGCTGCCGTTGCGCCCGTGGGCGTAGGCCGAGCCACGCAGGGTCAGGGCGTTGGCTTGTTGCAGTTGTGGCTTCTTGCTCACCACGTTGACCACCCCGCCCGGGTCCTGGATGCCATAGAGCAGGGATGCTGGCCCCTTCAGCACCTCGACGTGGTCGGCGGTGGCGGTGAAATTGCGGCCCTGCACCGAGGGCATGCCGTCGCGCATGATCGAGCCGTCGCGGTTGTCGCCGAAGCCGCGCTTCATCACCGCGTCCTGGGTACCGCCGAGGGTGTTGGCCTGGGTGATGCCGCTGATGTTGCCCAGCGCGTCGTCAAGGTTGCGCGGGCGCTGGTCCTGCAGCGCCTGTGCCGGGACCACGCTGATCGCCTGGGGGATTTCCAGTAGCGGCGCATCGCCGCGGCTGATCGAGGCGTTGGCCGCCGGCCGGTAGCCCTGCGCCGGGGCGGCGGCGGAGACCGTCGTGGCATCGAGGTCGAGCGCGCCGCTGGCGGGGATCGGTTCCAGGGTCAGGGTGCGCTCGTCGATCCGCCGCGCGCGCAGGCCGCTGCCCTGCAGCAGGCGTTGCAGCGCCTCCTCCGCGTCCAGCGAACCGTGCAATGCCGGAGCGGTCGCCTGCGGCGGCAGCTCGGCGGTGTAGAGCAGCGTCTGCCCGCTGGCCCGGCTGAACGCGTTGAGCGCCTGGGCCAGCGGCGCGGCAGCCTGGCTGAAGCGGTAGCGAACCGCCTCGGCGGCCTGCACGGTGGCGGCGAGACAGCCGAGGCTGAGGAACAGGGCGGGGAGAGTACGCAGGGCGAAGCGCGGGAACGGGGTCATGGGTTGCTCGTGTCGGTCGCTTTTCTAATGCGAATCAATCGCGGTCATGAGCACTACACGAAGCGGCGCCGGATTTACCTCACCCCGCAGGGCAAAAAAATTCTTCGCCGGGAAAGATTCCTGCGGCCAAACGGACCGGGGCCACCGTCAGCGAATCACCACCAGGCGTCCGAACAGGATCTGCTGGCGATAGCCGAGCACCGCCTGCAGCGACTTCAGCGCGGCTTCGGGATCATCGCTGCGGAAGCTGCCGCTGACCGGCTGGCGACCGAGCGCGTCGTCGAGCAGGAGAATGCGTCCGGGGTAGTAGCGAGCGAGTTCGTCGAGCACTTCCGCCAGCGGCCGCCGGTAGAAGCTCAGCCAACCCTGGCGCCAGGCCAGCGCGGCGGCGGCGTCGATGGCCACGGGCCGGCCCAGCTTGCCGTCGGCGAAGCCGACCTGCTGGCCGGCGCCCAGCACTTCCTCGGCGGCGCCCGCACCGGTGCCGGCGCTCACCGCGACCCGCCCTTGCAACACGGTGACGCGGGTCGCCCCGGCGCCGCGACGGACCTCGAACTCGGTGCCCAGTACCCGCGCCCGACCTTCGCCGGCCTCGACCACGAATGGCAGCGCGTCGCGCTTCACCCGCAACGCGGCGGCGCCGCGCAGCAGTTCGACCCGCCGCTGGCCGCCGTCGATACGCACGCGCACCGCGCTGCCGGCGTCCAGGCTCAGGTAGGAGCCATCGGCCAGCTTCCATTCGGCGACCTGTCCCGGCGCGGCGACATAGTCGGCACGCCAGTCCTGCAGCCAGTCGCCGGGCTGCCACCAGCCGCCCAGCCAGAGCATCGCCAGCAGGCAAGCGACGCTGGCCAGCGGGTAGGCCCAGCGCCGCGGGTTGCGCGACGCTCGGCGCGGCCGCAGGTAGGCTTCCAGGGCATCGGCCTCTTCGATGGCCAGGCGGCTCGCCGGTATTTCCGTCAGGCGCCAGAGCGCCTCGGCGCGGGCATAGGCCTCGGCATGCGCCGGCCGCTGCGCCAGCCAGTCCTCGAAGGCCCGCCGGGTCGCCGCATCCGGCGTACCGCGCAGGCGCACCAGCCAGGCCTGGGCGGTCTGCTCGAGGACGGGCTCGTAGGGCGCGGCGTCGCTATCGGGTCGGGTCATGGCTGGGCGCTCCTTGCCTGCTCGCCGGCCGGGCCGGCCAGGCTCGCCTTGCAGGCGTCGAGGGCGCGCATCATATGTTTTTCCACGGCGCTTTGGGAAAGCTGCATGGCCTGGGCGATCTCCGCGTAGGTGCGGCCGTGGATGCGATTGAGCAGGAAAATCCGCCGGGTGCGCTCGGGCAGGCCGCGCAAGGCGGCCTCGACCCGGCGCCACTGGTCGCCGGCCTCGAGCGCCTGCTCGGGACCGACCGGCTCGCCCTGGCGCTGCTCCGGCAGCCAATCGTCCAGTTGCCGTTGCCGCGATCCTTCGCCACGCAAGTGGTCGATGGCCAGGTTGCGCGCGCTGCGCAGGAGGTAGCTGCCAAGCTCCTCCACCGGGGCGGCCGGGCGCCGCCAGAAACGCAGGAACAGCTCCTGGACCAGGTCGGCGGCGGTCGCCCGGCAGCCGACCCAGCGGCTGACCAGGCTTTCCATGCGCTGGCGCTGGGCCAGGAAGGCCTTGAGGAGATCCGCGCGGCGCGCCGCCTCGCCGTCTGCCGGCAAGGCATCCGGGCGCGGGCCGGGAGGTAGGTCGCGGTCGGGCATCGGTGAGGACGGCTGCACGAAAGCCGGCGCCGGGGCGGCGCCATGGGAATGCTGAGCAGGCCTCCAAATGATAATGCTTATCATCAATACCGAGAAGCCAGCGACGACGAAACGCCTTGCGGGTCGCGCGCCGGGCTACCCGGCACGCCGCCCCTCACTTCACCAGGCGCGCATCCAGGCTGTTCTGCGCCAGGCGCCTGGCCTGCTCCTCGGTCATTCCCAGGCTCTGCTGCAAGGCATGGAAGTTCTCGGTGACATAGCCGCCGAAGTAGGCCGGGTCATCGGAGTTCACCGTCACCTTCACGCCGCGTTCGAGCATGTCGAGGATGGTGTGCTGGCTCATGTCGTCGAACACGCAGAGCTTGGTGTTGGACAGCGGGCAGACGGTCAGCGGGATCTGTTCGTCGATCAGCCGCCGCATCAGCCGCTCGTCCTCGAAGGCGCGTACGCCGTGGTCGATGCGCTCGACCTTGAGCAGGTCGAGGGCTTCCCATATGTACTCGGGCGGCCCCTCCTCGCCGGCATGGGCGACGGTGAGGAAGCCTTCGCTGCGGGCCCGGTCGAAGACCCGCTGGAACTTGCTCGGCGGATGCCCTACTTCCGAGCTGTCGAGGCCGACGGCGATGAAGGCGTCGCGGAACGGCAGCGCCTGGTCGAGGGTTTTCTGCGCCTGTTCCTCGCTGAGGTGGCGGAGGAAGCTGAGGATCAGCCCATGGCGGATGCCCAGCAGCTTCTCGCCGTCCCGTAGCGCGGCGCGGATGCCGGCGAGCACCACCTCGAAGGGAATGCCGCGATCGGTGTGGGTCTGCGGGTCGAAGAACGGCTCGACGTGGACGACGTTCTGCGCCTTGCACTTCTGCAGGTAGGCCCAGGTCAGGTCGTAGAAGTCCTGCTCGGTGCGCAGCACGTCGGCGCCGGCGTAGTAGAGGTCGAGGAATTCCTGCAGGTTGTTGAAGGCGTAGGCCTTGCGCAGGGTCTCGACGTCGTTCCAGGGCAGGGCGATGCGGTTGCGCTCGGCGAGGGCGAACAGCAGCTCCGGCTCCAGGGTACCTTCCAGGTGCAGGTGCAGTTCGGCCTTGGGCAAGGCGTTGAGCCATTCATACATGGGGTGGGTTCTCGATCAGGCTGGTCTTGGCCGGCAAGTTTAACCTGTCCCGGGAGTCAGGCCCGCGGCAAACCCGCGAGCCGCTCCCGCGCGCGACGGGCGGCTCAGGCCGTTTCGCCGCGCCGATAGGCATAGGTCTGCGCGAAGCGCGAGGTCAGCCAATCGCCACAGGTGGTCGGCGGATACTTCGGCGGGTTGTCCGCGTCGAAGCAGCCCGGCAGGCAGCGGATCTCGGTGTCCATGTGCGGTTCGGCGAAGAACGGCATGGAGTAGCGGTGCACCCCGCGCGGGCTGATCACCCGGTGCGGGGTCGAGCGGTAACGGTCGTTGCTCCAGCGCGCCATCATGTCGCCGATGTTGACCACGAAGGTGCCGTCGATGGGCGGCGCGTCGATCCATTCGCCCTGGCGGTTCTGCACTTGCAGGCCACCGGCGGCGTCCTGGTAGAGCAGGGTCACGCAGCCGTAGTCGGTGTGCGCGCCGGCGCCGGGCTGGTCGGCGCTCTGCCGGGCCGAGGCCGGCGGATAGTGGATCAGGCGGAACACGCTGACCGGCTGCTCGAAGCGGCGATCGAAGAAGTCCTCCTCGATCCCCAGGGCGATGGCCAGGGCGCGCAGCACGGTACGGGCCAGCGCCAGCATGTCGGCATAGTGTCCTTCCAGCAGGGCCTCCCAGCCGGGCAGGTCGGGGTGTCGGTTGGGCCCGTAGAAGGACTTGCCGGCGCGCACGTCGGGATGCTCCGCCGGCAGGTGCAGGGCCATGTCGAAGGTCTCCTTGAAGTCGCTGGGCAACGCCGGGTCGAGCTGCTCGGTGGCGATCGCGCCATAGCCGCGATGATTGCGGCTACGGGTGATATCGATCTTCAGCTTCTCTTCGACGGGCAGCGCGAAGAACTCCCGCGCCGCCGCCAGCAGGGCTTCGAAGCGCGCGGCCGGCAACGGGTGTCCGGCGATGTAGAAGAAGCCCCACTCGCGGCAGGCCTGGTCGATCCGCCGCGCCACGTCGTTCCAGGCGCCACGGTCGGCGCCGTAGAGCGGGGCGATGTCGATGATGGGTAGACGGTCCAATCGCGCTCTCCTCGATGGGTCCTGTACGGAAAGTGCCTGCGCTCGGCGACTTTTTCCATACAAGGCCAGGGCTCACTTCGGCAGGTCGGCCTTGATGCCTTCCACGTAATAGTTCATCGACGCCAGGTCGGCATTGGTCGCGCTGACGCCGGCGGCGAAACGCTCCTTGCCGGACTGGTCGCGGATCGGCCCGGTGAAGGGGTGGAAGGCTCCGCTGCGGATCGACTCGATCAGCCTGCCCGCCTCTTCCCGCACCGGCGCCGGCAGCACCTCCTGGTTCAGCGGCAGGACCACCGTACTCTCGGCCAGGCCACCCCAGAAGTCCTCGGATTTCCAGGTGCCGTCCATCACCGCCTGGGCCGAGCGGATATAGTGCGGGCCCCAGTCGTTGACGATCGAGGTGAGCACGGTCTTCGGACCGAAGTGCTGCATGTCCGAGGCGTAGCCCACGGCGTACACCCCGCGACGCTCGGCGGCTTGGATCGGTGCCGGGCTATCGGTGTGCTGGAACACCACGTCGACGCCCTGGTCGATCAGCGCGTTGGCCGCGTCGGCCTCCTTGCCCGGATCGAACCAGGTGCTCACCCACATCACCTTGAGTTCGGCCTGCGGGTCGTATTTGTCCAGCGCCAGCTGGATCGCGTTGATGTCGCGGATCACCTCGGGAATCGGAAACGAGGCGATGTAGCCGATCTTGTGGCTGCGGGTCATCTTCGCCGCGAGGAAGCCGCCGACGTAGCGTCCCTCGTAGGAGCGCGACAGGTAGGTGCCGAGGTTCCTGTCGCGCTTGTAGCCGGTGGCGTGCTCGAAGGTCACCTTGGGAAACTGCCGGGCCACCTTGGCGGTAGGGTTCATGTAGCCGAAGGAGGTGGTGAAGACCAGGCCGTAGCCGTCTTTCGCCAGGTTGCGGATGACCCGCTCGGCGTCGGCGCCCTCGGCGACGTTCTCGACGAAGCTGGTCTTCACCTTGTCGCCGAAGTGCTCCACCAGTTCGCGGCGGCCCAGTTCGTGCTGGTAGGTCCAGCCGTGGTCGCCGACCGGGCCGACATAGACGAAGCCGATCTTCAGTGGTTCGGCGGCCTCGGCGGCGAGAGCGCAGGCGCCGAGGCCGAGGACGGCGGCAAGGCGGCGCAGGACGGACATGCGGGATTGCGTGCGACGGTGTTTCATGGATGGGCGTGCTCCGGTGAGTGCAGGGTTGGCCATCGGGCGTGGCTTCGCGTTCAGCCCGCCCGCCGATGCAATTACCTGACCACCCGGACAACTCCGCTCAAGCTCGCGCTTCTGCGCGCCGCGTCATGCCGGCGCGGCTGCAGGACGGTGCAGCGCGCCATCGCTTGGTGCATGCCGGCGCCGCCACGATGGCGCTACCATGGGCGCTGGCTTTCCGTAACAAGGCACGCACGCGATGACCGCGATCTACCTGGCCGGGCCGGACGTCTTCCGCCCCGACGCCGAAGCCCATGGCGAAACCCTCAAGGCGCTCTGCGCCGAGTTCGGCTTCGTCGGCCTCTACCCGCTCGACCACGCCCTGCCCGCCGACATCCGCGAGCCAGCCGCACAGGCCGCCTGGATCTACCGCGCCAATGTCGGCCTGATCGAGCGCGCCGACTGCGTGCTGGCCAACCTCGAACCGTTCCGCGGCAGCGAGCCGGACAGCGGCACCGCCTTCGAAGTGGGTTACGCCCTGGCCCTGGGCAAGCCGGTATATGCCTACCTCAGCGATGCCGGCGCCTACACCGAGCGCCTCGCCCGGCTGGCCCCGGAATGGCTCGGCGAGCACCCCGGCGAGGACCGCGACGGTTGGCAACTGGAGGGTTTCGGCCTGCCATTGAACCTGATGCTGGCGGTGCCTTCGCGGCTGGTCGCCGGCGGCCCGCGCGAGGCCCTGCGACGCCTCGCCGAGGAACTCGAGCGCGCCTGACATCGCGGGAAGGCCGTCGCCTAGCTGCTGGCAGATAGCCGCCGCCCGGCCCGTCGCTTGCCGGCCATAATCCTGGACAACAACGGCCCCATCCGGGAGGCCGGCCTGCAAGAGGCATCCGATGAACCGATCCAAGGGTTCCAGCAGCCGTCGTACCTTCCTGCGCCTGGCAGCCCTGCTGCTGCCCGCCGGCGCCCTGCTCGGCAGCCTGCCGGGTGTACGCGCCGCGGCCAGGCCGCGGAAACTCTATCTGGCCGGTCCCGATGTGTTCCGCGCCGACGCCGTCGCCCACGGCGAAGCACTCAAGGCACTGTGCGCACGCTACGGTTTCGAGGGCCTCTACCCGCTGGACAACGCGCTGCCGAAACAGCTCGCCGAGCCGCGCGAACAGGCGGCCTGGATCTACCGCGCCAACATCGGCCTGATCGAACGCGCCGACGCGGTGCTGGCCAACCTGAACTTCTTCCGCGGCGCCGAGCCGGACAGCGGCACCGCCTTCGAGGTCGGCTATGCCACCGCCCTCGGCAAGCCGGTCTATGGCTACGTCGACGACGCCGGCAGCTACGCCGAGCGAATCCGCCGGCACGCCCCGGAGCTGATCGGCGAGGATCCGACCCGCGACCGCGACGGCATGACCCTGGAAGAGTTCGGCCTGCCGCTCAACCTGATGCTGTCGGTGCCCGGCAGGATCGTCGTCGGCGACGCCGAGCAGGCCCTGCGCCAACTCGCCAGCCGGCGCCACGGCTGACCCGGCGCCGGCCGTACGGCGAGAGACTCAGGGCAGGCGGGCGATACGCTCGGTGAGCAGGTCGAAGAACCCCTGGGCATCGCCCTCGTTGATCCACTCGACGTTGGCCGGCTGCTTGAGGCCGCCGTACCAGTCGGCCACGGTCTGGCCGAAGGTGATGCCCTCGCGGCTGTCGACCTGCACGTTGATCCGCTTGCCCTTGAACAGCGAGGGCTTGAGCAGGTAGGCGACCACCGTGGCGTCGTGCACCGGGCCTCCCTTCAGGCCGTAGTACTTGATGTCGTACTGGACGTAGGCGTCGAGGATGTCGGCGACGGTCTTGCCGGCCTGGTTGCCGAGGTTGCGCAGCTTGGCGATGCGCTCGGGGCTGGTGAGGATCTTGTGGGTCACGTCGAGCGGCAGCATGGTGATCGGCGCCCCGCTCTTGAGCACGATTTCCGCCGCGTGGGGGTCGGCGAAGATATTGAATTCGGCGGCCGGGGTGATGTTGCCGCCGTTGAAGTGGGCGCCGCCCATGATCACGATCTCGCGGATGCCCTTGACGATGTCCGGGGCCTGGGTCAGGGCCAGCGCGAGGTTGGTCTCCGGGCCGAGCATGGCCAGGGTCACGCTCTTCTCCGGCGCCGCGCGCAGGGTACGGATCAGGTAGTCCACCGCGTTGCCTTCGGCCAGCGGCTGCTTCGGCTCATGCACCTCGACGCCGGTGATGCCTTCGCTGCCGTGTACGTCGGCGGCGTAGATCGGCGTGCGCAGCAGCGGCCGCGGGGCGCCGGCGTAGACCGGGATATCCGGGCGCTTGCCCCACTCGCGGGCCAGCCGGGCGTTGCGCGCGGTCTTTTCCAGCGGCACGTTGCCGGCGACGGTGGTCAGCGCCTGGATCTTCAGCTCCTTCGGCGAGGCCATGGCGAACAGCAGGGCGATCACGTCGTCGGCGCCCGGGTCGGTGTCGATGATCAGGGTCCGCGGCGATTGCACCGCCGCCGTTTCGGCAGCGGACAGAGGAAGGCTGGCGGGCATCAGCAGGGAGAGTCCTAGCAGAAGGCTGCAAAAGCGATTGCGGGGGCGGGCGGCGCGGGACATGGTCGGCTCCTGGTGGGGGATGCCGAAGTCTAGCCGGTTGCAGGCCAGGCGCCGACCTATGCGAACCGACAGAGGAAGCCTGGCGCCTCCTCCGTCGGCGCCCGCCTCACCCGGCGATCAGGGCGCTCGCCGCCTCGCGGTGGCGGGCGATCAGGGCGGCCAGGTCGAGCCCTTCCACGGCACCGTCGACCACTCGCCAGGCGCCGCCGACCATTACTCGGTCGGCGCGGTCGGCAGCGCACAGCAGCAGCGCCGAGAGCGGGTCGTGGCTACCCGAGAAGCGCAGCTCGTCGAGCTTGAACAAGGCCAGGTCGGCCTGCTTGCCGGGGGCCAGCTCGCCGATGTCGCTGCGCCCGAGCAGGCGTGCCGAGCCACGGGTTGCCCAGCCCAGGGCGAGTTCCGGGGTGATCCGCTCGGCGCCGTAGCGCAGGCGTTGCAGGTACAGGGCCTGGCGCGCCTCGAGGATCATGTTCGAGGCGTCGTTGGAAGCCGAGCCATCGACTCCCAGGCCGATCGGCGCGCCGGCCGCCTCCAGCTCCACGGTCGGGCAGATGCCCGAGGCCAGGCGCATGTTCGAACTCGGGCAATGGCAGATACCGGTGCCCGCCTCGCCGAGCCGGCGGATCTCCTCGGCGTTGAAGTGGATGCCGTGGGCCAGCCAGGTGCGCGGGCCGAGCCAGCCGACGCTATCCAGGTAGTCCACGGTGCGCAGGCCGAAGCGCTGCAGGCAGAAGTCTTCCTCGTCGAGGGTCTCCGCCAGGTGGGTGTGCAGGCGTACGTCGTGGCGCGCCGCCAGTTCGGCGCTGGCGCGCATGATCTCCGGAGTCACCGAGAACGGCGAGCAGGGCGCCAGGGCGATCTGCACCCGGGCACCATCTCCGCGCTGGTGGTAGCGGGCGATCAGTCGCTCGCTGTCGGCGAGGATGGTCTCGGCCTCCTGCACCGTCTGCTGCGGCGGCAAGCCGCCGTCCTTCTCGCCGAGGCTCATCGAGCCGCGGGTGAGCATGGCGCGCATGCCCAGTTCCTCGACCACCCCGGCCTGCACGTCGATGGCCTGTTCGAGGCCGCCGGGAAACAGGTAGTGGTGGTCGGCGGCAGTGGTACAGCCGGACAACAGCAGCTCGGCCAGCGCCACCTTGGTGGCCAGTTCGAGTTTCTCCGGGGTCAGCCGCGCCCAGACCGGGTAGAGGGTCTTCAGCCAGGGGAACAGCGGCTGGTTGACCACCGGCGCCCAGGCGCGGGTGAGGGTCTGGTAGAAGTGGTGATGGGTGTTGACCAGCCCCGGCAACACCACGTGCCGGCTGGCGTCGAACTGGCTGGCGCAAGGTTGTGCGGGCTGCTGGCCGGCGCCGAGCAGCTCGACGATGCGGCCGTCTTCGACGACCAGGCCGCCGGCGGCGTCGAGACCGTTGGCGGTGAAGATGGCGAGGGGATTGCGAATCCAGGTGCGGGACATGTGCGGACCTTCGTCGGATCGGCGGGCCGGCGCGAACGCTGCCGGCCCTCGGTTGATGAGAGCCAGCTCAGTGTTCACCCTGTCTGCTGATCCAGGTCCGCGGGGCGACGACGGGGCGCCACGCGCGTGGCGATATCCTACAAGGGATTTCTGGAGAGGTGTAAGGCTTTCCTCCCGGTGGCGGCCGGGCGCGGTTTGATGGGGGTCAACGGACGCCTCCCGGCAGGGGCATAGAGTGGGGGACTGCATAGCTGAAAACGTAGAACGGAAGGAGTCCCGCATGAGCGAAGAACCCACTGTCAGTCCCCCCTCCCCCGAGCAACCCGCCGCGCAGCCGGCCAAGCCGGCCCGGCCAGCCGCCCGCCGCGCCCCGCGCAAGCCGGCGACCCGCCGCCCGCGAGTGGCCAGCCCGGCGCAGAAGGCCCGCGAGGAGATCCAGGCAATCAGCCAGAAGCCGGTGGCCCTGCAGGTCGCCAGTGCGCCCCACGGCAGCAGCGAGGACAGCACCTCGGCGAGCCTGCCGGCGAACTATCCCTATCACACGCGGATGCGCCGCAACGAGTACGAGAAGGCCAAGCACGACCTGCAGATCGAACTGCTCAAGGTGCAGAGCTGGGTGAAGGAGACCGGCCAGCGCGTGGTGGTCCTGTTCGAAGGCCGCGACGCCGCCGGCAAGGGCGGCACCATCAAGCGCTTCATGGAACACCTGAACCCGCGCGGCGCGCGGATCGTAGCCTTGGAGAAACCGTCCTCCCAGGAGCAGGGCCAGTGGTATTTCCAGCGCTACATCCAACATTTGCCCACCGCCGGCGAGATGGTCTTCTTCGACCGCTCCTGGTACAACCGCGCCGGCGTCGAGCGGGTCATGGGCTTCTGTTCGCCGCTGCAATACCTGGAGTTCATGCGCCAGGCGCCGGAGCTGGAGCGCATGCTCACCAACAGCGGCATCCTGCTGTTCAAGTACTGGTTCTCGGTGAGCCGCGAGGAACAACTGCGGCGCTTCATCTCGCGCCGCGACGATCCGCTCAAGCACTGGAAGCTGTCGCCCATCGACATCAAGTCTCTGGACAAGTGGGACGACTACACCGCCGCCAAGCAGGCGATGTTCTTCCATACCGACACCGCCGACGCGCCGTGGACGGTCATCAAGTCCGACGACAAGAAGCGCGCGCGACTCAACTGCATCCGCCACTTCCTGCACTCGCTGGACTACCCGGACAAGGACCGGCGCATCGCCCATGAGCCCGACCCGTTGCTGGTGGGGCCGGCCTCGCGGGTGATCGAGGACGACGAGAAGGTCTACGCCGAGGCGGCCGCCGTGCCGGGCCACGCGAACCTGGATATCCCGGCCTGAGGCGGGCGGTCGCGCCAACGAAAACGCCCGGGGCGCTTTCGCGCTCCGGGCGTCCCTGGTTCGACGGTCGCTGGCCGGGTCACTCCGGCGCGGAGGTCCGGATCAGGTGGTCGAAGGCGCTCAGCGAAGCCTTGGCGCCCTCGCCCACGGCGATCACGATCTGCTTGTACGGCACCGTGGTCACGTCGCCGGCGGCGAAGATGCCGGGCAGCGAGGTCTCGCCACGGGCGTCGACGATGATCTCGCCACGCGGCGACAGCTCGACGCTGCCCTTGAGCCACTCGGTGTTGGGCAGCAGGCCGATCTGCACGAAGATGCCTTCCAGGTCGATCGACTTGAACTCCTCGGAGTTGCGGTCCTTGTACACCAGGCCGGTGACCTTCTGGCCGTCGCCCTTCACTTCGCTGGTCAGGGCACTGGTGATCACCTCGACGTTCGGCAGGCTGTAGAGCTTGCGTTGCAGCACGGCATCGGCGCGCAACTTGCTGTCGAATTCCAGCAGGGTCACGTGGGCGACGATGCCGGCCAGGTCGATGGCCGCCTCGACGCCAGAGTTGCCGCCGCCGATCACCGCCACGCGCTTGCCCTTGAACAGCGGGCCGTCGCAGTGCGGGCAGAAGCACACACCCTTGGCCTTGTACTCCTGCTCGCCGGGCACGCCCATTTCGCGCCAGCGAGCGCCGGTGGCGAGGATCAGGGTCTTGGCCTTGAGGCTGCCGCCGCTCTCGAACTGCACCTCGTGCAACTCGCCGGTGTTCTTCGCCGGAACCAGCTTGCTGGCGCGCTGCAGGTTCATGATGTCGACCTCGTAGTGACGCACGTGCTCTTCCAGCGCCCGCGCCAGCTTCGGCCCTTCGGTCTCCTGCACCGAGATGAAGTTCTCGATGGCCATGGTGTCCAGCACCTGGCCGCCGAAGCGCTCGGCGGCGACGCCGGTGCGAATGCCCTTGCGCGCGGCGTAGATCGCCGCCGCGGCTCCGGCCGGGCCACCGCCGACCACCAGCACGTCGAAGGCGTCGCGGGCGGTCAGCTTCTCGGCGTCGCGGGCGGCGGCGCCGGTGTCGATCTTGGCGAGGATCTCTTCCACGCCCATGCGGCCCTGGCCGAAGACTTCGCCGTTGAGGTAGATGCTCGGCACCGACATGATCTGGCGCGCCTCGACCTCATCCTGGAACAGCGCGCCGTCGATGGCGACGTGACGGATGTTCGGGTTGAGCACGGCCATCAGGTTCAGCGCCTGGACCACGTCCGGGCAGTTCTGGCAGGACAGCGAGAAGTAGGTTTCGAACTCGAAGGTGCCCTCGATGCCCTTGACCTGCTCGATCACGTCCGCGTCGAGCTTGGAGGGGTGGCCGCCTACCTGCAGCAGGGCCAGCACCAGCGAGGTGAATTCGTGGCCCATGGGGATACCGGCGAAGCGCAGGCCGATGTCCGCACCGGGGCGGTTCAGCGAGAACGACGGTTTGCGCGCATCGCTGCCGTCGGTCTTCAGGGTGATCTTGTCGGTCAGGCCGACGATGTCTTGCAGCAGGCCCAGCAACTCGCGGGATTTGTCGCTGTCATCGAGGGACGCGACGATCTCGAACGGCTGGCTGACCTTTTCCAGGTAGGCCTTCAACTGGGTTTTAAGATTGGCGTCCAACATGGTTCAGCTCCTCGAAATTCGGGCAAACGTATCCCCGGCGGATGGGACATCCGCCCTGCACGGCGCGTTGGCTGGGTGAAGGGCGGACGATCCGCGAGGGATCGTCCGCCGGAGAGGCTGGCGGCGAATGCCGCCGGCGCGGTCTTAGATCTTGCCGACCAGGTCCAGGGACGGAGCGAGGGTCTTCTCGCCTTCCTTCCACTTGGCCGGGCAGACTTCGCCCGGGTGGGCGGCGGTGTACTGGGCGGCCTTCAGCTTGCGCACGGTCTCGCCGACGTCACGGGCGATCTCGTTGGAGTGGATCTCGACGGTCTTGATCACGCCTTCCGGGTTGATCACGAAGGTACCGCGCAGGGCCAGGCCTTCTTCCGGGATGTGCACGCCGAAGGCGTTGGTCAGCTGGTGGGTCGGGTCGCCGATCAGCGGGAACTGGGCCTTGCCGACTGCCGGGGAGGTTTCGTGCCAGACCTTGTGCGAGAAGTGGGTGTCGGTGGTCACGATGTAGACCTCGGCACCGGCTTTCTGGAACTCGCCGTAGTTGTTGGCGGCGTCTTCGATCTCGGTCGGGCAGTTGAAGGTGAAGGCAGCCGGCATGAAGATCAGGACCGACCACTTGCCCTTCAGGGATTCCTCGGTCACCTCGATGAACTTGCCATTGTGGAAAGCGTTGACCTTGAACGGTTGGACTTGAGTGTTGATCAGGGACATCAGTCGTTCCTCTCTCAGTTGAATGGGGTGTTTCAAATCGACTGGGAGAATCTTAACGGGGTTCGGCAAAAATGCCCCATTGATTTAGGCCATCAGTGAAATTATCTAAAACTATCGAAGAATATATAAATAGTTAAAACAACTAATCGAAGAACCTGCCCTCGTCAGTGCCCGGCCTTCCACGGCTGGCCCAGGGAAACCGGGGCATACAGCCGGGTGCGCAGGGCATCGCGGGAGAGCAGGACCAGCACCAGGATGGTCGCCGCATAGGGCAGCATCGCCAGCAGGTTGGCCGGAATCGACAGCCCGATCCCCTGGGCCACCAGGTGCAGGATGCTGGCCAGGCCGAACAACCAGGCACCGAGCAGCACGCGGAACACCCGCCAACTGGCGAAGACCACCAGCGCCAGGGCGATCCAGCCGCGTCCGGCGGTCATGTTCTCCGCCCACATCGGCGTGTAGGCCAGCGACAGGTAGGCACCGGCCAGGCCGGCCATGGCGCCGCCGAAGAGCACCGCCAGGGTGCGCACGCGCAGCACCGGCAGGCCCATCGCGCTGGCCGCGTCAGGGTTCTCGCCGACCGCCTGGAGAACCAGCCCGGCGCGGCTGCGCAGGAGCATCCAGGCGACCGCGGCGAACAGCGCCAGGCTCAGGTAGACCAGCGCGTCCTGGGCGAACAGCATGCGCCCGAGCAGCGGCAACTCGCCCAGCACCGGCAGCGCCAGCGGGGCGAACCCTTGCAGCGGCTTGCCGACCCAGGCGGCGCCGACGAACGACGAAAGGCCGACGCCGAAGATGGTCAGCGCCAGGCCGCAGGCCACCTGGTTGGCGTTCAGGTACAGGGCGACCCCGGCGAACAGCGCCGCCAGCAGCATGCCGGCGAGCACCGCGAGGAGCACGCCGAGCCACAGGCTGCCGCTGGAGAAGGCGACCATGAAGCCGATCACCGCGCCGAACAGCATCATCCCCTCCTGGCCCAGGTTGAGCACTCCGCTTCTCTCGCAGACCAGTTCGCCCAGCGCCACCAGCAGCAGCGGAGTACCGGTGCGGACCATGGCGAACAGCAGGTTGTCGAGCAGATCGATATCCATCGTGGTTCCTCGGCGGTTCGGCTCAGGCCAGGGCGTCGCGCAGCGCCGGGCGCTTGCGCCAGCGTCCGTGCAAACGTGGGCGGTAGAGGATCAGCACGTCACAGGCGAGGAGGAAGAACAGCATCATCCCCTGGAACAGCCCGGTCAGCGCCAACGGCAGGTTGAGGCTCATCTGCGCGGCCTCGCCGCCGAGGTAGAGCAACGCCATCAGCAGGCTGGCGCAGAGGATGCCGAACGGATTGAGACGGCCAAGGAAGGCCACGGTGATCGCCGCATAGCCGTAGCCCGGCGAGACCTGCGGCACCAGTTGGCCGATCGGCCCGGCGACCTCGCAGACGCCGGCCAGGCCTGCCAGCGCGCCGGAGAACAGCAGCACGAACCAGACCAGGCGCTTCTCGCGGAAACCGACGAAACCGGCGGCGCGGCGGTCGAGGCCGAGCACGCGGACCTGGAAACCGAGGAAGCTGCGCTGCGCCAGCACCCAGACCGCCGCCAGCGCCAGCAGGCCGAACAATGCGCCAAGGTGCACCCGGCTGTCCTCGAACAGCGCCGGCAGGCGGCTGGCCTCGCCGAACAGCGCCGACTGCGGGAAGTTGAAGCCATCCGGGTCCTTCAACGGCCCGTGCACGCCGTACAGCAGCAGGTTCAGCGCGATGTAGTTGAGCATGATGGTGGTCAGGATCTCGTTGGCGTTGAAGCGCGTTCGCAGCCAGGCGGCGAACCCGGCCCAGAGCGCCCCGGCAGCGGTGCCGGCGAGCAGCACCCAGGCCAGCGCCCAGCGGCTCTGCCAGTCGAGCAACTGGATCGCCACCGCGCTGCCGGCCAGGGCGCCGACCAGCAACTGGCCCTCCGCGCCGATGTTCCACACGCGCGCCTGGTAGGCCAGTGCCAGGCCGAGGGCACAGAGCAGGATCGGCATGGCCTTGACCAGCAGCTCGCCGAGCCCATAGAGGTCGCTGAGCGGCTGTACCAGCACGGTATGCAGGGTCTGCCACGGATCGTGGCCGAGACAGGCGAACAGCAGCGCACCGCAGGCCAGGGTCAGCAGCCCCGCCAGCAGCGGAGAGGCCAGCAGCATCCAGCGTGACTGCCGGCCGCGCGGTTCCAGGGACAACAGCATCACAGGCTCCCTTGGGCAACGGCGCTGGCGACTGCCGCCGGCGCCTCGAATTGACCGGCCATCCAGCCGCCGACCTGCTGCGGCGAAGCGCTCGCGGTGGCGACCGCCGGGCACAGCCGACCCGAACACAGCGCGGCGATGCGGTCGCTGAGCAGGAACAGCTCGTCGAGGTCCTCGGAGACCACCAGGATCGCCGTACCGGCATCGCGCAAGGCGATCAGCGCGCGGTGGATCAGCGCCGCCGCGCCGACGTCCACGCCCCAGGTGGGATGCGCCGCCACCAGCAGGCGCGGGGCCTGGAGGATCTCGCGGCCGAGAATGAACTTCTGCAGGTTGCCGCCGGAAAGGCTGCGTGCCGGCGCCCCGGCACCCGGGGCCTTCACGGCGAAACGGCGGATGATCTCCTCGGCCAGCGCCAGCACCTTGCGCCGCCGGACCAACCCGCGCTTCACCAGACCCTGCTGGAAGGCGGTGAGCAGCGCATTGTCCGCCAGGCTCATCTCCGGCACCGCGCCGTGCCCCAGCCGCTCGGCGGGCACGAAGGCCTGGCCGGCGCGGCGCCGCGCATCCGGCGCCAGGTCCGCGCCGGCGCAGCCGCCGAGGCGGATGCGCTCGGCCTGGGCGCGCGGCAGGCGCACTTCGCCGCTGAGCAGAGCGAGCAACTCGTCCTGGCCGTTGCCGGCGACCCCGGCGATACCGAGGATCTCGCCGCTGCGCACCTCCAGATCGAGGCCGGCGAAGGACACGCCGAAGGGGTCCGGGTTGCGCCAGTGCAGGTCGCGCACCTGGAGGAAAGGCGCGCCGCCGGTAACCTTCGGATACTCCGCCGCCAGGCCCTCGGCGTCGCCCACCATCAGCCGCGCCAGCTCGAGATCGGAACATTGCGCCGGCACGCACTGTCCGGCCACCCGTCCGCCGCGCAGCACCGTGGCGCGCTGGCAGAGCGCACGGACCTCGGCCAGCTTGTGGCTGATGAAGAGGACACTGCAGCCCTCTTCCGCAAGACGGCGCAGGGTGACGAAGAGATCCTCGGCCTCGCGTGGGGTCAGCACCGAAGTCGGCTCGTCGAGGATCAGCAGGCGGATGTCCTGCATCAGGCAGCGCACGATCTCCACCCGCTGGCGCTCGCCGATGGACAGCCCATGGACCAGCCGGCGAGGCTCCAGCGGCATGCCGTAGCGCTGCGACACCTCGCGAATACGCGCCTCCAACCGGCGCGGGCTGCCCGCCTCGGCGCCGAGGGCGAGCGCGATGTTCTCCGCCACGCTGAGCGTCTCGAACAGGGAGAAATGCTGGAACACCATGCCGATCCCCAGCGCCCGGGCGCGAGCCGGGTCGCGTACCTGCACCGGCTCGCCCTGCCAGCGGACCTCGCCGGCATCGGGACGGGTCACGCCGTAGATGATCTTCATCAGCGTGCTCTTGCCGGCGCCGTTCTCACCGAGCAGGGCGTGGATCTCGCCGGCGTCGATGCACAGGTCGATGCGGTCGTTGGCCAGGCAACCCGGATAGCGCTTGCTGATCCCGCGCAGTTCGAGGCGCGGCGGCGCGAAGGAGGTAGGTGCGGACATGGCGGACCCGGTCGGTTGCTCGACGATGCCACGGCCGGTGCAAATACCTGGCCAGGAGGTCAGGAAAGCCCTGGAACGCGGCTTGCGCCGGGAGCCACGGGCCAGGCTGCCGCGCCGAGCGGCACCAAGCCGGAGCACGCCTGGGACGCCGCGGCACATTTGCGGGCAACCCTGCGGCGCACCCGCGTGAGCATTTGTCGCAAAACAGTCATCACCACCTTGCTCACAGAGTTATCCACAGCGTGTCGGGAGCCCATCCGGGACCTTGGGAAGCCTCCCGCGCCGATCGTCCCGGCGATTTTCGCAACATTGGCGATGGACAGAAAACAGCCAACCCGGCAGGCCATGGGCGCGACCTGGCAAGGCATTTTTTCCAACACTTTGCCAACAGCTTTATCCACAAGATATCGACAGCCGTTCGGAGGAGCACGGCAGGACGATCTCTCCCGGCCAAGCCACGGGTCGGCCGAATCCCTGGGGCAGCCCCGGCGGCCCGCTTCCGGCACAGTTTGCCAACAGCTTTTCCACAGGAAACCCGCGGAACGGGAATGCCCGTGAAAATGTCTCCAGGACTTCCCCTTTAGACGCCATGATGCCCATGGATACTGGGTTTTCCGGCTTTCCAGGAAAGTCCGCGGCGATCGACGGAAGCATGCTCGGCGGCGCCATGGGTGGATCCGCTGTCCACAGTTTCGCGATGCACCGTCGTGGCGCATTCCACAGCACCTTTTCCCTGGCTCTTTCGCCAACCGGGAGAAATTCTGCGGCTCCGTCCAATGCCTTTCCCCCGACCGCCGAAGGCATTTTTTCAACGGGGAATGCGAACAGCTTTTCCACAGACAAACCCACAGAAGCGCCAGTTGCCGACCGGGCATTTCGCAAGGCGGACTCAAGGTGCCGGAACGCTTTTCGCGGATCGCCTGCCGGAAGCCAGATGGACACATCCCGCAATGGCTCGTGCAATCTTTCCGCACACGCGCTACACACAGACTTATCCACAGCATGCGCACAGTGCATAATGGCGGAAGCGAGATCACGCGCCAAAGACGGGATATTTCCGTCGATTTCCCGGACTAAAGAGGCGAAAGCGCCGTTCCGGCAGCAGAGGAGATGAACGATGCAGTACCTGCTGGCAACTTCGTCCCCCCACTTATCCTGCACTCCGACCACGGCGGGAGCGCGATGAGCAGTTCAGCCCATCGCGGGCGGATCCTGCATTTCCTCGGCGACCCGGCGAAGCTCGGCGACAAGGCCTGGGAGTATTTCGAGGACGGCCTGCTGTGGATCGAACACGGCCACGTGCGCGCGCTCGATCACGCAGCCTACCTGCTGCCGCAACTGCCCGCCGACCTGCCGCTGGAGGAGCATCCGCAGCGCCTGCTGCTGCCCGGCTTCGTCGACTGCCATGTGCATTACCCGCAGCTCGGAGTGATCGCCTCCTACGGCACCCAACTGCTGGACTGGCTGGAAACCCACACCTTTCCCGCCGAGCAGCGCTTTGCCGATGCTGGCTACGCCGCCGCCCAGGCCGAGCTGTTCCTCGACGAACTGCTGCGCCACGGCACCACTACCGCGCTGGTGTTCGGCACGGTCCATGCGGTATCCGCCGAGGCATTCTTCCAGGCCGCGCAGAAGCGCCGCCTGCGGATGATCGCCGGCAAGGTTCTGATGGACCGCAACGCGCCGCCGGCGCTGTGCGATACCGCGGCCAGTGGCTACGCCGAGAGCCGCGCGCTGATCGAGCGCTGGCACGGCAACGGGCGCCTGCAATACGCGGTCACCCCGCGCTTCGCGCCGACCTCCTCGCCCGAGCAACTGGCCGCGGCGGCGCGCCTGCTGGACGAGTATCCCGGCGTCTACCTGCACACCCATCTTTCGGAGAACCTCAAGGAAGTCGCCTGGGTCGGCGAGCTGTTTCCCCAGGCGCAGGACTACCTGGACGTCTATCATCGCGCCGGCCTGGTCGGCGAACGCAGCGTGTTCGCCCATGGCATCCATCTCTCCGAACGCGAATGCCGCTGCCTGGCGCACAAGAACGCGGCGCTGGCGCACTGTCCCAGTTCCAACCTGTTCATCGGCTCCGGCCTGTTCGACCTTGGCCGCGCCCAGCAATACGGCATCCGCGTCGGCATCGGTAGCGACGTCGGCGGCGGCACCAGCCTGTCGCTGCTGGCCAACCTCGCCGACGCCTACAAGATCCAGCAATTGCGCGGCACCAGCCTCGATCCGTTCCAGGCGCTCTACCTGGCCACCCTCGGCGGCGCCAGGGCGCTCGACCTGGACGGCCTGGTCGGTAACTTCCTGCCCGGCCGCGAAGCCGACTTCGTCGCCCTCGACCTGGCCGCCACGCCGATGATCGCCCAGCGCATGGAGCATGCGCGCGGCCTGGCCGATACCCTGTTCGTGCTGAACACCCTGGGCGACGACCGCGCGGTGGCGGAGACCTGGGTGATGGGGGAGCGGCGCCATGTGAAGGGGTGAGAGTCTCTTTCCCGCGTTGGCTCGGCCCGTCGCTGCATGCCACCTCCTCGCGCCGTAGAGAAAAGACGCCGTTCGGCGGGCGGCCGAAGCTCGCGTTACTCCATCCGCGCCCTCACGACACCGCCACCGCCTCCAGGAAGCGCTCCAGCACCAGGTTCGGCCGGCGTCCCTTGCGGGTCACGATGGTCAGCGCGATGGCATAGTGGAAACGCTCCGGCAGCAGGGGCCGCAGCATCCCGGCGGCGACCCAGTCGGCAGCGTAGTGCGACGGCAGGTAGCCGATGAAGTTGCCGGTCAGGATCAGGAATGCCATGCCCTCGCGGTCCGAGGCGCTGGCGCTGTTGTTCAGCTCCTGGTGGCGCGCCTGGGCTTCGGCGGGCAGGCGGTAGCTGGGCGCCACGGCGTCCGCGGCGAGCACCTCGTCCACCGCGATATCGCCGTCGGCGCGCTCGAACAGTGCGTGGCCGCGGCTGCAATAGAGCTGCGCGTGCTCGTCATACAGCGGCAGGTACTCGAGCCCCGACAGCGGACTGATCAACGGCACCACGCCGACATGCAGGTGGCCGTCGAGCACGCCCAGTTCGATCTCGTTGGGGGTGGTCATGCCGATGTTGATCCGCACCTGCGGTCCCTGCCCCTTGAGCGCGCTGAGAGCGTGGGTGATGCGCATCTGCGGCAGGGTCACCAGGTTGTTGATGATGCCGATGTTGAGTTCGCCGCGCAGGTGCTGGTGCAGGTCGTTGACCTCGGCGCGGAACCCCTCCAGCGCCGCCAGCAGGGTCTGGGTCGCGCGATAGACCTCGCGGCCCTCGTCGGTCAGGGCGAAGCCGGCGCGGCCGCGCTGGCACAGGCGCATGCCCAGGCGCTTCTCCAGGTCGCCCATGTGCAGGCTGATCGCCGAGCGGCTGAGGCCGAGAGTGCTCTCGGCGGCGGAGAAACTGCCGCACTCGACGATGGTCTTGAAGATGCGCAGCAGGCGGATATCGAAATCGCTGACCTGGCCGAGCGACGGGTTGCGGGATTTGGCCATTATTGTTTTACCCAGTCGAAACTAAACGTGAGAAGAATAAGCTTTATCTAACCTTTCGTCAGGGCCAAGCTTGATCCAACGCTCCGCCGCCGCGTGCGCGGAACCTTCCAACAAGAAAGCCCGAGGATCGAACGATGAACCAGCCGCTCAATGTGGCCCCGCCGGTTTCCAGCGAACTCAACCTGCGCGCCCACTGGATGCCCTTCTCCGCCAACCGCAACTTCCAGAAGGACCCGCGGATCATCGTCGCCGCCGAAGGCAGCTGGCTGACCGACGACAAGGGCCGCAAGGTCTACGACAGCCTGTCCGGCCTGTGGACCTGCGGCGCCGGCCACTCGCGCAAGGAAATCCAGGAGGCGGTGGCTCGCCAGCTCGGTACCCTCGACTACTCGCCGGGCTTCCAGTACGGCCATCCGCTGTCCTTCCAGTTGGCCGAGAAGATCGCCGGGTTGCTGCCAGGCGAACTGAACCACGTGTTCTTCACCGGTTCCGGCTCCGAGTGCGCCGACACCTCGATCAAGATGGCCCGCGCCTACTGGCGCCTGAAAGGCCAGCCGCAGAAGACCAAGCTGATCGGCCGCGCCCGCGGCTACCACGGGGTCAACGTCGCCGGCACCAGCCTCGGCGGGATCGGCGGCAACCGCAAGATGTTCGGCCAGCTGATGGACGTCGACCACCTGCCGCACACCCTGCAACCGGGCATGGCGTTCACCCGCGGGATGGCCCAGACCGGCGGCGTCGAGCTGGCCAACGAGCTGCTCAAGCTGATCGAGCTGCACGACGCCTCGAACATCGCCGCGGTGATCGTCGAGCCGATGTCCGGCTCCGCCGGCGTACTGGTACCGCCGGTCGGCTACCTGCAGCGCCTGCGCGAGATCTGCGACCAGCACAACATCCTGCTGATCTTCGACGAGGTGATCACCGCCTTCGGCCGCCTGGGCACCTACAGCGGCGCCGAGTACTTCGGCGTCATCCCGGACCTGATGAACGTCGCCAAGCAGGTCACCAACGGCGCCGTGCCGATGGGCGCGGTGATCGCCAGCAGCGAGATCTACGACACCTTCATGAACCAGGCGCTGCCCGAGCACGCGGTGGAGTTCAGCCACGGCTACACCTACTCCGCGCACCCGGTCGCCTGCGCCGCCGGCCTCGCCGCGCTGGACATCCTGGCCAGGGACAACCTGGTGCAGCAGTCCGCCGAGCTGGCGCCGCACTTCGAGAAGGGCCTGCACGGCCTGCAAGGCGCGAAGAACGTCATCGACATCCGCAACTGCGGCCTGGCCGGCGCGATCCAGATCGCCCCGCGCGACGGCGATCCGACCGTACGTCCGTTCGAGGCCGGCATGAAGCTCTGGCAACAGGGTTTCTACGTGCGCTTCGGCGGCGATACCCTGCAATTCGGCCCGACCTTCAACGCCAGGCCGGAAGAGTTGGACCGCCTGTTCGACGCGGTCGGCGAAGCGCTCAACGGCATCGCCTGATGAGCGGCCGCCCGCAAGCCGTACCCACCGTGCAGGTGGACAACGCCGAGGTGATCGTGACCGAATGGCGCTTCGCCCCCGGCGCGGAAACCGGGCGCCACCGCCACGGCCACGACTATGTGGTGGTACCGCTGACCGACGGCACGCTGCTGCTGGAAACCCCCGAGGGCGACCGCCACGCGCCGCTGGTCGCCGGACAGGCCTACTTCCGCAAGGCCGGCGTCGAGCACAACGTGATCAACGCCAGCGCACACGAAGTGGTCTTCGTCGAGACCGAGATCAAGTAATCCGCACCCGCTCCCCAGGGAGCGGGTAAAGGGAAAGGGCCACGGCCCTTTCGTCACCCCTAGCGAAGAGAGAACAAGACAAGATGGGCACCCTCCACCACCTGATCGACGGCGAAATGGTCGCCGACAACGGCCGCAGCGCCGACGTCTTCAACCCCTCCACCGGCGAAGCCATCCACAAGGTCCCGCTGGCCGACGGCAAGACCCTGCAGAAAGCCATCGATGCCGCCAGGGCTGCTTTCCCGGCCTGGCGCAACACCCCGCCGGCCAAGCGTGCACAGGTGCTGTACCGCTTCAAGCAACTGCTGGAGCAGAACGAGGCGCGGATTTCCAAGCTGATCAGCGAAGAGCACGGCAAGACCCTGGAAGACGCCGCCGGCGAACTCAAGCGCGGCATCGAGAACGTCGAGTACGCCTGCGCCGCCCCGGAAATCCTCAAGGGCGAGTACAGCCGCAACGTCGGCCCGAACATCGACGCCTGGAGCGACTTCCAGCCGATCGGCGTGGTCGCCGGGATCACCCCGTTCAACTTCCCGGCGATGGTGCCGCTGTGGATGTACCCGCTGGCCATCGCCTGCGGCAACACCTTCATCCTCAAGCCCTCCGAGCGCGACCCCAGCTCCACCCTGCTGATCGCCGAGCTGTTCCACGAAGCCGGCCTGCCGAAGGGCGTGCTGAACGTGGTGCACGGCGACAAGGAAGCCGTGGACGGCCTGCTCCAGGCGCCGGAAGTGAAAGCCATCAGCTTCGTCGGCTCGACCCCCATCGCCGAATACATCTATGCCGAGGGCACCAAGCGCGGCAAGCGCGTGCAGGCCCTGGGCGGCGCGAAGAACCATGCGGTGCTGATGCCCGACGCCGACCTCGACAACGCCGTCAGCGCGTTGATGGGTGCCGCCTACGGCTCCTGCGGCGAGCGCTGCATGGCGATCTCGGTGGCGGTATGCGTCGGCGACCAGGTGGCCGACGCGCTGATCGCCAAGCTGGTTCCGCAGATCAAGGCGCTGAAGATCGGCGCCGGCACTTCCTGCGGCCTCGACATGGGCCCGCTGGTCACTGCCGCCGCGCAGGCCAAGGTCACCGGCTACATCGACAGCGGCGTGGCCCAGGGCGCGGAGCTGGTGGTGGACGGCCGTGGCTACCAGGTCGCCGGCCACGAGAACGGCTTCTTCCTCGGCGGCAGCCTGTTCGACCGGGTGACCCCGGAAATGACCATCTACAAGGAAGAGATCTTCGGCCCGGTGCTGTGCGTGGTTCGCGTCAACAGCCTGGAAGAGGCCATGCAGTTGATCAACGACCACGAATACGGCAACGGCACCTGCATCTTCACCCGCGACGGCGAGGCCGCACGCCTGTTCTGCGACGAGATCGAGGTCGGCATGGTCGGCGTCAACGTCCCGCTGCCGGTGCCGGTGGCCTACCACAGCTTCGGCGGCTGGAAGCGCTCGCTGTTCGGCGACCTCCACGCCTACGGCCCGGACGGCGTGCGCTTCTACACCCGGCGCAAGGCCATCACCCAGCGCTGGCCGCAGCGGGCCAGCCACGAGGCCTCGCAATTCGCCTTCCCCAGCCTCTGAAGGCTGACGACGACAGGCATGGTCGGTAACGACCATGCCTTTTTTCTTTTTCCGCAATCAGGAGTCCGCAACGTTCCACCGCCGTGAAACCTCACCCACGGCCGCACCCATGGCGTCGCCCACAAGGCGGCCCAGACCTTGCCCAAGAACAATTAAAGGGTCTCAACGATGTCCAAAGTCGTACTGGCTTCACAACTGCCGAACAAGCGCAACGCCTCGCTCGCGCCCGGCCTGAAACAACGCCACGTCACCATGCTGTCGATCGCCGGGGTGATCGGCGCCGGCCTGTTCGTCGGCTCCGGCCATGCCATCGCCGCCGCCGGCCCGGCCGCCCTGCTCGCCTACCTGATCGCCGGCACCCTGGTGGTGCTGGTCATGCGCATGCTCGGCGAAATGGCGGTCGCCTCCCCCGATACCGGTTCCTTCTCCACCTACGCCGACCGCTCCATCGGCCGCTGGGCCGGTTTCACCATCGGCTGGCTCTACTGGTGGTTCTGGGTGCTGGTGATCCCACTCGAAGCGATCGCCGCCGCGGCCATCCTCAACGCCTGGTTCCCGGCCATCGACACCTGGATCTTCGCCCTCGCGGTGACCTTCCTGCTCACCGTCACCAACCTCTTCAGCGTGGCCCGCTACGGCGAGTTCGAGTTCTGGTTCGCGCTGCTCAAGGTGATCGCCATCATCGCCTTCATCGTGCTCGGCGCGGTGGCCATCGTCGGCGGCCTGCCGGAGCGTGAGGTCAGCGGCCTGTCCAGCCTGATGGCGAGCCACGGCGGCTTCGTGCCGAACGGCTACGGCGCGGTGCTCGGCGCCCTGCTGACGACCATGTTCAGCTTCATGGGCACCGAGATCGTCACCATCGCCGCCGCCGAGTCCAAGGACCCGGCGAAGCAGATCACCCGCGCCACCAACTCGGTGATCTGGCGGATCGGCCTGTTCTACCTGGTGTCGATCTTCATCGTGATCTCCATCGTGCCGTGGAACGACCCGCTGCTGATCCAGGTCGGCTCCTACCAGCGCGCCCTGGAGCTGCTGGACATCCCGCACGCCAAGCTGATCGTCGACCTGGTGGTACTGGTCGCCGTGGCCAGTTGCCTGAACTCGGCGATCTACACCTCGTCGCGGATGGTCTTCTCCCTGGCCAAGCGCGGCGACGCCCCAAGCGTGCTCAAGCTGACCAACACCGCCCACGTACCGCGCCCGGCGGTGCTGGCCAGCACCGTGGTGGGCTTCCTCACCACCATCGTCAACTACTTCGCACCGGAGAAGGTCTTCACCTTCCTCCTCGCCAGCTCCGGCGCCGTGGCGCTACTGGTGTACCTGGTGATCGCCGTGGCCCAGTTGCGCATGCGCAAGCAATTGCAGGCCAGCGGCCAGCCCATCGAGTTCCGCATGTGGCTATATCCCTGGCTGATCTGGGCGGTGATCCTGTTCATCGTCGCCGCGCTGAGCATCATGCTGATCATGCCGGAGCACCGTCACGAGGTGTTCGCCACCGCTCTGCTGACGATCTTCACCGTCTGCCTCGGGCTGCTCAACGCGCGACGCAAGCCGCGCCTCGGCGAGGACTACGCCGGGAAGACGGCGCGGGTCTGAGTCCACCACCGGGGGAAGAACCCAGACAGCCCTCCAAAGAAAAGCCCGGCCAATGGCCGGGCTTCTTCAGGCAAGGTCGTCTCAGACCTTCCTGACGAATTCCGATTTCAGCTTCATCGCGCCAATGCCGTCGATCTTGCAATCGATGTCGTGGTCGCCGTCCACCAGGCGGATGTTCTTCACCTTGGTGCCGACCTTCACCACCAGCGAGGAGCCTTTCACTTTCAGGTCCTTGATCACGGTGATGGTATCGCCGTCCTGGAGAACGTTGCCCACCGAATCCTTGATCACCTTGCCATCATCGGACGCCGTAGCGGCCTCGTTCGGCGACCATTCATGGGCGCACTCCGGGCAGACCAGCAGCGCACCATCCTCGTAGGTGTATTCGGAGTTGCATTGGGGACAGGGCGGCAGCGTGCTCACGGCATTCTCTCTTCAGCAGGGGGACGAAAACCGCAGATTATATAGGGTTTCTCGCCCCCCTGCCGAACCGCCTCAGAGCCCCTTGGTCTTCGGCGCGCCGACGGCCGGCCCGGAGAAGTCGAGGGTGCCCTTTTCGCTGAAGCGCACGGTGCCGAACAGGCCTCCGGCGAGCTTGCCCTTCACCACGTAGGGCATGCCCCGGGTCGGAGCGTTGTTGCTCAGGCCCCAGGCCTGGCGGAAGGCGGAAAAGGCGGAGACGGTCAGCGGCACGCTCACCACCCGCTCGCCGAAGCGCGGCACCTCGCCGGTCTGGTCGCTGACGCCGCTGGCCAGGGGCTGGCCGTTGACGTCGAGGTCGAGGGCGATGCCGTTGTATTCGATCGGCTCGTCGTTGGGGTTCTGTACCCGCAGCTTGACCATGAAGCGCATTTCCATGCCTTGCCCCGGCAGGGGTTCCAGGCCGACCAGGTCGATACGCAACGGATCGCGCTGGCCGAAGGTGCTGCAGGCGCTCAACAGGACGCCCAGGCACAGGGCCGGCAGCAGGCGGCCGAGGTTCGCAGGCAGGCGCATGGGTTCTCCTCCTTGGGTCGAATGTGCGCCCATGGTGCCACAGCCGCTAGAATTCGCCGCGCAGCCGATCCGGCTGCGCCAATGGACAAAGGACATGCCCATGCCTACACGCGTTCTGCGCGGCCTCGTCGCCGCCCTCCCACTGTTCCTCGCCGCCTGCTCGGACTCCGCTCCGTCCAGCGAGGAGATCGCCCGCCTGCTCGCCGAGCGCGGCTTCGACAAACCCGCCTGCGCCAGCTCCACCCTGTTCAAGACGTTCCCGGTGACGCTCTCCGACAGCTTCTCCGACCCCGGCCCGGCGAAAGGCAACGCCGCGGTCTACGACGCGCTGGTCGGCGTCGGCCTGCTGCGCCGCGACGGCGATTCCTACGACCTCACGCCCGCCGGCCGCGAGGACTACAAGCCCGAGTCGAAGGCCTTCTGCTACAGCAGCGGCTTCGACGTCAGCGTCCGTTCGGTGGACCCCGCCAAGCCCGACGACTACGGCCCGACCGTGGAAAAGGGCTGGTTGGTCACCGTCGAGGTCAAGCCACGCGAAGTGAAGGACTGGGCGAAGAACCCCGAGGTGCTCAAGCAGGCCAGCCTGACCACCCTGCAACAGATCACCCAACCGCAGGTCGGCCAGGTCTCGCTGGTCAAGCCACGCGGCGAGGAAGGCTACAAGCTCGTCAACACCCGCTTCTCGCCCAGGCAGGGCTTCCACTTCAACCAGGCCTGGTAATCCCACGCCGTCCTTCCGCCCGCCCCGCTCGGGGCGGGCTCCTCATTCAACCCACTGATCGATAAAGGTTTTTTCGACGGACGAAACAGCCGGGCGATTGCTCGCCCGAAAGCTTTCGTATACATTCGTTTTCACTGTAAACACCGTATACATCGAAAACGAAGCTGATCAGAAAATGAGCACCGTAGTCTCGTTCCGCGCCGATGACGCCCTGGTCGCGGCCCTCGACGAACTGGCCCGCGCCACCCACCGCGACCGCCCCTACCACCTGCGGCAGGCGCTCGCGCAGTACCTGGAAAGGCAGCAGTGGCAGGTCGCTGCCATCGATGAAGGCTTGGCCGATGCCAATGCCGGTCGCCTGCTGGAACACACCGAGATCGAGAAGCGCTGGGGGCTGCAATGAGCCTGAAGTGGACCCGCAAGGCGGCCGCCGACCTGGACGCCATCTACGACCATTACGTCGTGCTGATCGGCCCGGAAAAAGCTCTGAAAGCCGTTCAGGACATCGTCGAGCAGGTGAAACCGCTGCAGCAGGTAGCCAACCAGGGGGCAGGGCGGCCCAGCGAGGTGCCAGGCGTACGCACCCTGACCCTGGAGCGCTGGCCGTTCAGCGCCCCGTTTCGGGTTAAAGGCAAGGAAATCCAGATTTTGCGCATCGACAGGGTCGAAATTACCCCCTGAAAGTGGTCACACGGTTACAAGATGTTTCAAAATGAATATTTCACTTGACTTGTACTGAGTAGCTCATTTCGGACAAAACATCCATAACTCACAAAAAATGGACATTTTTCGACCTGACCAATGAGAGCGACCAACATGCGACCACTGCGACCTGATTAGTTCTTTGGCTGACTCATGCTTCGCTCCCATACGCGTCCGTATTTTTCCGTAACTCGACGACCTCGCCCGCTGGGCATGCTTTCTCGCGCTTTTTCCGGTGATTTTTCCCCAGGCGCAGTCTCCCGCAAGGAGGAACCGGCATGGATTCGCTGAAAGGCATGGCGATCTTCGCCACTGTGGTGGACAAGGGCTCGATGGCAGCCGCGGCCCAGAGCCTGGGCATGACCCCTTCGGCAGTCAGCCAGCAGATCCGCAAGCTGGAGAGCCGCGCCCAGGTCACTTTGCTGCATCGCACCACCCGCCGGCTGACCCTGACCGAGGCCGGCGAGGCGTTCTATCGCAGTTGCGCGCAGATGCTGGCGATCGCCGAGGAAGCCGAGCGGCGGCTTGGCGAATGGCGCGATGCGCCGGTGGGTGAGTTGCGCCTGGCGGCGCCGGTGGGGTTCTCCGGCACGCTGATCACCCAGGCGCTGAAACCGTTGCTGGAGAACCACCGCCAGTTGCGCCTGCAGCTGTTCTTCCAGGACGAGCGCATCGATCTGGTCGCCGAGCGCATCGACCTGGCGATACGCGTCGGCAATCTCGCCGACTCCAGCCTGGTGGCGCGCCACCTCGGCGATTGGAGCAGCGTGCTCTGCGCGGCGCCGGCCTATTTGCGCCAACGGGCGCCGATCAACCGTCCGGAGCAGTTGACCGAGGTCGACTGGATTTCCCTGAACACCTCGAACCACCTCAACCACCTGACGCTCAGCGGGCCGGGCGGGGAAGTCTGCAAACTGCGCCTGGAGCCACGGGTGGCCGCCAACGGGATGCTCGCGGTGCGTCAGTTCACCCTCGACGGACTCGGCGTGTCCTACCAGCCGCTGCCGGAGGTGCGCGACGCGCTGAACGACGGGCGCCTGCAACAGCTATTGCCGGAGTGGAGGATTCCCGGGCTCGGCATCTATGCGGTGACGCCACGGCGCGAGGCCCAGCCGGCCAAGGTGAAGGTCGCCATCGAGGCGCTGCGGCGAGCGTTCGCCACGGACGGGGATGAGCGCTGGAGCTGACCGACGGACTGCCGGCCAGCTCCAGGTACCGTCAGGAGAAGCGGCCGAGGGTCAGGGTGACCTCGCCGATGTCCGTGCCCGTGGCGTTGCCGCCGCTGGTGATGCCGGCATAGTCCGCCGATGCCGGCGTGAAGCCCCAGGTGTTGGTGGCGCCGGATTTCCACGGGTCATCCCAGCTGAAGGTGCCCATCTTGGTGTTGCCGTCGTAGCAGTCGAAGCTGCCCTGGGTGCCGGACGAAGCGTTCTCCCGTCCGCAGGAGGCGATCCATTGCGGGCTGCCGGCCTGCACGTTCATGCTGCTGACTTCCTCGGTGGAAATCTCGTCGTCCTTGTTGGTGTAGCGGTAGAACTTGCCCCATTGCAAGGTGGCGTTGCGGATGCCCACCGTGCCGATGGATTTGGATACCACGACCTTCACTGCGATCCATTCTGCGTATGCCATGTCGATCTCCGTTAACCATGCGTTCACAGCTTCCTGTAGGACGTCACGGACAGGACCGGGCGCTCACAACGGACCCTTGGCTACTTCGACCAGCACGGCGCCATCCCTGACCCGCTTCACTATAGGCTGGCCACCAGCCACCACCGCCTGCCAGATCTGGTAGGCGGCGGCCGGGGAGGTCAGGCCCTCCGGCGTTTTTCCCCGCGAGGGGCCTTCATGCCGAATGCCTCGCGCAGGTCGGTGGTGGGTGGCGGCAGGAAGCGCATGCGGGCGAACAGGCCTCGCAGGTAAGCGTCCATCAGCGCAGCCGCCGCCGCGCTGTCGCCGTCCTCCAGGGCATCGAGCAGGGCGCGCTGCGCGGCGCAGGCCTCGGCGGTATAGACCGCCCCCTTGTTCAGCGCGATGTCCAGCGAGGCGCGTGCCACCAGGCCACGGACGAAACCCTGCAGCAAGGGATTCTCGGTCAGTTCGGCCAGGCGCAGGTGGAAGCGCCCGGCGAGACGGATCAGCCCGGCGCTGTCGCGGGCCGCGAGGCAAGCCTGCTCCTCGTCGACCAGCGCCCGTAGCTCGGCAAGGGCGGCGGGATCCAGCCCCGCGGGCAGTTGCCGCACCACTTCGCTTTCCACCAGCAGGCGCGCGTCCAGCACCTGCCGCGCCTGGCGCTCGTCCGGGCGGGCGACGCTGGCGACCTCCTTCGGCGGCATCACCACCGCGCCGTCCTCGGCGAGACGGGTGAGGGCACGCTGGATGGTGCCGTTGCTGACCCGGAAGATCTGCCCGAGGGTTTCCTTGCTCAGCTTGGCTGCCGGCGCCAGGCGCTTTTCCAGGATTGCCGTGTAGATGCTTTCGTAGACGAAATGGCTGGTGGGGCGCAGCGCGGCGCCCTGCTGGGTACGTGCTTCGAATCCGACCATGTTCACACCTGTCGAGTCGTGCTTGTGGGCCTTCGCAGGCCGCGGACGAAAGCCGTCCGGGCGCCGCGACGGACCCGGGTTGGGACCCTGGCGCGGGCGATCAGACCTGCGGCAAGCGCAGGTCGATGTTCAGGCGCGCGCCTTCGTTGAGGATGTGCTGACGCATCGCCTGGCTCGCCCGCTCGCTGTCGTGCTGGCGGATCGCACGGAGGATGGCGTCGTGTTCCTGGAGGATCTCCTCGGCGTATTCCGGCTGGCGGCGCACCAGGTTGTCGCTGCGTTCCAGGGCGCTGCCGATCTGTTCGGAAACGCTGAGGAAGATCGGGTTCGAGGTGAGCTTCACCAGGCGCCGGTGGAAGGCCGTGTAGGCCTCAACCAGAGCCTGCGGGTCGCCATCCTCGACCGCTTCGCGCAGGTCCAGCAGCAACAGCCGCAGTTCGCTGATCTCCGCCGCCCCGGCGCTCTGCGCGACGATGCCGACGATGAACGGCTCCAGCGCATAGCGCAGTTGCAGGACGTCTTCCATGGTCGCCTCGCCGGGCGCCGCGACCTCGCGCAGCGGTTCGCTGCGTTCGAGGACCATCACGCCCTTGCCCGGCAGCGAACGGACCACGCCCAGGGTCTCCAGGACCATGATCGCCTCGCGCAGGCTCGGCCGGCTGATTTCCATCTGTTCAGCCAGCTCGCGCTGGCCGGGCAACATCTGGCCGGCGACCCAGCGACCCTGCTCGATGGTGTCGAGCAGGCGCTGGGCAACCGCGTTGACCAGCTTGGACGAAGAAAACATGTCGCCTCCCTTTACTTGCCAATCGGACGTACAACGCGCCTCGGCGCGTCAGCCATGCAGCTTGCCTTCCCCGGCCACCGCGCTGCGCTTGAGCGGCTCGCCGTCGGCCTTGGCCGGCGCCTCCAGGCGCCCGTCGAGTATGGCCTGCGCGCGCGGCATATCGATGTCGTTTTCCCAGCGGGCGATGGTCACGGTGGCCACGCAGTTGCCGATCAGGTTGGTCAGCGCGCGGCCGATGCCCATGAACCAGTCCACCGAAAGCACCAGCACCAGGCCGGCCACCGGGATCGCCGGCACCGCGGTGAGGGTGGCGGCGAGGATCACCAGGGCCGAGCCGGGAATGCCGTGGGCGCCCTTGGAGGTGACCAGCGAAACCAGCAGGATGGTGACCAGGTCGGTCATCGCCAGCGGCGTGCCGGTGACGTGGGCGATGAACACCACCGCCAGGGTCAGGTAGATCGAGAATCCGTCGAGGTTGAACGAGTAGCCGGTGGGAATCACCAGGCCTACCGTGGAGCTGCGGATGCCCATGTGCTCGAGCTTGCGCATCACCTGCGGCAGCACCGCGTCGGAGGAGGCGGTGCCCATCACGATCAGCAGCTCTTCGCGGAAGTAGCGCAGGAACGGCAGCATGCGCACCCCGGAGAGACGCAGGACGCTACCGAGCACCGCCATGACGAAGACCAGGCAGGTGGCGTAGAACACCAGCACCAGCGCGCCCAGGTGGCTGAGCGAGTCGACGCCGTAGCGGGCGGTGGTGAAGGCCACCGCGCCGAACACGCCGAGCGGTGCCAGGCGCACGATCATGCCCATGATGCGGAACACGATGTGGCTGAATTCGTTGATCAGGCGGGCCACGCCGCTGGCCTGCTCGCCGACCAGGTTCAGGGCGCTGCCGAACAGCACGGAGAACAGCAGGACCTGGAGGATGTCGTTCTCGGCGAAGGCGCTGAACACAGAGGTCGGGATCAGGCCCATGAGGAATGCCACGGGGCCATGGATTTCCTGGGTGCGCCCGGTATACAGGGCGACGTCGCCGGCGGGCAGTTCGTTGAGATGGATGTTGGCGCCGCTGCCCAGGCCCAGGCTGTAGGCGACCACCAGGCCGAGGACCAGGGCGATGGTGGTGAGGATTTCGAAGTAGATCACCGACTTCAGGCCGATGCGGCCGACCTTCTTCAGGTCGCCGGCGCCGGAGATGCCGTTGACCACCACGCAGAAGACGATCAGTGCGATGAGCATCTTGATCAGCTTGATGAAGCCATCGCCCAGCGGCTTCATCTGCACGGCCAGGTCGGGAATGCCGACCCCGCAGATCACGCCTATCACCAGGCCAATCACGACTTGCAGGAATATCGAGCGGGAACAGCGCTTGATGAACATCGCAGGAGTCTCCATTCGGCGCTTCCATCGGGCCTCGCGGAGGCGGGCGATGAACGCATTTTTATTGTGGTATTACCGGTCTGACCAGTTCAGCCTATACGCAAAGAAGTCAGCCTGACAAGCCGCTATCGGCGGGCGCGACGAATGGCCAGGAACCACGGCACGCACGGGCCGCAGCCGGGAGGAGGGCGCTCGGATGGCGCAAGGCGGCGGGCCAGAGCGGCTCGCCGCGGGGAAGGGGAGGTCAGCCGGCGAGGGCCTCGGCGACGAAATCGAGGCGATCCTGGCCGAAGAACAACTGGTCGCCGACGAAGAAGCTGGGCGCGCCGAAGACGCCGCGCCGCACCGCCTCTTCGGTGGTCGCCTTGAGCCCCTCCTTGACCTGCTCGTCGCCAACCAGGCGGAGGAACTCATCCGGATCGAACCCGGCCTCCGCCAGCACCTGGGCGACCACCTCGGGCTTGCCGAGGTTCTGCTGTCGTACCCACAACGCTTCGAACACCGCTTTCAGGTAGGGATGGAACCCTTCGCCGCCGAGGTAGCCCTGGGCGCCGCGCATCAGCGTCAGGGTGTTGATCGGGAAGGCCGGGTTGAAGGCCAGTGGCACGCCGTAGCGTTTCGCATAGCGCGCCAGGTCGTGGAGGGTGTAGCGCCCCTTGGCCGGCACCTCGATCGGCGAATGGTTGCCGGTGGCCTTGAACACGCCGCCCAGCAGCATCGGCCGCCAGGCGATGCTCGCGCCATGGGCGGCGGCGATGCGCGGCAGTTGGGTCCAGGCGAGGTAGGTGGTGGGACTGCCGAAGTCGAAGAAGAACTCGATTTGCTTGCTCATGCGTGGCTCTTTCCGTGGCGGGGATCAGAAGGTTTCCATCCAGGGGCGCAGGTCCAGTTCGTGCACCCAGCAGTCGCGCGGCTGGCAGTGGATCTGCCAGTAGGTCTCGGCGATGTGCTCGGGATCGAGGATGCCGTCCTGCTCCTTGCGCTTGTACAGCTCGGGCAGGGTTTCGCGGATGAAGTCGGTGTCGATGGCGCCGTCGATGATCGGGTGGGCGACGTGGATGCCCTTCGGCCCCAGCTCGCGCGCCATGCTTTGGGCCAGGGCACGCAGGGCGAACTTGGCGCCGGAGAACGCGGCGAAATGCGCGCGGCCGCGCAACGAGGCGGTGGCGCCAGTGAAGATGATCGTTCCGCGCTGCCGCGGCAGCATCACCCGCGCCGCCTCGCGGCCGGTGAGGAAGCCGCCGAAGGCGGCCATCTCCCAGACCTTGCGATAGACCCGTTCGGTGGTTTCGGTGATCGGGAACCAGACGTTGGCGCCGACGTTGAAGATCACCGCCTCCAGCGCACCGACCTCACCCTCGATGCGGGCGAAGAGGTCGATCACCTGCTGCTCCTGGCGTGCGTCGCAGCCGCAGGCCAGGGCCTCGCCGCCTTGGTCGCGGATGGCCTGCACCAGCGGCTCCAGCTTCTCCGCGTTGCGCCGGGCGACGCACGCCACGTAGCCCTCGCGGGCGAACCGCCGGGCGATGGCGCCACCGGTGGCGTCGCCGGCGCCCATTACCAGAACCGCTTTGCGCTGGGTCATTGCAGAGGCCTCTCTTGTTAGTTCTTTTTTAGAACCCAATAGAGACGATAGTTAGTTCTTAAAAGGAACTTGTCAACTGGCAAGGGCTCGAGTGATATCCGCGCACCAATTACTCTGCCTGTCCCGGCCTGCCCGGCACGTCCTCTCCCTGAAGAGAGGGGACCGGTCGGCGGAGCCTGGTACGACAGCGTCCTTCCTGCCGTAACGCCATCGGCGTTTATCCGCCGATTCGCGTCGGCGGCCAGGCCTGGAACGCTCAGCCGCGCCGCAGCAGGCGCCCCTTCCAGAACAGCCCCTCGCGTACCGTCACGTCCCGCGCGTGCAGCGGCTCACCGCATTCGGAACAGACCAGCACGCCATGCATGTGCTGGCCGCAATGCTTGTGCACATGCTCCAGCGGCGGCCCCTCGACGCCGGCGAGGTGGCGGTCGCCCCAGTTCACCAGGGAAAGGATGGCCGGGTACAGTTCCATCCCTTTCTCGGTAAGCCGGTATTCCTCGCGCAGCGGCCTTTCCTGGTAGGGCACCTTGGCCAGTATCTCCGCTTCGACAAGGCGCTTGAGGCGGTCAGCGAGGACGTGACGGGTCACGCCGAGGCTGCGCTCGAAGTCGTCGAAACGGCGCACGCCGAGAAAGCAGTCGCGCAATACCAGCAGGGTCCAGCGATCGCCGAGGATCGCCAGCACCCGCGCCAGCGAACAGGGTTGTTCGCTCAGTTCTTCCCAACGCATGAGACACCTCCAGCCGTTCGGCAAAGGATAGCCGCGTGGGTTCTGAAACGAAACCGACCGGCCACGCCTTTCCAGCGGCCCGCCGCCCATGGCATAACCGCGTTCCTGTCTCCTGCCCCGGAATCCCGACCATGTCGCTCGACTGGACCTGCAAGCACCACGCCGACCTCACCCTGAAGGAACTCTACGCGCTGCTGCAATTGCGCACCGAGGTCTTCGTGGTGGAACAGAAATGCCCCTATCAGGAAGTCGACGGCCTCGATCTGGTCGGCGATACCCATCACCTGATGGCCTGGCGCGACGGCCAGTTGCTCGCCTACCTGCGCCTGCTGGACCCGGTTCGCCACGAGGGCCAGGTGGTGATCGGCCGAGTGGTCAGTTCCTCGGCCGCGCGCGGCCAGGGGCTCGGTCACCAGTTGATGGAACGCGCGCTGCAGGCGGCGGAGCGCCTCTGGCTGGATACCCCGGTGTACCTCTCGGCCCAGGCCCACCTGCAGGCCTACTACGGCCGCTATGGCTTCGTCGCGGTCACCGAGGTCTACCTGGAAGACGACATCCCGCACATCGGCATGCGCCGGGCCTGAGGCCCGGAGCGGACGGTGGGGGGAGGGAAGGGAATCAGGCCTGCGGCTTGAGCACGCCGGGCAGTTGGGCTTCCAGCTTGGCGTTGTTCAGCGGCGCGCGGATGAAGCCGTGCTGCTCGCCGTCCGGACCGATGATCACCAGGTTGCCGCTGTGGTCGACGGTGTAGTTGGGCTTGCTGGTGTCGGCGGGGATGTAGGGGATGCTCATGGCGTTGGCCAGCTTCTGGATGTTCTCCGGAGTGCCGGTGAGCCCCTGGAAGCCGGCGTTGAAGTAGCCCAGGTATTGCTTGATCTGCTGCGGCGTGTCGCGGTTCGGATCGACGCTGACGAATACCACCTGCAGGTCGTCGCGCACCTCCTGCGGCAGCTTGCCCTGCAATTCGCGGAGCTGGGCGAGGGTGGTCGGGCAGACATCGGGGCAGAAGGTGTAGCCGAAGAACAGCAGGTGCCAGCGACCCTTGAGACTGGCGGTGCTGACCGCCTGGCCGTCCTGGTTGGTGAACTCCAGCGCCGGCACCTTGCGCGTCTGCGGCAGGATCACGATGCCGGCGTCGAGCAGCACGGTGGGATCGGCCTGGCGCTGGGCGGTGAGCACCTTGTGCACGGTGAGGCCGAGGACCAGGGCGACCAGGGCGACGAGGACGAGGACGGTCTTGTTGACTCGAGTCATGGGTGGGCAAGGCTCTAGAGTGGGATCAGAGAAGCAGCTTCAGCGGCAGATAGTGGTCCACCAGCAGCGCCATGAACAGCAGGAACAGGTAGACGATAGAGTACTTGAAGGTCTTTATCGCCGCATGTGGCCGGCTGTCACAGTAGAGCGCCCAGGCCCAGTCGAGGAAGCGCGCGCCCAGGGCCAGGGCGCAGAGCAGGTAGACCAGCCCGCTCATGTGGATGACGAACGGCATCAGGCTCACCGCGAACAGCACCAGGGTATAGAGCAGGATGTGCAGCTTGGTGTAGCGCTCGCCGTGGGTCACCGGCAGCATCGGGATGTCGGCCTTGGCGTATTCGTCCTTGCGGTGGATGCATAGCGCCCAGAAGTGCGGTGGGGTCCAGGCGAAGATGATCAGTACCAGCAACAGCGGCTCGGCGCTCAGGTGGCCGGTGATGGCGACCCAGCCGAGCAGCGGCGGCGCCGCCCCGGCGAGCCCGCCGATGACGATGTTCTGCGGCGTGGCGCGCTTCAGGAAGCCGGTGTAGAGCGCCGCGTAGCCGAGCAGCGAGGCGAGGGTCAGCCAGGCCGTCAGCGGGTTGGTGAAGGCCAGCAGCACGGCCATCCCGGCCAGCGCCAGGAGCAGCGCGAAGCCCAGCGCCATGCTCGGCGACACCCGGCCCTCGGCCAGCGGCCGCTTGTGGGTCCGCGCCATGATCGAGTCGATGCGCCGGTCCACCACATGGTTGACCGCCGCCGCCGCGCCGGCACAAAGGCCGATGCCGAGGTTGCCGAAGATCAGCACCTGCCAGGGCACGAAGCCATCCAGCGGCGCCTTGGTGGCGAGCAGCATGCCGATCAGCGAGGTGATCAGCATCAGCACCACGACCTTGGGCTTGGTCAGTTCGAGGAAGTCGCGCCAGGTCGGCTGGCTGTGGCGATCGATGACGGTGGCCATATCCTTACCTCCATCCTTCTGTCTGTCAGGCGGCCTTCAGCCGCGAACCTTGCGCCGGCGGCAGCGTGCGGCGCACGCGCTGCGGCGACGGTGCCGGCGCGCGGACGCTGGCCGGCGCGCGCAGGCGATAGTTGACCAGCACCAGGCTGAGCAGCAGCAGGGCGCCACCGCCGTTGTGCGCCACCGCCACCGGCAGCGGCAGGTGCAGCAGCACGTTGCTGATGCCCAGGCCGATCTGCAGCGACAGGCCGAGCAGCATCAGCGCGGTCGGCCAGACCAGGCCGCTGCGCTGCAGGCGCCAGGCGAGCAGCAGGAGGACCAGGGTCACGCACAGCGCGCCGATCCGGTGGGTCATGTGGATCGCCGTGCGCGCGTCGCTGTCGAGCTGGCCGCCGAGGTAGTTGGGGCCGATGTGCTGGGTCAGGTGGAAGCCGTTGGCGAAGTCCATCCGCGGCCACCACTCGCCATGGCAGGTGGGCAGGTCGATGCAGGCCACCGCCGCATAGTTGCTGCTGACCCAGCCGCCGAGGGCGATCTGGCCGATCACCAGGAGCAGGGCCAGCCCCGCCAGTCCGCGGGTCGCCGCCGGGTAGCGCCGCGCCGCGAAGCGTCCGGAGAGGCGCAGGGCGAGGAGAAAGAGCAGCGCCAGGGTGGTGAAGCCGCCGAGCAGATGGGCGGTGACCACCTGCGGCCAGAGCTTGAGGGTCACCGTCCACATGCCGAAGGCGGCCTGCGCGATCACCACCGCGAGCAGCAGCAGCGGCAGCTTCAGCGGTTGGCCGTCGCGCCCGCGGCGGACCAGCGCATGCAACGCCAGGCCAAGGATGAGCAGGCCGAGGGCGCCGGCGAAATAGCGGTGGATCATCTCGTTCCAGCCCTTCTGTGCCTCCACCGGGGCGTCGGGGAAGTGCAGTTCGGCGTGGGCCAGTTGCGCCTCGCTCAGCGGCACGTGGACGAAGCCGTAGCAGCCTGGCCAGTCCGGACAGCCGAGGCCGGCGTGGGTCAGCCGGGTATAGGCGCCGAGCAGGACCACCACGGCGGCCAGCAGGGTCGCCAGCACGGCGACGGTGAAACCGGGTTTGCGGGTTGCGCCTGTCATTCGCGGGCCCCTTTTTCTTGTCGTTCTGTCCTCATCGGGCCGGGAACCGCGCCGGCCACGCCGATCAACCGATATGCGAGAGCTTGAGCAGCAGTTGCACGTCCTTCAGCAGCTTCTTGCCGTTGGCCTTGGCGTCGTAGCGCAGCACCAGGTTGCCGTGCGGGTCGACCACCCACAGCAGCGGCCGCTCGCCGCCGCCGGCCGTGTCGTACAGGGCCGGGTCCAGGCCGTAGCGCTGCAGGCGCGGGTAGTCCTGCCTCACCAGGTTGGCGAAGTCCGCCGGCAGCTCGCCACTGGCGGCCAGGGCGTGGCCGGCGCGCGAGGCTTCGCGGCCGAGGGCGATGTTGACCTGGCGGGCCAGGTAGACCAGTTGCTGGCAGTCCTCGCCGCAAGTACCCGGCGCGGTCACCAGCAGTTGCCACTGCTCGCCCTGGCTGCGTCCCTGCACGCCGAGGTCGGCGGGGGTCTGGCCATTGCCGATCAGCGCGCCGCTGTAGCTGCGCCCCTGCGGAACCCAGAAATTCCATTTGTACATGGCGCTGGCGAGCAGCATCGGCCCCACCACCAGGCCGATGATCGCCAGCAGTTGCAGGCGGCCACGGGCGCGGCGCGGACGTTCAGGCATCGGAATCGCGAGACTCATGGTTTTTCTCCCGTGCGCGGCGCACACCGAGGTAGAGGTAGAGGGCGAGCAGGGCCGTCGCCAGGGCGAACCACTGCACGGCGTAGCCGGTGTGCCGCTCCGGCGGCATCGAGACCAGGGGCCAATCGGTGTCGAAGCTGGCGTCGCCCGGCTCCAGGCGGATTTCCCAGGGCAGCCCGGCGCGACCGAAGGCCTGCCACAGCGCCGGGATGTCGAGCTGGGTCACCAGGCGCGGCCAGCCGCCGGCCGGCGCGTCGGCCAGGTGCAGGCCGCCGGGTGGCGGCAGGTAGGTCCAGGCGTCGAGCAGGAGGACGCGGTCGGGGGTTTCCAGCGTCGGCGGCGAGCGTCGGTCAGTCCATGCGACCCAGCCGCGGTTGACCAGCAGCCAAAGGCCGCTGGCCTGATCGTAGAAGGGTTGCAGCACCTCGACCCCGGCCTGTCCGTTGCGCAGCCGGTTATCCAGCAGCAGCGTATGCCGCTCGTCGAAGCGGCCGTGCAGGCGCACGCGGACGTACGCCGGGTCGCGCAGTCCCTCTAGCTGCCCGGGCGACACCGGCTCGGCGCCGCGCCGGGCCTCGTAGCTGGCCAGCAGGGCGCGCTTCTCGTCGGCCCGCTGCAACTGCCAGGTGCCCAGCCAGAGCAGCACCGGCAGCAGGCCGAGGACCACCAGGGTCGGCAGCAGGCCGGGGCGGAACGCGCCACGCATGCTGCGTCTGTCATTGCGTCCGGCCTCCCCGAGGCGCTGGCTATACTGCATGAATCCCCCCATCGCCGGAGTCCCACCATGTTGAAAGTGGCGATCGTCCTGCTACTGCTGGCTACCCTGGTGAGCCTGTTCAGCGGCCTGTTCTTCCTGGTCAAGGACCAGGGCCATGGTTCCCGCGTGGTCAATTCGCTGACCGTCCGCGTGGTGCTCGCCGCGGCGACCCTGGTGCTGGTCGCCTGGGGCTTCTACAGCGGCGAGCTGAACAGCCACGCGCCCTGGCATTTCTGATTCCCCCGGTGGCGGTCAGATCACGTAGACGAAGATGAACAGGCCGATCCAGACCACGTCGACGAAGTGCCAGTACCAACTGGCGGCCTCGAAGCCGAAGTGGTGCTCGGCATCGAAGTGACCGCGCAGGATGCGGATCAGCATGATGCCGAGGATCAGCGCGCCGAGGGTCACGTGGGCGCCGTGGAAGCCGGTGAGCATGAAGAAGGTCGAGCCGTAGATGCCGGCGCCGAGGGTCAGGCCCAGCTCGTTGTAGGCGTGCACGTACTCCTCGGCCTGCAGGATCAGGAAGGCGATCCCCAGCAGCACGGTCAGCGCCAGCCAGGCCTTGAGCGGGCCGCGCTTGTTCTTCTTCAGGGCGTGGTGGGCGAAGGTCACGGTGAAGCTGGAGGTGACCAGCAGGATGGTGTTGATCAGCGGCAGCTTCCACGGCTCGATCACCGCGCTCGGCGGCGGGAACAGCTTCGGGTCCGGGGTCTGCAGCAGCGGCCAGCTGTACTGGAAGTTCGGCCAGAGCATGTGCGCCACGCCCTTGGCACCCTCGCCGCCGAGCCAGGGACCGGCGAAGTGGCGGACGTAGAACAGCGCGCCGAAGAAGGCGGCGAAGAACATCACCTCGGAGAAGATGAACCAGCTCATGCCCCAGCGGAACGAGCGGTCCATCTGCGCGCTGTAGAGTCCGGCGCGGCTCTCGCGGATGACGTTGCCGAACCAGCCGAACAGCATGTAGGCGATGATGAGCCCGCCGACGAAGAAGATCCACGGGCCATGGGACTCCTTGTGGCCGGCGGTGAGGTCGTTGAACCAGGTACCCAGGCCGAACACCGTCACCAGCAGGCCGATGCTGGCGATGATCGGCCACTTGCTCTGGGCGGGGACGTAATAGTGTTCGTGGCTTGCCATGTTGTTCTCCTTATCGTCCCGCAACCGGTACGGGCGGCTTCCGCGCAGTGATATCGAAGAGGGTGTAGGCCAGCGTCACGTGCCGCACATCCTTGGGCAGATCGCGGTCGACGATGAAGCGCACCGGCATCTCGATGCTCTCGCCGGGTTGCAGCACCTGCTGGGTGAAACAGAAGCATTCGGTCTTGTGGAAGTAGGCGGCGGCCTCGGCCGGGGCGATGCTCGGGATGGCCTGCGCAGTCATCGGCTTGTCGCTCGGGTTGCGCGCGTAGAACACCATCTGGTTCACCGCGCCGGGATGCACCACCAACTGGTCGCCGGCGGAGCGGAACTCCCAGACCATGTCGATATTGTTCGAGGTCATGAACTGCACCTTCACCTCGCGCCCGACATCCACCTGCTGTTCGCCGCTGTAGGCGCTGCCGGCGGTCTTGCCGTTGATCCCCAGGGCGCGGCACATCACGTCATAGAGCGGCACCAGGGCGAAGCCGAAGGCGAACATCAGCACGGTCACCAGCAGCAGGCGGCCGACCAGGCGGCGGGTATCGACCTTGGCATCGCTCATGACGCGCTCCTCACTTGACCTCGGGCGGGGTGCTGAAGGTGTGGTAGGGCGCCGGCGAGGGGATGCTCCACTCCAGGCCCTCGGCGCCGTCCCAGGGCTTGGCAGGGGCCGGCTTGCCGCCGCGGATGCACTTGATGACGATGAACAGGAACAGCAGCTGGGTGGTGCCGAACATGAAGGCGCCGATCGACGAGACCATGTTGAAGTCGGCGAACTGCAGGTTGTAGTCGGGGATCCGTCGCGGCATGCCGGCGAGGCCGACGAAGTGCATCGGGAAGAACGCCAGGTTCATGCCGATGAAGCTCATCCAGAAGTGCAGCTTGCCGAGGGTCTCGTCGTACATGTGGCCGGTCCACTTCGGCAGCCAGTAGTAAGCCGAGGCGAAGATGCCGAAGATCGCGCCGGGCACCAGCACGTAGTGGAAGTGGGCGACCACGAAGTAGGTGTCGTGGTACTGGAAGTCCGCCGGGGCGATCGCCAGCATCAGTCCGGAGAAGCCGCCGATGGTGAACAGGATGACGAAGGCCACGGCGAACAGCATCGGCGTCTCGAAGGTCAGCGAACCCTCCCACATGGTGGTCACCCAGTTGAACACCTTCACCCCGGTGGGCACCGCGATCAGCATGGTGGCGTACATGAAGAACAGCTCGCCGGTGACCGGGATGCCGACCACGAACATGTGGTGCGCCCAGACCACGAAGGAGAGGAAGGCGATGCTGGCGGTGGCGTAGACCATCGAGGTGTAGCCGAACAGCGGCTTGCGCGCGAAGGTCGGGATGATCGCACTGACCGCACCGAAGGCGGGCAGGATCATGATGTACACCTCGGGGTGGCCGAAGAACCAGAACACGTGCTGGAACAGCACCGGGTCGCCGCCGCCGGCGGCGCTGAAGAAGCTGGTGCCGAAGTGGATGTCCATCAGCATCATGGTCACCACGCCGGCCAGCACCGGCATCACCGCGATCAGCAGGAACGCGGTGATCAGCCAGGTCCAGACGAACAGCGGCATCTTCATCAGGGTCATGCCCGGGGCGCGCAGGTTGAGGATGGTGGCGATCACGTTGATCGCGCCCATGATCGAGCTGATCCCGGCCAGGTGGATGGCGAAGATGAAGAAGGTCACGCTGTGCGGGGCGAAGGTGGTCGACAGCGGCGCATAGAAGGTCCAGCCGAAGTTGGGGCCGCCGCCGGGCATGAACAGGGTGCTGACCAGCAGGCCGAAGGCCGCCGGCAGCAGCCAGAAGCTGAAGTTGTTCATCCGCGGCAGGGCCATGTCCGGCGCGCCGATCATCAGCGGGATCATCCAGTTGGCCAGGCCGACGAAGGCCGGCATCACCGCGCCGAAGACCATGATCAGGCCGTGCATGGTGGTCATCTGGTTGAAGAACGCCGGCTCGACGATCTGCAGGCCGGGCTGGAACAGCTCGGCGCGGATCACCATGGCCATCGAGCCGCCGAGCAGGAACATCATGAAGCTGAACCACAGGTAGAGGGTGCCGATGTCCTTGTGGTTGGTCGTCAGCACCCAGCGCATCAGGCCCTTGGCCGGTCCGTGGTGGTGGTCGCCGGCATGGTGGTCGGGCGTATCGATCACAGCACTCATGGCGGTCTCCTATTGTTGTTTCTGCTTGTAGGCGACGACGTCTTTCGGGGTGACCATGTCGCCATCGTCGTTGCCCCAGGCGTTGCGCTCGTAGGTGATCACCGCGGCCAGGTCGACCTCGTTGAGCTGCTTGCCGAAGGCCGCCATGGCGGTGCCGGGCACGCCGTTGAAGACCACTTCCAGGTGGTGCTCCTTGGGCCCGGTGACGATCTTCGAACCCTTCAGCGCCGGGAACATCGGCGGCATGCCCTGGCCTTCGGCCTGGTGGCAGGCGGCGCAGATGGTGTGGTAGACCTTGTCGCCGCGCGCAACCAACTCTTCCTTGGTCCACTCCTTGCTGGTCAGTTCCTTGACCTTCGCCGCCTCTTCCTTGCGCTTGGCCAGCCACTGGTCGAACTCGGCCTTGGGCTTGACGTCGACCACGATCGGCATGAAGCCGTGGTCCTTGCCGCACAGCTCGGCGCACTGGCCGCGATAGATGCCGGGCTCGTCGACCTTGGTCCAGGCCTCGTTGACGAAGCCGGGGATGGCGTCGCGCTTGACCGCGAAGGCCGGCACCCACCAGGAATGGATCACGTCGCTGGAGGTGATCAGGAAGCGCACCTTGGTGCCCACCGGCAGTACCAGCGGCTCGTCCACCTCCAGCAGGTAATGCTCGTCCTTCGCCTGCCGGTTGTGGATCTGGTCCTGCGGGGTGGCCAGGTTGCTGAAGTACTCGACGTCCTGGCCCAGGTACTTGTACTGCCACTTCCACTGGTAGCCGGTGACCTGCACGTCCAGCTCCGGCTCGGAAGTGTCGTAGATGTGGATCAGGGTGCGGGTGGCGGGCACCGCCATCACCACCAGGATCACGAACGGCACCACCGTCCAGAGGATTTCCACCGTGGTGCTCTCGTGGAAGTGCGCCGGCTGCTGGCCGGTGGAGCGGCGGTGGACGATCATCGACCAGAACATCGCGCCGAAGACCAGCACGCCGATCACCACGCAGATCCAGAAGATGGTCATGTGCAGGTCGAAGACGGACCGGCTCACCTCGGTAGCGCCCGGGGCCATGTTGACCGTCCAGGCGGCATTCGCCTGGCTGATCGCCGAGAGCAAAAGGAAGCCCATCCAGACTCGTGGATGTCGCAGCATTCGGGTTCCCCTTATCGTTGTTTTTATCCCGCCGGCAGACGCCAACGGCCAAGGGGTGGACCGCCAAGACAACGAACTTTGACCGTCGCACCTCGGCACACAGCAAGGCAGGCCGGGTTCATCAGGTTCAGCATTCGAGTGGGAGTATAGACAGCGGCTGCGACATAACAACGCAGCGTAAAAACGTCGCTGGAAAGTGCCGATTCTTCTCTAAAAGCCGCGAGCGGCGTGGCTTTGCAGGCGAATGGTGGCCGCCTGATATATCATCCTCGCATAACCACGAAGCGATTATGACAATCGCGTCTTAGCCGGCGCGCGCCGCCGGCTATGTTTCTCCTCTTCTTCACCATCCCCGTTGTATGGGAGACCCCATGAACACCGCTGCCCTCCGTGAACTCATCCAGCAGGCGCACCTCAGCGAAGCCCGCCACGGTTACCTGGCTGATCTGATAGCCAGCCGCCTGCCCCGCCTGCATCGCACCATCCAGCCGCAAGGCGAGAACACGGAAGACATACTCACCCGCTTCGTCCACGCCTACGTCGAACAGGTACCGGACCTGCTCGACGCCGCCAACAGCGTGGCCCGCGAAGCCGGCATCGAGGAACGGATCAAGCCGGTGCTGAAGGTCGCCGAGCAGTTCTTCCTCACCCCGCCGGCGTTGCTCGCCGGCCACGACGGCCTCGACGCCCTGCTCGACGAAGCCTACCTGGCGCACCGCCTGGTGGAAGAAGTGAACGACCGCTACATCGCCCACTTCGGCCAGGCACTGATCCCACTGGACACCACCGTAGCCAACCTGGTGGCCCACCAGTTGATCGGCGAGCCCTTCGCCAACCGGCTGGACGAAGCCGTCCACCATGCGGTGGAGAACATGCTCGACGCCACCACCTTCGACGCCGACTCGGCCCGCGCCTACCGCGAGAACCTGAAGAACCCGCGGGTGGTCGCCGCCTGGCAGCAGTGGCCGTGCCTGTCGAAGCAGCTCGGGGTGGAACTCAGCCTGGGCTGACCGCCCCGCCATTGCGCGCGCCGCCCAACCCGACGCTGCCGCGCAGGCGCCCTTCCAGGCGACGCTTCAAGGCGCGCGGTTCGATCACCAGGCGCGAGCCCTGCACCGGTGCCATCCGCCCCCAATCCTCGAGCAGCTCCATGCAGGCATGGTCGACATAGCTGAGGTTATCCATCGGTACGTGCAGGGTGGTCCCCGGCTTGACCTCGTCGAGCACCCGCGACAGCGCCGGCACCTTGAGGAAAGTCGCGGCGCCGCTCAGGCGCAGCTCGGCTTCATGCTCGCCGGTGTAGCGCAGGGCGATCTTCAGCCGCGCCGCCTTCAGCACCAGCTTCAGCAGGGTCAGGGCGAAGCCCACCAGCACGCCGGTCAGCAGGTCGGTGAAGACGATCGCCAGGGCGGTGGCCGCGTACACCAGCATCGGCATCCGGCCGTAGCGAGAGAGGTTGCCGAGGGCCTTGAAATCGACCAGCTTGACCCCGGTATAGACCAGCACCCCGGCCAGGCTCGCCACCGGAATCTGCCGCAGCAGGCTGCCGAGCAGGAGGACGAAGGCGAGCAACCAGAGGCCGTGGAAGATCGCCGAGGCGCGGGTTCGCGCACCGGCGTTGACGTTGGCCGAGCTGCGCACGATCACCCCGGTCATCGGCAGCGCGCCGAGCAGGCCGCAGAGCATGTTGCCGACACCCTGGGCGGACAACTCGCGATCCATGTCCGAGCGCGGGCCGTCGTGCAGGCGATCCACCGCCGCCGCCGAGAGCAGGGTCTCCGCACTGGCGATGAAGGCCACCACCACCGCCGCCAGCAGCAGGGAGGGATCGGCCAGGGCCAGCAGGTCGGCCGGGCGTAGCCAGTCGATGGCCTCGCCGAGGTTGGCCGGTACCTCGACCCGCCGCACGTCCAGCGCCAGCCAGAGGCTGGCCAGGGTCGCCAGGCTCACGCCGAGCAGCGCGCCGGGTAGGAAGCGCAGGCGTTGCGGACGCAGCTTGTCCCAGCCCCACATCACCGCGATGGTGCCCAGCCCGAGCAGCGCCGCGTCGAGGCCGCTGTCCATGCCCAGCGAACCGAGCGCGGCGAACGCCGCCTGGGGGAATGCCAGCAGGTTGTCGAGGCCGGACGCCTTGGGCGCCAGGTCGAGCATCACGTGCAATTGCGAAAGGACGATGAGGATGCCGATGCCGGCGAGCATCCCGTATACCACCGCCGGCGAGGTGACCCGGAACCAGCAGCCCAGGCGCAGCCGCCCGGCGAGCAGCTGGATGGCGCCGGCGAGCAGCAGGATCGGCCCGAGCATGGCCACCCCGTAGGTACGCACCAGTTCGAAAACCAGCACCGCGAGGCCGGCCGCCGGGCCGCTGACCTGTAGCGGCGAGCCGGCCAGGAAGCCGACCACCAGGCCACCGACGATGCCGGTGAGCAGGCCCTTGGCCGGCGGCATCCCGGAGGCGATGGCGATGCCCATGCACAGCGGCAGGGCGACGAGGAACACCACCACGGAGGCCATCAGGTCCCGCGGCAACGTGTCCCGGAGGGACGGAAACACCTTTGAAACATGCATGGCACAGTTCTCCTGCGAATTTTTTCCACGACGAGGGAGCGACGCCAGGACCAGGCCCGGCGCCGGTTGTGTGTGCGCAGTGTGTTTTTTCTTGTAATAGCGACCCGTTCAGCCCCGGAACGGGGCTTCCCAGAGGTCGTCCATGGCAGGAACGGCGAAAGGTGACGCGAAAACGCTGTTGTTATCCGGCGGCCCGCACGGCCGCCGCTATCACGAGTTCAGGTAGCGCGGCGCGGGCGTGGCCATCGGCACCGGATGCTCGCCGTCGAGGGGCAGGAAGCGACCCTGCTTGGCGTCGTAGGCGCGGATCTGCGCACTCTCGATGTCGTACACCCAGCCGTGGATGAACAGTTGCCCGCTGGCCAGGCGCGAGGCCACCGAGGGGTGGGTGCGCAGGTGATCGAGCTGGGCCACCACGTTCTCTTCGGTGAGCACCCCGAGGGTGTCGTGGCTGGCGCCGCAGTCGCAGTTGTCCGCCACCACCGTGCGTGCCACCTCGGCGTGCCGCAGCCAGGCCTTGACCGTCGGCATGCGTTCCAGGGTCTGCGGGTCGAGCACGGCGCGCATCGCCCCGCAGTCGGAGTGGCCGCAGACGATGATGTGGTGCACGCCCAGCGCCAGCACAGCGTATTCGATGGCGGTGGAGACGCCACCGTTCATCTGCCCGTAGGGCGGCACCACGTTGCCGACGTTGCGGGTGACGAACAGGTCGCCGGGGGAACTCTGGGTGATCAGCTCGGGAACGATGCGCGAATCCGCGCAGGTGATGAACATCGCCCGCGGCCGCTGGCTATTGGCGAGCTTCTTGAACAGCGCCTGCTGCTCGGGAAAGACCTCCCGGCGGAAATGCTGGAATCCATCGACAATCCTTTTCAATGCATCGTCAGCGCTTTCCTGCTCTGGAGAATCGGACTTAACGTCCCGCATACGGTCTGGCATGGTTCGGAACCTCGATGAGTGGATCGATTGAATTTTCCCACGTCTGCCGACGCTTTCCCCATAGGAAAAAGGCACAACAAACGCAGAGCGACCTACGTGACCGATCGGTCACTTCTGGTGCTCAACGCTAATGCCCGAAGCTTAACCATAAATTAAAAAATCCCTCTATCTCGCACGTTGCCAGCTTTTTTCACGATATTTCCAGAGGATGTCGACAGGCTATCATGGCAAACGAGTGGCATTTCCATTCGCCCCGCATAAGTGGTGAAAGGTTTCAGTCAACCGGTTGGCTACGTGCAGGGAAATTCGTCGAATGGGAAAACCCGGCGCACCGCGCCAGCGGCCATGACCTGGCCGCCCGGTGCCAGCCAGCTATCAGAACAGGTCCAGTTGGCGGCGCACCGGCGCACCGGTGGGGAACAGCGGCAGATTCGGCACGAAGCGCGCCAGCAGGCACGCCGCAGCCATCCGCTGGCGTTGCTGGCCGTCGCGCAGGACCTGGCGGCAGCGCGCCTCGCCCAGCGGTTCGCCGAGCAGGTAGGCGCGCCCGGCGACGAAACGCGCGCCGTGGTCACGCCACCAGGCGGAGACTCGCTCCGCCTCCGGCCAGCTAAGGTTCTCGTCGTCGTCGAGGGCGACGTTGTCGTCGTCGGGATCGTCGTTGGGGCCAGGGTCGTAGTCGGGCAAGACCTCCAGCTCCAGGTCGAGCAGCGCCAGGTCGGCGCCGGTGATCAGGCTGAAGGCCTCGCCGGCGACCCGCGCCAGACTCTCGTCGCGCATCTGCTGGATCAGCCAGGGCACCGCCACCGGATCGCCGAACAGGCCGGTGGCCTGGATGCCGATCCGCCGCGTGTCCGCCGCCTGCATCAGTTGGCGAATCCAGGCCATGCTGGTGTCGCGCGGCTGCCAGGCGAGCAGCACCATGGTCGCCGGCAGCTGGAACGGGCCGGGCTGCCCGGCGAACGCACGCAATGGCCCCAACGCCTCCTCGTCGCCCATCTGCGCGGTGGCCCAGTTGGCCCAGAAGCGCAGGCTCGGGTCGTCGTGGGCGCGGTAGGCGCGGATATTCGCCATCAGGTCGCGCCGACGCAGCTCGCCGGCGGTGCGCGCGGCGCGCGCCAGCACCGCCGGATCGGCGTGGCCAAGGGCGGACAGCAGCGCCGGCCCCGGGTCATGCCGGTGCATGCCGCAGGCGGCCAGGCCAATGGCGCGGAACAGCGGCTCGGGCGAGGCCAGCAGGCGCTCCACCCAGGGCCGCGCCTGGCCCCAGTCGAGCCAGCCGAGGGCTGCGGCGAAGAATCGCGCGCCCTCGGGAAAACGCCGTAGGTGCTCGCACAACTGGGCCAGGGCTGTACCGTTCGTGCCACGAAACACCAGTATCGCAGCGACGAAAACCTCTCCCTCGGCGTTTGTGTCCAGCGCCTTCAGCACCAGGTCCAGGCTCCTCAGTCCACCTATCTGCAACGCATCCAGATGCGCCTCAATCCGATTGTCGAGATCCAGCAGGTGCGCCAGGTCGTAGTGGGGAGCACGCACGGCATGGTCGCGCAGCCCCGCCAGAAAGCCGGCCTCCTCGACGTGCTGGTCGATGACAGCGGCGACATTCATCGTCGATCAGTTCTCCGGGCAGACATGACGCTGCCAGGTGCCGCCGTCGTAGCTGAGCACGCATTCATCGCCCACCACCCACATCACCTCGGGTTTGGCATCGATGGCGTAGTAAGCCTTCTTACCCTGCACTGGCACCTTGGTCTCACTCAGGCGCGTACCGTCGTACTCGAGCAACTGGTCGGTCGCGGTCACATAGAGCTTGCCGGCGAACTCCACCATATTCTCCAGTACCTCCGAGCACAGGTCGCGGTCGCCGATATCGGTCCAGCCGACCTGTGCGCTGCCGCGTAGCAGGATGCCGCCGGAACCGCCTATGTAGACAGTGCCATCGGCGGCGCAGTGCACGCAGTAGAGCGGCAGGTTGGTGGGCGCCGCCGATGCCTGCCAGCCCTTGCCGTCCCAATGCCAGATGGCGCCGGCATCGCCGACGGCATACACATCGTCGCGCGAAAACCCGTCTATACCGTTCAGGCAAGCGGTAACCTCGTCCCCCAGGGGGACATAAAGCCCCTGGTCGATACGCTGCCAAACGCCCTTGTTCTGCCGCAGCACCTGGTTCTGGGTGCCGCAGGCATAGAGCTCACCGTCCACCTCGCAGAGATCCATCAGGTAGACGTTGTCGATGTCCAGCGTGGCATCCGTGCTGGACTGCCCGGACGGGTGTTCACGCAACAGGCCGGCGCGTCCCAGGAAGCAGTAGTCACCTTTCTGCTGCCCGCGCCGCGGACTCCTCTGCAGGGCGCTGTAGACGACTTCGGGGATATCGTAGACGTGGAACCAGTCGTCCTGGTCGATCATCATCACCCGGGTCACGCTGGGTTCCGCGCCCTCCAGGTAGAGGTGCCCGGCGAGCAGCGCCTCTTGAGGCCCGATCGCAATGACGTTGGTGAAATAGAGGGCGGTCTCGCTCTTTGCCATGGTTCAGTTCCTATGGACGTCCCGCAGGTGCCGGCGCGGAACGCGCGGGTGGTATGACTTTTCCCGCCGCGCCCGAGGCGCGGAGGTTCGTGGCGGTGGTGCAGCCCGGCCCCTTCTTGGGCTTGGCCTTGTAGTACTGGTCGAGCTGGAAGGCGACGCACTCCTTTTCTTTTTTCGTCAGCTCGCGCGGCGGGCTCAACGCTCCCCCTGCCGAAGCAGCCGCGGTGTTGCGCGCGGTTTCGTACTTGAACGGCTTGCCTTTGTCGAAGTGGTCCAGTTCGACCGGATCGAACTTCGCGTGACAACGCTTGTGCGAGCCCTGGTGCTGGTTGCCGCGCGACACACAGATCACCGGGGCCTTGGAGTGGCTGTAGCCGGCCTTGCCGCGCATACAGCGACCAGGAATCAGGTGGTGGCCGGTCTGTGCGCCCCCGCCCGCCGTGCTAGGGCACGCCTTGCTGTAGGGCTGCAGGCGCAGGTGCTCCATGCCGGCACACTTGCCGCCCGGCTTGAAGGCCGCCTTCATCTTCGAGGTGTGCGGCCAGGTCGCGGTATTGCCGGGAGAGGGGTTGTGGTTGTGGGTGGTCAGGTCGAGATGGCGGACGACGTTCAGGCCTTCGATCTTCACGTCCATCGACCATGAAGTGAAATAGACCTTGCCGGTATTGGTACTGGTGATGATGCCTTTCTTCGGCGCACGCCCAGCCTCGTCGCCGTAGCTCTTCTTGAAGTGGCTCTTGTTCTTGAGCATCACTTCCTTGCGGGTGATCCTTACGGTCCGGCTACCTCGGGTGGTGTCCTTCGACATGCCGGTATTAGGGTAGGGGACCGGCACGCCCAACGGCGTCGGTGGTGCCTGAGGCGGCGTGAAGCAGACGTCGGGGAACGACGCTATCGATTTCCCCGAGGCCGACTTGCAGGAGAGCTCGCGGCCGTTGGCATAGGCCTCGTTGGCCATCTAGTTCGCCCTCACTCGCTGGTAGCCAAGCACCACCGCGGCCCGTTCGCCAGCATCGTTGCCCGAATGACAGAGTACCTGCGGGCCGTGTGCATACCCCTTGCGTGAGGCGGCAAGGGCGATGCACAGCAGCGCGGGGCCTGTCATCGCTCCGCACTCGCCGATGCAATCCGCAGGGCTCCAGAGTTCGACACGCTCCTTGCGCACCCGCAGGGTTCGACTCAAGGCCAGCGCGGCCTCCTTGAAGTAATACTGCTCGCCGGGGAGGTCTGCCAGGCGATAGTCGACAAGTTCGTAACCGAACCCGCAGTCCGCGAACGCCGCTTTCACCGCCTGGGTGAGGCCGTCCGCCCGCAGCGGCAGGCCCTCGCTTTCGACGGTAGCCTTCTCCACCCCGAACCCCAGCCCCAGGCACAGCAATTGCGGTTCCTCGCTGGCGCACGCGGCCGTCACCAGTACCGCCGCCGCGCCTTCGCCGGGGATGAAGCCATCCTGGCAGTGGCTGCCCAGCAGCCGGTCGCGTTCCTGGTAGGCCGCCAGCGTCGCCGCGGTCAGGTAGGAATCGACTCCGGCGATCAGCACCTTCGAACACCCCTGTTCGATGAGCTTGCGCGCGTTGAGGAGCGCCACCGCGGCGCTCACCCGACCGCGCGGGATGACGCAGGAACGTTCATGGAAGCGGTAACCCAGGCGCTCTTCGATGGCCTGTAGCAAAGGCTGCTCCAACCCCGCCAGTCGTCCGGGCCGGTCGACTTCGGCAACGCCAAGCAGCAACGGCATTTCGCGAATGTCCTCGGCGGGCAACCCGGCCACACATTCGGCGATGGCCATGGCAGCCATCCCCACCAATTGCGCGTAGCCGGAGGACGGCTCGGGCAGCATCACCGGAGCGCCGACCAACCATTCGCCGCCCTGGTCGATGAAACGCGTCTCCTGGAAGTTGTCCAGGGCGCAGCGGATCGCCGCGCAGCTGGCCGGCGCGCTGAGACCGACCGCGCTGACCATGCCGGAGGCGACGATGCTCAGGACCTGGCTCATGCCTCGTCCTCCTCGGCCTGGCGGCTGCGTGCCAACGCGGCAAGCGAGGGGTAGTAGTCCTTGCCCAGCTCGCGGGCGCGCCACCAGGCGGCGGACTTGCTGCCGACCAGCACCTGGGCGATCTCGAACAGGTTGCGCTTCAACGGCCGGCGAATGCGCCAGGTGACTTCCACGCGACGGGCGTCGCAGTCCACCAGCAGGGTATCGATCCGTGCCTGCGCGGTTTCGTGGCCACCCTTTTTCAGGAAGAAGGTCACCGGGACCTCCCTGCGCGGCGCGCGGAAGGCCGCGCGCTCCTCGCCGGTGAGGTTGAGCAGCAGGACCTCCTCGCCGCCGCGCAGATGGTCGGTCCACTGGTCGGCCGGCGCGGACTGGAAGTAGCGCTCGTCGAAGTCGGCGGGCAGGAACGGGAAGCGCTCGGCCAACCAGGCGTCGTCGTAGCGGCCGGCGAAGCCGACCCGGGCCTGCCAGTGGCGGCCGAGCGGGCCGAGCGCCATCGGCGTGAAGCGGCCGTGGGGGCTGTCCACCGGCTCGCCGAGCTTTTCCGTGGCCGGCATCGGCGTGCCGACGATCTCGGCGGTGTCGGCGCTGCGCGGAAACCAGCCACATCCGGCCGGATTGGCCATGTAGCAATCCATGAAACCGGGGTTGTCCGGCGAGGCATGGCTGCCGCCGAAGGCACTGGCGTAGGAAATGTCCTGGCTCTGGAACGGCTGCGCGACGCCCGCGCCGGCACCGAGCAATCCCGGTTCCCACTGGCGCGGCCCATGCACCGTCAGCGCCTTGCTCACCCGGCCGACGCGGATGCCCGCGGTCAACTGCTGTACCGGCCGCCCGCCGGGCGCCTGGGCGCTGCCCAGCACCAGCACATCGCAGAACGGCTTGAAGGGAACGAACTCGCACTCCCGGCGCGGCGCGGAAAACCCCGGCTCGCCATAGAATTCATCGACCATCAGCAGCGTCTGCTGCTCGTCCAGCAGGCGCGCCTCGCGACCGTCCAGCGGCAGGTCGAAACTGCCCTTGGCGATCACCACCAGCGACTCCCGGCCTTCGGCGTCGAGCCCCTGGTTGTAGGCGGCGGCCAGCGGGGTGGCGTTCAACAGTTCCATGTCCGGCCCGCCGCGCTCAGTTGATCTGCACCGAACCGCCCTTGATCCGGTTGACCCCGGTGGAGCGGCTGGAAAGATAGGCGCCACGGATGATCACCTTGCCGGCGCGGGTCAGGGTGATGCTGGCCTTGCCACAACGCAGGACGATCTCGCGTTCGGCACTGAACTCCAGGCGCTCGCCGTCCAGTTGCGCCAGCGCTTCCTGCGGCAGGCGCTGGATGCGGCCGATCAGCAGCGGCTGGCGCGGATCGCCGGCGACGAACATCAGCGCTACCTGGGCGCCGATGTCGGCGCGACTGAGCTGGGTGGTGGTGGCCGCCGCCAGGCCGTGCTCGCTCGGGCAACCGGGATAGGCGACCACCGGAGCGGCGGCGTCCGGCACGTCGAGGAGGACGCCGATGACCACGCCGTCCAGGCGCGCGGGAAGGGCCGTCGTGGCCCCGGGTAGATGGATCTCGACACTCATGCGCTGACTCCCTGGCTCTGCGCCGCTTCAGTTCTGGAGGATCTTGCGTCCCTTCACCACCACGTTCTTGTCGGCCTTGACGTTGATCGCCCCGGATCCGTCGATGGTGATGTTCTTGCCGCTGATGACGATGCTGCCGTCCTTCTTCATGCGGATGCTGGCGGCACCGGTGACCAGGGTGATCGAGTCGCCGGCGTTGAGCGTGAAGCTCTTGCCCACGTCCAGGCTATCGTCCTTGCCCACCGAGGTATCGCGGCCCTGGCCGACGCTGCGCGACTCGTTCTTGCCGATGCTGGTGCTCTGGTTGCCGCCTATGTCGATGGTCTCGTTGGCGCCCACCGACTCGCTGCGGTCGGCGCCGATGCTGATCGTCTCGTTGTTGCCCACCGACTCGCTACGGTTCGCGCCGATGCTGATGGTCTCGTCGTTGCCGACGTCCTCGGTGCGATTGGCACCGATGCTGATCTTCTCGTTGCTGCCGACCTTCTCGGTGCGGTCGACGCCGATGCTGATGGTCTCGTTGCTGCCGACGTCCTCGGTGCGGTTCGCGCCGATACTGATCTTCTCGTTGTTGCCGACCTTCTCGGTGCGGTCGACGCCGATGGTTATGGTCTCGTTGTTGTCCACGGTCTCGGTGCGATCGTGCTTCACGTGCACGGTCTCGTCGTGGTCGATGGTCTTGGTCCGGTCGTGGCCGACCCAGTGGGTCTCGTCGTTCTCGACCTCGATGTCCTGGTTCTTCTCGGCATGGATGAACAACTGCTCGGCGCCCTTCTTGTCCTCCATGCGGATCTCGTTGAAGTTGGCCGGCGTGCCGCCCTTGCTCGAACGGCTCTTGGTGCCGCTCTGGGTAGCGTTCGCCGGCAGCTCGTAGGGCACCGTCTGCTCGGCGTTGTAGACCCGCCCGGTGATGATCGGCCGGTCCGGGTCGCCTTCGAGGAAGCTGACGATCACTTCCTGGCCGATCCGCGGGATCTGCATCGAACCCCAGTTCTTCCCGGCCCAGGCCTGGGACACGCGAATCCAGCAGGAGCTGTTCTCGTTCGACTGGTCGTGGCGATCCCAGTGGAAGTGCACCTTGACCCGGCCGTACTGGTCGGTCCAGATCTCCTCGCCCTTGGGCCCGACCACCACCGCAGTCTGCGGGCCACGGACGATCGGCAGCGGAGTGGTCGGCAAGGGGCGGTAGGCCTGGCCGGCATCGATGCAGTCCAGCTCGCTCTCGAACTGCGCGCCGACCCCGCCGCCGCCGGTCTCGTAGAGTTCCTGGACCACCCGGTACTCGGCGCCGACCACCAGGTACTCGCGGTTCTGGTCCTCGCGCGGGTAGCCGCTGAGCTTGAACAGGTGGCCCGAACCCAGGCCGCGGGCGCGGCCGCGCAGGCGCACCCGTTCGTAGCGCGCCTGCAAGGCTTCGATACGGGTCCGCGCGTACTGCTCGCCGTCCTGGCTCTGCACGTATTCGCCGGGGTAGTCGTACAGCGGGTAGTCGGCCGCCGCGTGCGAGCGGGCGATGTTCGAACGCACCTCCAGGCGCGCGCCGGGACGCTGGAAGTCGTAGTCGTTGAGGCTCAGCGAGCCGGACTGCACCTCGCGCGCCATGTGCCAGTCGTAGAAATGGTCGCGCTCGCGCTGTTCCAGGGTCGGCGGGTAGTAGGGCACGCTGGCGTAGTTCGGCGGGCTCTGGTGCGCGCCATAGGCGTCGGAGAGCACCAGGATGTGGCGGCTCTGCTCATGGCGGAACCAGTAGTAGATGCCTTCCTGCTCCATCAGCCGGCTGACGAAGTCGAAACTGGTCTCGCGGTACTGCACGCAGTATTCCCACTCGCGGTAGGAGCGGCTCAGGGCGTCCTCGAAGTCGGAGAAGCCGAGGTCGCGGAACACCTGCTTGATGATGTCCGGGACCTTCTGGTTCTGGAAGATGCGGCAGTCGGAGGTGCGCGTCAGCAGCCACAGCCAGGGGCGCAGGGTGACCTGGTAGCTGGCGAACTGGCCGTTGCCGGATCCCTGGCTGCAAGCGGCGACGATGCCGTGGAAATGCCGCCGGCTGCCGTCGTGCAGTTCCAGCGCCAGGCTGGCCGGCTTGCCCAGCAGCCCGTCGAGTGGCAGGTCGGGGTTTTCCGAGATCAGTTCCAGCTCGTAGGCGAACGGCCGGCCGAGCTCTTCGCGACCCTCCATTCGCTGCAATTGCAGGACCTCCGCGCCGAGCGGACTGTCGACCCGGACCAGGCGGGTCTGTTGCGCAAGTGCCATGAAATCATCCTTGATCCACGTCCATCACTGGCGCCGTTGGAGCGGCACCACCCAAGCAGCATAGGCGCGGATGCGGTGGAAAGGGGAGATGCGTGACACAGATTCCGACGAGCGCCCCGACCGACGGCGAACAGGCAGAAGGCCATCACGAAAGGCCGCTTCGGGCCAGGAAAGCCTTGATTCGCGAGCAACATTCCGTAAAGCTTTTGTCCAGCAATGACTCACTCAGAATCCTAGGGAAGGGGTTAACACAGTGACGCTCTATCGCCTCCACGAAGCCGATCTCGAGATTCCCGATGCCTGGCAGGACCAGAGCATCAACATCTTCAAGCTCCCCGCCAGCGGCCCCGCCCGCGAAGCCAGTTTCGTCATCAGCCGCGACGCCAGCCAGGGCGACGCGCCGTTCGCCGACTATGTCGCCCGCCAACTGGAAAACGCCGAGAAGCAATTGCCCGGCTTCAAGCTGCACAAGCGCTGGGACATCAACATTCACGGCCACGCCGCCGTGCTCCTCGACTACCAGTGGCAGCGCGAGGGCCGCGACCTGATGCTGCGCCAGGTATTCATCGAGCGCCGCCCGGCGGTGCTGATCACCACCCTGACCACCACCCCGGCTGACCTGCCGCACCACGAGCCGGCCTGGAAGCAGGCGATGCAGACCCTGGTCCCGCGCCCGACCCCTAGCTGATCCGAGTACCGACGCATGGATGCGCAAGCCGCCGCCCGACTGGGCGATGAGATAGCCCACGGTTTCGGTGTCGCCGCGATGGTCGCCGGAGCCGTGGCCGGAGCCCTGATCGGCGCCGCCGTGGTCGCCGCCACCGCCGCCACCGGCGGCCTGGCCGCGGTGATCCTGGCCGGTTCGATCGCCGCCGGCGGGCTGTCGATGTTCCAGATCGTCAAGGGCCTGACCACCATCTTCGAGCTGCCCGAGCCGACCACCGGGGTGCTCATACGCGGCAGCTTCAACGTCTACGTGAACAGTCGCAACGCGATGCGCGCCGGCGACGACGTCTCCGCCACCTGCAGCGGCCTGCCGCTGAACCATCCGCTGTGGCCGTTCCCGGTGCTGATCGCCGAAGGCAGCGCCACCGTGTACATCAACGGCAAGCCGGCGGCGCGCCTGCAGAGCAAGATGGTCTGCGGCGCGCACATCAAGACCGGCAGCCAGGACACCTTCATCGGCGGCCCCACCGAGCGGGTGGCCTTCGTCCTCGACCTGGAGGAATGGCTGCACACCGGCCTCGAGGCGCTGGGCCTGGCGGCCCTTGCCGGCGGCCTGCTGCTGGCGGCGATGGCCGGGGTCGCGGCGCTGGCCGGCTTCGTCGCCATCGGCGGGCTGATGATGGGCGGCATGGCCCTGCTCGGCGACCTCGGCGACCGCCTCGGTCCCGGCTACCGCGACCTGTTCCAGGGCGTGGCGGGGATGGCATTGCTGGGCTTCGGGCCGAAACTCGCCGGTCGTCGTCCGGCAGCGGTGACCTCCGAAACCGCGCAACGACGCGCCTACCTGAACAACAAGTTCGGTCGTTCCGGCAACCTCGACCACGACATCAACTACCGCGGGAATCGTGAAACCGCCGTCAAGTTCTTCAAGTCGAAGGACATCGATCCTGCCGATGCCGAGTCGTACATGAACGGCCTGGACTTCAACCATCCGGTCCGTGTGGAAACCCTCGCGCCCGGCAAGAACCTGTGGCAGTACCAGTCCCCCGGAGCGCCGCAGGGCAACTGGTATACACTCAGCCCGCGCGTGCAGCCCACGGAGCTGGGAATCAACCCCATGGGCACCAACCGGGCGGCGAACACCATCGAACCCAAGGTCCTCAACTCCTACAGGACGACCCAGAAGGTCGAGGTCCTGCGCAGCACCGCTGCGCCGACCGATGACTTCTGGTCGGTAAAGGGACAGTCATATCCCGCCAAAGGCGGCGCGCAACAACTGTTCTCCAACGAGAAAGGCTCCTTCGGTCTGCTTCCCCGGGAGGGATCATGACACCCATCGAATACATCGACCGCGCTCTGGCGCTGGTCGTCGACCGGCTGGCCCGCTATCCGGGATACGAGGTCCTGCTGTCCGCGGAAAAGCAATTGCAGTACATCAGGTCCGTCCTGCTCGACCGCAGCCTGGATCGTTCCGCACTGCACCGGTTGACCCTCGGCAGCATCGCCGTGAAGGAATTCGACGAAACCGACCCGGAACTCTCCAGGGCCCTCAAGGACGCCTATTACGTCGGTATACGCACTGGCCGCGGCCTGAAAGTCGATCTGCCCTGAGCGCAACACCATCGGTCTTGAGCGACCGCCGCTTCTGCCTGGCGAGGACATGCGCGAATCGTCAAGGCTCCCGCGGCGTCCTGCCCAAGGGCGGGCAGCCAGGATGCCGCCGCCTCAGCCCTTCGCCGGCGGCGGAAACATCGCCTGTACCTGGCCGTCGATGGTGCCCTGCACGCCCTTGCCCTTGGCGTCGACCTCGCTGGCGCCGCCGGAATTGAGGTCGAGGCGGCCGCCGGTGTCGATGTTGCCGTTGCCGCTGGCGTAGAGGTTGAAGGCGCTGCCGGAGATATTGATGGTGCCGTCGGCGTTGAACTCCACCACGCTCTTGCCGCAGACCAGGCGGATCTGCGCGCCGGCCTCGATCAGGTAGGTGCCGGTGACGCTGTCGCTCTTCGCCCCGCCCACCAACAGGGTGTCGTTGAGCTTCACCGCGCGGGTGCGGTTGTTGCCGATGCGCGCCAGCTCGTCGTGGCCGATGCTCTTGTTGCGGTCGTGGCCGACCGACAGCGAGGCATCGTTCTCGACCAGGTTGTCCTGGTTGCGCTCGGCGTGGATGTATAACTGCTCGGCGCCCTTCTTGTCCTCCATGCGGATCTCGTTGAAGTTGGCCGGCGTGCCGCCCTTGCTCGAACGGCTCTTGGTGCCGCTCTGGGTAGCGTTCGCCGGCAGCTCGTAGGGCACCGTCTGCTCGGCGTTGTAGACCCGCCCGGTGATGATCGGCCGGTCCGGGTCGCCTTCGAGGAAGCTGACGATCACTTCCTGGCCGATCCGCGGGATCTGCATCGAACCCCAGTTCTTCCCGGCCCAGGCCTGGGACACGCGAATCCAGCAGGAGCTGTTCTCGTTCGACTGGTCGTGGCGATCCCAGTGGAAGTGCACCTTGACCCGGCCGTACTGGTCGGTCCAGATCTCCTCGCCCTTGGGTCCGACCACCACCGCGGTCTGCGGACCCCGCACCACCGGTACCGGAGTCTGCGGCAGGAGACGGAACGACTGGCTGGCGTCGATGCAGTCCAGCTCGCTCTCGAACTGCGAGCCGGCGCCGCCGCTGCCGGTTTCGTAGAGTTCCTGGACCACCCGGTATTCGGCGCCGACCACCAGGTACTCGCGGTTCTGGTCATCGCGCGGATAGCCGCTCAGGCGGAACAGGTGCCCGGCGCCGATCCCGCGCACCACGCCGCGCAGGCGCACGCGCTCGTGCTGCGCCTGGATCGCCTCGATGCGGTTGCGCGCGTACTGCTCGCCGTCCTGGCTCTGCACGTATTCGCCGGGATAGTCGTACAGCGGGTAGTCGGCCGCCGCGTGCGGCCGGGCGATGTTCGAACGCACCTCCAGGCGCGCGCCGGGGCGCTGGAAGTCGTAGTCGTTGAGGGTCAGCGAACCGGGCTGGACCTCGCGTGCCATCTGCCAGTCGAAGAAGTGGTCGCGCTCGCGATGGCCGAGGGTCGGCGGGTAGTACGGCACGCTGGCGTAGCCACCCGGGCTGCGATGCGCGCCGTAGGCGTCGGAGAGCACCAGGATGTGGCGCTTCTGCTCATGGCGGAACCAGTAGTAGATGCCCTCCTGTTCCATCAGCCGGCTGATGAAGTCGAAGCTGGTCTCGCGGTACTGCACGCAGTATTCCCACTCGCGGTAGGGGCGCGTGAGGGCATCCTCGAAATCGGAAAAGCCGAGGTCGCGGAACACCTGCTTGATGATCTCCGGCACGCTCTGGTTCTGGAAGATGCGGCAGTCCGAGGTGCGCGTCAGCAGCCACGGCCAGGGCCGCAGGGTGGCCTGGTAGCCGGCGAACTGGCCGTGCCCGGCCACCTGGCTACAGCGCGCGACGATGCCGTGAAAGAAGCGCCGGCTGCCGCCGGGCAGCTCCAGCGACAGGCTCATCGGCTTGCCGAGCAACTGCTCCAGCGGCAGGTTGGGATTTTCCGATACCAGGTGCAGCTCGTAGGCGAACAGCCGTCCCAGTTCCTCGCGTCCCTCCATGCGCTGCAACAGCAGCACGTCCGGCCCCAGCGGGCAATCCACCTGGACCAGGCGGGTCAGTTGCATCAATCCCATCGACGGTTCCTTCTACTGCTCTGCGTGTCGCCGGTTGTCACTCGGCCTCGGCGAAGTCGTAGTGGAACTGGTTGTCGCGGCTACTGATACGTACCCCGGCCAACGGCTTGCCTTCGAGCATGCGGGTGAGGAACTCGCGGCTCATGTCCGGCAACAGCGTGTTGGTGAGGATCGCGTCGATCATCCGGCCGCCGCTCTCGGTCTCGGTGCAGCGCGAGACGATCAGGTCGACGACGCCCTCGTCGAACTCGAACGGCACCTTGTGGGTCGCCTCCACGCGCTTCTTGATCCGCCCCAGTTGCAGGCGCGAAATGGCCTTGAGCATGTCGTCGCTGAGCGGGTAGTAGGGGATGGTCACCAGGCGGCCGAGCAGCGCCGGCGGGAAGATCTTCAGCAGCGGTTCGCGCAGCGACTTGGCGATGGCTTCCGGCTCGGGCATCAGTTCCGGATCGGCGCAGAGGCTGGCGATCATCTCGGTGCCGGCGTTGGTGGTGAGCAGGATCAGGGTGTTCTTGAAGTCGATCACCCGGCCTTCGCCGTCCTCCATCACGCCCTTGTCGAAGACCTGGAAGAAGATCTCGTGGACATCCGGGTGGGCCTTCTCCACTTCATCCAGCAGCACCACGCTGTAGGGCTTGCGACGCACCGCCTCGGTCAGCACGCCACCCTCGCCGTAGCCGATGTAGCCGGGCGGGGCGCCCTTGAGGGTGGAGACGGTGTGGGCTTCCTGGAACTCGCTCATGTTGATGGTGATGACATTCTGCTCGCCGCCGTACATGGCCTCGGCCAAGGCCAGCGCGGTCTCGGTCTTGCCCACCCCGGAGGTGCCGGCGAGCATGAACACGCCGATCGGCTTGCTCGGGTTGTCGAGGCCGGCGCGGGAAGTCTGGATGCGCTTGGCGATCATCTCCAGCGCGTGGTCCTGGCCGATGATGCGCTTCTTCAGGTGCCGGTCGAGGTTGAGCACGGTCTCGATCTCGTTGCGCGCCATGCGGCCGACCGGGATTCCGGTCCAGTCGGCGACCACCGAGGCCACCGCCTGGTAGTCCACGGTCGGCAGGATCAGCGGCTCTTCGCCCTGCAACGCGCTCAGTTGCGCCTGCAGTTCCGCCAGCCGCGCATGTAGCGCCTGGCGCTGTTCCTCGTCGAGACGCGCCTCGCCTTCGCCCAGCGGCACGCCGCCGGCGTCCACCGCTTCGGCGGCGGCACGCAGACGGGCGCGGGTCTCCAGCAGTTCGTCGACCAGGCGTTTTTCCTCGGCCCAGCGCTGCTCCAGGGCGGACAGGCGCTCGCGCTCCTCGGCCAGCAGGGTCTCGGCGTTGCGCTGGCGTTCGGCGGTGGCGACGCCGATGGCGCTCTCGCGGCGGATGATCGCCAGCTCGGTTTCCAGCGCCTCGATGCGCCGGCGGCTATCGTCGACCTCGGCCGGCACCGCGTGCAGGCTGATGGCGGTGCGCGCGCAGGCGGTATCCAGCAGGCTCACCGACTTGTCCGGCAGCTGGCGCGCCGGGATGTAGCGGTGCGACAGCCGGACCGCCGCCTCCAGCGCCTCGTCGAGGATCTGCACCTTGTGGTGCTTCTCCATGGTCGACGCGACACCGCGCATCATCAGGATGGCCTTGTGCTCGGACGGCTCGTCCACCTGCACCACCTGGAAACGCCGGGTCAGCGCCGGGTCCTTCTCGATGTGCTTCTTGTACTCGGCCCAGGTGGTCGCCGCCACGGTGCGCAGGGTGCCGCGCGCCAGGGCCGGCTTGAGCAGGTTGGCGGCGTCGCCGGTTCCGGCCGCGCCACCGGCGCCGACCAGGGTGTGGGCTTCGTCGATGAACAGGATGATCGGCTTCTCGGAACTCTGCACGTCTTCGATCACCTGGCGCAGGCGCTGCTCGAACTCGCCCTTCATGCTCGCCCCGGCCTGCAGCAGGCCGACGTCGAGGGCGCGCAGTTCGACGTCCTTCAGCGCCGGCGGGACGTCGCCGGCGACGATGCGCAGGGCGAAGCCTTCCACCACCGCGGTCTTGCCGACGCCGGCCTCGCCGGTGAGGATCGGGTTGTTCTGCCGGCGGCGCATGAGGATGTCCACCAACTGGCGGATCTCCTCGTCACGCCCGACGATGGGGTCGAGCTTGCCGCTACGGGCCTGCTCGGTGAGGTCCACGGTAAAGCGCTTGAGCGCCTCCTGCTTGCCCATCGCGCTCGGCGCCAGGGCGCCGCTGGCCTCGCCCGGGGCGGCGCCGGCGTTGAAGCCGTCGCTGGCCGACAGGCCGTTCTCCGGCGAGGCGCCGACGTACTCGTCGAAGCGCTCGGTGAGCGCCTCGACCTTGAGCTTGGCGAATTCCGCCGACAGCCCGGTGAGGGCATGGCGCAGGCTCGGCGTCTTGAGGATGCCGATCACCAGGTAGCCGGTGCGCACCTGGCTCTCGCCGAACATCAGGCTGCCGTAGACCCAGCCGCGCTCCACCGCTTCCTCGACATGGGAGGACAGGTCGGTGATCGAGGTCGAGCCGCGCGGCAGGCGGTCGAGGGCCTCGGTCAGGTCCTTGGCCAGGCGCGCCGGGTCGATCCCGGACTGGCGGACGATCTGGTGCAGGTCCGAGTCCGGCAACTGGAGGATCTGGTGGAACCAGTGCACCAGCTCGACATAGGGATTGCCGCGCAGCTTGCAGAATACCGTGGCGGCCTCGATGGCCTTGTAGGCCAGGCTGTTCAGCTTGCCGAACAGCGCAACGCGACTGATCTCACTCATGTTCCTTCTCCTTGTGCTCGTGCGGCCGCGCAGTGGCGTACTGGCGGGCCAGCAGTAGATCCCTGGCGTCCTGGCCGGGATCGCCCAGCCAGGTGTTGAAACCGAGCCGCCCGCCGCCCTGCAGGCCCAGCGGGGGTACTTCGTGGCGTTGCAGGACCAGGTTGACGTCCCAGTCCAGCTCCTCGCCCAGGTATTCGGCGACCCAGGCGGCCAGCTCGACGAAGTGGTCGCCGTCGGGCAGGAAGCGCTGGTATTGATCGAGGTCCAGCGGCCCCAGGCGCAGGCGGAACTTGTGCTGGCGGTCCCAGACGTGGGTGCCCAGGCAGACGTCCATGCCCAGGCTCGTCGAGTCGACGCCGAGGCGGCTGCGCTCGGGCAGCTCCAGCCATTGGCCGACGTATTCCTCGACCGCCACCGGGACCTCGAAATACTCCGCGAGGATCACCCGCAGGCCGTCCGGGTAGCGGGTCTGCGCGGCGAGGTGGCCGGTGTAGTAGTAGCGTGCGGTATCCGCCAGCGGCTCGCGCCCCCGCAGGCTCGGCATGCCGCGCCCGGAGAGCGCGGCGAGGCGCGCCGACCAGTAGTCGTCGTCGATCCGGTCGTGGCTGATCTCCGGCCGCGCCTCCGCCCAGGCCCGGTAGAACAGGGTCAGCAGGCGGTGGTGGAAGACGTCCATGAAGCGCTTGAAGGTCGCGTCGTTGACGTTGCGCTGGCGTTCCCGGGCGTATTCGGTGAGGTGCAGCGGCAGCGGCCCGTTGGGGCCGGTGAGGCCGAAGAAGAACTGGTCCAGGCGCGGCACCGCAGCGGTGCCGGCCTGGCTCACCGAGGCCAGGGTCGAGGGCGCGAAGGTGCAGTCGGGCTTCTGCCCGAGACGCAGCGGGTCGTCCGCCAGCCGCACCGAATGACCGAGGCGCGGCAGTTGCGGCGACTCGCACTCGATGCGCCGCAGCGCCTGGAAGAAGTCATAGTCCCAGGGCGCCGCCGCCATCCCGGCGAGCAGGTTCAGAGGTTCGGACGGCTGCCCGGCTTCGCCTGCCATCTCATCACCTCGCCCCGTTCGCCGGTGCGCAGCACCGTCTCGGTAAAGCTGTTGATCGACACGTAGCGTGCCAGGAAGCGCTCGAACACAGCGCCGAGAAGGAACACCCCGGTGCCGCGGAACGCGTTCTCGTCGAAGTCCAGGGTGATCTCCAGGCCACGGCCGAAGACGATCGGCCCGGGCATCGGCAGGCGCCGCGTGCAAGGCTTGCTGCTGACCTCGCGCAGGCCCTCGATCTGCAATTGCAGCGCCGGATCGCCGCTGTCGCCGTAGAGCCGCAGCAGCTCGCGCAGGGCGGCGGCGCCCTGGCCGCGCTCGGCCAGCGACAGGTAGTTCAGCGACAGCTGGCTGATCAGCCGCCAGGCGCTGGCATCGTGGGCACGGCTGGCGCGCGGCCGGCTCGGTCCGGCGAGGCAGCGCACCTGCATGACCGGCGCGCTGTCCTCCAGGGTGAAGTCGCTCTTGTGCGCGCCGATCGGCATGAACAGCGGCAGGTCGCGGTTGGTGCACAGCGCGGCGATGCCGAGCTGGCGCAGGTCGTGGCGATAGGGCGCCTGGTTGGCGTCGACCAGGGCGACGAAGGTCTCGCTGCCGACGTAGGTCGAGCGCGGGCCCTTGCGCCGCTGCTTGCTGGACAGCACGCGCGGTTCGCGGCGCACGCTGAAGTAGGCCTGCTCGCGGCCGTAGCGCGCCGGGTCGCGCACCGCATAGAACGGTTGGAAGGGTTGCTCCGGACCGCTGCCGTGGCCGCTCACCTGTTGCAGCGAATGCACCTCGAAATCCAGCGGACGGGTGCGGTCGACGATCACGTGATGCTCGTTGACCCGGTCGGACAGGTGGATGCGGTCGCAGCGGCGCGGGAACAGGTTGATCGCCGGGGTGCAGAACGGCACCAGTTGCTCCGCGTCCACCGTGCCCTCCAGGCGCTGGTCGTGCTTGCCGAACAGCACGACCAGTTCCAGCTCCTCGCCGTGGCATCGACGCAGGGCGCGGTTCAGGCCGGAGAACTCGACGAACAGGAAGCGCGCCGGCAGGGCGAAGTATTCCTGCAGCAGGCGGTAGCCCTGGAACGCCCGCGGCACCACCGGCAGCAGCGCGTCCTCGTCGTCGAAGCCGCGCGCACGCAGGCTGCTCGTCGGCAGGCGTTCGACCCAGGCATTGTCCGGGGCGCGGACGAACACCGCGCAGGCGTTGCCGAGCAATTGTTCGTAGAGGCGGTAGGGTTGTTCGTCGGCGCCGTGCAGGTAGAGCGGCAGGGCGTCCAGCGACAGGCTGTCGAACGGGATGCCGGCGCCGCTGCGCAGGCGGATGCGCAGGCCGGCCTTGGCCCGCGGCTCGCTGGCGGCGAGGCGGCCGAGCACCGCGGCGGGATTGCCGAAGTAGTCGGCCTGGGCCACTTCCAGCGGCCACAGGGTCACCGGGTGGGCGGTGCGGTATTCGCAGGCGGTCTGGTCATCGGGGCCGAGCTGGCCGCGCAGGGAGGCCCCGCGCTCGACGCTGAAGCCGCTGCTCAGGGCGCCTTCGTTGGGGTCCGGGCGCAACTGCACCACGGTCATCGACGGGGTCGGCGCCAGGTAGTGCGGGTAGGCGATTTCCAACAGGTTGTGGGTGAAGGTCGGGTACTCCGCGTCGAGCTTCAGCTGGACCCGCGCGGTGAGATAGGCGAAGCCTTCCAGAAGGCGCTCGACGTAGGGGTCGGCGCACTCGAAGCCGGACAGCGACAGGCGCCCGGCGATCTTCGGGAATTCCTCGGCGAACTCCGCGGCGCTTTCGCGGATGTGTTGCAATTCCTGGTTGTAGTACTCGAGCAGGCGCGGGTTCATGTACGCCTCCGCTCGCCCTGGGCGACGCGCACGTGGCCGGTCTCCAGGTCCAGGTTGGTGGTCAGCAGCAGGCGCAGCGGCGCCGGTTCGGCCCAGAGGTCGCCCTCGATCTCGAAGCTCAGGGCGTTGTGGTCCATCTCGCCGGGCAGCAGTTGCGCGCGCACCCGCAACGAAGAACGGATGATGCGCGGCTCGAAGGTGGCGATGGTCTCGGTGAGCAGCGCCTCGATGGCATGCACGTCGACGCTCGACGCGGTGTGCCCGGCCAGCGCCGGCAGCCCGTAGTTGAGCACCGAGTTGCCGGCCGGCATCCGTGCGGCGGGGCCGGGGTCGAACAGCGAGGTGGTGTTGAACAGCCACGCCAGGTCGCGCAGCACCGAGGCCTTCAGCTGGCTCAGGGTCAGCACCCGGCGCTCCGCGGCTTCCTTGAGGTTGCCCGGCTCGTCGTCGGTGAGGCGGTCGAGCAGCGACGGCTGCAGGCGCTCCTGGAGGGTCAGTTCGGCCATGTCAGGCGTCCGTCGGCTCGAAGTCCAGTTCACGCAGGTCGAACAGCGCGGTCTCGCCGGCATCGGTGACGAACAGCCGCTGGCCGACCGGCAGGCCGCTATCCAGCCATTCGGTCTTGCGCCCCAGGCGCGCGGCGTCGTCGCCGTGCTCGACGGTTTCCGCGTAGCGCGCCGGCAGCAGCGCGACGGTGGCGCCACCGTTGGCCAGGGTCAGTTCGGCCGGCAGCCAGACCAGGTCGCGCAGGTCGCTCGGCGCCTCGACCTTGAGGCTGCGCAGGTTGCTCATCGGCAACCAGGCATAGCGACCGTTGACGATTACCTCGAGCACCGGGCCGAGGCGCGTGTCGGCATCCGCCAGCCAGGCGAACGGCGCTTCGCCGATCCGCCCGGGCACCGCCGGCGCGGCGTCGAAGGCCTGCTCGCGCAGGGCCTGGGCGGCCTCGCCATGGCCTTCGGCGTCCAGGCTCAGGGCCTGCAACAGCGGCGCGATCCATTCCGCCGGCTGGCCGAGGATCACCGGCGTCAGGCGCCCGGCGAACACCTCGCGGCGCAGCGCCTCGCAGTCGATGGCGGTGGAGTAGGTCTGTACCATCGGCAGCGCCGAGGCATCCAGTTCGCCGACCACCTTGAGCTGGTTCTGCGCCCGCGCCCACTGGCCCATCACGGCCAGCAGCTGGAACAGGAAGATCCGCAGGGTAGCGTTCGACGGCTGGCTGCGCACCTGTTCCTGCAAGGCTTTCAAGGCATCGTCCAGGCGCCCGGCGCGCAACAGTTCTTCGGCGATCATCGCGATACTTCCCTGTAGCCGGGAGCCCAGGCGCCCGGATGCGAATGAAGGGTCGGCCATGGCGCCCGGCGGACGCGACGGACGACCCGGTGGAATTCAGTACCTCCGGCAGGAGGTCGGGCGGACGAGGTCCGCGGCGCGCCGCGCGCGCCTTCGGCACCCGGCATGGCGGGCGCTCGCACCGGCCACGGCATGGCCTGGCCACGCCATGACCGGCAGCCGGCTCATCAGGCCTGCACGTTCTGGCGGATGTTCCAGCCGTACTTGACCGGACCGCCGTCCTTCGCGCCATCCGCCTTCTGCGGCTGGTAGTCGACCTGGACCTGGGCGAAGTTCAGGGTCACGTTCTCGGTCAGGCGATCCTCGCCACCGCTGCCGCCGGTGCTCACCGAGGACACCAGGACTTCCTTCAGGGTGATGATCAGGTACTCGACCTGGTTCTCGCCGCCGGCCTTGCGGATGGTCAGCTTCGCCTGCGGATAGTGCTTGCCGCTGGAGCAGGCCATCATCAGGTTGGGCGTGGACTTGTCGATGTACTTGGTGAACGACAGGTCCTGCACGTTGACCTTGCCGGCGCCGCCGCCACCGCCCATGTGCATCGACCCGGACTGGGACATGCCCCAGCTCCATGCCAGCACGTCGATTTCCTCGGCGTGAGTCTTGTCCTTGGACTCACCCTTGACGTCGCCGATCTTGATGAACATATCAACAGCCATCTTTCCTCCCGTGTGGCTCGCGCCACTACGCTATGCAAGCGCCCGCCACCATGGCAGGCGCTGTCGTTGAATGCCTCAGGCCTCTTTGGCCGAAGGCAGCTTGGATACCAGGCGTAGCGATACCGTCAGTCCCTCGAGCTGGTAGTGCGGGCGAAGGAAGAACTTCGAGTTGTAGTAACCCGGATTGCCTTCGACTTCCTCCACCACCACTTCGGCCGCCGCCAGCGGGTGCTGGGCCTTGGTGGTCTCGGTGGAGTGGGCCGGGTCGCCGTCGACGTAGTTGAGGATCCAGTCCTGCAGCCAGCGCTGCATCTCGTCCTTCTCCTTGAAGGAACCGATCTTGTCGCGAACGATGCACTTCAGGTAATGGGCGAAGCGGCAGGTGGCGAACAGGTAGGGCAGGCGCGCCGCCAGGTTGGCGTTGGCGGTGGCGTCCGGATCGTCGTACTCGGCGGGTTTCTGCAGCGACTGCGCGCCGATGAAGGCGGCGAAGTCGGTGTTCTTCTTGTGCAGCAGCGGCATGAAGCCGTTCTTCGCCAGCTCCGCCTCGCGGCGGTCGGAAATGGCGATCTCGGTCGGGCACTTCATGTCCACGCCGCCGTCGTCGGTGGGGAAGGTGTGCGCCGGCAGGCCCTGCACCTCGCCGCCGGACTCGACGCCGCGGATCCGCGAGCACCAGCCGTAGAGCTTGAAGGAGCGGTTGATGTTGACCGCCATCGCGTAGGCCGAGTTGGCCCAGGCGTACTTGCTGCTGTCGGCGCCGTCGGTTTCTTCCTCGAAGGCGAACTCTTCCACCGGATCGGTCTTCGCCCCGTAGGGCAGGCGCGCCAGGAAGCGCGGCATGGTCAGGCCGATGTAGCGGGAGTCCTCGGACTCGCGCAGCGAACGCCAGCCGGCGTATTCCGGGGTGGTGAAGATCTTGGTCAGGTCGCGCGGGTTGGACAGTTCCTGCCAGGAACCCATGCCCATCACCGTCGGCGAGGCGGCGGAAATGAACGGCGCGTGCATGGCGGCGGAGATCTTCGCCATCTCGCCGAGCAGCTCGACGTCCGGCGGCGACTGGTCGAAGTAGTAGTCGCCGACCAGGCAGCCATAGGGCTCGCCGCCGAACTGGCCGTATTCCTCTTCGTAGAGCTTCTTGAAGATCGGGCTCTGGTCCCAGGTGGTGCCCTTGAATTTCTTCAGGGTCTTGTGCAGCTCCGGCTTGGAGATGTTCAGCACGCGGATCTTCAGTTGCTCGTCGGTCTCGGTGTTGTTGACCAGGTAGTGCAGGCCGCGCCAGGCGCTTTCCAGTTGCTGGAAGTCGGCGTGGTGCATGATCAGGTTGACCTGCGCGGTGAGCTTGGCGTCGATCGCCGCGATGATCGACTCGATCGACTTGATCGCGTCGTTGGAGATCAGGCTGGTCTGCTCCAGGGCATGCTCGGCGAGGGTCCGCACGGCGGTCTCCACCGCTTCGCGGGCGCGCTCGGTCTTGGGCTTGAACTCCTGCAGCAGCAGGCTGGCGAACTCACTGGTCTGCTCGGTGGTGGTCTGGCCCTGGGCCAGGTTCTCGGTGCTCAATTCGGCCATGCTGGAATCCTCTTACGCCTGCGGCTCGTCGTCTTTGGGCTTCGGCGCGCTGGCCAGGGCCTGAAGCAGGGCCGGGTCCTTGATCGCCTTCATGATCATTTCCTCGGCGCCGGTCTTGCCGTCCATGTAGGTCAGCAGGTTGGCCAGCTGGGTACGCGCCTCGAGCAGCTTGTTCAGCGAATCGACCTTGCGCGCCACCGCGGCGGGGCTGAAGTCGTCCATGCTCTCGAAGGTGATGTCCAGGCTCAGGTTGCCTTCGCCGGTCAGCACGTTCGGTACGTTGAAGGCCACCCGCGGCTTCATCGCCTTCAGCCGGGCATCGAAGTTGTCCACGTCGATCTCCAGGAACTTGCGGTCGGCGACCGCCGCCTGGGGTTCGGCGGGCTTGCCGGCGAGGTCGGCCATGACGCCCATGACGAAGGGCAGCTGGACCTTCTTCTCGGCACCGTACAACTCCACGTCGTACTCGATCTGCACGCGTGGCGCCCGGTTCCTGGCGATGAACTTCTGACTGCTGGTAGTGCTTCCCATCTTGTTTCTCCCTCGCGCGACGGCGGTTGTTAGCGCCGTCGGAATCGCCCCGGCGGCTTGCAGCGTTGGCCCGGACGGCCGCTAGGCGTTACTCGCTTTCCGGGCCTCGCAGGGTTTCGAACTGGGAAATCCCATCGGGGATGAGATTCCTCACGATTTCGGCGAAGTCGGCCGTCACCAGTGTCTTGGCGCGCTTGAGCAGCACCGGCACCGGGCTCGACGGCTCGTGGCGAACGTAATACTCGAGCAGGCGGTCGAGCTGGCGCAGGACGTCTTCGCGGTTGGCGATCTCGCCGCTGGCTCGCGGTGCCGGCGCGGCGACGGCTGCGACAGGCGCGGCGCCCCCCTGCTCGTCGGCGGCCGCTTCGGCACCCGGCGCCAAGGGCTCGCCGGCGCCCTGCGGGCCGTACAGGTCGAACACCTGGAGGGCCTGGCGCAGCAGTTGACGAAGGGGACCGAGGTCGAGTCCCTGGGCCGAGCCGACCCGTTCGGCGACGCCGCTCTCGATGGCCAGGGCATGTTCCTGGGCGCCTTCCAGGGCGCGCCGGGTGGCGGCCAGCGCATCGGCGTCGGCATCGGCGAAGGCGCCGGCGATCTGCTCGGGACTCAGGGTCTCGCTGGCGAAGCGTTGCAGCCCGGCGGCGTTCAGCGCGGCGCGCAGGTTGACCGGGCCGAACGCCCGCGAGCGCACCAGCGGGATCGCCCAGACCAGTTGCAGCAGCGGTTCGGCGACCAGGCCGGTGAGGGCGTTGATACGGAAGGTGGGGTCGTTGTCGTCATCGGCGTCGAGCAACGGATAGACGCCGTCCCAGTACTGGCCGAGCAGCTCGCGGACCAGCAGCAGGCCTTCGGCGAGCCCGTCCAGGCCGTCGAGGGCGACGTTGCTCTGCAGCAGCAGGTTGGCTACCCGCAGGTCCTTGCTACGGCCGAACAGTTCGCTGGCCAGCGCGCGTACGCGCGGCCACTCCGGCGGCTCGGCGGGCAGCACGGCATCGCCCATCTGGCGCTCGGGTTGGCCCTGGGCGATGCGTTCGAGTTCGAGGAACGCGGCGTCGTACTCCAGATCGTCGCCACAGGGCGAGTCCGGGGATACGGCAGCCAGCAAAACGGGTACATCCAGCACGGTGACGATCTCCCTATCATCGAAGCCGCTGCGCGGCCCTCACCTTCGCTTGTAAGATCCACTCCGTCGGATCTTGTAGGAGCCATTGATGAATATCGGATGACTCGAAAGGTTGGCAAAATTCTTGTGGCATGCCGCAAGGCTTGTCAAGGAAGGCACAACGCCACTAGTTGCATGACACCGCAGATCGGACAAATCTTTAAAAGACGTAGGATTAGTCTTTTATAATCCGGTATCACCCGATGTGTCTTCCCGAGGCGACGAAACGCCGGAAAGCCGTCGGGCCAGCCTGGATGCGAACCGAAATCCCTCGGGCACGGGGGTGAGCGCCTGGAAGAGCCGGGCGCTGGCAATGCAAGGAGTAGCAATGCCGCTGCGATTGACCATCACCAGCTACCACAAGCTGACCCCCGGTCAGTGTTCGGAAAAGGTACTGGACCAGGGACAGCTGACCATCGGTCGGGGCCCGGACAACGACTGGGTCCTGCCGGACCCGGAGCGCCTGGTCTCCAGCCGCCACTGCACCATCCTCAACCGCGACGGGGTGTACTACCTCACCGACACCAGCACCAACGGCGTGCTGCTGGTCAATGCCGGGCACCGCCTGCGCCGCGGCAACAGCGAGCCGCTGCAGGACGGCGAGACCGTCCGCCTCGGCGAATACGACATCCTCGTCCAGCTCGGCCATGACATCGCCCTGCCCGGCAGCGGCAATCCGCAGACCGATCCGTTCACCAGCTTCGACGCCCTGATGAGCCGGCAGGCCGCCGGATCGGCGCCTGCCTTCGCCGAACCGGCGCCCACCCCGCACCCCGCGGTGACGGCGCATTTCCAGGGCGGCTCGCCGCTGGACACCAAGCCCGACCTGTTCGACTTCCTCACCCCGCCGCCGCCCGGCGCGGCGCCGCGTCCGGACCATGTACCGGCCGAACAGCACGACTTCCGCCCGCCGGAACCGGTGATCCCGCCGCCCCCCGCGACCACCCCGGCGCCACCGCCCGCTGGCGGCGCACCGCTGATTCCGGCCGACTGGGACCCGTTCGCCGAACTGCTCGGCAACACGCCCGCGCCAAGCGCCACGCCCGTCGCCCAGCCGCTGCCGACGGCCGAACCGACGCCGCTGGCGATGCCCTTCGCCGACCCAGGGATCACCCAACAGCCACAGCCACAGCCACAGCCACAGCCACAGCCACAGCCACAGCCAGCGAGCGTGGCGGCGCCGACGCCGCCGGCAAGCGCCGCCGCGTCGGCCGGCGGCGACCTGCTGCAAGCGTTCCTGCGCGGCGCCGGCATGACCCAGTTGAAGGTCGACCCGGCCGGCGCCGAAGCGCAGATGGAAGCCATCGGCCGCAGCTATCGCGGCCTGGTGGAAGGACTGGTGGACGTGCTGCGCGCGCGGGCCAGCCTGAAGGGCGAGTTCCGCATGGCGCAGACCATGATCCAGCCGGTGCAGAACAACCCGCTGAAGTTCGCGCCGAACGTCGACGAGGCCATGCTGCTCCTGCTGCGCCGCGACAACCAGGCGTTCATGGCGCCGGATCGCGCGGTGGCCGACAGCTTCGAAGACCTCAAGGCGCACCAGCTGGCGGTGATGGCCGGCGTGCAGGCCGCCATCCGCCACCTGCTGGCGCGCTTCGAACCGGCCGCGCTGGAAGCCCGCTTCGGCAAGCCGGCCGGGCTTTCCGGCCTGCTGCCGGGGGCCCGCCAGGCACAGAACTGGGACAGTTTCACCGAGCTGTACGCGAAGATCCTGCGCGAGGCGGAGGACGACTTCCAGGAGCTTTTCGGCCGCGAATTCAGCCGCGCCTACGAGGAACACAGCGCTCGACTACGGCGTTCCTGACGCCAACGAACACCAGGAGAAACAACGTCAATGAGGACGACACCATGCAGAAACTGATCGTCGCGCTGTTCGGGCTGCTGCTCGCCGCCTGTTCGTCCAGCCCGCCGGAAACCCCGCCGACCCGGGTGGTGATCTGGCTCCACGCCGCACCGAACCTCAACCCGTCCGCCGCCGGCCAGGCGGCGCCGCTGCGCCTGCGGCTGTACGAGCTGAAGAAAGACACCGCGTTCGGCCGCGCCGACTACTTCGCCCTCACCGACAACGCCCAGTCGACCCTCGGTGGCGACCTGGTGGAGCAGGACGAGTTCCTCCTGCGTCCGGGCGAGGAACGGCGCATCGAACGTACGCTCGACGAGCAGACCCGCCAGCTCGGTTTCGTCGCCGCCTACCGCGACCTCGACCGCGCCACCTGGCGCCAGGTCCTCGACGTGCCGGGGCAACGCACCAGCCATCTCGACATCACGCTCGGCGCGCAGGCCATCGGCATCGTCGCGCGTCCCGCGCCCTGAACCTTCGGAGTCCCTATGTCCTGGAATAACCGCGTGGTGTGGTCCGAAGGCATGTTCCTGCGGCCACAGCATTTCCAGCAGCACGACCGCTACCTGGAAACCCTGGTGGATGGCCGCTGCCGCTCGCTCCTGGCGGGCGGCTGGGGCTTTTCCGAGCTGAAGCTGGACGATGCCCTGCTGACCCAGGGCAAGCTGGCCATCGTCAGCGCCCGCGGCGTGCTGCCGGATGGCACGCCGTTCAACATCCCCGCCGACGATCCGGCGCCGGCGCCGCTGAATGTCGAGGAAAGCCTGCGCGATGGCATCGTCTACCTCGGCCTGCCGCTGAAGCGGGTCGGCACCCGCGACACGGTAGAGGAGGGCGAGGCCCTCGGCGGCGCCCGCTACGTCAGCCAGGTGCAGGAAGTGCGCGACGACAATGCCGCCTTCGAGAGCCGCGCCCCGGTGGCCCTGGGCAGCCAGGCGTTCCGCCTGCTGACCGAGCGCGACGGCCTCGGCGAATACGCCGCGGTGGGCGTCGCGCGGGTCCGCGAGAAGCGCGCGGACCAGGCCCTGAGCCTGGACGAGGACTACCTGCCGCCGGTACTCGACATTGCCGCCGCGCCGCCCCTGGCGTCCTTCGCCAAGGAGCTGCTGGGCCTGCTCCACCAGCGCGGCGAAGCCCTCGCCGGGCGGGTGGTGGCCTCCAGCGCCGGGGGCGCCTCGGAAATCGCCGACTTCCTGCTGCTGCAACTGGTCAACCGCGCCGAGGCCCTCACCGGTCACCTGTCCCGCGTGCGCCCGCTGCACCCGCAGGAGCTGTACCGCGAACTGGTGGCCCTGGCCGGCGAGTTCTGTACCTTCACCGCCAGCCAGCGGCGTCCCGAGGAGTACCCGGTGTACAACCACGACGACCTGGCCGCCAGCTTCGCCCCGGTGATGCTCGCCCTGCGCCAGGCGCTGGCGACGGTGATCGACGCCAAGGCGATCGCCATCCCGATCGTCGAGAAGGCCTACGGCGTGCACGTCGCGATGCTCAGCGACCGCAGCCTGATCGACAACGCCAGCTTCGTCCTGGTGGTGCGCGCCGACGTCCCCGGCGAGAGCCTGCGCGGGCACTTCCCGCAGCAGGCCAAGGTCGGCTCGGTGGAGCACATCCGCGACCTGGTCAACCTGCAACTGCCGGGTATCGGCCTGCTGCCGATGCCGGTGGCGCCGCGGCAGATCCCCTACCACGCCGGCTCCACCTATTTCGAACTGGACCGCGGCAGCGCGCATTGGAAGCAGCTGACGCACTCCGGCGGCTTCGCCTTCCACATCGCCGGCCAGTTCCCCGGGCTGAACCTGGCCTTCTGGGCCATTCGAGGATAAGCAACGATGCCTCCCATCGACGATCCCTTCGGCACCCCGGCCGGCGGCGGCAACGGAAGCCCGCCCGACGACCGCACCATGATCATGCCGCGTCCCGGCGGCCGCGCCCCGGAACCGGCCGGCGGCCCCCGCGGCGGCGATCCCTACACGCCGCCGCCGATGGCCAGCCTGGCGCCGCTGAGCGGCCGCGGCGACGGCCTCAACCCGCTGGAGCAGGCCGCCGGCCCACTGCTGGCGATGCTCACCCGCCTGCGCAACACCATCGCCCATCCGGCGCCGGCCAGCCTGCGCGCGCAACTGCTCGGCTACCTGCGCCAGTTCGAGGAGAAGGCACGCCAGGCCGGCGTGGCGCCGGACGAAGTGATGCTGGCGCGCTACGTGCTCTGCACCGCCCTCGACGAAGCGGTGCTCAGCACGCCGTGGGGCAGCACCAGCGACTGGGGCAAGCAGAGCCTGCTGATCACCCTGCACAACGAGGCCTGGGGCGGCGAGAAGGTCTTCCAGTTGCTCGAACACTGCCTGCAGAACCCGCACCAGCGCCTGCACCTGCTGGAGCTGCTGTACCTGTGCACCAGCCTCGGCTTCGAAGGCCGCTACCGGGTCATGCACGACGGCCGCAGCCAACTGGAGGCGCTGCGCGAGCGCACCGCGGCGGTGATCCGCAGCACCCGCGGCGAGTACGAGCACGAACTGTCGCCGCACTGGCGCGGCCTCAGCGTGATGCGCGACCGCCTTTCGCAATACCTGCCGCCGTGGGTCGGTATCGCCATCGGCCTGGCCTTGCTGCTGGCCTTGCTGTTCGGCCTGCGGATGAAGCTGGCCGCCGACGCCGAGCCGGTGTTCAAGCGCATCCACGCCATCGGCGAGATCCCGGTGCAGGCCATCGACCGCCCGGCGGTGCAGCCGCGGGTGATCGAGCGGCCACGCCTGGCGCGCTTCCTCGCCGACGACATCAAGGCCCAGCGAGTGGCGGTGGAGGACGCCGTCGACCGCTCGGTGGTGACCATCCGCGGCGACGAGCTGTTCGCCAGCGCCAGCGCCAGCGTGCGCGACGAGTTCCAGCCGCTGCTGCTGCGCATCGCCGACGCCCTGCGCAAGGTCAAGGGCCAGGTGCTGGTCACCGGCCATAGCGACAACCGGCCGATCGCCACGCTGCGCTACCCGTCCAACTGGAAACTGTCCCAGGCCCGCGCCCAGGAGGTCGCCGACCTGCTCGGCGCGACCACCGGCGACGCCGGCCGCTTCACCGCCGAAGGACGCAGCGACACCGAGCCGGTGGCGAGCAACGCCAGCGCCGAAGGCCGCGCACGCAACCGCCGGGTGGAAATCACCGTATTCGCGGAGGGCGCGCAATGAAAGGCTTCCTCAACTTCTTCGCGCGCTGGGTGGTGCCGGTGCTCGGCCTGCTCGCCCTGAGCCTGATCATCTGGTTCCTCGGCCCGCTGCTGCGCCTGGGCAACTACGAACCGCTGGCCTCGGCGACCAGCCGCTGGGTGCTGATCGTCCTGCTGTTCCTGGTCTGGATCGGCTTCCGCGTGCTGCGCATCGTGCAGGCCCGGCGCAACGCGGCGAAGGTCATGCAGAGTCTCGCCGAGGTCAGCGCGCCGGACGCCGCCAGCGTCGCCACCGCCGAAGAGCTGGCGACCCTCAAGCAACGCATGGACGAGGCCCTGGCCCTGCTCAAGCGGGCCAAGCTGGGCGGCAGCGAGCGGCGCAACCTGTACGAGTTGCCCTGGTACGTGATCATCGGCCCGCCCGGTTCGGGCAAGACCACCGCGCTGATGAATTCCGGCCTCGACTTCCCGCTCGCCGCGCAGATGGGCGCCGGGGCGATCCGCGGGGTCGGCGGCACGCGCAACTGCGACTGGTGGTTCACCGACGAAGCGGTGCTGCTGGACACCGCCGGCCGCTATACCACCCAGGACAGCCACGCCCAGGTGGACAAGGCCGCCTGGCTGGGCTTCCTCGACCTGCTCAAGACCCAGCGCAAGCGCCGCCCCATCGATGGCGCGTTCATCGCCATCAGCCTTTCCGACCTGCTGCTGGGCAGCGACGCCGAGCGCGCCGCCCATGCCCAGGCGATCCGCGCACGCATCCAGGAGCTGTACCAGCAGCTCGGGGTGCGCTTCCCGATCTACGTGATGCTGACCAAGTTCGACCTGGTGCCGGGCTTCATGGAGTTCTTCGACAGCCTGAACCGCGAGGAACGCGCGCAGGTCTGGGGGATGACCTTCGCCCTCGACGACGGCAAGAGCGCGGAAGGCCCGCTGGCGGTGTTCGACAGCGAATTCGCCCTGCTCGAACAGCGTCTCACCGCGCGCCTGGTGGAACGCCTGCAGCAGGAGCGCGACCCGGCGCGGCGCGACCTGGTCTACGGCTTCCCGCAGCAATTCGCCGCCCTGCGCGAATGCCTCGGCGAGTTCCTCAACGGCGTGTTCAAGCCCAACCCCTACGAGGAACGCCCGCTGTTGCGCGGCCTGTACTTCACCAGCGGAACCCAGGAAGGCAGTCCGATCGACCGCCTGATCGGCAGCATGGCGCAGTCGATGAACCTCGACCGCCAGCACCTGGCGCGGCAGACCGGAACCGGGCGCAGCTACTTCATCGAGCGGCTGTTCCGCGAAGTGGCGTTCGGCGAACGCGGCCTGGTCGGCACCAACCCGAAGGTCGAGCGCCGCCGCAAGTGGCTGACCATCGGCGCGCTGAGCGCCACCGCGCTGGTGGTGCTGGCGGTGACGGCGGTATGGATCGCCAGCTACCGCGCCAATCAGAGCTACATCGCCGCGGTCGACCAGCGCGTCGACCCGCTGGCGCGCGGCATCGAGTCGCTGAGCCCGGCCCAGCGCGACGTCCTGGCCGTACTGCCACAGCTCAACGCGGTGCAGAATCTCGCCGGCGACGCGCCGAGCTGGGCCGAAGGCTACGGGCTGTACCAGGGCGACATGCTCGGCGAGGAGTCCGCCAGCGTCTACCGCAAGCTGCTGATCGCGGTGTTCGCCCCGCGCCTGGTGACCCGCATCGAGGAACAGTTGCGCTCCGGCGGCAGCAGCGATTTCCTCTACGAGGGCCTGAAGGCCTACCTGATGCTCGGCAGCCCGGACCATTACGACGCCGACTTCATCAAGGCCTGGATCAGCCTCGACTGGGAACGCAACCTACCGCGCGACCTCTCGCCGGAACAGCGCCAGGCGCTGCACGCGCACCTCGACGCGTTGCTCGAACGACGGCCGCCGTCGGCGCGCCTGGACCAGGACCTGGTCGAGGACCTGCGCCGCCAGTTGCAGCAACTGCCGGTGGCGCAGCGGGTCTACGACCGAGTCAAGCGGCAGAGGCTGCCCAAGGACGTGCCCGACTTCCGCATCAGCGACGCCGCCGGCCGCGACGCGCCGCTGGTGTTCGCGCGCAAGAGCGGCAAGCCGCTCACCGACCCGCTCAGCGGCTTCTTCACCTACCGCGGCTATCGCGAGGTGTTCCTCACCGCCAGCCTCAGCCAGGCCGGCACCATCGCCGAGGAACAGTGGGTGCTCGGGCGCGACCTGAACGATGCCGGCGACGCCGCCAACCTGGCCCTCGACGTGCGTCGCCTGTATTTCCAGGACTACCTGCGGCAGTGGGACGACCTGCTCGCCGACCTCACCGTAGTGCCGATCACCAATGTCACCCAGGCCGCCGACGTGCTGCGCATTCTCTCCGGACCGACCTCGCCGTTCCGCAAGCTGCTCGAGGCGGTGGCCCGCGATACCGACCTGCAGAAGGGCGACCGGCTGGTCGCCGCGCAAGTGAAGAAGGCCGCCGACGGCACCGTGGACAAGCTCAAGCAGCGCCTCGGCTCGCTGGTCGGCCAGGAGGAAGAGGGCGCCCGCGAACAGCCGCGGCAGGTCGACAGCGACCCGATCAGCGCCCACTTCGCCGAACTCAACAGCCTGGTCAGCAAGGGCGAGGGTGGCAACGAGCCGGCGCCGATCGACAGCCTGCTGGAGGACATGAACGCGCTCTACGTACAGGTCAGCGCCATGGCCGGAGCCAGCGGCGACTCGCTGCTCGGCGACGCCAAGAACCAGGTGGCCGCCGCCGCCTCGCGCGTGGCCCTCAGTGCCGAGCGCCAGCCGCCGGTGGTCCAGGGCCTGGTGAAGAACGTGGTCAACTCCACCACCAGCAGCATGATGGGCAGCGTGCGCAACCAGCTCAACGCGGCCTGGATCAGCGACGTGGTCAGCGTCTACCGGCAATCCCTGGCCGGGCGCTACCCGATCGCCGCCGGCAGTTCGCGCGACGCCACCCTGGAAGACTTCGGCCACTTCTTCGGTGCCGGCGGGGTGATGGACAGCTACTTCCGCCAGTACCTGCAACCCTACGTCGACACCTCCGCCAGCACCTGGCGCTGGCAGCCCGGCGCGGCGCAGAAGCTCGGCATCAACCCCGGCGTGCTGCACACTTTCCAGCGCGCAGCGGCGATCCGCGACGCCTTCTTCCGCTCCGGCGGCATGCAACCGACGGTGCGCTTCGAGCTCAAGCCGGTGACCATGGACGCGGCGATCAGCCAGTTCATCCTCGACCTCGACGGCCAGCAGCTGACCTACGACCACGGCCCCAGCCGCCCGGTGGCGATGCAGTGGCCGAGCGCCAACGGCCTCGGCGTGGTCCGCCTGACGGTGACGCCGCCGCCCAGCAGCGGCCGTTCCGGCCTGACCCTGGAAGGCCCCTGGGCCTGGTTCCGCCTGCTCGACCAGTCGGACCTGGAACGCGGCAACTCGCCGGACCGCTTCACCCTGCGGCTGCGCATCGACGGCTCCAGCATCGCCTGCGAGCTGCGCGCCAGCAGCGCCTTCAACCCCTTCAAGAGCCGGGTCGTGTCCGGCTTCAGCCTCCCGGAGCGCCTTTGAACAGCGTCGGTTTCTACGGCAAGCTGGCCGGCCGCGGCGATTTCGTCAGCCGCGGCCTGCCGAACACCTTCGTCGAACCCTGGGACGCCTGGCTGGCCAGCGGCATGCGCGCCAGCCAGGACGAGCTCGGCGCGGCCTGGCTCGACGCCTACCTGACCAGCCCGCTGTGGCGCTTCGCCATCGCCCCCGGCCTGCTCGGCGGCGAAGCGGTGACCGGAGTGGTGATGCCGAGCATCGACCGGGTCGGTCGCTATTTCCCGCTGACCGTCGCCTGCCTGCTACCGGCGAACGCCGACCTCGGCGGGCTGGTCGGCGGCGACGACGGCTGGTTCGAACAGGTCGAGAGCCTGCTGCTCTCCACCCTCGAACCGGAGGCCGAGGTCGAGGCCTTCGAGCAGGCGGTGGCGCAGCTCCCGGCACCGCCCTGCGGACCGCGCATCGAACAATCGCTGATCAGCGGCAACCTGCTGCGCAGCGAAGCGGTGACCCCGGCGCAGCGCCTCGCCGCGCTGGCCCAGCACGCCTGCGACGGCGCCAGCCACTGGTGGGGACGCGGCTCGGCACGGATCTCCGCCGGCCTGATGCGCTACCAGGGCCTGCCGCCGGCGCCGGCGTTCGGACGATTCCTCACCGGAGAGGGCGAGGTGATCCCGCTCTTTCCCGGCATACCCGGTTAAGGACAACTGATGGTGCCCAACTCAGTCAGCTACTACAGGTCGGCCAGCTACAGCCACGTCGGCATGGTCCGCAAGGTCAACGAAGACGCCAGTCTCGACGCCCCCGAGGCGGGACTCTGGGTGGTCGCCGACGGCATGGGCGGCCACGCCGCCGGCGACTTCGTCAGCAGCCTGATCGTCGATACCCTGCGGCGCATCCCGGCGGCCTCCTCGCTACCGGCCTATGTCGGCGCGTTGCGCACCGGCCTCGCCCAGGTCAACGAGCGGGTTCGCCAGGAGGCCGGCCTGCGTGGCGTCAGCGTGATGGGCAGCACCCTGGTACTGCTCGCCGCGCGCGGCAACCAGGCGAGCTGCCTGTGGGCCGGCGACAGCCGCCTGTACCGCCTGCGCGGCGGCGTGCTGGAAGCCATCTCGCGGGACCACAGCTACGTCCAGGAGCTGCTCGACAACGCATTGATCAGCGAGGAAGAGGCGCGTCACCATCCGCGCGCCAACGTGGTCACCCGCGCGGTCGGCGTGCACGAGCAACTGGAACTGTCGGAAGCCGCGCTGCACGTGCTGCCCGGCGACAGCTTCCTGCTCTGCAGCGACGGCCTCAACAAGACCGCCGATGACAGCGAACTGCGCGACGTGCTCAGCCACAGCGATCCCTATGCGGTGGTCCGCAGCCTGGTCCACCTGGGCCTGACCCGCGGCGCCCCGGACAACATCACGGCCCTGGTGGTCAGGGCCTTCTGAGACGGACATGGACATAGAACTTCCGGGATTCGACATCGAACGCGAGCTGGGCGAAGGCGCCATGGCCACGGTCTACCTGGCCACCCAGCGCTCGCTGCAGCGCAAGGTGGCGCTGAAGGTGATGGCCGCGGCGCTGGCCGCCGACCCGAGCTTCGCCGAACGCTTCCTGCGCGAAGGTCGGACCCTGGCGCGGCTGTCGCACCCGAACACGGTGACCATCCACGACATCGGCAACGTCGGCAGTTGCTACTACATGGCCATGGAATACCTGCCCAACGGCACGCTCAAGGAGCGCATCCAGCAGGGCCTCGATCCCGAGCTGGGCCTGGTCTACGTACGGCAGGTGGCCGCCGCGCTCGGCTACGCGCACTCCCAGGGCCTGGTGCATCGAGACGTGAAGCCGGCCAATATCCTGTTCCGCGCCGACGGCACCGCGGTGCTCTCGGACTTCGGCATCGCCAAGTCGATCGAGGACAATACCCAGTTCACCCAGGTCGGCTTCGCCGTCGGCACCCCCAGCTACATGAGCCCGGAGCAGGCCCGCGGGCAGGAGATCGACGGCCGCGCCGACCTCTACGCGCTGGGCGTGGTGCTCTACGAGATCCTCACCGGCAAGCTGCCCTACAACGGCAAGGATTCGCTCTCCACCGCCCTGGCCCACCTCACCGAGCCGCTGCCGGAACTGCCGATCGAACAGGGCCGCTACCAGGACATCCTGCGCCAGTTGCTGGCCAAGGACCCGGCCGAGCGCTTCCCAACCGCCGGCGCGCTGATCGCCGCCCTCGACCGCCTGGCGCCGAGCGCCCTGGAAGCCACCCAGATCCGTCCGCTGGCGACGCCGCAGGGCTCGCCGCGAGCGAGCAACCCGCCGCCGGCCGAACCCGCGCCCATGCCGCCCGCCGACCTCGGCGGCCTGCAACCGGTATCGATCCAGTTGCCGCCGGTCACGCCCAGCGCCGGCGGCGCCACGCCGCCCCCGCCTCCGCCATCGCAAGCGGCGAAACCGCCATCGCCCCCGCCGCCTCCGCTGCCACCGGCGAAGCCGCGTGCCGGCGGCAGCCGCACGCCGCTGATCGCCGCCGCCGCGGCCGCCGTGCTCCTGGCGATCGGCGGCGGCGCCTGGTGGCTGCTGGGCTCGGGCGACGCGCCGAGCGCTGCCGATCCAGCGCCGCTGGGACAGACGCCGGCGGACAAGCCGCAGCAGCAGACCCCGGTGGCCGATGCCGAACAGGACGGCGGCGAGCGTCCGCTGCTGATGCCAGGCAAGAAGACCCTGTTCCAGCGCGTCCTGACCAAACCCGGCGCGGCCATCTCCGCCGAGGCTGGCGGCCCGCCCCGGGCCGGCGCGGTGCCGGCCTTCTCGGTGCTCTACGTGTACGCCCGCAAGCAGGTCGGCGGCAGCCCCTGGCTGCGCGTCGGCGCCTCCAGCAACGGCGAGGGCGACGGCTGGCTGCCGGCCAGCGCGGTGAGCGACTGGAAGCAGAGCCTGGTGCTGAAGTTCACCGAACGCTCCGGCCGCGCGCCGGTGATGTTCCTCAACAGCGCCGAGCAGGTCGAGCGCCTGCTCGGCGATACCCGCGCAGCGCGCGACACCCTGACCCAGGCGGTGGATCACAAGGGCGATCCGCAGGTGGTCGCGGTCGAGCCCAACGACCGGGCGATCCCCCAGGACCAGTTCTACCTGCTGCCGATCTTCGACTCGAAGGAAAGCTTCGACGCCGACGGCCAGCCGGCGCAGTTGCTGGAGGTCGCCTCGATCGACCCCGGCGGCAGCGCCGCGGCACCCCAGGCGCCGGGCCAGGCCGGGCAGGGCGGCGCCAGCGGCGCGGCGAGCGACACCTTCCGCACCGGCATCGTCCTGGTGGTGGACACCTCGGTGTCGATGCAGCCCTACATCGACCGCGTGCGCGAGGTGATCGACGGCCTGCAGCGGCAGATCGGCGAGCGCGGCGACCTGGACAAGGTCAGCTTCGGCCTGGTCGGTTTCCGCAACAACACCGACAAGACCCCCGGCCTGGAATACGTCAGCAAGACCCTGGTGCCGCTGCAACCGGGCAACGACGCGCAGCGCTTCGCCGAGTTGAGCAGCCAGGTGCGCGCCACCGACGTCTCCAGCCACTCGTTCAACGAAGACGCCTTCGCCGGGATCATGCAGGCGGTCGACGAAATGGACTGGTCGCCCTACGCCGGGCGCGTGGTGCTGCTGGTCACCGACGCCGGCGCGCTGCGCAAGAACGACCCGCTCGGGCGCACCCAGATGAACGAGGCCGAGGTCCGCCAGGCGGCGCTGCGCAAGGGCGTGAAGATCTATGCCCTGCACCTGCGCACCCCGGCCGGGAAGAACAACCACGGCTACGCCGAGCAGCAGTACCGCAGCCTCACCGCCGACGCCAACCCGAAGATCGCCGACCTCTACATCCCGGTGGCCGGCGGCGAGGTGAACGCCTTCGGCAACACGGTGAAGGAGATCGGCACGGTGTTCGCCGACCTGGTCCACGACGCCGGCAACCGCAAGCCGCAGGCGCCGCGCTTCGACGCCGCGCCAAGCGTGGCGAGCAAGTCGGCGGCCATCGGCTACGCCATGCAGATGGAATTCCTCGGTCGCCGCGACCCGGTGCGCGCGCCGCAGGTCGTCACCGCCTGGACCGCCGACCGTGACCTGACCAACCCGGCGCTGCCGGCGTTCCAGGTCTGCGTGCTGCTGAGCAAGCTGCAACTCAACGAACTGCAACAGTCGCTGAAACTGATCGTCGACGCAGCCAAGCGCACCCAGACCTCGCCCAAGGACTTCTTCCAGGAAATCGCCAGCGCCAGCGCCTACATGAGCCGCGACCCGGCGCAACTGGTGAAGGGCAGCAACCTGGCGCAGAGCGGCGTGCTCGGCGAATACCTGGAAGGCCTGCCGTACCGCAGCAAGTCGCTGAACATGACCCAGGACCTCTGGCTGTCGCTGAGCGTCGCCGAACAGCAGGACTTCATCGACGAACTGGAGTCGAAGATCCGCCTCTACGAAACCTTCCACAACGACGTCGCCAACTGGGTCCGGTTCGGCGACGCCGACGCCGGCGACGCGCTGTACCGCGTGCCGCTGTCGACGCTGCCATGATCCTGCGCCTGCACGAGGTCGCCCGCAGCCACGGCGCCGGTCGCCAGCGCTACCGCCTGCGGGTGCCGGCGCTGGAATTGCGCGCGGGTCGCCAGCTGGCCATCGTCGGCCCCAGCGGCTGCGGCAAGAGCACCCTGCTCGACCTGCTGGCGCTGGCCCTGGCGCCGGACCCGGGCGGGCGCTTCGAATTCCTCGCCGGGGAACGCCCGCAGGACATCGCCGCGCTCTGGCGCGACGGCCGCCAGGACCGCTTGGCGGCGCTGCGCCGGCAGCACTGCGGCTACGTGCTGCAAAGCGGCGGGTTGCTCGAGTTCCTCGATGTGCGGCGCAACATCGGCCTGCCCTGCGCGTTGCTCGGCGCCCCGTCCGCCGAGCGCGTGCAGGCGCTGGCCGAGCGGCTGGAAATCGGCGACCAGCTGGACAAGAAACCGGCGGCGCTGTCGGTCGGCCAGCGCCAGCGGGTCGCCATCGCCCGCGCCCTGGCGCATGCGCCGCGCCTGTTGCTGGCCGACGAGCCGACCGCGGCGCTCGACCCGCTGAACGCCGAACGGGTGATGCGCCTGCTGGTGGAGCAGGCCCGCGAGCGCGGCGCCTGCACCGTGGTCGCCACCCACGACGAGCGCCTGGCTCGCGCCGCCGGCCTGGAAGTCCTGGCCATCCGCTGGCAACGCGAGGCCGACGACAGCGTCGGCGCCTGCCTCGAGGAAGTTGGCTGATGCGCGCCGGCCTGCTGCTCTCGCTGGCCTGGGCCGACTACCGCGGCGAGGCGCGCCTGTCGCTCTGCGCGATCTTCGCCCTGGCGGCGGTGATCACCCCTCTGCTGGTGCTGTTCGGCCTCAAGTACGGCCTGGTCAGCACCCTCACCGAGCGGCTGGAGCGCGCGCCTTCGGTGCGCGAGATCATTCCGGTCGGCGGCGCCCGCTACCGTGCCGAGGACATCGCCGCCCTGGCCGCACGCGCGGATGTCGCCTTCGCCGTGCCGCGCACCCGGCAGATCGCCGCCACCGCCGACCTCAGCGGCGGCGGCGAGACCGCCCTGAGCGTCGAGATGATTCCCAGCGCCGCCGGCGACCCGCTGCTGGCCGGCCTGCCGCAACCCGACCGGCCGACCCGCGTGGTGCTCAGCCACGGCGCCGCAGAAAAACTCGGCGCCCAGCCTGGCGAGCGCATCGTCGCGCGCATCGGCCGGCGCATGGATGGCCAGGCACAGAGCCAGCGCCTGGAGCTGGAAGTGCTCGCAGTGCTGCCACAGGAGCGTTTCGCCCGCGACGCGCTGTTCGCCCCGCTGGCCCTGCTGGAAGCCGCCGAGGACTATCGCGACGGTCGCGCGGTGGCCGCCTATGGCTGGCCGGGGAAGGCCGGTGAGGCGCCGCGCGCACGCATCTACCCGGGCTTCCGCCTGTACGCCCGCGACCTCGATGCGGTGGAAGGGCTGCGCCGGCACTTCGTCGCGAGTGGCGTGGAAGTCGCCACCCAGGCCGAGGCCATCGCCCAGGTGCGCAGCCTCAGCCGCAACCTCGGCCTGGTGTTCTGGATCGTCGCCGCGCTGGCCATCGGCGGTGCCTTCGCCGCCATCGCCGCCAGCAGCCTGGCCGCCGTCGAACGCAAGCGCCGCGCCCTGGCGGTGCTGCGTCTGCTGGGCTTCCCGACCGCCGCGCTGGTCGGCTTCGTCATGCTCCTGGCGCTGTTCAGCGCCGTCTTCGGCCTGTTCCTCGCCGGGCTGCTGTACGCCGCCACGGCCGGCGCGCTGAACCACCTGTTCGACAACCAGAGCGGCGAGTTCGTCTGCCGCCTGCTGCCCAGCCACTACCTGACGGCGCTGCTCGCCACGCTGCTGTGCAGCGTCCTGGCCGCCGCCAGCGGCGGCTGGCGCGCGGCGCGGATCGAAGCCGCAGAGGGATTACGCGATGTTTGAGAAAGCCATTCTTCCGCTCGCCCTCGGCGCCTGCCTGGCATTTGCCGCGCCGGCCTGGGCCGAAGGCGACTCGCCGGACAATCCCAAGCCGCTGGCCGACGACGTCGCCCTGCCGCTGCCGTGTGGCGGCGAGATGGTCTTCCGGCATGTCTACGTACTCGCCGAAGGCGCCCTCGACGATCGCGAGGTCAACCTCGGCTACGCCTTCAACGAAGGCGAGGCGGGCTACCAGCAGTCGTTCATCTCCGGCTACCGGCGCGACTACGTGAACGGCCAGTTCAGCCTCGCCGACCTGGCACCGGCCTGGCAGCAGAAGCTCTCCGCCAGCCTGCCGAAGCCTGCCGCCGGCACCCCGCTGAAGCCGATGCTGTACTTCATCGGCAAGTACGAGGTGACCGCCCGCCAGTACGCCGCGGTGATGAGCCAGGCGGCCGCGCTCTCCGGCCAGGGCGAGGCGCCGGCCTGCGACGTGCCGGACGGGATGGCCGCGCGGCTGCCCAAGGTCAACCTCTCGCGCTTCGACGCCGAACGCTTCGGCGCGGTGTACAGCGCCTGGCTGCTGAAGAACCACCCGGAACTGCTGCCGGTCAGCGGCCGCGGCAAGAATCCCGAGGACGGCGGCATCGGCTTCGTCCGCCTGCCCACCGAGGTCGAGTGGGAGTTCGCCGCGCGCGGCGGCCAGGCGGTAAGCCGCCAGGAACTGGAAGGCCGGCTGTTCCCGCGCAAGGTCGAGGGCAGCGACCAGGAAGGCCCGCTGGGCGACTGGGCGGTGTACAACCAGGTCGCCGGCGGCACCGGGCAGGCCGCGCGACTGTTGCCGGTAGGGATGAAGCGGCCGAACCCGCTGGGCCTGTTCGACGTGATCGGCAATGCCGCGGAGATGGTCCAGGAGTCCTTCCAACTGGTCCACGCCGGTCGCCGGCAGGGCACATATGGCGGTTTCGTGGTGAAGGGCGGGAACTATCTCGAAGGCGAGATGACTCTATTCACCGGGATGCGCCGCGAATACCCGCTGTTCGCCGCCGACGGCAGCGAACAGCGCAACGAGACCACCGGTTTCCGTGTCGCCATCGGCGCGCTGTCCGCGCCGCGCTCGCGCTATCCCGAGCTGTTCGCCCAATGGCAGAAGGAAGGCCGACTAGCGGCATTGACCGATGCCATCGATGACGCTCAAGATCCCACCAAGCAATTGGACGGAATCATTGCCGCCACCCGCGACCCGCAGATGCAGGCGCAGTTGGCCCAGATAAACGAGGAACTCAAGCGTAACGTTTCGTTGATCGCCCGGCAGCGCGAAGAGGCCGCCGGAAACCTGATACAGTCGGCGGCACTGGTCGCCGAGACGATCAACAACTACAACATACGCCTGACCAACCTCAAGAAGGACAGGGAGAAAGCCGTGGCAGCCAGGGATCAGGCGACCGCCCAGCTCTATGCCGGCGCCATCGCCAACGGGCGCAGCGCCCTCGATGGCGCATTGGCCATCTACATCGACAACCTCGCCACCGGCACCCGTTACACCGACGCGGTGATCCAGGCGCAGTTCCAGCGCATCCAGGAAGAACTCAATCGCAACCCGGTTCTGGGCAAGAGCCTGGTCAAGCGCGCGACCCTGTTCGTCAAACACGTCGGAGATTATCGCCAGCAGCACCGGGCCGAGCCGGAGGCGGTATTGAAGGAATTGCTCGCGTCCAGCGGGCGTTGAAGGAGTTCCGTCCGGCACCTCTCGGCAGCCGGGCGGTTCATCAAACCAGGAGTGAGATGCAATGAGCCAACCCAGCGAAAACCGTTTGATCACCTCGGCGCGCTACGCGCTCTGCCTGTTGACCGCCAGCGGCGTGCTGCTCAGCGGCTGCGCCAGCAGCGGCGTCGGCTCGGTCGCCCAGACCACCCGCGCGGAATACTACCCGTCCTGCTACGAGCCGGTGTCTCACCTGCGCAGCACCGATAACGCGGTGCGCAACTCGGCCATCACCGGCGCCATCACCGGCGGCCTGCTGGGCGGCCTGGCCGGCGGCCTGGCCAGCGACGAGAACCGCGGCCGCAATGCCGCCCTCGCTGCCGCAGGCGGCGCCCTGGCCGGCGGCGCGGCGGGCTACTACATGGAGAAACAGAAGCAGATCAGCGACGACCGCGCGCGCATCGGCTCCTACGCTACCGACGTCGACCGCAGCACCGTCGAGATCAACCGTAGCGTGGCCTACGCCAAGTCGGCGCAAAGCTGCTACCAGAGCCAGTTCAAGGCCCTGCTCGACGGCCGCAAGAACAAGTCGATCAACGAAGCCGAAGGGCGCAAGCGCCTGGCCGAGATCGTCAGCGGCCTGCAGGAGACCAACGCCCTGCTGGTCGCCGCCAACGGCCGTGCCGGCGAGAACATCAACAACTACACCCAGGCCTACGAGAAAGACCTGCAGCAGGTCGGCGTACCGCGCACCGAAGTGACCAAGGTCGCCGAGGCCGAGAACCGCGCCAGCACTACGAAAGGCGGCAGCAAGCCCAAGACCGGCAGCAATCCCAAGGTGCCGAAGGAAGCGGTCGCCACCGAGCAGACCATCCGCAAGGCCCAGGACGCGCAAAGCGAAGGCAACAAGGTGGCCTCCCGGGGCCAGGGCATGATCCAGGAAGTCTGCAACAGCCCGGACATGGGCGACTGGGCACCGCCGAGCTGCGCCAAGGCCTGATCGGCCTCGTTACCGGCACGAACGCGACGGCGACCTTCGGGTCGCCGTTTCGTTGAGGGGCCTGGCGCGCTGACCCGGCCGGCCTGAAGGGCGAGCGTTCGCCGGGACGGCTGCTTCCGACGTTTCCGGCTTCCCCGGCGGCAGCGGTTCTTCCCGCAGGGCGGATACCGCCACCGGCACGCTCCGCCGCTACTCCGCCCTATACGAAATGCTGCGCCGCGGGGAAAACGCTAGAACAACGCCATCTGCGCCCCCGGCACGGCGAACCGGCTGCAATCCAGCCCGAAGCCCTCGCGGCGGTCCAGCCCGAGGCGCTTCATCGCCACCGCGAAACGCTGCGCCAGCAGGTCGGCGAACGGTCCCTGGCCGCGAAAGCGGTGGCCGAAGCGGCTGTCGTAGACCTCGCCGCCACGGCATTGGCGGACCAGGCTCATCACATGCTCGGCGCGTTGCGGGTAGTGCGCCGCCAGCCATTCCTCGAACAGCGGACCGACTTCGCGCGGCAGGCGCAGGAGCATGTACGCGGCGCTGCGCGCGCCGGCGTCCCGCGCCGCCTGGAGCAGGCGCTCCAGCTCCATGTCGTTGACCATCGGGATCATCGGCGAGCAGAGCACGCCCACCGGGATGCCGTTGCCGCTGAGCGTGCGGATCGCCCGCAGTCGCGCCGAGGGCGCCGCCGCGCGCGGTTCGAGAATGCGCTTCAGCTCGTCGTCGAGGGTGGTCAGGCTGATCATCACCGCCACCAGGTTCTGCTCCGCCAGTTCGCGCAGCAGGTCGAGGTCGCGAAGGATCAGCGAGCCCTTGGTGACGATGGTCAGCGGGTGACGGAAGCGCAGCAGCACCTCCAGCACCTGGCGGGTCAGGCGGCGTTCGCGTTCCAGCGGCTGGTAGGGGTCGGTATTGGCACCCAGGTTGATCGGCGCGCAGCGATAGCCGGGCTTGCTCAGTTCCTGCTCCAGCGCGCTGGCGACGTTGCTCTTGGCGATCAACCGGGTCTCGAAATCGATCCCCGGCGAAAGGTCCCAATAGGCATGGCTGGGCCGCGCATAGCAGTAGATGCAGCCATGCTCGCAACCACGGTAGGGATTGATCGAGCGATCGAAAGGGAGGTCCGGCGACTGGTTGCGGGAGATCACCGTGCGGGCGATCTCCTCGCGCACCTCGGTGAGCTGGATCGGCGGCACGTCCTGCTCCCAGCCATCGTCGAAGGCCTCGCTGTGGGTCGGGGCGAAGCGGTTGAGGGGGTTGCTGGCGGTACCGCGACCGCGCGGGGGCAGGGGAGCGCTCATGAGGGGAACCCGGCGAAATACTGTATATGGATACAGTATCGCACCGGGCCCCGACCCACAGCCATCGCCGCCGGTCGGCGGCGAGCGGTCAGGCGTCGGGCTTCTTCTTCAGCTTGGGATTGGGGAAGAACTGCACCGACTGCACCTTCGGGTTGGCCGGCTTCGGCGCGTTCTGGTTGACCCGCGTACCCAGCTCCTTCGGGATCGACTGACCCTGGGCGTTGAGCGTGTCGGCGTAGCCACAGGCCACGCATTCGCGGTGCGGCACGCCGTCCTCTTCCCACATCTGGATCTTGTCCTGTTCGCTGCACGCCGGGCAGACCGCCCCGGCGATGAAGCGCTTCCTGGTGATCGCCGGGCTCATGCGGCCTCCCCGACCAGCCCGGAGTGACGCAGCAGGGCGTCGATGGACGGCTCGCGACCGCGGAAATCGACGAACAACAGCATCGGCTCGCGGGAGCCGCCGCGGGCCAGGATCGCCTCGCGGAAGGCACGCCCGGTATCGGGGTTGAACACGCCTTCTTCCTCGAAACGCGAGAAGGCATCGGCGGACAGCACCTCGGCCCACTTGTAGCTGTAGTAACCGGCCGCGTAGCCGCCGGCGAAGATGTGCGCGAAGCTGTTGGCGAAGCGGTTGTACGCCGGCGGACGCATCACCGCCACTTCGTCGCGGATGCCCTCGAGCACCTGCAGCACGCTACGGCCGTCGCCGTGGGTGGCGTGCAGCTCGAAGTCGAAGAGGGAGAACTCCAGCTGGCGGACCATCATCATCCCGGACTGGAAGTTCTTCGCCGCCAGCATCTTCTCCAGCAGGTCCTGCGGCAGCGCCTCGCCGGTCTCGTAGTGGGCGGAGATCAGCGCCAGGCCTTCCGGCTCCCAGCACCAGTTCTCCATGAACTGGCTGGGCAGCTCGACGGCGTCCCAGGCCACCCCGTTGATCCCGGAGGCGGCGGCATGCTCGACGCGGGTCAGCAGGTGGTGCAGGCCATGGCCGAACTCGTGGAACAGGGTAGTGACCTCGTCGTGGGTCAGCAGCGCCGGCTTGCCGTTCACCGCCGGGGTGAAGTTGCACACCAGGTAGGCCACCGGGTCGATCAGCCGGCCCTGGGCGTCGCGCCGGCGGTCGCGGGCGCCGTCCATCCAGGCACCGCCGCGCTTGTTGGCGCGGGCATAGAGGTCGAAGTAGAAGCGGCCGACGTGCTCGCCGTTCTCGAGGATCTCGAACAGGCGTACGTCGGCGTGCCAGCGTTCGAAATCGTGCAGTTCGCGGATCTGGATGCCGTAGAGGCGCTCGACGATGGCGAACAGGCCGGAAAGCACCTTGTCCACCGGGAAGTAGGCACGCAGCGCCTCCTGGGACACGCTGTAGCGCGCCTCGCGGAGTTTCTCGGCGTAGTAGCCGGCGTCCCAGCTCTGCAATTCGGTGCAGCCCTGCTCGGCGGCGTAGGCGCGCAGCTGCTCCAGGTCGCGGGCGGCGAACGGCTTGCTGCGCACCGCCAGGTCGCGGAGGAAGCTGAGCACCTGGTCGCTGGACTCGGCCATCTTGGTCGCCAGCGACAGCTCGGCGTAGTTGGCGAAGCCGAGCAGGCCGGCCAGCTCCTGGCGCAGGTCGAGGATCTCTTCCATCACCGGACCGTTGTCGTTCTGCCCAGCGTTAGGGCCCTGGTCGGAGGCGCGGGTGCAGTAGGCGGCGTATACCTCTTCGCGCAGGGCGCGGTCATCGGCATAGGTCATCACCGCGTAGTAGCTGGGGAACTCCAGGCTGATCAGCCAGCCGTCCAGGCCCTTGGCCTCGGCGGCCTGCTTCATCTGGGCCTTGGCCGAATCGGTCAGGCCGGCCAGCGCGGCTTCGTCGGTGACATGCTTGGTCCAGGCCTGGGTGGCGTCGAGCAGCTGGTTGGAGAAACGGCTACCCAGCTCGGACAGGCGCGACTGCACCTCGGCATAGCGCTTCTGCTTGTCCGCCGGCAAGTCGATGCCGGACAGGCGGAAGTCGCGCAGGGCGTGTTCGAGGATGGTTTTCTGGGCCACGTCGAAGCCGGCCGCCTCGGGGCTCTTCGCCAGCGCCTCGTAGGCCTCGAACAGGGCGCGGTTCTGCCCCAGCTCGGTGGAGTAGGCCGACAGCTCCGGCAGGCAGGCCTCGTAGGCCTCGCGCAGCTCGGCGCTGTTGCACACCGCGTTGAGGTGGCTGACCGGACTCCAGGCGGCGCCCAGACGGTCGTTGAGTTCGTCCATCGCCAGCACCAGGCCCTTCCAGGTCGGCTGCTCGCGCTGGGTTTCCAGCAGGCGGGCGATGGCGGCGCGGTTATCGGCGAGGATCCGCTCGATGGCCGGCTTCACGTGTTCCGGGCGAATGGAGGAGAAAGGCGGCAGGTCGTAGGCCTGCAGAAGGGGATTCGCGCTCACGTTGGCAACCTTGGCTAAGGAAATACCCGACCATCTTAAATACAATCGGCGGCATCCGCAGCCTGAGGAAAACTATCGTGACCATTCGTTCCTACCAGGGCAAAACGCCACTGCTCGGCGAGCGGGTCTTCGTCGATCCCTCGGCCGTGCTCGTCGGCGACATCGAGATCGGCGCCGACAGCTCGGTCTGGCCGCTGGTGGTGATCCGTGGCGACATGCACCGCATCCGCATCGGCCAGCGCAGCAGCATCCAGGACGGCAGCGTGCTGCACATCACCCACGCCGGCCCCTTCAACCCGGACGGTTTTCCGCTGAGCATCGGCGACGAAGTGACCGTCGGGCACAAGGTCCTGCTGCACGGTTGCAGCATCGGCAACCGGGTGCTGGTGGGGATGGGCTCGATCGTCATGGACGGCGCGGTGATCGAGGACGAAGTGATCCTCGGCGCCGGCAGCCTGGTGCCGCCGGGCAAGGTGCTGGAGAGCGGCTTCCTCTACGTCGGCAGTCCGGCGAAGAAGGCCCGTCCGCTGAGCGACAAGGAGCGCGGCTTCTTCGCCTACACCGCCGGCAACTACGTGAAGCTCAAGGACCTGCACATCGCCGAGGACTACCATGCGTGACGCCGCGCTGCGCTACCCGAACATCCTCTTCGATCTCGACGGCACCCTCACCGACCCGCGCGAGGGCATCACCCGCTCGGTGCAGTTCGCCCTCGCCCGCCTGGGCATCGACGAGCCGGACCTGGCGCGCCTGGAACACTTCATCGGCCCCCCGCTGTTGCAGTGCTTCATGCAGACCTACGGCTTCGACGAAGCGCGCGCCTGGGAGGCGGTGAACCACTACCGCGAGCGCTTCAGGGTCACCGGTCTCTACGAGAACCGCGTGTTCGACGGCATTCCCGAGCTGCTCGAAGCCCTGGTCGGACGCGGCCACACGCTCTACGTCGCGACCAGCAAGCCCGGCGTGTTCGCCCACGAGATCGCCCGCCACTTCGCCTTCGACCGTCATTTCAAGGCGATCTACGGCAGCGAGCTGGACGGCACCCGCACGCACAAGGACGAACTGATCCGCCATCTGCTCGACAGCGAAGGCCTGGCAGCGGAGCATTGCCTGATGATCGGCGACCGCATGCACGACCTGCTCGGCGCCAGTCGCAACGGTGTCGCCTGCATCGGCGTCGGCTACGGCTTCGGCAGCGAAGACGAACTGCGCGCGCACCAGCCGACCCATTACTGCGCCGACCTCGCCGCCCTGCGGCAGGTGTTGGAATCCCACTGACCCATGCTCCGTTTCAGACAAGGACGCCTGACATGACCGACAATCCCTTCGCCACCCCCACCGCCCCGGTGCAGCCGCCGGCCAGAGAGGTGCCCGCCACCACCCAGCCCTATGCGTTCATCGCGGTGCTGGCGCTGGTCACCTGCCTGTCCTTCGCCGTGAGCCTGGGCATCCAGTGGTACAACGACATCGGCGAGATCCGCCAGCGTTTCTCCGAGCACCTGCAACTGATGGCGCCGCACTGGTTCACCGGCCTGGTGTTCTACGCGGCGGCCAACCTGCTGGTGCTGCATGCCTACCGCGAGAAGCGGCAGCTCGTCGAGTTCCGCCCGCTGGCGCTGCTGCTGATCGGCTACGGTCTGCTCAACCTGGTCTGCGGCATGCTCGCCGGGATCGGCCTGGCGCCGCTGACGCTGCCGTTCTACCAGTGGGTGACGGCGCAATCCAGCTACGGCGTCTGGCTGATGGCGTTCAACGAAGCGATGAGCTGGGTCTACCTGCTCCTGGGCAGCCTGCTGCCGTTGGGGCTGGTGCTGCTCGGCAGCCGGGTGAACTCGCCGCGCCTGGCCGAAGGGGAAGAAGCCCGCGTCGCTGCCTGGCAGGTCGCCCTGGGCGCCGCGCTGTGTTTCGCCACGCTGTGTTTCAAGCTGATGCAGTTCCTTCCCTACGCCCTGCTGCGCTACGACGAGCCTTGGCTATACGGCCTGTACCTGAGCGGCGTGGCGCTGCCCGCGGCGCTGCTCTTCGGCGCCGTCTGCACGCGCCTGCCGGCGCGCCTGCAACGCTTCGCCGCCGGCCGCGCGCTGCTGCTCGCGGTGGTCGCCATGCTGCTCTGGAGCGTCGCGCTGCTGGCGGTCGGCGGGGGGCTGGCGCTGCTGATGATCCTCGGCCTGGCGCCCGCTGGCATCGGCTATACGCTGCTGGTGGCGCTGCTCGGCGTCGGCCTGTTGGCGCTGCTCTGGCCGATCGGCCGGCTGGCCACGCGCTGGTGCTACGCCGACCAGCTCGCCGCCTGAGCAGGCGTCAGGGCGCTGCGGCGGCCAGCCGCTGCAACGCCGCCTGGCGCTCCGCCAGGGGGAGCTGGCCAAGGGCACGGACCCGCGCATAGAACGCCGGCCAGTTGCCGCCGACCTGGCGGAACAGCACGGCGAACGCCGCCACCCATTGGTCGTAGAGGCCGAAGGGAAGCAGCTTGGCATTGTTGAACGGCGCGTCGATCCAGGCCTTGAACGGCGACTCGCCACCCCATTCGCGCTGGCTCAGCGCCGCGTACTCGCGGCGCAGGCGCTGGAATTCGGCAGCCTTGCCGGCACGCTTGGCGGCATCGTCCAACGGCCCGGCATAAAGTGCTTCGAGGCGCGCACGACTGGCCAGGACCAGCGCGGTGAACTGCTCGCGGCGCTTCTCCTCGCGGCCGTCCGCCGGCGGCAGTCCACGATACTCGCGCCACTGGCGGGTACCTTCCTGTTCGACGAAGGTGGCGAAGGATTCGTTGAAGGCGGTGTCGTCGCGCAGGTAGAACTTCTGGTGCGCCAGTTCGTGGAAGATCAAGGTCGCCAGCCGTTCGTCGTCCCAGCGCAGCATGCTGCTGAGGATCGGATCGTCGAACCAGCCGAGGGTCGAGTAGGCCTGCACCCCGCCGACGTAGACGTCGTCGCCGAGCGCCCGCTGGCGCGCCGCCTCGGCGCGCGCGGCGGCCTCGCTGTAGTAGCCGCGGTAGGCCACGCAGCCGGCGATGGGGAAGCAATGGGTGACCGGCTGCAGCGACAGCTCCGGGGTGGCGAACACGTTCCATACCACGTAGGGCCGGCCGATATCGGCGTACAGGCGATAGCTGCGGTTGTCCGGCAGGCCGAGGCGTTCGCTGGCGAATTGCCGGGCCTTTTCCGCCTTCGCCAGGCGTTCGCGCAAGCGCGCGTCGCGCTGCGGGTCGGCGATCACCGCGGCGGCCGGCTCGCGGGCGCGCAGCAGGGCGAACTGGCCGCTGGCCAGTTGCCCGTAGTAGGAGACGGTCGAGCAACCGCTCAGCGCCAACAGCGCCAGGCAGGGAACCCAACGGGGCAGTCGAAGGTCAGCAAGCGGATGGCGAAGGCGGCGTGGCATGGGCGGAACATAGCACAGCACGCGGACCGCCCGCCGCCCTACCAGCACCGGTCCGCGATCCGGCGAGGCGGAGGAACGCAAGGCGTTTTTCCAAGGCGCGACGGATGGCGGCCGGGTTAAAGGAGCTTCGGAGTCTTCTATGCGTACGCTGCTGCTTGCCGGTGGCCTGCTCGTCCTGAGCGGCTGCTCACTGCTGATGCCCACCCCCGACCCGAACCGCGCCTGGGTCGACCTCGATACCCAGCCCGACGCCGATCTCGCCGCCGTGGAAGTCGACGACAAGAGCTGGGACCGCACGCGCTACTTCGAGGTCGATCCCGGCACCCGCGAACTCACGGTGCGCTACCAGTTCACCGTCGACCCGACCAACATCGGCCCCGTGGACAGCCCGCTCTGGCGCGATTGCCAGCTCAACCTCAAGTTCAAGGACTTTAGCGCCGGCCAGCGCTACCGCCTGGAGGCCGGGCACATCGGCTTCCGTCCCTGGGCGAAGCTCTACGACCAGGACAACAGGGAACTGGCGCGCGGCCGCGAGGGACGCTGCGCGAAGGTCTGAACGGCACAAGGCGAGGGCGCTATGCTAGGAGCTGAACGCCCTCCGGAGCCCGCCCCATGCGTCCACTCACCCGTCTCGTCCCGCTCGCGCTGCTGCTCCTCGCCGGCTGCGCCGGACCGCTGCCGCAGCCGGACCCGCAGATGGCCTGGGTCGAGCTGCGCAGCGCGCCGGCCAACACCCTGCTGGCCGAGCGCCTGGACGGCGAGCGGTTGAGCGACGGGCGCTACTTCCAGGTCACTCCGGGACGCCATGTGCTGGAGGTGCGCTTCCAGTACGAACTCTATGGCGGTTCCGGCGGCGGGGGCGGCGGCTTCGGCGAGCCGGTGCAGATCAACTGCTACCAGCAGGTGGTCTATGACGGCTTCGAGGCGGGCCGGCGCTATCGCCTGGAGGTGCGCCCGCAATTGCGCAGGGCGCTGGCGCTACTGAGCGACGAGCGTGGCGAGGTGGTCGCCCGTTCGAACTTCCAGACCAGCCGCTGCCCGCCGTACTGAAACGCAGCGGCTCAGTCGTCGTTCTTCTGGTAGATGATCTTCTTGGTGCCGTTCTCGCAACTGCCGACCACCATGTTCGGGTCGCTGACTTCGTCGTTGCGCACGATCTCCAGGGTGTAGGAGGTCACCCCGGCCGACTGGATCTTGGTCTCGATCTCCGCCTTGAGTTCCTCGCACGGCTTCGGCGCGGCCAGCGCCGTGGCGCTGAACAGCAAGGTGGCAATCCCCAGCCCGATGGTTTTCATGACCCGTCACTCCTCGTCGATGCCTGGCAGCCGAGTGCTGCGCAGCGCATCCTGCCGCATTCGACTGCGGCAGGCCAGGGCCAGTTCGCCGGGCTGGGGAAGCGTTCCGCTCAGCCGTCGAGGCTGGCGTCCAGGCTGATCTTCGCGTTGAGCACCTTGGATACCGGGCAACCGGCCTTGGCCTTGTTGGCGATCTGCTCGAAGGTCTGCGCGTCCGCCCCCGGCACGCGCGCCCTGAGCACCAGGTGCACGGCAGTGATGGCGAAACCGTCGGACTGCTTGTCGAGGGTGACCTCGGCGCGGGTCTCGATACGTTCGGCGGTCAGGCCGGCCTCGCCGAGCATCATCGACAGGGCCATGCTGAAGCAGCCGGCGTGGGCCGCGCCGATCAGCTCTTCCGGGTTGGTTCCCGGTGCGCCCTCGAAGCGGGTATTGAAGCCATAGGGGTTGTCCTTGAGCGCGCCGCTTTCAGTGGAAAGGGTGCCCTTGCCGTCTTTCAGGCCGCCTTGCCAGACCGCCGATGCCGTCTTCTTCATGTCGACTCCTCCGGAGCTGTGGATGGACATCCGCTCGCGTCGGCGAGCGGGCATGTCTACATGGGAGGACGACGCAGCCGGACAAGTTCAGTCCGCTTGCGCGGCGGCGGGATTCAGGCGCAACCGTCGATGCGGCAGAGCGGCGCCGCGGCCCCGCCCACGGCACCGCTGCCGCCGGCAAGGCGCAGCTGCGTTTCGAGGAAAGCCCGCCAGTCGTCCGGCTGGCCGAGGTAGCGCCCGGTGTCGAGCACCTGCAGGCGGCCGTCGCGCTCCAGGGCGAAGGTCGGGAAGCCAGCGGCGCCGAGACGGTTCATCAGCCGCCGACTGTCGGCGAAGTGCGCGCGCAGCGGCTCGCCGGAGCAGGCGTCGAACGCCTCGGCGAAGCCCTCGCCAAGCCCCAGTTCGGCACCCAGCTCGAGCAGCACCGGACGCTCGGCGATACGCCGGCCCTCGACGTAGTGGGCACGCTGGATCCGCGCCAGCATCGCCGCGCCGAGGCCGTCGAGCGCTTCGGCGGCAAGCACGGCGGCGGTCGGCGGGGCCGAGTCGAATACCGCGCTGGTGTCGCGCAGCAGGCCGTCGAAGTAGTCCTTGCCGAACGGCTGGCCGGTCAGTTGGGCGATCCGCAGGTCATGGGGCATCACGTAGTGGCGCAGACCGGCGCCGACCGGCTGGCGGTTGGCATCGGTCATCATGCCGCCGCCATGCAGGCGTACGTCCAGACCCGTCACCTCGCAGGCGGCGGCGAGCAGCGGCGAGGCGCCGTAGCACCAGCCGCAGAGCGGATCGTAGAGGTAATGCAGGGTGAGGTCGTTCATCTCGGTCTCCACGAGACGCCCCGCAGGGGACGCCTCGATCAGCGGCTATCGGCGGGCGCGGCTCAGGGCCACTGCATCTCGCCCTTGAGCACCTTGGCGCTCAGCTCCAGGCCTTCCTCGCCCGGCAGGTTCGGGTAGCGGCGCTTCATCGCCTCGACCAGCGCGGCGGAATCCCTGGCCTTGGGCAGTTCGGCTTCCAGGGCCTTCAGGTAGTCACGGGTGAAGCGCACGCCGTCCAGGCCCTTCGGCTCCTCGCCGGTGAAATGGCCGGGCACCACGCGCCGCGGTTGCAGCGCCTCGATCCGGTCGAGCATCGCCACCCAGGCCTGGCGCGAGGCCTGGGTCTGGGTATCGGCGGTCCAGACGTGCGAACCGGATTCCACCAGCACGCCACCAACCACCGTCTTCAGCGACGGAATCCACAGCACCGTGCGGTCCGGGCTCGGCCCCTTCAGGTCGACCACCTTCAGGGCATGGCCTTCCAGCTTCAACTGGTCGCCCTTCAGCGGCTCCGGCACCACCAGCGACGTCGGCGCGTTGTCCTTGAGGATCGGCCCCCAGTAGGCCAGCTTGGCGTCCTTGGTCGCCTGGATGTGTGCGACGGTCTGCGCCGTCGCGAGGATCTTCGCCTCGGGGAAGGCGGCCTTCAGCACGTCGAGGCCGAAGTAGAAGTCCGGGTCGCCGTGGCTGATGTAGATAGTGCTGAGGGTCTTGCCGCTGGCCTGGATACGCTTGACCAGTTGCTCGGCGTCGGCGCGGGAGAACTGCGCGTCGATCAGCATCGCCTCGCGCTGGCCCACCAGCAGTTCCGAGGACACGGCGAAGATCGCCTTCTCGCCGGGGTTGTAGACCTCCAGCCGCAGCGGTTCGGCGCTGGCGGCGAAGACGCCGGCGGCACCCAGCAGGGCGGCGGCGGCGAACAGGGAACGAAGCAATCCATGGCGCGACATGAGCGGTTCTCCAGGCAGTGGGATCAGAGGCTTGCCATGTTAGTTGCTTGAAAGCGCGCAAAAAGCTCCGCAATAATCACAGCTTTGTTGCATGGATCGAGCGAATCATGGACCGCCTGACCGCCACCCGCGTCTTCGTCGAGGTCATCGACAGCGGCAGCCAGACCGCCGCCGCCGAGCGTCTGGACATGTCCCGGGCGATGGTCTCGCGCTACCTCGCCGAGTTGGAGGAGTGGGTCGGCGCACGCCTGCTGCACCGCAGCACCCGCCGCCTGAGCCTGACCGACGCCGGCGCGGAGCTGTTGCCGCAGTGCCGCGAGATGCTCGCCGTGGCCGACGCCATGCAGGCCACTGGCCAGACCCGCCGCGACAGCCCGCGCGGCACCCTGCGCATCACCAGCAGCCTGTCCTTCGCCCAGGCCTGGCTGACCCGTGCCGCCGCCGCCTTCGTCGAGCGCTACCCGGGCACCGCCATCGACCTGCAGGTCAACAGCCAGGTGGTCAACCTGGTGGAGGAGCGCATCGACCTGGCCCTGCGCATCGCCAACCAGCTCGACCCCAACCTGATCGCCCGCCGCCTCGGCGAATGCCGCTCGGTGATCTGCGCCGCGCCGGACTACCTGCGCCGCCACGGCACCCCGCGGCGCCCGGAGGACCTGGCGCTGCACAACTGCCTGACCTACTCCTACTTCGGCCGCAGTCTCTGGCAGTTCGAGCGCGACGGCGAGCCGACCAGCGTGCCGGTGGGTGGCAGTCTCAGCGCCAACGAATCCACCGTGCTGCTGGAGGCCGCCGCCGCCGGTGCCGGGATCAGCCAGCAGCCGCTGTACTCGGCAGCCCCGCTGATCCGTAGCGGACGCCTGGTGGCGCTGCTGCCGGAGTGGTCGCCGCAGGTGCTCGGCATCCACGCGGTGTACGCCTCGCGCCGGCAGATGCCGCCGGCGCTGCGGGCGCTGCTGGACTTCCTGGTCGAACGGATGGCGGCCGATCCGCACTGGGACGAGGCGGGCCCCCTGGCGCTGGCGTGAAAGCCGGGTAGACTGCTGGACGCGCCGCCTTCGACGCACCTTTATCCCCTGTCTGGAGCACGTCCATGTCCCTGTCGATCTACCAGGCTTCGATCCCGACCTTCCTGCGCACTCTCGGCAACCTCTCGGCGATCCTGAAGAAAGCCGCCGCCCACGCCGAAGCGAAGAACATCGATCCGCGCATCTTCATCGACGCCCGGCTGGCGCCGGACATGTTCCCCCTGGCGCGCCAGGTGCAGATCGCCAGCGACGCCGCCAAGGGCGCCGGCGCGCGGCTGGCCGGGCTGGAAGTGCCGAGCTACGCGGATACGGAAACCACCTTCGACGAACTCCAGGCACGCATCGCCCGCACCGTCGAGTTCCTCGAGGGCATCCGCGAGGAACAACTGGACGGCGCCGAAGAGCGCAACGTGACCCTCAAGGTGCGCGGCCAGGAGATCAGCTTCAACGGCCGCGACTTCCTCTTCGGCTTCGCCCTGCCCAACTTCTTCTTCCACGTCACCACCGCCTACGCCATCCTCCGCCACAACGGCGTCGAACTGGGCAAGATGGACTTCCTCGGCGGCGCCTGAGGTTCCCGCGCCGGGATGGCACGCACAAGGACCATGGAATGGATCGGAAAACCCTCGACGACACCAGCAAGTTCCTCAGCTATGTCCTTCGCCACCAGCCCGAGGCCATCGGCCTGACGCTGGACGGCGAAGGCTGGGCCGACATCGACGCCCTGATCGCTGGCGCGGCGCGGGACGGCCGCGCCCTCGACCGCGTGCTGCTCGGCGCGGTGGTCGAGAACAACGACAAGAAGCGCTTCGCCCTCTCCGCCGATGACTAGCGCATCCGCGCCGTGCAAGGCCACTCGCATGCCGCGGTGGCCATCGCCTACGCCCCCGCGGTCCCGCCCGCAGTGCTCTACCACGGCACCGCCAGCCGCTTCCTCGACTCCATCCGCGAGCGCGGCCTGGTTCCCGGCAGCCGCCACCACGTCCATCTCTCCGCCCGCCGCGCCACCGCCCTGGAAGTCGGCCGCCGCTACGGCAGCCCGGTTCTGCTGGAAATCGACGCGCGCGACATGCATCTGGCCGGGCACCTATTCCACCAGGCGGAGAACGGCGTCTGGCTGACCGAGCGGGTACCCGTGCGGTTCATCCGCGAGGCTTGAGAAGGCATCGCCTCTCATCGGGAAGTCGTAGGGCGCATAACGCGCAGCGTTATCCGCCGATGCGCCGAGGCTAAAAGGAGAAAGCCGCCGCCTGCGATGAACCAACCGCCTCCTTGATGGCCCGCTGCCGCCTAGCAGAAGCGGCAGTGGAGCAGGCGGTGAAAGCCGGCTTGACTGAGGAAAAACACCGACAAGCGCAGGACGCCCGATGGACCTTCGCCCCAGCCACGTGCATGTGTTCCCACCCAGCCGCGACCTCCCGGCCGCAACCAGTCCGCACCGCGAAACCCTGCTGCGCAGCGGCTGCGCCTGGAACGGCTCGCTCTACCTCGGCTATCCCCTTGGCCAGCCGCAGCTCACCGTGCAGCGCCTGAGCCTGGCCGCCCACGAACGCCTGGACTGGCAGGTCCATCCGATGCCCAGCGCGCTTTACGTGCTCAAGGGCGAACTGCGCCTGGAGACCCGCGACGGAGCCCAGAGCACGCGGGTGCTGGAAGGCGAGGCGGCGGGTTGCCTGATGAACATCATCCATCGCCTGATAGCCGGGGCCGAACCGGTGGAAGCCCTGCTGTTCCATGCCGGCGTGGAAGGCATGCCGGTGGGGCTCGGCGAACGCGGCGAAATGCCCGACGCCTGAAGACGCCGGCGGGCCGGACAGCAGCCCGAACCCGCCACGCCCCGCGTCACGCTCAGGCGGAGAGCCCGTACAACCTGAGCCAGCCTTCCAGCGCCAGTGCGGTCTCCAGGTTGTGGCGGCTCACCTGGGTGTTGAAGTACCCCTCCGGATGCTCCAGTTCGGCGGCCAGGAACTCTCGCGAAACGATGCCGAACACCGGGTTCGCCGCGTCCTCCAGCAGGCGCCGCACGCTCCCGCGCAGGAAACGCTCGTAGCCGAGGTTGGCAGAAGTCGGATAAGGGCTCTTGCGGCGCTTGAGCACGGCTTCCGGGACATAGTCGGCGCAGGCCCGCTTGAGCAGCCACTTCTCCTCGCCGTCCCGGCTCTTGATCGACCAGGGCACGTTGTAGACGTACTCCACCAGCTCATGGTCGGTGTAGGGCACCCGCACCTCCAGGCCGTTGCACATGCTCAGGCGATCCTTGCGTTCGAGCAGCAGCACCATCCAGCGCTTCAGATGCAGATGGCTGAACTCGCGCATCCGCCGCTCCTCCGGGCTGTCGCCGGCCAGGTGTTCGACCTGGCGCAGCCCATCGTCGTAGCTGGCCTGCTGGTACTGGAGGAGATCGCAGCGGCGGTTGAAACCGGCGTCGATGAAGCCGGCCGGCAGGCGCACCCTGGAGGCCCAGGGGAAGCGCGCCGCAGCCACCGCCTGCGGATCGCGGAACCAGCCGTAGCCACCGAACAGCTCGTCGGCGCCTTCACCGGAGATGGCCACCGTGGAATGCCGGCGGATCTCGCCGAACATCAGGTGCAGCGAGGTATCCATGTCGCCGAAGGTGAAAGGTACGTCCTTGGCCCGGAATACCTCTTCGCGCGCTCGTTCGCAGACCAGTTCGGCATTGTCGATGAGCACGGTGCGATGACGGCTGCCGATGTACTGCGCGGCCAGCAGGGCGAACGGCTGGTCCTGGTCGGGACGCAGGTCGTCGCTGCGGAACTGCTCGGCCTGGCCGACGAAGTCCACCGAGAACGAATTGATGTCGCCGCCGTGCTCCGCCTTCGCGATGCGCTGGGCGATGCCGGTCAGGGCGGTCGAATCGAGCCCACCCGATAGCAGCGAACACACCGGAACGTCGGCGTGCAATTGCGCCCCCAGGGCGCGGGTGACCAGTTCGCGGGTGCGCTGCACGGTGCTCTGCAGGTCGTCGGCATGCTCCTGGCGGCGCACCTCCCAGTAGCGGCGCAACTTCGCCTGGGAATTGGGACGCCAGGACAGCAGGTGGCCGGGCAGCAGTTCCTGGACCTCGCGGAACGGCGTCTGCGAAGTGCCCCGGGACAGCGTCAGGAGGTCGACCAGGCCGACCGCGTCGAGCCTGGCGGCGAATTCCGGATGCGCCAGGATGGACTTGATCTCCGAGCCGAACAGCAGTCCCTCGCGGTGCCGCGCGTAATACAGCGGCTTGATGCCCAGGCGGTCGCGCACCAGCAGCAGGTGGCCGTCGCGGCCATCGAAGACGGCGAAGGCGAACATCCCGGTCAGGTACTCGCAACAACGCTCGCCCCATTGCAGATAGGCGTGCAGAACCACCTCGGTATCGCTGCGGGTGCGGAACTCATGTCCGGCCCGGCGCAACCGCTCGCGCAGGGCATCGTGGTTGTACACCTCGCCGGTGTAGACGAGGGTGACCTCCTGGCCGGTGGGAAAGCGATAGGACATCGGCTGCACGCCGCCGCTGAGGTCGATGACCGCCAGCCGCCGGTGACCCAGCAGGGCGTTGCGGTGCTTCCAGATGCCCTCGGCATCCGGCCCGCGCAAGGCGAGCGTATCGGTCATGGCGAAGATCGCCGGAAATTCGTCGTCGAGCTTGCGCGTGTAATCCACCCAACCCGCGAGACCGCACATAGGGAAACTCCTCTAATTGATGTTTATCGGGAAACTCATCCAGAGAACATGCTGAAAACATCCGTGCGGCCGGACAGATTTCCGGCGTACGAATGCTTCGCCCAAGGCGGTCGATGTATGAACTTTTCGAGGACCTGAAGATAATCAGTTTCGGCAGGCCTGCGCCCAAGGAAGGCCAATGATAGAACAGGAAAAAACGTGGCCGAGTTAATTAATATCTATCTAAATCTGGTAGCTGTTTTTAAAAAAACAAAGGAAAAACAATAATCTACAAAATTAATGAAATATCCTGAAACATCATTACACGGCTCTACAACCAGATATTACAGGGTCGTTCACGGCTCTTTCCAAAGACTTAGAAAGCTAATCCAATTAAACTTATAATTGCTTTAGGTCAATCATATGGATAGCCAACTAAGCAAATGACTACAACAAACTCAGATCGTACAACTATTGAATATAAGAGTTGTCCATCGACGCTGATTTCATGGCAACGTTCGAGGCGACGATGGACGAGCGGGAAAAGTAGGGCGGCGCGGGGAAGGGAGAATTAAAGAAGGCAACTTCGAGCGAGCGATCCATCCGGAAGCGGGCCCGCTGCACCGGGCCCGCCAGACGACCTACCTCAAGGGCATTCGCAGGTCGACGGACCGAACACCGGCCCGCTGCACGGGTCCTCGGACGGGCCGAAAACCGGGCACGCGGCCTGGGCGGTAAGAGAGAAGCCACAGAGCAGGAACACAGCCAACAGTACTTTCTTCATTTGCAACCTCCTGGTTGGTAATCGAACGCTCCCTGTCCCTGGTCGAGGGTACAGTCGGTCATCACGGGCACTCGCAGACGGTCGGTCCCAGCACCGGGCCCGCGCAGGGATCTTCCCCCGGCCCGAGCACCGCGCAGTCCGCCTGCGCCGTCAGCGAGAACATCCACAGCAGCAGCGAAGCCGCCAGCATCTTCCTTTTCATCTGACCTCCTTGGTCGAAACAGCGATCAACGATCCGTGTCCTTCTCCGAAAACAAGGGCATTTGCCTGCAGAAGGACCGAACGCCCGTCCGCTCGCGGCGCACCGCAAGACTCGCCGGCGAGCCGCCGGACCCCGGAGAGCAAAGACCAGCCCGAGCGAACGCGCCAGTGCGGTGGATTGCCGCAGCGCCAGCGAAAGTACCGGGGCAGGGGGCTTCGGCACCGGTTCGCCATCAACTTTTCCTATCCCCGGCGGCCACATAAATTCGTTGGACGCACCACGCCGGCGCCTCCAAGAATGCCGCACGGGTGCGAAGTCCGGCCGTGCACCCACCGACGCCCACAACAGCAAGAACAACGATCGGTGCATCCATGGCAAAGGACCTGACTTTCCCAGACGCCTCCGCGTCGTCCCGCAACCCTCCCTCCGCGCGCCTCCGTCTACCGGCGACACGCGCCCCCTAGCACCGCCCTCCCGTCCGCCACCGCAGCAACCCGCGACGCACCTTGCGTCGGTCCCGGCCCCCGCCGCCGGCGGGCGCCGCTCGCCCGCGCTCCGCCCGCCGCACCGATCGACCCATGAACCGAACAAGAACAGGAGTCCACCCGATGCGCTACGCCCGTCACGCAAGCCGATACTCCCTCTTCACCCTGGCCGTCTCGGCAGCCCTGCTGCCCGGCGCCGGCTGGGCCGCCAACGGCGACCTCGCCGGCGCCCGCAAGCCGCCCAGCGTCGCCTGCTCCTGGAACCGCGAGGCAGCGTTGTCCTACGAGGAGCGCCGGCTCGACACGCCGCTGCCGTTCAGCGGCGCCAACGTCGTCACCCATGACCAGACGCCGCTGGCCGAGCGCATCGTCAAGGGCGCCGGCTTCGACGGCTTCGAACCGGCCTTCGCCAAGCGCCTGTGCGCCGCCGACGGCCGCACCCCGGTCAGCAGCTACGCCAAGGCACTGAAGCTGGTCACCGAAGAGGGCCGCGCGCTGTGGCGCGCCGCCGTCGACCGGGCCCAGGGTCGCCGCGCCATTCCCGCCGGCGCGCTGCCGGCCAGCGATGACCGCATGCTCTACTGGACGCGCCTCTACATGACCCGCACCCTGCGCCAGTGGGCGCCATCCTTCCACCTCGGCAAGGCCCAGGCCCAGGCGCTGCAATGGCGCTTCGAACGCGCCTCGCGCGGACAGCTGGACATCGACCTGCCACGCCGCTACGCCGCCGACGGCTCGCGCTACCGGCGGATGATCATCAGCGGCTTCGACGTCTTCACCCTGGGCACTCCCGGGACGGCGAACACCGGCCTGCGCAACGGCAACCCCTCGGGCGCCACCGCCCTTGCGCTGGACGGCCGCGAGTTCAGGCTGGCCGACGGCAGCCTGCTGCGTATCGAGGCCTACCTGTTGCCGGTCAGCTACGACCCGTTCAACCGCGGCATGCAGGAAGACACCCTGGGCCCCTGGTTCCGCCCCGGCCCGCGCCGGGTCGACGCCTCCATCACCATCAGCCAGGGCGGCGCCAACCAGTTCTGGCTGGAGGCCTGGAACGGCCGCTTCCACGGCTCCTCCGCCGGCAACGACGGCATCGTCTACTGCCCCGCCGACAGCGCTTTGCCCAACTACGTGCTTCCCCTGGGCAGCGTGACCAATCCCGGCACCGCGCCGATTTCCCTGCGGGGCTCCGGCTGCAATATCAACCCGCCGCGCCGCTGGCTCGGCTACGACAGCGCCAGCCGCTGGCGGCAGAACCTGCCGGCACAGTTCTCCAAGGCCTCGCTGCCGGTCCGCCAGTTGCTCGCCGCCGATACCTGGCGCGGCATCGAGCGGCCGCCGGGCGCTACCAGCCAGGCCGCGGAAGGCTTCGACGTCACCTGGCACACCAACTACGACTTCTTCCCCGATTGCGCCAACCCGCGCACCGAAAACGTGCCGACCAACGGGGTGATGAACGCCATGCCCGATCCCTCCCTGGTGCTCCCGCCGAACCGACGGATCTGCGCGCGCAACGGCGGTGGCGGCGACTACCTGTCCAACGAGAGCGCCTACCGCAACACGGTGCTGCGCGACGCGTTCCGCCTGGAGATTCCCGCCGGGCACATCCATGTCCCGGTGATGAACAACTACTACACCGGCGTACCGGCGAGCGGCGGCGGCGCGCGCAACGACAACGCCATCAGCGACGCCCGCTACGAGGCCTACCGCAGCGCCATCGTGGCGCAGACCCGGGCGCTGCTGGTGGGCGTCGGCAACGCCCTGGCGCAGGGGGCGCAAGCGGACTAGTCCTCGCCAGGCGCAAGGCCCTCGCGTCCTATCGCTTCGCCGCGGAGCCAAACTGCCGCCGACGCAGGCCAACGGGACGGTAGCCCGTCGCTTCAGCCTCTACTGAATCGAAAAAGGCGGCACGCGGGGAAACCTCGGACTCACGACCCGGAGCTTTCCCAGGCCCGCGCCGGAACGGTAGGGCAGAGTCGAAGAGTGCGAACGCCGATGATGGAGACAACCGCCATCGCCCGCATCCGGGGCGGTGGCAAGGATTTCCCCTGACTTGGAGAGTTTTCCATGAGCTTCGCGCAGAATCTCCTACGCCTACGCCAGCAGAACGCCCTGACCCAACGGCAGATGGCCGAGCGACTGGGCGTCACCGTGAGCCAGTTGCGGCACTTCGAAACCAAGGGCGGGCACCCGTCGCTGGTGGTGCTGCAAACCATCGCCGGACGTTTCGCGGTGCCCCTCGACTGGCTGGTCTGCCAGCGCAGCGAGCGGCAGGCGCTACCGGAAGACCTGCGCCTGCAGTTCGAGGCCATCGGCCGCCTGCGGCTGGACGAGCGGCGCGCCATCCGGGCGTTGCTCGACGACCTGATCCGCCAGTACATGGCCAAGCGCAACGCAGCGGCCAAGCCCCTCCCGGCGGCTTGCACCGAGGCCACGGAGACGTCCCCGTAGCCCCGGCGCACGGCTCAGTCGCTGCCGTACCTCGGCGAGCGCGGGCCGTACAACAGTCCGCCCGGCTGGCCGGCCGAGAGCAGGCGCGCACTGGTCATCCCGGCGATCGGATAACCGGCGTCCTCCACCGAACTGTTGATGATCTGCTTGACCGCCGCGGTGATCAGCATGCCCACCAGGCCGCCGTTGTTGCCGCCGTTGCCTTCCTCGCTGGAGGCGGTCGCCGAGCCGGTCCACAGGGTAGTGCCGGATCGCAGGTCGACCAGCTTGGCGCTGGCGGTGACGATGGTCGCGCTGCTGATCACCATGTAGCGCGTGCCGTAGTCGCTCACCGTGACGTACAGCGCCGCGTCGGCGCCATAGATCTCGCGCAGCTTGGCCGGGGACACCTGGTGCACGTCGCCGGCGCTGGTCAGGCCGTTCTGGCGGAAGGTCTCGTCGGCCAGCGCCACCGGCACCACGTAGTAGCCGGCCTCGGCCAGCGGGAAGGTGACCTGCGAGAGCATGCTGTAGGTCGCCTTCACGTCGGGCGACTCGTTCAGCGGCGGCAGGACCAGGATCGAGCGCGGCTTGGCCTGCTTGAACGCCGAGTAATCGACGCTCTTGGTCGGCGCGCAGCCGCCGAGCAGGGCCAGCAGGGTGAAACCGGCCACCAGGCCGGACAGTCGGGCGAGTTTCAACGGGCACCTCCACGGGCGTTGTTCAGGAGGAAGTCCATGTAGGTCGCCGACTCGGGAAACAGCGCCTTCTCGGTCTCGAACTCGCGGACCATCTGGTCGTCCTTGCCGATGCTGGAATAGAGCAGCCCCAGCTGGGCGTGGTAGCCCGGCGGCACCGCGCCGTTCTTCGCCCGGATCTTCTCGAGGTCGGCTTCCAGCGCCTGCGCCTGGGCCTCCTTGGATTCACCCTTGAAGTATTCGTGGACCTGGGCCTGGTAGCCCTCCCACTGGTACAGCGTCTTCGGTCCGCTGCACCCGGCCAGCGCCATGCTCCCCAGCAGCGCCGCCGTCCATGTGATCGTCTTGCTCATGTGTGCCGTGATTCCCTGGTTTCTGGTGGATTATTGGTTCTGTGGCTTCCAGGCGCCGCTATCGACCGCGTTGACCAACTTGTTCACCGCCTCGCGCATGGCCAGGTCGAGAACCTTGCCGTTGAGGGTCGAGTCGTAGCTGGCGGTGCCGCCGAAGCCGATCACCTCGCGGTTGGACAGGGCGTACTCGCCAGCGCCCTGGGTCGAATAGACGACCTCCGAGGTAGAGATGTTGACGATGTTCAGCGCCACCTTGGCGTAGGCGATCTGCGACTTGCCGCGGCCAAGGATGCCGAACAGCTGGCGGTCGCCGACTTCCTTGCGGCCGAACTCGGTGACATCGCCGGTCACCACGTAGTCGGCACCCTTCAGGCGCTGGGCCTGGCCCTTGATCGCCGCTTCCTGCTGGATCTCGCTCATGTTGTCGCGGTCCAGCACGTTGAAGCGATTGGTCTGCTGCAGGTGGGTGATGAGAATGGTCTTGGCCTGGCCGCCGAGGCGGTCGACGCCATCGGAAAAGATCCCGCGCATGTAGCTGGAGCGGTTGTCGAACTTGCCTACCGCAATCGGCGAACGCACGCCGCTGTAGGGTCGGTTGACGCTCTCGACCTGCTGTACCGGCAACGCGGTGGAGGTCTCGGTGGCGCAGCCCGCCAGGCCGGCCAGGGTGGCGACGGCGAGGAGCGGCAGTAGTGCTTTCTTGGCGCTGTGACTCATGGGGTTCTCCTGGAAAAAAACGCTATCGACGCGGAGCGGCTTCTAGCCGCCCCGTGTGCGGAAAAGAGGGCGTAGTGAAAATCGAGGAAGGCCAGGCGGCACGGCGGCGCGCCAAGGCGAGGGGCGAAATGGGGTGGCCACGATTTCTTTCCTTGAAATACGAATGCGTCGATCAACCGGCGCTCCCGGCCGGCCTTGGAAATCCGAAACAATCGTGCGGGAAGCGATGCACGAACCGTATGAGCCATCAATAGGCCATCTCGGTGGGCGGCAAAGTTACCACAGTTATTCCGATCGTTTCGTTATGCAGGAAGCATACTCGGAGAATTCTGACTGCGTCTCGTTCGCAGGATCGAGGTGGGACGCCGGGCACCGGTGTCCGCCACCAACCGGTGGCAGCCAGGCAGGCCTCCTTGCCGCCCATTGCGCCCGACGCTGTACGGCGCAAATGAAAACGGACACCCCTTGGGAGTGTCCGTCTCTGCCGTCGACCGGTCAGGCCAGGTCGAGGCCGCGCATTCTCAGGCGCAGGTCCTGTTCCTGGGGCTTGCCTGAACGATCCGTCCCGGTTGCCAGGTCCAGGGCATCGAGCAGTCCCTCGCCGTGGCCGCTCCGTTCCCCCAGCGTGGCCTCTTCGAGCACCCGACGGGTCACACCCTGCCCATCCTTGGCGCTGAGAAGCACGCGCATGTCGGTCCCCTTGTCGTAGAGGATCTCCTGCTCATCGCCCTCGATCGATATCTCGCTGACATCGATCCCGGATCTGCCGAACAGGGTGGTTATCGTGCCCTGGCCCGCGAAGCTCCTGGCAACGCTGGGGTCCCGGGAGGTGGAGAGATAGCCGGCGTCGTGGCCGACCTGGCCCTCTTTCACCGCCTCGAAGGCATCCCTGCCCTGGGTGCCGCGGAAGGTCTTCACGACCTGTTCAGCCGGTCCGCTCTTTTCGAACGCGGCAGACATGCCCCGGTCGATCAACGCCTGGCCCGCATCCAGCTCTCGCCCCTGACGCAGGGAACGATTCAGGTGCTGGTACTCGCCGTTGGTATAAAGACCGAGCGCCATCACCTCGGCATCGCTGTACGGCCCGTCCGGGTGTTCGCCGAGGTACTGCTCCGCCTCCAGCCCGAAGTGCTCCACCAGGCCATCCGCCAGCGCCTTGTCGACAGGCTCGCCCTTTACCTCGCTCTCTACCGCGTGGCGCAACAGGGCGACCTTGTCCATTACCGCATGCAGTTGGACGGCGATTTCGCGCAGTTGCTCCGGGCTTGCGCTGAGTACATGCTGGCTGGCGGCACCGCCCGCGGTCCCCCACTGTTGCAGCGCGATCCCCCCAACGCTCTGTTCGAGCAGGCGGGCAGCCTGGGTACGGGAAGCCTCGATCCGGCTGCCATCGCGAATCCCGACCAGGGCGGTGGCCAGCGAGCGCAGGGCGCCGTCGCCGCTGGCCAGGCGCGTGTGATCCTTCGCCAGCCTCTCCGCTGTCAAAGTCGCCAGCTCGCTCGCCTTGCCAAGTCCGCCCAAGGTCAGGGGCAGTGCCTTTTGCAGCATCATCTGCTTGATCTCGGCGGCCGAGAGACTGGCGGCAGGCGGCGCGTCCTGACGGGAGAGCGGCGCCTGGGTGGAGGCGTGGGCACGGCTCCCCAGCAGTTTGCCCAGCCACTCGATGATCGCCACGAAGGGACGCGCGAGGGCGGCCCCCAGGCGGGAGAGCAGGCCCTCGCCCTTCGGTGCTTCCTGGCGCTGGGCCAGTTGTTGCGCCTCCCGGGGAGTGGCCACCTGGCGGGCCTCGACCTGTCCCAGGCGCCCGGCCACGGCCTGGCTCAACTCAGCCACGAAAGACGGGTTCTGCTGAGATGATTGAATATGCATGATGATTGACGTCTCCTGATGTTTCCCCGCCAGTCTAGGAACGAGGCGCCCCTCCGCCTATCAGGATTGGCCGTGGTTTTTTTACTGTTGGCGGCCGTCGGAGCACGCGGAAAGAGAACCGTCAGCGGCCGAAAAACAGCGGACTTTCCCTACGCCAGCTCCCGTGCGCCTACACCGGGGCGGAGAACCCGATGGATACCGGCGGCAGCGCCGGCCTCATGGCGGACGGCGTACCACCGCGCAGGCACCTCGGGGTCGTCTGCTGCTATGGTGCGCACAGGCACGTCGCCATCCTCTCTCCCGGCGAATGGAATCGAGCATGACGCTTTCCCTGGATCTGTTGTTGAGCCTGTGCACGGCCCTGGCCATCGGCCTTCTGATCGGCGCCGAGCGCGGCTGGCAGGAGCGCGACCACGAAGATGCGCGGCAGATCGCCGGAATCCGCACCTTCAGCCTGGCCGGCCTGCTCGGCGGCTTCGCCACCCTGCTCGCGGGCGAACTGGGCAGCGCAGTCTGGGTAGCCTTGCTGCTGGCCCTCGCGGCGCTGGCCGTGGCCGGCTACGTGAGCGATGTCAGGCGTGGCGGCGACCAGGGCATGACCACCGAGATCGCCCTGCTGATGACCTTCCTCCTCGGCAGCCTCGCCCTCACCGAACAGCGCCTGCTGGCTGCCGCCGGCGGCATCGTGCTGACCCTGCTGCTGAGCCTCAAGGACAAGCTCCACGCCCTGCTGAAGCGCCTGACCGCCGAGGAGCTATCGGGCACCCTCAAGCTGCTGTTCATTTCCGTGGTCCTGCTGCCGGTGCTGCCCAACCAGGGCTATGGTCCCTGGGCGTTCTTCAATCCCTACCTGACCTGGTGGATGGTGGTGCTGATCGCCGCCCTCGGTTTCTCCGCCTACCTGGCCATCCGCCTGATCGGCTCGCGCAAGGGCCTGTTGCTGACCGCGGTGCTCGGCGGCCTGGTGTCCTCCACGGTGATGACCCTGACCCTGGCGCGCCTGCGCGAGCGCATGCCCGACGCCCTGTTGGCGTGCGCCCTGCTGGCGACCTCGGCGCTGATGTTCCCGCGCATCCTCGTCGAGATCGGCGCGATCCACCCGGCCTTGCTGAAGGAGCTGGCCCTGCCATTCGCCGCCACCACCCTCGTCTACCTTGGCGGCACGCTGTTCCACGCCCTGCGCGGCGGCCGCGCCAGCCAGGAGGCGCCCGACGAGCCAGGCCTGCGCAACCCCTTCGAACTGCTCCCGGCCCTGCGTTTCGCCGCCCTGCTGAGTGCGATCCTGCTGTTGGTGGAGGTCGGCCGGCGGCTGTTCGGCGACGCCGGCATCTATGCGGTCGCGTTGCTCTCCGGCCTCGCCGACGTCGACGCGATCACCCTGTCCCTGGCCCGCGCGGCGCAGGGCGAACTCGATCCAGGCGTGGCCAGCCGCGGCATCGCCCTTGCCGCCCTGAGCAACAGCCTGGTCAAGGCCGGCCTGGTCGTGCTGGTGGGCGGCAAGCGGCTGGCCCTGCAAACGCTGCCCTTCAGCCTGGCGGGGCTGCTGGTAGGAGCGCTGCTGATCCTGTTGTGAGGCGCCGGGGAAACCCCGGAGCACCGCTGGACGAACGCGACGGCAACCGCCTGGCGCCCCGCATCAACCTGCGCGGCTACTGGCTGCAACGGCCGGGTTTCGAGGACCGGACCAGGACCCGGGTGAGGCAGGGCGGCCTGGCGATCACGGCGGAGCGAGGGGAGGGGACGCCTCCGCGCTGGACTGAGGCGTCTCTGCGACGTCGGAGACAAGGCGGTGGCTGGCTGAGCCAATCACCCTTTGCGGCGTGAAGAGCGCCTGGAACTAGCGGCACTCACCCCGCGCGGTCGCATCGACCACCCTGCCCGAGGCGTCGGCAAAGAACTCGTAGATGCAGGTGTAATAGCCGCTCTGGTTGGCCGTGCCGGTCTTCTGGTTCAGGACCGAGCTGTTGGGCGTATTGCCATGGCCCTGCTCGTAGTAGGTGTAGTCGTAGTCGTGGCTATAGTTCTCGTACTCCTTCCACACGTACTTCTGCCTGGCGGCATCCCCCGTCACGCGTTCCGGCTCGCCGAAGCGCTTGATCACGTCCTGGATCGGCAAGCCGATCCAGGATTGCGCATCGCTACGCGCGCGACTGCCATAGGCCTCCATGACGCACCCCGACACGCTGATCGCAAGGGCCGCCAGGGCGGTGAGTCTCAGAGCCAGTACCGGCATATTTGCTTCTCCTTCCATGGCGGCCTGCCTACGCGGCATCCCGCTCCCTTTGCGCGGGTCGGTGTGCTGCGAATGGTAGGGGGCCGGGGCCCGCCCGTTCAACGGGAGACGGCGGTTTCCGGTGTACTAGTACATTGGGGCGCTGTGCGACGGGAGCAGTAGAAAGGAGGGCCGGCAGCCGCCAGGAGCAGATGGATATGGGTGGTCATTCGGCAAAATGCATGGAGCTTGTTATCAAAGGCATCCTCGAGGTTCCGTCGATCGGAGAGGTAACGCTGGTAGTCCTCGTCCTCGGCGAATACCACTTGGCGACTGTGTCCCCGCTGGACCATGTGAAGCGGATAATTCGGTAAACCACTCGCCCTTGCCTAGGCATCGCGGAGCCTCCTTACGGCGTCTGCGCTGGAGCCTCCCTGCTTAGAAAATTAGAGTAGGGAAAATAAATCAGTCCCCTTTATGCTGGTCCCCTTTATGCTGATTACTGACCTGTACACGTCAATCTGCTCGGGCAGCGATCAAGAAACACGGTCATCCGAAAAGGGTTAAGTAAGTGCCATTCAAATCTGTCCCCTTTGTTCTTTCATTCCTAGAACATTTCATGCCTGAGCAGCTTAAAGCATGCACCCTTCTTGATTACCCCTTCTATAGCAGATGAACGTGTCGTGGCGTTTATATAGAGCAAAATAGGGTAGTCAGGAAAATTTAACTCTACTGGTTCATCATCAAGAGGGTCAAGATTGGCTTTCAGAATAAAATTCTCCGAATCATTACTACCAAGCATGTAGTAATCCCCTCCTTGATAAGAACTATTTCTTTCATCAAGAGACACTCCAAAAATTTTCTCTATATGCTCTCTTGCCAGAAAAAGGCTGAGATTTTTCGTTCCGTACAAGTCATATGCAATCATTTTGGAAGTACCAGGCTCGGAGCGCGGCTTGCAGCCGTTGCCGCAGAATCATAAATCATAAAGTTAACTTCACGCCCTGCTTGTGCACTTAGCTTTCTAGCTAGATCTTTTAATCCAAGTGCTTGCAAATCTCTTCCGCTCAGAGGACCAGTACGAGTACCGCCGCTTCTCAAACCTATTCCTAGCGACTGTGCACGCTGCAACAACTCAGAGCCTGCCAAGGCAATATCGAAGTCACTCACCCTACCAACATCAAACGCTTGTCCAGTCTTGAAACTCTGCCCCGTTATAGCACTCCCTTGAAGAATGGGCTCTACGTTCCCATAGCCGGCTTTCGCTAAACCCTCTCGCGCATCTGTACCAAAGCGTGCGAAATCATCGGCATTCGAGAAAACTTTGGGAATTACAGCCCCTTTTGCAGCACTAAATCACCCCAACTTCACGGATTTGTTTTTTATGTAGTCATCCAAATAACTCTCTAAAGGTTTTGCTGTTCCGAGAATATGAAGCTCACCAGATTGCCTATCAATCAAAAATGGCGCATTCCCTGCGAGTTGAGTTGACAAATTACCGGTTTCCATAAACTCCTTTGACTGGTAGCAGAAATACCACCCTTCGGAAAACTCACCCTCATATGTAATTTGCAAAGGGACTTCCGAATCCATTAAATGTTCCTTTGCCTTCTTCAATGCACACGCATAAGTGATCATCAATTAGTCCTCAATAATTGCAGTGATTTGAAGTCACCTAAATTTGCCGGTGTCCCAGTCTGTCCATCAAGGAATCTAACAACACCATTTTGATTAACCACATTAAAAACATGGCCTGGCTGACCCGGACCATAAGATCCAAATACAACTCCACGAGCACCATTTCCGGAGTTTGCCATTTGCTGCGCAATATTCTCAGGTGCCGTTACAGGGCCAAATTTAGAGTCGAATTGTTTTTCCAGCACACTCAACGGAACACCCTTCGTATGGTTGATTGGCAAGGCCGATGCAGGATTTCCTGCCAGTGTTGCATCAGTAGCAATAGAGCAATTGACACAGTTATGAGTTCGACCAGCTTCTGGATAACCCGGATTAACATTCTTGATTGAGCCCGCAGTTTGATCGGCTCCACCTGTCGCTTTTGCACCAACTAGTCTACCTTGAACGGGTCAAACAATATATTTTTCCCTAAAGCCCTCGCCTTAAGCATTATATCCACCATCGATTCAACTGTTTCGGAAATTAGCGGATTTATGCTTGCAACAGAACATAGCTCACCTACAAGAGAGTCAATCTGCGCCCCAGAGAACATATCGTAATCATCGAAGCTTAAGCTGGAAAGAATTGGATATTGCTCGACATCCAGACGAAAGAAAAAATTTGCCACATCCAAAGGAATCTCAACTTTATCAAGACAACCGTCTCGCCCGATGGAGGCTAAATATCTATCCCATATCATCAAATAATACATGATTAGAAAGTCTTCCCAGGAAATGTGTTTACCAAATTACCCTTTGAATCGGTAATCACCGTCATGAAATTAGTAGGCTGCCCCCCAGCTTTGGCATCAATTCCAATAGGCCGACCCATATCAACTGTTCGTATAAAATTACCAGAAGTTGGTGATTGTAAAAAAGGGGACAGATTTATTTTTACTACTCTAATTTCAGCGACGGCGCCCACTCTGAAACGCTCAAAGCAAATAATTCGCTAAACCATGCGCCCTTACCTAGGCATCGCGAAGTTCCTTTACGACATCTGCGCTGGAGCCTCCATGCTCAGAAAATTAGAGTAGAGAAAATAAATCTGTCCCTTTATGAAGGTTCTGAATAGCTTTCAGTCCTTCTTGCTCCGAAGCACTCAGGCTCTCGCAGCAAAGCTTACTCAACTATATAAGTGGTGAATCTATTTGGCTCTTCCTCCAAGTGCAACCTTCTACACTTCGGGCATCGGTACACCGTAATGGCCTTTTCATCAAGAGCTTCATATAACTGATCAGAAGACAGCTTATCCTCGCTATCTAGCCTATCCCCCAAGCTCTCTATTGCTGACTCAGGAATTAGAGTCAACTCATAGTCTGACCATCCTTGCGAAAGGTTCATAACGTAGCCACAGGTACACGTGTACTTCGGCATAATCAGCCTCCTCCAGCAGGTCGATCAAATCGGACCAATGATCCGTCTGGTTTCTGGAAAAATATAGTTTTTATACTCTGCGCGTTAGTCTTCCCCCACATACGAGCAGCAATGGACGACATGTCAGTGCTTGGCAAGTCCGCCTGCACCAAGACTCCGCCGGCTTGATTCGACTTCTTCTCTATCGCTCGAACTATCTTTGTCGGATCAAGATTCTTCGGCGTATACACATCAATGGAACCGAGTCCATCAACATGCAAGTCCGCAGTTCGCTGCCCTTGAATACCTTTAGCTGACGCAGTGGTTTGGTGCGTAACATCGTACCCAAGACCAGATAACCCTTGTCCTGCACGTACTTCATTTGCGTCAGGTATTGCGCCGGCTTCAATCTTAATCTTCCCTGCTGTCCCAGTCGCTTTTGCGGCGAGCTTAACTGGATGGGTATAAGGCATTCCCGCCTCAGCATCCGCCAACGCCCCAATGGTAGGCAGATTAGCCTTTCCTGGGGCCACCTCTCCTTTGGGCAACTCTCCCGCCTTCAGCGCATTCATGAGCGCCTTGGCCGTTACCTTGCCAGCGGCACCGCCCATTGCCGGAACGCCGATTCCGAACGGATTGAACCCCGTCTGGTCCAGGTATGCACCGACTTCCTTCTGCCACTGTGGATTACCGTTCCACCAGAGGTTGGCGGTCTGCTCCAGGTGCAACTGACCAGCCGTCGTCCAGTCGACAACATTTCGGCCCATCAGGAAACCGTAGGCTATATCGCTGTCACTTCCTCCCGGATTAGCTGTTTCCTGCCGGGCCACCAGCTCGTTGAGAGCCGTAGACCCCGCATCGATCTCCGCACGAATCTCCGCGCAATTACCCACAGCCACGCAGCCATTCAACCTCCGCCGGTTCTCGTCGCTACGCGCCTTGAACTCTTCCTCTACCTGACGGCAATTTCCCTGGGACTTGCATTTCTGCAAGGCATTATCCAGATCGGCCACATCCTGATGGTTGAGGAAGTTGTATTGCGTCGAGTTCTTCGCTACCCAAGCAACGCTTTCCAGAGCTTTGCCTGTCACATCAGGATCGCGTACCGCCGCAGCCAGAACACCAACCAATTGCGACCCCATAGTGACCATGGCTTCACGGTTCTCAGGGCTCAAGCTCTTGAAGGCCTGGTCTAGCTTGGCCACCAGCGCTTCATTGGCGCCAGCCGCCGCGGCGCCCGTGGCGAAATCGCCACCGCTGACCTGCGCCGCCAGGCCACCCATCAGGGCGTGCATGGTCACCATCGAAGGATCGCCTGGCTTCAGGCTGTATTCCTGGCCGATATCGCCGACGAAGTTGAAACCTGCCGCCGCGAAACTGTTGTAGAGCGCGCTCTTCAGCGCCTCGTTCAGGCTCCCGCCCTGGCCCAAGGCCTGGCTCAGTACAGTGGATGTAGCGTTCTGCATCGCCTGATTGGCAGCGAAGCGACCAACACCAGATAGGCTGCTGAGGTCTACCGTGACCTTTCCAGTAAGCGGATCAGTCTTGGTCTGAAGAATCCCGTCGAAGTACTCAGCCGTCAGCCCCCCGGTCAGGCTCGCAATAGCAATCTGCTTCAGACTGTCACTACTGAAGCTGTCTTTCAGCACCTTCCCGAGATCGCCCTTGTTGTTGATCAGGCTGACCGCTGCCGTGCCCGACAGGCTTCCTGCCGCACCAACTCCTGCGCCCATGGCGAAGCTACTGGCACCCACTCCTGCACCACTGAGCGCTCCCGCTGCCGCCATGCCACCGATGGCTGCCGCCGCGATGGCGACAGCGATCTGCGTCGCCGGCCCCATGCCCGAGTTGCTGTACTTCCAGCTATCGTGCACCTCCTGCACCATGCGCCAGTCCACATCCCCGCGCTGCTCGGCCTCCTTCAGCCACGCCAGTTGCGGATCCGCCTGCACCATCGCGTCGATGGTCTGGCTTACGGTCTTCTGGTCGATATGCTTGAGGTCGATCTTCAGCCCTTCCACGGCCTTGATCGCCAGATTCCCCTGGGCCACGATCTGGCTCTGGCGCACGGTTTCGTCGGTCTGGCCCTTGCCCTTCGACGACTGCCACGCCAGGTCGCCCTTGCTCTTCTCGTGGCTTTCCTGGTGCAGGTCCTTCACCGCGTCGAAGGTCACCGCGCCGCCGCTGACGATGGCCAGGTCGTTGCCCGATTCCAGCTTCGCGCCCTGGTAGGTCTGGTCGCCGCCGCTGAGCAGGGTGAGGTCGCCGCCGCTGCTGATCTGGCTGCCCACCGCCTTGACGTCGGTGACTTCGTCGCGCCGGGTTTCCTTGCGGCCGAAGTCGCCTTTCTTCTTCTTGTCGTACAGGTAGTAGTTGCTGTCGTTGGCGGCCAGCAGTTCCAGCTTGTCGCCGGCCACCAGGTAGGCCTCGTCGCCGGCGCTGGCCTGGCTCGCGATCAGGCGCAGGTCCTGTCCGGCATTGATCGCCAGGTCGCCGCCGGCGTCCACGCGGGTGCCTTGCTGGGCGACCTTGTCTTCCTGGTAGGTGACCTTCCTGGTCTTGCTGTAGGCATGCTCCTCGTTCGCCGCCGCCGCCAGGGTCACGTCGCGCCCGGCGGAGAGGGCGATGTCGCGGCGCGCTTCGAGGGCGCTGGCCACTGCGCTGAGGTCGCGCCCGGCGCTGACGTTCAGGTCCCGCCCGGCACTGACTTCGGCGCCGAGCTGGGTCACGCTCTGTAGCCGCGACGTGCTCCAGCGGGTCTGGCCCTGGCGGTCCTCGACGGCGGCGACGGTGACGTCGCGTCCGGCGTCGAGGCTGAGGTCGCCGCGACTCTGCAGCACCCCGCCGAGGTTGGCGATGTCGCGTCCGGCCTGGACGTTCAGGCTGTTCGCCGCCTCCACCCGCGCGGCGCTGTCGGCGAAGCTGCGCTCCCAGGTGCGGCCGTCGAGCGCGCTGTCGTAGCGGGTCACGCTGCGTTCGTTGATCACGTCGCCGGTCAGCGCGGTGAGGCTCACGTCACGCCCGGCGATGACCCCGCCCTGGCGGTTGCGGATCGAGTCGCCGGCGAGCAGGTCGAGGCGCTTGCCGGCCTCGATCAGGCCGCTGTTGTCGAGGTTGTCGGCCGTCGCCGAGAGGTCGTTCCGCGCGCGCAGGGTGCCGACGTTATGCAGGTCGCCGCCGCTCACCAGCTTCACGTCGCGGCCCTGGATCAGCGCACCGTTGGGTGCCAGCCGACCCTCCGCCTGGGCCAGGTAGACCACCGGCGCGAGGACCTTCTCGCCGTTCACCTCGACCTCTTCCAGCCACACGATGTCGTGGGTCAGCGCCGCCATCTGCTCCGCGCTCAGACCCACACCCAGTTGCAGGTGCAGTTGGTCCTTGTAAGCGATGGCGTTGTCCATCAGGTAGCGGAACAGCGCCTCGTCGCTGCTCAGCCCATCGATGTAGCGCTGGCCGGTGCGCGCCACCACCGCGTCGCGGATCAGCCGCTGCTCGTAGAGACCGTCGCCGAGGCGCTTCTTGCTAGCGTCCGGGTTCATGCCCAGGCCGCTGAGCAGGTAGTCCGAGTTGAGGAACTGCTTCAGTTCGGTGAGCGCCGGGTTGGTCTCGATCAGGTACTTGTGGCTGGCGCTCGGCGTGGCGTTGCCGGGCACGCCCTGGACCCGGGCGACGCCCGGCAGGCTACCGCCGAGCGTGCTGTCGCCCTGACCCTGGACGTTGGCCGCGCCAGCCAGGCCGTCGACTCGCACGCCCTGGCCCTGCCAGGTACCGGCGACGTTGCCGGCGCCTTGCTGGCCGACCGAGACGCCGCTGCCGCCCTGGGTGCGGTCGGCGCCGGCACCGAGCGCGGCGCTGCCATTGCCGTCCTCGGCGAAGCGCGAGCTGAGACGGAACAGGCCGTTGTCGCCCTGGGGCAGGCTGAAGCCGGGCAGGGTGACCGGGTTGACCTGGCGCCGCGCCAGGTCGGGCGGCAGTTGCGAGGTCAGCGGCACGACCACCGAAACCCCGCTGCCGCCCACCGCGCTGTCGCCCACCTGGCGGCCGCTGCCGACGAAGGTGTAGCCGGGGCGGGTGACGCCGTTGTCGATGCGCGTGCTGGCATTGACCGTGACGTCGCCGGCGGCCTGGATCACCGCTGCGTAGGACTGGTCGCCACTGCTGATCGGGGTCGGCCCCTTGCTCGGGAATTCGTACTCGAAGGACCAGTCGCTGAGGATCGCGTTGAGCGCGGCGGGGATCTCGCCCGCGCGCGCCGGGTCGAAATTGGCGCTCTGGTACCAGTAGAGGTTGGTGAAGTTGCGCGACTTCTGGTCGATGCCGCCGATATCGCCGCCGCGAGCGGTACGCAGCACGCGGATGGTTTCCAGCTCGCCGGTTTCCAGGCCCTGGTTGTCGAGGACTTCGAGGTTGGCGGTGAGGTTGCCGCCGCTGCCGATCAGGCTGGAAAGGTTGTTCAGGGTGCCGCCGTCGATGGCGAAGTCGCCTCCGGCCAGCAGTTGCCCCATGGCGCTGCTGGCGGTGACCTCGGTCTTGTCGCGCTGGGTGATGGTCCAGATGGCGTTGCGCTTGCCGCTGCAGTCGCCCGCGTTGACGCCTTCGATGCAGGCGGTCTGCTCCATCTTCGCGGTGTACAGGCCCGACTTGCTTTCCAGCACGGCGCGACGGTTCTCGATCAGGCTGGCACGCAGGCTGAAGTCCTTGCCGCTCTCGATCACCCCGGAAAGGTTGCGCAGGCTGGCGGCACGGTTGCCGGCATCGTCGCGGGCGATATCCAGCCTGCCGAGGCTGTACACATCCCCGTAGAGGTTGGTGATGTCGCCGGCGCGCAGGGTCATGTCGGCGCCACTGAACAGCAATCCGCGCTCGTTGAGCAGGGCGGGCGCGTTCAATCGCAGGTTGCCGCCGCCGCCCAGGGTGCCGTAGTTGTTCAGGCTCGCGGCGCTGGCCACGAGGTCGCCGGCGGCGGTGATCCGCCCACGGTTGACCAGCAGGTTGCCGGCGCCGAGCGTGACATTGGCGCCGCCGGCGAGGCTGGCGGCATTGCCGAGGTCGAGGCTGGCGGCGTTCAGGGCGAAGTCGCCGAGGCTGGTGGCGCGGCCGTTGCCACGGTAGCCGCCGCTCAGGTCGAGGCGGAAGCTGCCGTCGCTGGCCAGCAGGCCGTCGTTGCTCCAGTCGCCGCCGCGGCCAGTGAAGGACTGCACCGCCAGCAGCTTGCCCTCGGCCGTCTGGCGGAAGGTGCCGATGTCCAGGTTCAGGTGTCCGGCTTGCAGCACGCTGCTGTTGGTCCATTCGCTGGCGCGGATGTCCAGCAGGCCATTGGTGGTCAGTTCGCCGCCGGCGCGAATCACCTGCCCGGAATCCAGGCCGAAGGTGCCATTGCCGGTATGGAGGATGCGCCCGCCGGCGTTGGCCAGGCTGCCCAGTTGCAGGTCGAGGTCCTGGTTGGCGCTTTCCAGCACGCCGTAGGCGTTGTTCAGGCCGCCAGCGACCAGCCGCGTGCTGCCGCTGCGGCCGAGGGCGCGCAGGCTGCCGCCGCTGTTGTCGATCGCGGCGGCGCGCAGGTGCAGCTCGCTTTCGCTTTCCAACTGGCCGAAGCGGTTGGCCAGCGCGCCGGCCAGGCTGAAGTCGATGCGCCCGGCGCCGACCTTGCCGCCCTGACCCGCCGCCGCGCCCTGGTTGAGGAAACGCTGGCCGTCGAGGCTGAGCAGGCCGCTGGCGTAGAGGCCGCCACCCTGGTTGTCGAAGTCGGCGGTGACGATGCGGTTGTCGCCGCCCAGCGCCGAGAGATGGCCCTGCTGGTTGCGCACGCCTTGCCCGGCGCGGATTTCCAGCGACTGCGCCTGGGTGACGCCGGCGCTGTTGTCGAACAGCCCGGTGACCAGCTTCAGCCAACCCTTGGCGCTGTTGAGCACGCCGCCGGCGCCGTTGTCGAGGCTGCCGCTCTGCAGGTCGAGGTTGCCGGCCCGGCTGTCCAGGCGGCCGCCCTGGTTGTCCAGCGCGCCACCGATACGCAGCCGGTTGTCGCCCTGGGCCTGGAGCGTGCCCTGGCGGTTGTCCAGGCTGCCGGCCTGCACCTCGAGGGCGCCGGCCTGGCTGAAGATCAGGCCGTCCTGCTGGTTGCGCAGGGCGCCGCCGCCCAGGCGCAGGCTCATGTCGGCCTGGCTGGCGAGGGTGCCGGAGGCGCTGTTGTCGAGGCTGCCGGTGGTGATCTCCAGCAGCCCCTGGCTGACCAGCTTGCCGCCGCGGTTGTCGACGCTGGCGCTGCGCAGCAGCAGGTCGCCGCCGCTGGCCAGGCGCGCCGCGCCGGCGTTGACCAGGGCGCCGCCGAGGATGGCGTCGAGCCGGCCCTGGCTGATCAACTGGCCGTCGCTGTTATCCAGGCTGGCGCCCTTGAGCAGCAGGCTGCCGCCGTTGATCCGGCCGCCGGCGTTGTCCAGCAGCGTATCGTCGCGCTCGAAGCTCAGCGCGCGCTGCGCCGAGACCAGGCCGCCCTGGCCGTTGTCCAGCTTCCCGACGATGCTCAGGGTCACGTCGCTTTCGCCGGAGACGATGCCCTGGGCGTTATCCAGGCTGGCGGCGTCGATCCGTTGCGCGCCCTTGCTGACCAGCGCGCCCTGGCCGTGGTTGTCCAGCGCGCCGCCGAGGCTGATGGCCAGCTCGCCGTCCTTGCTCGAAAGGGTGCCGCCGGCGCTGTTGTCCAGGCTCCCGCCTGTCACCGTCAGGCCCTGCCATCCGGAGAGCAGGCCGGCGCCGGCGTTGCCCAGCGCGTCGGCGTCCAGGCGCAGTTTCCCGGCGCTGATGATGCGCCCCTGCTGGCCGTTGTCGATGCGCCTGGCCAGCAGCTCGAAGCCCTGCTGGCTGGAAATCTCGCCGCCCTGGCGGTTGTCGAGGACGTTCAGCCGCTCGATGCTCAGCGGGCCGCGGGCACTGATCAGGCCACCCTGGTTGTCCAGGTCGCCGCCCCGCAGGTCGAGACTGACGCCGCGCTCGCCGATCAGCCGGCCCTGGCGTTGCACCAGGCGCTCGACCGTCAGGCGCAGGTCGCCCCGGGCGGAGATTTCGCCGCCGTCGGCGGAGTCGACGCGCCCTGCCGTCAGTTCCAGTTCGCCGTCGCTGGTGAGCAGGCCGCCACGGTTGTCCAGGTTGGCGGCGCTCAGGCGCAGCGACTGCTTGCCACTGAGTGCGCCGCCACGGTTGTCGAGGTCGGCGCTGCTGACGTCCAGCACGCCCTGGCTGATCAGTTGGCCACCCTCGGCGTTGTCCAGCGCGCCAGTGACGACGCTCAGGCCGGCGTTGCCGGAGAGCAGGCCCTTGCCGCTATTGTCCAGCGAGGCGCTGGCGAGCGTCAGGCGGGCGCCGGAGACGGTGCCTTCGGCGTGGTTGTCCAGCGCGCCGTCGACGCGCAGGTCGATGCCGGCGCGGCTGGCCAGGGTGCCCTTGGCGCTGTTGTCCAGGCGAGCGGCCGCGATGTCCAGGCCGGCGGCGCCGGAGATCACCCCGGCCAGGCTGTTGTCCAGGGCCTGGGCGATGCGCAGGGTCAGGCTGGCGGCGCCGATCAGGCGCCCGCCGCGGTTGTCCAGGCTGGCGGCGGCGAGGGTGAAGGCGCGGTCGCTGGAGATTTCCCCGCCGGCGCCGTTGTCCACCGCGCCGAGCTGGCGCAGCAGCAGCGCGCCGGGCGTGGCGATCAGGCCGCCGTCGCGGTTGACCAGCGTGCCGCCATTGAGGTCGAGGGTGACGCCGGTTTCGCTGACCAGGACGCCGCCTCCGCGCTGGTCGAGGCCTTTCAGGTTGGCGTCGAGCAGGCCCTTGGCGCTGACCCGTCCCTGCTGGCCGTTGTCCAGCCGGGCGGCCACCAGGGTGATGCCGGCGTTGCTGCCGATGCCGCCGTTGCGGCTGTTGTCCAGTACGCCGGTGCGGATATCCACCGCGCCCTTGGCGCTGATCACGCCGGAACGGCTGTTGTCGAGGCTGGCGCCCTTCAGCGTCACACCGGCATCGCTGAGCAGCCTGCCGCCCTGGTTGTCCAGCGCGGCCTGGCTGGTCAGCGCCAGCGCACCGGCGCTGGAGAAGGTCCCGCCACGGTTGTCCAGGCGCGCGGCGCGCGCCGTCAGGCTGCCTTCGCTGACCAGCGCGCCGCCCTGGTTGTGCAGCACGCCGCCGAGGCTCACGCTCAGGCCGTTCTGGCTGTCGAGCCGACCGCCGTCGCCGTTGAACAGTTCGCCGCCGTCCAGGCTCAGGCCGTCGCGCCCGGCCAGCACCCCCTTGGCCTGGTTCAGCAGGCGCTGCACGGTGAGACGCAGGCCGCTGTCGCCGATGACCTTGCCGCCGCGGTTGTCCAGTTGCTCGCGGGCGTTCACGGCGACCTTCGAGGTGCTGGAAATCTCGCCGGCGCGGTTGTCGACCTGCCGCGCCTCGATAGCGATGCCGCCATTCGCGGCGATCAGCCCGGACTGGCTGTTGTCGAGCGTGTCGGCCGCGACCTTCAGGGTCTTTTCGCTGACCAGTTCGCCACCTTGCTGGGCCAGGCTGCCAAGCGTCGCCTGCAGGTCGCCCTTGGCGGCGATACGCCCTCCGGCGTTGCCGACGGCGTTCGCTGCGAGGTCCAGGCGGCCATCGCTGAGCAGCTTGCCACCCTGGTCGTTGCGCAGGCTGGCGACCTCCACGCGCACGCCAGCCTTGCCGCTGGCGCTGCCGCCGTCGCGGTTGTCGAAGGCGCCTCCCGTGGCGCTCAGGCCGGCGTCGGCCACCAGCACGCCGCCACGGTTGTCCAGGCTGGCGCCGTGGACGTTCAACTCGCTGCGGCTCGACAGCAGGCCGCCGGCGCGGTTGTCCAGTTGCCCCACCGTCACGCGCTGCGCGCCCTGGCTGAGCAGGTTACCTTCATCGCGGTTGTCCAGCAGGCCGCCGAGGCTGACCTCCAGGCCGCCCCGGCTGCTCAGCGTGCCCTTGCCGCTGTTGTCCAGGCTGCGCGCCCGCAGGTCGAGGCGGTTGGCTGCGGAGAACAAGCCGAGGCGGTTGTCGATGGCACCGCTGGCGACCACCAGCAGGTCGTCGCCGATCAGCTTGCCGCCGCGATTGTCGAGGCTGCCGACGCGAGCCTCGACGCGCTTGCCGGAGACTTCGCCGTCCCCCCGGTTGACCAGCGCCTGGGCGCTGACGCGGGTGGACTGCTGGCTGCCGAGCAGGCCTTGCTGGCCGTTGTCGAGCGTCGCCGCGCCGACCTCCAGGTCGTTCAGGCCGATCACCTGGCCGCCACGGTTGTCGAGATCGCCACGGGTCTTGACCACGGCGCGGTCCCGGCTCTGCAACAGGCCGTCCTGGCGGTTGTCCAGGCTGCTCGCCTCGACCCGCAGTTCGCCCTCGGCGAGCAGCTTGCCGCCACGGTTGTCCAGGTGCCCGGCGTCGACCCGGACGGTCGCCCCCTTCAGGCTGCCGCCCTGGTTGTCCAGCGCCTGGCTCGCCTTCGCTTCCAGCGCGCGGCTGGCCACCAGGCTGCCGGCGTTGCGCAGGGTGCCGCTGCGCAGCTCGAGGTCGCCGCGGGCGTTGCGTCGCTCGTCTGGCTCGACGCCGGCTTCGATCACCCCGGCGTTGTCGATATGCGCCGCCTCCAGCGCGATGCGTTCGCGCGCCGCCAGGCTCTGCCGGTTGACCAGTTCCTCCACGCTGCGAATCTCGGCGCTGCCGCCGGCGTAGGTCTTGCCGTTCAGCTCCACGGCCTGGGCCGCGATCTTCAGGTCGCCCTGGCTGGAGGCCTGGGCCAGGCTCAGCTTGCCGCTGGCGTCGATGCGGATGTCGCCGCCGCTGGCGGCCATGTCGCCGGCCAGCTTCACCCCCACGCCCTGCTCGGTGCCGACCAGGCGGATCGCCCCGGCGTACATCCCGCCCAGCGCCGAGCTGTCGATCGCCAGCTGTGGCTTCTCGCTGCCATCGGCGGCGCGCGGCGTGGCCTGCAGGCTGTCGGCCTGGACGTCGTTGCGGCCGGTGACGATGTTGAGGTTCTTCGCGTAGAGCTTGGCGTTGAGCTTGGCGCTGCGGGTGATCAGGTCGAACTGTTCGAGGTTGCCGACATTCAGTTCGGCGCCTTCGACGACGATGTCGCCGCCGTCCACCTGGAAGCGCTCCAGGCGCTGGCCGTCCATGATCGGCTTGCCGGTGGTGAGGGTCGCGCGCGGCGTGTTGATGAAGCCGCAGCCCTGGCAGGTGATGCCATGCGGGTTGGCGACGATCACCCGCGCCGACTGCCCGGCCACCTCGGTGTAGCCGGCCAGGGTGCTGCGGTTGCCGCCGGTGACCTGGTTGAGGATCACCTGCGCCGCCTGGCCCTTGAGGTTGGGGTTGCCGAGGATGATCCCGCCGAGCTGGGTACCCTGGGTCTTGCCGGTGGCGTTGTTGAGGATCAGCCCGTTGGCGCCGACGTTGTAGTCGCGGAAATGGTTGTTCGACAGCCCGGCGCCGTTGGGCGTGGCGATATTGACGACGGGCACGCCGTTGCCCGCCTGGCCCAGGCCGGTGTTGCCGCCGGCGGCCTTGTCCAGCGCCAGCCCCGCCGCCGCGGCGACGATCGGGTTGAGGAACAGGATGCCGGCCAGGGACAGGGCGATGCACTGGTTCAGCGGGCTGCGGATGTCCATATCGTTACTCCTTGGCGGGTAGGGGCCCGGCGAGGTTAAGCAAGGTTTTCCAAGGAAAAGGCCTCGATGCAGGTAGGCGCTTTCCTAAAGCGTTCAGGAGGTCGCCGCGTCTTCAGAAGAACGCGTCGACCCGGAAATAGATCGGGTGCTCGCGCCGCTCGATGGCGCTGGGCCGCTCCAGCGAGCGGGCGAAGCCGACGCTGGCGGCGAAATAGCGGCCGCGGGCATCCAGTTCGATGGCGTTGCCGCTCATGCGCCCGCTGGCGCCGTCGTTGTAGCGGTCGTGGCGGATCACGCCGACGTCGTAAGCGAAGGCCACGCCGTATTCCTGCAGCCAGGGCCGCAGCGGCGCCCATTCCACCGCGCGCCGCCAGCGCAACTGGTTGCGCCAGTAGCCGCCGCTGTCGCCGGTCAGGGTCTGGTCCTTGAAGCCGCGCACCGAGCTGTTGCCGCCGAGGCTGATGCGCTGCGGGCTGAACAGCACGTCCTCGCTCCTTTGCCCGGTGGCCAGGCTGTCGAAGCTGAAGCGCTCGCCCCATAGCTGGAACGGCTGCAGGTAGCTGAGGGTCAGGCTGTACTTGTCGTAGCGCGCATTCGGATCGCCCGCCTGCGGGTGGCCGCGACCCTGCGCGCCAAGGGCGCCGATGCCCTGCTGCCAGCCGAGGTCGAGGTTGACGAAGCCACTGCCGATCCGCCGGCCATGGTTGAAGCCGAGCTGGGTCTCGGTGATCCGCGTGCTCTGGTCTTCCAGGCGGGTGTCTTCGACATAGTTGTTGGTGCGCTGGTGGCTGAGCCCCAGGCTCATGGCGGTCTTGCTCACGCCGTCGCGGTGCAGCACGCGTTCGGCGCGGAACTGGTGGCTGCGGCTGTCGCCATCGAGCTTGAAGGGGAAGCCGCTGGCCTCGTTGCGCGTGCGGTAGTCGCTCTGGCTGTAGCCGTAGGTGAAGGTCCACCAGCCCCAGGGCAGGCTGTAGAACAGGCTCTGGCTGTCGGAATGGCGCCAGCGGTCGGTCACCGCGTCGCGGTTGGCGCGCAGGTTGAGCTGGTCGGCCAGGCCCAGCGGGCTGTCCCAGTCCAGGCCCAGGCCCATCTGCTGCTCGCCGGTGCTGACGTCGCCGTCGTTGTTGCGCGTGGCGGAGACCCGCCAGGGCTTGTCGCGCTCGCCCTTGAGACGCACCCGGCTGCCGCCGACCTCGCTGCCGGGCACCAGCTCCAGTTGCGCCTGGCGCGACGGCAGGCGGCTCAACTGGTCGACCAGTTGCTCCAGCTCGCGCAGGTCGAGCAGCTCGCCGGTCCTGCCCGGAAAGCTCATCGTCAGTTCGCGCGGGCTGGCCAGCGCGGAGCTGTCCAGGCCCTCCAGGCGGCCTTCGACGACGATGATGCGCAGGGTCCCGGAGGCCAGGTCCTGCTGTGGCAGGTAGGCACGGGTGGTGACGTAGCCGCGATCCAGGTAATGGTCGGTGACGGCCTTGAGCAGCGCATTGAGCTGGCCGACGCCCAGGCAGCGCCCCTGGTAGGGCGCCAGCAGTTGGCGACGCGCGCTTTCGCCGAGGTGCCCGGCGCCTTCCAGCTCGATGCGGCGGATCTCGAAGCAGCGCTCGTCGCCGCCGGAGGCATCCGCAGCGGCGGGCGCTCCCTTGCCGGGCAGTTGCTGGAGTTCCTCCAGGCGCTTGCGCTGTTCGTCCAGCAGGCGCTGCTGGCGGTCGCGGATCAGGTCGCGGTCGCCGGGGGAGGTGAAGGGGGCGGCGCTGGCCATGAGCGGCAGGCACAGGAAGATAAAGGCCAGGCGATGGAGAGCCACGATTTCATTCCTTGAAATACAGAAAGGCGCGATGTTGGCCCAGCGGCTACAGCGGGTAAGCAGGAATATTCCGAAATCCGTCTTCCATGAGTCGGACAATCCGGAAGTAAGGCACAAGGCCATCTGGGCGTGCCGAAAAACCTAACACAGACTTTGGGATTAATCCGTTAGATGGCACGCTTTCTCGACGAGCTGCAACAAGACCCATCGTTGGCAGGGTACTCATCGCGGCAAAAAGAAAGGGCCGGCTCCCATGGGAAAGCCGGCCCCGGATACTGCTCGTCGCAGGCGCTGCATCAGCCGCGCTGGTAGACGATTTCCTTGGTGCCGCCGTCGCAGGTGCCGACTACCTTCTTGTCGGTGACGCTGCCCTTGTCGACGATTTCCAGGGTGTAGGCAGGAACGCCGTTGGCCTTGATCTTCGCATCGATCTCGGCTTTCAGTTCCTCACAGGGCTTGGCGGCGAATGCGCTGCCCGCCACGGCAAACAGGCCGACTGCCAACATCAACTTCTTCATGAACACATTCCCTCGTTGCATGGATGAAGACCCGAACGGGTCAGGCTTGCCAAATGCGGCAAGGTTGAGACGAGCGCGCCGCCCATGGAGGCACGCCGCCCTCATAGCCTGTGCATGATCCGGCGAAGCGGAAAGACACGGCGGCCTTTCCAGGGCGCAGGCGATCGTGGACAGGTTTCCAGGGTGCCATCAGCTATTGGCGATACGGAACCCTACTTTCAGGGTCACCTGGTAATGGCCGACGGCGCCGTTCTCGATGTGCCCGCGGGTATCCACCACCTCGAACCATTCCAGATGCTGGATGCTCTTCGCCGCTTCGGCGAGGGCGTTGTTGATGGCGTCCTCGATGCTGGTCTTGGACGAGCCGACCAGTTCGATCTTCTTGTAGGTGTGGTGATTGGACATGAACTCTCTCCCCGGACGATGCCTGGTTCTTCGCGCCCGACGGGCGCCTCTGTTCAATGGACACTAGCCGAGCCGGAAAAGTGCAGCAAATCGCCAGCGCTCAGCCTGCCAACTGCTCCCGCAACCATTGCGCCAGGCGCCCGGCACGCGGATCGTGCAGGCGCGCCGGTACCCACAGGGCCAGGCGCGCATCGGTCTCGATGAAGCCCCAGGGCGCCGCCAGGCGGCCCGCGGCGAGATCGTCGCGGACCAGCGCCTCCGGGGCGATGGCCACGCCGAGGCCCGCCACCGCCGCTTCCAGCAGGTAGTAGAGATGCTCGAACCCCTGGCCATAGCGCAGCGCCTCCGCCGCCAGCCCCTGGCTCGCGGCCCAGGCCGGCCAGGCCTGGGGTCGCGAGGCGGTATGCAGCAGCGGCTCCTGCAACAGCCGCGCGGCGGGCGCCTGGGCCAGGCCGGTTTCCTGCGCCAGGCGCGGGCTGACCACCGGGCCCATGCGCTCGGGCGCCAGTTCGAAGACCTGCATGTCCACCGGCCAGGGCGGCTCGGCGAACCAGAGCATGGCGTCCAGGCCGGGACGACGCGGATCGAACTCGCCCTCGCTGGTGGACAGTTGCAGGCGCAGGTCGGGGAGGGCACGGTTGAGCTGGTCCAGCCGCGGGATGAACCAGCGCGCCAGCAGGCTGCCGGGTACGCCGAGGACGAACGGGGCCTCGGCGGTCTGCCGGCGCAGCTCGGCACAGACGCCACGCAGTCGCTCGAACGCATCGCCGCAGGCGTCACGCAGGCGAACGCCGGAATCGGTGAGTTTTACGCCGCGTCCATCCTTGCCGAACAGGGCCACCCCGAGATCGTCCTCGAGCAACCGCACCTGCCGGCTCACGGCGCCATGGGTAACGTGCAGTTCCTCGGCCGCCAGGCTGATGCTGTGCAACCGGGCAGCGGCTTCGAAAGCGCGCAGGGCATTCAGGGAGGGCAGGTCGCGGCTCATGGCTATTCGTGAGTTTTCCTGACAGGTTGGCGCAATCTTATCGGTTTCTTTTGCCCGGCGGGGGGATTAGATTCTGCCCATACGTCATTTCCTGGAGCCCTCCATGACTTCCTATCGCAACGGCCCCGACGCCAAGGGCCTGTTCGGCCGCTTCGGCGGCCAGTACGTCGCCGAGACCCTGATGCCGCTGATCCTCGACCTCGCCCGCGAGTACGAGAAGGCCAAGGACGACCCGGCGTTCCAGGAGGAACTGGCCTACTTCCAGCGCGACTACGTCGGCCGGCCGAGCCCGCTGTACTTCGCCGAGCGCCTGACCGAGCACTGCGGCGGGGCGAAGATCTACCTCAAGCGCGAGGAGCTGAACCATACCGGCGCGCACAAGATCAACAACTGCATCGGCCAGATCCTCCTGGCCCGGCGCATGGGCAAGAAACGCATCATCGCCGAGACCGGCGCCGGCATGCACGGCGTGGCCACCGCCACTGTCGCCGCGCGTTTCGGCCTGCAGTGCGTGATCTACATGGGCACCACCGACATCGACCGGCAGCAGGCCAACGTCTTCCGCATGAAGCTGCTGGGCGCCGAGGTGATCCCGGTGACCGCCGGCACCGGTACCCTGAAGGACGCCATGAACGAGGCGCTGCGCGACTGGGTGACCAACGTCGACAGCACCTTCTACCTGATCGGCACGGTCGCCGGCCCGCATCCGTACCCGGCGATGGTCCGCGACTTCCAGGCGGTGATCGGCAAGGAAACCCGCGAGCAACTGGCCGAGAAGGAAGGGCGCCTGCCCGATTCGCTGGTCGCCTGCATCGGCGGCGGCTCCAACGCCATGGGCCTGTTCCACCCGTTCCTCGACGACGCCGGGGTGCAGATCGTCGGCGTGGAAGCCGCCGGCCACGGCATCGACACCGGCAAGCACGCGGCCAGCCTGAACGGCGGGGTTCCCGGCGTGCTGCACGGCAACCGCACCTTCCTGCTGCAGGACGCGGATGGCCAGATCATCGACGCACACTCCATCTCCGCCGGCCTCGACTATCCCGGCATCGGCCCGGAACACGCCTGGCTGCACGACACCGGCCGCGTCGAGTACACCTCGATCACCGACGACGAAGCCCTGGAGGCCTTCCACACCTGCTGCCGCCTCGAAGGCATCATCCCGGCACTGGAAAGCTCCCATGCCCTGGCCGAGGTCTTCAAGCGTGCGCCCAGCCTGCCCAAGGAGCACATCATGGTGGTGAACCTGTCCGGTCGCGGCGACAAGGACATGCAGACCGTCATGCACCACATGCAACAGGAGTCGAAAGCATGAGCCGCCTGCAGACCCGCTTCGCCCAGCTCAAGCAGGAAAACCGCGCCGCCCTGGTGACCTTCGTCACCGCCGGCGACCCGGACTACGCGTCTTCCCTGGAAATCCTCAAAGGCCTGCCGGCGGCCGGAGCCGACGTGATCGAACTGGGCATGCCGTTCACCGATCCGATGGCGGACGGCCCGGCCATCCAGTTGGCCAACATCCGCGCCCTGGACGGCGGCCAGACCCTGGCCAGGACGTTGCAGATGGTCCGCGAATTCCGCAGCGGCGACAGCGAGACGCCCCTGGTGCTGATGGGCTACTTCAACCCGATCCACCACTACGGCGTCGAACGCTTCATCGCCGAGGCGAAGGAGGTGGGAGTGGACGGCCTGATCGTGGTCGACCTGCCGCCGGAGCACAACGAAGACCTCTGCCACCCGGCCCAGGCCGCCGGCCTCGACTTCATCCGCCTGACCACCCCGACCACCGGCGACCAGCGCCTGCCGACGGTGCTCGAAGGCAGTTCCGGGTTCGTCTACTACGTGTCGGTGGCCGGCGTCACCGGCGCCAACGCGGCGACCCTGGAACACGTCGAGGAAGCGGTGGCGCGCCTGCGCCGGCATACCGACCTGCCGATCGGTATCGGCTTCGGCATCCGCAGCGCCGAACACGCCGCCGCGGTCGCGCGGTTGGCCGACGGCGTGGTGGTCGGCTCGGCGCTGATCGACCGGATCGCCAAGGCCCGCGACAATGCCCAGGCGGTCAAGGATGTCCTCGCCCTGTGCGGCGAGCTGGCCGAAGGCGTGCGCAACGCACGCTGACAGACCCTGACAGCGGCATTCGCCAGGCGCAGGCAACCCGCTGCGCCTGGCCTTGCGTTGCACGCTGCCAGAACCGTGAGGAAAAATTCACGGTCACTTTCAGAAACGTCTTATTGTCCGCCGACTCTGCCGAAGCCTTGAATAGCGCCTCACCCAAATAGCCAACGCATTCAAAGAAGGTTCGCATGAGTAAGGTGCTGATCGTCGATGATCATCCCGCTATCCGCCTGGCCGTGCGCTTGCTGTTCGAGCGCGACGGTTTCACCATCGTCGGCGAGGCCGACAACGGTGCCGAAGCCCTGCAGGTAGCCCGCAAGAAGTCTCCCGACCTGGCCATCCTGGACATCGGCATCCCCAAGATCGACGGTCTCGAAGTGATAGCCCGCCTGAAGTCCCTGAAGCTGGACACCAAGGTCCTGGTCCTGACCCGGCAGAATCCGGCGCAGTTCGCCCCGCGCTGCCTGCAGGCCGGCGCCATGGGCTTCGTCAGCAAAAGGGAAAACCTCTCCGAGCTGCTGCTCGCCGCCAAGGCCGTGCTGGCCGGCTACATCCACTTCCCCACCGGGGCGTTGCGCAGCATCAACCAGCAGAGCCGCGACAACGAGGCCCGCATGCTGGAAAGCCTTTCCGACCGCGAGATGACCGTGCTGCAGTACCTGGCCAACGGCAATACCAACAAGGCCATCGCCCAGCAGCTGTTCCTCAGCGAGAAAACCGTGAGCACCTACAAGTCACGCATCATGCTGAAACTCAACGCCCATTCCCTGGCCGGCCTGATCGATTTCGCCCGCCGCCACGAGCTGATCTGAGGATCCCATGCGAACGTTCGACCTGACCGCCGCCCTGGGCGACCGCGCCAACCAACCGGAGATCAGCCGCCTGCTCGTCGCGCAGCTGATGACCAGCAACAACGAAGACACCCGCAAGCTGCGGCGCGCCCAGGAGCGCGAGCAGACCCAGGAACTCAACGAGCTGGCGCACCGCCTGGCGGGCATGGCCTCGCTGATCCACGCCCACGCCGTGGAACGCGCCTGCCACCAACTGGAGATCGCCTGCGGCGAAAGCTCCGTGCGCAAGCTCGCCGATGCCGTCGACGACCTGGTGACGGCACTGGGCGAGCTGCAATGCGAACTGCACGACTGGATGACGATGACCGCGCCTCAAGGCACGGCGAAGTCATAGCGTTGCGGGCCTTCGTCCAGGATCGACAGGTCCAGCGGGCGAATGGCTCCCATCCAGATGGCTCGGTCGCGATGGTCGAGCAGATCGTTGCCGGTGACCGGGTGGATGAACACCACCAGGTCCTGCCGATGGATAGCCAGCCAGGGCACCAGCTCGCCGAACACCTCGGGAGCGAACGCCAGCTGGCAGCTCCAGTCCGGATGCGGCCCTACCGGCCGCTCATGGACCCGCCCCATCTTCAGCGGAAAGCGCCGCGCCGCCTCTTCGCAAAGGGCGCGGGCTCGCTCGATGCTCTGCGCATCGAAATAGACGTGAGCATGGAAGCCCTGGATGCGGGGGGTGGAATACTCGTTCATCGTCACCTCTTCAAGCGCCGCCGGCCTGCAACTCGGCCTGTAGCCAGTCGACGAAACCGTCGACCAGCCGCTGGCGCCGCTTGCGCTCCGGCAATACCGCATAGTACCCGTATCGCGACAGGCAGCTCTCGCCAATGGGCCGGCAAAGCAGCCCCTGTTCGAGCAGGCCGTCGACCAGGTGGCGCCAGCCGATGGCCACGCCCTGGCCGGCGATGGCCGCCTGGATCAGCAAGGTGTAGTTGTCGAAGCTGAGCACCGCCGGAATCGGCTGCCGATCGATGGCCAACGCTTCGAACAACGCCGGCCAGTCGAACCAGCGGGCGTGCTGCGCCGGCTTCAGATGCAGCATCGGCAGGCGCGCCAGGTGCGCCTTGGCCAGCGGCAACTGCAATCCCTCGACCAGGCGCGGGCTACAGACCGGGAACACCTCCTCGCGAAACAGCCGGTGCGCTTCGCCGTGCTTGGAACGACCGTCGCCGAACAGGATCGCCACGTCGATATCGCCGCGCTGGCCGGCCAGGCCGCGCTCGCTGGTCACCAGGCTCACGTCCAGGTGCGGATGGGCCTGGTGGAAGCGCGGAAGGCGCGGCATCAGCCAGTAGGCAGCGAAGGCGTAGTCGGTGGCCACCTGGAGCACCTCGTGGCGCTGGCGCGCGCCCAGCGCGGCGATGCCGGCATCGATCGTCTCGAGGCCGGCGGCCACGTGGCGGAGCAGGAGCTGGCCGGCGTCGGTGAGCACGATGCCTCGATGAACGCGCTGGAACAGAGGGGTCGCCAGCTCCTTCTCCAGGCGTTTGATCTGCTGGCTGACCGCAGGCTGGGTGGTCCCCAGCTCCTCGGCGGCAGCGGTGAAGCTGAGCTGGCGGGCGGCGGACTCGAATACCCGGAGCAGGTCGAGGGACAGCGGCATGAGGCGTTCTCCCATAAGCCAGGCTTATCCAACGCATCCAGCCCCATGCGGTTTACCAGGGATTTCGATGCACTGATGATCGACGCAGCACTATCGCATAACCCAATCGCATGGGATAAGCCGCCCGATGAAGACCTCGCCGAACATCCTGTTCATCATGGCCGACCAGATGGCCGCGCCGCTGCTGCCGCTTCACGATCCGCGCTCGGCGCTGCGCATGCCTCACCTCTCGCGCCTCGCCGAACGGGCCGTGGTGTTCGACTCGGCATACTGCAACAGCCCGCTCTGCGCGCCGTCGCGCTTCACCCTGGTCAGCGGTCGCTTGCCTACCCGCATCGGCGCCTGGGACAACGCCGCCGACTTCGCCGCCGATACCCCCACCTACGCCCACTACCTGCGCAAGCTCGGCTATCGCACGGCGCTGTCGGGCAAGATGCACTTCTGCGGTCCCGACCAGTTGCACGGCTACGAGGAACGCCTGACCAGCGACATCTATCCGGCGGACTATGGCTGGGCGGTGAACTGGGACGAGCCGGAGGTGCGCCCGAGCTGGTACCACAACATGTCCTCGGTTTTGCAGGCCGGTCCCTGCGTGCGCACCAACCAGCTGGACTTCGACGAGGAGGTGGTGTTCAAGGCCCGCCAGTACCTCTACGACCATGTTCGCCAGCACGCCGGCCAGCCATTCTGCCTGACCGTGTCGATGACCCATCCGCACGACCCCTACAGCATCCCGGCGAGCTACTGGAATCTCTACCGCGACGAGGACATCCCGCTGCCGCGCCAGCGCTTCGCCCAGGAGGAGCAGGACCCTCATTCGCAACGCCTGCTGAAGGTCATCGACCTGTGGGACAAGCCGTTGCCCGAGGAGCGCATCCGCGCCGCCCGGCGTGCCTACTTCGGCGCCTGCAGCTACGTCGACGCGCAGATCGGTGCGCTGCTGGCGACCCTGGAGGAATGCGGGCTGGCCGACGACACCATCGTGGTGTTCTCCGGCGACCATGGCGACATGCTCGGCGAGCGCGGCCTCTGGTACAAGATGCACTGGTTCGAGATGGCCGCGCGCGTGCCGCTGCTGGTCCATGCGCCGGCGCGCTTCGCGCCGCGCCGCATCGGCGCTTCGGTATCCACCGTGGACCTGCTGCCGACCCTGGTGGAGCTGGCCGGCGGCCAGGTCGATCCACGCCTGCCGCTGGAAGGCCGCTCGCTGCTGCCGCACCTGCGCGACGGCAGCGGGCATGACGAGGTGATCGGCGAATACACCGCCGAGGGCACCCTCAGCCCGCTGATGATGATCCGCCGCGGCGACTACAAGTTCATCTACTCCGAGCAGGACCCCTGCCTGCTCTACGACCTGCGCAACGACCCGCAGGAGCGCGAGAACCTCGCCGCCAGTCCGGCCCATCGCGGAACGTTCGAGGCGTTCCTCGACGAGGCCCGGCGACGCTGGGACATCCCCGCGATCACCCGCGCCGTACTCGACAGCCAGCGCCGCCGACGCCTGGTGGCCGCCGCGCTGGCGCGAGGACGGCTGGCCGGCTGGGACCACCAGCCGTGGGTCGATGCCAGCCAGCAGTACATGCGCAACCATATCGACCTGGACGATCTCGAGCGCCGCGCGCGCTTCCCGCAACCCTGAGCACGAGGGCACTTCCATGAACCGGCTTCCCACCTGCCTGCTGGCCGCCACCCTGTTCCTGGGCAGCGCCTCGCTATACGCCGAAGACCCCGCCTGTGCCCGCGTCAGGCTGGCCGATCCAGGCTGGAGCGATATCGCGGTGACCAACGCCACCGCCGCGTTTCTCCTGGAAAGCCTCGGCTACCAGGTGAAGATCGATACCCTGTCGGTGCCGATCATCTATGGCGGCCTGCGCGACGGCCAGGTGGACGCCTTCCTCGGCGGCTGGATGCCCGCGCACCAGGACTATCACGACAAGTTCGTCGCCAGCGGCCAGGTCGAACGCCTCGGTCGCAACCTCGACGGCACCCGCTTCACCCTGGCGGTGCCGCGCTACGTCTGGGACGCCGGCGTACACCGCTTCGAGGACCTCGCCGCGCAAGGGCAACGCTTCAACCGCAAGCTGTACGGGATCGGCTCCGGCGCGCCGGCCAATCAGTCGATCCAGAAGATGATCGACGCCAACCAGTTCGGCCTCGGCGACTGGAAGCTGGTGGAGTCCAGCGAGCAGGCGATGCTCGCCGAACTCGGCCGGGCCGAGAAGCGCCAGCGCTGGCTGGTGTTCCTCGGCTGGACGCCGCACCCGATGAACATCCGCCATGACCTGCGCTACCTGGAAGGCGGCGAGCAGTACTTCGGCGACCGCGGCCAGGTCTACACCCTGGCACGCAAGGGCTACGCCGCGCAGTGCCCGAACCCGGCGCGGCTGCTGGCCAACCTGCGCTTCGACCTGGACATGGAGAACCGCCTGATGAGCGACGCGCTGGAAGGCACGGCGACTCCGGCCTCGGCGACCCGCGCCTGGCTCAAGGCCAACCCGCGGGTGCTCGAGGCCTGGCTGCAAGGGGTGACCAGCCGCGACGGCGGCGACGCCCTGGCCGCGGTTCGCGGCCAGCCATAGCGCCATGTGGACGCGCTTGCTGCCGTTCCTCGCCTGGCTACCGGGGCTGCACCGGGGCATGCTCGGGCGCGAGGCCTGGGTCGGCCTGAATGGCGCAATCCTGGCACTGCCGCAATCGATGGCCTATGCGCTGATCGCCGGCCTGCCAGCGGAGTACGGCCTGTACGCGGCGATGCTGCCAGTGGCGATCGCCTGCCTGTGGGGCTCGTCGCGCTACCTGGTGAGCGGTCCCACCGCGGCGATCTCGGTGCTGCTGTTCAGTTCGGTGGCCCCGCTGGCGCCGCTGGGCAGCCCGCAATACGTCCAGGCCGTGCTGCTGCTGACCTTTCTCGCCGGCGCCTTCCAGTGGCTGCTCGGCGTCCTGCGCGTCGGGTCGCTGGTCAATTTCGTCTCGCATTCGGTGATGCTCGGCTTCACCCTTGGCGCGGCGCTGCTGATCGTCCTCGGCCAACTGCCCTATCTTCTCGGCCTGGCCGCGAGCGGGGAGGGCGCAGCGCCGGGAAACGGCTGGCGGCTGCTGGCGCGGTTCGCCGAGTTCGATGGCCCATCGCTGCTGGTGGGCGGCTTCAGCTTCGCGCTCAGCCTGCTGGTCAGGCGCCTGCGACCGCGCTGGCCGGCCCTGCTGCTTGGCTTGCTGGGCGGTGCCACGCTGGTCTGGGCGCTACCCGGGACCTTCGCCTCGGTAGCCCATGTGCAGGCCTTATCGAGCGCACTGCCGGGCTGGAGTCCGCTGGTCTTCGATTCCCGATCGATCCTCGACCTGCTACCTGCGGCGGTGGCCTGCGGCATGCTCGGGCTGGTCACCAGCCTATCGATCGCCCGCGCCCTGGCCGCGCGCCAGGGAGACGCGTTCGATGCCAACCAGGAGGTCCGCGCCCAGGGCCTGTCGAACCTGCTCGGGCCTTGGCTGTCGGCGAGCCTGTCGGCGGGCTCCTTCACCCGCTCCGGGCTGAATCTGGAAGCCGGTGCGCGCTCCCCGCTGGCGGGTGCGTTTTCGGCGCTCTGGGTGGCACTGCTGGCCGTGCTCGGTGCGCGCCTGATCGAGCATGTGCCGTTGCCGGCGATGGCCGCAGGCATCCTGCTGATCGCCTGGGGCCTGATCGACCGCCCAGCGCTCCGCGCGCTCTACCGCAGCGGCCGCGCCGAATGCCTGGTGGCCGGCCTAACCGCCCTGGCCACGCTGCTGTTGCCGCTGCAGAACGCCATCTACGCGGGAGTGCTGGCGTCGCTGGTCTTCTACCTGCGGCGCACCTCGACACCACGCGTACTGCGCCAGCACAACGACGAGGAAGAAGTGCTGCGCATCGAAGGCTCGATCTTCTTCGGCGCCTGCGACTACCTGCAACGCCTCATGCGCCAATGCGACAGGCCACGGCTGGTGCTGGACGCCCGCCAGGTGAACTTCATCGACTTCGCCGGCGCAGTGCTGTTGCAGCAGGAAGCCCGCCGCCTGCACGCCGAGGGCCGCCGCCTGGTATTGCGCCACGCCCGCCCGCAGGTCCGCGAAGCGCTGGGCCGGCAGGCCGACGAAGGCTGCCGCCTGCACTACGAAGGCTGACGCTCAGGGCGCCGCCGGCGATGTCGGTGCGCTGTCGCCGGGCAGCAGTTGCGGCGATTCCCGCTGCAGCTTGTCGCGCATCATCTCCAACTGTCCAAGGGCGGCGCGAGCCTCGTCGATTTCCTCGGCGCTGCGCTCGCCACCCTGTTCGGCCGCCTCGATCCGCGCGCGGATTTCCGGTATCTGCTGTACGCCGCTGGTGTAGGCCTGTACCAGTTCGCGGGTCTGTCGTTCCTCGAAGGCCTGGTACTGCTTCGGATCGGCCAGCTCCTGCGCCGTCGCGCCCTGGCGTGGTTGCAGGCCGCCGAGCGGCGGGCTGCGCGGGTCGCCCTCGTCGCGCAGCATCTGCATGAACTGGATCGCCTGCTCGCGATCCAGTTCCGCCGCCGGCGGCTCCGCCTCGTACGCAGGTGCTGCCGCTTGCGATCGCACCGGCGCCGGCGGCGGCGGACGGTCGTCGACCGCGGGCAGTGCCGCAACCGTCCTGGCTGGCGACGGAGAAGACGAGGAAGCGGCCATATCGGCAGGCGCCAGCAACACGCCGGCGCAGGTCAGGGCGATCGCCAGCCCGCTGCAGCCGAGGGCAACGCCGAGCCAGCGCTTCACAGGCCTTCCACCCTGGCGCCGGCCAGCAGGTTGCGCAGGCGCGTCTCGAACTGCGCTGCCAGTTGCTCGCGCGCCACCGCCTGGTTCACCTCGAAGCGCACGCTGCGGTCGTCGAGGGGCAACTGGCGATCCTTGCGGCTACGCACCCGGACGATCTCGAACGCGCCGTCGATGCGCATCGGCTGGGAAACCGTATCGGCCTTCTGGATCAGCGCAGTCTTGCGCAGCAGGTCGAGCCGGCCGTCCTGGGGCCGTATCAGGCCTAGGTCGCCGGGCGGGTCGCGGTCCCTGTCGTCGGCCAGGGAATAGCGGCGTACCGCCTCGTCGAAGGCCAGGCCGCCGCGCAACTCGGCGTAGACCTTGTCCGCGCTCGCCTGGTCGGCCAGGCGGATATGCGCCGCCTGCACCTGCGCGACGTTGCGGTAACGCTCCAGGTTGCGCCGATAGTAGGCCTCGGCGTCCTTGTCGCTGACCTTGCCGGCGAGTTCCCGCAGCGCATCGGACTCATGGTGGAAATCACTGTAGAGGCCGATCTGGTGCAGATAGCGATGGCGCACCAGCTTGTCCCGCACCAGGGTCCTCACGCCCTGCCGCTCTGCCGGGCCGAAGCCGTCCCGGGCCAGGCGGTACCAGAGGTAGTCGCGGCGGATGCGGGTCTGGACCTGGCGCGCCAGGTAAGCGAGGTTGCCCTGTTGCAATTCCACCTGGCCCTGGACGTTGTCGCCTTCGTACAGCGATAGCAGGTCGAGGACCTGTGCCGGCTGGCCGGGAAACTGCCAGCCGATCAGCTCGACCCCGGCCGCCTCGCGGCGCTGCGTCTCGTCCAGCAGCAGGCTGTTTTCCACCAGGCCGCGGCTCCTCGGCGCCAGCACCTCGCGCAAACGCTCCGCGCTCAGGGCCCGGGGCTGGCGCAGGTATGGCCCGAGGTCCTCGCGGTAGCGCCTGCCGTATACCTGTTCGAGCAGGTTGCCGGCCTCGATCTCCACGCTGGCGTCGAGATCGGCGCGGCTCTGCGCGGTGAGCTGGTCTTCCACCGCGCGCGCCAGCAGGCGGTTTTCCACCAGGCCACGGCGCAACTGCTGCGGGTCGGTGTTGAACTTGACCCGCGACAGGGCCTGCTCGAGCAAGTCGATGCTTCTCCCCGGCAGCACCTCGCCGTCGATCCGCAGATCCTGCGGCGCCTTGGCGGGGACGCCATGGGCGCTCCACGCCAGCAGCCCGAGGACGATCCCGCACAGTGCGCGACGCCAGCCCCGGGCGCGATCAGAGAGCAGTCGGTGCATCGAAGCTGTTGGCGCCCTTGGTCAGTACGGTGACGGTCAGGGCGATGGACTCGGGAATCAGCTCCTTCGCCACCCGCAGGCGCGTCTCGTAGCTGGTGTCGTAGAGCGGCTCGGGGCGCGCGTAGGCGACCTGGCCGGTCTGGGTGAGCAGGTCGCGGATGCTCTTGCTCGGGTCGTAGCGCCCCACCAGGTTGGCCACCGCCGCCGGGTCGTTGAGCTTCTCGCTGGCGTAGTGGTCGTCGACCCAGCCTTCCCAGCTGGAATGGCCGTTGGCCGAGGTGATCCACACATGGTGCGGCTGGGCCACGTCGCCGGTGGCATGCAGGGCATAGCCGATGGTCTGCAGCGAAGGCGCGGCGCGGAACTGCTCGAACCAGTAGGTGGCGAGGTTATCGATCGGCTGGAAGGCGGCGGTCTGGAAGTCGCCGTAGTGCTCCTGCCAGTCCGAGCGGGTGCCCTGGCGGTAGTGCGCCTCGGTGGTGTCGAAGTCCTCGCGCTTCAGCTCGCGGTTGTAGAGGTAGACCATGGCGTACCAGTCGACGTCGGCGATGCCGCCGTCGACCTTGTGGTAGCGGTAGTCGTAGCCGCCGTGGGGGTTGCCATGGGAGTCGCCGTCCCGGGCCAGGTTGAGGAAGTGCCAGTACGAGGTGTAGTTGACGATGCCCGAAGCCGCGCCCCACAGCGGCGCGTGTTCGTAGCCGACCCACCAGCCACCGAGACGGGTGTCCTTGAAGTCGTCCACGTCGAAGGCCGCCTGGCCGAGGATCTCCCCGGCCTGCGCCTCGCTGCCGGCGGCGCTCACGTAGAACCGGTAGGCCTGGCGCATCTCCTCGGTGGCGTAGGAGGAGTTCATGAAGGCCAGGGCATCCTTGACGATGTTCTTGTGGGTCGGTTGCGACCAGGCGTTGGCCTGGCTGGCGATGGCGCAGATGCAGAGACCGGCGGCCAGGCGGGCGAAGGTTTTCATCGGCAGCGCTCGAGAGTGAGTGAAGCCTGAAGTCTTAACCCGGTTTTGTGATTCCTACATGTCAGATGGAAGCCAATTTGAGACGTACGTCTCAAATGTCGCCTGACAACTCAGACAGTTGCCAACTGTCGGCGCAGCGTCTCCAACACTGGCGCCGAGGCAGGACGCACGCCGCGCCAGAGGAAGAATGCCTCGGCGGCCTGCTCCACCAGCATGCCCAGGCCATCCAGGGTACGCGCCGCACCGCGTTCGGCGGCCCAGCGGTTGAAGGCAGTCGGTTCCTTGGCATACATCATGTCGTAGCAGACGGTACGGCCGGGCTCGATCACGCTCTGCGCCAGCGGCGGCACGTCGCCGGCAAGACTGGCCGAGGTGCCGTTGACGATCAGGTCGAAAGGCCCTTCGACCTCGGCGAAACCGCAGCCGTGCACCGCGCCGAGGTCGGCGAACCGCTCGGCCAGGTCCACGGCCTTCCGCGCCGTGCGGTTGGCGATCAGCAACTCCGCCGGGCACTCGCCGAGGAAGGGTTCGAGCACCCCACGCACCGCACCGCCGGCGCCGAGCAGGAGAACCCGCTTGCCGCGCAGCTCGACCCCGGCGTTCGCCGTCAGGTCCCGCAGCAGGCCGGCGCCGTCGGTGTTGTCGCCGCGCAGGCGACCGTCGGCGAGGCGGATCAGGGTGTTCACCGCCCCGGCCCGGGTGGCCCGCTCGCTCAACTCGTCCACCAGACGATAGGCCTCTTCCTTGAACGGCACGGTGACATTGGCGCCCTTGCCCTGCTCGAAGAAGCGCCGGGCGAACCCGGGGAAATCGTCCAGCGGCGCCAGTTGCGCGTCATAGACCAGCGCCTCGCCGGTCTGCTCGGCGAACAGGCGGTGGATCAGCGGCGACTTGCTGTGGCCGATGGGGTTGCCGAATACGCAATAGCGGTCCATGGGTCGTTCCTTTGCCGGAGTGGGACGGGACGAGCGGACTCGTCCCCTGCGGGCGGGTCAGGGCTGGCCGGCGAGCCAATCGCGGTCGGCGAGGAAATACTCGGTCAGGCGCGCTTCCTCGCTGCCCGGCTCGGGTTTCCAGTCATAGCCCCAGCGCACCTGCGGCGGCAACGACATCAGGATCGATTCGGTACGGCCGCCGGACTGCAGGCCGAACAGGGTGCCACGATCGAAGACCAGGTTGAACTCCACATAGCGACCGCGACGATAGGCCTGGAACTCTCGCTGCCGTTCATCGAACGGCGTGTGCTTGCGGCGCTGGACGATCGGCAGGTAGGCGTCGATATAGGCATCGCCGATGGCGCGGATGAAGGCGAAGCAGGTGTCGAAGTCCCACTGGTTGAGGTCGTCGAAGAACAGGCCGCCGATGCCGCGCGGCTCGTTGCGGTGCTTGAGGTGGAAGTAGCGGTCGCACCATTCCTTGTAGCGCGGGTAGACGTCCGCGCCGAACGGCGCGCAGGCGTCGCGAGCGACCCGGTGCCAATGCACGCAGTCTTCCTCGTGGGCGTAGTAGGGGGTCAGATCGAAGCCGCCGCCGAACCACCAGACCGGCTCCTCGCCTTCCTTCTCGGCGCAGAAGAAACGCACGTTGGCATGGGACGTCGGCACGTGGGGGTTTTCCGGATGGATCACCAGCGACACGCCGAGCGCCTGGAAACCGCGCCCGGCCAGTTCCGGCCGATGGGCGCTGGCCGAGGGCGGCAGGCTATCGCCGAAGACGTGGGAAAAATTCACCCCGCCCTTCTCGATCAATGCGCCGTCGCCGATTACCCGCGTCCGTCCGCCGCCACCGGCCGGACGCTCCCAGGCGTCCTCGGCGAAGCGGGCCTTGCCGTCCTCCGCCTCGAGGGCGGCGCAGATGCGGTCTTGCAGGTCGAGCAGGTAGGTTTTGACAGCGGCGATACGGTCGGTCACGGAGTTCACCTTGGAGCGGGGAGGCCGCGCGGGGCGCGGGCTGGCGACGAAACGAGGGCGCAAGCATACCACCCTGGATGGGTAGCCGGCGCTTGACGGCCGTCAAGGGGAAGGCTTGGATGAAGGCCTTTACCCAGGGTCGCCCACCCGGCGCGACCGTCCGAAACCCTGACGAAGCAGGAGTTCCAGCATGGCCAAGCGCATCCAGTTCGCTGCCTACGGCGGCCCCGAAGTCCTCGAATACCGCGACTACCAACCCGCCGAGCCGGCCCCCCGGGAAGTCCGCGTGCGTAATCGCGCCATCGGCCTGAACTTCATCGACATCTACTACCGTAGCGGCCTCTATCCGGCCCCCGGCTTCCCTTCGGGGCTGGGTAGCGAAGGTGCCGGCGAGGTCGAGGCGGTGGGCAGCGAAGTGACCCGTTTCAAGGTCGGCGACCGCGTCGCCTACGCCACCGGCCCGCTGGGCGCCTACAGCGAACTGCATGTGCTGGCGGAGGAGAAGCTGGTCCACCTGCCCGACGGCATCGACTTCGAACAGGCCGCCGCGGTGATGCTCAAGGGGCTCACCACCCAATACCTGCTGCGCCAGACCTACGAACTGCGGGGCGGCGAAACCATTCTCTTCCATGCCGCCGCGGGCGGCGTGGGCCTGTTCGCCTGCCAATGGGCCAAGGCCCTTGGAGTGCAACTGATCGGCACCGTCAGCTCGCCGGAAAAGGCGCGCCTGGCCAGGCAGCACGGTGCCTGGGAGACCATCGACTACAGCCACGAGAACGTGGCGTGGCGGGTGCTCGAACTGACCGACGGGAAGAAGTGCCCGGTGGTCTACGACTCGGTGGGCAAGGATACCTGGGAAACCTCGCTGGACTGCGTGGCGCCGCGCGGCTTGCTGGTCAGCTTCGGCAACGCCTCGGGGCCGGTGACCGGGGTCAACCTCGGCATCCTCTCGCAGAAGGGTTCGCTGTACGTGACCCGGCCGACCCTGGGCAGCTACGCCGATACCCCGGAAAAACTCCAGGCGATGGCCGACGAGCTGTTCGGCCTGATCGAGCGCGGCGACATCCGCATCGAGATCAACCAGCGCTTCGCCCTGGCCGAAGCAGCCAGGGCGCATACCGAACTGGCCGCACGGCGAACCACCGGCTCGACCGTACTGTTGCCCTGAAGCGCGTACTCAGGCCGGGCGGATGACCTGTCCGGTCACCAGGTCGCGGATCAGGCTGGGGTTGCGGCGCCCGCCAAGGGCGCCGCCGAGGATAGCGTCCAGCTCGTCGTGGAAGTATTGCTCCACCCGCAGCCGCGTGCGCGCCGCCGGGCGCCCGGCCGGATTGGCCGAGGTGGAGATCAGCGGACCGGTGAGATGGCACAGTTCCTGTACCAGGGGATGGTCGGTGACCCGCACGGCGACGCTCTCGTGGACGCCGGTGACCCACTCCGGCAGGCGCTCCTGGTGCGGCACCAGCCAGGTGTTCGGCCCCGGCCAGGTACCGGCCAGGCGGTCCAGCCAGACGTCCGGCAGGTCTTCGAGAAGGAAGTCGAGCTGGTGGATGTTCGCCGCCACCACGATCAGGCCCTTTTCCACCGGCCGCGCCTTCAGCGCCAGCAGGCGATACACCGCATCCTCGTTCCACGGGTCGCAGCCGAGCCCCCATACCGCCTCGGTGGGATAGGCGATCACGCCGCCCTCGCGGACGACCCGGGCGGCGCATTGCGCACGAAAGCTGCTGATCATCGACTCACTCCAGCGGACAGGGTGCGCGAAGTGTACGGTTTCAGCCGGAGCGATGCACCCAGGTGCCGGCCTCGCAGGCGACCCGGCCGTCGAGTTCCAGTTCGCTGAGCGTCGCCAGCACATCGGGCAGCGTCATGCCGCTGGCGGCGGCCAGGCCTTCGCTGGTGTAGGGCGCGGCGCGCAGCAGCGCCAGCAAAGGGTGGGGCAGGGGCTGCGCCGGCGCTTCCGCTGGCTCCGCCTGCGCCCAGCCGCGCAGTGCTTCGAGCACGTGCCCGACGCTTTCCACCAGCAGCGCGCCATCGCGAATCAGTTGGTGGCAGCCACGTGCGCCGGGATGGTGGATGGAACCCGGAATGGCGTACACCTCGCGCCCCTGTTCCGCCGCCAGCCGCGCGGTGATCAGCGAGCCGCTGGCGGGACTTGCCTCGACCACCAGCACACCCAGCGAGAGTCCGCTGATGATGCGGTTGCGCCGGGGAAAGTTTGCCGGCAGCGGCGGGCTGTCCAGCGGCAGCTCCGAAACCAGCGCGCCGCCACCCTCGACGATGCGCCGCGCCAGCGCCTCGTGGCGCCGCGGATAGAGCCTGCGCAGGCCGGTGCCGAGGACTGCCACGGTCGCGCCGCCAGCCTCCAGCGCGCCCTCGTGGGCGGCGCCATCGATGCCCAGGGCCAGCCCGCTGGTGATGGCGAAGCCGCCCTGCGCCAGGCTGCGCGCAAAGCTCCGGGCGGTGCCCAGCCCGGCGGGGCTGGCGCGGCGGCTGCCGACCATCGCCAGTTGCGGCCGTTCCAGAGTCTCCGGAGCGCCTTCGACGTACAGCAGCGGCGGGGCATCGGCGACTTCGGCGAGCAGTGCCGGGTATCCCGGGTCGTCCCACATCAGCAGGTGCCTGCGCGGACCTTCCAGCCAGCGCAGGGCTTCACCCGCCGCTTCCCGCACCGCCGGGCTGCGCCGCGCGGCGGCGGCCTCGGCAGGCACTCCCAGGGTGCGCCAGGCGCCGGCTGGCGCGGCAAGCGCGGAAGAGGCCGAACCGAAGGCCTCGATCAAGCGCAGGAAGCGCATGGGTCCCAGTTCGGGCAGGCCATGCAGGCGCAGCCGTGCTTCCAGTTCGGCTGGAGAATGGTTCTTCATCGCGACTCATCCATAGCAGGCAGGTCCATCGCTGACAGGAAGAGGGGAAGGGTCCGGCTTCCATCCTGGAAACCGTCGTATGAAATTTCCTTCCCCCAGAAACGCGAAACCCCCGCCGAGGCGGGGGTTTCGAGTCAGGGATTCTGCACCCTGTCGGTTACCGAGAGCGGCCTGCTGGCCATCAGAACCAGGGCGTAGCTCAGCTTCTTGTAGGTACGGAACACCATCAGCAGGCCGGCGCGTTCGTCGGGAATCTTCACCGACTCACCGGTAACGCGGTCGCGCACCGTCTCGCCGACCTTGTAGATCGCCAGCACGTTGCCCTCGGCCAGCCCGTCGCGCTGGCCACGGTTCAGGGTGACCACGTCGAACTGGCCGATCTGGGTCACGCCGCGCGGTACGTCGATGATTTCGCCCTTCACCTCGCGGCTCGGCTCGCCGGGCATGAAGGTGGAATTCACCGCACGCTCCTCGGTGGGGAACAGGCGGTCGCCCAGGCGCACTTCCTGGGTGGTGCGGGTCAGCGCCAGGGTCGCGACGTCGCCTTCGGTGGCCACCACCTCGCCGCCGCCGATGTCGTCGGCGTTGATGCCGAGGACTTCCTTGGTCTTCGGATCGATGTAGACCTTGCCCTGGCGGAAGATGCCATAGGCCGGCTGGCCGTCGGCGAACTTGCCGCGGGCATAGATGCGGTCGCCGGTGCCGCTGACGATCCGCTCGGCGTTGCCGGCGACGATGTACGGCGCACTGGTGAAGGTCTTCTCGTCATCGACGATGCGGTTGGCCAGCAGGAAGCTGTTGATCTTGTCCAGCGGGATGGTCGGGATGGCCTCGGCGATCGGCGTGCTGCGGATCTTCGGCGACAGCTTGATGGTCCCGCGCGATTCGCCACGGTTCAGCACCAGGCGCGGCTGGCCATCGACGTAGACCAGGCTGAGTGTGTCGCCGGGGTAGATCAGGTGGGGATTCTGGATCTGCGGGTTGGCGTGCCAGAGTTCCGGCCACTTCCATGGCTGGCGGAGGAATTTCCCCGAGATGTCCCACAGGGTATCGCCCCTGACCACCGTGTAGCGGTCCGGATGCCCTTCCCTGAGGTCGACCTGGGCCTGCGCCAGACCGCTCGCGGCAAGGAGCAGAAGGGCGACTAGTGATTTCCTCATGCAGTGAATCCCTTTATCATGTCGACATACGCGAAACGCCCGAAGCCCGCGAGAATCGCGGTCTGAAGCCGTTTTCAAGCTGCGCGCCATCTTAGCAGCGGATTTTCAATCGATTCCACAAGTGCATCACAAACGCATATGGCCATCCTGAACATTCTCGAATTCCCCGATCCGCGCCTGCGGACCATCGCCAAACCGGTGGAGGTGGTCGACGACGCGGTGCGCCAGCTGATCGACGACATGTTCGAAACCATGTACGAAGCCCCGGGCATCGGCCTCGCCGCGACCCAGGTGAACGTGCACAAGCGCATCGTGGTCATGGACCTCAGCGAAGACAAGTCCGAGCCGAGGGTATTCATCAACCCCGAGTTCGAACCGCTGACCGAGGATATGGACCAGTACCAGGAAGGCTGCCTGTCGGTACCCGGCTTCTACGAGAACGTGGACCGACCGCAGAAGGTCCGGATCAAGGCCCTCGACCGCGATGGCAACCCCTTCGAGGAAGTCGCCGAAGGCCTGCTGGCGGTATGCATCCAGCACGAATGCGACCACCTCAACGGCAAGCTGTTCGTCGACTACCTGTCCACCCTCAAGCGCGACCGCATCCGCAAGAAGCTGGAAAAGCAGCATCGACAGCAGGCGTGACCCCATCCCCCAAAGGCTTGCCCCGGCAAGCCTTTTTCTTTTAGCGAGCCCCGCATGAGCCAAGCATTGCGCATCGTCTTCGCCGGAACCCCGGAATTCGCCGCCGAGCATCTCAAGGCCCTGCTCGACACCCCACATCGGATCGTCGCCGTCTACACCCAGCCTGACCGGCCGGCCGGCCGCGGGCAGAAACTGATGCCCAGCGCGGTGAAGAACCTGGCCCTGGAGCATGGCCTGCCGGTCATGCAGCCGCAGAGCCTGCGTAATGCCGAGGCCCAGGCGGAGCTGGCGGCCCTGCGCGCGGACCTGATGGTGGTGGTCGCCTATGGCCTGATCCTGCCCCAGGCGGTACTCGATATCCCGCGCCTGGGCTGCATCAACAGCCACGCCTCGCTGCTGCCGCGCTGGCGCGGCGCCGCGCCGATCCAGCGCGCGGTGGAAGCCGGCGACGCGGAGAGCGGCGTCACCGTGATGCAGATGGAAGCAGGGCTCGACACCGGCCCGATGCTGCTCAAGGTGAGCACGCCGATTTCCGCCGCGGACACCGGCGGCAGCCTGCACGACCGGCTCGCCGCGCTCGGCCCGAAAGCGGTGATCGAAGCCATCGCCGGCCTGGCCGCCGGCACCCTGCATGGCGAGATCCAGGACGACGCCCTGGCCACCTACGCGCACAAGCTGAACAAGGACGAGGCACGCCTCGACTGGAGCCGTCCGGCCGTCGAACTGGAGCGCCAGGTCCGCGCCTTCACCCCCTGGCCGGTCTGCCACACCAGCCTCGCCGATGCGCCGCTGAAAGTCCTCGGCGCCAGCCTGGGGCAGGGCAGCGGGGCGCCCGGAACCATCCTCGAGGCCAGCCGCGACGGCCTGCTGGTCGCCTGCGGCGAAGGCGCCCTGCGCCTGACCCGCCTGCAATTGCCTGGCGGCAAGCCACTGGCCTTCGCCGACCTCTACAACAGCCGCCGCGAGCAATTCGCCGCCGGCCAGGTGCTCGGCCAATGAACCCGCGTCTCGCCGCCTGCCAGGCGCTGGCCGCGGTGCTCGCCGGACGCGCCTCGCTGTCTGGCGCGTTGCCGCCGCAACTGGACAAGGTCGCCCCGCGCGATCGCGGCCTGACCCAGGAGCTGGCCTTCGGCGCTGCGCGCTGGCAACCGCGCCTGCAGGCCCTGGCCGCGCGCCTGTTGCAGAAGCCGTTCAAGGCCGCCGACACCGATATCCACGCCCTGCTGCTGATCGGCCTCTACCAGTTGCTCTACACGCGGATTCCGCCGCACGCCGCGATCGGCGAGACCGTCGGCTGCGCCGACAAGCTGAAGAAGGGCTGGGCCAAGGGCGTGCTCAACGCCGTGCTGCGCCGCGCGCAGCGCGAAGGCGAGACGCTGCTGGCCGAGGTCGACCGCGATCCCTCAGCGCGCCTGGGACATCCGCGCTGGCTGCTGAAAGCGCTCAAGCAGGCCTGGCCGGAGCAGCTCGACGCGCTCTGCGCAGCGAACAACGCACACCCGCCGATGACCTTGCGGGTCAATCGGCGCCACGGCGAGCGCGATGCCTACCTGGCCGAACTCGCCGAAGCCGGAATCAAGGCCCGCGCCTGCGACTACAGCCGCGACGGCATCCAGCTCGCCGCGCCGCGCGACGTGCGCGAACTACCGGGCTTCGCGGAGGGTCGCGTCAGCGTCCAGGACGAAGCCGCGCAACTGGCCGCCGAGCAGCTCGAAAGCGCGCCCGGCCAGCGTGTCCTCGACGCCTGCTGTGCGCCTGGCGGCAAGACCTGCCACCTGCTGGAAACCCAGCCGGGACTGGCCGAAGTGGTCGCCGTCGACCTCGAGGAGAGCCGCCTGGTAAGGGTCCGGGAAAACCTCCAGCGGCTCGGCCTGCAAGCCAGCCTGGTCGCCGCCGACGCCAGGGCCACCGGGGAGTGGTGGGACGGCAAGCCGTTCCAGCGCATCCTCCTCGACGCGCCGTGCTCGGCCACCGGGGTGATCCGCCGCCACCCGGACATCAAGCTGGCGCGCAAGCCGGAAGACATCGCCGCCCTGGCGCACCTGCAGGGTGAATTGCTCGACGCGCTGTGGCCTACCCTGGAAGTCGGTGGCGTACTGCTCTACGCCACCTGTTCGGTGATGCCGGCGGAAAACAGCGACAGCATCGCCGCCTTCCTCGCCCGCACGCCCGGCGCCCGCGAACTGGACCTTCCCGGCCCCTGGGGCATGAAACAGCCCCACGGCCGCCAGTTGCTGCCGCAGGTGGAGGGCCACGATGGCTTCTACTATGCCAAGCTGATCAAGATATCCGCCCGTTGATCGAAACCTGACGAGCCGTTTCCTGCCATGAAAATCATCATCCTCGGTGCCGGCCAGGTCGGCGGCACACTGGCCGAGCACCTGGCCAGCGAAGCCAACGACATCACCGTGGTCGACACCGACGGCGACCGCCTGCGCGACCTCGGCGACCGCCTCGACATCCGCACCGTGCAAGGCAAGGCCTCGTTCCCCACGGTGCTGCGCCAGGCCGGCGCCGACGACGCCGACATGCTGGTGGCGGTGACCAATAGCGACGAGACCAACATGGTCGCCTGCCAGGTCGCCTACACCCTGTTCAACACCCCGACCAAGATCGCCCGCGTCCGCGAGCCGGCCTACCTGACCCGTACCGGGCTGTTCGACAACGAGGCGATCCCGGTGGACGTGCTGATCAGCCCGGAGCAGGTGGTCACCAACTACATCAAGCGCCTGATCGAACACCCCGGCGCGCTGCAAGTCATCGACTTCGCCGAGGGCAAGGCGCAGTTGGTCGGGATCAAGGCCTACTACGGCGGCCCTCTGGTAGGGCAGGAGCTGCGCCAGCTGCGCGAGCACATGCCGAACGTGGATACCCGCGTCGCCGCGATCTACCGCCGCAACCGGCCGATCATTCCCCAGGGCGACACGGTGATCGAGGCCGACGACGAAGTCTTCTTCATCGCCGCCAAGGCCCATATCCGCGCGGTAATGGGCGAGATGCGCAGGCTCGACGACAGCTACAAGCGGATCATCATCGCCGGCGGCGGCAATGTCGGCGAGCGCCTGGCCGAGGCCATCGAGAGCCGCTACCAGGTAAAGATCATCGAGCGCAGCCCGCTGCGCTGCCGGCACCTCTCGGATACCCTGGACAGCACCATCGTGCTCAACGGCAGCGCTTCCGACCGCGACCTGCTGCTGGAGGAAAACATCGGCGAGACCGACGTGTTCCTCGCCCTGACCAACGACGACGAGGCCAACATCATGTCCTCGCTGCTGGCCAAGCGGCTCGGCGCGAGCAAGGTGATGACCCTGATCAACAACCCTGCCTATGTCGACCTGGTGCAAGGCGGCGAGATCGACATCGCCATCAGCCCGCAACTGGCGACCATCGGCACCCTGCTGGCCCACGTTCGCCGCGGCGACATCGAGAGCGTACACTCGCTGCGCCGCGGCGCAGCCGAAGCGATCGAAGTGGTAGCCCATGGCGACGCCAAGTCGAGCAAGGTGATCGGTCGCTCGATCAACGAGATCAAGCTGCCGCCGGGCACCACCATCGGCGCGCTGGTGCGCGACGAGGAAGTGCTGATCGCCCATGGCGACACCCGCATCGAGAGCGGCGACCACGTGCTGCTGTTCCTGGTCGACAAGAAATACATCCGCGACGTCGAGCGACTGTTCCAGGCCGGCCTGACGTTCTTCTGAGGCACGCCATATCGCGAACGGCGATAGGGCTTCGGCCTACGAACACCAAGGGGCCGCGTGCCTCCTTCGCAACGGCCGAATCCCCCTGTTCCGTGCAAAGCCTGGCCGGAGCCGGGCACAATGGCCGACATCGTTGGAAGAGGGCAGGATGATGATCGAAGGTCTGGAAAAGATGCTGGCCAAAGGCGTGGACAATGCGCTGCTGCGCTTCGGCCTGGGCAAGGGCTACCTGGACGCGGGCGACGCCGAACGCGCGGCGGAACACCTCCAGCGCTGCGTAGAGCAGGACCCGAAGTATTCCGCCGGCTGGAAACTGCTGGGCAAGGCGCGCCAGGCTGCCGGCGATCTCGCGGGCGCCCGGCAGGCCTGGGAGCAGGGCCTGGCAACTGCCGCGACGCATGGCGACAAGCAGGCCGAAAAGGAAATGACGGTGTTCCTGCGCAAGCTTGACAGGGCGAGAACCTGAGCGTCCGGCCAAGGCTCGCGCAGCGCGTTCTCGCCACCCGCCGGCCGGAGTTCCGGCAGACGGGTCGGGCGTGCTCATCGAGCGCTGGCAGAACGGTTCGAGCACGCCCCGACGACACTTTTATAAAGACCTGTTCCACACATTCGTAGGCAACTTCTGTCAACGATGTAGCCTGCATCCCGAACGCCCAACACCCCATTGAGCGACCGCTGCCGGCCCTCTAGCTTCGACTCATCGCTTCGGTCCAAGCCCGAACGCGACCCCTGACTTCAACTACTTTTCCGGAGCCAACATGTCGAAGCAAGAGCGTTCAGTCCCGTCCTATGTCGAATACCCATACGAGCAAGCGATTCTCTACGTTCACCGGAACGCCTCCGCCAATGAGATGCTCGAATCCGTACAGGAGCGCCTCAGGGCTCTCCTCGGCCTCCTCCATGCCTTGGAAAGGATCGAAGTGCGGACAGGGCAGGGCGTTCCCATTCAGCGCGTGGCGCACATCCTGGTCACGCTCGGCGGCGATGCCCTGACGCTGCTCACGGCCGCGCACCGGGCTACCACCTCCTGAATGAAGAAGGGCGCAACGGTCACGGCCGTTGCGCCCTTCCTCCAGATTGCCTCGATAAGCCTCAAGCGTTGCTCTGCGGCCGCCCCGGCAGCATCTTCAGGATGCCGTTGAGTAGCATGCCGTAGAGCGGCACGAACAGCAGAAGGCTGATACTCAGCTTCACTCCGTAGTCCACCGTGGCGATTTCCACCCAGTGCTGCGCCATGAACGGATTGTCGCTACGCCAGAACGCCACGAAGAAGAAGGTAAAGGTGTCCAGCAGGTTGCCGAGGATGGTCGACGCGACTGGCGCGGTCCACCAGTGCCGGGAACGACGGAGGCGGTCGAATACCTGGATATCGAGGATCTGTCCGAGCACATAGGCGAGGAAGCTTGCCAGGGAGATCCGGGCGACGAAGGTGTTGAACTCGAGCAGCGCAGAGAAACCACGGAACGCCGCTTCCTGGAATAACACCGAGACTACGTAGGAGGCGATCAACGCCGGGATCATGACCCGGGCGATGACCAGCCGGGCAGGGCCCTTGCCCAGCAGGCGCACGGTGAGGTCGGTAGCCAGGAAGATGAACGGAAAGCTGAAGGCGCCCCAGGTGGTGTGCCAGCCAAACAGGGTGATCGGCAACTGCACCAGGTAGTTGCTGGCGATGATGATGAAGATGTGGAAGGCGATCAGGCCGGCCAGGGTGCCGCGCCAGGCCGCCGGAGAAGAGGCTGACATGTACTGTCCTTTTTGCGCGATGGGGTGAGGGAACCCATGCCCGGCACCATGCCGAGCGGCGCGCATTCTAGCCGATAACCGGCAGCGGTTTCGCCCACTCTGTGATCAGTGGCTCATGCCTGGGGTTCCACGTGGAACACCACCGTTCACGCTTCGCTGAGAAAGCGCAGGCCGACGCCTTCCGCATCGACTCGCACGACTTCCATCTGCAGGATCGGCGCGTCGATCGGCAAGTCCTGTACCTGGCCAGTAACGACACTGCCTGTTGGGAGCTGGGTCAGCTCCGGGTGTTTGACATAGACCCCGGTGTCGGACAGGTCGCGTGTCTGCGCCATCAGCTCGCCAAATAGCGGGTGACTGATACGGATTCGGCACTTGAGCGGGGTTCGTGGGTATTGTCGTTGATTATCCATCGAGTCCCTCGGGACCTGCGGAGGAGGTGGCTGAGCATAGTACCCGGATATGAAAAAGGCGTCTTCCGACGCCCTTTCCTCAGTACCATTTTTTCTCGCCATCCGGGCGGTTCTTGAAGCGTTTCATGCTCCACATGTACTGGCTGGGATAGGCTCGTACATACTTCGCCAACTCGCGGCTCATGGCTGCTACAGACACTTCCAGGTCCTTGTCGTACATGTCCGCCGGAGCCGCTTCGAGGATCACCTTGTAACCGCTACCATCGGGCAGGCGCACCGCATGGAAGAACACTCCACGCGCCTTGCCGCGTGAAAGCAACTGCGGGACGAACTTGCTGATCAAGGCAGTGGTGCCCAGGTAGGGCACGAAGAGCCCAGCGGTACGCGCGGGCTCGGGGTCGGCGGGAATTCCTACGCAACCGCCTTTCTTCACTTCCTTGATGACGCTGAGGATACCCTCCGGAGTGGAAGGTGCGACGCGGTTGCCCAATTGCACGCGTTGCTTCTTCAGCAATTCGTCGACTGCCTTCAGCTTGGGCGGACGATAGAAGATGATCGGCTTGGCGTAGGAGCAATAGAAGTGGTTGAGTACTTCCCAGTTTCCCAGGTGACTGGTAATGCCGACCAGGCCATCGCCGGAAGCCAGCGCTTCCTCCAGCACCTCCATGCCTTCGACCTCGCGGATGTATCTCAGCGACTTTTCAGGCGGCCAGATCCAGGCGCAGGCACTTTCGGTGAGGGTCCGGCCAATATCCATCAGGCTTTGTCCGACCAGCTTTTCCAGTTCGGTTTCAGACAACTCGGGGAAGCACTTGGACAGGTTGATCCGCACTACCTCGCGGGATCGATTCGGCAATTTCCACATCAGCCAGCCTATGCCGGCCCCGACGCCTTGCACGGCACGCCAGGGCAATAACGCGAACAGGCGTAGGGCCCCCACCACCAGGGCACCTTTGAATTTCTCCACGAAACACTCCTCGCTCGACTCGAACGCGCATTGTACGCCAGGAAGAAGGCGAGGGCGGCAGCCAAGGAAGCGGGGCGACCAGCTATGCTGCGCGCCGATGTTCCACGTGGAACATCCGAACGCATCCGTCAGGGAGCGCCCGGCTAGCCGACGAGTTGGGCGTAACGGTCGCAGTCCTGGGTATGGTCCATGACCATGCCGCTGGCCTGCATGAAGGCGTAGCAGATGGTCGGCCCGACGAAGTTGAAGCCGGCCTTGCGCAGCGCCTTGCTCATGGCCTCGGCTTCCGGGGTAATCGCCGGCACCTCGGCGCGACCGGCGAAATGGTTGATCTTCGGCTGGCCGCCGACGAAGGACCAGAGGAACCCAGCCGGGTCGTCCAGCTCCAGCCAGGCCTGGGCGTTCTGCCGCGCAGCGTTGAGCTTGGCCCGATTGCGAATGATGCCGGGGTCGAGCATCAGTTCGTCGATCTCCGCGTCGCTCATCTGTGCCACCCGCTGCACGTCGAAGCCGAACAGCACCTCGCGGTAGCGCTCGCGCTTCTTCAGCACGGTGATCCAGGACAACCCGGCCTGGAAGCCCTCCAGCAGCAGAAGTTCGAACAGCGCGTCGGGATCACGCTGCGGCACACCCCACTCCTCGTCGTGGTAGGCCATGTAGAGGGGATCGTCGTTGCACCAGAAGCAGCGTGGCATAAGGCTTTCCGTGGTTTTCCAGGGATCGGGGGGACGGGCGAGGCGGCGCGGGAATCGGGTATACTTCCGCGTTTTGTATCGAAGCCTCAGCACAGGTGAATTTCGTGAGCCAGACTACGCCCGCCGTGCGCACCTTCCAAGACCTGATTCTCGCCCTGCAGAACTACTGGGCCGAGCAGGGCTGCGTGGTGCTGCAGCCCTACGACATGGAAGTGGGCGCCGGCACCTTCCACACCGCCACCTTCCTCCGCGCCATCGGCCCGGAGACCTGGAACGCCGCCTACGTCCAGCCGAGCCGCCGCCCCACCGACGGTCGCTACGGCGAGAACCCCAACCGCCTGCAGCACTACTACCAGTTTCAGGTGGTCCTGAAGCCGAACCCGGAGAACTTCCAGGAGCTGTACCTCGGCTCGCTGAAAGCCATCGGCATCGACCCGCTGGTCCACGACATCCGCTTCGTCGAGGACAACTGGGAGTCGCCGACCCTCGGCGCCTGGGGCCTGGGTTGGGAAATCTGGCTGAACGGCATGGAAGTCACCCAGTTCACCTACTTCCAGCAGGTCGGCGGCATCGAGTGCTATCCGGTCACCGGCGAGATCACCTACGGCCTGGAGCGCCTGGCCATGTACCTGCAGGGCGTGGACTCGGTCTACGACCTGGTCTGGACCGACGGCCCGTTCGGCAAGGTCACCTATGGCGACGTGTTCCACCAGAACGAGGTGGAGCAATCCACTTTCAACTTCGAGCACGCCAACGTGCCGAAGCTGTTCGAACTGTTCGACTTCTACGAAAGCGAAGCCAACCGCCTGATCGCGCTGGAGCTGCCGTTGCCGACCTACGAGATGGTCCTCAAGGCTTCGCATACCTTCAACCTGCTGGATGCGCGGCGCGCCATCTCGGTCACCGAGCGCCAGCGCTACATCCTTCGCGTGCGTACCCTGGCCCGCGCCGTGGCGCAGAGCTACCTGCAGGCCCGCGCGCGCCTCGGCTTCCCCATGGCCACCCCCGAATTGCGTGACGAAGTACTGGCCAAGCTGAAGGAGGCCGAATGATGAGCGCCAAGGATTTCCTGGTCGAACTGGGCACCGAAGAGCTGCCGCCAAAAGCCCTCAACAGCCTCGGCGAAGCCTTCCTCAGCGGTATCGAGAAGGGCCTCAAGGCTGCCGGTCTGAGCTATGCCGCTGCGCGTTTCTATGCGGCGCCGCGCCGTCTCGCCGTGCTGGTCGAGCAACTCGCCGTGCAGCAGCCCGACCGTACCGTCAACCTAGACGGTCCGCCGCTACAGGCCGCCTTCGACGCCAGCGGTAACCCGACCCAGGCCGCCCTGGGCTTCGCCAAGAAGTGCGGCGTGGATCTGCAGCAGATCGACAAGAGCGGTCCGAAGCTGCGCTTCAGCCGGACCATCGCCGGCCAACCGGCCGCCGGCCTGCTGCCTGGCATCGTCGAGGCCTCGTTGAACGAACTGCCGATTCCCAAGCGGATGCGCTGGGCAGCTCGCCGCGAGGAGTTCGTGCGTCCGACCCAATGGCTGGTGATGCTGTTCGGCGACGATGTGGTCGAGTGCGAGATCCTCGCCCAGAAAGCCGGGCGCGAATCCCGTGGCCACCGCTTCCACAATCCGGACAATGTGCGTATTTCCAGCCCGGCAGCGTATCTGGAAGACCTGCGCGGCGCTCATGTGCTGGCCGATTTCGCCGAGCGCCGCGAGCTGATCGCCAAGCGCGTGGCCGAACTGGCCGCCGAGCAACAGGGCAGCGCCATCGTGCCGCCGAGCCTGCTCGACGAAGTGACTGCACTGGTCGAGTGGCCGGTGCCGCTGGTCTGCTCCTTCGAGGAGCGCTTCCTCGAGGTCCCGCAGGAAGCCCTGATCACCACCATGCAGGACAACCAGAAATACTTCTGCCTGCTGGACGCCAACGGCAAGCTGCTGCCGCGCTTCATCACCGTCGCCAACGTCGAGAGCAAGGCGCCGGAGAACATCGTCAGCGGTAACGAGAAGGTGGTTCGCCCGCGCCTCACCGACGCCGAGTTCTTCTTCAAGCAGGACAAGAAGCAGCCGCTCGAAAGCTTCAATGAGCGCCTGCGCAACGTAGTGTTCCAGGCCCAGCTCGGCACCGTGTTCGAGAAGGCCCAGCGCGTCTCCGGCCTGGCCGCCTACATCGCCGAACGTATAGGCGGCAATGCGCAGAACGCCGCGCGCGCCGGCATCCTGTCCAAGTGTGACCTGGCGACCGAGATGGTCGGCGAGTTCCCCGAAATGCAGGGCATCGCCGGCTACTACTACGCCACCCACGGCGGCGAAGCGGAAGACGTCGCCCTGGCCCTCAACGAGCAGTACATGCCGCGCGGCGCCGGCGCCGAGCTACCCTCGACCCTGACCGGCGCCGCCGTGGCGGTGGCCGACAAGCTCGATACCCTGGTCGGTATCTTCGGCATCGGCATGCTTCCCACCGGCAGCAAGGACCCCTACGCGCTGCGCCGCGCTGCGCTGGGCGTGCTGCGCATCCTCATCGAGAAGCAGCTCGACCTGGACCTGGTAGCCGCGGTCAACGCCGCCGTCGAGCAATACGGCGACAAGGTCAAGGCCGCCGGCCTGGCCGAGCAGGTGCTGGACTTCGTGTTCGACCGCCTGCGCGCGCGCTACGAGGACGAAGGCGTGGACGTGGCCGTGTACCAGTCGGTGCGCGCGCTCAAGCCAAGCTCGCCGCTGGACTTCGACCAGCGCGTACAGGCCGTCCAGGCCTTCCGCCAGTTGCCTGAAGCCGAGGCCCTGGCCGCGGCGAACAAACGGGTGTCGAATATTCTCGCCAAGTCCGAGGACGAGGTTCCGCCGAACGTGGATGCCAGCCTGCTGGTGGAAGCCGCCGAGAAGGCCCTGGGCAGCGCCGTGGCGAACGCCGAAAGCGAAGTCGCGCCGCTGGCAGCGGCACGCGACTATCGCGCCGCGCTGGCCCGCCTGGCGGCCTTGCGCGAGCCGGTGGATACGTTCTTCGCCGATGTGATGGTCAATGTCGACGACGCGGCGGTGCGCGCCAACCGCTATGCGCTGCTGGCCAAGCTGCGCGGGTCGTTCCTCGGGGTGGCGGACATCTCGCTGCTCGGCTGAGCCAGTCCCGCCTCGAAGAAAAGGCCCGGCGTCCTCGCGACACCGGGCCTTTTTCACTACAGGACCTTCAGATACTCCAGCAGCGCGCGCTTCTCCTCGGCCGACAGGCTGGTGCCGTACTCATGGCCGCAGCGGCTGTTGCCGGAATCACGCTGCTCGCAGCCGGTGGTCTTCAGCACATAGCTGCCGAATTGGGTCTGCTGGGCGGCGAGGCCGACCTTGTCCACGTCGTAGGCCGAGCCCACCGGGAAGGATTCCACCCGCTCCGCGGCCGGCTTCAGCAACTCTTCCAGGGTCGGCACCGAGCCGTTGTGCAGGTACGGCGCCGCCGCCCAGATCCCCTGCAGGACCCGCGACTCGTAGGGGTAGGGGTCGGCCTGGGTACGCACCGGCTTCTGGAAGGCGGTCAGCAGTTGCCGGGTTTCGTCGGTCATCACGCTTTCCGGCTTGACCGCCGCCGCCTTGGCATCGTGCTTCTCACCGAGGATCGGCACGAAGTGCTGCAGGATCGAACCGGCCACCGCTACGGCGAGTACATCGAAGGCTCCGTCGGTCGCCTTCAGCGGCTGGCCGAACGGCATCCGCGCGCCCTCCATCACGCCGGTCTGCACCTGGCCATCGAGGATGGCGTGCTGGCGGCTGTCGCTGCCGACGTCCCTCAGCGGAGTGTCCCAAAGCACCAGGTCCTTGATCCGGATGCCGTGGCACTCCACGCAGCCACCTTCGTCGGTCTTGCGGGCGAAGATCAGCGCGCCTTTCCTGGCCAGGTGCTTGTCCACCGCCCAGGGCCACTTCGGCGGGCCGATCTTCTTGATCAGGTCTTCCAGCTTGCCCAGCCCGTGGAAGTTGGCCGAGTTGATCTTCAGGTAGTCCATGCCCAGCAGGTGGAACTTGCTCTTCTGCGGGTGGAAGGTGGCGAACACCCCGTAGACCTCGCCGACATTGCGCGCCAGGCCGAGCAGGTCGTTGCCGTTGGCGGCGAAGCCGGGCCACTGGGTCTTGTTCTGCCGCGCCGCGTTCCACAGGAACGGATAGCGCACCGGCGCATCGGCCGCCTTGATGTTGTCGGGAATCAGGTAGGGCGGCGCGGTGCCGATATCCAGCCCGGTAAGGCGGTTGAAGATCATCGATACCGCGTCCAGCCGCGCCGGTCCCCAGGTGTCCTTGGGCAGCGCGCGCTCGATCAGCGTGTGATAGGGCTCGTACCATTCCTTCACCGCCGCGAGCAGAGCGTCGCGCGCACCGGGAGGCGGATTGGCCCCGAGGATCGGCTTGGCGAAGGCGTCGAAGGCGGCGTCATCGCTGGTCAGCGGTCCCACGGCCCGATCGAGGTCGGCGAGGAATGCCTGGAAGTCGACGATCGCCGGACCGCCGTCGATCCGATAGGCAGTGCCCTTCACCTCGATCTGCCGGGTATGGCAGGCCGAACAGGTCATGCCGACCATCTGCCGGGCGCCCGTGCCGGCTACGGTGAAGCCCACCGGCAGGCCTTCCGCGGGCGCCTTGGGGTTGGGCAAATAGCCGTAGCGGGCCAGGCTGTCGGCGAGGAAAGGCGTTCCATCCGGCTGTCGCAACGCCTTGAGCCAGGGCAGGGGCATCACCTGCGAGCCCTGGTCGCGGCTGTAGAAGTCCTGGCGGTGGCTTTCGGTCCATTCCTTGCCCTGGTCGAGCATGACCGGAGCGGCCGCCAGGGCGGCGGAAGAAAGAGCCAGGGAAGCGAGGGACAAGCTTGAAAGGTGCAGTGTCTTTTTCAGGCGTTTCACGGTTACCGTCCTTGGGAACGGGCAGACGCCCCGGAACTCCCCGTCGTCATGCCCGCTCCACCTGTGGTGGAAACACGGCCGGTCGGCCGTGCTGGCATGCGATAGGCGCTTACTGCATTACTCCGGTGATCCACCCGCCAAGGGGTTCGCACGTACTCCGAGACACCCACTGCTGCGTGCCAAATGACTCCCTGGCCTGGGATTGCCATTCCATTGCCATTATTGAATCTAGTACAGATTGTCCAGCATAGGGGCTCGTCGATCCATCCGCGATGCTCCGGCTGGCTGAGGTAGAATCGATCCTTTCCGTTCATGGCCAACTGCGCATCGATGTCCCGTTCCCTGCTGATTCTCGACCGCGATGGAGTCATCAACCTCGACTCCGACGATTACATCAAGACCCTCGACGAGTGGATCCCCATCCCCAGCTCGATCGAGGCCATCGCCCGCCTGAGCCAGGCCGGCTGGACCGTCGCGGTGGCTACCAACCAGTCCGGCATCGCCCGTGGCTATTACGACCTGGCAGTGCTCGAGGCCATGCATGCGCGCTTGCGCGAACTGGTCGCGGAGCAGGGCGGCGAGGTCGGCCTCATCGTCTATTGTCCGCATGGACCGGACGACGGTTGCGACTGCCGCAAGCCGAAGCCGGGTATGCTGCGGCAGATCGGCGAGCACTACGGGGTCGATCTGTCGGGTATCTGGTTCGTCGGCGACAGCATCGGTGACCTGGAGGCGGCGCGGGCCGTCGATTGTCAGCCGGTATTGGTAAAGACCGGAAAAGGTGTACGTACGCTGGGCAAGCCCTTGCCAGAGGGCACCCTGATATTCGACGATCTGGCGGCAGTCGCCAGCGCATTACTTCAGTAAGGTCAGAATACATGTCGACAGTGCAGGCCATCAGAACCGTCCTCTTTTACCTGCTGCTGTCCGCCAGCGCGTTCGTCTGGGGCACCCTCAGCTTCTTCATCGCGCCGATCCTGCCGTTCCGCGCCCGCTACCGCTTCGTGGTACAGAACTGGTGCCGCTTCGCGATCTGGCTGACCCGCGTGGTCGCCGGCATCCGCTACGAGGTGCGCGGACTGGAGAACATCCCGGAAAAGCCCTGCGTGATCCTCTCCAAGCACCAGAGCACCTGGGAAACCTTCTTCCTCTCCGGCTTCTTCGAGCCACTCAGCCAGGTACTCAAGCGCGAGCTGCTCTACGTGCCGTTCTTCGGCTGGGCCCTGGCCCTGCTCAAGCCCATCGCCATCGACCGCAGCCAGCCCAAGCTGGCCCTCAAGCAACTGGCCAAGCAGGGCGACGAGTGCCTGAAGAAAGGCGCCTGGGTGCTGATCTTCCCGGAAGGCACGCGTATTCCGGTGGGGCAGATGGGCAAGTTCTCCCGCGGCGGCACCGCCCTGGCGGTCAACGCCGGGCTACCGGTACTGCCGATCGCCCACAACGCCGGGCAGTATTGGCCCAAGGCCGGCTGGGCCAAGTACCCGGGCACCATCCAGGTGGTGATCGGCCCGGCCATGCACGCCGAAGGCGAAGGCCCGCGCGCCATCGCCGAGCTAAACCAGCGCGCCGAAGCCTGGGTCAGCGAGACCATGGCCGAGATCAGCCCCATCCAGCAGCGGGTCAGCCATCCGGAGCCGTCGGTGGTCTCGTGAAGGGCCGCAAAGCCCCCTGCAAGGCGCACTGTGCGCCGATTCGATAAAAGAAGCCCCGCCATAGCGGGGCTTCTTGTTTTCACGCGAGGCGCAAAGCAAGGCCGGCTGGAAACGATCGACCGAACCGACCGGCGACCGCTGCCCACAGAAGCGGTGCCACGCCGCCAGGAGGCCTGGGTCCAGGGTGCCAATGCTGGCGAGCAACCGGGGCTCGGCCACACCTTGGCAAGGCACATATCCAGGCTACCTGGCGCAAAAAGAAAACCCCGGCGCCAGGCCGGGGTTTCCATGAGGGTCGGTCTGCCGACCCGTCACACGTCCAGGTTCGACACCGCCAGCGCGTTGCTTTCGATGAAGTCGCGGCGCGGCTCCACGGCATCGCCCATCAGGGTGTTGAAGATCTGGTCGGCGGCGATGGCGTCCTCGATGGTCACCTTGAGCATGCGCCGGACGTTCGGATCCATGGTGGTTTCCCACAGCTGCTCAGGGTTCATCTCGCCCAGCCCCTTGTATCGCTGGATGCTGTGGCGCTTGGTACCTTCGGCCATCAGCCAGTCCAGGCCGTCCTTGAAGGCGCTGATCGGGCGCTTGCGCTCACCCTTCTGCACGTAGGCGCCGTCTTCCAGCAGGCTGTTCAGCTGGTCGCCGAGCAGCGACACCGAGCGGTAGTCATTGCTGGCGAAGAAGTCACGGTTGAAGGTGACGTAGCTGGACAGGCCGTGGGCCACCAGTTCCACCTCGGGCAGCCACAGGTGGCGCTCGCGGTCTTCGCGCAGGCTGGCCTTGTAGGTCAGGCCGGACTTCTCGGCGGCGGTCAGACGCGCCTGGAACTTCTCCAACCAGCCCTGCATGGCCGACTCGTTAGCCAGGTCGTCCACCGACACGGTAGGCAGGTAGATGAAGTGCTCGGTTAGCTCCTGGGGGTACAGGCGCGACAGGCGCTTGAGGGTGGCGATCACCCCGCGATACTCGTTGACCAGTTTCTCCAGCGCTGCTCCGGACAGGCCCGGAGCGTGCTCGTTGACGTGCAGGCTGGCGTCTTCCAGGGCCGACTGGGTCATGTACTCTTCCATGGCCTGGTCGTCCTTGATGTACTGCTCCTGCTTGCCGCGCTTGACCTTGTACAACGGGGGCTGGGCGATGTAGATGTAGCCACGCTCGATCAGCTCGGGCATCTGGCGGAAGAAGAAGGTCAACAGCAGGGTGCGGATGTGCGAACCGTCGACGTCAGCATCGGTCATGATGATGATGTTGTGGTAGCGCAGCTTGTCGATGTTGTATTCCTCGCGACCGATGCCACAGCCCAGGGCAGTGATCAGCGTACCGACCTCCTGGGAGGAGAGCATCTTGTCGAAGCGCGCCTTTTCGACGTTGAGGATCTTGCCCTTGAGCGGCAGGATCGCCTGGGTCCGGCGATTGCGGCCCTGCTTGGCGGAACCGCCCGCGGAGTCACCCTCCACGATGTACAGTTCGGAGAGCGCCGGGTCCTTTTCCTGGCAATCGGCCAGTTTGCCGGGCAGGCCGGCGATGTCCAGCGCGCCCTTGCGGCGGGTCATCTCGCGCGCCTTGCGCGCGGCCTCGCGGGCACGGGCGGCGTCGATCATCTTGCCGACCACGGCCTTGGCTTCGTTGGGATTCTCCAGCAGGAAGTCGGCGAAGTACTTGCCCATCTCCTGTTCCACCGCAGTCTTCACCTCGGAGGAGACCAGCTTGTCCTTGGTCTGCGAGCTGAACTTCGGGTCCGGTACCTTCACCGAGATGATCGCGGTGAGGCCTTCGCGGGCATCGTCGCCGGTGGTGGCGATCTTGAACTTCTTCGCCAGGCCTTCGGCCTCGATGTAGTTGTTCAGGTTACGCGTCAGCGCCGAACGGAAACCGGCCAGGTGGGTACCGCCGTCACGCTGCGGGATGTTGTTGGTGAAGCAGAGCAGGTTCTCGTTGAAGCTGTCGTTCCACTGCAAGGCGACTTCCACACCCACGCCGTCCTCTTCACGCTGGACGTTGAAGTGGAATACCTCGTTCACCGCGGTCTTGTTGGTGTTCAGGTACTCGACGAAGGCCTTCAGACCGCCTTCGTACTTGAACAGCTCCTCCTTGCCGGTACGCTCGTCGCGCAGCAGGATGCCGACGCCGGAGTTGAGGAAGGACAGCTCGCGGATGCGCTTGGCCAGGATGTCCCAACTGAAGTGGATGTTGCTGAAGGTCTCCGGGGACGGCTTGAAGTGAACTTCGGTGCCGGAGCCATCGGTCTCGCCCACTTCGCGCAGTGGGAACTGCGGAACGCCGTGGTGGTAGACCTGTTCCCAGACCTTGTTGTGGCGACGGATGGTCAGGCGTAGTTCATGGGACAGCGCGTTCACCACCGAGACGCCCACACCGTGCAAGCCGCCGGACACCTTGTAGGTGTTGTCGTCGAACTTGCCGCCGGCGTGGAGGACGGTCATGATTACTTCCGCCGCAGAAACCCCTTCTTCCTTGTGGATATCCACCGGAATACCGCGTCCATTGTCGCGGACAGTGATCGACTCATCCGTATGGATGGTGATGCTGATTTCGCTGCAGTAACCGGCCAGCGCTTCGTCGATGGAGTTATCCACCACCTCGAACACCATGTGGTGCAGACCGGTGCCATCGTCGGTGTCGCCGATGTACATGCCGGGGCGCTTGCGTACGGCATCCAGCCCCTTCAGCACCTTGATGCTGGAAGAGTCGTACGTGTTGTTCTCGCTCATGCTTCACTCCCGATGGTCGTGGTCTGAGAGACTTTTCCATGTTCCACGTGGAACATGGATACCGGCGTATCCGTGCGCCAGCCGTCTTTCAATAGTTGCGGGTCCACGCAGGTGATGAATACCTGGCAACCCAAATCTTCAAGCAAGCGGCAAAGAGCCATTCGATGCTGCTCATCCAGTTCCGAGGGCAGGTCGTCCACCAGGTAGACGCACTGTCCGCGCTTGGCGCGATTGATCAGATGGCCTTGGGCGATGCGCAGGGCGCATACCACCAGCTTCTGCTGACCGCGCGAGAGAATCTCCGCGGCGTTATGACCTGACAACCGTATGCGAAGATCCGCACGCTGCGGTCCCGCCTGGGTGTGGCCCATCTGCTGGTCGCGTAACAGGCTGGAAGCCAGGACCTCCAGGAGGTCCCGGTCCTTGTCCCAGCCTCGGTAGTAGCTAAGGGTCAGGTCATCCAGTGAAACCAATTCGGCGAGGGTTTCCTCGAATACCGGTTTCAACGCCTGGATATAGCTTCTGCGGTAGGCATCGATCTCATCGCTGGCCAGGCTCAATTCCCGGTCCCAGGCCGCTTGCGACGCGGGATCCAGTTTACCATGCCGGAGCCAGGAGTTCCGCTGGCGCAGCGCCTTCTGCAGGCGCTGCCAGACGGGCAGAAACCGAGGTTCCACGTGGAACACTCCCCAATCGAGGAACTGTCGGCGGATCTTCGGCGCTCCCTCGAGCAACCGAAAGCTGTCCGGGTTGATCAGTTGCAGTGGAAGAGTTTCCGCTAATTGAGCCGCACTTCGGGCGTTCTGCCCATCGATGCGAATGGTGAACTCGCCCTGGCGCTCACGGGAAATCCCCAGGTTGCTGGCAATGCCGTTGGCCAACATCACCTGGCCGAATACGGTGCAGGCCGCTTCCTCATACTGGATCACCGGCTGCAAGCGCGCACTGCGGAATGAACGCGCCAGGCCCAGCAGGTGGATGGCTTCGAGCACGCTGGTCTTGCCGCTGCCGTTGTCGCCGTAGAGGATGTTGATGCGGGGGGAGGGGGAGAGGGTCACCGGGTGCAGGTTGCGCACCGCGGTGACCGAAACGCGGGTCAGGGACATTCAGTATGTTTAGAGGCGCATCGGCATGACGACATAGGCAGAATCGTCATTGTCGGCCTCGTGGACCAGGGCGCTGCTGTTGGAATCGGAAAGGATGAAGCGGACCTGCTCGGTACCGATCACACCCAGCACGTCGAGCAGGTAACTGACGTTGAAGCCTATCTCCAGGTTGCCGCCGTTGTACTCGACCTGCACTTCTTCCTCGGCCTCTTCCTGCTCCGGGTTGTTCGCCTGGATTTTCAGCAAACCGTTGGAAAGCTGCAGGCGAATGCCGCGGTACTTCTCGTTGGAGAGGATCGCGGTACGGCTGAAGGCTTCGCGCAGTTGCTGGCGGTCACCGACCACCAGCTTGTCGCCACCGCGCGGCAGTACACGCTCGTAGTCCGGGAACTTGCCGTCCACCAGCTTCGAAGTGAAGGTGAATTCGCCAGTGGTGGCACGGATATGGTGCTGGCCCAGGACGATGCCGACTTCGCCGTCCTGCTCGGTGAGCAGACGAGCCAGTTCGAGGATGCCTTTGCGCGGCACGATCACCTGGTGGCGGTCCTGCGACGGGATCTGCGCATCCAGCGAGCACATGGCCAGTCGGTGGCCGTCGGTGGCGACGGAGCGCAGGGTGCCGCCGTTCACTTCCAGCAGCATGCCGTTGAGGTAGTAACGCACGTCCTGCTGGGCCATGGCGAAGCTGGTGCGGTCGATCAGGCGACGCAGCTTGCTCTGGGCAATGCTGAAGTTCAGCGAGCCGGGACCTTCCTCTACGGTGGGGAAATCGTTGGCCGGCAGGGTGGACAGGGTGAAGCGGCTACGCCCGGCCTTCACCAGAAGTTTCTGCTCTTCGACACGGATGTCGATCAGCACGTCGTTCGGCAGGCTCTTGCAGATGTCCATCAGCTTGCGCGCCGGTACGGTGATCTCGCCGGGTTCGGCGGCATCTTCCAGTACCACGCGACCAACCAGCTCGACTTCGAGGTCGGTGCCGGTCAGCGACAGTTGCTGGCCTTCGACCACCAGCAGGACGTTGGAGAGAACCGGCAATGTCTGGCGGCGTTCCACGACGCCGGCGACCAGTTGCAGCGGTTTCAACAGGGCTTCGCGTTGAATGGTGAAATGCATGGTCTAGTCCCTTGCCTCGTGGGCTGCGTCAGGTTGTCAGGGTACGCAGCAGGTTCTTGTAGTCCTCGCGGATATCCGCGTCGGATTCCCTAAGTTGAGCGATCTTACGACAGGCGTGCAACACCGTGGTGTGATCCCGACCGCCGAAGGCCACGCCGATCTCCGGCAGGCTGTGGTTGGTCAGCTCCTTGGAGAGCGCCATGGCCACCTGGCGCGGGCGCGCCACCGAGCGCGAACGCCGCTTGGACAACAGATCGGATATCTTGATCTTGTAGTACTCGGCGACGGTGCGCTGGATGTTGTCGATGCTGACCAGCTTGTCCTGAAGGGCCAACAGGTCCTTCAGCGACTCGCGAATCAGCTCGATGGTGATCGGCCGGCCCATGAAGTGCGAGTGGGCGATCACCCGCTTCAGCGCACCTTCCAGTTCGCGCACGTTGGAACGGATGCGCTGGGCGATGAAGAAGGCCGCATCGTGCGGCAGCTCGATCTTCGCCTGCTCAGCCTTCTTCATCAGGATCGCCACCCGGGTTTCCAGTTCCGGCGGCTCGACGGCCACCGTCAGGCCCCAGCCGAAGCGGGACTTCAGCCGCTCTTCCAGGCCTTCGATTTCCTTCGGATAGCGGTCGCTGGTGAGGATCACCTGCTGGCCGCCTTCGAGAAGGGCATTGAAGGTGTGGAAGAACTCCTCCTGGGAGCGCTCCTTACGGGCGAAGAACTGGATGTCGTCGATCAACAGTGCGTCCACCGAGCGGTAGAAGCGCTTGAATTCGTTGATGGCGTTGAGCTGCAAGGCCTTCACCATGTCCGCGACGAAACGTTCCGAATGCAGGTAGACCACCTTGGCGTTCGGGTTCTTCTTCAGCAGGTGGTTGCCCACCGCATGCATCAGGTGGGTCTTGCCCAGACCGACGCCACCGTAGAGGAACAGCGGGTTGTAGCCGTGCTTGAGGTTGTCCGCCACCTGCCAGGCGGCGGCGCGGGCCAACTGGTTGGACTTGCCCTCGACGAAGTTCTCGAAGGTGAAGGTACGGTTGAGATAGCTGGTGTGCTTCAGCGCACCTTCGACCTGGACGTTGCGCTCGGTGCGCACCGCAGGCGCTGCTCCGGCCGGCATGGCGGCGGCCAGCGGATCGATGCTGGGCTCTTCCGGCTCGTAGGGGTCGCTCGACACGCTGGGAGCCGTCGTCACTGGCGGCAGCTCTTCACGTGGCACCACCACGGGCGCGGCCGATACCGGCTGCACTGGCGCCGGCGGCGGAGCAACCGGAGGCGGGGGAGCCACGTGGGTCTGCGATGGGACGATGGCGGCGCGCGGCGTACGGCTACGCTTGCTGCCTATTAATAAGGAAAGCGCGGGCAACTGACCCTCGCCGCGTTCACCGAGCAGTTCCAGAAGCCGACCGAGGTATTTCTCGTTCACCCAATCGAGGACGAAACGGTTGGGTGCATACACACGCAATTCGTCGCCTTCGGCTTCGACCTGCAAGGGACGGATCCAGGTGTTGAATTGTTGGGACGGCAGCTCATCGCGGAGAAGATCCACGCACTGCTGCCAAAGTTCCACGGACACGGATATCCCCCAAAGATTGGAAAGGCGGCACAACGAAATAAGCGCCTATTGTAGCCGGACGGGCCGGACTTATCCACATGCCGATGCGCTGAGGCCCCAAGCAAATCAAGACCTTAATAAAAGCAGGCAGGCCGACGGACGGTCGTCCTGGACTTTGTGGATAACCCTTGCTTTGAAGGGGGTACATCCCTGCGCACAGCCGTGTGGAAAAAACCGCTGTGGATAACCATCTCGTTCATCCCCAGGCTTCGCTCAGGAAGGAAACAGCCTCGACACCGGTTCTCGACAACCTTTTGCCTGCCGGAGAAACACGCAATTGCTGGGCTTCATCGAGTTATGCACAGAAAAGCGCCGTCCCAAGAGCATTAACCGTTTCTATCCTTTAAAAGAAAAATGACTTCCTTGTATCTATCTATTACGTCATCGCTGGTTGGAAATTGACCTGCCCGTTCGATTTCACTAGAATCGCCGGTCTCTTTAAACGGGGTCACTGCGACCTCAAGTCGTCAACCCAGGTACCGAATCATGAAACGTACTTTCCAACCCAGCACCCTCAAGCGCGCTCGCGTCCACGGTTTCCGCGCCCGTATGGCCACCAAGAACGGCCGTCAGGTTCTGTCGCGTCGTCGCGCCAAAGGCCGTAAGCGTCTGACCGTCTGATTTATCCGGTACGGGTGGTGAGTCGGGACTTCGACCGGGACAAGCGTCTACTGACAGCCCGGCAATTCAGCGCAGTCTTCGACTCTCCGACCGGCAAGGTCCCCGGCAAGCACGTCCTGCTGCTGGCGCGCGAGAACGGTCTCGATCACCCCCGCCTGGGCCTGGTGATCGGCAAGAAGAACGTCAAGCTCGCCGTCCAGCGCAATCGCCTCAAACGCCTGATCCGCGAATCGTTCCGCCATAACCAGGAAACCCTGGCTGGCTGGGATATCGTGGTGATCGCGCGCAAAGGCCTGGGCGAACTGGAAAATCCGGAGCTGCACCAGCAGTTCGGCAAGCTCTGGAAACGCCTGTTGCGCAATCGACCTCGCACGGAAAGCCCTGCTGACGCCCCTGGCGTGGCCGACGGTACTCATGCATAGGTCGATGCCCGCGCATCCCGATCCCTGTAGTGTCATCCCCCCTTCGATGACCCGGCACCGTCGTTCCCAGCCAAGTTGTACTTCCCTAGCGTACGAGGCTATCGCGCAGCATGGCCCGCGACGCAATGGTCGCCCGAGTGCGGTTTCCTCCACTCGGCTCCATCACTGGCAATCCCGTAGCCGCGATCTGCTACTGTCAGTTTCCTTCAAGCACCGCCCTTTCTCGATGGCCGAGTAACCATGGACATTCAACGCTCGATTCTCATCGTCGCCCTTGCAGTCGTGTCCTACCTGCTGGTTCTCCAGTGGAACAAGGATTACGGTCAGCCTGAGCTGCCCGCCGCCAGCGCTTCGATGAACACCACGCAAGGCCTGCCGGACACTCCGTCCGCCTCGGGCACCAGCAGTGACGTTCCCACTGCCCAGAGCAGCGCGGCCGGCAGCGAAGCCGCCGACAAGCCGGTTGCGGTCAGCGACAAGCTGATCCAGGTGAAGACCGACGTCCTCGACCTGGCCATCGATCCCCGTGGCGGCGATATCGTCCAGCTCGGCCTGTTGCAGTATCCGCGCCGCCTGGACCGTCCGGACGTGCCGTTCCCGCTGTTCGACAACGGTCGCGAACGTACCTACCTGGCGCAGAGCGGCCTCACCGGTGCCGACGGCCCGGACGCCAGCAGCGCCGGCCGCCCGCTGTTCCACAGTGCGCAGAGCAGCTACCAGTTGGCCGACGGCCAGAACGAACTGGTCGTGGACCTGAGCTTCAGCCACGACGGTGTCAACTACATCAAGCGCTTCACCTTCCACCGTGGCCTGAAAGCCGATTGCTCGGACAAGGAAAAGGCCCAGAAGAAGATCGAGTGCATCAATGAAAACGCCTATCAGGTCGGCGTCAGCTACCTGATCGACAACCAGAGCGGCAAGACCTGGAGCGGCAACCTGTTCGCCCAGCTCAAGCGCGACGGCAGCGCCGACCCGTCCTCGACCACCGCCACCGGGGTGTCCACCTACCTCGGCGCCGCGGTCTGGACCCCGGATTCGCCGTACAAGAAGATCTCCACCAAGGACATGGACAAGGAACAGTTCAAGGAGTCCGTGCAGGGTGGCTGGGTCGCCTGGCTGCAACACTACTTCGTGACCGCCTGGGTTCCGACCAAGGGCGAGCAGCACCAGGTCATGACCCGCAAGGACGGCCAGGGCAACTACATCGTCGGTTTCACCGGCCCGACCCTGAGCGTTCCGGCGGGTAGCAAGGTGGAAACCGACCTGACCCTGTATGCCGGCCCGAAACTCCAGAAGCACCTGAAGGAACTCTCCCCGGGCCTGGAACTGACCGTCGACTACGGTTTCCTTTGGTTCATCGCCCAGCCGATCTTCTGGCTGCTGCAACATATCCACAGCCTGATCGGTAACTGGGGCTGGTCGATCATCGCCCTGACCGTCCTGATCAAGCTGGCCTTCTTCCCGTTGTCCGCCGCCAGCTACCGTTCGATGGCGCGCATGCGCGCGGTGTCGCCGAAGATGCAGGCGATCAAGGAACAGCACGGCGACGATCGGCAGAAGATGTCCCAGGCGATGATGGAGCTGTACAAGAAGGAGAAGATCAATCCGCTGGGCGGCTGCCTGCCGATCCTGGTCCAGATGCCGGTCTTCCTCTCCCTCTACTGGGTACTCCTGGAAAGCGTGGAAATGCGCCAGGCGCCGTGGCTCGGCTGGATCACCGACCTGTCGGTGAAGGATCCGTTCTTCATCCTGCCGATCGTCATGGGCGGCACCATGCTGATCCAGCAGATGCTCAACCCGACCCCGCCGGACCCGATGCAGGCCAAGGTGATGAAACTGATGCCGATCATCTTCACCTTCTTCTTCCTCTGGTTCCCAGCCGGTCTGGTGCTGTACTGGGTAGTCAACAACTGCCTGTCGATCGCACAGCAGTGGTACATTACCCGCAAGATCGAGGCAGCCGCGAAGACCGCCTGACGTCTATCGCGAAAACTGTCCACAACAAGACGCCCCCTCGAGGGGCGTCTTGCTATCCGGAGATATCCACATGCAAGCCGCCACCGAAACCATCGTCGCGATCGCTACCGCCCAGGGCCGCGGCGGCGTGGGAATCGTCCGCGTCTCCGGACCTCTCGCCGGACAGATGGCCGTGGCCGTGAGCGGACGCCAGCTGAAAGCCCGGCATGCGCATTACGGACCGTTCCTCGATGCCGGTGGGCAGGTGATCGACGAAGGCCTGTCACTGTATTTCCCCGGCCCGAACTCGTTCACCGGCGAAGACGTACTCGAACTGCAGGGGCACGGCGGCCCCGTGGTACTCGACCTGCTGGTGCAGCGTTGTCTGGAACTGGGCGCCCGCCAGGCGCGACCGGGCGAGTTCAGCGAGCGCGCGTTCCTCAACGACAAGCTCGACCTGGCCCAGGCCGAAGCCATCGCCGATCTGATCGAGGCCAGCTCGGAGCAGGCCGCGCGCAATGCATTGCGTTCCCTGCAGGGCGAATTCTCACGCCGGGTACATGCATTGACCGAGCAACTGATTTCCCTGCGCATCTATGTCGAAGCCGCCATCGACTTCCCCGAGGAAGAAATCGACTTCCTCGCCGATGGCCATGTACTGGGGCTTCTGGAAAAAGTACGCACAGAATTATCCACAGTGCAGCGCGAAGCTTCCCAAGGCGCCCTGCTGCGCGACGGCATGACCGTGGTCATCGCCGGACGACCGAATGCCGGCAAGTCCAGCCTGCTGAATGCCCTGGCCGGTCGCGAGGCGGCCATCGTCACGGACATAGCCGGCACCACCCGCGATGTACTACGCGAACATATCCACATCGATGGCATGCCCCTGCATGTGGTGGACACCGCAGGCCTGCGGGATACCGAGGACCATGTGGAAAAGATCGGCGTGGAACGTGCGCTGAAAGCCATCGGCGAAGCCGATCGCGTGCTGCTGGTGGTGGACGCCACCGCCCCGGAAGCAGCGGACCCGTTTTCCCTATGGCCGGAGTTTCTCGACCAGCGACCGGAACCGGGCAAGGTCACCCTGATCCGCAACAAGGCGGATTTGTCCACAGAGTCCATTGGCCTCGAGGAAAGCGCGGACGGCCACGTCACCATCACCCTCTCGGCGCGCACCGGCGCCGGCCTGGAGCTGCTGCGCGAACACCTGAAGGCCTGCATGGGCTTCGAACAGACCGCGGAAAGCGGTTTCAGCGCCCGCCGGCGCCACTTGGAAGCGCTACGCCTGGCAGGGCAGGCGCTGGAGCATGGCCACAGCCAACTTATCCACAATGGCGCCGGCGAACTGCTGGCCGAGGATCTGCGCCAGGCCCAGCAGCACCTGGGCGAAATCACCGGCGCATTCACCCCCGACGACCTGCTGGGTCGCATCTTCTCGAGTTTCTGCATCGGCAAGTAATGGGGCTCGGCCCACGCCGAGTTGTGGATAACCAGGGCAAGGTTCGCTCCGGTTCTGCGTACTTTCCTTTCACTGTGCCCCTTGCCGCCGGCACTCAACCACGCAGGCATGGATTGCCGGCGCGCCGCTTCGTCCCCGAGAAAACCATCTGCGCCGATGTCGGTCTGCATGGGATGGATATCCACCTGGGAGAGGTTTATGCACAGGCACCGCGCTCCGATCCGGCGTCCGCGAAGGCGCTGCGCTGTGGTCAATCTCTATCTGCTCGCCCCTCTCGAACGGCGTATCTATCCCGTTGTCTCGCCTGGCGCTATCGCCACGCGCCGGGACGTTCCGTGCACGCAAGTCAACCCGGTAAGCGGTTTATCCACAAGCCTGGAAGAGATTCTGCGAAAAGAGCTGTTGCAGACCCTGGACTCCGTCGATACCGGCCAGGCGGGGCCCTCGCCTTCGGCTCCCAAGGCGTCCCACGGCGAGCACTCGGACACTACAGCATGGAGATCGTAGCCAACCTGGCGGTGTGGCTCGGCGGCGAATGCCAGGTCGGACAGATGATCGACTGGTTCGGCAGTTACGACCGCACTAGCGGGCTCAGTGCTCGGCTACTGCTGCGCAAACCCGCTAACGAGGGCTCCGAGCGGGATTTCCAGGTCTCCGCCAAGCGCCGCTTCGAGCGCCTGTCGTCATCCATCGATACGCTGGAAAGCGGCAACGACTGAGCCTTTCCCACGCCTTTCCACCTCCTTCTTCCTACCTGGCTGCGGTCCTGCCGCGGCCCGGATACGCTCGCCGGAAACCTGTGGAAAACCCCAGGGACAGGAGGGTAGATAAACCCGCCGAAGCTCTGTGCATAACTCCACATGTTGATAACGAGCCATTCCATCCACAGCTAAAAAACGCTTATCAACAGGGCATAGATAGGGTTTGGGACAGCCTTATCATTCGCTACAGGCTATGTCTTTACTGGGCTCGACGTACTTATCAACAGAAAAGCCGCTGCTAAGTAATAAACACAAGTTCTAAAAAGATATAAACATTCCTTTCCTTTTATTTTTTGTAAGCTCGCCGAGCCGTTTTGCTCCCTCGATCTGGATTGGCTATTTTTTGTCCAGGAGTCTTCATTCAGGTTCGCTAAATCCTTATACTGTCCGGCTTTCCTGAATTCCTGCTTCTGAACAGGCCGAGGTGCGTGGTGGATTTCCCTACCCGTTTTGACGTAATCGTGATCGGCGGTGGCCATGCAGGCACCGAAGCCGCATTCGCGGCTGCGCGCATGGGTGTGAAAACCCTGCTGTTGACCCACAATGTGGAAACCCTGGGGCAGATGAGCTGCAACCCCGCCATCGGCGGCATCGGCAAGAGCCATCTGGTCAAGGAAATCGACGCCCTTGGCGGCGCCATGGCCGAAGCCACCGACAAGGGCGGTATCCAGTTCCGCATCCTTAACAGCCGCAAGGGGCCGGCAGTGCGCGCCACTCGTGCACAAGCCGATCGCGTGCTCTATAAGGCCGCTATCCGCCATACACTGGAAAACCAGCCGAACCTGTGGATATTCCAGCAGGCCTGCGACGACCTGATCGTCGAGCAGGATCAGGTCCGCGGCGTAGTGACCCAGATGGGACTGCGCTTCCATGCCGACAACGTGGTCCTGACTACCGGCACCTTCCTCGGCGGACTTATCCACATCGGTCTGGAGAACTACTCAGGCGGACGCGCCGGCGACCCGCCGTCCATCGCACTGGCGCGTCGTCTGCGTGAATTGCCGCTGCGGGTCGGCCGGCTGAAGACCGGTACGCCGCCGCGGATCGACGGGCGCAGCGTGGACTTCTCGGTGATGACCGAGCAGCCGGGCGACACGCCGATCCCGGTGATGTCCTTCCTCGGTTCGAAGGAACAGCATCCCGAGCAGGTCAGTTGCTGGATCACCCATACCAACGCCCGGACCCACGAGATCATCGCCGCCAACCTCGATCGTTCGCCGATGTATTCCGGTGTGATCGAAGGCATCGGCCCGCGCTACTGCCCGTCGATCGAAGACAAGATCCATCGCTTCGCCGACAAGGAAAGCCACCAGGTCTTCCTCGAGCCGGAAGGCCTGACGACCCATGAGCTGTATCCCAACGGCATTTCCACGTCCCTGCCGTTCGACGTGCAACTGCAGATCGTGCGTTCCATCCGTGGCATGGAAAACGCCCACATCGTGCGGCCGGGCTATGCGATCGAGTACGACTTCTTCGATCCCCGCGATCTCAGGTACAGCCTGGAGACCAAGGTCATCGGCGGCCTGTTCTTCGCCGGCCAGATCAACGGCACCACCGGCTACGAGGAAGCTGGCGCCCAGGGCCTGCTGGCCGGCGCCAATGCTGCGTTGCGTTCGCAAGGCAAGGACAGCTGGTGCCCGCGCCGCGACGAGGCCTACATCGGCGTGCTGGTGGACGACCTGATCACGCTCGGCACCCAGGAGCCGTACCGCATGTTCACCTCGCGGGCGGAATACCGCCTGATCCTCCGCGAGGACAACGCCGACCTGCGTCTCACCGAGAAGGGACGCGAGCTGGGCCTTGTCGACGATCGGCGCTGGGCTGCCTTCGAAGCCAAGCGCGAAGGTATCGAACGCGAGGAACAGCGGCTGAAGAGCACCTGGGTGCGGCCGAATACCCCGCAGGGCGACGCCATCGCCGAGCGCTTCGGTACGCCGCTGACCCATGAATACAATCTGCTCAACCTGCTGAGCCGCCCCGAGATCGATTACGCCGGCCTGGTGGAGATCACCGGCAACGCTGTGGATAACCCCCAGGTGGCCGAGCAGGTGGAGATTCGCACCAAGTACGCCGGCTACATCGACCGCCAGCAGGAGGAAATCTCCCGTCTGCGCGCCAGCGAAGATACCCGCCTGCCTGTGGATATCGATTACCTGGGGATTTTCGGCCTGTCGAAGGAAATCCAGAACAAGCTGAACCAGGCCCGTCCGGAAACCCTCGGACAGGCTTCGCGGATCCCCGGCGTCACGCCGGCTGCGATTTCGCTGTTGTTGATCCACCTGAAGAAGCGTGCCTCTGGCCGCCAACTGGAGCAGAGCGCTTGATGTCTGCGGTAACCCAACACCACGCCGACGAACTCGCGCGCGGTGCTGACGAGCTAGGCGTCGCCCTCGACGCCGACAAGCAACGCCAGCTGCTGGCCTACCTGGCCCTGCTGATCAAATGGAACAAGGCCTACAACCTGACCGCCGTACGCGACCCGGACGAGATGGTTTCGCGCCACCTGCTCGACAGCCTGAGCATCGTGCCTTATGCCGAGGCTGGGGATAACTGGCTGGATGTCGGCAGCGGCGGCGGCATGCCCGGCGTGCCGCTGGCCATTCTGTTCCCGGAAAAGCGCCTGACCCTGCTCGACAGCAACGGCAAGAAGACCCGCTTCCTGACCCAGGTGAAGCTCGAGCTGAAGCTGGCCAACCTCGAAGTCGTGCACAGCCGGGTGGAAGCCTTCCGTCCCGAGAGCCCCTTCGATGGCATCGTTTCCCGCGCTTTCAGCAGCCTGGAGGACTTCGCCAACTGGACCCGCCACCTCGGTGGCCAGGAAACCCGCTGGCTGGCGATGAAGGGCGTGCATCCGAACGAAGAGCTGGCGGCACTCCCGGAGGATTTCCGGGTCGAAGCCGAGCACGCGCTGGCGGTACCCGGTTGCCAAGGTCAGCGGCATCTGCTGATACTGCGGCGCACAGCATGAGGGGGAACAGGGATAACCATGGCTAAGGTATTCGCGATCGCCAACCAGAAAGGCGGTGTCGGCAAGACCACGACCTGTATCAACCTCGCGGCCTCCCTCGTGGCGACCAAGCGCCGCGTCCTCCTGCTGGACCTGGATCCCCAGGGCAACGCCACCACCGGCAGCGGCATCGACAAGCACAACCTGGAGCACTCCATCTACGACGTGCTCACCGGCGAGTGCAACCTCGCCGAGGCCATGCAGTTCTCCGAACACGGCGGCTACCAGTTGCTGCCGGCCAACCGCGACCTGACCGCCGCGGAAGTGGTGCTGCTGGAAATGGACATGAAGGAAAATCGCCTGCGCAACGCGCTGGCGCCGATCCGCGAGAACTACGACTACATCCTCATCGACTGCCCGCCGTCGCTGTCGATGCTCACCGTCAACGCGCTGACCGCCGCCGACGGCGTGATCATCCCCATGCAGTGCGAGTACTACGCGCTGGAGGGGCTGACCGACCTGATGAACAGCATCCAGCGCATCGGCCAGTTGCTCAACCCGACGCTGAAGATCGAGGGTCTGTTGCGGACCATGTACGATCCGCGCATCAGCCTGACCAACGATGTCTCCGCGCAGTTGCAGGAGCATTTCGGCGACACCCTCTACAGCACCGTCATCCCGCGTAACGTGCGCCTCGCCGAAGCCCCCAGCTTCGGCATGCCGGCGCTGGTTTACGACAAGCAATCCCGCGGCGCCATCGCCTACCTGGCGCTGGCCGGCGAGCTGGTCCGCCGCCAGCGCGCCAAAGGCCGCGCCGCAACCGCATAAGGAACCCGCATGGCAGCCAAGAAACGTGGACTGGGACGCGGGCTCGATGCCCTGCTGGGCGGCTCGAGTCCCGCCAAACTGCAGGAGGAAGCCGTACAGGCCGACCGCCGCGAGTTGCAGCAGATCCCCCTCGACCTGATGCAGCGCGGCAAGTACCAGCCGCGTCGCGACATGGACCCTCAGGCGCTGGAGGAACTGGCGCAGTCGATCAAGGCCCAGGGCGTGATGCAGCCCATCGTGGTGCGGCCGATCGCCAATGGCCGCTACGAGATCATCGCCGGCGAGCGGCGCTGGCGGGCCAGCCAGCAGGCCGGACTGGAAAAGATCCCGGCGCTGGTGCGCGACGTGCCGGACGAAGCGGCCATCGCCATGGCGCTGATCGAGAACATCCAGCGCGAGGACCTCAACCCGATCGAGGAAGCCGCTGCCCTGCAGCGCTTGCAGCAGGAGTTCCAGCTGACCCAGCAGCAGGTCGCGGAAGCGGTCGGCAAGTCGCGCGCGACCATTACCAACCTGCTGCGCCTGATCGGCCTGCCGGAAGAGATCAAGACCCTGCTTTCCCATGGCGACCTGGAGATGGGCCATGCCCGTGCGCTCCTCGGTCTGCCGGCAGAACGGCAGGTGGAAGGGGCGCGACATGTTGTCGCACATGGGCTGACCGTACGTCAGACCGAAGCCCTGGTTCGGCAGTGGACGCATGCCCCGGGCAAGCCTGCGGGACCGGTCAAGAGCGACCCGGACATCGCCCGCCTGGAACAGCGCCTGGCCGAGCGCCTGGGCGCTTCGGTGCAGATCCGGCATGGTCAGAAGGGCAAGGGACAGTTGGTCATCCGCTACAGCTCCCTGGATGAACTGCAGGGCGTTCTCGCCCACATCCGTTGACACACTTTGGGTTGTAGCGGGTAGTCGGAAATCACTACCAGCCAGTTGAACAGGGGGGACTCCCCCCCTATACTCTGCGCGCTATTTTGTGGGCACTTTTTATGCCAAGTCGTTGATTTGGCAGTGCCGACACCAGAAGACTGAGAGCGCGATGGAGTCCCGCATGCCAAGTCGCCTGCCGGCATTCAGATTGCTGCTCGTCCAACTGGTAGTAGTGCTTGTTGCTGCGATCTCCCTGTGGATTTCTTGGGGACCGGTAGCCGGATATTCCGGACTGCTGGGAGGGATGATCGCCTGGTTGCCGAATTGTTATTTCGCCTACAAGGCGTTCCGTTTCAGCGGAGCGCGGGCTGCCCGGGAAATCGTTCGCTCTTTCTATGCGGGCGAAGCTGGGAAACTGATTCTGACGGCGGTGCTCTTCGCACTGACGTTCGCAGGCGTGAAGCCACTGATGGCGCCGGCTCTGTTCGGTGTCTATCTGCTGACCCTGATGGTCAGCTGGTGCGCACCCCTGCTGATGGGAAAAACATTTACAAGACCTTAGAGCGATTGAGGCAAACATGGCAGCAGAAACCGCTTCGGGTTACATCCAGCACCACTTGCAGAACCTGACCTTCGGGCGTCTGCCTAATGGTGATTGGGGGTTCGCCCACACCGCCGAGCAAGCCAAGGAAATGGGCTTCTGGGCATTCCACGTAGACACCCTGGGCTGGTCGGTACTGCTCGGCGTGGTGTTCCTGTTCATCTTCCGCCTGGCGGCCAAGAAGGCCACCAGCGGCCAGCCGGGTGGACTGCAGAACTTCGTCGAGGTGATGGTCGAGTTCGTCGACACCAGCGTCAAGGACACCTTCCACGGGCGTAACCCGTTGATCGCGCCCCTGGCCCTGACCGTGTTCGTCTGGATCTTCCTGCTCAACCTGATCGACCTGGTACCGGTGGACTACCTGCCGATGCTGGCCGCGAAGATCACCGGCGACGAGCACCTGTTCTTCCGCGCGGTGGCCACCACCGACCCGAACGCCACCCTCGGCCTGTCGATCTCGGTGTTCGCCCTGATCGTCTTTTACAGCATCAAGGTCAAGGGCATCGGCGGCTTCCTCGGTGAACTGACCCTGCACCCCTTCAGCAGCAAGAACATCGTCGTTCAGATCCTGCTGATTCCGGTGAACTTCCTGCTCGAGTTCGTGACCCTGATCGCCAAGCCGGTTTCGCTGGCGCTGCGTCTGTTCGGCAACATGTATGCCGGCGAACTGATCTTCATTCTGATCGCCGTCATGTTCGGTAGCGGAATGTTCCTGCTGAGTGCCCTGGGCGTAGCCCTGAACTGGGCGTGGGCTGTGTTCCACATCCTGATCATCACCCTGCAGGCCTTCATCTTCATGATGCTGACCATCGTCTACCTGTCGATGGCGCACGAAGACAACCATTAATCGATTCGCTTCAACCTTTAACCAACACGACAAAAAGTCGGGAGGAAAAATGGAAACTGTAGTTGGACTGACTGCTATCGCCGTTGCTCTGCTGATTGGCCTGGGTGCCCTGGGTACCGCCATCGGTTTCGGTCTGCTGGGTGGCAAGTTCCTGGAAGGCGCAGCTCGTCAGCCTGAAATGGTTCCGATGCTGCAGGTGAAAATGTTCATCGTCGCCGGCCTGCTGGACGCCGTGACCATGATCGGTGTGGGTATCGCCCTGTTCTTCACCTTCGCGAATCCCTTCGTTGGTCAAATCGCCGGCTAATCACTCGAATCATTCGATTTGAGTGTTTGACGGACAACGAACGAGCGAGGTGTTGGCGTGAACATTAATGCAACCCTGATTGGCCAGTCCGTTGCGTTCTTCATCTTTGTGCTGTTCTGCATGAAGTTCGTGTGGCCTCCGGTCATCGCGGCTCTGCAAGAGCGTCAGAAGAAGATCGCTGACGGCCTGGACGCTGCCAACCGCGCGGCTCGTGATCTGGAGCTGGCTCATGAGAAAGCGGGCCAGCAACTGCGCGAAGCCAAGGCTCAGGCAGCCGAAATCGTCGAACAGGCGAAGAAACGCGCTAACCAGATCGTCGATGAAGCCCGCGACCAGGCCCGTACCGAAGGCGAACGCCTGAAGGCCCAGGCCCAAGCGGAAATCGAACAGGAACTGAACAGCGTCAAGGACGCCCTGCGTGCCCAAGTGGGTGCCCTGGCCGTCACCGGCGCAGAGAAGATCCTGGGTGCTTCGATCGACGCAAACGCGCACGAGCAGCTGGTTTCCAAACTGGCAGCCGAGATCTAAGCGAGGGCGCTATGGCAGAACTGACCACGTTGGCTCGTCCCTACGCAAAGGCGGCTTTCGAGTACGCCCAGGCTCATCAGCAACTGGCCGATTGGTCGGCTGCGCTGGGTGTGCTGGCCGCAGTGTCGCAGGACGACACCGTGCGCCAGCTGCTCAAAGAGCCTCAGCTGACCTCTTCGGCCAAGGCCCAGAGCCTGATCGATGTGTGCGGCGACAAGCTGAATGCACCAGCCCAGAACTTCGTCCGGACTGTGGCTGAGAACAAGCGGCTCGAACTGCTGCCGACCATCGCTGAGATGTACGAGCAGTTGAAGGCCGAGCAGGAAAAGTCGGTCGAGGTAGAAGTCACCAGTGCCTTCACCTTGAGCAAAGAACAGCAGGACAAACTCGCCAAGGCTCTCAGCGCCCGGCTCAGTCGCGAAGTGCGGCTACATGCGTCGGAAGACGCGAGCCTGATCGGCGGCGTGATCATTCGCGCCGGTGACTTGGTAATCGATGGCTCGGTGCGCGGCAAGCTCGCGAAACTGGCCGAAGCGTTGAAATCTTGAGTTTGAAGGGGCAGCGGCATGCAGCAACTCAATCCTTCCGAAATTAGTGAAATCATCAAGGGGCGCATCGAGAAACTCGACGTCGCCTCCCAAGCACGAAACGAAGGCACCATCGTCAGCGTGTCCGACGGTATCGTGCGCATCTACGGTCTGGCCGACGTCATGTACGGCGAGATGATCGAGTTCCCGGGCGGCGTCTACGGTATGGCGCTGAACCTGGAGCAGGATTCCGTGGGTGCCGTGGTCCTGGGTGAATACCAGGGCCTCGCCGAAGGCATGAACGCCAAGTGCACCGGGCGCATCCTGGAGGTTCCGGTCGGTCCGGAACTGCTGGGTCGCGTAGTCGACGCACTGGGCAATCCGATCGACGGCAAGGGTCCGATCGACGCCAAGGCCACCGACGCGGTCGAGAAGGTCGCTCCGGGCGTGATCTGGCGTAAGTCGGTAGACCAGCCGGTACAGACCGGCTACAAGTCGGTCGACGCCATGATCCCGGTAGGCCGTGGCCAGCGCGAGCTGATCATCGGCGACCGCCAGATCGGCAAGACCGCCCTCGCGGTCGACGCCATCATCAACCAGAAAGACAGCGGCATTAAGTGCGTCTACGTGGCCATCGGCCAGAAGCAGTCCACTATCGCCAACGTCGTACGCAAGCTGGAAGAGAACGGTGCCCTGGCCAACACCATCGTGGTCGCCGCCAGCGCTTCCGAGTCCGCCGCCCTGCAATACCTGGCGCCGTACTCCGGTTGCACCATGGGCGAATACTTCCGCGATCGCGGTGAAGACGCCCTGATCGTCTACGACGACCTGTCCAAGCAGGCCGTGGCTTATCGCCAGATCTCCCTGCTGCTGCGCCGTCCGCCGGGCCGCGAAGCCTACCCGGGCGACGTGTTCTATCTCCACAGCCGTCTGCTGGAGCGCGCTTCCCGCGTTTCCGAAGAGTATGTCGAGAAGTTCACCAACGGCGCCGTGACCGGCAAGACCGGCTCGCTGACCGCGCTGCCGATCATCGAGACCCAGGCAGGCGACGTTTCCGCGTTCGTTCCGACCAACGTGATCTCGATCACCGACGGCCAGATCTTCCTGGAATCCGCCATGTTCAACTCGGGTATCCGTCCGGCCGTCAACGCCGGTATCTCGGTATCCCGCGTAGGTGGCGCGGCCCAGACCAAGATCATCAAGAAGCTGTCCGGCGGCATCCGTACCGCTCTGGCCCAGTACCGTGAACTGGCGGCCTTCGCCCAGTTCGCCTCGGACCTGGACGAAGCGACCCGCAAGCAGCTGGAGCATGGTCAGCGCGTTACCGAGCTGATGAAGCAGAAGCAGTACGCGCCGATGTCGATCGCCGAGATGTCGCTGTCCCTGTATGCCGCCGAGCGTGGCTTCCTGCAGGACGTCGAAATCGCCAAGGTCGGTAGCTTCGAGCAGGCGTTGATCTCCTACTTCCAGCGCGAGCATGCCGCTCTGCTGGCGAAGATCAACGAGAAAGGTGACTTCAACGACGAAATCGACGCGGGCATCAAGGCCGGCATCGAGAAGTTCAAGGCCACCCAAACCTGGTAAGCCGCAGCGGGAGCCGCGAGGCTCCCGCTTGCTAACCCGATAGGTGTCAAATGGCAGGCGCAAAAGAGATTCGCAGCAAGATTGCGAGCATCAAAAGCACGCAAAAGATCACCAATGCCATGGAAAAAGTGGCGGTGAGCAAGATGCGCAAGGCACAAATGCGCATGGCGGCCGGCCGTCCCTACGCGGAGCGTATTCGCCAGGTGATCGGCCATCTGGCCAACGCCAACCCGGAATACCGTCACCCGTTCATGGTCGAGCGTGAAGTCAAGCGCGTCGGCTACATCGTGGTGAGCAGTGACCGTGGTCTGTGCGGCGGTCTGAACATCAACCTGTTCAAGTCCCTCGTCAAGGACATGAGCGGCTACCGCGAGCAAGGGGCAGAAATCGACCTTTGCGTGATCGGTAGCAAGGGCGCTTCGTTCTTCCGCAGTTTCGGCGGCAACGTCGTGGCAGCTATCAGCCACCTCGGCGAAGAGCCTTCGATCAACGACCTGATCGGCAGTGTCAAGGTGATGCTCGACGCATACCTCGAAGGCCGTATCGATCGCCTGTTCGTGGTCTCCAACAAGTTCGTCAACACCATGACCCAGAAGCCGACCGTGGAACAGCTGATTCCGCTGGTGGCCGATGACGATCAGGAGCTGAAGCACCACTGGGACTATCTCTACGAACCCGACGCCAAGTCGCTCCTCGACGGGCTGCTGGTGCGTTACGTGGAATCCCAGGTGTACCAGGCCGTGGTTGAGAACAACGCCTGTGAGCAGGCGGCCCGGATGATTGCAATGAAGAACGCTACCGACAACGCCGGCGAGCTGATCAGCGATTTGCAGCTGATCTACAACAAGGCGCGTCAGGCGGCGATCACCCAGGAAATCTCGGAAATCGTCGGCGGCGCTGCCGCGGTGTAAGAACAGGTTCAAAATTCAGAGGAACCAGACATGAGTAGCGGACGTATCGTTCAAATCATCGGCGCCGTGATCGACGTGGAATTCCCGCGCGATGCCGTGCCGAGCATCTATGAAGCCCTGAAGGTTCAGGGCGTTGAAACCACCCTGGAAGTCCAGCAGCAGCTGGGCGACGGCGTGGTTCGTTCCATTGCGATGGGTTCCACCGAAGGCCTCAAGCGTGGCCTGAACGTGGACAGCACTGGTGCTGCCATCTCCGTGCCGGTCGGTAAAGCGACCCTGGGCCGGATCATGGACGTACTGGGCAACCCGATCGACGAAGCCGGTCCCATCGGCGAAGAAGAGCGCTGGGGCATCCACCGCGAAGCTCCGTCCTATGCCGACCAGGCTGGCGGCAACGAGCTGCTGGAAACCGGCATCAAGGTGATCGACCTGGTCTGCCCGTTCGCCAAGGGCGGCAAGGTAGGCCTGTTCGGCGGCGCCGGCGTGGGCAAGACCGTCAACATGATGGAACTGATCCGTAACATCGCCATCGAGCACAGCGGTTATTCCGTGTTCGCGGGTGTGGGCGAGCGTACTCGTGAGGGTAACGACTTCTACCACGAGATGAAGGATTCCAACGTACTGGACAAGGTAGCCCTGGTATACGGCCAGATGAACGAGCCGCCGGGCAACCGTCTGCGCGTCGCACTGACCGGCCTGACCATGGCCGAGAAGTTCCGTGACGAAGGCCGTGACGTTCTGTTGTTCATCGACAACATCTACCGTTACACCCTCGCCGGTACCGAAGTGTCCGCACTGCTGGGCCGTATGCCGTCCGCGGTGGGCTATCAGCCGACCCTGGCCGAAGAGATGGGCGTTCTGCAGGAACGCATCACCTCCACCAAGAAAGGTTCGATCACCTCGATCCAGGCCGTATACGTTCCCGCGGACGACCTCACCGACCCGTCCCCGGCGACCACCTTCGCCCACCTGGACGCGACCGTCGTACTGTCCCGTGACATCGCCTCGCTGGGTATCTACCCCGCGGTCGACCCGCTGGACTCGACCTCCCGTCAGCTCGATCCGCTGGTGATCGGCCAGGATCACTACGACACCGCTCGCGGCGTCCAGTATGTTCTGCAGCGCTACAAGGAGCTGAAGGACATCATCGCGATCCTGGGCATGGACGAACTGTCCGAAGCCGACAAGCTGCTGGTGGCGCGCGCTCGTAAGATCCAGCGCTTCCTGTCCCAGCCGTTCTTCGTAGCGGAAGTCTTCACCGGTTCGCCGGGCAAGTACGTTTCCCTGAAGGACACCATCGCTGGCTTCAAGGGCATTCTCAACGGCGACTACGATCACCTGCCGGAGCAGGCGTTCTACATGGTCGGCGGTATCGAAGAAGCGGTCGAGAAAGCCAAAAAACTGTAATCCTGTGCGCCCGGCGACGGGCGCTCATGTGAGGCAAGCGTATGGCCATAACAGTCCATTGCGACATCGTCAGCGCCGAGGCGGAGATCTTCTCCGGCCTGGTCGAGATGGTTATCGCGCACGGCGCTCTGGGTGACCTGGGTATCGCCCCGGGCCACGCGCCGCTGATCACCGACCTGAAACCGGGCCCCATCCGCCTGGTCAAGCAGGGCGGCGAGCAGGAGGTGTACTACATCTCCGGCGGTTTCCTCGAAGTCCAGCCGAACATGGTCAAGGTCCTCGCCGACACCGTGGTTCGTGCCGGCGACCTCGACGAAGCGGCCGCCCAGGAAGCCCTGAAGGCTGCCGAAAAGGCGCTGCAGGGCAAGGGCGCCGAGTTCGACTACAGCGCCGCTGCCGCGCGTCTGGCCGAAGCCGCAGCCCAGCTGCGCACCGTCCAGCAACTGCGCAAGAAGTTCGGCGGCTGATTTCCAGCCGGTACTTCTAGCGGTGTCAGGGAAAAGGGTAGCCTGTGGGCTACCCTTTTTTCGTTTTGCATCTTCACTCACAGGTTTTGCCTGTGACCACCAGGAACGGTAGTCCAGTCCATGTCCCTTGAAATCGTGATTCTCGCCGCCGGCCAGGGCACCCGCATGCGTTCGGCCCTGCCCAAGGTCCTCCATCCCATTGCCGGCAAGCCGATGCTCGGCCACGTCATCGACTGCGCGCGCCAGTTGCAGCCGGAACGGATCCACGTGGTGATCGGCCACGGCGCGGATCTGGTGCGTGAGCGGATGGCCGCCGACGACCTGAATTTCGTGCTCCAGGCCGAACAGCTCGGTACGGGCCATGCGGTGGCCCAGGCCCTGCCGTTCATCAGTGCAGACCAGGTGCTGATCCTCTACGGCGACGTGCCGCTGATCCAGCTGGACACCTTGCAGCGCCTGCTGGCGCAAGTCACCCCGGACCAGTTGTCGTTGCTCACCGTCGACATGCTCGACCCCACCGGCTACGGCCGCATCGTCCGTGACGATCAGGGCGCGGTGCAGGCCATCGTCGAGCACAAGGACGCGACCCCGGCGCAGCGCCAGATCGGCGAGATCAACACCGGCATCCTCGCGGTGCCGGGCAAGCGCCTTGCCGACTGGCTCGGCCGCCTGTCCAACGACAACGCCCAGGGCGAGTACTACCTGACCGACGTGATCGCCATGGCGGTCGGCGACGGCCTGGTGGTAGCCAGCGCCCAACCGCTGGACGCGATGGAAGTGCAGGGCGTCAATGACCGCATGCAACAGGCCCAGCTGGAGCGTCACTACCAGCGCCTGCGCGCGGAGGAGCTGATGCGCCAGGGCGTGACCCTGCTCGATCCGCAGCGCCTGGATGTCCGTGGCGAAATCTCGGTCGGCCGCGACGTGCTGATCGACGTCAACGTGGTGCTGGAAGGCCGCGTGGTGATCGAGGACGACGTGCACATCGGACCGAACTGCGTGATTCGCGACAGCGTCCTGCGGCGTGGCGCGGTGATCAAGGCCAACAGCCACCTGGAAGGCGCGGAGCTGGGCGAGGGTAGCGATGCCGGTCCGTTCGCCCGCCTGCGTCCGGGCAGCGTGCTCGGCGCTCGGGCCCATGTCGGCAACTTCGTCGAACTGAAGAATGCCCGCCTGGGCGAGGGCAGCAAGGCCGGCCACCTGAGCTACCTGGGCGATGCCGAGCTGGGCGCCAACTGCAATATCGGCGCCGGCACCATCACCTGCAACTACGATGGCGCGAACAAATTCCGCACCGAGCTGGGCGACGATGTGTTCATCGGCTCGAACAACTCGCTGGTGGCGCCGCTGAAGATTGGCGATGGCGCGACGACCGCGGCCGGCTCCACCATCACCCATGAGGTTCCGGCGAAGAACCTGGCCTTCGGCCGCGCCCGGCAGAAGAACCTGGAAAACTGGAAGCGCCCGGAAAAAATCAAGAAGTAACGGAGCGGCACGGATGCCGAAGCCTGCGAAATGGATCGTGCTGGGGCTGCTCATAGCCGGGGCGGTGCTACCCGAATGGCCGCGGATACCCGTCGAAGGCGCCAGTGCCCGCGACTGGAATCCGCGAACCTTCTGGTTCGAGCCCTGGGGGCGCTCCGGAGTGCACAAGGGCATCGACATCTTCGCCCGCAGCGGCACCCCCGTACGCTCCGCCAGCTACGGCCTGGTGCTCTATCGCGGGGAGATCGCCCTCGGCGGCAAGGTCGTCCTGGTGCTGGCGCCCAAGTGGCGCCTGCATTACTACGCCCATCTCGATAGCCTCGACGCCTATCCGGGCCAGCCGGTCCTCGCCGGTTCCCGCCTGGGTGCGGTCGGAACCACCGGCAACGCGCGCGGCAAGCCGGCCCACCTGCACTACGCGATCATCACCTTGCTGCCCTATCCCTGGCTGGCCGACGCCAGCACCCAGGGTTGGAAGAAAATGTTCTACCTCGATCCCAATACGGTGCTGCCGAGCCGATGAAAAGTCATTGACGGGAATCGCCGGATAAGTTTTGATTCGCACACTTTTCTTTCGAAACGAAACTTAAGTGATCTCGAAACGTAATACGCCGCAACGTCGCCATGCCATCCTCGCGCTGCTTTCCGAGCAGGGCGAGGTCAGCGTGGACGCACTCGCCAAGCGCTTTTCCACCTCGGAAGTGACCATCCGCAAGGACCTCGCCGCCATGGAAAGCCACGGCCTGCTGTTGCGTCGCTACGGCGGTGCGGTGCCGATGCCGCAGGAACTGATCGGCGAAGCCGCACAGCCCGTCTCGCCCTACAAGCAGGCTATCGGTCGCGCCGCCGCGGCGCGCATCCGCGAGCATGCGCGGATCATCATCGACAGTGGCAGCACCACCGCGGCGATGATCCCCGAACTCGGGCACAAGCCGGGCCTGGTGGTGATGACCAACTCACTGAACGTGGTCAACGCCCTGCGCGAACTGGAGCACGAGCCGGTGCTGCTGATGACCGGGGGGACCTGGGATCCGCATTCCGAGTCGTTCCAGGGGCAGGTTGCCGAGCAGGTGCTGCGTTCCTATGACTTCGACCAACTATTCATCGGTGCCGACGGCCTCGATCTCGAACGCGGGACGACCACGTTCAACGAATTGCTGGGCCTGAGCCGGGTGATGGCCGAGGTCGCCCGCGAGGTGATCGTCATGGCCGAGGCCGACAAGGTCGGTCGGCGCATTCCCAACCAGGAATTGCCCTGGAGCAGCATCCATACCCTGATTACCGACGAGCGCCTGGAACCTTCCGCGCGCGAACAGATAACCGCCCGGGGCGTCACGCTGATCTGCGCCCCGGTCGAGGCCTGAAAGGAGAAAGACCCCATGTGTGGAATCGTAGGCGCGATCGCCGAGCGCAACATCACCCCCATCCTCATCGAAGGCCTCAAGCGCCTCGAGTATCGCGGCTACGACAGCGCCGGCGTGGCGGTCTTCGATAACGAAGGCAGGCTGCAGCGCTGCCGCCGGGTCGGCAAGGTCGCCAGCCTGGAGGAAGGCCTGGCCGGTACGCCGCTGCTCGGCCGCCTGGGCATCGCCCATACCCGCTGGGCGACCCACGGCGCGCCAACCGAAGGCAATGCCCACCCGCATTTCTCCAGCGACGAACTGGCGGTGGTGCACAACGGCATCATCGAGAACCACGAACCTCTCCGTGAGCGGCTCAAGGGCCTGGGCTACGTGTTCACCTCGCAAACCGACACCGAGGTCATCGTCCACCTGCTGCACCACAAGCTGCAGTCCATCGGCGACCTGACCCTGGCGCTGAAGGACGCGGTCAAGGAATTGCACGGGGCCTATGGCCTGGCAGTGATCAGCGCGGCGCAGCCGGACCGCATCGTCGCCGCTCGCAGCGGCAGCCCGCTGGTGATCGGCCTCGGGCTTGGCGAGAACTTCCTCGCTTCCGACCAACTGGCGCTGCGCCAGGTGACCGACCGCTTCATCTACCTGGAAGAAGGCGATATCGCAGAGATCCGTCGCGACAGCGTGCGCCTGTGGGATGTCCAGGGCAACGACGTGCAGCGCGAGACCGTGCAGTACCACGAAGGCGCCGAAGCCGCCGACAAGGGCGAGTACCGGCATTTCATGCTCAAGGAAATCCACGAGCAGCCCAGCGTCGTGCAGCGTACCCTGGAAGGCCGCCTCGGGCAGAACCAGGTACTGGTTGAAAGCTTCGGTCCGCAGGCGGCGGAGCTGTTCGCCAAGGTCCGCAACGTGCAGATCGTCGCCTGCGGCACCAGTTACCACGCCGGCATGGTCGCCCGTTACTGGCTGGAAAGCCTGACCGGGATTCCCTGCCAGGTGGAGGTCGCCAGCGAGTTCCGCTACCGCAAGGTCGCGGTGCAGCCGGATTGCCTGTTCGTCACCATCTCCCAGTCCGGTGAGACCGCCGACACCCTGGCTGCCCTGCGCAACGCCAAGGAGCTGGGCTTCCTCTCCAGCATGGCGATCTGCAACGTTGCCACCAGTTCGCTGGTGCGCGAATCCGACCTGACCCTGCTGACCCAGGCCGGCCCGGAAATCGGCGTGGCCTCGACCAAGGCCTTCACCACCCAGTTGGTCGCCCTGCTGCTGCTGACCCTGGGCATCGGCCAGGTGCAGAAGCGCCTGGCCGATGGCGTCGAAGCCGAGCTGGTGGACGAACTGCGTCGCCTGCCGACCCGGCTGGGCGAGGCGCTGGCGATGAACCGGACGGTGGAGAAGGTTTCCGAGCTGTTCGCCGAGAAGCACCACACCCTGTTCCTCGGCCGTGGCGCGCAGTTCCCGGTGGCCCTGGAAGGCGCGCTGAAGCTCAAGGAAATTTCCTATATCCATGCCGAAGCCTACCCGGCCGGCGAACTCAAGCATGGCCCGCTGGCGCTGGTGGACAGCGACATGCCGGTGGTTACCGTGGCGCCGAACAACGAGCTGGTGGAGAAGCTCAAGTCGAACCTGCAGGAAGTCCGCGCCCGCGGCGGCGAACTGGTGGTGTTCGCCGACGAAGGCGCGGGCATCGAGGCCGGCGAGGGCACCCATGTGGTGGGCATGCCGCACATCGGCGACGTGCTCTCGCCGATCCTCTACACCATCCCGTTGCAATTGCTCTCGTACCATGTCGCCGTGCTCAAGGGCACCGACGTCGACCAGCCGCGCAACCTGGCCAAGTCGGTCACCGTCGAGTAACGCCGGCCGCGTGCCCGAGAAGCCGGGGCAGGCATGCGGCCCCGGCGCTCGCGGCGCTCGCCGTCAATCGCGCAACGGCAGCGCCTCGTCGCTTCTGCGGCTGGCGAACCAGTCCAGCACGGTGAGCCAGGCGCCGATCCCCAGGCCGATGCCCAATACCCACAGGGTGGCGGGCGGCCCCTTCAGCTCCAGCAGTCGCACAGCCAGGGGCACGCTGGCGAGAATGGCGATGTTGTTGAACGTCTCGGCGAACGACAGCACCATGCCCTTGTCCGGCCCGGAGCGCGAGGCGAGTACCACCGTGCCCGCCGGCGCGCCCAGGCCCAGCGCGGCGCCCCAGGCGCCCAGGCAGCAGAGCGCCACGGGTAACGGTAGCGGCAGGAGCATGAAGGTCGACATCGATAGCACCAGGAGCGCCAGCACCAGCAGGAGCATGTCTTCGTCGCGCTTCAGATAACGTCGCAGGTAACCCGCGGCGAGGTTGCCCACGGCCAGGCCCACGCCGAAGGCGGCGATGCTGACGCCTATCTGCGCGGTGCTGAAGCCGTAGCGCTGGCGCAGCACCTCTCCCGAGAGAAGCAGGCCGGCGACCCCGGTGCCGTTCCAGGCACCCTTGGCGATCAGTGGCCTGAGGATGCTCCATTGCCTGCACCAGCCCAGCGCATGGCCCTCGGCGCGCGGTGCCACGGCTTGCACGGGAAGGCGCTGGCGTGCCATCAGGAAGACCAGCACGCAACCGCACGAGACCATCAGGAAGGGCGCTGCCCAGCCGAAGAAGTCCGAGAGGAGGCCGGCCAGTGCCGGGCCGGCGGCAATGCCGAGGGTCATGCCGAGCATCACCTGGCCCATGGCACCGGCCTGTCTTTGCGGGGCGACCACCTCCGCGACCAGGGCGAAGGTGGTCGGGATGATGATTGCCGAGGCGATGCCCCCGATCACCCGCAGGACGACGGCAATTTCCAGGGTCGGGGCGATGACGATGGCCAGAGTATCGACCGCGAAGAGGACCAGGGCGAGCAGCAGCAGCTTCCTGCGTTGCATGCGGTCGGAGAAGTAGCCCAGCAACGGCGCGGCGATCGCATAGGAGAACGCGTAGCTGGAGATCAGCCAGGCGGCGCCGCTGGTAGTGGTGTGGAACGCCTGCGCCAGCGGCCCGAGCATGGAGGACAGCATGAACTCGGTCACGCCGACGAAGAATACGGCCATCGACAGGGCCAGCAGGAACAGGCCGTCGAGCTTCTGTGAAGGCGGGGAAATTTTCTGGTTCATGATGTTCTCTTTGGCTGAATGAGCGGACGAACGCCAAGGGGGCGCCGGCTCGTGGAGCCGGCGCCAGGGTCAGGGATGAACCGCTCGGGCTATGGAGGGCATGGCTGTTTGGTTGATGCAGGAACGGCGGGGAGAAAAGAAGAGAACGGAGGGAGATTCTGGGGGCCAGTGCACGATTTCGAAGAAGGCTTCGGCGTATCGCCTCAAGCGGCTCTCCCCGGAATCCGCTCGGGGCTCGGGAGTGCTGGAGAAACTATCCTACCGGAACGTTAGCCGAATTTTGCACTCCTGCCGGATATGGCGACGTTCGCTCCCACTTTGGATTGATACTCGGATCAGACCATGTCCGGCAACCGGTCAGCGGAACGGTTTCCAGAAGCGCTCCAGCGCCGCCGCCAGCAGTTCCGTATCGCCGCGCGAGTCGCCCCAGGCGCGCAGGGAGTATTGGGTCAGCGGACCGTAGTGCCGCTCCAGGCGGCAGACTTTCTCGTCGCGCCGGCAGTTGCGGCCGACGATCCTGCCGGTCAGTACGCCGTCTACCACTTCCAGCTCGGTGGCGATCAGGTGCACGCCGAGCTTCTCGGTGAACGGCCTGAGTAGCAGCGAAGGGGAGGCGGAACAGATGGTCACGGTGCTGCCGCTGCTGACCTGGTCGGCCACCGCGGTCAATGCGTGGGGACGCATCAGTGTTTCCCAGAAGCGGTTCTGGTAGGCCAGCGCCCGCTCTTCCAGCACATCTACGGGCACATCGGTGAGGAAGGTGGCGATCAGGCGCGCCTTCAGGTCGTCGCGGTCGATACGCCGGCAGAGATAGGCCAGGCTGGGTCCTGCCATGCGCAGCATGCGGCGGACGAACACCCGGTTGCCGAAGGCGAAACGCAGGAAGGGCACGAAGCTGTCTCGGTATGTCAGGGTACCGTCGAAGTCGAACACGGAGAGAAAGCGTACTTCGCGTGTTTCGAGGGATACGGTCTCGTTCATCGGCATTCCTTATGTCGCTTCCGCTTCCTTTGACAGGGTGTATGCGTCATTCCGTTATTGCAGCAAGGGAAAGTTTGTATATCAGAACTGTCAACTATCCATGGGCAGACTGGCTGCTAACCTGAATCGGAGTGCTCAGGGGTTTTGCATCGATAGATAGGAGGCTAAGTAGTCGATAGCAAAACTCTATCAGGTACTGGACTATAGTGTTCCCGTCTTGTGACCAGGAGGTTTGGCATGATTGCACAGCTCCCCTCTGAGTTGCTGTCCCTGCAACTGCCGTTGCGGATCCGCATCGGCGATGCTCAGGCGTTCGATCTGGGGCCGGATCCACAGGTAACCATGGTCATTCGCGACCCCTCGCTGCTAACCGAGATCACCCATCCCAGCCTCGATGCGCTGGGCAAGGCCTACGTCGAGAAGCGTCTCGACATCGAAGGACCGATCAGCCAGGTCATCGGTATCGGCGATGCCCTCAGCGAAGCGCTCGGCGAACCCGATGGCGGCGCGCCGCCGGTTCGCGAAAGCCACGACAAGGACACCGACGCCGAAGCCATCCATTACCACTACGACCTGTCCAACGACTTCTACCAGCTCTGGCTGGATCCGGAAATGGTCTATTCCTGCGCTTATTTCGAGACCGGCAAGGAAGACCTCGCCACCGCGCAACTGGCCAAGCTCCGTCACCTGTGCCGCAAGCTGCGTTTGCAGCCGGGCGAGAAGCTGCTCGATGTCGGTTGCGGTTGGGGAGGGCTGGCGCGCCTGGCCGCTCGCGAGTTCGGCGTCGAGGTCACCGGCATCACATTGAGCAAGGAGCAGCTGGCGCTCGGCCGGGAGCGGGTCAAGGCCGAAGGCCTGGAGGACCGGGTCACCCTCAAGCTGCTGGATTACCGCGACCTGCCGCGCGATGGCCGCTTCGACAAGGTGGTCAGCGTCGGCATGTTCGAGCACGTCGGGCACGCCAACCTGGGGCTGTACTTCCAGCAACTGTACGATGCGGTGCGTCCCGGCGGCCTGGTGATGAACCACGGCATCACCTCGCGCTACACCGACGGCCGCCCGGTTGGCAAGGGGGCCGGCGACTTCATCGATCGCTACGTGTTTCCCCACGGCGAGCTGCCGCACCTGTCGCTGGCGGTGGCGCGGATGAGCGAAGCCGGGCTGGAAGTAGTCGACGTGGAAAGCCTGCGTCTGCACTACGCCCGGACCCTGGACTTCTGGAGCGCCAACCTGGAAGCCAGGCTGAAGGAGGCGGCTCGCCTGGTGCCCGAGGAAACCCTGCGGATCTGGCGGCTGTACCTGGCCGGATGCGCCTACGGCTTCAAGCGCGGCTGGATCAACCTGCACCAGATCCTCGCCATTCGCCCCCACGAGGATGGCTCCCACGAGCTGCCCTGGTCGCGGCGCGACCTGTACGCCTGAACGCCGGCGACCGGCTCCCTTGCGGAGCCGGTCGCGCAATCGGTCCTTGCTGATTGTCCTGCGTGGCGGGGCGGTCTAGTCTGCACGAAGTCCTGCGCGGTCGAAGGAAGCCGGGACGCTTCCGCGACAGCGCGACAACAACGATAAGAACAGGAGACTTCCCATGTCGCTGAGCAGACGCTTCGGTCTTTTCACGCTTGCCGCAACGGTGACCTTCAGTACCGCGGTCTTTGCCGCGCCGACCTTCATCAATATCCTCACCGGCGGCACCAGCGGGGTCTATTACCCCATAGGGGTCGGCCTCTCGCAGATCTACGGACACGATATCCAGGGCGCGAAAACCTCGGTGCAGGCCACCAAGGCTTCGGTCGAGAACCTCAACCTGTTGCAGGCCGGGCGTGGAGAACTGGCGCTGGCGCTGGGCGACTCGGTCGCCGACGCCTGGAACGGGGTCGCCGACGCCGGCTTCAAGGCGCCGTTGAAGAAGCTGCGGGCTATCGGCAATACCTATCCGAACTATATCCAGGTAGTGGCCAGCCAAGCCTCGGGCATCAAGACCCTGGCCGACCTGAAAGGCAAGCGCATTTCGGTGGGCGCGCCCAAGAGCGGTACCGAGCTGAACGCCCGGGCGATCTTCAAGGCCGCCGGCCTGAGCTACGAGGACATGGGCAAGGTGGAGTACCTGCCCTACGCCGAGTCGGTGGAGCTGATCAAGAACCGCCAGCTCGACGCTACGCTGCAATCCTCCGGCCTGGGCATGGCGGCCATCCGCGACCTGGCCTCGACCATGCCGATCACCTTCGTCGCGATCCCGGCGGACGTGGTGGCGAAGATCGACAGCCCGGCCTACCACGCCGCGAGCATTCCCGCCGGCACCTACGACGGCCAGGAGCAGGACGTGCCGACGGTGGCGATCGACAATATCCTGGTCAGCCACTCCGGGGTCAGCGACGAGCTGGCCTACCAGATGACCAAGCTGATGTTCGACAACCTGCCGCGCCTGGTCACCGCCCATGCTGCCGCCAAGGACATCGCCCTGGACAAGGCGGCGAAGAACCTGCCGATTCCGCTGCATCCCGGCGCCGAGCGCTTCTACAAGGAGAAGGGCGTACTGCCCGAGTGAGGCCCGTTTCTCCGTAGCCCCGGTCCGTGCGGCGGACCGGGTTCCCCGCGTTTCCGGCTGTAGGGAGTCGATGCATGAGCGATCATCAGAACGGGCTGCATCTTGAGGCGGAAAACTGGCCGCGCGCGTTGTTCGCCGTGGCCCTGGCCTTTTCCGTGTTCCAGGTCGTCACCGCGGCCTTTCCCCTGATTTCCACCCAGGTCCTGCGGGCAATGCACGTCGGACTGCTGTTGCTGGTGGTGTACATCAGCTATCCCGCCTTCGGCATAGGTCGCCCCTGGCAGCCGCTGGCCTGGTTGCTGGGCATGGCCGGCCTGGGCACGGCGGTCTACCAGTGGGTTTTCGAGGGCGACCTGATCCAGCGCTCCGGAGAGCTGACCCAGGCCGACATGGTCGTCGGCGTGGTGCTGATCGTCCTGGTCTTCGAGGCGGCGCGACGGGTGATGGGCATCGCCTTGCCGATCATCTGCGCGCTGTTTCTTGCCTATGGCCTGTTCGGCGAACACCTGCCGGGCGACCTGGCCCACCGCGGCTACGGCTTCGACCAGATCGTCAACCAGCTGTCGTTCGGTACCGAAGGTCTCTACGGCACGCCGACCTACGTATCGGCCACCTACATCTATCTGTTCATCCTGTTCGGCGCCTTCCTCGAGCAGGCCGGCATGATCCGCCTGTTCACCGATTTCGCCATGGGCCTGTTCGGTCACCGGGTCGGCGGGCCGGCCAAGGTCTCGGTATTCTCCTCGGCGCTGATGGGCACCATCACCGGCTCCGGCGTGGCCAACGTGGTCACCACCGGACAGTTCACCATCCCGCTGATGAAGCGTTTCGGCTACAAGCCGGCGTTCGCCGGCGGCGTCGAGGCGACCGCGAGCATGGGCAGCCAACTGATGCCGCCGGTGATGGGGGCGGTGGCGTTCATTATGGCCGAGACCATCAACGTCCCCTACGTGGAGATCGCCAAGGCGGCGCTGATCCCGGCCCTGCTGTATTTCGGCTCGGTGTACTGGATGGTCCACCTCGAGGCCCGCCGGGCCGATCTAAAGGGCCTGCCGCGCGATCAGTGTCCGAGCGCCTGGGGTGCCGTCCGCGAGCGCTGGTTCCTGCTGATTCCGTTGCTGGTGCTGATCGCGCTGCTGTTCTCCGGGCGCACGCCGCTGTTCTCCGGAACCATCGGCCTGGCGCTGACCGCCATCGTCATCCTCGGTTCGGCGATCATCCTGCGGGTGTCCTCGCTCGGCCTGCGCATCGCCTTCTGGGTGGCGCTGGGGCTGCTCTGCGCGGGGTTCTTCCGCCTCGGCATCGGGGTGATCTTCGTCGTGATCGCGGCCCTGGCCCTGGCCTGCTGGTTCGTCCGTGGCGGCCGGGAAACCCTGCGCATCTGCGTCCGCGCCCTCGCCGAAGGTGCGCGACATGCGATTCCGGTGGGCATCGCCTGCACCCTGGTGGGAGTCATCATCGGGGTGATTTCGCTGACCGGCATCGCCACCACCTTCGCCAGCTACGTGCTCGACCTGGGACGGGAGAACCTGCTGCTGTCGCTGGTCCTGACCATGGTCACCTGCCTGGTCCTGGGAATGGGCATCCCGACCATCCCCAACTACATCATCACCAGCTCCATCGCCGCGCCGGCGCTGCTGGAACTGGGGGTGCCGCTGATCGTCTCGCACATGTTCGTCTTCTACTTCGGCATCCTCGCCGACCTCACCCCTCCGGTGGCGCTGGCCTGTTTCGCGGCCGCGCCGATCGCCAAGGAAAGGGGATTGAAGATCAGCTTCTGGGCGGTGCGCATCGCCCTGGCGGGTTTCGTGGTGCCGTTCATGGCGGTGTATTCCCCGGCGCTGATGCTGCAGGAAGGCGGTTGGGGGGCGACGCTCTATGTCACCTGCAAGGCGGTGCTGGCCATCGGCCTGTGGGGCATGGCTTCCATCGGCTACCTGCAGGGGCCGCTGGCCTGGTGGGAGCGCCTGGTGGCGTTCGCCGCGGGGGCCAGCCTGGTCCTGGCCTTGCCGATCAGCGACGAGCTGGGCTTCGTCCTCGGCGCGCTGGTGATCGGCTGGCACCTCTGGCGCCAGCGTGCGCGCGAGGCGGTGGCGTGATCGCGCTGTGTCTGGGCATGGCCGGCAGCGTCTGGGCGACGCTGCCGCTGCAGTCGTTCACCCTGGCCTGGCAACACACGGTCGAGAAGGTGCTCTGGGAAGAAGACTATCGCCTGAGTGAGCGCGGCCTGCTGCTGGAAGAGGCCCGGGTGCGGGGCAGCGGGGCGGGGATGGAGATTCCCGAGGGCGCCGTGCTGCGTGACGGCGCCTGGCATTACCACCGTGGGGTGCCGCCGCTGCAACCGTTGCGGCTGGGGCGCACACCGGAGGCCGGCGACTACCGGATCTGCCGTCAGGGGCGCTGCGATGCGCTGGCGCGCTGGATCGGTCCGCCGGACCCTGAGCGCCCGGCGGTCGAACTCTGGGCGTGTCCGATACGGGACCCGAGCGACTGAACGTCCTGTGGATAACCGTGAGACGCCAGTCCACATCCATAAAAACGACGAAGCCGGAGCTGCTTCCGGTCATAAGGAAAACGTCCATGCGTAGCTGTATATCAGTCTTCCGGCCGGCCCTGCTGGCGCTGTTCGTCTCGGCAAGCGGCTCGGCCGGCGCCGACGCGGCTGTGGAAAACCCGCGGATCGGCCGTGCCGCCGATCTCTATGAACTGATCCCGGAATACCAGCCGGACACCTACCGGAACATGGACAAGGTCTATCCGACCCGGGTTATCCACAAGGGGACCAAGGTCCGTCCGCTGCCGGCGGGTGTGGCCATCGCGCCGCGCTACCGGATCGGCGGCGAGGAATACGGCGTCGACGATTTCATGCGGCGCAACCGCGTTGGCGGGGTGCTGGTCCTCAAGGATGGTAAGGTCGCCCTGGAGCGCTACGGCCTGGGCAACGACGAACGCACGCGCTGGACCTCGTTCTCGGTGGTCAAGTCGATCTCCTCGACCCTGGTGGGCGCCGCCGTGCAGCAGGGCCTGCTGGCTCTCGACCAGCCTGTGGACAAGTACCTGCCGAGCCTGGCCGGCTCCGCCTACCAGGGGGTGACGGTGGAGCAGGTCCTGCAGATGAGTTCCGGGGTCCGCTGGAACGAGACCTATCGCGATCCGAAGTCCGACCGCCGGCAGATGTTCGACGCCCAGCTCGCCGAACGTCCCGGTGGCATCCTGCGGCTGCTGGCGAGTCTGCCGCGGCAGTACCCGAGCGGTACCCACTTCACCTACAGCACCGGCGAGTCGCACCTGCAGAGCGAGCTGCTGCACGCGGCGACCCGCATTCCGGTGAGCGACTACCTGTCCGAGCGGATCTGGGCGCGAATGGGTATGGAGAGCGACGGCTTCTGGCAACTGGAATCGCCGGCCGGGCAAGAGATCGGCAGCAGCGGCTTGAGCGCGACCCTGCGCGACTATGGCCGCTTCGGCCAGTTCGTCCTCGAGGACGGGGTGATCGATGGCGAACGTATCCTCCCCGAAGGTTGGGTCGATCGTGCCAGTCGCGTCGAGGCTTCTTCCCACCTGGCCCCGGGCAAGCTCTACGATGGCGAATACGCGCTCGGCTACGGCTACCAGTGGTGGACCTTCCCGGTGGGCGCCAAGGCCCTGCCCGAGCATGACGGCGGGGCCTTCGAAGCCCAGGGCATCTTCGGCCAGTACCTCTACATCAACCGCAAGGAGAAGATCGTGGCGGTGGTCTGGAGCGCCTGGCCGAAGCCGGAGATGGACGATCGCGAGGAGGAGACCTATGCCTTCCTTGGCGCGGCGGTGAAAGCCCTGCGCTAGGGCCGTGGGCTAACGGATATCCACAGCAGGCTGTGGACAAGACTTCAGCGGGAAAACCGCAGGGGCAGTCCCTGGCAATCGTCGGACAGGCGTCCCGCGTGCCAGGCGAGTTGCCCGGAGACGATGGTGGTATCGATCCGATGGTGGAATGCCCGGTGGCGGAACGGCGTCCAGTTGCAGCGCGACAGCAGCGGCATGGCGCTGGCCAGCGCCGGGTGCTCCAGTTCGCTGACCAGCACCAGGTCGGCCCAGTAACCTTCGCGGAGGAAACCGCGATCGGCGATGGCGAACAGTTCGGCGACCCGGTGGCTGGTCTTCGCCACCAGGGTGGCCAGCGACAGCCAGCCTTCGCGGACCAGCTCCAGGAGTGCCGGCAACGCATGCTGGACCAGTGGCAGGCCGGCCGGCGCCTGTGGATAAGCCTGCTGCTTCTCGGCCCAGGCGTGCGGCGCGTGGTCGGTGCCGATCACGTCCAGGCGGTTGCCGGCCAGCGCCCTGCGCAGGGCGTCGCGGTCCTCGCGGCTCTTGATCGCCGGGTTGCACTTGAGCAGATGGCCGAGGCGGGCGTAGTCGCTGTCGTCGAACAGCAGATGGTGGACGCAGACTTCCGCGGTGATGCGTTTCTGGCACAGCGGCTTGTCCTCGAACAGGGCCAGTTCACGCGCTGTGGATAAGTGCAGGACATGCAGCAGCGTGCCATGTCGTTGCGCCAGTTCCACCGCCAGGGCGGTGGAACGGTAGCAAGCCTCGGCGTCGCGAATGCGCGGGTGGGCGGCTGCCGGAATACGTTCACCGAAGCGTTGTCGCCAGCGCGCCAGGTTGGCTTCGATCCGCGGCGTGTCTTCGCAATGGCTCAGCAGCAGGGTCGGAACGCTGGCGAACAGGCGCTCCAGGGTCGGCAGGTCGTCCACCAGCATGTCGCCGGTGGAGGCGCCCATGAACACCTTCACCGCGGCGACCTCGCGTGGATCGAGGGCGGCCACGGTGTCGAGGTTGTCGCGGCTGACGCCGAAGTGGAAACCGTAGTTGGCCACGCTATGGGCGGCGGCGAGGCGCTTCTTTTCCGCCAGCGCTTCGAGGCTCAGCGTCGCCGGGCGGGTATTGGGCATGTCCATGAAACTGGTGATGCCGCCCGCCACGGCGGCGCGGGATTCGCTGGCGATCGAGCCCTTCTGTGGATAACCCGGCTCGCGGAAGTGCACCTGGTCGTCGATCATTCCCGGCAGCAGGTAGCGTCCGGCGGCATCGATCTCCCGGCTGGCGCCGCAGTTTTCCAGGCAGCCGGCGATGCGTTCGATGCGACCGTGGCGGACCAGCAGATCGCCTTCGCGTACCTGCCCCTCGTTGACCATCCGGGCATTGCGGATCAGCAGGCTTCGCATGTTCAGAACTCGTTCTGCAGCGACTTGTAGCCGCGTACCAGGTCGACGTTGGTGCGCGCCACGTCTTCCGAGAACTCGCTGGCGGAAACGCTGACCCGCGGCATGCTCGCCAGGTCGGTGCGCGGACCGATGCGCTCGGTGGACGGTACGTAGAAACCCGCTGGCAGGTCGCAGCCGTCGACCACCGCGTTGTGGCGGACCACGCAGCCATCGCCGACCCGGCAGTTGAACAGCACGCTGTTGAAGCCGATGAAGACCCGGTCGCCGACTTCGCAAGGACCGTGGACGATGGAGCGGTGGGCGATGGAGCTGTGCTCGCCGATGGTCACCGCGGCACCCGACTTGGAATGGATCACCACGCCGTCCTGGATGTTCGAGTTGGCGCCGATCACGATCGGTTGCATGCCGCCGTCGGCGTCGACTTCGTCGGCACGGATCACTGCGTAGGGACCGACGAAGACGTTGGCCTGGATGATCACCTTGCCGCAGATGATCGCGGTCTTGTCCACATAGGCCGATTCGTCGATCACCGGCAGGTCGCCGGAGGGATTCTTGCGGATCATGCTGCACCTCGCTGCCAATGGCTTTCGGCGACGGCGTCATGGGCATGCAGGCTTTCCGCATGGACGACCCGTATGGAGAACCGGCTCGCCTGTGGATAACCCTGCAGGGCGCGGTGCAGCCGGCGCACCGCGTCCTCGCAGAACATCAGGTTCTGCCCGTTGGCGAGGGCGAAGGCCTGCTCGTCGGCGCGTTTCACCGCAGTCTGCACCGCGGTGCCGAGGGCGCTTTCGCCGAGATCCGCCAGCTCTTCCAGGGGCAGTCCGATGCAGTCTTCCGCCAGGCCGATGCGCAGGTGCGCGCTGCTGCGCTGGCTGTGCGGGGTGGCGACGATGCCGGCGCTGCTGCCGAGCCAGGCGAGCACGCTGGCATGATCGAGCGGCTGTCCGGCGAAGTCCTGGTCGAAGCGCTCCTGGATCAATTGCCGGGCCAGTGCCGCCGAACAGGGGCAGGTCGAGGAGTAGGTCAGCTCGAGATGGACTTCGGCCTGGAAGTCATCGCCTTCCAGGCGCGTGTCCAGCACCAGTGGATAACGTTTCCAGCCGCTCAGCGGGCTGACCAGCGCCGGACGCCGCAGCAGCGGCGCGAGGCGTAGGCGCAGGTAGGCGCGACGCGACAGGCCGGCGTGGCTGTCGAGGAAGCGTTGCAGGACGGCGCGCAGGCAGGAAAGGTCCAGCTCGCCCTGTTCCAGTTCGGCCAGCGCCAGGTAGAGGCGCGACATATGGATGCCGCGGGCCTGCGGGTCGTCCAGGCTGACACCGGCATCGGCTTCGGCGGCGACCCTCTGCCCGCCGATCTGCACGGGAAGGGCGATGCCCTGCATGCCGACCCAGTCCAGGGGAAGATCGGCGGTGGTGGTCTGGCGGGCGATATCGGGAAGCGTCAAGGCATTCATGGAGAACTCGAAGAAGGGTAGGCAAGGCCTGGAAATGGCTTGAATGTTATAATATAACGTATTAGCTAATGCCGACCCTTGCAATCGGGTATTTCGTCGATGAAGCGCCGTCGTCTCCTGCAAAGCCTGCTCGCCGGCCTGGCCCTCCAGCCGTTCCTGGCCGCCAGCGCCAATGTACGAATCCGCCAGGCCCGGGCCTGGAATTCCTCGGAAAGCTGGCGCCTGGTGCTGGAACTGGACGGCCCGCCGCGTTATCGAACCTTTTCCCTGCAGGCCCCCGAGCGGTTGATCCTCGACCTGCCCGACGCGCAATTGCTCGCAACGCTCTCCGAGCTACCGCTGGACGGCCCCGTGCGCGCCATACGCAGTGGCCAACTGGGTGGCGGCGGGACGCGCATCGTCCTCGATCTGCGCCAAGCGGTCAGGCCGCGCAGCTTCGCCCTGGAACCGCAGGCGGGAAAGGGCCATCGCCTGGTCCTGGACCTATATCCACAGGCGCTGGCGGCGCCCCCCGAGCCAATGCTGGCGCTGGCCCGCCCGCTACCCTCGACGGGCCGCGACATCCTCGTGGTGGTCGATGCCGGCCATGGCGGCAAGGACCCCGGCGCGGTCGGTAGCAAGGGCGAGCGCGAAAAGGACGTGGCGCTGGCCATCGCCCGCCTGCTGGCGCGGCGGATCGACCGTGAGAAAGGCTTCAAGGCGCGCCTGGTGCGCAACGGCGATGTGTTCGTCCCGCTGCGCAAGCGGCCGGAAGTGGCCCGGCGCTACAACGCCGACATGTTCGTTTCGGTGCACGCCGACGCGGCGCCGCGACTGACCGCCTCCGGCGCGTCGGTATATGCCCTCTCCGAGCATGGCGCCAGCTCGACCATGGCGCGCTGGATGGCCGAGCGCGAGAACGGCGCCGACCTGATCGGCAACAGCGGCAACCTGCCGCTACAGGGCCGCGACAAGGTACTCGCCGGGGTGATCCTCGACATGGCCCTGAGTTCGACCATCGCCAGCAGCCTGGACCTCGGCCACAGCGTTCTCGGCCAGTTGTCGGACGTCACCGCGCTGCACCAGAAGCGTGTCGAGCAGGCCGGCTTCGCCGTGCTCAAGTCGCCGGACATCCCTTCGATCCTGGTGGAGACCGGCTTCATCTCGAATCGCGGCGATTGTCGCCGGTTGATGGACGAACGCCATCGCCAGCGCCTGGCCGAGGCGATCTTCGCTGGCGTGCAGAGCTACTTCCGGCAACGCCCTCCCGCCGGCAGCTACCTGGCGGCGCTCAGCGCGCAGCCTCCCGGCTAGGGCCTTCGCTGCAGCCGCTGACCCGCCCGCAGGTCAGGCGTTGGCGCTGGCCCGATGAACTGCTCAGGCGGCTGACGCTGGTCCAGCCGATGTTGCGGCTGAGGCCGACCCAGATTTCCCCATCGCTGGCGATGCCGCTGAAGAAGGTCAGGCGCCCGTAGCGCGTATTGGTCTGGGCCCAGCGTCGTCCGCTCGCCGCGTCGTAGCCGCGCAGCCAGGTGTCGTTGCCGCCGGTGGCGACGCTGTAGTGGTTGCCCAGCCGATCCATGCAGGCCAGAACGGTACGCAGGTAGGCGCATTCCGCCGGGCGGGTGCCGGGAAGAAAGCCCTGCGCCTGTGCCGCCGGAGCGAGCAGCAGGAGGGCCAGGCAGTAAAGGCGGAGGACGCGGCGCATCGGTGGATCCCGGGATGACGTGGGCCCAGGGTAGCCGGAAGGCGATTGGCGGGCCATCGATTGTGGTGTTAATTGTTATAGTATAACGTTTTAAATTTCCCAGGTTCAGCCCATGACCGAACAGGAACTGCTTGCCCAGCCCGACGCTGCCTACATGGACGAAGCCCAGCAGGACTTCTTCCGCGACCTGCTGCTGCGTCAGCGCCAGGAACTTCAGGCGCGCATCGAAGGCGAATTCGGCGAGCTGCGCGATCTCGAACGCCCCAGCGACGAGGCCGACCTGGCTTCCCGCGAGGAACAGCGGCAATGGCAACTTCGCCTGCTGGAGCGGGAGAAGAAGCTGCTCGACAAGATCGACGAAGCGCTGGAGCGCCTGGCCCGCGGCGACTACGGCTGGTGCCAGGAAACCGGCGAGCCGATCGGCCTGCGCCGCCTGCTGTTGCGTCCCACCGCCACCCTCTGCATCGAGGCGAAAGAGCGCCAGGAGAAGCGCGAACGCCACGTGCGGCACAACTGAAGAGGTTACCAACCGTGAACCAACGCCTACCTGTCACCGTGCTGTCCGGCTTTCTCGGCGCCGGCAAGAGCACGCTGCTCAACCATGTGCTGAAGAACCGCGAGAACCGACGGGTTGCGGTGATCGTCAACGATATGAGCGAAATCAATATCGATGGCAGCGAGGTCCAGCGCGATGTCAGCCTGAACCGCGCTGAAGAACGCCTGGTGGAGATGAGCAACGGCTGTATCTGCTGCACCCTGCGCGAAGACCTGCTGGAAGAGGTCGGCCGTCTCGCCCGGGAAGGCCGCTTCGACTACCTGCTGATCGAGTCCACCGGGATTTCCGAACCGATGCCGGTGGCCGAGACCTTCACCTTCCGCGACGAGCTGGACCGCAGCCTGTCCGACGTGGCGCGACTGGATACCATGGTCACGGTGGTCGACGGGATGAATTTTCTCCGCGACTACCAGGAGGCCGCCAGCCTGGCCAGTCGTGGCGAAACCCTCGGTGAGGAGGATCAGCGCTCGATCACCGACCTGCTGATCGACCAGGTCGAATTCGCCGACGTGATCCTGGTCAGCAAGATCGACCTGATCTCCAGCGAGCAGCGCGAGGAACTGCTGGCGATCCTGCGCCAGCTCAATGCCGAGGCGGAGATCCTGCCGATGGTGATGGGTCAGGTGCCGCTGGCGAAGATCCTCGATACCGGTCGCTTCGATTTCGATCGCGCGGCGTCCGCGCCGGGCTGGCTGAAGGAACTGCGCGGCGAGCACCTGCCGGAAACCGAGGAATATGGCATCGCCTCCATGGCCTACCGGGCGCGCCGGCCGTTCCACCCCGCGCGCTTCCACGCCTTCCTGCACAATCCGCTGAAGCAGGGGCGGCTGCTGCGCTCCAAGGGCTTCTTCTGGCTCGCCAGCCGGCCCCGCGAGGCCGGCAGCTGGTCGCAGGCCGGCGGCCTGATGCGCTACGGCCTGGCGGGCCGCTGGTGGCGCTTCGTGCCGACCGGACAGTGGCCACAGGACGAAGAGGGCCTGCGGGCGATCATGCGGCACTGGGAGGAAGGCGTCGGCGACTGTCGCCAGGAGCTGGTTTTCATCGGTCAGAACCTGGACTTCGCGGCCCTGCGCGCAGCCCTGGACGCCTGCCTGCTGGATGACGCCGAGATGAACCTGGGCATCCCCGGCTGGCAGGGCCTGGACGACCCCTTCGAGGACTGGGGGCACGCCGCATGAGCGCACTGCCGCAGGAAAAACCGTTGCCGTGCCAGGCGTTCGATGACGACCCCCAGGTGCTGGCCGAGGTGCTTCGCGAGGGCGTCAACCTGGCGGTCTGGACACGCCGGTTGAGCCCGGCGCTGCGCGACTTCGCCGCCGCCCTGGTGCGCAACCGGCCGGGACTGGCGCTGAGCCAGACGCTGGAGATGGAAGAGGAACGGCTACCCGTCTTGGACGGCCTGCTCGACGCGCAGCAACTGCCGGGACAAACCGATTTCCTCGACGACCTGGGCTGGCTGGTCGAGGCCTTCTCCTGCCTGACCGGGGCGCGGCGTATCGGCCTGCGCCTGCGCGTTCTGGATAAACCGATGTGCCCGCGTTTCCACGTCGACCACGTGCCGCTGCGGCTGGTCACCACCTACCAGGGCGCCGCCAGCGAATGGCTGGACGAGTCCGGCCTGGACCGTCGGCTGCTTGGCGGAGCGCAGGCGGAAGTTGTCGATGAACAGCTTATACACAGCTTGTCCACGGGCGACGTGGCGCTGCTCAAGGGCGAACGCTGGGAGGGTAACGAAGGTGCCGGGCTGGTGCATCGCTCGCCGCGAGCGGAGCCCGGGCTGGCGCGCCTGCTGTTGACCCTGGACTGGCTTGCCTGAGCCTGTGGACAAGTGTCTTTCGAGGAATAAAAAAAGGCCATCCGCAGATGGCCTATCACCAAAAAGTCGTCCTACCTTGGGGATGGGGACGAAGGGTGCTGAGGTACCCGACTCCTATTTAGCCCTGACGCTGTGACAGGCTGATGACGCGCTCAGGGCTTTTTCGCGGCGCTAGGCTCTTCCCAGCGACCTTGGCTCTGGCTGGCGCAGAACGGCTCCAGGTAGCGTGCGTCGGTTGCGATGCCGTAGTAGAAGATGTCCTGCCGATAGGGCGCGTTGGGTACCCTGGCGTCGCGGCAGACACCGAAGGCGCCCGTCGGACACTCCTCGGCGAACGTCACCTCGACCTTCTGGCCCTGCAGTTGTGGCTGGCAGAAGCCTTCGCGGAACAGCTTGGCCGGGATGCTGCGGTTCTGCTGGCAGACCTTCACGTCGAGATTCTTCGCCTGGCTATGGACGATGCAGGCTTCGGCCAGGGCCAGGCCCGGCAGGCAGGACAGGAAGAACAGGAACGGACGCATGCGAGGACTCCATTGCAGACGGGCGCGACTCTAGCACGGGGCCTGGCTCCCCGCAGGCAAGGACCGCATTGATCCACAGGCTTTCACATTCCGGTTGCGCAGATGCTTCGAGAGATACCCACACACCTGATCGGCGGCCCCCTGGGGGCCGGCAAGACCAGCCTGATCCGCTCGCTGCTGGCGCAGAAGCCGGCGGGCGAGCGCTGGGCGGTGCTGGTCAACGAGTTCGGCGAGATCGGCCTGGATGCCGCGCTGCTGGCCACGGACGTCGACGGCGTGGCCATCGGCGAGGTGGCGGGCGGGTGCCTCTGCTGCGTCAATGGCGTGCCGTTCCAGGTGGGGCTCGGTCGCTTGTTGCGTCGGGCACGACCGGACCGGCTGTTCATCGAACCCTCCGGGTTGGGACATCCGCTGGCGCTGTGGAAACAGCTGCAGGCTCCTCCCTGGTCCGGCGTCCTGGCCCTGCAACCCCTGGTAGTGGTGCTGGATGCCGCCGCGCTGGCCTCCGGCCAACCGCTGCCGGAGGCACAGGAACAGGCGCTGGAAGCGGCCGGCATGTTGCTGCTGAACAAATCCGAAGCGCTCGACGCGACGCAGCGCTGCGCCGTGCGCGCGCGCCTGCCGGTCCTGCCGTTGCGCTGGAGCGTGCGCGGCCACCTGGCATTGCGCGATCTGCCGACCAGCGTTGCCGGGGAAGGTAGCGCGACGACCTGGGCGGCCCTGCCGGACGCGCCTGCTCAGTTGGGAACGGTGCTGCCCGCCGAGCGACCGCTGCGCGCCGTGCGCGAGCAGGACGGCCAGTTGGCCATCGGCTGGCGGCTGGCGCCGTCGGTGCGTTTCGATCGGGTCGCAGTGGACGCCTGGCTGAGCCGTTTGTCCGGACTGCGGCGGGCCAAGGCGGTGCTGCATTGCGCGGACGGTTGGTATGCAGCGAATGCCGCGCCGTTTGTGGATAACTGGGGCAAGTCCTCGTGGCGGCGGGATAATCGGCTGGAACTGATCCTCGCCGCAGGCGCGGATGAAGAGGCGCTCGAAGAGGCGTTCCTGGCGTGTCGGATGGTCGCGGAATGATCCGCCAAGGTTGCCCTGAGGACGCGACTGAATGATAATAATTATCAGAAGACTCTACTTCCTTACCTTTCACTTCTCCGCAGGTCGCCCTCATGTCGCCACAGCCTTCACGGTCGCCTGACCGTTTTTCGCTGGCCGCGCTCGCCGAAGACCACCCCACCGCTCCCGCCCAGGGAGACGAAAGCGAGTCCCTGCCATGCGTGAATGCCCAGCGCGGAGAACCCAACCTGCGCGTGGTGGACTGCTCCGGTGCGCGCCGCGACGAGGAAGTGGCGGTCGAGGAAGTGCTGATCCCCTACGCCCATGGCAGCGATCCCGACGACGTCCCCGGCGAGCCGCCCAAGTCGCGCTGGTGGCTGTCCTCCGGCGCGGCGGTGGCGATGCATGTGGCGATCATCGGTGCGCTGGTGTGGGTGATGCCGACCCCGGCCGAACTCAACCTTGGCCACGGCGAACTGCCGAAGACCATGCAGGTGAATTTCGTCCAGCTCGAGAAGAAGGCCGAGCCGACCCCGCAGCCGCCGGCTGCCGCGCCGGAACCGACGCCGCCGAAGATCGAGGAACCCAAGCCGGAGCCGCCGAAGCCGAAGCCGGTGGAAAAACCCAAGCCCAAGCCGAAACCCAAGCCCAAACCGGTGGAAAACGCCATTCCCAAGGCCAAGCCGAAGCCGGAACCCAAACCCAAGCCGGAACCCGAGCCGAGCACGGAGGCATCCAGCCAGCCCAGCCCGTCCAGCGCCGCCCCGCCGCCGCCCGCACCTACCGTCGGGCAGAGCACGCCCGGCGCGCAGACCGCGCCCAGCGGCTCGCAAGGTCCGGCCGGCCTGCCCAGCGGCAGCCTCAACGACAGTGACATCAAGCCGTTGCGCATGGATCCTCCGGTCTATCCCCGGATGGCCCAGGCCCGGGGTATCGAAGGCCGGGTGAAGGTGCTGTTCACCATCACCAGCGATGGCCGCATTGACGACATCCAGGTGCTGGAGTCGGTGCCGTCGCGCATGTTCGACCGCGAAGTGCGCCAGGCCATGGCCAAGTGGCGTTTCGAGCCGCGTGTCAGTGGTGGCAAGATCGTCGCCCGCCAGGCGACCAAGATGTTCTTCTTCAAGATCGAGAAGCGCCGCTGAGGCGGTTCTCTGACAACGAAAAGAGCCGCGCCTTCGAGCGCGGTTTTTTTATTCCCGGTAGGTCTCGCAGACGGGGCTTCGCTGCCTGGGGACGGCAGGCCCCTTGCGCTGTTCCACCGTGGGAACGCGAGGAGATCGGCGTTTGCGCGCCAAGGTTCCAGCCCCGCCGGAATGACGAGCCGCAGGGCGAATAACCGCTTGCGGTTATCCGCCGTGGAGCGCAGGGACACCGGAGGATTACGCCGCCGGCATTGCGCGCCCTAGGGCGTCGATCGGGATGCCGTGCCGTAGACCAACAGTCGGCGGGTGTGGGGGAATCGGTTGCCGCGCCAAAAAGCAGGACGGCGACCCGAAGGTCGCCGTCCTGTGGATAAAAAGGCCCGGAGTGTGTCGGGGCCATGAGCACGAGGCTCAATCAATCGGTCGTGATCTTCGAGTGCTTCTGGGTGTCCTTCATGAACACATAGACCAGCAGCGAGCAGGCGATACAGGCGGTGACGTACCAGTAGAAGCCGCTCTCCAGGCCGACGCTCTTGAACCACAAGGCAACGTATTCGGCGGTGCCGCCGAAGATCGACACGGTCAGGGCATACGGCAGGCCGACGCCCAGGGCGCGGATCTCGGTGGGGAACAGTTCGGCCTTCACCACCGCGTTGATCGAGGTGTAGCCGCTGACGATCACCAGCGCCGCCATGATCAGGAAGAACGCTCCCCACCAGCTGTCGACGCTGTGCAGTGTGCTGAGGATCGGGTAGGTGAAGACGGTGCCGAGTACGCCGAAGGCGATCAGGATCGGCCGCCGGCCGATCTTGTCGGAGAGGGCGCCGACGATGGGCTGCAGCAGCATGAAGAGGAACAGGGTGGCAGCCGAGATCATGGTCGAATCGGTCTTGCTCATGCCTACCGTGTTCACCAGGTACTTCTGCATGTAGGTGGTGTAGGTGTAGAAGGCCAGGGTGCCGCCCATGGTCAGGCCGACCACGGTCAGCACTTCCTTCGGGTGGCGCAGCAGGGTGCGCAGCAGGCTTTCCTTCGGCTCTTCCTTCTTCTTCGAGAAGGACTCGGTCTCTTCCATGCCGCGACGCAGGAACATCGCCACCACTGCGCACAGCGCGCCGATGAAGAAGGGGACGCGCCAGCCCCAGCTTTCCAGTTGTTCTACGGTCAGGGTCTGTTGCAGGACGATCAGCACCGCCAGGGCGATGAGCTGGCCGGAAATCAGGGTCACGTACTGGAAGCTGGAGAAGAACCCGCGCTGTTCCTTGTTCGCCATCTCGCTCAGGTAGGTGGCGGAGGTGCCGTATTCGCCGCCGACCGACAGGCCCTGGAGCAGGCGCGCGACCACCAGCAGGATCGGCGCGGCGACGCCGATGGTTTCATAGCTGGGGGTCAGGGCGATGATCAGCGAGCCAAAGCACATCAGCAGCACCGAGGCCAGCAACGCCGCCTTGCGGCCCTTGCGGTCGGCATAGATACCCATCAGCCAGCCACCGATCGGGCGCATCAGGAAGCCCACGGCGAAGATAGCTGCGGTGTTCAGCAGTTGGGCGGTCATGTCGCCCTGGGGGAAGAATGCCTTTGCGAAGTACAGCGAGAAGGCGGCGTAGACGTACCAGTCGTACCACTCGACCAGGTTGCCGACGGAACCGCTGAAGATCGACTTGATGCGTTGCGAAGTGGTGCGGGGCTGGGCAGACGCGGAAATGGCGTTGGCGCTTTCCATCGTGTTTCCTCTTTTCGTTGTTGTCTTGGATGTGCTGATCAGGGCGCAGCACACCGGCACATCGCGAGGGCGACGTATTGGATGGCTCGATAGCAGGTGCCGTGCCAACGCGGGAAAGCCGCGTGGGGACTGGGTTGGAAGAGGAGCGGGGTGGTCTTGGCCGAGCGGGAGTCCGCCGACCGGGAGAGTGGATAAGCGGAAATCCGCCGATCCTTCAGGGCAAAGGGTCCGATAGCGACACCAGATGCAGGCGAGGGCGAATAACCGCAGCGTGGTTATCCGCCGATTCGACGGCAGGCCGGGATCGCTTGGCTCTCAGTGGCTGCCCTTTTCCTGGTCGAGGGTTTCCATCAGCGCGATCTGCATCCGCGAATGCACGCGGATCAGCCAGCGCCAGAGCACTGCGATCACCAGGCCGGCGACCAGCACCACTACGACCAGCAACTCGCCCGGCGGCAGGATGCTCGAGCTGAGCGCCGCCAGCAGCACCATCATGCCGGCCAGCGACAGCAGCGGGATGATCTCGGAGATCACCCGACGTACCCGCGCCGTATGGCGTCCGGCTTTCTCCGGCTTGACCCCGAGTTCGGCCAGCAGCATCGACAGGGCCTTGAGCTTGCGGTACGCGGCGATCAGGAAGGCCAGCGAGACCAGCAGCGCGCCGCCCCAGATCAATGCCTTGTGTAGCCCGTCGTAGGCGACCCACTGGCTCATCCAGGCGGAAAGCGTATCGGCGAAATAACCGCCGGCGAGGAAGATCGCGATCACCAGCGCCAGGTTCACCCCGACCTGCAGCAAGATGCGCCGGATCATCGCCGCCAGCACCGCACGGTCGCCCTGCGGCTGGATGCTGCGCAGCCAGTCGCCGTAGTGGCCGAAGATCCTCGCCATGCGCTGCGGCATGGCGTTGGCCAGGTGCTGCGAGAGCGGGTCGGCGGCGCGGATCAGGTACGGGGTGAGCAGGGTGGTGATGGCCGAGACCGCTACCGCCACCGGGTAGAGGAAGTCGCTGGTGACTTTCAGAGTCATGCCCAGGGCGGCGATGATGAAGGAGAACTCGCCGATCTGCGACAGGCCCATGCCGACCCGCAGCGAGGTGCGTCCGTCGTTGCCGGCGATGAACGCACCCATGCCGCAGGAGAACATCTTGCCGAGCACCACCGCGACGGTGATCAGGGCGATCGGCCAGGCGTACTCGACGAGGATCTTCGGGTCGATCAGCAGGCCGATGGCGACGAAGAAGATCGCACTGAACATGTCACGGACCGGCTCGATCAATCGTTCGATCTGCACCAACTGGCGCGACTCGGCCATGATCGCGCCGATCAGGAAGGCGCCGAGCACCATGCTGTATTCCAGCTTCACCACCAGCAGGCAGAAGCCGAAGCACAGGCCGAGCACGGTGACCAGCAGCATCTCGTTGCTCTCGAACTTCGCCACGTAGGCCAGCAGGCGTGGCACCAGGAGGATGCCGACGACCAGCGCGACGATCATGAACAGGCTGAGCTTGCCGACCGTGGAGAACACCTCGCCGGTTTCCACCGAACCGCTCACGGCGATTCCCGACAGCAGGGCGATGATGCCGATGCCGAGGATGTCCTCGACGATCAGCACGCCGAAGATCAGTTGGGCGAAGCGCTCGTTCTTCATCTTCAGGTCGCCGAGCGCCTTGACGATGATGGTGGTGGAGGAGATCGCCAGGATCGCACCGAGGAACAGCGAGTCCATGGTGCTCCATTCGAAGAAGCGACCGATCTCGAAGCCGATCCAGATCATCAGGACGATTTCCAGGAACGCCGCGATGAACGCCGTGGCGCCGACCTGGAAGAGCTTGCGCAGGCTGAACTCCAGGCCGAGGCAGAACATCAGGAAGATCACCCCGAGTTCGGCCAGGGTCTTGATCGTGTCTTCGTCGTGGATCAGTCCGAAGGGCGGGGTGTGCGGGCCGATGATGAAGCCGGCGACGATGTAGCCGAGGACCACCGGTTGGCGCAGGCGGTGGAAGAGGATAGTGACCACACCCGCCACCAGCATGATCACGGCGAGGTCCTGGATGAAATCGACGGCATGCATGGCGGCGGTCCTCGCTCGGGGAATGGGTCGGCAGACGCGGCGACCGGGCGGCCTCGCAGACCCGCAGACTAGCATCCGCAAGTGCTTGATCGGTGGGCTGAAAAAAACTGTAACAGACGTTTCGGCGAGGCTCTGCGTTGTGCTTCCCGGGTCGCCGGGCGGATCTTCGCGCGCCGATCCGCGTGCATGCCTGTCGTCCCCGGCAACGAAGGTGTACCCTGGCGCCGACCCGCGAGCCAGACGCGGCGGGCGAAAAAACGGCGGCCGGGGAGCAATAGCCCGAAACAAAATCCGGCTGGTCCTGTCGCCCGTACCGCCGCAACATGGCGCGCGTCGATTCCCCCAAGAGAGAAAGACTACAATGCAGCGTGTTCTCAGCATCGCCCTCGCCTTCTGCCTGGCGCTGACCGTCAGCCTGGATGCCAATGCCAAGCGCTTCGGCGGCGGCAAGAGCCTCGGCTCGGCACCCAGCCACCAGACCCGCCAGGCGCAGCCGGCCACTGCGCCGAACGCCACTGCTGCCGCCCCCAACGCCGCTCGTCCCGCCGCTGCCGCCAGCGGTGCTTCGCGCTGGCTCGGCCCGCTGGCCGGTATCGCCGCGGGCGGCCTGCTCGCTTCCATGTTCATGGGCGACGGCTTCGAGGGCATCCAGATGCTCGACATCCTGTTGATCGCCCTGGTGGCCTTCATCGCCTTCCGCTTCATCGCCGCTCGCCGGCGCCAGCAGAACCAGGGCCAGCCTGCGATGGCCGGGCACGCGCCGATGCAGCGCGAAATGCCGGCCCAGGCGCCGATCTTCGGTGGCGCCGCCGCTGCTGCCGCTGCGCCGAGCCCGGTGATCAACGCGCCGAGCTGGTTCAACGAGGAGCGCTTCGTCGGTGCCGCTCGCGAACACTTCATGTCCCTGCAGCAGCATTGGGATGCCAACGAGATGGACAAGATCGCCGAGTTCGTCACCCCGCAGATGTTGCAATGGCTGAAGCAGGAGCGCGCCGAGATCGGCGACGCCTACCAGTCCACCTACATCGACAACCTGGTCGTGCAACTGGACGGCGTCGACGACCAGGCCGACAAGACCATCGCCACCCTGACCTTCAGCGGTGTGTCGAAGACCTCGCGCTTCGACCAGGGCGAAGCCTTCAGCGAAAGCTGGCGGATGGAGCGCGCCCAGGGCGAGAACCAGCCATGGCTGGTGGCCGGTATCCGGCAGAACTGATCCCGAGTGGTTGCGGTCCCTTCGGGGGCCGCCGAAACCCCCGCTTCCGCCAGGGAACGGGGGTTTTTTCATCTCCGTTGGCGGGTTGACCGACCATTCGTCCGGCGCCATGGCCGAAGGCCAGCCGCGACACTTGTCTTGCGCTCGGTGCGGCTACTGTATAAAAAGCGCGCCACCCGTTGCGAGAGAGCCTGTCGTGGAAGACGTCATCGAAAAACTGCGTGAACTCAACGAACCGGTTCCGGTGCCCCTGGAACTGCCGGAAGAAGAACTGCTGGTGGAAATCGAGGAAGAGCTGCTGATCGGCATTCCCGCCGAGTTCCGCGAATTCCTCCTGCTGGTCAGCGATGTGGTCTACGGCCGCCTGGAGCCGGTGACCGTGACCGATCCGCACTCGCACACCTACCTGCCCGAAGTGGCGGCCACTGCCTGGGACCTGGGCGTTCCGCGCGAGCTGATCCCGCTTTGCGAGGACGACGGCAGCTACTACTGCGTGGCGGAGGACGGCGAGGTGGTGCTCTGGGCCGATGGCGACCTCACCGATGAAAGCTGGGATTCGGTGTGGGTCTGGGCTCGCGACGTCTGGCTGGAGAGCTGAGCCTGAACCGCCGCAAAGGCTCTGCAACGCGCCTTTGCCGCTGACTTCCCGACGTCGCGCGAGGCTGCCTGGAGGCCCTGCGCGGCGCCGTCGGCGCTTCGTCTCCGACAAAGCGCCGCTGCGCTAAGGAATTTCCCTCGATTGCGACGGTCACAAGGGCAATTCCGCACTTGTCGCTCCGGATGTAGGCAAGTGCGCTGCCCCGTGTGGAGATTCTATGAAGTTCAAAGCTCTGTTCGCTGCATTGCTGCTGACCAGCCTGGCGGGTTGCGCCAACCAGGCGGTGGTCACTTTGCAAGATGGCAGCGAGGTCCTGGTCAAGGATCAGTCGGATTACGACAAATACAATGACTACTACGAGTTCGAACAGCTGAATGGCGACACCATCCTGATCAAGAAGGACAATGTGCGCACCATTCGCCCGCAGTAGCGGCGCTTATCTCCCGTCAGGCGTGCTCGCCGGAACGGTGTCGCTTTCGTGGCCGGGCCTCCAGCTCCAGGAGGTTCAGCAGGTACTGACCGAAGTAGGCCAGGTCCTGTTCGATCGCCGCGCGCGCGGCCGGGCCGTCGCCGCGGCGTAGCGCGTCCAGGGCGTCCTCGTGGAAATCGTTCAGACGTAGGGAGAGGTCGGCCTCGGTGAACAGCCGGTTGAAGAACGGCCCGACCTGTAGCCAGAGCGTCTCGATGAGACGCAGCAGCACCGGGTTGCCGCAGGCGCGGTAGAGCGTCAGGTGGAATTCGCTATTGGCTTCCAGGTAGGCCTGTACCTCGCGTCGGCGCAAGGCGTCCTCCATTCGCCGCAGACAACCTTCGAGTCCTTCCAGTGCCTGCTCGTCCAGCCGGCCGCTGGCGCTTTCGGCCGCCAGCCCTTCGAGGGACAGGCGCACCTGGAGGATCTGCAGGAAACGCTCGCGGGTCATCAGCGGCACCCTGAGCGAGCGTTGTGCCTCGCCCTCCAGCGCCCCTTCCGCCACCAGCCGTTGCAGGGCGGCGCGAACCGGCATCGGGCTGGTGCCCCACTGGTTCGCCAGGTCGCGGATCTTCAGTCGCTCGCCGGGCTGGAAACGTCCGGCCAGCAAGTCTTCCCGCAGTCGTTGGTAGAGTCGTTCCTGGAGATTCTCGGCCATGGTCAGCTCCGGGTCGCCGGTGGCGCCGGAAGCTGGGAAAGCGTCAGGCTGCAGTTGCGCATGTTCAGCTCCGTTTGTTTTCGATCAGGCAGTTGCCGCCATCCACCACCAGCAGTTCGCCGTTGACGAAGCTGGCTTCGGGCGAGGCGAGGAAGGCCACCGCGGCGGCCACCTCTTCGGGCCGGCCGGCACGTCCGCTGGGGCTGGCCAGGGCGGCCTGGCGTTCTTCGGCGGTGCTCGAGGCGGTGGCGATCCAGCCCGGCGCGACGCTGTTCACCGTGATGCCGCTCTTCGCCACCTCCAGCGCCAGGCCCATGCTCCAGCCGACCAGACCGGCCTTGGCCGCGCTATACGCGGCTTCGCCCGGGTTGCTGCCGCGGGTTCCGGTGGTGGAGGCGACGTTGACGATCCGCCCGTAGCCGCGCTCGCGCATGCCCGGCAGCAGGCCGCGGGTGAGCAGGAAAGCGCTGGTCAGGTTGCGCGACAGGGACAGTTGCCAATCCCGCAGCGAGGTCGCTTCCACTGCGCTGAAGGGCTCCGCGCTGTCCAACTGGGCCATGCCGGCATTGTTCACCAGGATGTCGACCCGTCCCCACTGGGCTTCGGCCCAGTCCAGCAGGCCCTGCACCTGGGCTTCGTCGGTCAGGTCGGCGCTCGCGGCGCGCACGTCGTGACCACATGCGCTCAGTTCCTCCGCTCGTTGCCTAATCCGCTCGCTGCTGGCGGTGATCAGCAGGCGCACGCCTTCGCGGGCCAGCCGCCGGGCAATGGCGAAACCGATGCCGAGTTCGCTGCCGGCGCCGCTGATGAGCGCGACCTGACCTGTCCACTTCGAAAAGTCATTCATTTTTGTGATCACAAAATTGACATGGAAAACAGATTATCAGTGCTTTCAAATACTGTATTGACTTTTTTGTGATCACAAATGAAAGTTGTGCGAAATAAAAAACGAGGTGTTCGAAATGACCGCCAGTGGCATCGCCGAAGCCGCCGTGGAAACCTTCATGGCCCGCGAGCAGCAACGTTTCCTTGCGCAGAATCCACAGTCCGTCGCGCTCGCCGAGCGAGCCCGGCGCGCCTTGTTCGACGGCGTACCGATGCACTGGATGAGCGATTGGTCAACACCCTGTCCGCTGTTCGTGGAGCGTGCCCACGGCGCGCGTTTCCATGATGTGGACGGCCACGCCTACGTGGACTTCTGCCTGGGCGATACCGGCAGCATGTTCGGCCATTCTCCGGCGCCGATCGCCCGGGCGCTCGCCGAGCAGGGCGCGAACGGCCTGACCACCATGCTTCCGGGGGAGGATGCCATCGTCGCAGGCGAGCTGCTGGCGCAGCGCTTCGGCCTGCCGTTCTGGCAGGTAGCGACCACCGCTACCGACGCCAACCGCTTCGTCCTGCGCTGGGCGCGTGCGATCACCGGTCGCAAGGTGGTGCTGGTATTCGACGGTTGCTACCACGGCACGGTCGACGACACCCTGGTTCGCTGCCGCGACGGCCGCACCGTGCATCGCTCCGGCCTGCTCGGCCAGGCCCACGACCTCACCCAGTTCAGCCGCGCGGTGCCGTTCAACGACCTCCAGGCCCTGGAGCGGGCGCTGGCCAGCGAAGACGTGGCCGCCGTGCTCTGCGAGCCGGCGATGACCAACATCGGCATGGTCCTGCCGCAACCCGGCTTCCACCAGAAGCTGCGCGAGCTGACCCGTCGTCACGGCACGCTGCTGATCATCGACGAGACCCACACCATCTCCACAGGTCCTGGCGGCTGTACCCGCGCCTGGAAGCTCGAGCCGGACTTCATCACCCTCGGCAAGCCGATCGCCGGCGGCGTACCGTGCTCGGTGTATGGTTGCAGCGCGGCGATGGCCAGCGCCATGCAACTGGCCAGGGCACGTGCCAGCGAGCAGAGCGAAGGCCACGGCCACAGCGGCATGGGTACCACGCTGTCGGCCAACGCCCTGGCGATGCGCTGTATGCGCGCCAACCTGGAAGAGGTGATGACCGATACCGCCTACGCCCACATGCTGCCCCTGGCGGCGCGTCTGGCCGAGGGCTTCCGCAGGATTATCCACAAGTACGGCCTGGCCTGGTCGGTGACCGAGCTCGGCGCGCGCAGCGAGTTCCAGTTCTGCCCGCAACCCCCACGCGACGGCGCGGCCGCCGAGGCGGCGTTCCACGACAGCCTGCAGATGGCCTTGCACCTGTATCTGATCAACCGCGGCATCCTCATCACGCCGTTCCACAACATGACCCTGTGTTGCCCGGACACTCGCCAAGAAGATGTCGACCGCCTGCTCTCCAGCCTCGACGAGGCGCTCGGCGAGCTGCTCGCCATACCCGGCGCGCGGGAGGCCTGAGATGCATTTCGCCGATCCGCGGGAAGCCCGCGAGTTCCTCGCCGCACACCCCGAGGTGCGCAGCATCGAGCTGTTCCTGATCGACGCCAACGGCGTGCCGCGCGGCAAGCTGCTGCATCGCGACGAGCTGCTGGCGGTCTACGAAAGCGGGCGGCCGCTGCCGAGCACCATCCTCGGCCTGACCATCAATGGCGATGACGTCGAGGAGACCGGCCTGGTCTGGGACGTCGGCGATGCCGATTGCTGGACCTTCCCGCTGCCCGGCAGCCTGACCCTGCAACCCTGGCGGCAGTCACCGACCGGCCAGGTGCAGGTAAGCATGCATCCCGAGCTCGGGCTACCGGCCGCGGCGGGCGATCCCCGGCATGTGTTGCAGCGGGTTATCCACAGTCTGCAGGCGGAGGGTTTCCACCCGGTGATGGCGGTGGAACTGGAGTTCTACCTGCTCGACCGCGAACGCGACAGCGACGGCCGGCCGTTGCCGGCGTTACAGATGAATGGCCAGCGGCCGCGGGCGACCCAGGTCTATGGCGTCTACGAGCTGGAGCAGTTGCAGCCATTCCTCGATGACTTGTATGCCGCCTGCGAGGCCCAGGGCCTGCCGGCGCGCACGGCGATTTCGGAGTACGCGCCGGGGCAGGTGGAAATTACCCTGCAGCATCGCTTCGACACGCTCCAGGCGATCGACGAAGGCGTGCGCTACAAGCGCCTGGTCAAGGGCGTGGCGAATCGCCATGGGTTGCAGGCCTGCTTCATGGCCAAGCCGTTCGCCGATCTTTCCGGCAGCGGCCTGCACCTGCACGTCAGCCTGGCCGACGCCGCTGGCAACAATCTGTTCGCCAGCGAGGACCCGGCCGGGACCCCGCTGCTGCGCCAGGCCATCGGTGGAATGAAGGCGTGCCTGCTGGAGTCTTTGGCGCTGTTCTGTCCGAACGCCAACTCGTTCCGCCGCTTCCAGGCGAACAGCTACGCGCCGCTGGCGCCGACCTGGGGAATCAACAACCGCACCGTGTCGCTGCGGGTTCCCGGCGGCCCGGCGTCCAGCCGGCACATCGAGCACCGCATCTGCGGCGCCGACGCCAATCCCTACCTGGCGGCGGCGGCGTTGCTCGCGGCGGTGCGCCTGGGGATTCGCGAGCGACTCGACCCCGGTGCGCCGATCACCGGCAACGGCTACGCTCAAGCCACCCAGGCGTTGCCGAGCGACTGGCTGACCGCGCTGCGCGCGCTGGAGGGCTCGGCCTGGGCGCGCGAGGCGCTCGGCGAGGATTTCCTGAAGATCTACCTGGCGATCAAGCAGGCCGAATACCGTGCCTTCATGGGCGAGGTCGGCGAGCAGGACTGGCGCTGGTATCTCAACCAGGCCTGAATGAACGGCTGCCGGCGTTGCCGGTCAGTCATTGAAGCGGGCGGCCGATTGGCCGTCGGTGTTTTCCACGCGGCACAGGAGTAAGGAAAAGCAGATGAGCACGCCCGTCGTTCTTATCACTGGTGCAGCCGGCGGCTTGGGCCGGGCAATCGCCAAGCGTTTCGCCCAGAGTCATTGGCGCATCGCCGCCACGGATGTGGATAAGGAGGGCCTGCACGCGCTGAACGCGCAGGTGCCGTTGGACGCCAGCGGGGTCGCCGACCTGCGCAGCGCGGATAACTGCCATACCCTGATGTCGAAGATTCTCGCCCGTACCGGACGTCTCGACGCCCTGGTGAATGCCGCGGGCGTCTGGCGCGAGGGGCCTGTGGAAAACTTCACCGAGGAGGATTTCGACCTGGTCCTGGGAGTCAACCTCAAGGCCTCCTTCTACATGTGCCAGGCCGCGATTCCCTACCTGAAGGAAAACCAGGGCAGCATCGTCAACATCTCCAGCGACTCCGGACGCCAGGCCTACCGGGGTTCGGCGGCGTATTGCGCGAGCAAGGCGGCGCTGACCATGCTGAGCAAGACCCTGGCGCTGGAACTGGCCGAGCAGGGCGTGCGGGTCAACGCCGTGTCGCCGGCGGATATCGCCACGCCGATGCTCGACTACCAGGCCGAACGCTATGGGATGGGCAATCCGGATGGCTACAAGCGCGCGCTGCTGAAGGATTATCCACAGGGCAAGGCGGCACGCTTCATCCGCCCGGAAGAAGTCGCCGAGCTGGTCTGGTATCTCTGCGGCCCTCAGGCCGAAGCGATCACGGGTGCCGACCTGGCGGTGGACTTCGGCCTGTCCGCTGGCCGCTGAGTGGATTTTCCACGGGTCGCTCCGCTGGAGCGGCCTGTGGAAAAGTTTCAGTCGTCCCTGGCCTGACTGGATATCTTCACCCAGTTACCGGCGGCGGCGATGCCCATGCCGCCGTAACCCTGGCAGTTCCCACCAAGGCTCTCCACCACTCGCAGGTCGATGCCTTCCTGCCATACCAGCAGGCTGCAGCCGGCGCCCAGGCCTTCGCTGCGCAGCCGGTAGAGCGCGCCTTGCCCCTCCAGCCGACCGGACAGCTCGCCGACCGCCGCGGGCCCATATTCCATCAGTTTCTCCGGATTGCCGATGCGCATCAGGGCGAAGCTCGCCTGGTAGCCGCCCTTCACCGGTTCGATCTGCAGGCTTTCCCATTCGGCTTGCCCGGCGTAGCGCAGGTAGTGCCCGGCGAGGCCCTGGAGGGACGGATAGTCGACTTTCAGGGCAACCTGTTCCAGGTTGTAGCGCGTGGCTTTGCCGCTGTAGCCGCGATCCAGCGCCAGGTTCATCCAGGCGCGGGCGCGTCCCGGTTGCCCGGCCTTGAGGCTGGTCAGCGCGAGATTGTTCAGCGCCTGTTCCGAGTCGGCTCCGCCCTGCTCCTGGCGCTCGGCCAGGCGCAATTGCCAGGCGAAGGCGTCCAGCGCCTGTGGATAACTCCCCTGTCGATAAGCCTGGGTGCCGCGCGTGTTGCATTCCGCGGCGGTGGCGCAGGGCGTATCCTCGGCCTGGATGGCAGCGGCACCGATGCCGGCAAGCACGGCCAGGGCCAGGAGAAGGATGCGTATGGCGGCAGGCATTGGAGCGATTCCCGGTGGAAAAGGGCCAGTCTAGAAAAGCCCGCGGATGTCTGCACGACCCGGCGCGATTTCGATCATGACGATTGAAAATTTGTGGCCGCTGCCGTCTTCGTTTGCGTCTATGGTGTCCCCCGCCCGTCCTGATGAGAGAAAAAGCGCTATGCAACCCGGAAACAACCAACTGTCGATGACCGTGCTGATGACTCCGGACATGGCCAATTTCTCCGGCAATGTCCATGGCGGCACCCTCCTGAAGTATCTCGACGAAGTCGCCTATGCATGCGCCAGTCGCTATGCCGGTCGCTACGTGGTGACCCTGTCGGTGGATCAGGTGATCTTCCGCGAGCCGGTGCATGTCGGCGAACTGGTGACCTTCCTCGCTTCGGTCAACTACACCGGGCGGACTTCCATGGAAATCGGCGTCAAGGTCATCACCGAGAACATCCGCGAGCAGTCCGTGCGTCATACCAACAGCTGTTTCTTCACCATGGTCGCCCTGGATGACGAGCGCAAGCCGGTGGCCGTCCGCCCGCTGGAGCTGGAAACCGCCGAGCAGAAGCGCCGCTTCGCCCAGGCCCAACAACGCCGCCAGCTGCGCGCGGAGCTGGAGGCCCGCTACCAGGCGATTCGCGAAGACGGATGAGGAAGGCTGCCGGTGTCCGGTCGAGCCCGCTTCGGAGCTGCTGCCGTTTCGCGAATTTTCGCAGCTTTTCATAAGAAAACGCAGAGGTTTGCCTCTGCTGGCGTCCATTCCTGACATTTCTTGATAAGAAACCGGCGTGCCTGTTAAAACTCCAGCAACGTCAACGGGTTAACCTGTCGGTATCGCGCCGGGTTTCGCCAGGAACCATAGCCGCCGTCGGGTCGCTCGAATGCCATGGGCCGGTCGCTCTGCCCGGCTCCGTTGGCGGAAAGCCTTTCCGCCTTGCCGTCACGGGCGCGGGTCCGTGATCCATTTCGAACGTCGTCGTCCGCCGGCCAGGCCGCGGAGGACGCGTTCCCCGTGTTGCCGGGAGTCCTGATGCACCATACGCCGTTACTCACTACACTCGCCGCGGGGTTCGTCCTCGCCTTCCTCTTCGGGGCCCTGGCCAATCGCCTGCGCATTTCGCCGCTGGTCGGCTACTTGCTCGCGGGCGTCCTGGCCGGGCCGTTCACTCCCGGTTATGTCGCCGACCAGGCGCTGTCGCAGGAAATCGCCGAACTCGGCGTGATCCTGCTGATGTTCGGCGTCGGCCTGCACTTCTCGCTCAAGGACCTGCTCTCGGTGAAGGCCATTGCCATTCCCGGGGCGCTGGTGCAGATCGGCGTCGCCACGCTGCTTGGCATCGGCCTGGCCAAGCTGCTCGGCTGGAGCTTCGGCGGCGGCCTGGTATTCGGCCTGAGCCTGTCGGTGGCCAGTACCGTGGTGCTGTTGCGCGCCCTGGAGCAGCGCCAGTTGCTGGACACCAAGCGTGGCAGGATCGCCATCGGCTGGCTGATCGTCGAGGACCTGGCGATGGTCCTGACCCTGGTGCTCCTGCCGGCGCTCGCCGGCACCCTCGGCGGCAAGACCGACGGCGGCGACGCCGGTCTGCTCTGGCCGCTGCTGATTACCCTGGGCAAGGTCGCCGCCTTCGTCGCCCTGATGATCTTCGGCGGTCGCCGGGTGGTGCCCTGGGTGCTGGAGAGGATCGCCGCCAGCGGTTCGCGGGAGCTCTTCACCCTGGCCGTGCTGGCCATTGCCCTGGGCATCGCCTATGGCTCGGCGGTGCTGTTCGGGGTGTCCTTCGCGCTAGGTGCCTTCTTCGCCGGGATGATTCTCAACGAGTCCGAGCTCAGCCACGAGGCGGCGGAGAACTCGTTGCCGCTGCGCGACGCTTTCGCGGTGCTGTTCTTCGTCTCGGTGGGGATGCTGTTCAATCCGATGATCCTGTTGCAGGAGCCACTGACGGTCCTGGCCACTTTCCTGGTCATCGTCTTCGGCAAGTCGGTGGCCGCCTACCTGATCGTCCGCGCTTTCGGCCATCCGAACAGCACCGCACTGGTGATCGCCGCCAGCCTGGCGCAGATCGGCGAGTTTTCCTTCATTCTCATCGGCCTGGGCATTGGCCTCGAACTGGTGCCGGAGCAGAGCCGCGACCTGGTGCTGGCCGGGGCGATCCTGTCGATCCTGGTCAATCCGCTGCTGTTCATCGCCATCGATCGCCTGCAGCAACGCAAGGAGCAGCGCCTGGCGGAGGCCGCTGGCGGGGTCCGCGAGATGCCGGCGCAGGACCTGCCGCCGCCGATCCTGGAGCGCGAGCATGCGGTGCTGATCGGTCATGGCCGGGTTGGCGGGTTGGTCAGCGCTCGCCTGCGCGCCGCCGGGACGCCCTTCGTGGTAGTGGTGGACAAGCGCGACAAGGCCGACGAACTGCGCGAACAGGGCTACAGCGTGGTCCTCGGCAATGCCGCCAGTCCCGGCGTGCTGGAGCTGGCCAACATCGCCGAGGCGCGCTGGTTGCTGATCGCCATTCCCAACGGCTTCGAGGCCGGGCAGATCGCCAGCCACGCCCGCGCGGTGAACCCGCCGCTGGACATCGTCGCCCGGGCGCATTTCGACGCCGAGGTGGACTACCTGGAGCAGAACGGCGCCAACCTGGTGATCATGGGCGAGCGCGAGATCGCCTGCGGCATGGTCCATCGCCTGGGACTCGACCGTGACGAGCGCGGCGCCGACGCACCGCTGCCGCAGTCGGCCTGACATGTTGCGCCGTCTCTACGACTGGACCCTGCGCCTGGCCGGCCATCCCCGCGCGGAGCTGGCCCTGGGCGGGGTGACCTTCGCCGAAAGCTCGTTCTTCCCGATTCCGCCGGACGCCTTGCTGGTGCCGATGGTCCTGGCCAACCGGGCCAAGGCCTGGCGCTACGCGGCGATCTGCGCGATCAGCTCGGTGCTGGGCGGCATCGCCGGCTATTTCATCGGCTTGCTGCTGTTCGAGAGCGTGGCCATGCCGATCCTGGCGTTCTATGGCTTGCTGGAGAACTTCGAACAGGTCGCCGAACGCTACAACGAACTGGGCTGGCTGATGGTGCTGCTGGGCGGCGGCTTCACGCCGCTGCCGTACAAGGTGATCACCATTACCAGCGGAGTGACCCAGCTCGACCTCTGGCTGTTCGTCGGCCTCAGCCTTGTCGCCCGCAGCCTGCGCTTCGCCGCTACCTGCGCTTTGCTGTTCTGGGCTGGCCCACGCCTGAAGACCCTGATCGAGCGGCGTCTGGGCATGGCTTTCGTGCTGATGGCGGTGATGGTGGTCGGTGGGTTGATGTTGGGGAAATACGTTCTTTAGCCAGCAGTCGGGTGACGGCCCAGGCGCTTGAGCGCCAGCATCGGTTTGCCCAGCAGAGCGCTGAGTTGTCTGGAGCGTTGCATGGCCGGACTTTCTATGAAACGGAAGGATAGATACGACGCGAGCACTACCAGGGGAGTGATCGCACCTATGACCAGCCAGTGTTCCAGAGCGGAAAACGCCTTGGCGTTGTCCCTGCCGATCAGCAGTTCGAAGCTGATGAATAGGATGCACCCGTGCAGCAGATACATGCTGTAGGTCATTTCGCCGAGGAAGCGGGACAGTGCTTGAGTCAGCAGGCCGAATAGGCTCGAACCCGCCGCAATCAGCAGGAAAGCCAGGCCGAGAATGAGGATCGCCGTTTCCTGATAGGCGCTGGGAAAGAGCACTCCGGGTAGGAGCAGGAGCGCCAGGCATAGGAGATTGCCGGGGATACTCGCGGCGAATCGCTGCAGGTGCGTCGAGCGTACCGCGAGCGCTGACAACCCACCAGCGACGAACATATAGGCGAGCGTCCAGTTCGGCTGCCAGGCTTTCAGTACCAGCCAGATCATGCCTGCCATGATGGCCATGGCTACTGGGGAAGGACGGTTCCCGAGCAGGACGCCGAGGAATGGCAGGCAGAAGTAGAACAACCACTCATAGGGCAGCGTCCAGGTCACCCCTGCCACGATGCGGAATGTCTCGATGAAACCGTTCATGTCAGGCTTGCTCGGTATCGAGAAGAGCAACCAGTCGAGCATCTTGCCAAGCAGGGCCGAGGGCGCCTCGCGTAGGGAAAAGCCGGTGGCCGTGAACACCAAAAGGAATAGCAGTGCCATTGCCAGGAGATAGGCTGGGAGCAGCCGGGCAATCCTCGATGCATAGACATCCAGCCATCTGATCGGCGTGCCGCGGCTGTGCAGGAGCTTGTGAGCGAAGAGGAAGCCGGTGACCATGAAGAACAGCGCGACGCTGGTCTGGCCGAAATGGGCGTAGAGCCGGGACGGCGGTAGTTGCCAGAGACCATCCTTCAGATAGTAGTACCAGATGGACGAGTGATGGAGAAAAACGAAGAACGCCAGGTAACCGCGCAGGCCGTCGATGGTGACGAACCGGGAAGCGGGCAGGCGCGCGCTGCCAAGGCGACGAATGAACTCACAGGTGGCGAGCGCAACAGCCAGGCAGGCTAGGGCAGGTAGGGCGCTGGTGGGGCTCATTCGTCGGTCTATCTCTGTCGGAAGACCGAGAATGATATGTCAGATTCCTACATTGCGAGTGAGCGAGCTTCGAATTTGAGACGTGGATGTGCGATCCGATCCTGCGCCCGCACCAGCTCCAGCTCGTAGCTGCCGCAGGCCTGGGTTTCCAGCAGCACTTCATGGACCGCGGCGCCGGTGAGTTCGAAGGCGTTACGCAGGTCGTCGCCGAGCAGCAGGCGAGAGAGGAACAGCCCCGAGGCCAGGTCGCCGACCCCGACCGGTTGCCGCGGGAAGGCCAGCAGCGGGCGTTGCAGGTGCCAGGCCTGATCGGCGGCCACCAGCAGCATCTCGAAGGTGTCGCCGGCCTTGCCCGGATAGTTCAGGTGCTTTACCAGGATTGCCCTGGGACCGCGTGCCAGCAGGCTCCGTGCCATTTCCACGCAGTCGGCGAGGGAGTTCGGCTGGCGGTCGCAGAAGCTGTCCAGCTCCAACTGGTTGGGGCACAGGTAGTCGGCGACCGCGGCGGCTTCTTCCAGCAGGAAGTCGCTGACTTCCGGGGCCACGATGCAGCCTTTTTCCGGGTGGCCCATGACCGGGTCGCAGAGGTACAACGCCCGAGGGTTGGCCTGTTTGATCCGTGCCACCACATCGAGAATGGCGCGGCCCTGGGCGGCGCTGCCGAGATAGCCGGACAGCACTGCGTCGCAGTTGCCCAGTTCGCCGATGCCGGCAATACCGTCCACCAGCGCCGGAATCTGCTCCGGCGGCAGCACCTGCCCGGTCCATTGACCGTACTGGGTGTGGTTGGAGAATTGCACCGTGTTCAACGGCCAGACGTTGATTCCGATGCGCTGCATCGGGAACACCGCCGCGGCATTGCCGGCGTGGCCGAAGACCACATGGGACTGGATGGCGAGCAGGTGGGGCGTACGTGGCATGAGACGACTTCCTACAGCTGAGTCGGCGCAGTATGGGGGCTAATTCACATGGCGAAAACACCCCCCACTCGCTGCCTGCCGGGAGAACGGGTAAGCTGGCCGTCCCCCTACACCGGATTCCGCTCGTGACCCTGGGTAACCTTTTCGTCATGCTCCTGTTGGGCGCCGCCGCAGCCTGGTGGTGGCGCGCCCATGGCGTGCGCGAGCGGGCGTTACTGCTGGCCAAACAGCATTGCGCCAAGCAGGGCGTGGAACTGCTCGACGAGAATGTCGCGCGCCGGCGCCTGCGCCTGGCCCGTGACCACCGTGGTCAGTGGCGGCTGAGCCGCGAGTTCGGTTTCGAATTCACCGTCAGCGGCGAGGAACGCTACGCCGGGCGCATCGTCATGTATGGCTATCACCTCGGCGCCATCGAATTGGCCCCGCATCGCTTCGAGGCGGCCGCCGAGGTCGACAACCCGCCGGTGCATAGCGCCGAGGTGATTCGCCTCGACGAGTGGCGGCAGTCCCGGCAGAAAAAGGTCGGCGACTGAGGCGGCAGAGCGTCAGGGCAGTATCCCGAGAGCCTTGAGACTGGCCTTGCCCAGTTCGACGCGCTTGCCGATGTCGGCCTCGCCGCCGGGCATGTCGATGTTCAGGGCGAAGCCGTAGAGCCGCTCGTTGCGCTTCACCCAGCCCACCCACCAGCCGAGTTCCGGCGTGCAGTCGAAGCACCAGCCGGTCTTGCCGTGCAGCTCCCAGCCCGGGCCGCTTTCCAGCAGGGTCATGGCGCGCACGGTGGACTGCACCGGGGCGGGGAATGGCAATTCTCCCTGCGCCAGTCGGAGCAGAAAGCGGGTCTGTTCCATCGCGCTGATCTTCAGCGGTCCCACCAACCAGAAGTTATCCACAGCCTGGCCGATTTCCGCGTTGCCGTAACCCAGGCGCGAGACATTGGCGCGCATCCGCTCCAGGCCGATGCGCCGCGCCAGTTCCTGGTAGACCGGTACGTTCGATGCCTTGATCGCGTCGCGCAGGCTCATGTCGTGCTCCCAGGCCTTGAAGCGCTGGGGTTTGCCGCCATAGGGAAGAACCTCGTCGGCGGATCTAACCGCCCCTGTGGATAAGCCGATCAGGCTGTTCGCCACCTTGTAGGTGGAAGCGGGAACGAAGCGGGTTTCCGCGCGCTCCCGGTCATGGCCGACATAGCGCTGCCGCTGCACATCGTAGAGGACGAAGGTGCCTTTCACACCGGCCGCTCCGAATAGCTTGTCCACGGCCTGGCTGTCGTTCCATTCGCTGGCCTGGGCATGCCCGGAGAGCAGGAGAAGGGCGCTGAAGAGGAGAGGGCGCATGGCTCGGTCCTGTGGGGGTCATCCTCCCTGGGACCGATGGATGAGCGCCGGATTCCCCACGGAAGGAGCGTTCATGGATTGGGCAGGAGAAAGTCGCGTACGCGTTCGGCGGCATCGGCCGGGTCTTCCTGCATGAAGCAGTGGCCGCCGACCACCGCGTGGGCGCTGACCTGGGGGTTGAGCGAGCACCAGCGCGCCACCGACTTGGCGACGAAAGGGTAGGTGCGGTCACCGTAGAGCACGCGGGTCGGCGTGGTGATCTTGTCCAGCGACGGCCACAGCCGCCTGGGGAAGGAGCTGAAGATCTCCGCTTCGCGGCTTGGCCGGCACTTCAGCTCGACTCCGCCGTCGCTCTCCTTCAGCGCATATTCCACGTAGGCCCACAGCGCCTCGTCGGTCCAGCCCTTGAAGATACCGCGGCCGCGCAAGCCGGCGTAGGCGGCTGCGCGATCGGGCCACTGGCTGCGGCGCAGGCGCGCCTTCTTCGCCAGGCTGCCGCGCAATTGCAGGCCGAGGGTCTCGGAAAGTGCCATCACGCCGATCATCGCCGGGGTGAACAGTACCGGGTCGAGCAGCACGGCGCGGGCGAACAGGGTGGGATGGCGGGCCAGGACGAGGCTGCTGAGGACGCCGCCGAAGCTGTGCCCGCAGGCCAGTCGCTGGACATCGCCATAGGGACCGCGCCCGGCCTCGAAGGCCTCCACCGCCATCTCGGCGTTGCGGTTCCAGCCGTGGAAGCGGCCGCCGTGGTCGCTTTCGCCGTGGCCCTGGATGTCGCACAGCCAGAGGTCGAAATCCTCCGCCAACAGACGCAGCATCGGTTCGTAGGTGCGGCCGCAGAAGCCGTTGCCATGGAGGAAATGCAGCAACGGCTTGCCGCTCGGTTCGCTGCGCCAGCCGCGCAGGGTGAAACCGGCCGAGCAGGAATGGGACCAGGGGGATAGCGACATGGGCGGACTCCTCGTACGGCGCGCAGTGTAACCGGGCGCCGTGCTATCGTCGCCGCTTCCCGCCGCCGTTTCGATCCGCCGATGTCCTTGTCCCGTCCGCTGCGCCTGTTCCTGCTGTTGCTGCCGCTGCTCGGCGGCCTGCTGCTGTCCATGGACTGGGCGGGTCGCCAGGCGCGGCAGCAGGCGCTACGCGCCGAGGGCGAACAGGTGCGCAAGCAGCTGGACCTCTACGCCGGCTCGCTGCAGACCCTGATCGAACGCTTCCGCAGCCTGCCGGCGGTACTGGCGCTGGATCCGGACCTGCGCGCGGCGCTGGCCGGGCCGATCGACGGCGAGTTGCAGCAGCGCCTCAACCTCAAGCTGGAAAGCATCAACCTGGCCGCCCGCTCCTCCACCCTGGAGCTGCTCGACCGTACCGGGCTGGCCGTGGCGGCGAGCAACTGGAACCTGCCGACCAGCTACGTGGGCCACAACTACGGTTTCCGTCCCTATTTCCGCCAGACCATCGCCCAAGGCTCCGGACGTTTCTATGCGGTCGGGGTGATCAGCGGGATTCCCGGTTATTTCCTGTCCCACGCGGTGCGCGCCGAGGACGGCAGCTTCCTGGGCGCAATCGTGGTCAAGCTGGAGTTTCCCGATCTGGAACGGCAGTGGAACCAGACCCCCGACCTGGTCCTGGCCAGCGACGCCAAGGGCATCGTGTTCCTCGCCAACCACGCCGGTTGGCGCTACCGCGAACTGGAACCGCTGGATACCGTGGACCGCTTCGAACTGGCGGAGACCCGGCAATACGATCGCCAGCCCCTGACACCCCTGCGTCACCAGACCTTGCGCAGCTACGGCGAAGACCGCCGTCTGGCGCGGGTGGAAAGCGCCGACGGCGAGAAGGACTACCTCTGGCAATCGCTGGACCTGCCCAACGACGGCTGGACCCTCCACTTGCTGCGCGACACCGCGAGCATCCAGGACGACGTCGCCACCGCGCGCCTGGCCGCCGCCGGCACCTGGCTGGCGCTGGTCTTCCTCGGCTTGTTCCTGCACCAGCGCTGGCGTATCGCCCGCCTGCGGCAACGTAGCCGGGAGGAGCTGGAGCGCCTGGTCGAGCAGCGCACCGCCGACCTGCGTACCGCGCAGGACGGCCTGGTGCAGGCGGCCAAGCTGGCCGCCCTGGGGCAGATGTCGGCGGCCCTGGCCCATGAGATCAACCAGCCGCTCACCGCCCAGCGCATGCAACTGGCCAGCCTGCGCCTCCTGCTCGACGCCGGACGCCACGACGAGGCGCGCCAGGCGTTGCCGCGCATCGACCAGATGCTCGAACGCATGGCCGCGCTCACCGGCCACCTGAAGACCTTCGCGCGCAAGAGCGCCGGCGGCCTGCGCGAGCGTATCGAGTTGGGTCACGTGGTCGAACAGGCGCAGCAGTTGTTGCTGCCGCGAATCCGCGCCGAACGGGTGGAGATCGAGCAGGCGCTGCTCTGGCCGGCCTGGGTGATGGGTGACGCGATCCGCCTGGAACAGGTGCTGGTCAACCTGCTGCGCAACGCCCTGGATGCCGTTGCCGGCCAGGAGCGGCCATGGATCCGCCTGGCCCTGCAACGGCTTGGCGGCGACTGGGTGCTGAGCGTCGCCGACAACGGCGGCGGGATTCCCGCCGAGCACCTGGGCAGCGTCTTCGATCCGTTCTTCACCACCAAGCCGGTGGGAGAGGGACTCGGCCTCGGCCTGGCGGTATCCTATGGGATCGTCCACGAACTCGGCGGCCGCCTGCAGGTCGCCAATGCCGAGGCGGGAGCGGTGTTCAGCCTGATCCTGCCGGCGGCCCCCGATGACACGAGCGTAACGACATGAGCGACCAGGTGATCTTCGTCGACGACGAAGCGACGATCCGCGAAGCGGTGCAGCAATGGCTGGAGCTGTCCGGCTTCGAGGTGCGCCTGTGCCTGCGCGCCGAGGAATGCCTGGGAGCGTTGGACAAGTCCTTCGCCGGGGTGGTCATCAGCGATGTGCGCATGCCCGGCATGGACGGCCTGCAACTGCTCGCCAACCTGCAGGCGGTCGATCGCGACCTGCCGGTGATCATGGTCACCGGGCACGGCGACGTGCCGATGGCGGTGGAGGCCATGCGCCAGGGTGCCTACGACTTCATCGAGAAACCCTTCACGCCCGAGCGCCTGCTCGGCAGTTTGCGGCGCGCGCTGGAAAAGCGCCGCCTGGTGCTGGAGAACCGGCGCCTGAAGGAGCAGGCCAGTCTCAAGGACCAGGTCGATGCGCGTCTGCTTGGCGTGTCCAAGCCGATGGAAGCGTTGCGCCGGCAGGTTCTGGCCCTGGCGCCGACCCCGGTGAACGTCCTGATCCGTGGCGAGACCGGCAGCGGCAAGGAACTGGTTGCCCGCTGCCTGCACGACTTCGGGCCGCGCGCCGACAAGCCGTTCGTGGCGCTGAACTGCGCGGCGATTCCCGAGCAACTGTTCGAGAGCGAGCTGTTCGGTCATGAGAGCGGCGCCTTCACCGGCGCGCAGGGCAAGCGCATCGGCAAGCTCGAGCATGCCCATGGCGGCACCCTGTTCCTCGACGAGATCGAAAGCATGCCGTTGGCGCAGCAGGTCAAGCTGCTGCGCGTCCTGCAGGAGCAGCAACTGGAGCGGCTCGGCTCGAACCAGAGTATCCACGTCGACCTGCGGGTGATTGCCGCGACCAAGCCCGACCTGCTGGCCGAAGCACGCGCCGGACGCTTCCGCGAGGACCTGGTGTATCGCCTGAACGTCGCCGAGCTGCGCCTGCCGCCGATCCGCGAGCGTCGCGAGGACATCCCGCTGCTCTTCGAACATTTCGCCAGCGTTGCCAGCCAGCGCCTCGGCCGCGAGCCGCAGCCCGCCGCGCCGGCGGAACTGGCGCGGCTGATGGCCCACGACTGGCCGGGCAATGTACGCGAGCTGGCCAACGCCGCCGAGCGTCATGTCCTCGGCCTGGAGCGTGGGGACGCGGAGGAAGGCGGCGGCCTCACCTCGGGGCTGGCGGAACGCATGGAAGCCTTCGAGGCGGAGTGCCTGCGCCAGGCGCTCGGCCAGTGCCGCGGGGACATCAAGGCGGTGATGGAGTTGCTGCAACTGCCGCGCCGGACACTCAACGAAAAGATGCTGCGGCATGGCCTCAGCCGCAGCGATTTCGTCGGCGAAGAGCCGGCCTGAACCAGCCCTCGCGAGACGTCAGAGATCCTTCGCCAACTCCGTTGGCGCCTGGCGCCCGCCGCGTTGCAGCAACGCCAGGTAGACCAGCCCCACCGCGATCCAGGCCAGTCCGAGCAACTGTGCGTCGAGGCTCATGCTGTACAGCACGTAGGCGATGATCGCCAGGCCCACCAGCGGGAACAGTAGATGCCGCAACCACTGGCCGGAGCGCTGGCGGCGGTAGTAGTGGTTGATCACGCTCAGGTGCAGCAGGCAGAAGCCGGTGAGGGCACCGAAGTTCACCAGTGAGGTGAGTACGTCCGGTGCGTCGAGGAAGGCCCAGCCGATTCCCAGCGACAGCACCGCCACCAGGTACAGGCTGACGTGCGGCGTCTGGTAGCGCGGATGGACCCTGGCCAGCGCGCGCGGCAGCCTGCCGTCGCGGGCCATCGAGTAGAGCAGGCGCGAGACCGCTGCCTGCGAGGTGATCGACACGGTGACACCCCAGGCCAGCGCGGTGGCTACCGCGGTCAGCATCGACAGCCACTGGCCACCGGCCGCTTCGGCGATCTCGTAGAAGGCGGTGTCCGCCGACTTGAAGTTCATCCCGGCGGCGAGGTCGGTGGCCAGCCAGGTCTGCGCGATGAAGATGCCGCCCATGATGAACAGCGCGATCAGCGCGGCGCGGCCGATCTGCCGGGCGGGATCGCCCTTGACCTCCTCGGCGAGGGTGGAGATGGCGTCGAAGCCGAGGAACGACAGTACGGCGATCGAGGCGGCCTTCATCACCAGGCCGAGATCGAAGGCTTCCGGGCGATACAGCGGTTCGAGGGTCAGCCGGCCGTTGCCCAGGCCGCCTTCCAGCGCCTGGTAGCCGACCACCAGGAAGATCGCCAGGACCACCAGCTCTCCGATCAGGAACAACAGGTTGGCGCGGGCGGCGAAGGTGATGCCGCGCAGGTTGACCAGGGTCGCCGAGACCAGGAACAGCAGCATCCAGGCCAGCTTGGGGATCGCCGGGAACAAGTGGTTCAGCGCCAGCGCGCTGAACACGTAGAGCAGCGGCGGGATCAGCAGGTAGTCGAGCAGCAGCACCCAGCCGGCGATGAAGCCGACATGGGGGTGGATGCCGCGCTGGGCGTAGGAATACACCGAGCCGGCAATCGGAAAGGCCTTGGCCATGGCTCCGTAGCTGAGGGCGGTGAAGAGCATCGCCAGCATGCCCACCAGGTAGGCCATCGGCACCATGCCGTGGGCGTCGGCATGGACCCAGCCGTAGACCCCGAACGGGGCGATGGGGATCATGAAGATCATCCCGTAGATGATCAGGTCGCTCAGGGACAGGCTGCGGCGCAGCTGTTGCCGGTATCCGAACTGTTCGATGGCCATGACGGGCTCCTCGGGAAAAGGCAGCGTATTGTCGTTATCGGCGCCGCACGCGAAGCGGGCCTCTTTCTCGTTGTTGGCGACCGGCGGCGCCGGTCATCGCATCAGAGCCAGGGATACAGACGCTCGGCCCAGGCGTACACCGCATCCGGCGTGCGCAATCCATCGTTGCGGATCTCCAGCAGCACCGCTTCCAGACCGCGTGCGTCGCCATGCACCGGAACGGTAGTGTCTTCCGCCGGGTCGATCGCATAGGGCTGGTTGCCGGCGACTTCCAGGCCGTGCCGGCGCAAACCGTCGAGGATGCGCCTGGCGTAGGCGCCGGCGTTGCGATAAAGCACCCCGGCAACCAGCGGGCGGGGTCTGCCGTGGTACACCGGGGTAAAACTGTGCACGCCGACCACGCGGGTCGGCACGCCGGCGGCCTGGCGCTCGTCGAGCAGTTGCGTCAGGCGCTGGTGGAACGGATGGAACAGGCAATCCTGGCGATAGCGGCGCACCGTCTCGGACAGCTCGCGGTTGCCGGGAACGGGGTAGACCTCGCTGTGCGGCGGAATGCTGTCGGGCGCCTCCAGCGGTCGGTTCAGGTCGATCAGCAGACGCGAGTAGCCGGCCGCCAGCAATGGCGCGTCGAGTCGCCGGGAAAGCTCTTCGGCCAGCGCCAGGGCGCCGATATCCCAGGCGATGTGTTCTTCCGCCGCGGCCTGGTCCAGGCCGAGGCGCTGCAACTCCAGCGGAATGTGCCGGCTGGCATGCTCGCAGACCAGGACCACCGGGCTGCGCCCTTGGGGATTGAGCAGGTGGTAGGGCGGCAGCTGGTAGATGCCGAGTTCGGGGTTGTCAGTAGAGCTCGGCATAGTGGCGGCACAGGTCGTCGTCGGAAAGGCCCGCCGTCAGCGCCAGTTCGTGGCGCTTCATGGCGAGGTAGGTGTCCAGCAGCGGCTTTGGCAGCTCGGCACAGAGCGCCTCGTCGCGTTGCAGGCAGTCGAGCGCATCGCCGAGGGTCGCCGGCAGGGCCTGGATGCCGCGGGCCTGGCGCTCTTCGTCGCTGAGGCCGTGCGGATCGACATCGGCCAGGGCGCGCAGCGGCAGGCGTCGTTCGATGCCCAGGCGGCCGGCGATCAGCACCGCGGCCATCGCCAGGTGCGGACAGGCGGTGGCGTCCATCGGCCGGAATTCCAGGTTGTACTGCTTGCCCAGCGGCTTGCCGCCGACGCTCACCACCGGGCAGATGCGCAGCGCCGCTTCGCGGTTGCGCAGTCCCAGGCAGGCGTAGGCGGCGCTCCAGTGGTGGGGTTTCAGGCGCAGGTAGGAGGCGGCGGTAGGCGCGGTCAGCGCGCACAGCGCTGGCAGGTGCGCGAGCACGCCGGCGGCCCAGTGCTCGCCGAGTTCGGAGAGATCGTTGGGTCGACCGGGCTCGTACAGCAGCGGGCTGCCGTCGGCATGTTGCAGGCTCAGGTGCAGGTGCACCCCGTTGGTCACCGCGCCGGGTGCCGGCAGCGGTGCGAAGCAGGTACGCAGGCCCATCTGCCGCGCCACTTCGCGAGTGACCTCGCGGACGTTCACCGCGCGGTCGGCGGCGGCCACGCCCTGCGCCGGGCGGCAGGTGACCTCGTACTGGCGCTGGCCGTATTCGGGGAGGAACATCTCCGGCTCGGTGCCAGCCTGGGCCAGGGCGCTGACCAGCCAGCCGGGGAACTGCCCGGCGGCACGCTGGGCCTGCAGCGAAAACGCCGCGGCCGGACGCTCGCCGGGCAGGCCGAGCAGGCTGAATTCGTGTTCGAACGCCGCGATGACCTGCAGGCCGCTGTCGCGATAGCGTTCCACCTCGGCCCGCAGCAGGCTGCGCGGGCAGGCCGGCCACGGCGTGCCGTCGGTTTCCACCAGGTTGCCGTGCAGGTAGTCGAGCGCCGGCGCAGCGGCGTCGGGACCCTGCTCGACGCGCACCCGGCTGTTCGGGTCGGGCAGCAGGCGCAGGTCGCCGTGGCTGCCCCAGGGGCTGCTCTCGTCGATCAGGTCCTGCGGGGTCAGCGAGCTGTTCGCCGGTACCCAGCCGCAACCGCTGGCCAATTGCTCCTCCAGGGTCGCCAGGGGCAGCGAACGCCCGCGGGTGATGCCGGCCAGGTCGGTGGTGACGAAGCTGACCAGGCGTACCGGCTGCAGGCGGTTCACAGGTTGCTCCGGCCGAGGGCGGCGATGCGTTGCAGGACGGTCTCGGTGTCGCTGATCCAGCAGTAGCCCTTGATCGCTTCCAGGCAGGCCTGGTGGCGTTCCGGGGTATGGGTGGCGCAGGCATCCTCGACCAGGGTGACCAGGTAACCGCGGTCGGCGGCATCGCGCACGGCCATGTCCACGCACTGGTCGGTGACCACCCCGCAGACGATCAGGTGGCGGGTGCCGAGGTTGCGCAGTACGTAGTCGATGGCGGTGGAGTTGAAAACGCCGGAAGAAGTCTTCGGCAGCACGATCTCGTTGGCGGTCGGCTCCAGGGCGTCGATCACCCTGGCGTCCGGGCTGCCCTTGGGCAGGTGCATCTCCGACAGCTTGTGATCCAGCGAGCGGTCGCGACCATCGGCGGTGAGGCTCTCGATGACGGTGTGCAGGACGTTCTCGTCCACTGCGCGCATGGCCCTGAGCAGGCGCTGCTGGTTGGGGATCACCTGGTTCTGCACGCGCTCGTAGAAGTAACCGGCTGCCTGCGGATCGACGTGCGGGTCGCGCCCCGGCTCGACCCAGGCACGCTGCATGTCGACGAACAGGATGGCGGTCTGCCGGCGGCCGAATGGCAGGTCGCGCGGCGAGTGGTGGGGCAGGCTGAACATCGGGTCATTCCTCCAGAATATGACTGCTGAACGCGTTGCGGAGCTGGTCGATGCCCTCCAGGCGTTCGTCGAGCGGCGCGCCCATGCGCGCCACCAGGGTCGCTACCAGTGCCTCGACCTGGGCCATGGCCGGCACCAGCGAGTCGAAGGGCGAGGCGGATTCCACTGGCGAACTGACGATCAGGTCGGCGTGTTCGCGCAGCGGCGAGGCGTAGATGTCGGTGAACAGCACCAGCCGTGTGCCGCGTGCCTTGGCGGCCTGGGCCACGTGCTGGGCCTGGCTCTGGTAGCGGCGATAGTCGAACAGGACCAGCAGGTCCTGGCGGCCGAGGTCGTAGAGCTGGTCGGGGAGCAGGGCGCCGTCGTCGAGCAATCGGCACTGCGGGCGCAGCAGGCGCAGATGGGTGACCAGGTAGCCGGCGAGGAAACGGCTGAAGCGTCCGCCGTGGCAGTGCACGCGCAGGCGGCTGTCGAGCAGCCAGTCGGCGAGGCGCTGGATGTCATCGGGGCGGGTCAGGCCGAGGGTCTGTTGCAGGCTCTGGCCAGCCTGGTCGAGGTAGCGCGCCCAGGTGTCGTCGCGGCCCATCCGCTCGCGGCGTTCGGCGAGCAGGGTGCGCGGCGAGCGCAGGCGGTCGTCGACGTCGGCCAGCAGCGCTTCCTGGAAGTCGCCGTAGCCGGCGAAGCCGAGCTTTTTCACCAGGCGCATGATCGTCGGGTCGCTGACTCCGGCGTGCCGGGCCAGGCGCGTCATCGGACCGAGGCCGAGGCGCGGGTAGTCATCGAGCAGGGCACGCACCACCTTGCGCTCCGCGGGCGTCAGTTCGGCGGGCGGGGAGGCCAGGCGTTGTTTTAGTTCTTGCATGGGGCATCCTCGAAGGTGGGTCGATTGTGTAGTGAATTTTTCAGATTGTTCAATATGTGACGGAATGTTTTTTTCACTACATTTCCCGCAAACGGCCGAATGACCTCTGTCGTGGCACGGCAGGCAGACGTACGACGGGGACGGAAACGAAAAAGCCCGGTCGAAGACCGGGCTTTTTCCAGGGGCGGTTACGCGGCTTGGCTCAGAACGCCGGTACCACCGCGCCTTTGTATTTCTCCTGGATGAACTGCTTGACCTCGGCGCTGTGCAGGGCCTTGGCCAGCTTCTGCATGGCGTCGCTGTCCTTGTTGTCCGGCCGCGCGACGAGGATGTTCACGTAGGGCGAGTCGCTGCCTTCGATGGCCAGCGCATCCTTGGTCGGGTTCAGCTTGGCTTCCAGGGCGTAGTTGGTATTGATCAGCGCCATGTCGACCTGGGTCAGCACGCGCGGCAGGGTCGCGGCTTCCAGTTCGCGGATCTTGATGTTCTTCGGATTGTCGACGATGTCCTTCGGCGTGGCGGTGATGCTCTTGTTGTCCTTGAGCTTGATCACCCCGGCCTTGTCCAGCAGGAGCAGGGCGCGGCCGCCGTTGGTGGCGTCGTTGGGGATCACCACGGTAGCGCCGGAAGGCAGTTCGTCGAGCTTCTTGTACTTGCTCGAGTAGGCGCCCAGCGGCTCGATGTGTACGCCGGTCACGGCGACCAGGTCGGTGCCCTTGGCCTTGTTGAACTCATCGAGGTACGGCTGGTGCTGGAAGAAGTTGGCGTCCAGGCGCTTTTCCGAGACCTGCACGTTCGGCTGCACGTAGTCGGTGAACTCCTTGATCTTCAGGTCCACGCCTTCCTTGGCCAGCAGCGGCTTGACCACGTTGAGGATCTCCGCGTGCGGCACCGGGGTGGCCGCGACGGTGAGGGACTCGGCGGCCTGGGCGGCGGTGAGGCCGAGCGCCGCGACAGCGGAGAAAGCAGCAAGCAGTTTTTTCATCTTCAACTCCTTTCGAGGTGTTCCTGGCGGCTGTGGATAACCGCGGCGCTCAGGGTTTTGGGCTTGGCCGGCAAGCTTACTTGCGCGAGAAGTGCACCACCAGCTTGTCGCCCACGGTTTGCAGAATCTGGACGAGGATCAGCAGCATCACCACCGTGACCACCATCACGTCGGTCTGGAAGCGCTGATAGCCGAAGCGGATCGCCAGGTCGCCCAGCCCGCCGGCGCCGACCACTCCGGCCATCGCGGTGTACGAGACCAGGGTGATGGCGGTGACGGTGATGGCGGCGATGATGCCCGGCCGGGCTTCCGGCAGCAGGGCGTTCCAGATGATCTGCCGGGTGCTGGCGCCCATCGCCTGGGTTGCCTCGATGATGCCCTTGTCGACCTCGCGCAGCGCGGTTTCCACCAGGCGCGCGAAGAACGGCGTGGCACCCACCACCAGCGGCGGGATGGCCCCGGCGACGCCCAGCGAGGTACCGGTGATCAGTACGGTCAGCGGGATCATCACGATCAGCAGGATGATGAACGGCAACGAACGGAGGATGTTCACCACTAGCGAGAGCAGGGTGTAGACCGCCTTCTGCTCGAACATCTGCCGTGGCCCGGTAAGGAACAGCAGGACGCCGAGGGGCAGGCCGAGGACCACCGTGAACAGCAGCGAACCGCCGAGCATCCAGAAGGTGTCGACGCTGGCCAGCCAGATTTCGTACCAGTCGATGTTGGCGAAGCTCATGGTTTCGAAGAAGTCCATCAGCGCAGTACCTCCACATGTACGTCAGCGGCGTTCAGCTGGCTCATGGCGGCTTCCAGGTCACCGCCGACCAGGGCCAGGGTCAACTGGCCGTAGGGCGTGTCCTTGATGCGGTCGATGCGTCCGGAAAGGATGCTGTAGTCGACCCCGGTCTGCCGCGCCACGGTGCCCAGCAGCGGCGCATAGGTGGCTTCGCCGCGGAAGGTCAGGCGCAGGATGAGACCCGGCACGTGGGCGAAATCGTCGTGGCGCTCGTCCTCGTCGACCCGTTCGGCCTCGAACACGAAGCGGCGGGTGGTCGGGTGCTGCGGATGGAGGAAGACATCGGCGACATCGCCCTGCTCGACGATGGCGCCGCCGTCCATGACCGCGACCTGGTCGCAGACACGGCGGATCACGTCCATCTCGTGGGTGATGAGGACGATGGTCAGCTTCAGCTCGCGATTGATTTCCGCCAGCAGTTGCAGGACCGAGGCGGTGGTCTGCGGATCGAGGGCGCTGGTGGCCTCGTCGCAGAGCAGGATGCTCGGCCGGCAGGCCAGGGCGCGAGCGATGCCGACGCGCTGTTTCTGTCCGCCGGAGAGCTGGGCCGGATACTTGCGCGCGTGGTCGGACAGGCCGACCCGCGCGAGCAGCTCGGAGACCCGCGCATCGACTTCGGCACGGCTGAAGCCGCCGGCCAGGCGCAGGGGCATGGCGATGTTGTCGGCGACGGTCTTCGAGGACAGCAGGTTGAAGTGCTGGAAGATCATCCCGACGCGCTGGCGGAAACGGCGCAGGCCTTCGGCGTCGAGGGCGGTGACGTCTTCGCCCTCGACCAGGATGCGGCCGCCGCTGGGCTCCTCGAGGCGGTTGATCAGGCGCAGCAGGGTGCTCTTGCCGGCACCGGAATGGCCGATCAGGCCGAAAATCTGCCCGGCCTGGATGTTCAGGCGGGTCGGTTGCAAGGCGGGGATTTCCCGACCGGCAACTCGATAGGTCTTGTGGACGTCGTGGAATTCGATCACTGGGCGAACCTTGTGGGTGCGGCGATGCTGTTACGGCTGGAGCACGGGCTTGGCGGGAAGCATGGGCGGTCAGCTAAACCGAGCATTTTACCTTGCTTTCTTATGCATTATTAATATTTATTGGTGATGAAAAGTCATTGAAATGGAATAAGCGTCTGGTGCGCTCCCGACAAGCGCTTTCTGCTGCGGCCGGGGCAGGACCGGTCTCAATTCCGGGGGGTAAGTATCAATCGGGTTGGCTTGTCGGCCTGTACGACATGGCTGAGATGCAGGTCGAAATCGGGTGAGAGCTTCTTCACCCGCGCCAGGAGCTGGTCGGAAACCAGCGGATAGTCGCTGTCCCGGCGCACTTCGATATGCACCCTGCAACGGTAGGCGACGACATCCGCGGCCACCGCGTCGAGCACCGCACCGAGGCCGCCCTGGCCGGTGCCGTCGAGCATCGGCAGGGGCACGGCGCTGCTGGCCGCTTGCGGATCGATCAGGTGGGGAGCGCCGGGCAGCGGCTTCAGCTCGCCGCCGGGCGGCGTCTGGATGATCTGCTGCATCTGCTGCTGGGCCGCCTGCTGCATGCGTCGGGCCTGCTCGGCGCGGGCGGGATCGACCTTGGCGCGGTTGATCGCACCGTCCAGCCCGGCGGTCAGCGCCGGCGCTTTGGGCATCAGTCCGCGGGCATGGCCGAGGGCGCTGGTGGCGGTGTTGAGGTCTCCTTGACGCAGCGCGGTTTCCCCGTGCTGCATGTAGGCCTCGGCCAACTGGCGGCGGAACGCTTCGACGCGCTCGTCGCCGGCGGCTGCGCTGCGCAGGGCCAGCCATTGTTGCTCGGCCTGTTCGAGCTTGCCGGCGGCCAGGGTTTGCTGCAGTTCGGCGTAGGGATCGGCGGGCTGCGCCTGGGGCGCGACCACCGGCGTCGGTTGCGACGACGCATTGCCCTGGCAGGCGCTGACCAGCAGCGCCGCCGCCAGGACGGACAGCAGGCGAAAGAAGGACGACATCATTCCTGCGGGTTCTCGTTTGGTCAAAAAATCGCCAGATTCTACACCGTGCGGCGGGGCAGGACAAAACTCAGCAGGAACAGGCCGGCGGCGCTGACCACGATCGAGGGGCCGGCGGGGGTATCCTTGAACCAGGACAGGGCCAGGCCGGCGCACACCGCGACCAGTCCCAGCAGGCTGGCACCGACCGCCATCTGCTCGGGACTGCGGGCATGGCGCTGGGCGGCGGCGGCGGGAATGATCAGCAGCGAGGTGATCAGCAGTACGCCGACGATCTTCATCGCCACGGCGATGACGATGGCGATCAGCAACATCAGCGCCAGGCGGATCGCTCCGACCGGCAGGCCTTCCACCTTCGCCAGTTCCTCGTGCACGGTGATCGCCAGCAGCGGCCGCCAGAGGAAGCAGATCAGTGCCAGGACCAGCGCGCTGCCGGCGATTATCCACAGCAGGTCGCTGGCGCTCACCGCCAGCAGATCGCCGAACAGGTAAGCCATCAGGTCGACCCGCACTTCCCTCATGAAGCTCAGGGTGACCAGGCCCAGCGACAGGGTGCTGTGGGCGAGGATGCCCAGCAGGGTGTCGGCGGCCAGCGGCTGGCGCTGCTGCAGGGTCACCAGCAGCACTGCGAGCAGCACGCAGCCGACGGTCACAGCCAGGGTCGGGCTGACATCGAGGAGGAAACCCAGGGCTACCCCGAGCAGTGCGGCGTGGGACAGGGTATCGCCGAAATAGGCCATCCGCCGCCAGACCACGAAGGAGCCCAGGGGGCCAGCCACCAGGGCCAGGGCGAGGCCGGCGAGGAGGGCGTTGAGCAGGAAGTCAGCCATGGTTGCAGTCGGGGCCGTGCTTGTGGACAGGAGTGAAGCGGGTGCCTGGAGGCAAGGCGCCGGGACCGGCCTTGACCACCTCGCCGTGGAGGTCGTGGGCGTGGTCGTGATGGTGGTGGTAGATCGCCAGGCTGCGAGCGTCCTGGCCGAACAGCTCGACGAAGGCCGGGTCGCCGCTGACCTGCTCGGGGTGCCCTGAGCAGCAGACATGGCGGTTCAGGCAGACCACCTGGTCGGTGGCGCTCATCACCAGGTGCAGGTCGTGGGAGACCATCAGCACACCGCAGCCGTAGCGGTCGCGCAGTTTGCCGATGAGGCGGTAGAGTTCGGCCTGGCCGGCGACGTCGACGCCCTGCACCGGCTCGTCGAGCACCAGTAGCTCGGGCTTGCGCAGCAGAGCGCGGGCCAGCAGCACGCGTTGCAGTTCGCCACCGGAAATGCTTTGCAGCGGGCGCTCCAGCACGTGCGCCGCGCCGACCTCGCGCAACGCCGCCAGCGCCTGCTCGCGCCTGACCCCGGGTACCAGGCGGAGGAAGCGCAGTACGCTGAGCGGCAGGGTGGCGTCGACGTGGAGTTTCTGCGGCATGTAGCCGATGGTCAGCCGCGGCCGTCGCCAGACCTCGCCGACGTGCGGCTTGAGCAGGCCGAGCACGCTGCGTACCAGGGTGGTCTTGCCGGCGCCGTTGGGGCCGATCAGGGTGACGATCTGGCCGGGCTCGATGGCCAGGTCGACATCGCTCAGCACCGCCTGGCCGTTGAAGGACACGCCGACCTGGGTCAGCCGCACCAGCGCGTTGTCCATCAGGCGTCCTTCTGGTCCCGGCAGGTGCCGCAGAGGCCGACCACCTCGACGGTCTGGCTTTCAACGGCGAAGCCGACGCTGTTCGCTCCGGCGACGATGGCCCGGCTGATATCCGGCTGTTCCAGCTCGATCGCGGTGTGGCAGGTGCGGCAGATGAGGAACTGGCCCTGGTGGCTGTGCTCCGGGTTGTTGCAGCCGACGAATGCGTTGAGCGAGGCGATGCGGTGCACCAGGCCGTTCTCCTGGAGGAAGTCCAGCGCGCGGTAGACGGTCGGCGGCGCGGCGCGGCGGCCGTCGGTTTCGTTGAGCACCGCGAGGATATCGTAGGCCCCCAGCGGCTTGTGGCTCTGCCAGACCAGTTCCAGCACGCGCCGCCGTAGTTCGGTCAGGCGCACGCCCTGGCGCGCGCACAGCGCATCGGCCTCGGCCAGCGCGGTGCTGACGCACTGGCTGTGGTCATGGGGCTGGCAGGCCAGCGGGGTCTTGGGCGCAATCTTGTACATGGGCTGCGACGCTCGAGGGTAGAGACGTTATTATATTACCCGCTAACCACCTTTCATGTGAGTGCCGCCGTGACCCTGCGTCCCTTTGCCCTGCTGTCCGCCTGCTTCGCCCTGTTCCTGCTGGCTTCGCCGGCGCGCGCCGAGGTCAGCGTGCTGACCAGCATCAAACCGCTGCAACTGGTCGCCGCGGCCATCCAGGACGGCGTCGGCCAGCCGGACGTACTGCTGCCGCCGGGCGCCTCGCCACACCAGTACGCCCTGCGTCCTTCCGACGTACGGCGGCTGCGCGAGGTGCAATTGTTCTACTGGATCGGCCCGGACCTGGAGAACTTCCTGCCCAAGGTGCTCGCCGGCCGCCAGGGCACCAGCGTCGCGGTGCAGGACCTGCCGGGCATGCACCTGCGCAAGTTCGTCAATTTCGAGGAAGAGGAGCATGCCGGGCACGACGAGCACGACCATGACCATCGTCCCGGCATGCTCGACGCCCACCTCTGGCTGTTGCCGGCCAACGCCCGCACCATCGCCGCGCGGATGGCCGAGGACCTGGCCCAGGTCGACCCGGCCAACGCCGGGCGCTACCGGGCCAACCTGAAGGCCTTCGAGGAGCGCCTCGGCGGGCTCGACGGGAAACTCCGCAAACGCCTGGGCAAGCTTGCCGGCAAGCCTTTCTTCGTCTTCCACGAAGCCTTCGACTATTTCGAGGAAGCCTACGGGTTGCGCCATACCGGCGTGTTCGCGGTATCCGCGGAGGTCCAGCCGGGAGCACGCCATGTCGCCGCCATGCGCGCCCAGCTGAAGGCCGCCGGTCCGGCCTGCATCTTCAGCGAGCCGCCGCTTCGACCGCGGCTGGCCGACACCCTCAGCGAAGGCCTGCCGGTGCGCCTGGCCGAACTGGACGACCTGGGCGTGAACGTGAGCGTGGACGCCAACGGCTATGAGAATCTTCTGAACAACCTGGCAGGCGAATTTGCCGGCTGTCTGGAAAAGCTCTGAAAACCCGTGACTGATGGCCGCGCCCTCTTGCGCGCGGCGTCCCGATGACTAAGGTTGTCTGTTGCTGCCTGACACAAGATATTGATTCCCGTCAGGTACGGATAACTAGATGTTGCGTACGGTGGCCGGCTTCGGACGCCCCAACAACCATCGGGAGGTTAATCAGCGGATGGCCAAGACAGACGCACGCAGTCCCCGCACCGAACGCGGGACCATCGCCCTGCAGGACGCGTCGCAGGATATCTGGGACAAGAAGTACCGGCTCAAGAGCAAGGACGGTACGCCGGTGGATGCCAGCGTCGACGGTACCTGGCAACGCGTCGCCCGCGCCCTTGCCGATGTCGAGGACAAGGCCTCCCGCGAACACTGGTACGGGCGCTTCCTCTGGGCCCTGCGCAACGGCGCCATCCCGGCCGGCCGGATCATCTCCAACGCCGGCGCCCTGGGGCACAAGCCGGCCACCTCGACCATCAACTGCACGGTGTCCGGGACCATCCAGGACTCCATGGACAACATCCTCGAGAAAGTCCACGAGGCCGGCCTGACGCTCAAGGCCGGCTGCGGCATCGGCTATGAGTTCAGCACCCTGCGCCCGCGCGGCGCCTACGTTTCCGGTGCCGGTGCCTACACCAGCGGGCCGCTGTCGTTCATGGACATCTACGACAAGATGTGCTTCACCGTCAGCTCCGCCGGCGGCCGCCGCGGCGCGCAGATGGGCACCTTCGATGTCAGCCACCCGGACGTCCGCGAATTCATCCGCGCCAAGCGCGAGGACGGGCGCTTGCGCCAGTTCAACCTGAGCCTGCTGATCACCGACCAGTTCATGCAGGCGGTGGAACAGGACGCCGACTGGCCGCTGGTATTCCCGGTGCACGTGAAGGAGCGCGACGAGATCGACCTCGACGACCCCAACGCGGTGGTCTGGCGCGAATGGCCGATCCAGGACGACTACGTCCAGCGCGCCGACGGGCTGGTCGCCTGCAAGGTCTACGGCCAGGTCCGCGCCCGCCACCTGTGGGACATGATCATGGTCTCCACCTACGACTATGCGGAGCCGGGCTTCATCCTCATCGACCGGGTCAACGAACTGAACAACAACTGGTGGTGCGAGGCGATCCGCGCCACCAACCCCTGCGGCGAGCAGCCTCTGCCGCCGTACGGCTCGTGTCTGCTCGGCTCGGTCAACCTCACCTGCTTCGTCGAGCAGCCATTTGGCGACGAGGCGCGCTTCGACTGGGACCGTTTCCGCGAAGTGGTGCGGGTGTTTACCCGGATGCTCGACAACGTGGTGGAAATCAACGGCCTGCCGCTGGAACAGCAACGCCAGGAAATCCTTGGCAAGCGCCGGCATGGCATGGGCTTCCTCGGCCTGGGCTCGACCCTGACCCTGCTCAAGCTGCGCTACGGCAGTCCCGAGGCCTGCGTATTCACCGAGGAAGTGGCGCGGGAAATGGCCCTGGTGGGCTGGGAAGTGGCCCTGGAGCTGGCCAGGGAGAAGGGCCCGGCGCCGATCCTGGCGCAGGACTACGAAGTCACCGCGGAAATGCTTCGCAAGCGTCCGGAAATGGCCGCCGATGGCTATAAGGCCGGCGACCGCATCCGCGGCAGCGTGCTTCACGCCAAGTATTCCCGCTACATGCAACGGGTCGCCGAACATGCTCCGGAACTGATCGAGGCGTTGGCTGAAACCGGCGCGCGCTTCACCCACCACAGCTCCATCGCGCCGACCGGGACCATCAGCCTGAGCCTGGCCAACAATGCCTCCAACGGCATCGAGCCGAGCTTCGCCCACCATTATTCGCGCAACCTTATCCGCGAAGGCCGCAAGACCAAGGAAAAGGTCGAGGTCTACAGCTACGAGCTGCTGGCCTACCGGACCCTGGTCAACGCCCAGGCCCTGCCGGACAGCGACGACCCGGCGCGACGCCTGCCGGACTACTTCATCACCGCCGACAGCGTCACCCCGGCGCAGCACGTGGACATCCAGGCGGCGGCGCAGAAGTGGGTCGATTCGTCGATCTCCAAGACCGCCAACGTGCCCACCGACTACCCGTTCGAGGACTTCAAGGACATCTACCGCTACGCCTGGCACCAGGGACTCAAGGGCTGCACCACCTTCCGCTTCAATCCCGAGGCGTTCCAGGGCGTGCTGGTCAAGGAGTCCGACCTGGAGAAGACCCGCTACCGCTTCGAACTGGAGGACGGCAGCGTGGTGGAGTTCAAGGGCAACGAGCAGGTCGAGTACGACGGTGAGATCCATACCGCCGCCAACCTCTTCGACGCCTTGAAAGAAGGCTATTACGGCAAGTACTGAGGCCGGGGGAATCGATATGTCAGCAGTCAAGATCACGCAGAAGATCAAGGGCTTCAAGGTCGTCAACGAAGCCGAGGAGCAGGCCCTTGCCGCCGCCGCGGAAGCCGCGTCGGTGGTGCAGATGGACGAGACCCTGGAGCGCCCGGATACCCTGATCGGCGCCACCTACAAGATCAAGTCGCCGCTGTTCGAGCACGCGCTCTACGTGACCATCAACGACATGGTCCTCAACGCGGGCACGGCGCACGAGCAGCGGCGTCCCTTCGAGATCTTCATCAACTCGAAGAACATGGATCATTTCCAGTGGATCGTCGCACTTACCCGCATCATGTCCGCGGTTTTCCGCAAGGGCGGCGACTGTACCTTCCTTGTCGAGGAACTCAAGGCGGTATTCGACCCGCGCGGGGGCTACCTGAAGAAAGGCGGCATCTACATGCCTTCCATCGTCGCCGAGATCGGCGGCGTGCTGGAGCGCCACCTGACGGCCATCGGCTTGTTGCGTGGCCCTGAACTGGACGAGGAACAGCGCCTTTTCCTCGCGGAAAAACGCGCCGCCTACGAGGCCGCCCAGGGCACCAGCAAGGTCGAGCCGGGCGAAGGCTTCCCCGCCGGCGCGCAACTGTGCGGCAAGTGCAACAGCATGGCGGTGGTACAGATGGACGGCTGCGCCACCTGCCTCAACTGCGGACACTCGAAATGTGGGTGAGCACTTGAAAAACGCATGCGTTTTTCAATGCGAACGACCGGCCAGGATGGCCGGGCCGGGGGTGGGCTGAACGACGAAGCCTCGACAGGATGTCAGCTCGGCCTTACCCAAGACGCCGAACCGCATGCGTTTTGAAGGGCGAACGACCGGCCAGGATGGCCGGGCCGGGGGTTGGCTGAACGACGAGGCCTCGACAGGATGTCGGCTCGGCCTCACCCAAGACGCCGAACCGCATGCGTTTTGAAGGGCAAACGACCGGCCAGGATGGCCGGGCCGGGGGTGGGCTGAACGACGAAGCCTCGACAGGATGTCGGCTCGGCCTCACTCCGAGACGCCGAACCGCATGGTTTTTGAAGGGCGAACGGCCGCAGGACGGCCGTGCTCCTGTGGTTCCTGCCTACAACGCAAACGGCAAATGAATCTCCACGTTTTGCCGTTGCGCCAGGCGCATCTCGAACTCCGCCGGATCATGGATCAGCACGTCCTGTCCGGCGAACGCCTCGGCGGCGATCAGTCGCGACAGCCAGAAGCGCACGCAGGCGACCCGCAGCATGCTCGGCCAGTGCTCGGCTTCCAGCGCGGTGAACGGCCGGCGGTTGGCGTAGGCGGCGAGCAGGGCGCGGGCGCGGGCCGGGTCCAGGCTGCCGTCGGTATTGGAGCACCAGTCGTTCAGGGTGATCGCCAGGTCGTAGAGCATCCAGCCGGAGCAGGCGTTGTAGAAGTCGATCAGGCCGGCCAGGTGCGGGCCGTCGAACAGCACGTTGTCGCGGAACAGGTCGGCATGCAGGTTGGCGCGCGGCAGCGCTGGACGCTCGGCATCCAGCGCGGCGATCTCCGCCAGGGCCGGGGCGAGCAGGGCGCGGGCCTGTTCCGGTAGTCGCGGGGCGAGGTTGGCACCTTGTTCCAGCATCCAGGGCAGGCCACGGTCGCTCGGGCGTTCGAGGATGCGCCCGCGGGTGGCGGCGTGAAGGTGGCCGAGCAGATCGCCCACTTCCTGGCAGTGGTGGGCGTTCGGCTGCCGCTCGTGGCGGCCGGCCAGGCGCGGTTGCAGCAGCGCCGGCTTGCCTTCGAGACGGCGCAGGGCCTCGCCGTCGCGGGTGCGCAGGGCGTAGGGCACCGGCAGGCCGTCCTCGTGGAGCACGTCGAGCAGTTCGATGAAGAACGGCAGGTCCTGCACCGGGCCGCGCTCGACCAGGGTCAGGACGAACTCGCCGTGTTCCAGGCTGACGAAGAAGTTGCTGTTCTCGGAGCCTTCGGCGATGCCACGGAAATCCCGCAGGCGGCCCAGGTCGTAGGGGGCGAGGAAGGCTTCCAGGGTCGAGCGTTCGAGTGGGGTGAACACCGACATGTCAGCGCGGCCTCGCCAGGTTGGAAATGCACATCACCAGCTGAAGATCTCCCATTGTGGAATCAGCTTGTCCGGCTGGTCGGAGCGAATGAAGTTGCCATCGCTGCCGTCGGCGCGGACCAGGAAATAGGGTTTGCCATGCTTGGGAACCACCTTGATGGCGTAGAGGAAGCCATTCACGCGGTATTCCTGGATGGTCTTGTCGCCCTCCTGGCGGATGGTTACGTCGGGCTCGCCGGAGGGCGCGTCGTCGTCCGCCGCCATCGCGACGAGCGGGGCGAACGCCAGCAGTCCGGCGAGCATCAAGCGGTTCAGCGTACGCATGGTAACCTTGCTCCTTTATCGAATCGTCCAGGGTTCATTCTACACGCCCTGGTCTCCGGAAAAGGTTGATTCCCCTCATGAGCCAAGCGCCCCTCGTCCTGGTGGACGGTTCCTCGTACCTGTATCGCGCCTTCCATGCCCTGCCGCCGCTGACCACCTCGACCGGCAAGCCCACCGGTGCGGTGAAGGGCGTGCTGAACATGCTCCTGAGCCTGCGCAAGCAGTACCCGGACAGCCCGTTCGCGGTGGTCTTCGACGCCAAGGGCCCGACCTTCCGCGACGAGCTGTTCGCCGAGTACAAGGCCAACCGGCCGTCGATGCCCGACGACCTGCGGGTCCAGGTCGAGCCGCTGCATGCCAGCGTCCGCGCCCTTGGCCTGCCGCTGCTGTGCGTGGAGGGGGTCGAGGCCGACGACGTGATCGGCACCCTGGCGCGCAGCAGCGCCGCGGCTGACCGCCCGGTGGTGATTTCCACCGGCGACAAGGACATGGCGCAACTGGTCGACGGGCACATTACGCTGGTCAACACCATGACCGGTAGCCGCCTCGACGTGGATGGCGTGAAAGAGAAATTCGGCGTCGGTCCTGAGCTGATCATCGATTTCCTCGCCCTGATGGGCGACAAGGTCGACAACATCCCCGGCGTTCCGGGTGTCGGCGAGAAAACCGCGCTGGGCCTGCTGACCGGTGTCGGTGGCGGCCTGGAGGTGCTCTACGCCAGCCTGGACAAGGTGCCCGAGCTACCGATCCGCGGCGCCAAGGGCTTGCCGGCGAAGCTCGAGGAAAATCGCGAGCAGGCGTTCCTGTCCTATCAACTGGCGACCATCAAGACCGACGTCGAACTGGACGTGGAGATCGACAAGCTGTATCCCGGCGAGCCGCAGCGCGAAGCGCTGATCGCCCTGTACCGCGAGCTGGAGTTCAAGAACTGGCTGGACGACCTCCTGCGCGAGGCCAAGGAGGCCGGCGAGAACGGCGAGGCGGAAACGCCTATCCAGGCCGAGGTCGACTACGACGTGGTGCTCGACCAGGCCGGATTCGACGCCTGGCTGAAGAAGCTGGAGGAGGCCGAGCTGATCGCCTTCGATACCGAGACCACCAGCATCGACGCCCAGCAGGCGCAGGTGGTGGGGGTGTCCTTCGCCGTGAAGGAGGGCGAGGCCGCCTACGTGCCGCTGGCCCACAGCTACATGGGCGTTCCGGAGCAACTGGACCGTGACGCGGTGCTGCGTGCGTTGAAACCGCTGCTGGAGGATCCGAAGAAGCTCAAGGTCGGCCAGCATGCCAAGTACGACATCAATGTCCTGGCCAATGCCAGCACCCCCATCGCGCTGCGGGGCGTAGCCTACGACACCATGCTCGAGTCCTATGTGCTGGACTCCACCGCCACTCGCCACGACATGGACAGCCTGGCCCTGAAGTACCTCGGCCACAGCACCATCCGTTTCGAGGACATCGCCGGCAAGGGCGCCAAGCAACTGACCTTCGACCAGATCGCCATCGAACAGGCCGGGCCCTATGCGGCGGAGGACGCCGACGTGACCCTGCGCCTGCACCAGGCCCTGTGGCAGAAGCTGGAGGCGATCCCGTCCCTGGCCAGGGTCCTGACCGACATCGAGATGCCGCTGGTACCGGTGCTGGCGCGGATCGAGCGCAACGGCGCGCTGGTCGACGCCAACCTGCTGGGCATCCAGAGCCACGAACTGGGCGAGAAGATGGTCGCCCTGGAGCGCCAGGCATACGACCTGGCTGGGCAGGAATTCAACCTCGGTTCGCCCAAGCAGCTCGGCGCGATCCTCTACGACAAGCTCGGCCTGCCGGTTCTGAGCAAGACCGCGACCGGCCAGCCGTCCACCGCCGAGGCAGTGCTCGCCGAACTGGCCGAGCAGGACTTCGAGCTGCCCAAGGTGATCATGCAGTACCGCTCCATGAGCAAGCTCAAGAGCACCTACACCGACCGCCTGCCCGAGCAGATCAACCCGCGTACCGGACGCATCCATACCTCATACCACCAGGCGGTGGCGGCTACCGGGCGGCTGTCGTCGAGCGACCCGAACCTGCAGAACATCCCGATCCGTACCGCGGAGGGCCGGCGCATCCGCCAGGCGTTCGTCGCGCCGCAGGGCTACAAGCTATTGGCCGCGGACTACTCGCAGATCGAGCTGCGGATCATGGCCCACCTGGCCAAGGACGATGGCCTGCTGGATGCCTTCCGCCACGACCTGGACGTACACCGCGCCACCGCGGCGGAAGTCTTCGGCGTGCCGCTGGAAGACGTCAGCGGCGACCAGCGACGCAGCGCCAAGGCGATCAACTTCGGATTGATCTACGGCATGAGCGCCTTCGGCCTGGCCAAGCAGATCGGCGTCGAGCGCAAGGAGGCCCAGGCCTACATCGACCGTTACTTCGCCCGCTACCCCGGCGTCCTGGCGTACATGGAACGGACCCGCGCCCAGGCCGCGGAGCAGGGCTTCGTCGAAACCCTGTTCGGCCGTCGCCTGTACCTGCCGGAGATCCATTCGAAGAACGGCGCCATGCGCAAGGCCGCCGAGCGCACCGCGATCAACGCGCCGATGCAGGGCACGGCGGCGGACATCATGAAGCGCGCCATGGTCGCTGTGGATAACTGGCTGCAGGAAAGCGGCCTCGATGCCCGGGTGATCCTCCAGGTGCACGACGAACTGGTGCTGGAAGTGCGCGAGGAGCTGGTCGAGCAGGTGTGCGAGGGAATCCGCCCGCTGATGAGCGGAGCGGCGACCCTGGACGTACCGCTGGTGGTCGAGGCGGGTGTCGGTTCGAACTGGGACGAAGCCCACTGATGAACGGTTGCGAGGCCCGTGTGGCGGGCCTTGCGAGCAGGTCCGGAGTGCCCGGTGAGGGTGCCGTGGAAAAGTTTTTCGCGGTGCGCTGAACTTTCCCGTTTTGCCGACAGTCAGAACACACGAATGGCTTCTTGAGCCCTTCGATGCTCCTTTGCAGTGTTTAGTGTTGGCAGATTCCTGGACCCCGCCCTAGCGGTCCGGACTTGAACCCCGAACTTCCCCCTCCCCATACGAAGCTCGGGGTTTTTTTTTGCCTGGAATTCAGGCTTCCTCGAACGCCTCTTGTTCCTCGTCCAGCAGGCCCAGCCATTGCGCCAGGACCATTTGCGCCTCGTCGACGCCCTGGCGCTTGGGCGCGGAGAACAGTTGCAGGGTGGCGACGTCGCCCCAGCCTTGCTGGACTTCCCGGCGTACCTTGAGCAGGGCGTTCTTGGCCGCGCCGAAGGCCAGCTTATCGGCCTTGGTCATCAGTACATGGATCGGTAGCTGGCTGGCCTGGGCCCAATCCAGCATCAGTCGGTCGAAGTCGGTGAGCGGGTGGCGGATGTCCATCATCAGGAACACCCCGGCCAGGCTTGCGCGGCTGCTCAGGTAGGCTTCCAGGTGGCGCTGCCAGTGCTGCTTCAGGGGGATCGGCACCTTCGCGTAGCCGTAGCCGGGCAGGTCCACCAGGCGCCGCGAGTCGTCCAGGGCGAAGAAATTGAGCAGTTGGGTACGTCCCGGGGTTTTCGAGGTGCGCGCCAGGTTGGCGTGGGTGAGGGTGTTCAGCGCGCTCGACTTGCCGGCATTGGAGCGCCCGGCGAAAGCGACTTCCAGGCCTTCGTCGGGGGGGCACTGGTCGACCTGGGCGGCACTGATTAGAAAGCTGGCCTTCTGGCACAGGCCGACGATGGGGTTCTTCTCTGACATGGGTTATCCACAGGGGTGCGACTCGGTGTCGCGGGGGGCTGTTTCGTTTCCGTTTCGGTATCGGAAGTATATAATGCCGCGGATTTTGTGTGCGCTTTATCCCCCAGGGTCGAGCGCGCGCGGGAACGGACAGAGCATTTTCCGCGCGGTAGAACGCGGGCGTTCCCCCTGATGAGGACGATCATGAAGAAACTGCTGCTCGCAGCGACAGTCGTTGCGGTGGCCGTTACGGCGCAGGCGGCGCAGGACCCGGAAGCAGTGTTCAACCGGACCTGTGGCGCGTGTCACGACGGCCAGCTGCCGATGGCGCCGAAAAAGGGCGACCATGCCGCCTGGGAGCCGCGGCTGGCCAAGGGCATGCCGACCCTGGTCCAGCATGTGACCAACGGATTCAACGCCATGCCGCCCCGCGGCCTGTGCACCGACTGCAGTGCCGAAGACTACCAGGCAACCATCCAGTGGATGGTGAAGAAGTAGCCGAAGCCCACTATCTTTCACCCTTAGCCGTAATTGGATTAGCTGATGAACAAACTTCTCGTGAGTCTGCTGTTGACCCTGGGTCTGACCGGCCTTGCCCATGCCGCTGGCGATGCCGCCGCGGGCCAGGCGAAAGCCGCGGTGTGCGGCGCCTGTCACGGTGCGGATGGCAACAGCCCGGCGCCGAACTTCCCGAAACTGGCCGGCCAGGGCGAGCGTTACCTGCTCAAGCAGATGCATGACATCAAGGACGGCAAGCGTACCGTGCTGGAAATGACCGGGCTGCTGACTAACCTCAGCGACCAGGACCTGGCCGACATCGCCGCCTACTTCGCCAGCCAGAAGATGAGCGTCGGCATGGCCGATCCGAACCTGGTGGCCCAGGGCGAAGCGCTGTTCCGCGGCGGCAAGATCGCCGAAGGCATGCCGGCCTGCACCGGTTGCCATTCCCCGAGCGGCGTCGGCATCGCAACCGCCGGTTTCCCGCACCTGGGCGGCCAGCACGCGACCTACGTGGCCAAGCAGCTGACCGACTTCCGCGAAGGCACCCGCACCAACGACGGCGACACCAAGATCATGCAGTCCATCGCCGCCAAGCTGTCGAACAAGGACATCGCCGCGATTTCCAGCTACATCCAGGGTCTGCACTGATCGCTGCGTAGCACGGCAAAAAAGATGTATGAAAAAGGGTGGCCTCGGCTGCCCTTTTTTGCGTCCGCCATCGCTACAATGCTGGAACCCGTGACCGCTCCCCCCGGTCGAACTGACCGGGCCGAACCCGGCCGGAGAGCGGCACTGACCTCGCCTAGGAGTGAACGATGCGTAACCTGATTCTCACCGCCATGCTGGCCATGGCCAGCCTGTTCGGCATGGCCGCTCAGGCCGACGACTATACCGCCGGCAAGGAATACGTCGAGCTGAGCAGCCCGGTGCCGGTGTCCCAGCCGGGCAAGATCGAAGTGGTGGAACTGTTCTGGTATGGCTGCCCGCATTGCTACGCGTTCGAGCCGACCATCGTGCCGTGGAGCGAGAAGCTGCCGGCAGATGTCCATTTCGTGCGCCTGCCTGCCCTGTTCGGCGGTATCTGGAACGTCCATGGGCAGATGTTCCTGACCCTGGAAAGCATGGGTGTCGAGCATGACGTACACAACGCCGTGTTCGAGGCGATCCACAAGGAGCACAAGAAGCTCGCCACTCCGGAAGAAATGGCCGATTTCCTCGCCGGCAAGGGCGTGGACAAGGAAAAATTCCTGAGCACCTATAATTCCTTTGCCATCAAGGGCCAGATGGAAAAGGCCAAGAAGCTGGCGATGGCCTACCAGGTCACCGGCGTACCGACCATGGTGATCAATGGCAAATACCGCTTCGACATCGGCTCCGCCGGTGGTCCGGAGGAAACCCTCAAGCTGGCCGACTACCTGATCGAGAAAGAGCGCGCAGCGGCCAAGAAGTAGGCAAGGTGATTCGGCATGTTGCGCCGCTGGCAGCGTGAACCTCGGGTCGCAGGTAGCTGCGACCCGCGAGTGAACCCCTCCTGTGACGATTCGCGGGAGCTGCCCGACGACGGCCGCCTGCGCCTTCTCAGCTTCAACATCCAGGTCGGTATCAGCACCGAGCGCTACCGCCACTACCTGACCCGCGGTTGGCAGCACCTGCTGCCCCACGCGGGGCGGGCGACCAACCTGAAGCGGATCGGCGAACTGCTCGCCGACTACGACCTCGTCGCCCTCCAGGAAGCCGACGGCGGCAGCCTGCGTTCCGGCTACGTCAATCAGGTCGAGCACTTGGCCCAGTTGGGGGCGTTCCCCTACTGGTACCAGCAGCTCAACCGCAACCTCGGGCGTATCGCCCAGCACAGCAACGGCCTGCTCAGCCGCTGGCGGCCGACCCTGCTGGAAGATCATCCGTTGCCCGGTCCGCCGGGACGCGGCGCGATCTTCGTGCGCTTTGGCGAAGGCGCCGACGCGCTGGTGGTAGTGATGATGCATCTCGCTCTCGGCGCTCGCACCCGCACCCGCCAGCTCGCCTATATCCGCGAGCTGATCGGCGACTACCGCCACCAGGTGCTGATGGGCGACATGAACACCCACGCCGTCGATCTTCTGGAAAACTCGCCCCTGCGCGACCTCGGCCTGATGGCGCCGCAGGTCGAGGCGACGTTTCCCAGCTGGCGGCCGCAGCGCAATCTCGATCACATCCTGCTCAGTTCCGATCTCGCTCTCGAGCGGGTCGACGTGCTCGACCAGCCGATCTCCGACCATCTGCCGGTATCGGTGGAGATTCGCCTGCCGGACAACCTGCGCGACAAGGCCTTGGTCGTGCGCGGGGATGCCGGGAGTCCGCCATGAGTCGCGACGACGTCCAGCGCTGGAAAGACAAGTACCTGGAGAACATCGAGCAGCAGGAGCGCCTGCAACGGCGCTGGGATGCCCGGATCGACCTGCTGCGTCGCGGCCTGGTGCGTAGCAGTCTGGCGGCCGAAGGCAGCGACAAGGCGGTCGACCAGTGCATGAAGGAGCTGCGCGAGATCCTCCGTCGCGACGACATGGACGCCGGCCTGTCGGGCCTGATTCCGCGCCTGGAAAAGGCCGTGCTCGACTCCGAACAGCGCCGCCAGCAACGCACCCAGCAGAACATCGATGCTCTCGGCGAACTGGCCCAGCAGTTGCTGGCCCTGGACCTGCCGCGGGAACTGCGCAAGCCGCTGAAGCAGTTCGCCCGCGATATCGAGGAGCGCGCCCGGCAGTCGCGCGAGATTCCGATCCTGCTCAGCGAGCTGAGCAGGCTGCAACGCCAGGCGCTGGCCGAGCGCAAGGGCGGCGATGCCGAAGACGGTCGCCCGAGCCTGTTGCAACGCCTGTTCGGCGGCAAGGAGTCGGAAACCGCCGCGGAGCCGAGCGCATCGGTGCCGTCCGTTGTGGCGGCAAGCAATACACCGATCCAACCGGCGGCGGCCGCGCCGTCCCTGCCGGTCGCCGAGCACGACGAGGCGCCAGGCGGTCCGCCGCAGCCGTTGCCCGCCCGCACGGTCGCCGCCATCGAAAGCGCGCCAGCGGGTTGGGTCGGGGTCGCCGAGCGTGGCGAGCCGAACCAGATCCTGCTGGATGAGCCCCGGGAAATCTGGCTCGACAGCCTGCCGCTACCGGCCGGCCTGAGCTTTAGCGAGACGCTGGAAGAAGCGGGTGCGGAGCCGTCGCCCGCAATGCCGGCGGACGTTGAAAGCGCGCCCGAAGCTCCGGCCACTCCTGTGGATAACCTCGACGGGCAGGCGGTAGACGAGGCCTACGAACTGCCGCCGCCGATACCGGAGCCCGGCTACAGCGCGGTGGCGCCGCACATCGAGGCCAGCCTGCTGCGGCTGCTCGACGGCCTGTCCCTGCCGAGCAGCCACCAGCCCCAGGCCGAGGCGCTGCGGGAGCGGATCGATGGCAGCCTGAACTGGTATGAGCTGGTGCCGGTACTCGACGACCTGGCGGTGCTGGTGCTGTCCCTGGCGGACAGTGGCCAGCGCGACTTCGAGGAATACCTGCGGCAACTCAACGAGCGCCTGGAAAGCTTCCTCGGCCACCTGGGCGACGCCCACGCCGGCTATACCGACGTGCTGGACAACGCGCGCGGCTTTGACCAATCGCTGCGTGAGCAGGTCAGTGGCCTGCAGGCCAGCGTGCAGCAGGCGACCGACCTGAACAGCCTCAAGCTGGCGGTGGACAGCCGGCTGAACGGCCTGCTTGCCTCCATGGACGAACACCAGCGCGAACAGGCCGAGCACGAACAGGAGGTGTCCGGCCGCCTGCAGGCGCTGATGGAGCGGGTCAACAGCATGGAGCAGGATGCCAAGGCGTTCCACAGCCACCTGGAGGACCAGCGACAGAAAGCCCTGACCGATCCGCTGACCGGCCTGCCCAACCGCGCGGCGCTCAGCGAGCGCCTGGAACAGGAAGTGGCGCGCCGGCACCGGGACGGCGGCGATCTGCTGCTGGCGGTGCTGGACATCGACCACTTCAAGCGGATCAACGACGACTTCGGCCACCTGGCCGGGGACAAGGTGCTGAAGATCATTGCCGGCGAATTGCGCAAACGGTTGCGCCAGGCCGATTTCATCGCCCGTTTTGGCGGCGAGGAGTTCGTCGTCCTGCTCCCGGCCACGTCCCTGGAAGCCGGCCGGCAACTGCTCGAACGGCTGCGCGCGGCGATCGCCGCCTGTCCGTTCCATTTCAAGGGCGAGCCCCTGAGCATCACCTGTTCCGCCGGCATCACCGCGTTCGAAGGCAACGAGGCCGGCGAAGCGGTTTTCGAGCGTGCCGACCAGGCGCTGTATCGAGCCAAGCGCGCCGGCCGGGACCGCCTGGAAGTGGCCTGAAGGGCGACCAGCGCACATTCCGACGACTCGGGACGGGCTCGCCTGCAGGTGTTGCCGCGGCTCGCTAGAATGGTCCCGCCCGGTAGAATGACCGGCTGTCCCGCTCTGGAAACTCCCATGGATATGTTCGGCGTCGCCGTCCTGATCTTTCTGGTCACCGACCCCTTCGGCAACATCGCCGTGTTCCTCGCCGCGCTGAAAGGCGTCGCACCTGGGCGCCGCCTGCGCGTGGCGTTTCGCGAGCTGGCTTTCGCCCTGGGCCTGCTGCTGCTCTTCCTCACCCTCGGCGAGCACATCCTCAGCGGCCTCGGCCTGTCCCGCGAGGCGACCGGGATCGCGGGTGGCATCATCCTGTTCGTGATCGCCATGCGCCTGATCTTCCCGTCGCCCCAAGGGCTGCTCGGCGAAGTGCCCGACGGCGAGCCGCTGCTGGTACCCCTGGCCACCCCGGCGGTGGCCGGGCCCTCGGCGCTGGCGATGCTGATCACCCTGCGCACCACCTTCGACGGTCCGCTGTGGGAGCTTTACCTGGCGGTGGTGCTGGCCTGGGCCGCTACTGCGCTGATCCTGCTGCAGGCGGCGTTCCTCCAGCGTTTCCTCGGCCCGCGCGGGCTGACCGCCATCGAGCGGCTGGCCGGCATGCTGCTGATCATGCTCAGCGTCGATATGCTGTTGGACAACCTGCGCAGCGTGTTGCACATCGCCGCCTGACCGCGCTGCCCATTTTTTTCGGAGTCATCATGCGTTCGTTCGTTCTACTGGCTTTCACCCTGTCGCTGCTGGCCGGCTGCTCCAGCGGCCCGCGCCTGAACACCGACTACACCTCGGCGAACCAGGACAGCCGCGTCCAGTTCATCGTCCTCCACTACACCTCCACCGATCTGCCGCATTCGCTGGGCATCCTCACCCACGGCGGCGTCAGCGCGCACTACCTGATCGGCGACGACGAGCCGGCCACCGTCTACCGCCTGGTGGATGAGAACCGCCGCGCCTGGCACGCCGGGGTCAGTGAATGGCAGGGCCGGACCTGGCTGAACGCCACCTCGATCGGCATCGAGATCGTCAACCAGGGCTATCGCGATACACCCCAGGGGCGGGTCTGGTATCCGTTCAGCGAAGCGCAGATCCAGGCGCTGATCCCCCTGCTGAAGGACATCGCCAAGCGCCACGGCATCACCCCGGACCGGATCATCGGACACAGCGATATCGCGCCGGGCCGCAAGGTCGATCCGGGTCCGCTGTTCCCCTGGAAGCGCCTCGCCGACGCCGGCCTGGTGCCCTGGCCGAAGCCCGGCGAATTGGCGCGCCGGCTCGCCGAACTGAACGGCCAGCTGCCGGATGTGCGCTGGTTCCAGCAGCAGTTGGCGCGGCACGGTTACCTGGTGCCGCAGACCGGCGAGCTGGAGAAGGACACCCGCGACGTCATCGGCGCTTTCCAGATGAAATACCGTCCGGCTCGCTTCGATGGCGAGCCGGACCTGGAAACCGCCGCCCTGCTGCTGGCGGTGCCGACTTCCTGAGGCCTGTGGAAAAGCCTGCCGGGAGCGGCCCCGGTCACACCGGCAGCAGCATGTAGAAGCGCGCGCCCTGGCCCGGTTGCGAGCGCACCGCGATGCGCCCGCCATGCAGCTGGATGATTTCCTTGCACAGCGCCAGGCCGAGGCCGGCGCCGCCCTTCTTGCGTCCGACCTGGACGAAAGGCTCGAAGATCCGTCCTTGCTGGCTGAAGGGAATGCCTTCGCCATTGTCTTCCACCGCGATCAGCACCCGGTCGCCCTGGCGCCGGGCCTGCAGGTGGATCTGCCCGCCTTCGCTGCTATGGCGCAGGGCGTTTTCCAGCAGGTTGTCGATCACCCGCTCGATCTGCAGGCGATCGAGCTGCAGGCGCGGCAGCTCATCGCCCAGCTCCAGTTGCAGCGAGACCCGGCGGGCCTCGCCCTTGGGAATGAAACGCTGCTGCGCCTGGGTGAGCAGGTCGACGAGGTCGCAGGACGCCAGTTCGAGCTTCTGCATGCCGGTCTGGTAGCGCGAGAAGTTCAACAGGTCGTTGATCAGCAGGACCAGCCGCGACATCTCTTCGTCCACCGTCTGGATCAGGTCCGCTTCCCGTGACTCCGCGGGGAAGTCCAGGCGTTCGCGGAGCAGGCTGAAGGCCATCTGCATGCCGGTCACCGGCGTACGCAGTTCGTGGGAGGCGCGCAGGACGAATTCGCTGCGGACCCGTTCGAAGGCGCGCTGCTCGGTCACGTCGCGGACCACCAGCACCGCGCCGACGCTATGCCCGCCGGGATGGGTGACCGGATACAGCGACCAGGCCAGCAGGCGCGACTCGCCGGCGACGTCCACCACCAGGTCGGGCATCGCCTCGTCCTGGACTTCGCCGAGCAGGGCCTTTTCCACCGCCTCCTGGACATCGACATCGCTGAGTATTTCGTCGATCCGCTTGCCATGGGGGTCGTTGGAGACGAACAACTGGCGGATCGCGACCGGGTTGGCGTGTTCGATGCGTCCCTGGTTGTCGAAGATCACCAGGCCGTCGTCGATGCTGTCGAGTACCGCCTGCAGGCGCCGCTCGCCGGAAAGCACCTCTTCGACGCTGGTCTTGCGATACTGCCGCAGGGCCTCGGCCATCAGGCCGAAACGCCGGGTCAACTGGCCGACCTCGGCGACGTTGGTCATCGGCAGGGTCACGTCGAAATCGCCTTCGCCGATCCTGTCCGCCGCCCGCGCCAGGGTTTCGATCGGCGCGCCGAAGCGCCGGGCGATGCTGTGGGCGGTGACGAAACCGATCAGCAGGATGGCGACGCCCACCAGGCCAAGCAGGCCGGCGACCAGGTAGGCACGATGGCGGGCGCTGGTCTCGGCTTCGCTGATGCCGGCCAGCGCCAGTTGCTGCAGGTCCTGCAAACGCAGGCGCAGGCCATTGAAGGCTTCGCTGAAGCCGTCGTTGTCGGCCATGGGCGCCTCGAGCAGGGCCGGGGTGTGCGCCTGCAGTTGCAGGTAGGCGTTGCGGACGCCATCCAGGGCGGCCTGCTCGGCGCTGTCGACGGTATTCGCCCGGCCCTGTTCCAGGACTCGTCGGAAGTCGTTTTGCGAGCGCTCCAGGGCCTGCCCGTCGGGGGTTTCGCGGAGCAGTATGACCAACTGGTCGCCGAGCAACTGGCGCAGTTGCTGGCTCACCTCGATGGTCGCGTAGTGGTGCGACATCCGTTGTTCCTGGGCGCGGCCGAGCTGCATCACGCTGAACAGCCCGAGCAGCAGGCCGAACAGCGAGACGGTGATCAGCGCGGAAATGCTGAGGAACAACCGGGTCCGGAGCTTCATCGGCAGCGGCATGCTCATAGGCCGTACTGCTTGCGCTTCCGGTACAGGGTCGAGGCATCGATACCGAGGGTCTTGGCGGCCTGGTCGAGGGTCGCGCTGGAGGCCATCACCGCCGTGATATGGGCTTTCTCCAGGTCTTCCAGGCTCAGCGATTCGCCGATCCGCGGCGCGCTGCTGGCAGATTGCGCAGCGCTGAAACCGAGGTGGTCGACATCCACCAGTTCCTGGTTGCAGATGATGCTGGCGCGTTCGATCACGTTGCGTAGCTCGCGTACGTTGCCCGGCCAGGGGTATTGCCGCATGGCCTCGCGGGCGGCTTCGCTGAAGCCGCGGGCGGGGCGGCCGTAGTCCTTGACGAAGCGGGCGAGGAAACGTTCGGCCAGGCCGAGGATATCCTCGGCGCGTTCGCGCAGGGGAGGCAGGTTGAGCACGATCACGTTGAGGCGGTAGAGCAGGTCCTCGCGGAACTGGCCCTGGGCGACCATCGCGCCCAGGTCGCGGTTGGTCGCGGCAAGGATGCGTACGTCGGCGCGGCGGGTCACCGGATCGCCGACGCGTTCGTATTCCTTGTCCTGGATGAAGCGCAGCAGCTTGGGTTGCAAGGTCAGCGGGAAGTCGCCGATCTCGTCGAGGAACAGGGTGCCGCCGTCAGCCTGGCTGACCCTGCCCAGGGTGCTTTCGGTGGCACCGGTGAAGGCGCCGCGACTGTGCCCGAACAGTTCGCTTTCCATCAGTTCGGCGGTCAGCGACGGGCAGTTGATGGTGACCTGGGGCTTCTTCGCGCGTTTGCTCCAGGTGTGGATGGCGCGTGCCAGTTCGCCCTTGCCGGAGCCGGATTCGCCGAGGATGAGGATGTTGGCGTCGGTCGCCGCTACCTGGCGCGCGGTCTCCAGTACCGCGGCCATGGCCGGGCTGTGCGATTCCAGGCCGTCGCCCTGGCGGCGCACTTCGTCCTCCAGGGCCTCCAGGCGCGCGGTCAGTTGGCGCACCTCCAGTTGCTTGGCGGCGGCCAGGCGCAGTTGGTCCGGGCTGCAGGGCTTGACCAGGTAATCCACCGCGCCGGCCTGCATGGCATCGACCGCGGTATCCACCGCCGAATGCGCGGTGACGATCACCACGCGCATCCATGGCGCCTGGACGCGCATCTGGGCGAGAACGTCGAGCCCGTTGTCTTCGCCCAGGCGCAGGTCGAGGAAGCACAGGTCGAATACCTGGCGCTGCAACAGGGCCTCCGCCTGCGGCGCGCTGCTGGCGGTGGCCACGCTGTAGCCTTCGTCTTCGAGGCAATAACGGAAAGTGCGCAGGATCGCCGACTCGTCATCGACCAGCAGGATGCGCCCCTGTTTTTCGGAAGTGGTTTCCATCGTTGCTTTTTATCCTCTAGGGAATTCACTGCCATTCGGCTTCTGGGTTAGTCCCCGGAAAGCCCATGCAAGTTGCAGAGCGCCCCGCCGCCCATCCGGGCGGCCAGGGCGGCGTGCAACCTGCCGATGTCTGTTCTTGGGTTTTCGGGAAGCCGTGGCGGCTCCACGGATGGCTCCGGGTAGCAGGTGCCGGGTCGCTTCCCTGTTGCATGTGACAGCGTACCGCGCCGATCGTGCAAAACGCCCGGAATAATTTGTCGCGTCGTGCAGGATGAACTGCGCAGACTACCTGGGTTGTTTTATAACTTATTGAATTAAAAGTGTTTTTATTTTTCAGAAAGGCTGGCATGCGGCGTGCAATGAGGTAGTCACGGTCTCCCTGAAGAAAAAATGGACACAGGCCGGTTCGCTACCCCGATGGGCCTGGCCCCGAGGCGGTACCGACAGTTCCGAAGGCACACAGGAGAAAACATCATGCTTAGTTGGGCTATCACCTTTCTGATCATCGCCATCATCGCTGCCGTCCTCGGGTTTGGTGGCATCGCAGGTGCCGCCACCGGAATCGCGAAGATCCTCTTCGTGCTGTTCCTGGTGCTCTTCGTGGTCTCGTTCTTCTTCGGACGCCGTCGCGGCTAGCCGGATGCCAAGGAGAAAGCGATGCGACTCATGCGTAACCTGATGAACGCACTGCTGCTCGGTGCCGCCGCCAGTTCGCTGGCGGTGGCGGCCGACAGGGACGGCGAATACCGCTTGAACGAACTGCAGAGCACCGATGCCGGATACCGCAAGGCCTGGCAGAACCTGGTGGAAGACGAGAGCCGCTTGCCCGACTGGGTGATGAATCTCTCGGGAACCGCTACGCCGATGCATGCCGTCGACGACCAGGGCGACAAGTATCTGGTTGGCGGTCTCTGCGAGAAGTCCGATTGCAAGGGCCAGCGCCTGCTGGTCGCCTTCGATTGGGACAAGAGTCATGCCTACGGGCTCTACGTGCAGGTGCCCGAAGGGCTGCCGCAGGACAAGTCGCCGAGCAAGCACGCCAGCTTCCGCTGGCTGGGCAAGCCGGAACCGGCGGTACAGAAGATCCTCGACGAACAACTCAAGGCCGATCCGAACTGGTACTGAGGCGGAACGGGCTTGCGTGACACCGCCCGCAGCGGGGCATGGCCAGGGGACCGGGATGCGCTGGGTGAGGTCGATCCGGCGGGTTCCAGGGGTACAGGGAGTACCTCCTTCGGGGTCGGGCCAGGCGAAAACGCGCCGGAGGGGAGCCACCGATGTCTCGCTGCCTTCCGGCGCGCTTCTATATATAGAAGGGGTACGATGCTCCGCCGTCCGGCGGAGCGTCGGCTTCCGCAGCGATACTCCGCGAACTTCCCTGATATCGATCAATGCCTGTGGATGGCGGAGTCGTTTTACAATCGACCGCCCGCGCGTTCCGAGGCGCCCTCCCAGAAGGGCTTTACCGCACGGTTATCCACAGAATGCCGCTTATCCACAGCCAGCGATGGCGTGCCGGACGGCCTTGCGTGTCCTGCGACCATCCATCGCAGCGATGATGAGCGACTTTCAACTTCCCAGGATGGGCACGAGGCTCCCGGGCCTTGCACGGAGTGCCTTCCGCTCCCTGTTCTTGTACGAAAATCAAGGGCAATTTCCTGTGGGACGGACGTTTCATTAGTGATTTCTCATGCCGATTCGGCATGGGGCAGTCACTTACGGCATTAGACGGGGTAGGGGAGCGCATGAATCATTGCGCCCTTTCGCCTGTCGGGAGCGACTCTCCCGTTGGAGCGACTCCCGACTTCCACAAGAATTAAGGGTGACGAAACATGGGTAAAGCCAAGCTAAGCCTCGCCTGGCAGATCGTGATCGGTCTGGCACTCGGTATCGCCGTCGGCGCAGTGCTCAACCATTTCAGCGCCGAAAAGGCCTGGTGGATCGCCAACGTGCTGCAACCGGCCGGCGACATCTTCATCCGTCTGATCAAGATGATCGTGGTGCCGATCGTGATTTCCTCGCTGGTGGTCGGCATCGCCGGCGTCGGCGACGCGAAGAAGCTTGGCCGCATCGGCCTGAAGACCATCATCTACTTCGAGATCGTCACCACCGTCGCCATCGTCGTCGGCCTGCTGCTGGCCAACCTGTTCCAGCCCGGCACCGGCATCGACATGAGCACCCTGGGTACCGTGGACATTTCCCAGTACCAGAAGACCACCCAGGAAGTGCAGCATGACCATGCGTTCATCGCGACCATCCTCAACCTGATTCCCTCCAACGTCTTCGCCGCCATCGCCCGTGGCGAGATGCTGCCGATCATCTTCTTCTCGGTGATGTTCGGCCTCGGCCTGTCGAGCCTGCCCAACGACCTGCGCGAGCCGCTGGTGAAGGTGTTCCAGGGCGTTTCCGAGACCATGTTCAAGGTCACCCACATGATCATGAAGTACGCCCCTATCGGTGTCTTCGCCCTGATCGCGGTGACCGTCGCCAACTTCGGCTTTGCCTCGCTGCTGCCGCTGGCCAAGCTGGTGATCCTGGTCTACGTGGCCATCGTCTTCTTCGCCCTGGTGGTGCTGGGCCTGATCGCGCGGATGTTCGGCTTCTCGATCATGCGCCTGATCCGCATCTTCAAGGACGACCTGGTCCTCGCCTATTCCACCGCCAGCTCGGAAACCGTGCTGCCGCGCATCATCGAGAAAATGGAAGCCTACGGCGCGCCGAAGGCGATCAGCAGCTTCGTGGTGCCCACCGGCTACTCCTTCAACCTCGATGGCTCGACCCTGTACCAGAGCATCGCGGCGATCTTCATCGCGCAGCTCTACGGCATCGACCTGTCCATCGGCCAGCAGATCATGCTGGTGCTGACCCTGATGGTGACCTCCAAGGGTATCGCCGGCGTGCCGGGCGTATCCTTCGTGGTGCTGCTCGCCACCCTGGGCAGCGTCGGCATCCCGCTCGAGGGGCTGGCCTTCATCGCCGGCGTGGACCGCATCATGGACATGGCGCGCACCGCCCTCAACGTGATCGGCAATGCCCTCGCGGTGCTGGTCATCTCCAAGTGGGAAGGCATGTACGACGCGGCCAAGGGCCAGCGCTACTGGGATTCGCTGCCGCACCTGCGGCAGGCGGTCGGCGAAGCCAAGGGCAAGCAGGCCACCCTCGAATAAGGCGGCTTCCCGCCCAGGAGGCCCCGGCATCGTCCGGGGCCTCGGCGTTTCTGGCGCCGGCACCGCCTGCGCCGCTATCATCCGCGCAACGCGGGGGATTCTGAATGCTGAACGGCTTGTGGTTGGGTTTTTTCCTGGTGGCGGCGGCGAGTGCGCTGGCGCGCTGGTTGATCGGCGGCGATGCGACGGTGTTCGCGGCGATGGTGGAGAGCCTGTTCGCCATGGCCAAGCTGGCGGTCGAGGTGATGGTCCTGCTGTTCGGCACCCTGACGCTCTGGCTCGGTTTCCTGCGCATCGCCGAGAAGGCCGGGCTGGTGGAGCGCCTGGCGGTGCTGCTTGGACCGCTGTTCCGCCGGCTGATGCCGGAAGTGCCGCCGGGGCATCCGGCGATCGGCCTGATCACCCTGAACTTCGCCGCCAATGGCCTGGGTCTGGACAACGCCGCCACGCCGATCGGCCTGAAGGCGATGAAGGCGTTGCAGGAGCTCAATCCCAGCAGCACCACCGCGAGCAATGCGCAGATCCTCTTCCTGGTGCTCAACGCCTCGTCCCTGACCCTGCTGCCGGTGACTATCTTCATGTACCGCGCGCAGCAGGGCGCGGCCGATCCGACCCTGGTATTCCTGCCGATCCTCCTGGCCACCAGCGCCTCGACCCTGGCCGGCCTGTTGTCGGTGGCGCTGATGCAGCGCCTGCGCTTGTGGGACCCGGTGGTGCTGGCCTACCTGATCCCCGGCGCGTTGCTGCTGGCCGGCTTCATGGCGGTGCTCGGCACGCTCTCGGCCACCGCGCTGGCGCAGCTGTCCTCGCTGCTGGGCAACCTGACGCTGTTCAGCTTGATCGTGCTGTTCCTGATCGTCGGCGCGCTGAAGAAGGTGCCGGTCTACGAGAGCTTCGTGGAGGGGGCGAAGGAAGGTTTCGACGTCGCCAGGAACCTGTTGCCGTACCTGGTCGCAATGCTTTGCGCGGTTGGCGTGTTGCGCGCCTCCGGGGCGCTGGAAGTGGTACTCGGCGGGATACGCTGGGCGGTCGAGGGGCTGGGTTGGGACAGCCGCTTCGTCGAAGCGCTGCCCACCGCGCTGGTCAAGCCGTTCTCCGGCAGCGCGGCGCGGGCGATGCTGCTGGAGACCATGCAGACCCACGGCGTCGACAGTTTCCCGGCGCTGGTCGCCGCCACCGTGCAGGGCAGTACCGAGACCACCTTCTACGTGCTCGCCGTCTATTTCGGCTCGGTCGGCCTGCAGCGCGCGCGCCACGCGGTGGGCTGCGCGCTGACCGCGGACCTGGCCGGGGTCATCGCCTCCATCGGCGTGTGCTACTGGTTCTTCGCCTGAGGTCGCCAGGCTTCGACGTCACTGGGTGACGTCGAAGCGCAGGGTGCCGATCATCTGTCCGGCCTCGGTGAGTACCTTCACCTGCCAGTGGCCGACCGGGTCGCCGGGGAAGTTCTGCTTGTGGGTCCAGGCCCGGTAGCCCTCCTTGCGGCCGCCGTGGATATCCAGGGCGATGCGGTCGAACTCCTTCCCGTTGAACATCCACACGTGATAGATGCGCTCGTCGAGGCCGCGCGGCGCGTTGATCGCGGTATAGGCGAACAGGCCCTGGCTGCGCAACTGGGCGGCGCCGACCTGCTCCAGGCTGTCGCCGGGCGTGCGGCTCTGGTCGTCGAACTGGCTGCTCACCGCCACTTCGGTCAGCCACAGGGTGGCCGGCGGTACCCAGGTGCGGCCGAACCATCCGGCCAGGCCCACCGCCAGGGTCAGGCCGAGAAGCAGGAAGCCGCGCCACCAGTGCTGTAGCGGGAAGGTCACGAGCAGGCTGGGGAAGGACAGCACGACGGCGATGCCCAGCGACAACCGGTAGCTTTCCGGGGTGGTCAGGTGCAGCAGGATCGGCAGCGAGGTCAGCAACACCGCGAACAGGGTCAGGGTGTGGTAGGCGAGGAACACCCAGCGACGCCTGGACAGCCAGCGATAGTAGAGCGGATCGGTGATGGAGATCAGTGCCGCGGCGGCCAGCGTCCCTGTGAACAGCGCCTGGCCGCTGTTCCAGGTTGTGGTGATGAGAAAGAACGGGAGGACGAAGAACAGGCTTTCCTGGTGGATCAGTTGGGTCGCGTAGCGCAGCAGCGGTGCCGGGATCTCCCAGCCGAAGCGGCGGGCGAAGGTCTCCCGCAGGAGGTTCTCGAGGATCAACCAGACCCAACTGACCAGCATGATGATCGCCAGCACCTGGGCGAAGCCCTTCTGCCGGTCGACCATGATGAAACTGAACACGCCCGAACAGAAGCCGAACAGGGCGATGGTGCGCGGATAGCGGGCCATCAGGCCGCCGACCAGGGCGATCAGTTGCTCCAGGCGGGCCTTGAGGACGGGGCGTTGTTGGTTGGGCATGGGGACCAGCGGGTTCTCGATCGGAGCTGCTCGGCCAGCCGGCCGGGGCGCGCAGCATAACCCCGGCCGGGTTTCCTGGGTATGAACGAAGGACAGCTGCCGCGTGGCGAATGTTTCCTTCGCCCGACAGAGGCTCCGCTCTCCTTTCTGGAGGTCGACCAGGGAAAAAGGCGTCGCTTTCCCGACCGATGGTCGCGAAGCTTTCGACAGCCTTTCAAACCCCTTCAATTCGCACCTTTCGGGCAATTTTAGATTGTTCGACAGGAGTTTTTACACATATGGTTACAACTCGGTCGATGGATGACGTACCCGCCTGCGTGGCCATCGACGCCGCCATGGACCGCTTCCCCGTGTCTGCCTGAGTGTGTGTCCCATGGCCTCTAATAAATCCAAAGGTGTCGCCATTTTCCGTGTGGTCAGTGGCAACTTCCTCGAGATGTACGACTTCATGGTGTATGGCTTCTACGCCACCGCCATCGCCAAGACCTTCTTCCCCGGCGACAACCCGTTCGCCTCCCTGATGCTGTCCCTCGCCACCTTTGGCGCCGGCTTCCTGATGCGGCCGCTGGGTGCGGTGTTCCTGGGCGCCTACATCGATCGCCACGGCCGCCGCCAGGGCCTGATCATCACCCTCGGCCTGATGGCCATGGGGACCCTGCTGATCGCCTTCGTTCCCGGCTATGCCACGCTGGGCGTGGCGGCGCCGTTGCTGGTGCTGTTCGGCCGGCTCCTGCAGGGTTTTTCCGCCGGCGTCGAGCTGGGAGGGGTTTCGGTCTACCTGTCGGAGATCGCCACGCCAGGACGCAAAGGCTTCTTCGTCAGTTGGCAGTCGGCCAGCCAGCAGGTCGCGGTGGTCTTCGCCGGCCTGCTCGGCGTGCTCCTCAACCAGTGGCTGAGCCCGCAGGACATGGGCGAATGGGGCTGGCGCGTGCCGTTCTTCATCGGCTGCCTGATCGTTCCGGCGCTGTTCGTCATCCGTCGCTCGCTGGAGGAAACGCCGGAGTTCGAGGCGCGCACCCACCGACCGTCGCTGTCGCAGGTGCTGCGCTCCATCGGGCAGAACTTCGGCGTAGTGCTGGCCGGTACCGCGATGGTGGTGATGACCACCGTATCGTTCTACCTGATCACCGCCTACACGCCGACCTTCGGCAAGAACGAACTGCAACTGTCGGACCTCGACAGCCTGCTGGTGACCATGTGCATCGGCCTGTCCAACTTCATCTGGCTGCCGGTGATGGGCGCGTTCTCCGACCGCATCGGGCGCAAGCCATTGTTGCTGGGTGCCTCCGCGCTGGCACTGCTGACCGCCTACCCGGCGCTGTCCTGGCTGGTCCGCGAGCCGAGTTTCGCCGGCCTGCTCGGCGTCGAGTTGTGGCTGTCGTTCCTCTACAGCAGCTACAACGGCGCGATGGTGGTGGCGTTGACCGAGGTGATGCCGGCGGACGTGCGCACTACCGGTTTCTCCCTCGCCTACAGCCTGGCTACGGCGACCTTCGGTGGTTTCACCCCGGCGGTCTGCACCTGGCTGATCCACACCCTGGACAACCGCGCGGCCCCGGGCATCTGGCTCAGTGGCGCGGCGCTGCTGGGGCTGCTCGCCACCCTGGTGCTGTTCCGCCGGCGCGGCAAGGAGATCGCCGAGGCCGAGCTGGCCAACGCCTGAGGCGTTTCGCCGCATGCCGTGCGTCGGCTCCCGCCGGGGCTGCGGCGGCGGCGTTGATGTCGATCAACCGGAGCTGCGCCAAACCGCGTAGACAGGAAGGAAGTGGTTGTACCGACTTCCTTCCCTTCCTGGAGATCGCATCATGTCCAATGTACAAAATGCCAGCCGGTCTTCCGCGTTCGCGGCGGTGGAGGGCGACCATTGGGTCGAGTCCCTCGACGATGGCCGCCACGTGCTGATCCGTCCCCTGCGCGAGGAGGACCGGGAGCGCGAACGCCAGTTCATCAACCGGCTGTCCCCGGCAACCCGCCACTTCCGCTTCCTCGGCGAGATCAAGGAAGCCAGCCCGGCGCTGCTCGACCAACTGATGGACATCGACTACCAGCAGAGCATGGCCTTCGTTGCCCTGGTGCACGAGGACGGTGAGCTGCGCGAGGTCGGTATCAGCCGCTACGCCGCCTGTTGCGAGGAAGGGCAGTGCGAATGCGCGGTAACCATCGCCGACGACTACCAGGGGCTGGGCCTCGACGCCGTGCTGATGCGCCATCTGATCGACGTGGCGCGGCGCAACGGCTTCCGCCAGATGTATTCGGTGGACTCGGCGGCCAACCGGGCGATGCGCGACCTGTGTTGCGCACTGGGCTTCGTCGGCCAGCGCGACCCGGACGACTCGACCCAGGTCATCCACCGCCTGGCCCTGTAGCCCGCTCAGGCGCGCCGGCGGCGCAGGCCGAACCAGAGCAGGCCGCTGGCCAGGAGACCGGCGGCGAGCAGCAATGGGTAGAGCATGTCGTCGTCGAATAGCGGCTTTTCGATGCGCAGGTAGCCTTCGCCGTCGAACAGCCGCTTCGCCAGCGCGTTCGCCTGTTGCAGGCTGACCTTCGCCAGGCGGCGCTCCTCATTGGGGAAATGGCCGTCCTCGTAGTCGGCCAGCGAGCCCCAGTAATAGTCCGCCAGCGCCGCGTTGCCCTGGGTGCTCCAGGCCAGCCTGGCGCGCTCGGCGAATTGCACCCGCTTGAAACGCACCGGGTCCAGGCCATGCTGGCGGATGCCGTCGAGCAACTCGCGCAGGGCGGCCTCGGTGGCGGGCAGGTCGCTGCGCTCGACATCCGCGTCGAGGCTGAAGAAGCCCTGGTTGGCGAACACCTGGCGATCGGTCGATGGCCCGTAGGTGAGTCCGCGACGCACACGCAGGTCGGCGTACAGCGCGTCGTTCATATAGGCCTGGAGCAGGACCATGGCGTCCGGGTCGGCGTCGTCCGGCTCCGGATAGATCCAGTGCAGCATCGCACCCTCGCCGAATAGCCGGGTGATCAGGGTGCGCCTGGCCTCGGCATGCCCGTTGGCCGCCGGCAGCTCGCGGCGCTCGGGTAGCTCGTGGTCTTCCAGGGTGCCGAAGGTCCGGGTTAGATAGGCAGGCAGGCGCGGATCGAGGTCACCGACCAGGATCAGGGTCATGTTGCCCGGTACGTACCAGTCGCTGCGCAGCCGCTCCAGCTGCTCCGCGCCAAGCGGCGCCAGCGGCGCGCGCTGGGAGCAGGCCAGGCCCAGTTCCACCGCCAGTTGGTCCATGGCGCCACGGCCCAGGTTCTCGCGGTCGAGCCAGCGCTGCAGGTGCGAGTAATGGCCACCGCCTTCGCGCTCGATCACCCGCTTGGCGGCGGCGATGCGCGGCTCGTCCAGTTCGGTGCGGGTGATGGTGTCCAGCAACAGGTCGAGGACCTGCCGCTGGGTGGCGGCAGGCGCCTCGATGACGAAGGTGGTGTCGCCTTCGCTGGTATAGGCGTTCCATTGCCCGCCGAGGGCCTGCATGCGGGCTTCCAGGTCGGCCTCGTCGCCGCCGTCCAGGCCGCTGAAGAACAGGTGCTCGAGCAGGTGCGGCAGCTGCTTTTCACGGCACGAGAAGTCGGCGAAACCGACCCCCACCACCAGCCGGATCGAGACGTGCCGGCGCTGCTCGGTGGGCTTGAGCAGCACGCCCATGCCGTTTTCCAGCTGGAAGGCTTCGACCTCGCTGCGCTGGTCGGCGTACGACCAGGGGCAGAGCAGGCAGAACAGCAGCAGGGTGGACAACGAACGCATGAGCCGAGCCTGGAACTGAAAATACCGAGAATAGCGGATGCTTCATGACGAACCTACCCGCAGAACGGCTAATGTCGCGAACGGCGTGTTTCCGCACGCTCCTCGACGAGCGCTGGCTCGGCCAGCGGCGCCGAGGTCATGTCGTCGACCTCGTCGGCCCAGTCGTCCTCGTCCTGGCGAACGCCCTCGTCGGCCGCGCTGCTCGGCGCGTCAGGGTTGTCCAGCACGGCGTAGGCGATGGCGCAGAACAGCGAGTTGAGACGCTTCATGTCGCTGATCAGGTCCAGGTGCAGCGAGCTGGTCTCGATGCTCTGTACCACCTGCTGGTGCAGGCGGTCGACATGGGCATGGGCGTAGCGCCGTTCCTGCAGGCGGAAGCGCTGCTTGGCCCGGCGCAGGCGCTTGGCGCTGTCGAGGTCGCCGTTGAGGAACACTGAGAGACCCAGGCGCAGGTTGGAGACCAACTGCTGGTACAGGGTGCCGATCTCTTCCAGGCCGGTGTCGGAGAACGAGCGGCTGCGCGAGGTCTTCTTGTCCTGCACGGCGGCGAGCATGTGCTCGATGATGTCGCCGGCCTGCTCCAGGTTGATCGCCAGCTCGATGATCTCCGCCCAGCGCCGGCTGTCGCGTTCGGACAGGTCCTCGCGCGGCATCCTTGCCAGATACAGCTTGATCGCGGTGTAGAGGGCGTCGACGTCGTCGTCGAGCTTGCGGATGTCCTTGCCGAGCAGCGGATCGCCGCCGCGGATGATCTGCATCAGATTGTTCAGCATCTGCTCGACGGTGTCGCCCATGCGCAGGGTCTCGCGCACCGCGTTGGCCAGCGCCAGGCTCGGCGTGTCGAGGGCGGCGGGGTCGAGATGGCGCGGCCGGGCGACGTCGTCGGGAAGGGCACGGTCGGGCATCACACGGGTGCAGAAGCTGGCCATGGCGTTGGTCAGCGGCAGGCAGGCGAGGCAGCGCGCGGCGTTGTAGAGCACGTGGAAGGCGATCACCAGTTCGGCTGTGCTGAACTGCCAATGATCCATCCAGTCCGCCAGCGGCCCCACCAGGGGCAGCACCAGCAGGCAGCCGGCGACCTTGAACAACAGGCTGCCGAGGGCCACCCGGCGACCGGCGGCGTTTTGCGCGGTGGCGCTGAGCATGGCCAGGATGCCGCTGCCGAGGTTGGCGCCGACCACCAGGCACAGAGCGACTTTCAGCGAGATCACCTTGGACGCGGCGAGGGTCGCGGTAAGCAGCACGGCGGCCAGGCTGGAATAGGAAATCATGGCGAACAACGCGCCGGTCAGCGCGTCGAGCATGATGTCGCCGGTCAGGCTGGAAAACAGTACCTTGACGCCCTTGGCTTGGGTCATCGGCTCGGCGGCGGCGACGATCAGCTGGAGCGCCAGGATGATCAGGCCGAGGCCGATGAATACCCGGCCGAGCTGGCCGAGGCGGGTCTGTTTGCGGCTGAGGAAGAAAATCACGCCGAAGAAGATCAGCAATGGCGAAAGCCACGACAGGTCGAGGGTCAGCACCCGCGCCATCAGCGCGGTGCCGACATCGGCGCCGAGCATGATCGCCAGGGCCGGCGCCAGTGCCATCAGGCCCTGGGCGACGAAGGAGGTGGCCAGCAGGGCGGTGGCGTTGCTGCTTTGCACCAGGGCGGTGACGCCGATGCCGGCGGCGAACGCCAGCGGGCGTTTTTCCACGCTGCGACTGAGGATGCGCCGCAGGTCGGCGCCGTAGACCCGGAGGATTCCGGTGCGGACGATATGCGTGCCCCACACCAGCAGGGCGACGGCAGAGAGCAGGTCGAGCAGTTTCAGCATGGCGTGGCCCCCCTGGCACTACGACGAATGGCCAACCTCGCGCCAGGTTCCGCGTGCGTTGCGCCGCGGAGCCCGGACAACGGCGCCAACGGCCACGATGGAAAGGCAGCGTTCAGGCGAGTTGTAACACGAACGTCATATTTGGACAGGCGCCCCCCGCGGGAGTTCGTCTCGGCAGCCCGAGCGGCAGGGCGCCTACCCTTCATTCAAGCGTGCGCGCCGCGAAACGGCGAGGATTTTTTCGCCTTCCGTTCGATGCATGCGTTTGCGCCACAGGCCATGGAATTAGCCGACAGGAAGGGTATCCTTTGCACCTTTTAAAAAGCCCCGGTCTAGAGGGATACAGAGGAGTGGTGCGGATGCGATTTTCGGGGATCAGTGGCTGCCTCTCGGCAGCGGTGTTGGCGCTCGGGGTAGGGGGAGCGCCGGTGGTTCAGGCCGATGCGCTGGGCGATAGCCTGGAGCAGGCGCACATCCGCAAGGCGACCTTCGCCGCGCCGGCCTGGGAAGGCTATACCAACGCCGACGGCAGCGGTCTGTACTGGGACCTGCTGAAGCAGGTCTATGCGCCCTACGGGCTTGACGTGAAATTCATCAACATGCCCTGGAACCGCGCCAACAAGCTGATGACCGCGGGCTCCATGGTCGATGGCGTGCCGGGCGAGATCCCCGGCGTTGAGGGCAAGCTGTACGCCCAGTTGCCGATCGACATCGAGTACCACGGCGTGATGCATGCGGCGAAGACGCCGTTCTCCGGCCGCGCCAGCCTCACCGGCAAGCGCGTCGGCTGGCGCCACAGCTACAACCTGATCCCCGCGGAGCAGCGCGACTTCACCCTGGTCGAGTGCGTCCGCCCCGAGCGTTGCACCGAGCAGGTCCAGAACGGCGAGCTGGATTTCTTCCTCGACGAGCCGGACGAACTGGAAAAGCAGCGCAGCGAAGCGCATCTGCCGGCCGACGCCTACCCGATCGCGCAACTGCCGCCCGGCAAGGAGTCCTTCATGACCTTCGCCGACAGCGCCAGCGGCCGGCTCCTGCGCGAGGTCTATGACGCGCGGGTACGGCAGATGGCGGCGTCCGGCGAGCTGCGGGCGCTCTACCAGCGCTGGAACAGCGAGGTGCCCGGCGCCGTGCAGGCTCTTTCGGCGCAGTGATGCGCCGCTCATTTCCATCGCGAAGCCTTTCCGGGGCTTGCGCGGTGGGAATGAAACGCCTAGGATTCGCCCTTCATTTCCCCCACTTACGCACCGCAAAGGAGGTTACATCGATGATTCAGTTCTCTACCCTTTGCAGGCTGCGCCTGGCCTAACGGCCACCGAAACCTACCGCTCGACCCCCTGCACCGCTGAACGATTCCCGCCCTTGCGTCCGCGCAAGCTTCCGGCGAGAGGTCATCGGCTGCCGCGGTCACCGCTCCCCAGGTTTTCACTTCTCCGTTAGACGCCCTTCGCCCTTCCGCGAGTGCCCGCTCGGCTTCGGTCTGCCCCCCGGATCTACCGTTTCAATCACATGGATTGGATTATGGGCAACTACATCAAGCCTTTGTCCGCGGGCGTCGCACTGATCGCCTCGGACAGCACCTGGATCGAAGGCAAGGCGATCCAGCAACTGCAAACCACCGCCGAACTGGACGGCATGTGCCGCGTCGTCGGTCTCCCGGACCTGCATCCCGGCCGCGGCTATCCGGTCGGCGCGGCGTTCTTCTCCGTCGGTCGCTTCTATCCGGCGCTGGTCGGCAACGACATCGGCTGTGGCATGGCCCTGTGGGAAACCGGCCTGGCCCCCGGCAAGCTGTCGGCGGACAAACTGGAAAAGCGCCTGGGCAATCTCGACCTGCCGCTGGACGAGACCTGGAGCGACTGCATCGAAGCCCTGGATCTACCGGCCCGCGAGCACTGGCGCGCGCTCGGCACGATCGGTGGCGGCAACCACTTCGCCGAGCTACAGCAGGTCGAGACCGTGTTCGACCAGGCCGCCCTGCACGCCCTCGGCCTCGATGCCGGCCGCCTGCAACTGCTGGTGCACAGTGGCTCGCGCGGTCTCGGCCAGGCGATCCTGCAAGAACAGGTCAGCCTGCATGGCCACGCCGGCCTGCTCGACGGCAGCCTGGAAGCTTCCGCCTACCTGGCGCGCCACGCCGATGCGCTGCGCTTCGCCGAGGGTAACCGCCAGCTCATCGCCCGGCGCATTCTCGAACGCTTGCGCTGCGACGGCCTGGAACTGCTCGACATCAACCACAACCTGGTGGCGCCGGCACAGGTCGATGGCGTCGACGGCTGGCTGCACCGCAAGGGCGCCACCCCGGCCGACCAGGGCGTGCTGGTGATCCCCGGCTCGCGCGGCGACTACAGCTACCTGGTGGAGCCTGTGCCGAGCGCGCAGAGCCTGTTCTCCCTGGCCCACGGCGCCGGTCGCAAATGGCAGCGCGGCGAGTGTCGGGAGCGTCTGGCGGCGCGCTTCAGCGTCGACCAGTTGGGCCGTACGCGCCTTGGCAGCAGGGTGATCTGTGGCGACCGCCAACTGATCTACGAGGAAGCGCCGGAAGCCTACAAGGGTATCGACTCGGTGGTCGGCGCGCTGCTCGAAGCCGGCCTGCTGCGCCTGGTCGCCCGCCTGAAGCCGGTGCTGACCTACAAGACCCGTGGGGAGTGCTGCCGATGATCCTGCTGCAACTCTCCGCGGCCCAGGGCCCGGCGGAATGCTGCCTGGCGGTGGCGAAGGCGTTCGAGCGGCTGTGCCTCGAGGCGGCGCAAGCCGGCGTCGAGGTCGAGGTAATCGAGGAGGTGGCCGGCGAGCGTCCGCGCACCTGGCGTTCGCTGCTCCTGGGGCTGCGCGGCACTGCCGCCGAAGCGCTCGCCGAGCGCTGGTGCGGCGGTATCCAGTGGATCTGCCCCAGCCCCTACCGGGCAAGGCATGCGCGCAAGAACTGGTTCATCGGCGCGGAGCGCTTCGCCGCGCCGCCGGCCAGTCTGGAGGGCGAGATCCGTTTCGAGACCCTGCGCTCTTCCGGCCCCGGCGGCCAGCATGTCAACACCACCGACTCGGCGGTGCGCGCCACCCACCTGGCCAGCGGCATCAGCGTCAGGGTGCAGAGCCAGCGTAGCCAGCACGCCAACAAACGCCTGGCGATCCTGCTGATCGCCCGGCGCCTCGCGGACCAGGCGAGCAGCGCGGCCGACGCGCTGCGCGCGGAGCGCCGCCGGGCCCACGGTCGGATCAGTCGCGGCGCGGCTCGCCGGGTATTCCGCGGCGAGCGTTTCGAGCCGGCCTGAGCGGCTCAGTCGCCGAGCACTTCCTTGCGCAGCTTCACTGGCTCTTCGCCCCGCTTGCGCGCGGCAGCGCCGCGCATGCGGATGTTCAGCGCCTCCACGGCCAGGGAGAAGGCCATGGCGAAGTAGACGTAGCCCTTCGGCACATGGACTTCGAAGGCTTCGGCGATCAGCACCGTGCCGACCACGATGAGGAACGACAGGGCGAGCATCTTCAGCGACGGGTGCTTGTCGATGAAGTCGCTGATGGCGCCGGCGCAGAGCATCATCACCAGTACCGCGACGATGATCGCCGCGACCATCACCGGCACGTGGGAGACCATGCCGACGGCGGTGATCACCGAGTCCAGGGAAAAGACGATGTCGATGATCGCGATCTGGATGATGGTGCCGATGAAGCCGCCCGCCGACCCCTTCGGTTCATCGCCGCTTTCTTCCTCGCCTTCCAGGCCCTGGTAGATCTCCGAGCTGCTTTTCCAGAGCAGGAACAGGCCGCCGAAGAACAGGATCAGGTCGCGTCCGGAGATGCCCTGGCCGAACAGGTGGAAGAGGTCGGCGGTCAGGCGCATGACCCAGGTGATCGACAGCAACAGCAGGATCCGCGTCACCATCGCCAGGGCCAGGCCGAAGAAGCGGGTGCGTGGCTGCAGGTGCTTCGGCATGCGCCCGACCAGGATCGAGATCATGATGATGTTGTCGATGCCGAGGACGATCTCCAGGGCGGTCAGGGTGAAGAACGCAATCCAGATTTCCGGGCTGGTCAGCCATTCCATGAAGCGGTCACTCGTCTCGGTCAGTTACTGAACAGGGGGAACAGGCCCAGCAGCAGGGCCATGGCGAGGATTGCCAGGCACACCAGCACGGCCCATTTCAGGGTGAAGCGCTGGTGGTCGCCGAAGTCGATCTTGGCCAGCCCCACCAGCAGGTAGGTGGAGGGCACCAGCGGGCTGAGCAGGTGCACCGGCTGGCCGACGATCGAGGCGCGGGCCATTTCCACCGGGGTGATGCCGTATTCGGCGGCGGCCTGGGTGAGGATCGGCAGGACGCCGTAGTAGAAGGCGTCGTTGGACATGAAGAAGGTGAACGGCATGCTCACCAGCGCGGTGATGGTCGCCAGGTATGGGCCCAGCGCCGGCGGGATCACCGCCAGCAGGCTCTTGGACATGGCGTCGACCATCCCGGTGCCGGAGAGGATGCCGGTGAACACCCCGGCGGCGAAGATCAGCGAGACCACTGCGAGAATGTTCTCGGCGTGTGCGCCGATGCGCTTCTTCTGCTCCTGGATGCACGGGTAGTTGACGATCATGGCGATGCCGAAGGCGATCATGAACAGCACCGGCATCGGCAGCAGGCCGGCGATCAGGGTCGCCATCAGGACCACGGTGAGAATAGCGTTGAACCACAGCAGCTTGGGCCGGCGCGCCTCCGGATACTGCGACACGCTGATCTCCGCCAGGTCCTCATGGTCGGTGGGCAGGTGCAGCTCGCCGAGGCGGGCGCGCTCGCGCTTGCCGTAGATCCAGGCGATGGCGAAGATCGCCAGCAGCCCGGCGATCATCGCCGGGATCATCGGCACGAAGATATCCGCCGGGTCGACGTGCAGGGCACTCGCCGCGCGGGCGGTGGGGCCACCCCAGGGGGTCATGTTGAGCACGCCGCTGGAGAGCATGATCAGGCAGGCCATCACCAGCGGGCTCATGCCCAGGCGGCTGTACAACGGCAGTACGGCGGCCACGCAGATCATGTAGGTGGTCGAGCCGTCGCCGTCGAGGGAGACGATCATCGCCAGCGCCGCGGTGCCCAGCGAGACCTTCAGCGGGTCGCCCTTGACCAGCCGGAGGATCTTGCGCACCGCCGGGTCGAACAGCCCGGAGTCGATCATGATGGCGAAGTAGAGGATCGCGAACATCAGCATCACGCCGGTCGGCGCCAGGGTGCGGATGCCGTCGAGCATCATCGGGCCGAGGCCGGCGGCGAAACCGCCGATCAGGGCGAAGGCGATCGGGACCAGGATCAGCGCGATCAGCGCGGACAGGCGCTTGGTCATGATCAGGAACATGAAGGTCGCCACCATGGCGAAGGCGAGCAGGGTCAGCATGGGTTCACTCCGGGGAAGACGGCGGACGGGCGTGCGGCGTGCGGTCAGCAGGCGGCGGGCGGGTGGCGTCGCGCGGACGGAGTGCGGCTGTAGGCGTGTGCGGAACGGGGCATGGCAATCACCATTGTTGTTTTTGTACGGGTAAGCGGGCGTCTCGTGGGCGCGCCGTCGTGTCCGGTCTTCTGCCGGTGGTGGGCGGATGCTACGGCGGGAAGCTTTCAGGCAGCTTTCGCTGGATAACGGCGGGAAACGTGCGGGTAATTTCGGATATGTGGTCGATCAGGGCTGCCGCGCGAGGAGCGCCGCGGCCAGTTGCAGGTCGCTGTACCCGGCGTATTCCGGGGCCTGGCGCAGGACCTGCAAGGCTGCCTGGAGGTACGCGCCACGGATCGCACCGTCGCTGGCGACGAAGCTGGCGGCGTCGTCCCGCGCCTGGACGAGCTTGTCGCCCTCGTCAGCGCTGGACTCCTGTGCGCTGACGGTGCTGCCGATGAACGGGCCGACGGTGGTGACGGCCGCCCAGAAGAAGGTGGCGGCGCCGGGTTCGTCGTCGAATTCGGGAAACACCTTGATGAAACCGAAGGCCGGTTGGCAGAGCAGGCAGAGCGCCGTGAGGGCGGCGGCGACGCGTCCTGTCGTCATGGGCTTCCTTGCAGCACGAGGAGTACGCCGACCAGAGTGGCGCCGGAAAGCAGCGTTTGCAAGGTAATGATGCCCGCCATCAGGTGGCCGTCGCCGCCCAGTTGGCGGGTCAGCACATAGGCGGTGGGCGCCGTCGGCAGGGCGAAGAACAGTACCAGCACGGCGCTTTCCATGCTCGGCAGGCCCAGCCCGCGAGCGATGGCGAAGGCCAGCAGGGGCATCGCCAGCAGCCGCGCCGCGCAGTTCCAGCCAAGGGCCGCGACTTCGCCGCCGAGTTCCTGGGGTTTCAGCGCCGCGCCGACGCACAGCAGGCCCAGCGGCAGGCTGGCCACCGCCAGCAGGTTGAGCAGGCGATCGCTGCCGCCGGGCAGGCCGACGCCGGCCAGGTTGACCAGTGCGCCGGCGAGGCAGGCGAGGATCAGCGGGTTCTTCAGGATCGGCAGCAGCAGCGCGCGCAGGCTGATGCCGCGCTCGGCGGTCAGCGCCCAGACCGACATCACGTTCACCGTCGGCACCATCAGCGCCAGCATCAGCGCGGCCAGGGTCAGGCCCGGCTTGCCGTACAGGCTGCCGACCGCGGCCAGGCCGAGATAGGTGTTGAAGCGCAATACGCCCTGGGCGATGGCGCCGAAGCGCCCGGCGTCCCAGCCGCGCCAGCGCTTGCAGAGCAGCAGGGCGAGCCAGGCGACGCCGAGCCCGAGCAGTACGGCCAGGGCCTGGCGGGCCAGGCCGGGGTCGTCCAGCGGCGCGGTCGCCAGGTTGCTGAACAGCAGCGCGGGAAACAGGATGAAGTAGTTCAGGCGTTCTGCGGCAGGCCAGAAGGCTTCGCCGGGAAAGTCCCAGCGGCGCAGGGCGTAACCGCCGACGATGAGGGCGAACAGCGGCCAGAGGGAGTAGAGCAGAGCGGTCACGGGCACCCCCGGATAGTGGAATCCGCTCATCTTGCGAGGTGGCTGCGGCACAGGGCAAGTCCGGCTTATGCTGGCACTCCCGCGAGGAGGATTCGCCATGCCCGAGACCCATACCGGCGGTTGCCATTGCGGCTATCTGCGCTACGCCGTCGCCGCGCCGCTGGACGATGTCGCTCACTGCCACTGCTCGATCTGCCGGCGCACCACAGGCGGCATCGTCACCACCTGGGCCACGGTGCCGCGCGCGGCGTTCCGCTGGCTGGCGGGCGAACCGGCGGAATATGCCTCGTCGGCCAGCTGCACGCGCTACTTCTGCCCGCGTTGCGGGGCCAACCTGGCGTTGTTCACCCGGCTCAGCGCCGATACCCTGGACTTCACCGTGGCCAGCCTCGACCATCCCGAGCGCGCCCCCGCCAACCGGCACATCTGGGTCGGCAGCCGCCTGCCATGGCTACACCTCGACCCGCAGTTGCCCGAAGAGGACGAGGAGTTCATCGCCGGAGCGGACGACCCGTGAGCGAAGACCGGAGGTGGCACCTGTAGGGCGAATAACGCAGAGCGTTATCCGCCGTCTGCGAGGCGCTGGAAGAGCGCCCGGCACCATGCGTCCTGCAGGCGCCTCCCTCAGGGCAGCATCAGCCCGCCGGCCGCCTTGTGCAGCTCGCGCAGGTGCGCGCCGACCTCCTTGATGTTGGCCTCGTTGGCTTCCAGCTCGGCGCGGCGCTCGGGATCGAGCAGGGCGCGGACCTCGCGGTCGAGGTCGTCGCTGAGCCGGCGCAGGCGCGCCTGGCGTTCGCGGGTCTGCTCTTCCAGGTGCTTCCACTCGGCGGCCTGCGGCAGGCCGTAGCCGCCCTCCAGGAGTTCCGCCGGACGACTGAGGAAGCCGCTGTCGTCGAGGATCTGCTGGAAGGTCTTGCCGGCCACTTCCAGGCGCTGGTCGCCGGCCGGCTTGTCCAGATGGCCGAGGTACAGGCGCTTCAACTCGTCCTGGGCGAGCAGCAGCTGGCGCCGCAGCGAGGCCTGCTCGAGCAGCAGCAGCGCCGCGCTGGCGCGCAGGTCGGCCTTGGCGAACCAGGGCTGGCGCTCCCTGGCCGGCAGCGCCAGCCAGTCCTCGACCTTGTCCTGGGGAATGTGCAGGCGCTGCTTGAGCACGTCGAACATCGCCTGGTAGCGGTCGCGGAAGGAGTCGAAGCGGTAGCCCAGGCGCAGGGCTTCCTTGGGGTCGTCGAGCACACTGGGATCGGCCAGCTTGCGGTTCTCCAGCATCTCGAGCACGCCGTAGGGGGTGATGCTGTCCAGGCTTTGCAGCGGTCGCCGGGGGATGCCGCTGCGCAGCAGCTTGAGGGTTTCCACCGCGCAATTGTTGGAGATGAAGTAGTACTGACCGTCGTAGCTCCAGTGACTCTGCGCGGCGCGCTCGACCAGGCTGGCGACCTCCTCGCGGTCCAGCTTCAGCGGCACCGAGGCGAGGCTGCGCAGCTCGACCTTGGTGTATTCCTCGATCACCTGCGACAGCGGCAGGACGAACAGGCGCGACGGATAGGCGCCGGTCAGGCCGTCCCAGCTGGACAATTGCAGGTCGCCGACGAAGGCGCGGTAGGACAGCACCAGATGCTGGTCGAGGTCCAGCCGGCAGTCCGGCCCACGCGGCCGGCCGGGGGCGCAGATCACCAGGCGGAGCATGGTGTGGCCCCAGCGGCTGACCAGGTTGTCGTTGGCCTCGGCCAGCAGGTAGTCGACCTCGTAGACCCGCTCGGGGTCGAGCTGGCCCAGCGGCTGCTGGCCGAAGTCGCGGCCGGCGTTAAGGTAGGCGAAGCTCTGCGCACAGGCACTGTGTTCCGGCGCCCAGCCGAAGCGTTGCTGGTAGTAGCGGTAGAGCGCCGGGCGGCGGCAGGCGTAGCTGGGATCGAGGAGGAAGTACTCCATGTTCACCGCGACGAACTCGCGCGGATTGCTCAGCTCGTAGACGTCCGGGCTGCGCAGTACGAAGCCATTGTGCGCCTCGCGCCGCCCGCGCTGGCCGGCGCGCTGCGGCCAGCCGGCGAGATCGAGCAGGCGCGGGTCGTCGGAGAGCGTGAAGCGGCGACCGCTCTGCCCGCGGCAATCGGTGGGCTGGGCGATCCGGCCGAGGGTTTCTTCCTGGCGCGTGCAGCGGCGGATCTCGCGTTTTTCCTCCGCCGACCACAGGCGCGCGCGATCGTAGACGTGGGTCAGCTCGTGCAGCAGGGTCGCCAGCAGCTCGCGCCGCTCGGTGCCGTGCACGCGCCCGGTCTGGCGGCTGGCGGCGCTGCCGTCGGTGAGATCGGCCAGGTACTTGCGGTTCAGCGCGATGCGCTGCGGGCCACGGGCCTGGCCCATGCCGTTGGCGGGCAGGTCGTCGCGCCACTCGACCTCGATCTCGCGGTCCAGGCGTTCGCGGAAGGCCGGCGGCAACTTGTCCGCGGCTTCGTCCAAGAGTTGCTGGCTGGCCTCGCGCTGCGCAGGGTCCAGTTCAGGCGCGTCGAGTTTCAGGCGCAGGGCCGCCGTCGCGTTGCCGGCTCCGCAGAGGGCCAGCGCCAGCAGCCAGGCGCAGGCCTTCCTCACAGGGCGAGAATGGCTTCGGCAAGTACCTGGTCGGAGGCTTCCCGGGCTTCCGGCAGACGGCTGCGCAGGGTCCGCATCGCGGCTTCCAGCTGGGCGCCGCGAATGGCGCCGTCGCTGGCGACGAAACTGGCGGCGTCGTCGCGCGCCTCGGTGACCACTTTCATGTCGCGCACGGAAGTGGTGGTGTCGGAAGTGAAGTCGATGCTGCGGTCGAGGGCGCGGACGATGATATTGCTGGTCGCGACCACCGAGCGTGCTTCCGCGGCCGTGGCGCAGAGCGCCAGCAGCAGGGCGGCGAACAGGGGGCTATGACGCATGGAGCTACGGCGCATGGAGGTTCTCCGGAACGGTGGTGATCGCCTATTGGGCAAGAATTGCTTCGGCCAGTTCCTGATCGCTGGCCGCCAGCTCGGGGTGCGCGACACGCAACCAGCGCAGCGCCGCTTCCAGGCGCGCACCACGGATGCTGCCATCGCTGGCGACGAAGCTGGCCGCATCGCCCCGGGCATCGCGTAACAATTTGTTCTCGAACGGCGTGCTGGTCAGCTTGCTGGTGACGTAAAGGGACTTCGCGGTGAACGCCGTCGTGGTATCGAAGGCGTGCGCAGCGGGCGCCAGCAGGCAACAGAAGAGCAACGAGAACCGGTAACGCATGGGGTTGGGCGGAATAGGACTGGAACAGCCGCCAAGGCTAACGGAATGTGCGGCGCGGAGCCAGTGTGGCCGGTCGGCCAGGTCATCGCCGCAGCCGGGCGGCTGCGGCGGCGGGGCGGGCGACTCAGATGGTCAGGATCGCCTGGGCCAGTTGCATGTCGTTGGCGGCCAGGCTCGGCAGCTTGCCACGGATGTGGCGCAGTGCGGCTTCCAGGTGCGAACCGCGGATGTCGCCCTGGCTGGCGACGAAGCTGGCGGCGTCGTCGCGCGCTTCGAGGACGATCTTGTCGTCGCGGAAGGAATTGGTGATGTCCGAAGTGGCATTGGAGGTCATGCCGGTGGCGCGGACCAGGGTATCCGTGGTGACCACGAAGCTGCTGGCGAACGCGCTGGAGGCGCAGGCGAGCAGGGCAGCGGCACCGATCAGGCGCAGACGTTTCATGTGAGTTGCTCCGAACGAAGTCAGCGTAGACGGCCGCATCCGCGCGGCCGTGTCAACGCTGAGACTAACCAACTGTGCGCCACGTCACCAGCGGCTCAGCGCCAGAAAGGTTTCGAAATCTCTACGTAGCGTTCGCTCGGGCTGATCGCCAGGTCGGCGAGGTCGTGTTCGGACATTTGCGCAAGATGCTTGCGCGATCGAGCGTTTTGTCGCCAGGAATTCAATTTTTCCAGCAGGGCGGCGAGATGTGGATGGGCGGCCGGGAGACCGCTGGAACTCCCGGCGTGCGGGTGCGGGGATGTCCTCATCGTGCGTTCCTTCCCATCCCGGGGATGGGGGCGGGGTGTGGAACCTCATGATGCGCCGGGACCGCTGGCTTGCTCAGGGGCAACCACGCGGGAGTTGGACGGAACAGTTCGGTGGCCCCGGCAACTGTTCCGCCCGGCTGTAGCGGAACTGTTCCGGTGGTTCTACGCCTGGGCGGGCTTGCGCGCGATGATCACCTGGCTCTTGGCGACCACGGCGTCCAGGGCCTGCTTGATGGCCGGGCCGCGCGGCGAGTCGAGCAGCGCCTGCCAGGTCCTGGCCCAGTGTTCGAGGAGGGGATGGTCGGGATTGCCGAAATCGACCTTGGCCTCCCAGAACAGCAGCATCCACAGCGACCAGTAGAAGCCGTAGCGGCTGTGGCTGAGGATTTCCAGCCCGGCTTCGCGCACCAGTGCGGCGAACTGCTCCTCGCCGAGCACGCGGATGTGGTTGGGTTTGCGGAAGTATTCGTCGGCGGCGAAGTCTTTCTGCAGGTCTTCCGACGTGGGATGCGGCACGCTGAGCAGATAGAGTGCGCCGGGCTGGCCGACCCGCACCAGCTCGGCGAGGAACTGCCGCGGATCGTCGACGTGCTCGATGACCTCGGTGGAGACCACCCGGGTGGCCGTGGCGTCAGCCAGGGGCAACGGGTCGCAGTCGCTGACCAGGCATTCCAGTTCGCGGGCCGGGGTATCGGCCAGGCGCTCGCGGGTCCTGGCGATCTTTTCCGCGTCGATGTCGGCGATGATGATGCGAGCGCCGCGCATGGCGCAGAAATGAACGTTGCCGCCGTCGCCGCACCCCACGTCGAGCACGGTGTCCTCGGCGGAAATCGGAAAGCCGCTGAACAGCTCGTCGGTCTCCTGGTTGAACCAGCCGCTGAGCACCGCGTCGCGCAACCCGAGCATGTACGGGTCGACCGGCGCGGGGGCGGGTGGCGCGGCGATGGGCTCGGCGACGGGGCTGGGCGGCGAGACGATCTTCTTGAGGAAGTTCAGCATGAGGTGGCTCCGGAAGTGGTGGCGACGCGGCGGGCGGCGCTCAGGCGCTTGACCAGGCGGGAGCCCAGGTCGCGGCAGGGGCTCTCGACGAAGCGGTAGTTGAGCTCGCTGAGTACGACGATCAGGACCAGGCTGATGGCGAGCAGCGACAGGGGCCGCTCGCCGGCGTCCCAGCCCAGGCGGAAGCAGAGTTCGCGACTGAGATAGAACGCCGGGATGTGGATCAGGTAGATCGCATAGGAGCGCGCGCCGACCCAGACCAGCAAGCGCTTCAGCGGCCCGTTGGAGAGCAGGTAGTCGCGGTCGTAGGAGGCTATCCACACCAGCAGTCCGCACAATAGCGCGATGGCGCCGATCCGCACGGTGACCAGGCTGTACGCTTCGCTGGCCAGCACGCCCAGGGCCGCGGCCACGGCGGCCAGCAGCAACGGCCCGCTCCAGGCGCGGCCCAGCAGGGTGGGGTTCCAGCGGGCATAGCCAGGCTGCAGGGAGGCGAGGGCGAGTAGTACGCCGATGGCCAGGGCGTCGGTGCGCAATACCATCAGCAGCGGCGTGCGCAGGCTGAAGAACTGGACCAGCACCAGCGCCAGGAGGGCCCAGCCCAGGTAGCGACGCAGGCAGAGGATCAGCAGCGGCAGCAGGAGGTAGAACTGTTCCTCCAGGGAAAGGCTCCAGTAGACGAAGCTGGCACCGTATTCGTAGCGGTAGAAACTGTCGGCGAAGCGGAAGTTGGCGACCTGGAGGAAACCGGCGAGGCTCGCCGCGAGGTTGGCCGACAGGCTGCCGAAGGCTCCGGAGCGGTTCAGCAGCAGGCAACAGGCCAGGATCAGCGCCAGCCACAGCCAGGCCGAGGGCAGCAGGCGGAAGGCGCGGCGGATCCAGAAGTACCGCGCCTGTTCCCAGAATGCCTGGCGTGTGGGCGCCTCGCGCAGTTGCGGGATGAGGGTGCGGGCGATGACGAAGCCGGAGATGGCGAAGAACAGGTCCACGCCCCACCAGAACTGGACGCGCTGGTTGATGCCGTCCAGCAGTGCCGGGGAGCCGCTGAACAGGTTGCCGTGCAGATGGTGGAATACCACGCCGAGCACGGCCAGCCCGCGCAACAGTTCGATGTCGAGGATGCGTTTGCCGCTCATGTCCGCGACGATCCGCGGTCGAGCGGCTTGCGCGCGATGATCACCTGGCTCTTGGGCATGAAATGGTCGAGCAGGTGCTTGATCTCCAGGCCGTCGGGACGGGCCAGGAGGTTTTCCCAGAGCCGTGCCCAGTCTTCCATCAGCGCCGGGTAGGGCGGCTGGATACGGTCGCGGACGGCGCCGCCGAGCTCACGGCCGGCGGCCCGTTCGCTGGCCCAGAAGAAGATCATGCCCATCACCCAGAAGAAGCCGCTGGCCTGGCGGTGCTCGATGACCAGCCCGGCGTCCTGCACCAGGCGCGCGAAGTCGTCACGGGAAAAGATGTGGATGTGGTTGGGCGCCCGGAAGTAGTCGGCCGGGGCGATGCCCTGCTGCAGGTGTTCGCCGACCGGGTCCGGCACGCTCAGCAGGTACTGCGCGCCAGGGCGCCCGAGACGCACGAGTTCGGCCATCACCCGCGCTGGGTTGGCCACGTGTTCGAGCACTTCCATGCACACCAGCTTGTCGGCGCAGGCGTCGCGCAGCGGCAGCGGGTCGCTGTCGCTGACCAGGCCGGTGAAGGGCCGCCGGGCCACCGCCTCGACCTGCTGCGCCAGGCTCCGCACCTTGTCCTCCTCGCTGTCGGTGAAGATCACCGAAGCGCCCTGGCGGGCGGCGAAGAGGGTGGCGACGCCTTCGCCGCAGCCGAGATCGAGCAGGGTGTCCTGGGCGCCGATGGCGAAGCCGGCGAGCAGTTCGCCGGTTTCGCTGCGGAACCAGCCATCCAGCACCGCATCGCGCAGACCGCACATGCGTGGCGACACCGGTTCGCTCGCCGCAGCGGGACGGGAACGCCAGCGTTGGAGCAGGGCGCGGATCATGCCGGGATGCTTTGCAAGGCGGCGGGGTCGCCTTGTGCCGCTTCGTCGAGGAAGCGACGCAGGCGCTCCACGGCCAGCTTGCGGCTGCAGAAGCGTTCGAGGCTGGCGCTGGCATGCGCGGACATGCGTGCGTAGCGCTCCGGCTCCTGGCGAGCGACCTCGAAACTGGCCCGGTAGGCCCGGCACAGCGACTCCCAGTCGGTGATGTAGCGCAGCGTGCGGTAGGCCGCGCGCGGGTCGTGGGGCCAGGCGGTGGCTTCTTCCGAGGAGTCGACGATGAAGGCGTTGTCGGCGTCGATGTAGTCGATCATCGCGGTATTGCGCGGAGCCACGGCCGGCTTGCCGCTGGACATGAATTCCATCAGCGGCAGGCATTGGCCTTCGCCGTAGGAGGTGTTCACCACGTAGCTGGTGGCCTCGACCAGCCGCTCGTAGTCCGGGTCGGCGAGGTAGCCGTGGATCAGCACGATGCGGCAGCGGTAGGACTGGTTCTTGTACAGGTGGTGAAGCATGTCGGCCAGCGCTTCGCCGACGTTGTGGTGGGTCAGTTTCAGCACCAGGGTGGCGTCGGGCTCGTCGCGGAAGGTGGCGCAGAACGCGCTGATCATGTCCTGCCAGTTCTTGCGCCCGTCGTAGGGGTTGAACACCGAGGTGTAGATGACCCCGTCGAGGCTCAGCTCGACCTGTTTCGCCGCGCGGTCCGGCAGGGCCAGGACCTCCGCCGACGGCTCGGGGTCGGCATGGTCGGCCAGGTCCAGCTGGCGGCTGTCCACCAGCAGGCCGTCCAGGTGCAGGCGCACATCCCGGGCTTCGGGACGGCCCGCCTGCTGCGAGGCGCGGTTGGCGAAGCGATCCCAGACCGGCGCCGGCACGCTCAGTACCGGGTAGTCGCGACCCATGGCGGCGCGCACCACGTCGACCGTGAAGCTGGAGTGGGTGATGGCCCGTCCGCTGTGGCGCAGCACATGTCGCCAGTCGTGGCGCGGTTCGCCGTGCCAGGTTTCGCTGGGCAGGGTGCTGAACTCCCAGGCGAACACCGGGATGGTCGGGCAGGCATGGTGGATCGGCGTGCGATGGGGCGGCGAGAAGGAGAGGAAGACGCAGGGTTCGCCGCGCTTGCGGCAGTCGTGGTAGAGGCGGTCCACCAGTTCGTCGGGATCGCTGACTTCGACCACCTGGCCGATCTCTTCCAGCAGCGGACGGAATTCCTTGAGGACGAAGTAATAGCTGTACTCCGGGCGCCCGAGGTTCTGCCGGATGGTGGTCTTGTTGGTCTCGGAGTGGATGATGATCAGCATGGAACGTTGCCTGTGGCGGTGGCCGCCAGTTCGACGCCGGGCGCAGGGGTTGCCTTGCGGGCGGAAAGGAAGGGTTCCAGGCGCTGGCGGACCACGTCGCCGGCGCAGTAGCCGCGCATGCGTTGGTTGGCCGCGGCGGACAGTTGCCGATAGCGCTCCGGCTGTTCCCGGGCTACCCGGTAGCTCTCCAGGTAGGCCTCCTTCAGGGACTCCCAGCTCGGCCGGTAGCGCCGGGTGCTGTACAACCGGCGCGAATCCTGCGGCCAGGCCGCGGGCTCCTGGCTGGAGCGGACCACGAAGCCCACCTGGGCGTCCATGTAGTCGGCCATCGCCGAATGGTCCGGAGCGATCGCCGGGGTGCCGCAGGACATGAATTCCATCAGCGGCAGGCACAGGCCCTCGCAGCGCGAGGCGTTCACGTAGTAGCTGGCGGCTCCGTACAGGCGGGCGTACTCCGCGGCATCGAGATAGCCGTGCAGGGCGATGACCCGGCAGGCGAATGGCGACAGTTGGGAAAGCAGGGTGAGCAGTTCGACGTGGTAGGTCGTCAGGTCGCTCTGGGTCATCTTCAGCACCAGCGTGGCATCGCTGGTGTCGCGGAATGCCCAGCAGAAGGCGGTGATCAGGTGATGCCAGTTCTTGCGCCCGTCCAGCGGATTGAACACCGAGACGTAGACCACCCCGTCCACGACGACCTGCTGGTGCTGGTCGACGTCCGGCAGCAGCGCCGGCGGATGCTCGGGCTCGGCTGGCGGTATCGGCTCGATGGCCTGGGGCAATGGCTCCGGCAGCGTTTCCAGCGCCGTTGGTGGGGGCGGCAGCGGCCGGCGCAGGTGACGGAACAGCCAGCGGCGTACCGGTATGGGTACCAGGTCGCTGACGGCTTCCCGGTACCACAGCAGCAGGTAGTGCTTGCTGATGACCAGTCGGCGCCTCCAGTCGAGAGGAACCGGCTCTGGCTCTGGCTCTGGGACCGGTTCGGGCTCGGGCTCGGCGGGCGTCTCGGGGAGGACCTCGAGGATCTCGTCCTCGGTCTCTTCCCTGATCGGTGCGATGAGGCCGTCGGCGGAAAGGCCCAGCAGGCGGCTGTCGATGACGCAGCCCTTGAGTTGCAGGGTCTCGCCGGACTTGACCGGATTCCGTTCGCCTTGCTGGCGGATCGCGGCGAAGTCCTCCCAGATCGGCGTCGGCAGCGCCAGTACCGGAAAATCTTCGCCCAGCACCCGGCGAACCGCGCGGGCAGTCTGCTCGGAGAGGGTGATGGCTGCGCCATGGCCGGCCAGGACCTGGCTCCAGTCCTGCGCCGGATCGCCGTCCCACGCCACGTCGGGAATCGTCTCGAACTCCCAGGCGACCACGCACAGCATCGGGCATTGCAGGCCCCGCGCCGCCTTGTGCGGCGGGGTGAAGGAGAGGAACAGGCAGTCTTCGCCCTGTTCATGCAGTTGCCGGTAGAGCGGGTCGACTTCGTCCGTGCTCTGTACCAGGTGGACCTGTCCCAGCGATTCGAGGATTGGCCGGTAGGCCTTGAGGACGAAGTAGTAGCTGTATTCGGGGCGACCGAGGTTGTGGCCGATCGAGCGCTCGTTGATATCCGAGTAAAGGATGAAATTCATGGCATCTCGTGATGAAACTGCCCGTTCGACAGCTTGGTGGTGATGAGCGAGGCCAGGCGCTGCTTCGTTGTCCGGAAGCCTTCCCGGCGGACTGGTCGACCCATCGTGTTCTTGTTCTGTTATCGCGACCGCGACCTGTTCGATCAACAGAACAGGAGGCAGTCAAGCACGAAATCGAGAGGCATTCTAAACATACCTTTCGCAAAAACGTGAAGGCTGACGGAGAAAACGTCATGCCGTTCGAATGAGAACCTACCGGTCACGAATAAGCGGTTGAAATCGGCGCATTCTTGGCACAGATTGGAGCGCGATAATCAGAACAACACGCTATCCGGCATGACCTCTGGAACGTCGTATTCCTAGGACGAGCGTCGCCGAGCGTAGCATCAGATAAAAGGCCCGCTTCCTTGACTCAGCGTCTGTTCGTCACCGGGCTCTCCGGTTTCGTAGGCAAGCATCTTCAAGCTTATCTGGCAGCGGCCCACACGCCGTGGGCGCTCCTTCCCGTACCGCATCGTTACGACCTGCTGGAGCCGGATTCGCTGGGCGACCTCTGGCCGGAGCTGCCGGATGCGGTCATCCACCTGGCCGGGCAAACCTACGTGCCGGAGGCCTTCCGCGATCCTGCGCGGACCCTGCAGATCAACCTCCTTGGCACCCTGAACCTGCTCCAGGCGCTTAAGGCGCGGGGCTTCTCCGGTACCTTCCTGTACATCAGCTCCGGCGACGTCTACGGCCAGGTGGGCGAGGCGGCGTTGCCGATCCACGAGGAACTGATCCCCCACCCGCGCAATCCCTATGCGGTCAGCAAGCTGGCGGCCGAGTCGCTGTGCCTGCAGTGGGGTATCACCGAAGGCTGGCGGGTGCTGGTGGCGCGACCGTTCAACCATATCGGGCCGGGGCAGAAGGACAGCTTCGTGATTGCCAGCGCCGCGCGGCAGATCGCCCGGATGAAGCAGGGCTTGCAGGCCAATCGGCTGGAAGTGGGGGACATCGACGTCAGCCGTGATTTCCTCGATGTCCAGGACGTGCTGTCAGCCTATCTGCGCCTGCTCTCCCACGGCGAGGCGGGCGCCGTCTATAACGTCTGTTCCGGGCAGGAGCAGAAGATTCGCGAGCTGATCGAACTGCTGGCGGACATCGCCCAGGTCGAGCTGGAAATCGTTCAGGACCCTGCCAGGATGCGCCGGGCGGAACAGCGGCGGGTTCGCGGCAGCCATGCGCGACTGCACGACACCACGGGCTGGAAGCCTGAAATAACCATAAAACAGTCCCTGCGGGCGATCCTGTCCGACTGGGAGTCACGGGTACGAGAAGAATGACAAGAAGTGCACTGGTAACTGGGATCACCGGTCAGGACGGAGCGTACCTGGCCAAGCTGCTGCTGGAGAAGGGCTACCGGGTCCACGGCCTGGTGGCGCGGCGCAGCAGCGACACGCGCTGGCGCCTGCGCGAACTGGGGATCGAAGGCGATATCCAGTACGAGGACGGCGACATGGCCGATGCCTGTTCGGTGCAGCGCGCGGTGATCAAGGCGCAGCCGCAGGAGGTCTACAACCTGGCGGCACAGAGCTTCGTCGGGGCTTCCTGGAACCAGCCGGTGACCACCGGCGTCGTCGACGGCCTGGGCGTGACCCACCTGCTCGAGGCGATCCGCCAGTTCAGCCCGGAAACGCGCTTCTACCAGGCTTCCACCAGCGAGATGTTCGGCCTGATCCAGGCCGAGCGCCAGGACGAGAACACGCCGTTCTACCCGCGCAGCCCCTACGGCGTGGCCAAGCTCTATGGCCACTGGATCACCGTCAACTATCGCGAGAGCTTCGGCCTGCACGCCTCCAGCGGCATCCTGTTCAACCACGAATCGCCGCTGCGCGGCATCGAGTTCGTCACGCGCAAGGTTACCGACGCGGTGGCCCGCATCAAGCTCGGCAAGCAGCAGGAATTGCGCCTGGGCAACGTCGACGCCAAGCGCGACTGGGGCTTTGCCGGGGACTACGTCGAAGCCATGTGGCTGATGTTGCAGCAGGACAAGGCCGACGACTACGTGGTGGCCACCGGTGTCACTACCACCGTGCGCGACATGTGCCAGATCGCTTTCGAGCATGTGGGCCTGGACTACCGCGACTTCCTCAAGATCGACCCGGCGTTCTTCCGGCCCGCCGAGGTCGACGTGCTGCTGGGTAATCCGGCCAAGGCCCAGCGTGTGCTCGGCTGGAAGCCCAGGACCAGCCTGGACGAGCTGATCCGGATGATGGTCGAGGCGGACCTGCGACGCGTTTCCCGGGAGTAAGCCATGCTGATTCCCGTGGTGCTTTCCGGCGGCGCCGGTACCCGCCTTTGGCCGGTGTCGCGTGAAGGACAGCCGAAGCCGTTCATGCGCCTGCCCGATGGCCAGACCCTGCTGGGCAAGACCTACCGACGTGCCGCCGGGCTCCTGGCCGGGCATGGCGAAATCGTCACGGTGACCAACCGCGAGCATTACTTCCAGAGCAAGGACCAGTTCCAGGCGGCCCGCCTGGGGCGGCATCGGGGACATTTCATCCTCGAACCGACCGGACGCAACACCGCTCCGGCGATTGCCGTCGCCGCCCTGGCGCTGCAAGCCGAACATGGCGACGCGGCGGTACTGGTGGTGATGCCGGCGGATCACCTGATCCGCAACGAGGAGGCCTTCCGCGAGGCGGTGGGGCATGCCGCGCGTCTCGCCGTCGCCGGGCACCTGGTTACCTTCGGCGTGGTGCCGGATGCAGCGGAAACCGGTTTCGGCTATATCGAGCTGGGCGACCGGCTGGACGAGCAGGGGGCGGCCAAGGTGCGCCGCTTCGTCGAGAAACCCGATGAGGAAACCGCCCGTCGCTACGTGGAAAGTGGCGGTTTCCTGTGGAACTCCGGGATGTTCTGTTTCACGGCCTCGACCCTGGTCGACGAGCTGGCGCGGCATGCCCCGGCCCTGCTGGAGCAGGCCAGGGCCTGCCTGGCCGCCAGTGCGGCGGTGAAGATGGCCGATGGCATCCAGCATGAGCTGGCGGGCGAAGCCTTCGCCGCGCTGCCGGACATTTCCATCGACTATGCGCTGATGGAGCGCTCCGCGCGGGTCGCCGTGGTGCCGGCGGCCTTCGACTGGAGCGATATCGGTTCCTGGGGCGCGATGAGCGCGCTGCTCGACGCGGACGCAGAGGGCAATCGCGGCAGCGGCGACACCCTGTTCGTCGACACCCGTAACACCTTCGTGCAGAGCGACGGGCGCCTGGTCGCCACGGTCGGGGTCGACGACCTGGTCGTGGTGGATACTTCCGATGCGCTGCTGATCGCCCGCGCCGACCGGGTCCAGGAGGTGCGCAGGGTGGTGCAGCGGCTGAAGGACGAGCGGCACGAGGCCTATCGGCTGCATCGGACCGTCAACCGTCCCTGGGGCAGCTATACCGTCCTCGAGGAGGGGCCGCGCTTCAAGATCAAGCGAATCGTGGTCAGGCCGGGAGAGCGCTTGTCGCTGCAGATGCACCATCACCGCAGCGAGCACTGGATCGTGGTGCAAGGCATGGCCAGGGTCACCAATGGCGATGGCGCGCGGCTGGTCAACAGCAACGAGTCGACCTACATTCCCGCGGGCCACCGGCATCGCCTGGAAAACCCGGGGGTCATCGACCTGGTGATGATCGAGGTGCAGAGCGGCGAATACCTGGGAGAGGACGACATCGTCCGCTTCGAGGACCAGTACGGCAGGGTGGTCTGATGCTTCTTGGCTTGTCTCGTTCCTTGTGGGGCTATCGTGGCTTCGTTCTCGGCAGCGTCAAGCGCGAGTTCCAGTCGCGCTACCGCGGGTCGCTGTTCGGCGCGTTGTGGACGGTGCTCAATCCGCTGTCGATGATCGTCGTCTACACGGTGATCTTCTCCCAGGTGATGCGCGCGCGCCTGCCGGGGGTCGACGACGGCCTGGCCTACAGCGTCTATCTCTGCGCCGGCCTGCTGACCTGGGGCCTGTTCGCGGAAATCACCTCGCGCAGCCAGAGCATGTTCATCGAGAACGCCAACCTGCTGAAGAAGATCAGCTTCCCGCGCATCTGCCTGCCGGTCATCGTACTGCTCAACGCCGGGGTCAATTTCGCCATCATCCTCGCCTTGTTCCTCGGCTTTCTCGCCCTCAGCGGGCGCCTGCCGGGCGCGGCATTGCTCGCGCTGGTGCCGCTGCTGGCGATCCAGGTGCTGTTCGCGGCGGGACTGGGGATGATCCTAGGGGTGCTCAACGTGTTCTTCCGCGACGTCGGCCAGCTGTTCGGCATCTGCCTGCAGTTCTGGTTCTGGCTGACGCCGATCGTCTATCCGATCGGCATCCTGCCCGAGGGTATCCGCTCGCTGATCCAACTCAATCCGATGACCGCGCTGATGCGCAGCTACCAGCAGCTGTTCCTCCACGGGCAATGGCCGGACTGGCCTTCATTGCTGCCGATCACCCTGCTGGCGCTGCTGCTGTGCGCGCTCGGCCTGCGTCTGTTCCGCCAGCGGGTCGGCGAAATGGTGGATGAACTCTGATGGGACAGATACGCGTATCCGGCCTCGGCAAGGCCTACAAGCAGTATCCCAATCGCTGGAGCCGGTTGTTCGAATGGCTGGTGCCTTTCAGCCCTTCGCGCCACCACCTGCACTGGATCCTGCGCGAGGTCGAGTTCACCATCGAGCCGGGCGAAGCGGTCGGCATCGTCGGGGTCAACGGCGCCGGCAAGAGCACCCTGCTGAAGATGATCGCCGGCACCACCCAGCCGACCTGCGGCGAGATCCGCGTGGCCGGCCGGGTCGCCGCGCTGCTCGAGCTGGGCATGGGCTTCCACCCGGACTTCACCGGCCGGCAGAACGTCTTCATGGCCGGGCAACTGCTGGGCATGCAGGTCGAGGAAATCCAGGCGCTGATGCCGGATATCGAGGCCTTCGCCGAAATCGGCGAGGCCATCGAGCAACCGGTGCGCACCTACTCCAGCGGCATGCAGATGCGCCTGGCGTTCAGCGTGGCGACTGCCCGGCGGCCGGACATCCTGATCGTCGACGAGGCCCTGTCGGTCGGCGATGCCTATTTCCAGCACAAGAGCTTCGAGCGCATCCGCAGTTTCCGCAAGGCCGGCACCACCCTGCTGATCGTTTCCCACGACCGCTCGGCGATCCAGTCCATCTGCGACTCCGCGATCCTCCTGGAGCAGGGACGGATGGCCATGCGCGGGCGGCCGGAAGAAGTGATGGACTACTACAACGCCCTGCTCGCCGAGCGCGAGGGGCAGACCGTGCGCCAGGAAATGCTCGCCGACGGCCAGGTGCGGACGATTTCCGGCACCGGCGAGGCAGCGATCCTCGACGTACGGATGGTCGACCAGCGGCAGCGCGCGCTGGAGGTGGTCGAGGTAGGCCAGGCGGTGACGCTGGAAGTCGAGGTCGAGGTTCGCCAGGACATCGAGCGGCTGATCCTCGGCTTCATGATCAAGGACCGCCTCGGCCAGCCGATGTACGGGATCAATACCCACCGCCTGGACAAGGCGCTCACCGACCTGAAGGCCGGCGAGCGCATCACCTACCGCTTCGCCTTCGACATGCGCCTGGGCAAGGGGCACTACTCGGTGGCGCTGAGCCTGTCGCGGCTGGACTCGCACCTGGACCGCAACTTCGAATGGCGCGACTACGGCCTGGTCTTCCATGTCATCAACAACCGCCAGGAAGACTTCGTCGGTTGCTCCTGGCTGGGCGCCGAAACCCATATCAGCCGCTCCGGCGAGGCGGCTCTGGACCCCACTTCCGCGGAGAGCACTCCATGACGCGTCTGTTGGTCGAATGCACCTATGTGTTCGAGCATCCCAAGGTCAATTCCGGTATTCAGCGGGTGGTGCGCAACGTCATCCGCGAGTTGCCGGAAGCCGACGAGACGGTGGAGTGCATCCCGGTGGCAATGCTCGACGGTACCCTGTACCAGGTCCACAGCCTGGCGCCGCTGGACCCGCGGCCACATTCGCCGCTGGTACGCCTGCGCATCCTGGTGGAGCGAGCCGCCAACTACTTCTGGCTGGGCCAGCGCACCCTGGAAAAGCGCCGCCCGTTCCGTTCCTCGCCGTGGGCCCGGCGCCTTCTCTATGTAGCCTGCCGCCTGTTCGCCTTCGCCTTCCTCAGCATTCCGCTGCGCCTGCTCGACCGCATCCTCGGCAAGCAGCAGCCTGCACCCGTGCGCGCGACCCCGCTCGAACATCGGGCCGGCGACCAACTGGTCTTGCTGGACTCCTCCTGGCACGCCGATTTCTTCCCGCTGGCGGAACGCCTCAAGAGCGAGGGCGTGGGCATCGTCTCGGTGATCTACGACCTGATTCCCCTGACCCATCCGCAATTCTGCGATGCCGGCCTGGTCAAGGTGTTCAACCACTGGTTCGACTGGATCGCGGCCACCGCCGACGGCTACGTCGCGATTTCCGAGACCATTCGCGACGAAGTGCGCGCGGAGATGCTGCGGCGCATCGGCCCGGAGAAGGTCGCGCAACGCTGGTTCGATTATTTCCACCTGGGTTCGGAGCTGGACCTGGTGGAGGACGGCGCCTCCGTCGAGCCCGACCTGCTGCGCATGTTCAAGGCCAAGGCGCCGGTATTCCTGATGGTCAGCACCATCGAGCCGCGGAAGAACCACGGTTACCTGCTGGATGCCTTCGAGCGCGCCTGGGCCCAGGGTTCGCAGGTGCGGTTGTGCATCGCCGGACGCATCGGCTGGAAGTGCGAGGCGCTGGTGGAACGGGTGCGGCAGCATCCGGAGCTGAACAAGCGCCTGTTCATGTTCAACGACCTCTCCGACAAGAGCCTGGAGTACGCATACTCCCATGCCGCATCGCTGGTCTTCCCGTCCTATGTGGAAGGTTTCGGCCTGCCGCTGGTGGAGGCCATGCAGCGCGGCCTGCCGGCGATGGGCAGCGACATCCCGGTGTTCCGCGAGATCGGCGGCGAATTCATGGCCTACTTCGACCTCGCCGATCCGCAGACCCTGGCGAACCTGGTCACCCGCTTCGAAGCCACGGGCGAGTTCCCGGCCGAGCGACCGGTCGGCGAATGGCGCTGGATCGGCTGGCACGAAGCGAGTCGGCAACTGATCGCGCGGATCCTGCTCGCCCTCGGCAAGGCCCCGACGCATGGCGAGGCAGTACATGCGGATTGCGGTTAACGCGCGGATTCTCCAGGCGCCGCGGACCGGCATCGGACATTACCTGGTCGAGTTGTTGGGCGCGTTGCAGGCGCATGCGGACTTCGAGTTTTCCCTGTTCCATGGCTGGGGCTGGAGCGGCGACCTGCCGGCGGCGGCGCTGCCCGGCTATTCGCGTCTGTCGCCCTGGCTGCGCAACCTGCCTGGAGCCTACCGGGCACGACGCTGGCTGGAGCAGCGGCGTTTCGATAGCGGTCGGCCGCCGGTCGATCTCTACCATGAGCCCAGTCTCTGGCCGCTGGACTTCGACGGGCCGATGCTGATGACCCTGCACGACCTGACCCACCTGCATTATCCGGCGACGCAACCCGCCGCCCGCTTGCGCGAAATAGAACGCCGGCTGGCGCGCGGGATGGAAAAGGCGCGGTTGATCCTGACCGACTCGCAGGCGATCGCCGACGAGGCGCAGGCGTATTTCGGCCTGCCGCGCGAGCGCTTCGTGGTGGCGCCCCTCGGCCATGCCGCGCGGTTCCGTCCGCGGGACCGGGAGTCCCTGCGCGAGCCCTTGCGCGCGCATGGCCTGGTGCCGCGCGGGTATTTCCTCTGCGTAGGAACCCTCGAACCGCGCAAGAACCTGTCGCTGGCCCTGCGCGCCCATGGGCAACTGCCGGCGGCGGTCCGCCAGCGTTTTCCGCTGATGATCGTCGGCATGCCGGGATGGGAAAGTCGCTCGCTCGACGACGAACTGCGCCAGGCGCTGGCTTCGGGAACGGTGCGGCTGCTCGGCTACCTGCCGGACGAGCGGGTCGCCGAGTTGATGTCGGGCGCTCGGGCGCTGGTCTTCCCCTCGATCTACGAAGGCTTCGGCCTGCCTGTGCTGGAAGCCATGGCCAGCGGCACGCCAGTATTGCTCACGCGACTCTCCGCAATGCCGGAGGTGGCCGGCGAGGCGGGCAGCTATATTGACCCGGATGATGCCAATGGGCTATCTGACATGCTGGTCCGCATGACCGAGGATACCGTCTACTGGGAGTGCTGCCGGGAAGCCGGCCTGCGACGGGCGGAGCAGTTTTCCTGGAAGCGTTGCGCGAATCTCACCGCTGCAGCCTATCGTCGTGCCGTGGAGGGCTGAATGCGGGTACTGCACTTCTACAAGACCTACCTGAGCGAAACGGTAGGCGGGATCGAACAGGTGATCTTCCAGCTTTGCGAGAGCAGCGGGTCGTGGGGGATCGACAACCACGTCCTGACCCTGAGCAGCGACCCGCATCCGCCTGTCGTGCCCTTCGGCGGACATGTGGTGCATCGCGCCAGGCTCGACCTGCAGCTCGCTTCCACCGGGTTTTCCCTGAGCGTGTTCAAGCAGTTCCGCGAGCTGGCGGCGGAGGCGGACGTGGTCAACTACCACTTCCCCTGGCCGTTCATGGACCTGGTGCATTTCCTCACCGGTATGAACAAGCCGAGCGTGGTCACCTACCATTCGGACATCATCCGCCAGCGCGTCCTGTTGAAACTGTACCGGCCGCTGATGGGGCGCTTCCTTCATAGCGTCGATCGGATCGCGGTGGCGTCGCCCAACTACTTCAGCACCAGCGACGTGCTCCGCCAGTACCGGGAAAAGACCCGGGTGATCACCTACGGCCTGGACAAGGCCTGCTACCCGAAGCCTGCGGCACAGCGTCTGGAGCACTGGCGAGAGAAACTCGGGCCGCGGTTCTTCCTGTTCGTCGGGGTGATGCGCTACTACAAGGGCCTGCATATCCTGCTGGATGCGTTGCAGGGCACCGATTACCCGGTGGTGATCGTCGGTGCCGGGCCGTTGCAGGCCGAGCTGTATGCCCAGGCCGCGGCGCTGGGGTTGCGCAACGTGCACTTCCTCGGCCGAGTGGACGACGAGGACAAGGTCGCCCTGCTGCAACTCAGCTACGCCATGGTCTTTCCGTCACACTTGCGTTCCGAGGCGTTCGGTATCTCCCTGCTGGAGGGCGCGATGTACGGCAAGCCGATGATCTCCAGCGAGATCGGCACCGGCACCAGCTACATCAATATCCATGGCGAGACCGGCCTGGTCGTGCCGCCCAGCCAGCCGGCCGCGTTTCGCCAAGCGATGCGCTGGCTCTGGGAGCATCCGCAGCAGGCGGAGGAAATGGGCAGGAACGCGGAGGCCCGCTATCGGCAACTGTTCACCGCCGAAGAGATGGGGCGTCGCTGGAGCGAGCTGTACCGTGAACTGCTGGAGGAAAAGGCTTCTTCCAGATACGTGAAGGCCGCTCGGTAAGGAGCGGCCTACGGTACAGTTCAGGCTGGGCCGAACCGGGACGTTACAGTATCGCTTAGCGCCAGAACGGCTTGTTCAGCTCGGCGTAGCGCTGGGCTTCGCTGATGCCGGCGTCGGCGAGCAGGCGGGAGTCCAGGCGGGCCAGCTGGCGACGGCTCTGGATGCGGCGCTGCCACAGTTTCATGGTGCCCAGCAGGCTGCTGCTGCGGCGGTTGGAGCGAGCGATGTCGAAAGTGTTGGAACCGAGGGTACGTTCCATGATGTGTCGATCCTTCCCACTTGTGGTGGGTAGTCAGGTTGCTAGTGATTAACTGAGCAATATGATCTGACTAACAGGTCAACAAGAATAGGAACAGTTGCGGAGAATTGCGTTGGATCACCGGGGTGTGTTTCCGAACTGTATGGGTTGTTTCGGTGCGTAACTGTACCGCTCTGCACCGTCATGGTGCGTTACCGAAAGAAACAACGAAGTGTTACAGCAGGAAAAGCGGAAGGGCCGGGTCGGCGTGTTGCGATGGCGGCAAGAGAAAAGGCCGCCGAAATATATTTTTTTTACGTGGTTTTTTCTGCCCTGTCTAGACGCCCGGAAGAATTAATCGTCCGGGCGCTGGAAATAGTTGCGGATGAAACGGTTCAGCCTCAGCCGGCCAGCATGTGTCCGCGTTCTTCCAGGTTCAGGTGCCAGGCCAGCGCCTCGCGCAACAGATGCGGCGTGTGGCCGCCTTTCGCGCAAGCCGCCTCGAAGTAGTCCAGCAGCGGTGCCTGGTAGGACGGGTGGACACAGTTCTCGATGATCACCCGGGCCCGTTCGCGAGGCGCCAGGCCGCGCAGGTCGGCGAGGCCCTGCTCGGTGACGAGGATGTCGACGTCGTGCTCGGTGTGGTCGACGTGGCTGACCATCGGCACCACGCTGGAAATGTTGCCGCCCTTGGCGATCGACTTGGTGACGAAGATCGCCAGGTGCGCGTTGCGGGCGAAGTCGCCGGAGCCGCCGATGCCGTTCATCATCTTGGTGCCGCCGACGTGGGTCGAGTTGACGTTGCCGTAGATGTCGAACTCCAGCGCCGTATTGATGCCGATGATGCCCAGGCGACGGACCACCTCGGGGTGGTTGGAGATTTCCTGCGGGCGCAGCACCAGCTTGTCCTTGTAGCGCTCCAGGTTACCGAACACGTCGGCGTTGCGCCGCGGCGACAGGGTGATCGAGCTGCCCGAGGCGAAGCGCAGCTTGCCGGCGTCGATCAGGTCGAAGGTCGAGTCCTGCAGCACTTCGGAGTACATGGTCAGGTTCTCGAACGGCGACTCGATCAGGCCGCACATCACCGCGTTGGCGATGCTGCCGATACCGGCCTGCAGCGGGCCGAGGCTGTTGCTCATGCGCCCGGCGTCGACCTCGCGCTTGAAGAAATCGATCAGGTGGTTGGCGATGGCCTGGGTCTCGCCGTCCGGCGGCAGCACGGTGGATGGCGAGTCCGGCTGGTCGTTGATGACGATGGCGACGATCTTCTCCGGCGGGATCGGGATCGCCGTGCTGCCGATGCGGTCGTCGACGCGGGTCAGCGGGATCGGCGTGCGGGTCGGCCGGTAGGTCGGGATATAGATGTCGTGCAGGCCTTCCAGGTTGGTGCTGTGGGCCAGGTTGATCTCGACGATGACCTGCTTGGCGAAGATCGCGAAGCTCGCCGAGTTGCCCACCGAGGTGGTCGGCACGATGTGGCCCTGCTCGGTGATCGCGGCGGCTTCGATGACGGCGATGTCCGGCAGCTTCAGCTGGTGGTTGCGCAACTGCTCGACGGTTTCCGAGAGGTGCTGGTCGATGAACATCACTTCGCCGGCGTTGATCGCCTTGCGCAGGGTGCTGTCGACCTGGAACGGCATGCGCCGGGCGAGCACGCCGGCCTCGGTGAGCTGCTTGTCGAGGTCGTTGCCGAGGCTGGCGCCGGTCATCAGGCTGATACGCAGCGGACGTTCCTTGGCGCGCATGGCCAGCGCCTGGGGTACGGCCTTGGCCTCGCCGGCGCGGGTGAAACCGCTCATGCCGACGGTCATGCCGTCCTGGATCAGGTCGGCGGCTTCGGCCGCACTCATCACCTTGTCGAGCAGGGAGGGCAGGCGCACGCGATCACGGTACATGGAACGAACCTCAGACGACGAATTATTAGAGGCCGCCAGTCTAGGGTTTCCGCGATTTTTCGCCTTTATACCAAGGTCGAAGCGCCATTCAGCGGGCTTATGGGCGGATTGCCAGGACCACCACGCCCGCTGTCACCAGGGCTACGCCGAGCCATTGGCGCAGGTCCAGGCGTTCGCCGAGGAAGGCCACGCCGAGCAGTGCCACCAGCACCACGCTGAACTTGTCCAGCGGCGCCACCAGCGACGCCGGGCCGAGCTTGAGGGCACGGAAATAGCAGATCCAGGAGGCACCGGTGGCCAGCCCGGAGAGCACCAGGAACAGCCAGCTGCGCGGCGGGATGCTGCCCGGGGCTTGGAACTTGCCCAGGACCGCGAGGATGCCGCCGAGGGTGACGAGGATCACCAGGGTGCGGATGAAGGTGGCGAAGTCCGAATCGACCCGGTCGAGGCCGATCTTGGCGAAGATCGCGGTCAGCGCGGCGAACAGCGCCGAAAGCAGTGCCCAGAAGGCCCAGGATGCCAGCATGTCGTCCTCCTCCGGGCCTTCTCCACGGGCTGCGCCGCTACAGGGCTTCCAGCTTGGCGTAGCCGAGCATCAGCCACTTGCTGCCTTCGCTCTCGAAGTTCACCTGCACCCGGGCCTGGGCGCCGGCGCCTTCGAAGTTGAGGATAGTCCCTTCGCCGAACAGCGCGTGGCGAACCCGCTGGCCGAGGGAGAAGGGCGTCTCCGGCACCCCGGCGCCGCTGAACAGGCTGCCGCCGGCGTTGCGCGAAGTGCCGCCGTAGGGGCGGCTGACGGTATTGGACAGGCGCACTTCCTGGATCAGCGCCGGCGGGATCTCGCGGATGAAGCGCGAAACCTTGTTGTAGGTCTCGCTACCGTAGAGCCGGCGGGTCTCCGCGTAGGTCAGGACCAGTCGCTGCATGGCGCGGGTGACGCCGACGTAGGCCAGGCGGCGTTCCTCTTCCAGGCGGCCGGATTCCTCCAGGCTCATCTTGTGCGGGAACAGCCCTTCCTCCATGCCGACCAGGAACACCAGCGGGAACTCCAGGCCCTTGGCGCTGTGCAGGGTCATCAGCTGGACACTGTCCTCGTGGGCGTCGGCCTGGGTTTCCCCGGCCTCCAGGGAGGCGTGGCTGAGGAAGGCCTGCAGCGGGGTGAGGTCTTCCTCTTCCTCGCTGTTCTCGAAGGCGCGGGCGGCGCTGACCAGTTCCTCGAGGTTCTCCACCCGGGCCTGGCCTTTCTCGCCTTTTTCTTCCTTGTGGTAGCTGATCAGTCCGGACTGCTCGATCACCGTCTGGGTCATCAGGTGCAGCGGCATGTCCATGACCTTCGCCGAAAGATTCTCGATCAGCTCGACGAAGCCGGTCAGGGCGCTGGCGGCGCGGCCGGGCAGGACCTTGTTGGCGATCATCAGGCGGATCGCCTCCCACATCGACACATCGTTGCCGCGGGCGAATTCGCGGATGCTCTCCACGGTCTTCTCGCCGATGCCGCGTGCCGGCACGTTGACCACCCGTTCCAGCGCCGCGTCGTTGCCGCGGCCGTCGAGCAGGCGCAGGTAGGCCATGGCGTTCTTGATTTCGGCACGCTCGAAGAAGCGCTGGCCGCCGTAGATGCGGTAGGGAATCTTCTCCCGCAGCAGGGCTTCCTCCAGCACCCGCGACTGGGCGTTGGAGCGGTAGAGGATGGCGATCTCGCTGCGCGCCAGGCCGCCCTTGAGCGCGCTCTCGATCGATTCGACCACGTAGCGCGCCTCGTCGTGCTCGTTGAACGCGGCGTACAGGCTCAGCGACTCGCCGTCCTCGCCGTCGGTCCACAACTCCTTGCCCAGGCGTCCCTGGTTGTTGGCGATCAGGGCGTTGGCGGCCTTGAGGATCGACGCGGTGGAACGGTAGTTCTGCTCCAGGCGGATCACCTCGGCGTCGGCGAAGTCGTCGCTGAACTGTTGGATGTTCTCGATCCGTGCGCCACGCCAGCCGTAGATCGACTGGTCGTCGTCACCGACCACCATCAGGCTGTCGCCGCCCTTGGCAAGAATCCGCAGCCAGGCGTATTGCACGGCGTTGGTGTCCTGGAACTCGTCCACCAGGATATGGCGGAAGCGCCGCTGGTAGTGCTCGAGCACGCCGGGATGGTCGCGCCAGAGGTCCAGGGCGCGCAGCAGCAGCTCGGAGAAGTCGATCACCCCGGCGCGGGCGCAGGCCGCCTCGTAGGCTTCGTAGATCTTCAGCATGGTGGCGAGGAACAGGTCGCCGCCGGGCTGGATGTGTTGCGGCCGCAGGCCCTCGTCCTTCTGCCCGTTGATGAACCACTGGGCCTGGCGCGCCGGCCAGCGCTGCTCGTCGAGGCCGAGTTCGCGGATCACCCGCTTGACCAGGCGTTGCTGGTCGTCGCTGTCGAGGATCTGGAAGTTCTCGCTCAGCCCGGCCTCGCGCCAGTGCGCGCGCAGCAGGCGATGGGCGAGGCCGTGGAAGGTGCCGACCCACATGCCCGCCGGATTGATCCCGAGCAACTGCTCGATGCGGTGGCGCATCTCCGCCGCCGCCTTGTTGGTGAAGGTCACCGACAGGATGCTGTAGGGCGAGGCGTGCTCGACCTGGATCAGCCAGGCGATCCGGTGCACCAGCACGCGGGTCTTGCCCGAGCCGGCGCCGGCGAGGACCAGTTGGCGGCCCAGCGGCGCGGCCACGGCCTGGCGCTGCGGGTCGTTGAGGGAGTTCAGCAGGAGGGAGAGGTCGTCGTTCATCGCGGCATTCTACCGGGGCGGGGAAAAGCCGGGCAAACCGGGCCGCCATTCGGCGCAGGCCGGCGCAGCGTCGGGCCTGGCTGCGGAAAAATGCTCTATCCCGGCCTTGGGCAGCCTGCCCCTGCTCGGTTATGCTCCGGCCACTTCAAGGCAAACCACTACAAGAACAAGCGCCTATGACCGTCCATGTCGAGCCCTTGGCGCTGCCGGGCGGCAGCACCGATGTACTGCGGCTCTACGCCCGCGAAATCGCCATCGAGCGTACCCGGCTCCTTTATCTCGGCTCGCGCACGCCGACCCTGCTCATGCTGCTCGGCGGCGTGACCAGCGCCTGCCTGGTGTGGGGCAAGGTCAGCAGCTGGCTGCTCGGCGGCTGGCTGGTCTGGCTGGTGTTGCTCGCCGTCCTGCGCCTGCTGCAGGTCGCCGCCTTCCAGCAGGCCGACAGCCGTCGCCAGGCCAGCCGCCACTGGCGGCGGACCTTCCTGTGCGGCGCCGGCGCCTCGGGCCTGACCCTGGCGTTCGCGGTGATCATGCTGGTCCCGGCCGATGCCTTCCTCCAGCAGGTGCTGGTGTTCGGCCTGGTGGCGGCGGCGATCCTCTCCGCCAGCGTCGCCTATGCGGTGAGCCTGCCGGCCTTCCTCACCTTCGCCTTGCCGGGCCTGCTGCCATCCATCGTTTTCCTGCTGTTGCAGCCGCATAGCCTGTTGCAGGGCTGGGGCGTGCTCGGCCTGATCCTGCTGGTGGCGCTGCTGGTGGTCGCCGGGCAGATCCACCGGCTGGTGCAGGGCGCGCTGCTGCGACGCTTCCAGACCCAGGCGCTGAACCTGCACCTGGAACGCGTCAACGCCGAGGCCGAAGCGCTCAATCGCAAGCTCGCCCAGGAGGTCGGCCAGCGGCGCCTGGTCGAACGCGAGCTGCGCGCCGCCCGCGACGCCTTGCAGCGCCGGGTGGAGGCGCGCACCGAGGAGCTTGGCGCGACCAGCCAGGCGCTCAGCCAGAGCGAGGCGCGCCTGGCCATGGCCCTGGAGGCCAGCGAACTGGGGTTGTGGGACTGGGACCTGGAGAGCGGCCGGGTCCAGCATTCCTATCTCGAGGCGGTCTTCAGCGACGCCGGGGACGGTCCCGAGGACTATCGCAGGCTGATCGAAAGCATCCACCCCGGCGACCTGCCGCGCATCCGTCGCGCCCTCGCCGAACATCTCAAGGGGCGCAGCGAGCTATACCGGGTGGAGTACCGCGTGCGCGACCGGGAGGGCGGCTGGCGCTGGCTGGAGGATCGTGGCCGGGCCATGGCTCGCGACCCGCGGGGACGGGTGACGCGGATGCTCGGCACGCGCAGCGACATCAGCGCGCGCAAGCGCCTGGAAGAGCAGCAGCAACTGGCCGCGACAGTGTTCGAGGCGGCCAGCGAGAGCATCGTGATCCTCGATCCGGCCTACAACCTGCTGGCGGTCAACCAGGCCTTCAGTCGCATCACCGGCTATCGCCGCGAGGACGTGGTCGGGCGCAACGCCAGCCTGCTGGTGAATACCCCCGAGGCCCAGCGCCACTACCGGCAGATCCGCGCCGAGCTGCGCCAGCACGGGCAGTGGCAGGGCGAACTGGTGGATACGCGGAAGAATGGCGATCCCTATCCCCAATGGCTGCAGCTCAACCTGCTGCGCGACGGCAATGGCGAGGCGACCCACATCGTCGGTTTCTTCACCGATCTCAGTGCCCGCCGCGACGTCGAGGAGCGCCTGCGTCACCTGCTGCACTACGACGAACTGACCGGCCTGGCCAACCGCCGGTTGTTCCGCGAGCGGCTGCACGAGGCGGCCCAGCGGGCGCGCCAGGAGGAGGGCGGGCTGGCCCTGCTGCTGATCGACCTGGACCGCTTCAAGCTGCTCAACGACAGCCTCGGCCACGAGGTCGCCGACCAGTTGCTCAGGGAGATGGCCCAGCGCCTGCGGCGCACCGCGCCGGAAGCCAACACCCTGGCGCGTCTGGCCGGCGACGAGTTCGCCATTCTCCTCGATGGCGGCACCGGCACCGCGGCCCTGTCGCGCCTGGCCGAACGCCTGCTGGTCCAGTTGCGCCAGCCGGTGAGCGTGCTCGGCCACGAGCTGATCCTCGGCGCCTCGCTGGGGATCAGCCTGTTTTCCGAGCAGGCACGGGAAATCTCCGTGCTGATGAGCCAGGCGAACCTGGCGATGCAACATGCCAAGCAACTCGGCGGCAATACCTTCCAGTTCTTCCGCGACAACCTGCAGGACAGCACCCTCGAACGCCTGCGCCTGGAAACCCGGTTGCGCAAGGCGGTCGAGGAGGGCCAGCTGGACGTGCATTACCAGCCCAAGCTGTGCCTGGCCAGCGGCTGCGCGGACTCGGTCGAGGCGCTGGTGCGCTGGCACCATCCGGAGGAGGGCATGATCCCGCCGTCGACCTTCATCGGCCTCGCCGAGGAGTGCGGGTTGATCGGCGAGATCGGTGAATTCGTCCTGCGCCGGGCCTGCCTGCAGGCCGCCGAGTGGAGCCAGCGGGGCCTGAACCTGCGGGTCTCGGTGAACCTCTCGGTCCACCAGTTGCGCCAGGGCGACCTGCTCGACGTAGTGCGCTCGGCGCTGGCCGACAGCGGCCTGCCGGCGGCGCAACTGGAGCTGGAGTTGACCGAAAGCCAGTGGCTGGACGCCCTCGATAGTGTCCTGGCGACCTTCCGCCAGTTGCGCGAGATGGGGGTGAAGCTATCGGTCGACGACTTCGGCACCGGCTATTCCTCGCTCAGCTACCTGAAGCGCCTGCCGCTGGACTACCTGAAGATCGACCAGTCGTTCGTCCGCGACCTGACCCAGAACAGCGAGGATGCGGCGATCATCCGGGCGATCATCGCCATGGCCCACAGCCTCGACCTGAAGGTGGTCGCCGAAGGCGTGGAAACCATCGAACAGCGGGACTTCCTGGTGGCCCAGCGTTGCGACGAGCTGCAGGGCTACCTGATCGGCCGGCCGTTGCCGGCCCATGCCCTGGAGGAAGGTTTGCGCCAGGCTCGTTGAACGCGATCCGGCGGAGTATGCTGTAGCACTTTCGACTCCCACGAATTAAGGACGATTCATGCGCTCGAAGCCGCTTCTTCCCGCCCTCCTGCTGGTGGGCGCCGGTCTCTCCCCGCTGGCCCAGGCCAGCAGCGACGACTCCTGCTATCCCGATTGGTCGCTGGTCGGCGGCGGTGTCTGCGATACCCTGCCGTTCCTCGCCCCGGGCAACGACACCCGCGCCAACCTGCGCCTGCTGCTGGCCGACGCCGGCCACTGGCGGCTGGTGGAGGCGCCGCCGTCGGAGGAAGAGAAGCTCGAAGGCTACGGCCTGGTACCGTTCGGCCTGTTCCGCCTGCTGCCCGGCGACGGCAGCCAGCCGCCCGCGCTGCCGGCGGCGAGCGAGGCCGAGACACCGCCGCCTGCGCCAGCGCCCTCGCCGCTCGCCGAACTGGCCCGGCAGATGGGCGCCGAAGCGCTACCGGAAAAGATCGCCGGCGCCGAATTCTTCGAGGGCGAGGGCAGCCGCTGCCGCAGCAACGACCAGGACAGCGCGCTGGCGTTTCTTCGCCAGGTGCGTGACGCCGGGCTGGGCGAGGCGGAGACCAAGGCCCTGGCCAACAGCCGCCTGGACCTGCTCGGTGCCTGCGGCTGGGAACAAGAGGAACTGGGCGGTGTGCTCGCGCAAGGCGTCGAGTCGGCCGCAGGCAAGGCCTTCGCCACGTACCTGGAGGCTGCGGCCAACTTCTACAGCGGTCGCTTCGACGAAGCCGAACAGGGCTTCAAGGCGTTGCAGGACGTGTCGCAGCCCTGGCTGAAGGAAACCGCCCTGTACCTGCAGGCGCGCACCCTGCTCAACGCCGCCCAGCAGAACGCCTTCGACGACATGGGCTTCCCCGAGCTGCAGAATGTCGACAAGGCTCGCCTGGAACAGACCCGCAGCGCCCTCGAGGCCTACCTGCAGGCGTATCCGAAGGGGCTCTACGCCGCCTCGGCCAAGGGCTTGCAACGGCGCGTGCATTGGCTGGCCGGCGACCAGAAGCTGCTGGCCCAGGACTATGCCGCGCAATTCGCCGAAGCCGAGCAAGGGCAGCGCAACATGGCCCTGGAAGACCTGGTCCAGGAGGTCGACAACAAGCTCCTGACCGGTATCCAGCTCGGCGACATCCAGACTCCGCTGCTGCTGGCGGTGGCCGACCTGGTGCAGATGCGCGCCCACGATCCGTCGACCCCGCGCAGCTTCACCTGGGAAACGCTGCAGGCCCAACAGGCCAGCTTCGCCGCGCATCCCGAACTGTTCGCCTACCTGCAGGCGGCCTATCGCTTCTATGTCGACCAGGATCCGGCGAAGACCCTCGAAGCGCTGCCGCAAAAGGTCGGCAGCCTCGACTACGTCGGCTTCAGCCAGCAGACCCTGCGCGGGCTGGCGCTGGAGCAGCAGAAGGACTGGAAAGCCGCCGAGGCGCTCTGGCTGGAACTGTTGCCGCAGGCCGCGCAGCCGTACCAGAAGGGCCAGTTGCAGCTGGCCCTGGCGCTCAACTACGAGCGCAGCGGCCAGTTGGAAAAGGTCTTCGCCGAAGGTTCGCCGGTCCAGGAGCCGCTGCTGCGCAGCATCCTCCTGCGCAACGTCGCCGACGCCGCGCTGTTGCGCCGCCAGGCCAAGCAGGGCGCGACGGCGGAAGAGCGCGATACCGCGCTGTTCACTCTCCTTTACAAGGACCTGCGCCGCAGCCGCTTCGCCGACTTCGGCAAGGACTTCGCGCTGCTCGGCGAAACCCCCTCGCAGACCAAGCTGGGCACCAGCCTCGGCTATGTCTACGGCGCCGGCAACAGCCTGGAGCTGTTCCGCTGGAAGGGCGACAAGGCCGAGTCCGGCTACGTTTGCCCGGCCATCGCCGAGTCGGCCGCGGCGCTGGCCGCCGATGACAAGGACCCGAAGGGCCTGAACTGCCTGGGCGAATTCATCCTGCGCAACGGTCTCGACGGCATGCCGCTGGACAGCCAGCCCGAGGCCAACGAGCTGGGCGGCACCCCGAGCGGCTTCAAGGGCGAGGTGTACTCCCGGCTGGATGGCTATCGCCTGGTCATGGACAACCCCAAGGCTCCGCGCGAAGACAAGGCCTACGCGCTGTTCCGCGCGATCAACTGCTTCGCCCCGGCCGGCTACAACACCTGCGGCCAGCAGGACATCCCGCAGGCCGAGCGCAAGCAATGGTTCCGTACGCTCAAGTCGACCTACGCCGACAGCTCCTGGGCCAAGGAACTGAAGTACTACTGGTGAGGCGCTGGCGAGCCTGGCTGGCGGGCCTGTTGCTGGGCCTGCCGCTGTTGCCGTCCGTCGAGGCCGCGGTGCGCGCCGAGGACTACGGCGCCTTCTGGCTGTGGAGCGGCGTCGCGCCGCAGCCGGTGCTGGCGCGGGCCGAGACGCTGTACATCCTGCAGGGACAGATCAGCCAGTCGCGCCGGCGCCCCGGCGAGGGCGTGCGGCTGATCGCCCAGGGCATCTCGGTGCCGCGCCTGGCGCGGGGTGAGGTCTGGGTGGTGTACCGCGCCCATACCCTGCGCTGGACGCCGCAGATCTACCAGGCCGTGCTGAACCAGGTGCAGCGCTGGAAGCGTGCCGGCAACCCGGTGGTCGGCATCCAGATCGACTTCGATGCGCGTACCCGCTACCTCGACGAGTACGTCGATTTCCTCCGCGACCTGCGCCGGCGCCTGCCCCGCGAATACCGCTTGAGCATCACCGGGTTGCTCGACTGGGGCAGCAACGCCGAGCCGGCGGCGATCAACCGGCTCAAGGGCGTGGTCGACGAAGTGGTGGTGCAGACCTACCAGGGGCGCCACAGCATTCCCAACCACGCCGCCTACCTCCCGCGGGTCAGCCGCCTGCAACTGCCGTACCGGATCGGCCTGGTCCAGGGCGGCGACTGGCAAGCCCCCGACTACCTGGAAAAGAGCCCCTGGTTCAGGGGCTACGTGGTGTTCCTGCTCAACCCTCAGTGAGCGCAGCCGCAAGCGCCCTTGCCGGCACACCCGCCGCTGCGTTCGGCCTGCGGCTGGCGGGTATCCTGGCCGGGCTGGAGATCGCGCATCAGTAGCGCGTAGCACAGGTCCAGGCCTTCCGGCAGCGCCAGGTAGACCACGTGGCCATTGCCCGGCGCCACCTCGATGGCCTCGCCGGCGGCGTTGCGCAGGTCCTCCACGCGCAGGCTCAGGTTGCCTCGCGGAGTCATCAGTTCGACGCTGTCGCCGCGCTGGAAGCGGTTCTTCACCTCCACCTCGGCCAGTCCGTCGCGGCGTTCGCCGGTGAGTTCGCCGACGAACTGCTGGCGCTCGGACAACGAATGGCCGTGCTGGTAGTTCTGGTACTCGTCGTGCACGTGGCGGCGCAGGAAGCCCTCGGTGTAGCCGCGGTGGGCGAGGGACTCCAGGGTGTCCATCAGGCCGCGGTCGAACGGCTTGCCGGCCGCCGCGTCGTCGATCGCCTGGCGGTAGACCTGGGCGGTGCGCGCCACGTAGTAGTGGGATTTGGTGCGGCCCTCGATCTTCAGCGAGTGCACGCCGATCCGCGCCAGCCGCTCGACGTGCTGCACGGCGCGGAGGTCCTTGGAATTCATGATGTAGGTGCCGTGTTCGTCCTCGAAGGCGGCCATCGGTTCGCCGGGACGGTTGCCTTCCTCGAGGAGGAACACCTGCTCGGTCGGCGCGCCGCGTCCCAGGGTCGGCTCCCGCGCCACCACGTTGCCCAGCTCGTCCTCGCGGCCCTCCACCGCCTTGTATTCCCAGCGGCAGGCATTGGTGCAGGTGCCCTGGTTGGGGTCGCGGCGGTTGATGTAGCCGGACAGCAGGCAGCGCCCGGAATAGGCCATGCACAAGGCGCCGTGGACGAACACTTCCAGCTCCATGTCCGGCACCTGCTGGCGGATTTCCTCGATCTCCTCCAGCGACAGCTCGCGGGAAAGGATCACCCGGGTCAGGCCCTGCTGCCGCCAGAATTGCACCGCGGCCCAGTTCACCGCGTTGGCCTGCACCGACAGGTGGATGGGCATCTGCGGGAAATGCTGGCGAACCAGCATGATCAGGCCGGGATCGGACATGATCAGCGCATCCGGACCCATGGCGACCACCGGCTCCAGGTCGCGCAGGAAGGTTTTCAGCTTGGCGTTGTGCGGGGCGATGTTGACCACCACGTAGAAGCGCTTGCCAAGTGCGTGGGCCTCGGCGATGCCTTCGGCCAGTTGGGCGTGGTCGAAATCGTTGTTGCGCACCCGCAGGCTGTAGCGCGGCTGCCCGGCGTAGACGGCATCGGCGCCGTAGGCGAAGGCATAGCGCATGCTTTTCAGGGTGCCGGCGGGGCACAGCAGTTCGGGGCGGAGGGTGGTGGCGGTCATGGTTCGGGCTCGCAACGACGTGGGCGCGCGACTCTAGCCGAGCGCGCGCCGGGCGATCCTGAGCCGGATCAATGTCCGCGTCATTCCAGCCAGCGTCGACCCTGCAGTTCCAGCAGCAGTTGCGCCTGTTCCGGGCCGTTGCTGCCGGCCGGGTAGGGCCGCGGGCTCTGGTAGTGCTCGCGCCAGCCGGCGAGGATCGGGTCGACCCAGCCCCAGGCGGCCTCTACCTCGTCGCGGCGCATGAACAGCGTCGAGTCGCCCTCGATCACGTCCAGCAGCAGGCGCTCGTAGGCGTCCCAGCGCCGCTTGTTGCGGCTGAGGGCCTCGGCCAGGTTGAGGTCCAGCTCCACCGGTTCCAGTTGCATGCCCTTGCCCGGGGTCTTGGCCATCAGTTGCACGCTGATCCGCTCCTCCGGCTGCAACCTTATCCACAGGCGGTTGGCCGGCCCGCCGCCGCCGTCGATCAGGCTGTGCGGCACCGGCTTGAACTGGATGACGATTTCCGAGCACTTGCGCGCCATGCGCTTGCCGGTGCGCAGGTAGAACGGCACCCCGGCCCAGCGCCAGTTCTCGACCTCGGCCTGGAGCGCGACGAAGGTCTCGGTATCGCTGTCGTTGTCGACGTTCTTCTCGAAGTAGTACGCCGGCACCTCCTGGCCGCCGATCCTGCCGGCGGCGTACTGGCCGCGTACCGTCTTGTCCTGCACGTCGAGCCCGGAGATCGGCTTCAGCGCCTGCAGCACCTTGAGCTTCTCGTTGCGCACAGCCTCGGCGTCGAAACGCACCGGCGCCTCCATCGCCACCAGGCAGAGCAACTGGAGCAGATGGTTCTGCACCATGTCGCGCATCGCCCCGGCGTGGTCGTAGTAGCCGCCACGGTTCTCCACGCCAAGGGTCTCGTTGACGCTGATCTGCACATGGTCGATGTGCGCCGCGCGCCAGACCGGCTCGAACAACGCATTGGCGAAGCGCAGGGCCATCAGGTTCTGCACGGTTTCCTTGCCCAGGTAGTGGTCGATGCGGAACACCCGCGACTCGTCGAACACCCGGCCGATGGACTGGTTGATCGCCCTCGCCGAGTCCAGCGAATGGCCCAGCGGTTTTTCCAGCACGATGCGCGCTTGCGGCCCGGCGAGGCCGGCGATGGAGAGGTTCTGCGCGATCGGCGCGAACAGGCTCGGCGAGGTCGCCAGGTAGTGCACCAGCACCCGGCCCTCGCTGCTCTTCAGGTGCCGCGCGAGACGGCCGAAGTCGGCGCTCTGCGAGGCGTCCATGGCCAGGTAGTCGAGGCGCGCGGCGAAGCCTTTCCATTGTTCGGCGGCGAACTCGCTGCGCGCCACCACCGCGCGGACGTTGCGCTCGGCGAGGGCGAGGAAGGCGGCGTTGTCCAGCGCGCTGCGGGCGAGGGCGAAGATCCGTGTATCGGCCGGCAGGCGGTCCTCCCGGTGCAGGCGATAGAGCGCCGGCAGCAGCTTGTGCAGGGCCAGGTCGCCGGTACCGCCGAAGACCAGGATGTCGCAGGACGTTGGAGTGGCTGGTGTACTCAAGGCAAGCTCCCGACGGCGTTGGCTGGGCGTGGCTGACTGTTTGTAGTATAACTACAAGGTTACTACAGAGAATCGAGCCCAGCCTGTGAACCTGCTGCAGCACATAGCCCAGTCCCGCCAACAGCTCCGCAAGTCGGAACTCAAGGTCGCCGATCACGTTCTCAACGATCCGGCGTCGGTCATGCACAGCTCCATGGCCGAACTGGCCCATGGGGTCGGGGTCAGCGAGCCGACCATCGTGCGCTTCTGCCGCGCCATCGGCTGCAGCGGCTTCCAGGACCTCAAGCTGAAGCTGGCGCAGAGCCTGGCGGCCGGCGCCAGCTTCGGCCAGTTCTCGATCCATGAGAGCGACTCGGTGGCCGACTTCAGCCTGAAGATCTTCGACACCACGCTGCACAGCCTGATGGAAGTCCGCGAGCACCTGGACACCCACGCCCTGGAGCGCGCCATCGCCGCCATCGCCCACGCCCAGCGCGTGGAGTTCTACGGCTTCGGCGCTTCCGGCGCGGTGGCCTCGGATGCCCAGCACAAGTTCTTCCGCCTGCTGCTGTCGGCGGCGGCCTACTCCGACCCGCACATGCAGGCGATGTCGGCGGTGACCCTCAAGCCCAGCGACGTGGCCATCTGCATTTCCCAGTCGGGTCGCTCGAAGGACCTGCTGATCACCGCCAACCTGGTGCGCGAGGCCGGCGCCACGCTGATCACCCTGTGCCCGAGCCAGACCCCGCTGGCCGACCTGGCCACGGTCAACCTGGCGATCGACGTGCACGAGGACACCGACATCTACACCCCGCTGACCTCGCGCATCGCCCACCTGGTGGTGATCGACGTGCTGGCGATGGGCGTGGCCATGGCCCGCGGCCCGGACCTGGTCAACCACCTCAAGAGCGTCAAGCGCAGCCTGCGCAGCCTGCGCCTGTCGCCGAAGGTGATGAAGAACCAGGAAGAGCGCGGCGAGCCGTCCTGAGGCGCCGCCGGGAAGGCATAACGCAGTCTTCACCGGCTTGCCGCCAAACCGTCACATTGCTGCGCGATGCTCGCGACTCCAGCCAGTCGGCCATGGGAGACGCGAGATGCCCCGTCATAGCGATGCCAATGCCCAGCACGTGGATTCGAAAACCCGCCGCAAGCTCGAAGACCAGCGGCGCATGCAATTCCGCCGGGCGATCGAGGACCACTGCGAAGAACTGCGCCTGCGCCAGGAACTGGCCGACTACCCCGAGCTGGTAGCCGCCGCCTACCTCAGCTCGAACCGCCAGGGCCGGCGAAGCGCCCAGCGAGCTGGCTGATCAGCGCCCGCTCCTCGCGGACGAAGGCGACGAACGCCTGGGCCACCGGGCTCAGGCGCTTGCCCTTGGCGTGCACCAGGCACCAGCTGCGATAGAGCGGCAATTCCTCCACCGGTAGTTCGCGCAGCAGGCCGTTGGCCAGTTCCTGGTGCGCCGCATGGCGCGGCAGCAGGGCCAGGCCGAGGCCGGCGATCACCCCTTCGCGCAGGGACTCCAGCGAGGCGATCTCCTGGATCTGCGAGAAGTGCGCGCGGCGTTGCTGGAAGAACTCCTCGCAAGCCTTGCGGGTGCCGGAGCCCGGTTCGCGGACCAGTAGCGGGAAGGGCTCCAGGTCCTTCAGGGCCAGCTTCGCGGCGTTGCACAGCGGATGGTCCGGCGGCGCCACGGCGATGATCGGGTTGTTCAGGAAGGGCAGGAACTCCAGGGCCATGTCCTGCGGTACCAGGGACATGATCACCAGGTCGTCGCGGTTGTCGGCCAGGCGCTTGATCACCTGGGTGCGGTTGACCACCGTCAGGCTCAGGCTGACTTCCGGATGCAGGTTCTGGAACGCCTTGAACAGGTGCGGGGTGATGTACTTGGCGCTGGACTCCACCGCCAGGCGCAACTGGCCCTGCAGCGAGCCCTTCAGGTCCGAGAGCTGCATGTCCAGGCTTTCCAGGCGCTGGAACAGGTCGGTGCTGGTCTTCAGCAGGGCTTCGGCGGCATCGGTCAGGTAGAGCTTCTTGCCGACGTACTCGAACAGCGGCTGGCCGACCAGCTCTTCCAGTTGGCGGATCTGCAGGCTGACCGCCGGCTGGGTCAGGGCCATTTCCTCCGCCGCCCGGCTGTAGGAGCGGCTCTCGCATACGGCACGAAAAACCTGAAGCTGCCGTAATGTCATACGCATCAACGACTTACGCATTCCAGTCACACTCTGACCGAGATCGGTCGGGCGACTATAAAGCTTTTCTAATGGCTATCCCAATAATTATTGATTTTTGTTAATCACCCTCACGGGGGTAGGGTAAAAGCGCGACCGGGAGCTGCCTGCCGGTCATGCAGCGACCGGAATATCCGGATCGACCGTACCAGGTTCCCAACCCCGAAGAGGGAGACCTCCGTGATCAAGAAGATCCTGATCGCCAACCGCGGCGAGATTGCCGTCCGCATCGTGCGCGCCTGCGCCGAGATGGGCATCCGCTCGGTGGCCGTCTACTCCGAGGCCGATCGCCACGCGCTGCACGTCAAGCGCGCCGACGAAGCCCACAGCATCGGCGCGGACCCGCTGGCCGGCTACCTCAACCCGCGCGCCCTGGTGAACCTGGCGGTGGAAAGTGGCTGCGACGCCCTGCACCCCGGCTATGGCTTCCTCTCGGAAAATGCCGAGCTGGCGGAAATCTGCGCCGAGCGCGGTATCAAGTTCATCGGCCCGTCGGCGCAAGTGATCCGCCGCATGGGCGACAAGACCGAAGCCCGCCGCAGCATGATCGCCGCCGGCGTGCCCTGCACCCCCGGCACCGAAGGCAACGTCGCCGATCTCGCCGAGGCCCTGCGCGAAGCCGAGCGGATCGGCTACCCGGTGATGCTCAAGGCCACCTCCGGCGGCGGCGGTCGCGGCATCCGTCGCTGCAACAGCCGCGAGGAGCTGGAACAGGCGTTCCCGCGGGTGATCTCCGAGGCGACCAAGGCCTTCGGCAGCGCCGAGGTATTCCTCGAGAAGTGCATCGTCAATCCCAAGCACATCGAGGCGCAGATCCTCGCCGATTCCTTCGGCAACACCGTGCACCTGTTCGAGCGCGACTGCTCGATCCAGCGCCGCAACCAGAAGCTCATCGAGATCGCCCCGAGCCCGCAGCTCACCCCCGAGCAGCGCGCCTATATCGGCGACCTGGCGGTGCGCGCGGCCAAGGCGGTGGGCTACGAGAACGCCGGCACCGTGGAGTTCCTGCTCGCCGACGGCGAGGTGTACTTCATGGAGATGAACACCCGGGTCCAGGTGGAGCACACCATCACCGAGGAGATCACCGGCATCGACGTGGTCCGCGAGCAGATCCGCATCGCTTCCGGGCTGGAGCTGTCGGTCAAGCAGGACGACATCGTCCATCGCGGCTACGCCCTGCAGTTCCGCATCAACGCCGAGGACCCGAAGAACAACTTCCTGCCCTCGTTCGGCAAGATCACCCGCTACTACGCCCCCGGCGGCCCCGGCGTGCGTACCGACACGGCGATCTACACCGGCTACACCATCCCGCCGTACTACGACTCGATGTGCCTGAAGCTGATCGTCTGGGCGCTGACCTGGGAAGAGGCCCTCGATCGCGGCCTGCGCGCCCTCGACGACATGCGCGTGCAGGGGGTCAAGACCACCGCGCCGTACTACCAGGAAATCCTCCGCAACCCGGAATTCCGCAGCGGCCAGTTCAACACCAGCTTCGTCGAAAGCCACCCGGAACTGACCCAGTACTCGATCAAGCGCAACCCGTCGCACCTGGCCATCGCCATCGCCACCGCCATCGCGGCCCACGCCGGCCTGTAAGGGAAGGAGCAGAACATGAGCAACACCATCCAAGCGAAGAAGACCGGCGTCACCGATACCATCCTGCGCGATGCCCACCAGTCGCTGCTGGCGACCCGCATGCGCACCGAGGACATGCTGCCGATTTGCGACAAGCTCGACCGCGTCGGCTACTGGTCGCTGGAAGTCTGGGGCGGCGCCACCTTCGACGCCTGCGTGCGCTTCCTCAAGGAAGACCCGTGGGAACGCCTGCGCAAGCTCAAGGCGGCGCTGCCCAACACCCGCCTGCAGATGCTCCTGCGCGGGCAGAACCTGCTCGGCTACCGCCACTACAGCGACGATGTGGTGCGCGCCTTCGTCGCCAAGGCGGCGGTCAACGGCATCGACGTGTTCCGCATCTTCGACGCGATGAACGACGTGCGTAACCTGCGCGTCTCCATCGAGGCGGTGAAGGCCGCCGGCAAGCACGCCCAGGGCACCATCTGCTACACCACCAGCCCGGTGCACACCATCGAGGCCTTCGTCGCCCAGGGCAAGGCGATGGCCGACATGGGCGTCGACTCCATCGCCATCAAGGACATGGCCGGCCTGCTCACCCCCTATGCCACCGGCGACCTGGTCAAGGCCCTGAAGGACGCCCTGCCGCTGGACGTGGTGGTGCATTCCCATGACACCGCCGGTGTCGCCAGCATGTGCCAGCTCAAGGCCGTGGAAAACGGCGCCGACCGTATCGACACGGCGATCTCCAGCATGGCCTGGGGCACCAGCCACCCGGGCACCGAGTCGATGGTCGCGGCGCTGCGCGGTACCCCCTACGACACCGGCCTGGACCTGGAGCTGATCCAGGAGATCGGCATGTACTTCCACGCGGTGCGCAAGAAGTACCACCAGTTCGAGAGCGAATTCACCGGCGTGGATACCCGCGTGCAGGTCAACCAGGTGCCGGGCGGGATGATTTCCAACCTGGCCAACCAGCTCAAGGAGCAGGGCGCGCTGAACCGTATGGGCGAGGTGCTCGAGGAAATCCCGCGGGTCCGCGCCGACCTCGGTTTCCCGCCGCTGGTGACGCCGACTTCGCAGATCGTCGGCACCCAGGCGTTCTTCAACGTGCTCGCCGGCGAGCGCTACAAGACCATCACCAACGAAGTGAAGCTGTACCTGCAGGGCCGTTATGGCAAGGCCCCCGGCGAGGTCAACGAGCAACTGCGGCGCCAGGCCATCGGCAGCGAGGAAGTCATCGACGTGCGCCCGGCCGACCTGATCAAGCCGGAGCTGAACAAGCTGCGCAGCGAGATCGGCAACCTGGCCAAGTCCGAGGAAGACGTACTCACCTACGCGATGTTCCCGGACATCGGGCGCAAGTTCCTCGAAGAGCGTGAGGCCGGCACCCTGAAGCCCGAGGAACTGCTGCCGATTCCCACCGGCAAGGGCGTCGCCGCCGCTGGCGCGGAAGGCACCCCGACCGAGTTCGTCATCGACGTGCACGGCGAGACCTACCGCGTCGACATCACCGGGGTCGGCGTGAAGAGCGACAACAAGCGGCACTTCTACCTGTCCATCGACGGCATGCCGGAAGAAGTGGTGTTCGAGCCGCTCAACGAATATGTCGCCGGCTCCGCCAGCGGCCGCAAGCATGCCAGCGAGCCGGGCCACGTCAGCACCACCATGCCGGGCAACATCGTCGACGTGCTGGTGAAGGAAGGCGATAGCGTCAAGGCCGGCCAGGCGGTGTTGATCACCGAGGCGATGAAGATGGAAACCGAGGTCCAGGCCGGCATCGCCGGTACGGTCAAGGCGATCCACGTGGCCAAGGGCGACCGGGTCAACCCGGGCGAGATCCTGATCGAGATTGCGGGCTGACCGCGACAGACGGTTAAAGTCCCTGGGGGAGCATGATGCTCCCCTTTTTTTATCGGCATCGGTTGCCGCGTCGGCCGGCTGTTCGCCCTGCCAGGGTGCGCCCGGCGCGCGCGCCGCCTAGAATGCCGCCTCTGCCCAACGGCGCGTCGCGCCGCAGGCGCTGACTATCGGGAAGTCCAGGTGTCGTCCTCTCCAGCTCAAACGCCCAGCCGCCGGCCCTCGCTGCTCGGCGGTTCGATGATCATCGCCGGCACCGCCGTCGGCGCCGGAATGTTCTCCCTGCCCATCGCCATGTCCGGCATCTGGTTCGGCTGGTCGGTGGCGGTGTTCCTGCTCACCTGGTTCTGCATGCTGCTGTCGGGGATGATGATCCTCGAGGCCAACCTCAACTACCCGGTGGGCTCGAGCTTCTCGACCATCACCCGCGACCTGCTCGGCCAGGGCTGGAATGTGGTCAACGGGCTGAGCATCGCCTTCGTCCTCTATATCCTCACCTATGCCTATATCTCCGGCGGCGGCTCGATCATCGGCTACACCCTGTCCAGCGGCCTCGGCGTGACCCTGCCGGAAAAGCTCGCCGGGCTGCTGTTCGCCCTGGCGGTGGCGCTGGTGGTGTGGTGGAGCACCCGCGCGGTGGACCGCATCACCACGCTGATGCTCGGCGGCATGATCATTACCTTCGGCCTCTCCATCAGCGGCCTGCTCGGGCGCATCCAGCCGGCGATCCTGTTCAACAGCGGCGAGCCGGACGCGGTTTACTGGCCCTACCTGCTGGCGACCCTGCCGTTCTGCCTGACTTCCTTCGGTTACCACGGCAACGTGCCGAGCCTGATGAAGTACTACGGCAAGGACCCGCAGCGGATCAGCCGTTCGTTGTGGATCGGCACCCTGATCGCCCTGGCCATCTACCTGCTGTGGCAGGCCAGCACCCTGGGCACCATCCCGCGCGAGCAGTTCAAGGGCATCATCGCCGGCGGCAGCAACGTCGGCACCCTGGTGGAATACCTGCACCGGATCACCGCGTCGGATTCGCTGAACGCGTTGCTCACCACCTTCTCCAACCTGGCGGTGGCCAGCTCCTTCCTCGGCGTGACCCTCGGCCTGTTCGACTACCTGGCCGACCTGTGCAGGTTCGACGACAGCCACTTCGGGCGCTTCAAGACCGCGTTGCTGACCTTCGTCCCACCGACCATCGGCGGGCTGCTGTTCCCCAACGGCTTCATCTACGCCATCGGTTTCGCCGGGCTGGCCGCGGCGTTCTGGGCGGTGATCGTTCCGGCGCTGATGGCGCGGGCCTCGCGCAAGCGCTTCGGCAGCCCGCTGTTCCGCGCCTGGGGCGGCACGCCGGCGATCGTGCTGGTGCTGCTGTTCGGCGTGGCCAACGCGGTCGCGCACATCCTGGCCAGCCTGCACTGGCTGCCGGAGTACCGTTGAGCGACCGGCAGTCCCTGCCAGGGGCTAGTCGCGCAGCGCCTCCAGCGTCTGCCGCTGGCGGCCTTCGGCGTCGAAGTTGGAAGGATCGAGCCAGCGCTCGAACGCCGCCTGTCGCGCCGGCCATTCGCTGTCGAGCAGGGAGAACCAGGCGGTGTCGCGGTTGCGCTGCTTGACCACCATGTGCTGGCGGAAGGTGCCTTCGTAGGTGAAGCCCAGGCGCTCGGCGGCGCGCAGCGAACGGGCGTTGCCGGCATTGCACTTCCACTCCAGGCGGCGGTAGCCGAGGCGGCCGAGGGCGAGTTCGGCGAGCAGGTAGACCGCCTCGGTAGACCCCGGTGTGCGCTGCATCGGCGCGCCGAAGGCGATATGGCCGATTTCGATGACGCCATCCTTCGGCGTGATCCGCAGGTAGCTGAGCAGGCCGACGGCGCGCTGCGTGCGCCGCTCGCGCACGGCGAAGAACAGCGGGTCGCGGCTGGCCGCCTGGCCGGCCAGCCAGGCGTCGAACGCCGGGCGCTCGGCGAACGGGCCGTAGGCCAGGTATTCCCACAGCAACGGGTCGGCACCAGGCCCTTGCAGGGCGTCCCACAGGTCGTCGCCGTGGCGTTGCGGATCGAGCGGTTCGAGCTTGACGAAGCGGCCGTCGAGCGGGGCGTGGGGTGGAGTGGCGACGGGGCGCCAGTTCAAGGGTTCGCGCATGGTGGGCCTCAGAGAATCCTGCGGTACTGAAGGAAACCGGACTTGTCGGCGATGCGCTCGTACAGCTTCATCGCGTCGCTGTTGCTCTCGTGGGTCAGCCAGTGCACCCGCGAACAGCCAGCGGCGCCGGCCTCGGCGTAGACATGCTCGATCAGCCGGCGCCCTATGCCTTCGCCGCGCAGGCCCTCGGCGACGAACAGGTCCTGCAGGTAGCAGTAGTCGCCGACGGTCCAGCAGGAGCGGTGGTAGATCCAGTGCACCAGGCCCACGGCGCGCTCGTCGAGCCAGGCGAGGGCGGCGTTCATCGGTTCGTCGGCGTCGAGGAAGCGCTGCCAGGTGGCGTCGCTGGTAGCGGCGGCGATCTCGGTCTTGTAGAAGCGCTGGTAGCCCTCCCACAGCGGCAGCCAGGCGGCGTGGTCGCCGGCGCCGACGGGACGAATCTGCAGGGATGTGCTCATGGCTCGGTTCCATGTCCGGGTAAAGGTGCCTCCAGACTAGGCCGGGAAATGGTCCGCTAGAAGATCCATTGCTGGTCAATTCCACAGGTCCAGTCCACACTGGCGCTTTCTTCCCTCCGAGACCGCCATGGCCACCGTACTGCCCTTCGACGCCGCCGGCATCCACCTCGACCCCGCCCAGGGCCTGGCCCGCCAGCTCTACGCCGCGCTGCGCGAACGGATCCTCGACGGCCGCCTCGGCAGCCGCACGCGGATGCCCGCCAGCCGCGAGCTGGCCCAGGCCCTGAAGGTCTCGCGCAACACCGTGGTGCGGGCCTATGAACAGTTGCACGCCGAGGGCTATATCGACGGGCGCACAGGCGACGGCACCTACGTTGCCGAGTTGCAGGAAATCCCAGGCAGGGCCCCCGCCGTCGCCCCGAGCGCTCCCGCGCCGCGCGGCCCGGCGGCCCTGGCGCCGCCACCGGAAGGCGCGCCGCGAGCGTTCCGCGTCGGCGTGCCGGCCTTCGACCTGTTCCCCTTCGACACCTGGGCGCGGCTACAGGCGCGCTTCTGGCGCAACCCGCCGGCGGACTGCCTGGGCTACGGCGACCCGGCCGGCGAGGCGCGCCTGCGCGAGCTGATCGCCGCCTACCTGCGCAGCGCGCGCGGCCTGCGCTGCGAGGCGGAACAGGTGATCGTCACCCATGGCGCGCAGCAGGCCATCCGTCTGTGCGCCCAGGTGTTGCTCGAGAACGGCGATCCGGTGGCTGTGGAAAACCCTGGCTACCGCGCGGCGCGCCTGGCCTTCGCCGCGACCGGCGCGGTACCGCACGGGATCGACCTCGACGCCGAGGGGCTGCGCAGCGACCGGCTCGCGGGCATTGCCGGCTGCCGCCTGGCCTATGTCACGCCGTCACACCAGTACCCCACCGGCGTCACCCTGTCGCTGGCGCGGCGCCTGGAGCTGCTGGAGTGGGCCGAGCGCGCCGACGGTTGGATCGTCGAGGACGACTACGACGGCGAGTATCGCTACAGCGGTACGCCGCTGGCGCCGCTGGCCGCGCTGGACCGACAGGGCCGGGTGCTCTACGTCGGGACCTTCTGCAAGATCGCCTTCCCGGCGTTGCGCCTGGGCTATCTGGTGGTCCCGCCGGCGCTGGTCGAGCGCTTCCGCCAGCGGCGGGCCATCGAGGTACGCCATTCGGAGGTGGGCACCCAGCGGGTCATGGCCGACTTCATCGCCGAGGGGCATTTCCAGCGCCACGTCCGCCGCATGCGCCGCGCCGCCCGCGCCCGCCGCGACGCCTTGCTGCGGGGCTGGCCAGAGGCGCCGGGTTGCCAGCCGTTGCCGGCGGTGGAGGCGGGGCTGCACCTGTGCGTGCGGGTCGACAGCCTGGCGCGGGAGCGGGCCCTGATCGCCGCGGCGGCAGCCGCCGGGGTGGAAGTCAGCGCCTTGAGCGACTACTGGATGGACGACTCCAGCGTTGCGCCAGACGACCGCGCGGGCCTGGTGCTGGGCTTCGCGGCAGTACCCGAGGCGCGTATCGATGAGGCGCTGCGGGCGTTGCGCAAGGCCTGGCGGCGGGAGGCCCTGGTTGGACCCGTCGTCGCGACTGACTAGAATGCCCCCGGATCACCCTCGCGCCCAGGAGTAGCCATGAGTGTCGCCCTTTCCGCCGCGCCCGAGCGCAAGCTCGCCGCCCCCCTGATCGCCTTCGCCCTGCTGGTGCTCGGCGGGCTGTTCCTGTTCAACGCGGTCAGCGCGCGCCAGGCCATCCTCTTCATCGTCGGCGGCGCCCTGGGCCTGACCCTCTACCATGCCGCCTTCGGCTTCACCTCCGCCTGGCGGGTATTCATCCGCGAACGGCGCGGCGCCGGGCTGCGCGCGCAGATGGTGATGCTGGCGCTGGCGGTGCTGCTGTTCTTCCCGGCGCTGGCGGCGGGCAGCCTGTTCGGCCAGCCGGTGAGCGGTTTCGTCTCGCCGGTCGGTACTTCGGTGATCGTCGGCGCCTTCATTTTCGGCATCGGCATGCAACTGGGCGGCGGCTGCGCCTCCGGCACCCTGTTCACCGTCGGCGGCGGCAACGCGCGGATGCTGGTGACCCTGCTGTTCTTCATCCTCGGCTCGCTGATCGCCACCCAGCATGTCGGCTGGTGGTTCGCCCTGCCGTCGCTGCCGCCGATCTCGCTGGTCGCCGAACTGGGCCTGGCACCGGCGCTGGTGTTGAGCCTGGCGGTGTTCATCGGCATCGCCGGGGTCACGGTACGCATGGAGAAGGCCCGCCACGGCACCCTGGAAACCCCGCCGAGCGCCGAATGGCGGGGTTGGCGGCGCTTCCTCCGCGGCCCCTGGCCGCTGGTCTGGGGCGCGTTGGCGCTGGCGCTGCTCAACTTCCTCACCCTGTACCTCGCCGGACGCCCCTGGGGCATCACGTCGGCCTTCGCCCTGTGGGGCGCGAAGATCGCCCAGGGCGTGGGCCTGGACGTCGGCGCCTGGGCCTTCTGGCAGACGCCGGCGAACGCCAAGGCGCTGGCCGCGCCGCTGTGGGAAGACATCACCAGCGTGATGGACATCGGCATCGTCCTCGGCGCGCTGCTCGCCGCCGGCCTGGCCGGACGCTTCGCGCCGAACCTGGACATCCCGCGCCGTTCGCTGGCGGCGGCGGTGATCGGCGGGCTGCTGCTCGGCTACGGCGCGCGCCTGGCCTATGGCTGCAACATCGGCGCGTATTTCAGCGGGATCGCGTCCGGCAGCCTGCATGGCTGGTTGTGGTTGGTGGCGGCATTTGCCGGCAACAGCGTCGGGGTACGGGTATTGAGGCCCTATTTCTTCCCGGAGGAGCGGCGGGAGCAAGGGTTGACGGGGTGTTGAGAGGGGATATGTCTTCGTAGGACGTATGACGCGGACGTTATCCACAGGTGAGCGCAGCCACACAACACCTCGGCAACGGGGAAGATCTGCGGGCCGTCTTGAGCGGTGAAAAAAAGAAGGGACACCGCAGGTCGCCGTGTCCCTCAGAGTGTAGAGAGGGAAAGTTGGTATCCCTCTCGACCGGTGAGCGTGGCGCCGCGGCTGGGCCGGGGCGCCGGGTATAAAAGAAGGGATGAAGGGTATCCATCCCTAAAGGTCGAGGGGGTAGTACTCCCCCTCTACCGGTGAGCCTTCTTCGATCGGCTGCGCTGCGGCCCGGCTGCGTCGATATCCGGACCTGGGCGCGCTCGATCTCGTATCGGATCAGGCGCGCAGTGGAATCAGGCGCGGCGCGATCATGTTTTCCGGCAGCAGGATGTCGGCCAGGGTGGCTTCGTCCAGCAGCTTTTCCTCGCGTACCAGTTCCAGTACGCCGCGGCCGCTCTCCAGGGCGGTCTTGGCGATCCGCGTGGAGTTCTCGTAGCCGATGTACGGGTTCAGCGCGGTGACCAGACCGATGCTGTGCTCGACCAGTTCGTGGCAGCGCTCGACGTTGGCGGTGATGCCGGTGATGCAGTGCTCGCGGAGCATGTCCATGGCGCGTTGCAGCAGGCGGATCGAGTCGAAGATCTTGTAGGCGATCAGCGGCTCCATCACGTTCAGTTGCAACTGGCCGCCTTCGGCCGCCAGGGTCAGGGCGAGGTCGTTGCCGATCACTTCGAAGGCGACCTGGTTGACCGCTTCCGGGATCACCGGGTTGACCTTGCCCGGCATGATCGAACTGCCCGGCTGGCGCGGCGGCAGGTTGATCTCGTTGATGCCGGTGCGCGGGCCGCTGGAGAGCAGGCGCAGGTCGTTGCAGATCTTCGACAGCTTGACCGCGGTGCGCTTGAGCATGCCGGAGAACAGCACGAAGGCGCCCATGTCGGAGGTGGCTTCGATCAGGTCGGCGGCCGGCTTCAGCGGCTGCCCGCTGATGGCGGCCAGGCGCTCGACGGCGAGCTTCTGGTAGCCGGGGTCGGCGTTGATGCCGGTGCCGATGGCGGTGCCACCGAGGTTCACTTCGGTGAGCAGCTCCGGCGCCAGGCGACGCAGGCGGTCGAGGTCTTCGCCGAGGGTGGTGGCGAAAGCGTGGAATTCCTGGCCGAGGGTCATCGGCACGGCGTCCTGCAACTGGGTGCGGCCCATCTTCAGTACGCCGGCGAATTCGACGCCCTTGGCGGCGAAGGCCTGGATCAGGCTGTCGAGGCTGGCCAGCAGGGTGTCGTGGCCGAGCAGCAGGCCCAGGCGGATGGCGGTCGGGTAGGCGTCGTTGGTCGACTGCGCCATGTTCACATCGTTGTTCGGGTGCAGGTACTTGTACTCACCCTTGGTGTGGCCCATGGCTTCCAGCGCGATGTTCGCGATCACTTCGTTCGCGTTCATGTTGGTGGAGGTGCCGGCGCCGCCCTGGATCATGTCCACCACGAACTGCTCGTGGAAATCGCCGCGGATCAGGCGGGCGCAGGCCTCGCTGATGGCGGCGTGCTTGTCTTCCGGGAGATGGCCGAGCTGACGGTTGGCGTCGGCGGCGGCCTGCTTGACCATGGCCAGGGCAACGACCAGCTTCGGGTAGTGCGACAGCGGCACCCCGGAGAGGCGGAAGTTGTTCACGGCGCGCAGGGTCTGGATGCCGTAGTAGGCGTCAGCGGGCACTTCGAGGGTGCCGAGCAGGTCTTTCTCGATACGGGAAGATGCAACGGGGGACATGACGGGATTTGTCTCAGAGGGACACGGCCAGTGCCGCGATGCCCACTAGACTAAGGATGTGACGATTTCGTGGCCAATGCTGTTAAACGCTGCCTCATGCACAAACGGCATAATGTTGGATGTGACGCTGGTATGATGGCGGACGTGTCATCGTATTACCGGAGCCTTTCCCGTCGTGAACCTCGAACTGAAGTGGCTGGAGGATTTCATCGCCCTGGCCGGCACCCGCAGCTTTTCCCAGGCGGCGGAGAAACGCTTCGTCACCCAGCCGGCCTTCAGCCGGCGCATTCGCAGCCTGGAGGACGCCCTCGGCCTGACCCTGGTGAATCGCCAGCGCACGCCGGTGGAACTGACCGAGGCCGGGCAGTTGTTCCTGGTCACCGCGCGCAGCGTGGTCGAGCAGCTCGGCCAGGTGGTGCGCCACCTGCACCACCTGGAAGGCGGGCAGGGCGAGGTGCTGCAGTTCGCCGCCGCCCACTCGCTGGCGCTGGGCTTCTTCCCGCAGTGGATCGCGCGGCTGCGCAACGAGGGGCTGAACATCGCCAGCCGGCTGATCGCCACCAACGTCGGCGAGGCGGTGCATTCCCTGCGCGAGGGTAGCTGCGACCTGATGCTGGCGTTCTACGACCCTGACGCCGCGTTGCAGATGGACCCGGAGATCTTCCCCTCGCTGCACCTGGGGCGCACCGAGATGCTGCCGGTCTGCGCGGTGAACGCCGAGGGCCTGCCGCTGTTCGACCTGGAGAACGGCCAGAGCGTGCCGCTGCTCGCCTACAGCGCCAGCGCCTTCCTCGGTCGCGGGGTCAACCTGCTGCTGCGCCAGCGCAACCTGCGCTACACCACGGTCTACGAGACGGCGATGGCCGACAGCCTGAAGAGCATGGCGCTGCAAGGCATGGGCGTGGCCTGGGTGCCACGGCTGAGCGTGGTCAACGAACTGGAGCGCGGTGAGCTGGCGATCTGTGGCGGGCCGCAATGGTTCGTGCCGCAGGAAATCCGCCTGTACCGCTGCGCGCTGGTACGCAAGGCGGCGATCCGCCTGCTCTGGCGCAAGCTGGAAGGCGGGCTGGGCAGCGTCGAGTAGACAGGCAAGGGCGGCGCCGGGACGCCGCCCCGCAGGTCACATCTCGAGGACGATGCGCCCCTCGATCTGCCCGGCGCGCATCTGGTCGAGGATCTGGTTGATGTCGTCCAGCTTGCCCGGATGGATGGTCGCCTTGACCAGGCCTTCGCCGGCAAAGTCGAGGGCTTCCTGAAGGTCCGCGCGGGTGCCGACGATGGAGCCGGCGATGTGCAGGCCCTTGAGCACCACGTCGAAGATCGGCGTCGGGAAGTCACCCGGCGGCAGGCCGACCAGGGCGATGGTACCGCCGCGGCGCGCCATGCCGATGGCCTGGCCGAAGGCGCTATTGGATACCGCGGTGACCAGCACCCCGTGGGCGCCGCCGATGTCGCGCTGGAGCACCTCCACCGGGTCTTCCTGCCGGGCGTTGACCGTCAGGCTGGCACCGAGCTTGCGCGCCAGTTCCAGCTTGGCGTCGTCGATGTCGATGGCGGCGACGTGCAGGCCCATGGCCCTGGCGTACTGCACGGCGACGTGGCCGAGGCCGCCGATGCCGGAGATCGCCACCCACTGGCCGGGGCGCGCGTTGGTCTGCTTGAGCCCCTTGTAGACGGTGACGCCGGCGCAGAGGATCGGCGCGATTTCAGCGAATTCGACGTTTTTCGGCAGAATTCCGACGTAGTTCGGGTCGGCCAATACGTATTCGGCATAGCCGCCGTTCACCGAGTAGCCGGTGTTCTGCTGGCTCTCGCAGAGGGTCTCCCAGCCGGTCAGGCAGTGCTCGCAGCAGCCGCAGGCGGTGTACAGCCAGGGGATGCCGACCCGGTCGCCTTCCTTCACTCGGGTCACTCCGCTGCCCACCGCGGCGACGTAGCCGACGCCTTCGTGACCGGGAATGAACGGCAACGGCGGCTTCACCGGCCAGTCGCCCTCGGCGGCATGCAGGTCGGTGTGGCAGACGCCAGAGGCTTCGATCTTCACCAGTACCTGCCCGGGGCCGGGCAGCGGAACCTTGACTTCCTCGATCCGCAGCGGCGCGCCGTAGGCGTGCACGACCGCGGCTTTCATGGTCTGTGGCAGGGTCATGGTCATCTCCTTGGACGGGGCTGAGCGCCTGTCGCGGCGCCTTTGACGGGCACCGCGACAGGCTGCGGAACCGGCGCGGCCGCCGCTCCCTCGGAGCGCGCCGCGACAACCAGTCTGGCCGCTCGTGGCAGGCGCGCATTGAGTTGCGGCAAGTTTCCCGCCATGGCGCGAAAAAACGGGACGGACGGTAGCCCCCGGCGCGCGCCCGGCCTGCCTTTGCGGTATACTGCGCCGCCTTCGAACCGGCACTGCCCGCCGGCTCGGCCCAGTACAAGCCACGCCCCTCGACGAAGCGTGGCTTGTTGGTTTCTGACGCGCCGGACGGCGCATTTGAGAGAGGCACGACGATGAGCGCACTGGTTGGCGTGATCATGGGTTCCAAATCGGACTGGAGCACCCTCAGTCACACCGCGGACATGCTGGACAAGCTGGGCATCCCCTACGAAGTGAAGGTGGTTTCCGCCCACCGCACCCCGGACCTGCTCTTCCAGTACGCCGAGGAAGCCGAAGGCCGCGGCCTCGAAGTGATCATCGCCGGCGCTGGCGGCGCCGCCCACCTGCCGGGCATGTGCGCGGCCAAGACCCACCTGCCGGTACTCGGCGTGCCGGTACAGTCGTCGATGCTGTCGGGTGTCGACTCGCTGCTCTCCATCGTGCAGATGCCCGCCGGCGTACCGGTCGCCACCCTGGCCATCGGCAAGGCCGGCGCGGTCAACGCGGCGCTGCTCTCGGCGAGCATCCTCGGCGCCAAGCACCCGCAGTACCACGAGGCGCTGAAGCAGTTCCGCGCCAACCAGACCGAAACCGTGCTGGACAATCCCGACCCGCGCGATGCGTGAGACAGGCTCTGAGAAGGTAAGGCTCGAACCATGAAAATCGGTGTCATCGGTGGCGGCCAGCTGGGCCGCATGCTGGCCCTGGCGGGAACCCCGCTGGGCATGAACTTCGCTTTCCTCGACCCGGCGCCGGACGCCTGCGCGGCCTCCCTGGGCGAGCACATCCGCGCCGACTACGGCGACCAGGAGCACCTGCGGCAACTGGCCGACGAGGTCGACCTGGTGACCTTCGAGTTCGAGAGCGTGCCGGCGGAAACCGTGGCCTTCCTCTCCCAGTTCGTGCCGGTCTACCCGAACGCCGAGTCGCTGCGCATCGCCCGCGACCGCTGGTTCGAGAAGTCGATGTTCAAGGACCTCGGCATTCCCACTCCGGACTTCGCCGACGTCCAGTCCCAGGCCGACCTCGATGCCGCCGCAGCCGCCATCGGCCTGCCGGCGGTGCTCAAGACCCGCACCCTGGGCTACGACGGCAAGGGCCAGAAGGTCCTGCGCCAGCCGGCCGACGTGCAGGGCGCGTTCGCCGAACTGGGCAGCGTGCCTTGCATCCTCGAGGGCTTCGTGCCGTTCACCGGGGAAGTCTCGCTGGTGGCGGTGCGCGCTCGCGATGGCGAGACGCGTTTCTACCCGCTGGTGCACAACACCCACGACAGCGGCATCCTCAAGCTCTCCGTGGCCAGCAGCGCGCATCCGTTGCAGGCGCTGGCCGAGGACTACGTCGGCCGCGTGCTGGCACGGCTCGACTACGTCGGCGTGCTGGCCTTCGAGTTCTTCGAGGTGGACGGCGGCCTGAAGGCCAACGAGATCGCCCCGCGCGTGCACAACTCCGGGCACTGGACCATCGAAGGCGCCGAGTGCAGCCAGTTCGAGAACCACCTGCGCGCCGTCGCCGGCCTGCCGCTGGGCTCGACCGCCAAGGTCGGCGAGAGCGCGATGCTCAATTTCATCGGCGCGGTGCCCCCGGTGGCTCAGGTGGTCGCCGTCGCCGATTGCCACCTGCATCACTACGGCAAGGCCTTCAAGAACGGCCGCAAGGTTGGCCATGCCACCCTGCGCTGTGCCGACCGGGCGACGCTGCAGGCGCGCATCGCCGAGGTCGAGGCGCTGATCGAGGCGTGAGCGATTGCCGTCCGCCCATCCTTGGGTTGGCGGGCGGCACTGAACCCAAGGCTTTTCTACACTGTCCCATGGCAGGCGCAATACATGCGCATACACCCGTAAGGAGGGACTGTCATGGGATTAATCGGAACCATCATCGTCGGACTGATCGTTGGTCTCGTTGCACGCTTTCTGAAGCCAGGTGACGACAGCATGGGCTGGATCATGACCATCCTGCTCGGCATCGGCGGTTCGCTGCTGGCCACCTACGGCGGCCAGGCGATCGGCTTCTACCAGGCCGGTCAGGCGGCCGGTTTCATCGGCGCGGTGGTCGGCGCCGTCGTACTGCTGGTCATTTACGGCCTGATCAAGAAGAATTGATGGCTCTGGCCGGCCCCCGCGGGGGCCGGCGTTTCCTCACTTCGCCGGTATTCCCGCCATCATGCGCCGCTTCCCGTTCGCCCGCCTGTTGCTGCTCGCCCTGTTGTCCTCACCCCTGGCCCACGCCGAACTGCCCGAGACCGACTGGCTGGAACTGATGCCGCCGGCCGACCGCAAGGCGCTGGAAGAAATGCCCGACATCGTTCACGACACCCCGGAGGCCGCCGGCACCTTCACCAGCAAAGGGGGCCTGAAGCAGTCGGACCGGAAGATGCCGGCGGTGATGTATTCGGCCAAGACCGTCGCCAGCCTGGATGGCAAGGCGATCCGCCTCGGCGGCTACCCGGTGCCGCTGGAGAACGACGCCAAGGGCCGCGTCACCGAATTCTTCCTGGTGCCCTATCCGGGCGCCTGCATCCACGTGCCGCCGCCGCCGCCGAACCAGATCGTCCTGGTGCGTTATCCACAGGGGCTGAAGCTGACCGATATCTACACCCCGCTGTGGGTCAGCGGCACGCTGAAGATCGAGCAGGTGAGCAATGACCTGGCCGATGCCGCCTACGCCATCGACAAGGCGCGGGTGAAGGTGGTGGAGGAAGCGGACCTGTAGGGCCGGCACCTGCGCAACGGTCCATGGCGGACGATGCGAGCCGCGCCGTCCGCTCGCCGACCCGCTCAGGGTCGTTTCAGCGGCTCGCTCCAGATCTGCACGCCAAAGCTTTCGCTGCGCCCGGGGGCGACCACCATGAGGTCGTCCCAGACCCGCCCGGTCTCGATGCAGAGCATCTGCTGCCAGGCGTCGTCGGCGAACTGTGAGAGACGCCGGGACTTGTCCACCCAGGGGTTCCAGACCACCGCCGAGCGCGAGTCGAGGGCGTGCAGGTGGATGCTGCGTTCCCAGCGCGGGTCCTTGATCAGCAGGTCGCGTTCGAGACCGAGGTAGATGCGATCCAGTTCGCCCTTGACCCGTACCGCGCCGTGCTGAGTGCGTTCTTCCCAGTTCTCCAGGGTCTCGATGTAGCGCGCGCCTTCCAGGCCCTCGATGGCGATCTCGCGGCTGTCGCTGACCGCGAAGTAGGTGTGCAGTGCCTGGCTGAGCACCAGCGGCTTGCTGCCGAGGTTCTCGCTGGTGAGTCGCAGGGTCAGGCGCTCGCCGAAGCGGAACAGCATGCGCAGCGCCGCCGGGTGCGGCCAGCCGGGGAGGCCATCGGGGGCGTCGAGGCGGAAGCTGACGCAGAGGTCGCCGTCCTCCTCGGCGATGTCGTCGATTTCCCAGTCGACTGCCCGGACCAGCCCGTGGGCGGGCGCCTTCAGGCCATCTTCCACCTGGCCGCGGACTTCCTGCGGGTTGCGCTCCAGCGGACCGAACCACGGCCAGCACACCGGCACCCCGCCGCGTACCGACTGCCCGCGCCGGTAGCCGGCCTCGTCGCTGAGCCAGACCAGCGGCGGCTGTTCGTGGGGCTGGTAGCTGAGCAGTTGCGCGCCCTGCTGGGCGATCAGCGCCTCGCCATGGGCGGTGTGGATGCGCCAGCAGGCCAGGTCGTCGACCTGTACCTGTTCGACGCGGTTGATCGGGCTATCGGTGTTCATGGCGGTCTCCGGGAGGCGAATGGATGGCAGCAGTATCACCGATCCATTTTATCGCCGGCAGTTCCCCCGGATAGCGCCAACGACGACGCGGCCCGTGGGCCGCGTCGGTTGTTGCCGGAGGTTCAGGCCGCGCGGAACAGGTTGTGTGGGTCGATGACGAATTTCTTCGGCACCCCGGCGTCGAACTCGCCATAGCCTTTCGGCGCATCGTCGAGGGTGATGACTTCCACCCCGACGATGTCGGCGATCTTGATCCGGTCCCACATGATCGCCTGCATCAGCTGGCGGTTGTACTTCATCACCGGGGTCTGGCCGGTATGGAAGCTGTGCGACTTGGCCCAGCCCAGGCCGAAGCGGATGCTCAGGGCGCCGTGCTTGGCGGCCGCGTCCACCGCGCCCGGGTCTTCGGTGACGTACAGGCCGGGAATGCCGATCTTGCCGGCGACCCGGGTGATGCCCATCAGCGAGTTGAGCACGGTGGCCGGGGCTTCCTGCTGCGAGCCCGAATGGCCGTGGCCGCGCGCCTCGAAACCGACCGCATCGACCGCGCAGTCGACCTCCGGCTCGCCCAGCAGAGCGGCGATCTGTTCGTGCAGCGGGGTGTCCTTGGACAGGTCGGCGATCTCGAAGCCCTGTTTCTTGGCGTGGGCCAGGCGGGTCGGGTTGACGTCGCCGACGATCACCACCGCCGCGCCGAGCAGGCGTGCCGAGGCCGCCGCGGCCAGGCCGACCGGACCGGCGCCGGCGATGTAGACCGTGCTGCCCGGGCCGACGCCGGCGGTGACCGCGCCGTGGTAGCCGGTGGGGAGGATGTCCGAAAGGCAGGTCAGGTCGCGGATCTTCTCCATCGCCGCTTCGCGGTTGGGCAGTTTCAGCAGGTTGAAGTCGGCGTAGGGCACCAGCACGTATTCGGCCTGGCCGCCGACCCAGCCACCCATGTCGACGTAGCCGTAGGCGCCGCCGGCACGCGCCGGATTGACCGTCAGGCAGACGCCGGTGTGCTGTTCCTTGCAGGTACGGCAGTGGCCGCAGGCGACGTTGAACGGTACCGAGACCAGGTCGCCGATCTTCATGGTTTCCACGCCACGCCCGATCTCCACCACCTCGCCGGTGATCTCGTGGCCCAGCACCAGGCCTTCCGGCGCGGTGGTACGGCCGCGCACCATGTGCTGGTCGGAGCCGCAGATGTTGGTGGAGACCACCCGCAGGATCACCCCGTGGTCGATCTGCCGGCCCTGCGGGTCCTGCATCTTCGGATAGGGAATGTTCTGCACCTCGACCTTGCCCGGGCCGAGATAGACCACACCACGATTGCCAGACATACGCGTTTCCTCTTTGTCGTTGTGGGTACAAATGCGCGGCGTCCACGGCCGCGCGGCTTTGCACTGGAAAGTCGTCTGTTGCGCGACAGGGCCGGAGAATGCTGGCAGCCGGCGGGCTGTCGGTGTTGCTCGGGACGCGAGGCCGTGGGAAGCGCCCCTCTCCCTGGCCCTCTTCCTTCAGCGAGGGTTGGGAAGAGAGGGCGCGCTTACAGCACCACGGTCCGATTGGCGTTGAGGAATACCCTCCGCTCGATGTGGTAGCCCACCGCCCGCGCCAGGGTCAGGCACTCGATGTCGCGGCCCTTGGCGATCAGGTCCTCGGGGTAGTGGGCGTGGTCGACCGTCTCGACGCCCTGGGCGATGATCGGCCCTTCGTCGAGGTCGTTGTTGATGTAGTGGGCGGTGGCGCCGACCAGCTTCACGCCCTTCTGGTAGGCCTGGTGGTACGGCTTGGCGCCCTTGAAGCCGGGCAGCAGGGAGTGATGGATGTTGATCGCCCAGCCGTCCAGGCGCCGGCACAGTTCCGGCGACAGCACCTGCATGTAGCGAGCGAGGATCACCAGCTCGGCGCCACTCTCTTCGAGCACCTGCCAGACCCTGGCTTCCTGGGCCGGCTTGTCGTTCGGGTCGAGCGGGAAGTGGTGGTAGGGAATGCCGTGCCAGCGCGCCAGCGGCTCCAGGTCCGGGTGATTGGAAATCACCGCCACCACGTCCATCGGCAACTGGCCGATGCGCTGGCGGTAGAGCAGGTCGTTCAGGCAGTGGTCGGCCTTGGAAACCATGATCGCCACCTGGCTGCGGTAGCCCGGCGCGGTCAGCTCGGTACGCATGCCGAACGGTGCCACCCGTTCGGCCAGTCCGGCGCGGAAGGAGGCTTCGTCGAAGCCGTCGCCGGCGCGGAACTCCACGCGGATGAAGAAGCGTTGCGCCAGGCGGTCGTCGAACGAGTGGTGCTCGGTGACGTAGCAGCGCTGCTCGAAGAGGTAGCGCGTCACCACGTCGACGGTGCCCAGCAGGCTGGGACTGTCGGCGGTGAGGATCCAGGTGTCGGGGGTACGGCTCATCGCGAGGCTCCGGGTCCGGTATCCCCTCTCGGGGAGAGGGGAAGGCTGCTCATGCCGCTACCTGCAGGCCGTATTCGGCGCTGGCGTCCTGCAACCAGAGCCAGAAGTAGTCGGCGAAGCTGCGGCGCACGACCAGCTCCCAGGTGTCCTCGCCGGTATGGCGGATCACGCATTGCGACTTGGCGAAGATGCTGCCGACCGCCTTGCCCACCGGGAAGTTGCTCGGATGCACGTCGTAGCTGGTGGATTTCATCAGCAGTTCGCGGACGTTCGCTCCGCTCAGTTCGAGCAGCGTCTGCCCGCCGCTGACGTTGACCACCGCGTAGTGCAGCTCCTCGCCCAGGGCCTGGCGCAGGCGCTGTTCGACGGCGTATTCCTCGCCGCCGGGGACGATCAGCAACCATTCGTCCGGGGCCAGCCATTGCAGCGAGGTCTCGCCGCTGGCGACCAGGGTCAGGGCCACCGGCAGTTCCAGGCCGAGGGCCTGGTGCACGGCGGCGGCGAAGGTCGGGTCGGCGGCATCGCCGCGCAGCACCAGGTGGCCGAGCAGCTTCTTCTCGCGCAGGACGATACCGGCCTTCGCGGCGGTCTTGCCGGCGAGCTTGTGCAGCTCGGCATGGTGCAGCGGCGATTCGGCGTGGACGCCGGGTTCGGGGCGTTGCTGGTAGACGTTTGCCTTGCTCATTCGTTTTCACCTTGGGGCGCCGCGCGCCCTGGTAGCCTGTCTGCCTTCTCCCTTCGGGAAGAGGGCCGGGGAGAGGAGCGCATCCCTCTCCGGTCAATCCACGTTCTGCCGCTCCCCTTTGGGGTCGTAGAACACCGAGGAGCAGATCTCCGCCTCGATGAAGCGGCCGTCCGCCAGCGGCGCGTAGACCTTCTGGCCCATGCGCTTGAGGCCGCCTTTCACCACCGCCAGGGCGAAGCCGTGGCCGAGGCTGGCGCTCATGTAGCTGGAGGTGACGTGGCCGACCATCTTCATCGGGATCGCCTGCTGGGTGTCGAACACCAGTTGCGCGCCTTCGGGCAGTACCTCCTGCGGGTTGCTCGGCCTGAGTCCGACCAGTTGCTTGCGATCCTCACGCAGGCAGTCGGCGCGGTTCATGCCGCGCCAGCCGATCCAGGAGAACGGCTTGCTGCGGCCCACCGCCCAGCCCATGTTGAGATCGTCCGGGGTGACCGAGGCATCGGTGTCCTGGCCGACGATGATGAAGCCCTTCTCGGCGCGCAGGACGTGCATGGTCTCGGTGCCGTAGGGCGTCAGGCCGTACTTCGCGCCGTGCTCGGCGAGCGCTTCGAGCACGCCCATGGCGTAGTCGGCCTGGACGTTCACCTCGTAGCTCAGCTCGCCGGTGAAGGAGATGCGGAACACCCGCGCCGGCACCCCGGCGACCTTGCCTTCCTTCCAGGTCATGAAGGGGAAGGCATCCTTGTCCAGGTCGATGTCGGTGACTTCGGCGAGCAGCTTGCGGCTGTTCGGGCCGGACAGGGTGAGGGTCGCGTAGTGGTCGGTGACCGAGGTGAAGTACACCTTCAGCTCCGGCCATTCGGTCTGGTGGTACAGCTCCAGCCACTCCAGTACGCGGGCGGCGCCGCCGGTGGTGGTGGTCATGACGAAGTGGTTGTCGGCCAGGCAGGCGGTCACGCCGTCGTCGAAGACCATCCCGTCTTCCTTGCACATCAGGCCGTAGCGCGCCTTGCCGACGTCGAGCTTGGTCCAGGCGTTGGTGTAGACCCGGTTGAGGAACTCCCGCGCGTCCGGGCCCTGGATGTCGATCTTGCCCAGGGTCGAGGCGTCGAGCAGGCCGACCGCCTCGCGCACTGCGCGGCATTCGCGGGCCACGGCGGCGTGCATGTCCTCGCCCCGGCGCGGGAAGTACCACGGCCGCTTCCACTGGCCGACGTCTTCGAACTCGGCGCCGTTCTTCACGTGCCAGGCGTGCAGGGCGGTGAAGCGCACCGGTTCGAACAGGTGCCCGCAGTGGCGGCCGGCGACGGCGCCGAAGGTCACCGGGGTGTAGTTCGGACGGAACATGGTGGTGCCGGTGTCGGCGATGCTCTTGCCCTGGGCCCGCGCGGCGATCGCCAGGCCGTTGATGTTGCCCAGCTTGCCCTGGTCGGTGCCGAAGCCCAGCGCGGTGTAGCGCTTGACGTGCTCGATGGACTCGAAGCCCTCGCGGCAGGCCAGTTCGATGGCGGCGGCGGTGACGTCGTTCTGCGGATCGACGAACTGCTTCGGCGCGCGCGCCGTGGGCTTCTCGTGGGGCACCTGGAACAGCGCGACTGACGCTTCCTCGCGGCGCGGCTGGACCTTCGGCAGGCTGCCGGCGGCGGTCTTGTAGCCGGCGTCGAGGGCGGCGCGACTCCCGGCCTGGTAGCCGTCGGCGAGCACCTCGGCGAGCCCGAACACGCCGTTCACGGCGCCGGCGCAGATGCGCTTCTGCAGGCCTTCGCCGGGGACGAAGGCGAGGATTTCCTCGCGCCACTCCGGCTTGCCGCCCAGGTGCGAGGCCAGGTGCACGACCGGGCTGTAGCCGCCGGAGCTGGCGATCAGGTCGCAGTCCAGCCATTCGCCGCCGCTGGCGCGCATGGCCTGCAGGTCGATCCGGGCGACCTTGGCGCCGCTGACCCGCTTGCCGCCGCGAGCCTCGATCACCGAACTGCCAGTGATCACCCGCATACCGCGTTGGCGTGCTTCCTCGACCCACTCGCCGCGCGGATTGGCCCGGGCGTCGGCGATGGCCACCACTTGCAGGCCGGCTTCCTGCCAGTCGAGGGCGACGCGGTAGGCGTAGTCGTTGTTGGTGGCCAGCACCAGTTTCTTGCCCGGTGCCACGCCGTAGCGCCGTACATAGGTGGAAACCGCGCCGGCGAGCATGTTGCCGGGCAGGTCGTTGTTGCCGTAGACCAGCGGCCGCTCATGGGCGCCGGCGGCCAGTACCACGCGCTTGGCGCGTACGCGGTGCACGCGCTGGCGGACCTGGCCGAGCGGGGCGACCTCGCCGAGGTGGTCGGTGCGCCGCTCGTGGATGGTGAGGAAGTTGTGGTCGTGGTAGCCGTTGACCGTGGAGCGCGGTAGCAGGATGACTTCCGGCAGGCCTTGCAGCTCGGCCACGGCGTCCGCGACCCACTCGGCGGCGGGCTTGCCGTCGAGGGTCTCGCGGGTGTCCAGCAGGCTGCCGCCGAACTCTTCCTGCTCGTCGGCGAGAATCACCCGCGCGCCGCTGCGAGCGGCGGCGAGGGCGGCGGCCAGGCCGGCCGGGCCGCCGCCGACCACCAGCACGTCGCAGTGGTGGTTCATCCAGTCGTAGCTGTCCGGATCGACCTCGGTCGGCGCGCGGCCCAGGCCGGCGGCCTTGCGGATGTACTTCTCGTAGGTCATCCACATCGACTGCGGGTACATGAAGGTCTTGTAGTAGAAACCAGGCGGCATCAGCTTGCCGCCGACCTTGCCGAAGATTCCCATCAGGTCGTTCTGCACGTTCGGCCAGCCGTTGGTACTGGTGGCCACCAGGCCGCCGTAGAGGGCCTGCTGGGTGGCGCGTACGTTGGGGATCTGGGTGGCTTCGCGGGAGCCGATCTGCAGGATCGCGTTGGGCTCCTCGGCGCCGGCGGCGACGATGCCGCGCGCCCGCGAGTACTTGAAGCTGCGGCCGACGATGTCGACGCCGTTGGCCAGCAGCGCGGCGGCCAGGGTGTCGCCGGCATAGCCCTGGTAGTGCTGGCCGTTGAAGCTGAAGGTCAGCGGGCGGTTGCGGTCGATGCGGCCGCCGCTGGACAGGCGATTGATCTGGCTCATGCCGGTTCCCCTTGTACGGCGGCTTTCTTCTCACCGTCGGCGACGACGCTGGGCTGCTCGCCGATCAGGTAGGTCTCGAGGATCTCGTAGGTCACCGTATGGCGGGTGACGTTGAAGTACTTGCGGCAGCCGGCGGCGTGCACCCACAGCTCGTGATGGAGGCCGCGCGGGTTGTCGCGGAAGAACATGTAGTCGCCCCATTCCTCGTCGCTGCAGGCGTTCGGGTCGAGCGGGCGCGGGATGTGGGCCTGACCCTTGGCGTGGAATTCCTCTTCGGAACGCAGTTCGCCGCAGTGGGGGCAGAAGATATTCAGCATTTTGTAGCCTCCGGAAACTGTTCTTGCCGGTTGACCGGCACCCTCTCCCTGAAGGGCGAGGGGCAGCGGATTTCGCCCTTCGGGCGGCTTTTGTCAGTGCGCCACTGCCGCCGCGCCGTGCTCGTCGATCAGCGCACCGCTGTGGAAGCGTTCGATGGAGAAGGGCGCGGCCAGCGGATGCGGTTCGCCCTTGGCCAGGGTGGCGGCGAAGACGTTTCCGGAGCCGGGAGTGGCCTTGAAGCCGCCGGTGCCCCAGCCGCAGTTGAAGAACAGGTTCTGCACCGGAGTCTTGCCGATGATCGGGCAGGCGTCCGGGGTGGTGTCGACGATGCCGCCCCACTGGCGGTTCATGCGTACCCGCGAGAGCACCGGGAACATCTCGACGATGGCTTGCAGGGTGTGCTCGATCACCGGGTAAGAGCCGCGCTGGCCGTAGCCGTTGTAGCCGTCGATGCCGGCGCCGATGACCAGGTCGCCCTTGTCCGACTGGCTGATGTAGCCATGCACGGCGTTGGACATGATCACGCTGTCGATGATCGGCTTCAGCGGCTCGGAGACCAGCGCCTGCAACGGGTGCGACTCCAGCGGCAGGCGGAAGCCGGCGAGCCTGGCCATGTGCCCGGAGTTGCCGGCGGTGACCACGCCGACACGGCGCGCGCCGATGAAGCCGCGGTTGGTCTCGACGCCGATCACCGCGCCGTCCTGCTTGCGGAAGCCAGTGACTTCGGTCTGCTGGATCAGGTCCACGCCGAGGGCATCGGCGGCGCGGGCGAAGCCCCAGGCCACCGCGTCATGGCGGGCGACGCCGCCGCGACGCTGGATGGTCGCGCCCATGATCGGGTAGCGGGTGTTCTTGCTGCAGTCCAGGTAGGGAATCTCCTCCGCCACCTGCTGCGCGTTCAACAATTCGCCGTCGACGCCGTTGAGGCGGTTGGCGCTGACCCGGCGCTCGCCGTCGCGCATGTCCTGGAGGGTGTGGCAGAGGTTGTAGACCCCGCGCTGGGAGAACATCACGTTGTAGTTGAGGTCCTGGGACAGGCCCTCCCACAGCTTCATCGCGTGTTCGTAGAGCAGCGCGGACTCGTCCCACAGGTAGTTGGAGCGCACGATGGTGGTGTTGCGCGCGGTGTTGCCGCCGCCCAGCCAACCTTTCTCGACTACCGCCACGTTGCTGATGCCGTGTTCCTTGGCCAGGTAGTAGGCGGTGGCCAGGCCGTGCCCGCCGCCGCCGACGATGACCACGTCGTAGACCGGCTTCGGCGTGGGCGTGCGCCACATGCGTTGCCAGTTCTCGTGATGGCTCAGTGAATGCTTTAACAGGCCGAAGCCGGAGTAGCGTTGCATGTGGATGCTCCTGAACTGTTGCTCCCTCTCCCGCGGAGAGGGTTGGGCCGGGGCGCGTCGGGCTCCCCGACCGTCTTCGGGGGGCTCAGCGATAGACCGGGAAGTCCGCGCAGAGACCGGCGACCTGGGTGGCGACCTTGGCTTCCACGTCGGCATCGCCGAGGTGGTCGAGGATGTCGCAGATCCAGCCGGCCAGTTCGCGGCTCTGCGCTTCCTGCAGCCCGCGGGTGGTGATGGCCGGGGTGCCGATGCGGATGCCGGAGGTGACGAACGGGCTCTGCGGATCGTTCGGCACGGCGTTCTTGTTCACCGTGAT